>Ga0209050_1000027_pt1 | contig 483261 bp, 436 predicted proteins | sample Araplavi_mTSA_r2_FD_184276 | JGI IMG/M metagenome (GOLD analysis project Ga0209050, IMG submission 184276) | Arabidopsis root microbial communities from North Carolina, USA - plate scrape MF_Cvi_mTSA_r2 (SPAdes) (version 2) | ecosystem: Host-associated > Plants > Roots > Endosphere | place... | reverse complement strand
CATTGGAACCACCTGATCCCATCCCGAACTCAGAAGTGAAACGATGCATCGCCGATGGTAGTGTGGGGTTTCCCCATGTGAGAGTAGGTCATCGTCAAGATTAAATTCCGAAACCCCTATCTGCTGATGCAGGTAGGGGTTTTGTTTTGCCCGCAGGAAAAGTCTACGAAAGCTCGTGATAAATTTGCACAGTTATTTCCGAGCTGGAGCACTAGAATAGCCCCACCTTAGCTGAGCCAGAGCTGTTTATGCCCGATCCGTCAGACATTGATAGGTTGTCAGATCTACCCCTGAGCGATCTGGTGGCATGTCATGAGTGCGACCTTTTGATGCGCAAGCCTCAACTGGCCCATGGCGAAAAAGCCGAGTGCCCCCGCTGCGGCTATGAGCTCTATGCTCACCGGCACAATGTAGTCGAGCGCAGTCTTGCCCTGGTTATCGCCGCCCTGCTGTTATACGTGCCGGCCAACTTCTTACCCATCATGCAACTCAATCTGCTCGGGCAGTCGTCCCAGGATACCGTTTGGAGTGGGGTAGTCGGTTTGTTCGATACCGGTATGCAAGGTATCGCGGCAGTGGTGTTCCTGTGCAGCATGGGCATCCCGCTGCTCAAGTTGTTTTGTCAGTTGGCTGTGCTGTTGACCATTCGCTTGGACTTTGGCCGTAGCTACGGTTTGTTGCTGTACCGCATTTATCACCATTTACGAGACTGGGGGATGCTTGAGGTCTACCTCATGGGCGTGCTGGTGGCCATCGTCAAGTTGGCCGACATGGCGGCCATCACCGTAGGCCTTGGCCTGGTGTGTTTCATCAGTTTGTTGCTGGTCCAGGTCTGGCTGGAGGTGGTGATGTCACCGCATCAGATCTGGCAGGCGTTATCAGGAGAAGATGCCCATGCGGGCGATTGATGCAGGCATTCTGATCTGTACGGAGTGCCATGAGTTGAATCGGCAGGACGCTGAAGCCGACAACCAAACCTGTACTCGCTGCGGCGCGCTGGTTCACCCCCGTCGCCCGAACAGCTTGATGCGGACCTGGGCATTGTTGATCACGGCCGCGATTCTCTATATTCCGGCCAACATGTTGCCGATCATGACCATCAACTCGCTGGGCCAAGGTGCCCCGAGTACGATCATGTCCGGCGTCATCGAGTTGGTACAACACGGCATGATTCCCATCGCCGCCGTGGTGTTCATCGCCAGTATCCTTGTACCCACCTTCAAGTTGGTGGGTATCGCCTTGTTGCTGTTTTCCGTGCAACGGCACCAGCCCATGTCGGCGCGGCAACGCATCTTTATGTACCGTTTCATCGAGTTCATTGGTCGTTGGTCGATGCTGGATATTTTCGTGATTGCCATTCTGGTGGCAGTGGTGAATTTTGGGCGACTCGCCAGTGTCGAAGCCGGTCTCGGCGCGATCGCTTTCGCCAGCGTAGTGATTTTGACAATGATTGCCGCAGTAACTTTCGATCCCCGACTGATTTGGGATAACACGGAGTCGGATGACGACCATGACTGATTTGCCTACCGCTAAAACCCGACCGGCTTCGAACTGGTCGGCCATCTGGGTCTTGCCGTTGATTGCCTTGATCATCGGCGGCTGGCTCGGCTGGCGGGCTTATAACGAGACCGGAATCGAGATCACTGTGCGCTTTGAGAGTGGCGAAGGCATCCAGGTCAACAAAACCGAAGTCGTCTACAAAGGGATGACGGTCGGCAAAGTGACGGCCCTTAAACTCGATGACGAAGGCAACTCCAAGGGCGTGGTCGCGACGGTCGAGATGAATAAGGACGTCGAGCAATACCTCAAGACCGGAACGCGTTTCTGGCTGGTCAAGCCGAGCGTAAGCCTGGCCGGGATCACTGGCCTGGAAACCCTGGTATCGGGTAACTATGTGGCCATCAGCCCCGGTGAAGGCGAATCGACCCGTAAATTCAAGGCCCTGGTCGAAGAGCCGCCGCTGTCGGACGCCAAGCCGGGTTTGCATCTGACCCTCAAGGCTGATCGGTTGGGTTCACTGAACCGTGGCAGCCCGGTGTTCTACAAACAGATCCAGGTCGGTCAGGTGAAGAGCTACCTGCTGTCCGAGGATCAGAGCAAGGTCGAGATCAAAATCTTCATCGAGCCGACCTATGCCAACCTGGTGCGCAAACATACGCGTTTCTGGAACGCCAGTGGCATCAGCATCGATGCCAACCTCTCGGGCGTCAAAGTGCGCAGCGAGTCCCTGGCCAGCATCGTGGCCGGGGGGATTGCCTTCGCCACGCCGGAAAGCCGCAAGGACAGCCCGCCGACGGACCCAAGCCTGCCGTTCCGTCTTTACGAAGACTTCGACGCTGCTGCGGCGGGTATCCGTGTAAAGGTCAAACTCAGCGATTTCGAAGGATTGCAGGCCGGCCGTACGCCGGTCATGTACAAGGGTATTCAGGTCGGCAGTCTGAAGAACCTCAAGGTCGATCCAGACCTGTCCAGCGCCACGGCTGAATTGACCCTGGACCCGCTGGCCGAAGATTACCTGGTGACCGGCACGCAGTTCTGGGTCGTCAAGCCGTCGATCTCCCTGGCGGGTATCACTGGCCTGGAAGCGCTGGTCAAGGGCAACTACATTGCCGTGCGACCGGGTGACAAGGGCGGCGCGCCGCAGCGCGAGTTCGAAGCCCGGGCCAAAGCGCCGCCGCTGGACTTGCGTTCCCCGGGGCTGCACTTGGTCCTGCTGACCGAAAACCTCGGATCGCTGGAGGTTGGCAGTCCGATCCTCTACAAGCAGGTCAAGGTCGGCTCGGTGCAGAGCTATCAGTTCTCCCGCAAGAAAAAGCAGTTGATCATCGGTGTGCACATCGAGAAGGAATACGAAGGACTGGTCAACGGCTCCACACGTTTCTGGAACGCCAGTGGCATCACCCTCTCGGGAGGCTTGACGGGCGGGATCCAGGTCAAGAGTGAGTCCCTGCAAAGCCTGATGGCTGGCGGGATTGCCTTCGAAACCCCGGAACCGAATGTGCCGCTGAAAAGACGCATTCCACGCTTCCGCCTGTTTGCCGATCATGAAACTGCACAGCAGCGGGGCACCATGGTCACGATCAAGGTCGACCGCGCCGATGGTTTGCGCAGTGGTACGCCGATTCGTTTCAAAGGGTTGGATGTAGGCAAGATCGAGGACGTTGATCTCAGCGCCGATATGCAATCGGTGCTGCTCACTGCGCGTATCACCGAAGTGCCCGAGCGCATCGCCCGGGTCGGGTCCCAGTTCTGGGTGGTCAAGCCTGAACTGGGGTTGATGAAGACCTCCAACCTGGAAACGCTGGTAACCGGCCAATACATTGAAGTGCAGCCTTCGGCGAAAAACCTCGGGCCGCAGAAGAGCTTCGTGGCCCTTGCCAATCCACCGGAAAGCGCTGTGCCCGAAGCGGGGCTGAGCCTGGTGCTGAGCGCGGCCCGCCGTGGTTCGTTGAAGATCGGCGTGCCAGTGACCTATCGCGAGATTACGGTGGGCAAGGTTACCGGTTATGAACTGGGCCAGACGGCGGACCGGGTGCTGATCCATATCCTGATCGAGCCTAAATATGCGCCGTTGGTGCGCAGCGGCTCACGCTTCTGGAACAGCAGTGGCTTCGGTCTGGACTTCGGTCTGTTCAAGGGCGCGACGGTGCGAACCGAGTCGCTTGAAACGCTGATCCAGGGTGGCATTGCCTTCGCAACGCCGGATGGCGAAAGAATGGGCAGCCCGGCACGAGCGGAGCAGACCTTCCCACTGTTCGACAAATTTGAAGATGAATGGCTGACTTGGGCGCCGAAGATCAGTCTCGGCAAATAATTGGACCGCGTTAGTTTGTCCTGACGTCTTCGCGAGCAGGCTCGCTCCCACAGATCAAGTGTCGTTCATGGCTATCAAGTACGACATCAATCAAATGTGGGAGCGAGCCTGCTCGCGATGATGTTCATTAAAGACTTCGCAATGAAAAAGGCCGCGATCCATTTGGATCGCGGCCTTTTTCACATCCGGAGATTCACATCACACCGGATCCAGCTCCGGCTCATCGGCCTGTACATTCACCGTGGCCTTCACTGCATCATGACGACGGATGTACTTCCAGTCCGCTTCGTCGATGTAGATGCCGTTCGGGCCGCTGCCGCCCTCCAGGTCGATGGCGACACTGGCGCAGACTTGCGGCTTCACGCTGGCCAGGATCGGCACGAAGCCCAGTTGCAGGCTGGTTTCCAGCAGCGCGGCCTGGTTTTTCTCGTCGATGTCCGCCGCTTCGTCGAGGTAGTACGGCAAGCGCACACGACCGGCCTGTTCGCGGTCCATCAGGTGCAGCAACAAATACATGTTGGTCAGCGCCTTGATGGTCATGGTGGTGCCGTTGGATGCCGCACCGTCGATGTCGGTGTGGATCACGGGTTGGCCGTTGACCTTGGTGATCTCGAACGCCAGTTCGAACAGGTCCTTGAGACCGAGCTGGTTGTGGTTCGCTGCCACCAGCCGCGCCAGGTATTCCTTGGCTTCTTCGTTCTTGTTGTCCTGCTCGGCGCTCTGGCTGAGGTCGAACACCGACAGCGTCTCGCCTTCCTCGTACTGGCCGGCACTGTGGATGATCTGGTCGATGTGCTTGAGCGCTTCCTTGTTCGGCGCCAGGACGATCCGGAAGCTCTGCAGGTTGGACACCTGGCGCTTGTTGATCTCGCGGTTGAACAGCGCCAGTTGATGTTCGAGGCTGTCGTAGTCGCTGCGAATGTTGCGCAGGGTCCGGGCAATGTCGGTCACTGCCGCGCGTCGGGCCTTGCCCAGGGTCAGGGCTTCGTCGGTGCGGTGGGCATAGGCGTTGATCAGCAGTTGCAGACGGCGTTCCATGTCGTCTTCACTGTCGAACTTGGCCACGCCCTTGAGGCGCACCTGGGCATACAGCGCTTCGATCTGGCCGTCGACCCGCAACAGGCCTTGCCAGCTATCCTGATAGTCATTGAGCAGCGGCAGCAGGTTGTCCATGGAATCGTCGACCGGGTCCATGAATGGCGTGCCGAACGGCAGGTCCGCGGGCAGCAATTGGCGACGGCGCAGGGCGTCGTCGAGGGTGCGCTGCTTGGCTTCCATGTCGGCGATCTGCCTGCCCACCAGTTGCAACTTGGCGGACAACTGCTGGACGCGCTCGGTGAAGGCATCGCTGGAGCGCTTGAGTTCGTCCTGGGCGGCTTCCATTTGCGCCAGTTGCTCGAGCTTCTCGCCTTCCTCGGCACTCAGGGTCTGGGTGCGGCGGAAGTCTTCCAGGGCTTTTTGCGCATCCAGGACCTGTTGGTACAGCTCTTCGGTCTGGGTCTTGCTCGCGGCGCGGTCGGCGGCCACGGCTTGCTGGGTCTTGAGCTGCTTGAGTTCTTTTTCCAGGCGCTCTTTCTGGTCCCGCAGTGCGGCACGATCGGCCAGGGCTTGCAGGGCTGGCGGTTCGATGTGGGACAGGTCGATGGACAGGCCCGGGACTTCGAAGCGTTCGCCCTTGAAGCCGTCGAGGATCAGTTCCATGGATTTGACCCACTCGCCGTTTTCGTCCAGCGCGATGCCGTGTTCGCCCAGTGGCAGGCTGAACAGGGCGCTGTTGAACAGGCGCATCAGGCGCTCGACATCCTGTTGCGAGAACTCTTCCCGCAGGCGGGCGTAGCTGTTGTTGTCGGCGTGATCGAGTTGCTGCTTGACCGACTTCAGGCGTTTTTCCAGATCCCGCAGGCGCTCTTCGAGGTCTTCGGCGCTGAACTGCCGGGACTGGGCCAGGGCGCCGGCCAGTTCATCGTGGGCGTCCTTGGCGGCAAGCAGTTGCTGCTCCAGGACCTTGACGTCATCCACTAGGGCGAAGCGGTTCTTGAGCACCGACAGCTCGCCGATCCAGCGCTGGATGCCGCTGATTTCCCGCTCCAGGCGCATCAGCTCCTGGGTGCCACCGCGCTGGTCGTTCTGCAGCGAATCCTGTTCGTTGCGATAGTGTTCGGCCTGGATGGTCAGCTCTTCCTTGCGCGCACTGGCGTAGTCCGACCAGGTACCCAGCAACGAGTCGAGCAATGGCGACAGGCGATGCAGTTTTCCGCGCAAAATGTCGCGCTGCTTCACGCCATTGGCCAGGGCTTCAACCAGCGGGCCGGCGGCGACCAGGGAGTTGTAGTCCTGCTCCATGCGTCGTACGTCGCGGAAGGCTTCTTCGCACGCCGCAATGTAATCCACGCTGCCGGAGCGCAGGCTGTGCTCGAACGCGTCGAGGAACAGTTGCTTGAGCTTGGCCGCGGTGATTTCGCGCATGTGCAGCAGGTTGATGAACAGCGCGCGGAAAGTCTTGAGGCTTTGCTCGCTGGTGGAGCGCAGCGGGATCAGCGTCAGGTCCAGCGGAATGGACGTATGACCGCCTACCAACAGCCGCCGCAGTTCATCCGGTTTGAGTTCGTAGGCTTTGAGGCCTTCGCGCTCCAGGTTGGTGAACAGCTCTTTCTGGCGCAGGCAGGTGTCATCTTTCTGGTAGTGAGCCAGGTCCAGTTTGCCGGCGTAGGCAAAGAACTGGTGACCGAAACCGCCGCCCGGGCCGCGACCGACCACGCCGATCACATGCGGGCCGTGGGGCAGGGCGACTTCCACCAGGATGTAGCTGGTGTCCGAGGCAAAGTAGAACCGCCGGGATTGCTCCAGGCTGTACTTGCCGAAGCTCATGTCCGACATGCGCGCCAGGATCGGGAACTGCAAGGCGTTGATCGAGGCGGATTTACCCAGGTTGTTCGCACCGTATACCGACAGCGGTTCTTCCAGCGGGAACAGACCGAGGCTATAGCCGGCGGTGTTCAAAAGGGCAAAGCGGCGGATGCCGTAGCGTTCCTTGCTCATGCGTCGGTCTCCTGTTCTTCGGCGATGGCACGGGCCAGCGCGTCTTCTTCGCTTTCACCTTCGAATTCGCTCAGATCCAGCGGATCATCGGTTTGCAGCAGCTTCTCGTCGCTGTCTTCGTCGATCAGCACCGGTGCCGGCAACGGCAGCACGCTGTGCAGGCTGGCGGCCAGGTCGCGGTCCTGCTGGACCGACAGGCAGACGTCGAGGAAGCGGTGCATCGGTGGCAGGAAGCGGTACACGCCATTTTCTTCACCGGCGAAGCCCAGTTGGGTCATGCGCCGCATGATTTTTTCTTCCAGCTCTTCCTGGGTCTGCACTTCGGCCTGGATGAACAGGTCGCGGTACTTTTCCAGCAGCGAAGGCAGCTCATCGCGACCCAGGCTGCCACCGTCGAGCACGGCGATCGGGTCGCGGCCCTGGTCGGCCAGGTGCTCGACGAGGATGAAGGTGAACAGGGCCAGGCGCTGGGCGGTCTTGTTCACCGCCGCGGCGGCCAGGTCCGGCACGAAGTAGTAGAAGCCGCGAGTGTCGCATACCAGCTCGAAGCCCAAGGCCTTGAACAGCGTGCGGTACTGGTCCTGGAAGTTCGACAGTTGCGCGTACAACTCCGGGTCGCGGCGGCTGACGTGATAGCCCTTGAACAGCTCGCGGAAGATCGGCGCCAATTGGGACAGTTCGGATAGATCAAGATGCATGGGGGATGCTCGCAGAATCCTCGGCGGCGCTGTCGCGGGCCGAGAGCAGGGCGAAGGAGCGCAGGCTGACCTGATGCTCGTGAGTGTGGTATTCGCGGCGTTCCAGACGCTCGCGCTTGAAACGTTTTTCCCGCGACAGGCGCGAGAACCAATACAGCAATTCGTCGGTGGCGCCGTCCGGTTCCTGTTCCAGCAGCCAGGTCATCAGGTCCGGCATCGGCAGGGCGTCTTCGCAACGCTCGACCATCTCGCGCACGGTGCGTGGCGCACGCGGTGCTTCGCCGCCCTTGTGGGTCTTGTGGGACTTGGGGAAACGCGCCGGTTTCGGTTCGAAGCGGGCCAGGGCATAGACATAGGCCTCGACCTGGCTGGCGCTGCCGAGGAAGGTGCTTTGCGGCCGAGTGAACAGCGGCATGGCGGCCTGTGGCACGGCATCGATGCCTTTGCGACGAATGGCGGCCAGGGCCAGCGCGGCGCCACGGGTCACGGCGTTGTGGCGGCGGGCTTCTTCGCGCAGTGGCAGGAGCAGTTCACGGGCATGGCGCAGGGTCAGTTGGGCACTGGTCTGCATCTCGAGGATGCGCGCGTGGGTGCGCAGCAGCATGTCGTCGTCCACCAGGTGGCCGAGGCGCTGCTGTTCGGTGAGCATGCGCAACAGCACGTTCTCGACCTTGCGCACGCCTTGCTCGAACGCGCCATCGGCGTTCACCAGTTGGATCATCGGCTCGACGTATTCGTCCCAGGTTGCCAACACTTCCGCGTAGCGCTGGCGCAGCGGGATCTGCCGGTCGCTGGTCTTGGCCCGTTCGGCCACGGCCACCAGAGCCTGTTCGTCGTTGGCGAGTTTCTTGAGCACGTCGCGCACGCGCATGTCCAGCAGGCGCAACTGGCGGGCCAGGTCGTTGCCGTCGCGGATGTCGAAGGCGTCCTGGATGTAGCCGGCGAGGCGCTCGAGGTGGCGCAGGTAGGCTTCGATCTCCAGGCACAGGCCCAGGCGGTGTTCGCGGCGCAGGTAGGCGAGGAAGTCATGGATCTGGGCATTGAGCTCGAAGCGGTTCGGGCTTTTCGCCACCGGTACGAGGATGTCCAGGCGGATCCACACGTCCAGCAGGTTGGTGATGTCCTGGGGCGTGCTGTCCAGTTGTTGGGCGGCCAGCTGTGAACGCAATTCGTTGAGGCTCAGGGTGCCCTGGTCGAAGTGCTCGCACAAAGGTTCCAGCAATGCCCAGTGTTCAGCGAGGGCGCGCAAGACGCGCTTGGGTTCGATCATCGCAATGGCCGTCGGGTTGGCAATTAAAAGCGGCGATTGTACTGCATCGGGCCGGTTGCGATTCACCCCTTGGACGGACTGTCGTTCTGTATCGATCAACTATCGGTGCAACAGGGAAGCGATCCGCGCCGAAGGGCGGTAGAATCCCTTCCACTTTCAGTTATCCACAAGTGGCCGACCCTTGCTTATCGAGTCCCGTCGCCGCGCCTATCTGACCGCCATGCAGGTGGTCAACTGGCTGCCGCGTACCGAATTGCCGTTCGCCGCCCCGTCGCGGCCCGAGCTGCTGGAAACGCCCGAGCCCGAGTACATTGCGCCGGTCGTGACCGCGCCTGTGGCCAAGACGGTGGCCGAGCCGGTAGCGCCCGTGGCCGAACGGCCGAAAATCGAAGTGCCGCGGCCGAGCCTGGCCTCGACCCGGACCAATGCCAAGCCGGTGGAAGAAGTTGTCGAGGCGCCGCCCAAGGCACCTTACGTCGCCCCGCCGCGTTTCGCCCTGCAACTGCTGCGGGCCGGGCGTTGCCTGTTGCTGGTGGAATTGCCCACGGGCGATCCCTTCCAGAGCCGCGACCCGGCGTATCTGCTGCTCAAGGACATGCTGCGCGCCGCCGGTCTGCCGGACAGCCCGCAAATCATCGGTGAACCGGTGCGCTGGCCGCTGTTGTCCCGCGGCACCATGGACCAGGGGCCGGAAGCGGCGCGGGATTTCGTCCAGGGCTTTGTTTCGGCGCGGCTCGAAGATGAACCCTGTGCGTGTTTGTGGCTGATCGGCCTGCCGGCGGTGAAGTTCGCCGGCGAGGCGGATGCCGAAGCGTTCAATCGCGAACTGCAGGTCGAAGGCCTGGGCTCGGCCTGGGCGTTGCCCGGCCTGGAACTGTTAATGGAAACGCCACAGCGCAAGGCTGATGTCTGGCAAGCCATGCGCCGGCTGATGGCGCGCTGGAAAGAATCGAATGAGTGACGCTGTATCGTTCCGCCCGATGACCGAGGCGGACCTCGACGCTGTGCTGAAGATCGAATACGCCGCCTACAGTCATCCCTGGACCCGCGGGATATTTCTCGACGGGCTGGGCAAATACCAGATCTGGCTGATGTTCGAAGGCCAGCAGCAAGTGGGCCATGGCGTGGTGCAGATCATCCTGGATGAGGCGCACCTGCTCAACATTACCGTCAAGCCGGAAAACCAGGGCCGTGGCCTGGGCTTGCGTCTGTTGGAACACTTGATGTCGATTGCCTACAAGGCCGAGGCCCGGGAATGCTTCCTGGAAGTGCGCGACAGCAACCGCACCGCGTTCCGGCTGTATGAGCGCTATGGCTTCAATGAAGTGGGCCGGCGCCGGGATTATTACCCAGCGGTGGGTGGGCGTGAGGATGCGGTGGTCATGGCGTGTACCTTGGTGGACTGAACTGCCACATCAAGGTTGACCGCAACACCGTCATCGCGAGCAGGCTCGCTCCCACATTAGATCTGCATCGCTCAAGACATTTGGTTATGACGCAGAACCTGTGGGAGCGAGCCTGCTCGCGATGGCGTCAGCTCTATCGACACTTACCGCTTGCCATCCAGCGGATCGATATCGGCCATTTCCGCTTCATCCAGCCCATCGCCCCCACCAATATCATTTTCATCCACCACGCTCAGCTCCCAGTCCGCCTGTTCGTCGTCGCCGGCCTCAAAGGCATCCCGGGCCCCGTCTTCGCGAATCAGTGTTTCCGGGCTCAGGTCGTCGTCGGTCGGCTCGTGATCATCCGTCGAGGCGCCGGTCATGCCCGCTTCGCGCACGCGTTCACGTGGCATCAGCTGTTCGCGTTCGTTTTCCGGCAATTCGTCGCCGATTTTCGCACTGGGCTGTTCGTCGTCGAACTCCAACTCATGCATCGAGCCCATGCGATCTTCGTTGTCGTCGATGGGTTCCGGTTGCGTCGCATCGAAGGGGCGTCGTGAATCATTCATGGCAATTCCTCATACTGTGGGCCTTACTGGTGTCGACCGGCAGCGCACCCAGGAATTCCAATGCATCGCTGACGTGACCTCGACCGGCGGTCGTCTGTCACAGTTGCGCACTCTCTATCGAGGCTAGACAGCATGAACGAATTACAAGATCTGATTGATAACAACGCGCGCTGGGCCGATGCGATCAAGCAGGAAGATCCTGACTTCTTCTCCAAGCTGGCCCGTCAGCAAACCCCGGAGTACCTGTGGATCGGCTGTTCCGATGCGCGGGTGCCGGCCAACGAGATCGTCGGCATGTTGCCGGGCGATCTGTTCGTACACCGTAACGTGGCCAACGTGGTGCTGCACACGGACCTCAACTGCTTGTCGGTGATCCAGTACGCGGTGGACGTGCTCAAGGTCAAACACATCCTGGTCACCGGCCATTACGGCTGTGGCGGTGTGCGGGCCTCGATGCAGGACCGGCAACTGGGCCTGATCGACGGCTGGTTGCGCTCGATTCGCGACCTGTACTACGAGCATCGCGAGGCGTTGGGCCAATTGCCGACCGAAGAGGAACGTGTCGACCGCTTGTGCGAGCTCAACGTGATCCAGCAGGTGGCCAACGTCGGTCATACCAGCATCGTGCAGAACGCCTGGCACCGTGGGCAGAAACTGTCGATCCACGGCTGCATCTACGGCATCAAGGACGGACGCTGGAAAAGCCTGGACACCACGATCAGCGGTTTCGAGCAACTGCCGCCGCAGTATCGGCTGCGTCCGGTCGACGCACCCTGATTCAGGGTCAGTCGCGATGACAGCGACGACGCCAGTGCCGTAGGAATTTCATTCCCTGCTCATTCGGCGGTTCGTCATAGCCGGTGATCCAGCCATGGCAGTTGGATGAACCGCACCGGCAGGCGAACTGCCGATACAGTTTCCGTTCGGTGCTGGCGTAGTCCATCGTCAGGTAGTCGCCTTTGTGGATGTGGGTCAGCGACCACAACCACAATTCGCTCATGTCGAGAAAGACATTCGGGTTGCAAGAATGCAGCAGCAATCCAGCGAAACGTGGGTCATACATGTGTATTTCCGGCAATATCTGCAGCGTATGCAGGCGTCGTCGGCTCACCAGAAGCCCCGATACCCGGCACATCCGCTCCATGGGGGGGAAGGCCCTTCGGGCGATGACCCCATTGCTGCGTCCGTCGCTCGTTTGATGCACGTCGAAATCGCGGACGGATGGATAACCCAGGCGGGTGCTGAGTTCTTTTTCAGGGTAAATGCAATCCTGGTTCTGTGAGCTAGCTCTATTTGCAATGAAGGTGGTCATGACGGTCCCTGTCGGCTTAGGGCACTCGAATTTTTGGCGCCGGCGATCCTGCCAGCGGTCGCTATAGACATTGATAGCTTCGCCTAAGTCGAGCGCGGCATCTACTGTCGACTCTGACAGGAGCCAAAGGCGCTTTCCCGCGTCAGTGCAAGCTTACGCGGGAAGGCGCCCCAAGGTTCAGACCGCTTCGGCAGGCAGCGGCATGGGCACCTTCAGTTGCGGAAGTTGCGACTTGATCGCCGGCGTTTCGCATTTTTTCTCAGCGTCTTCCTCGCTCAGTTTACGCACCGAGGTGTAGAACAACTCGCAGGTCTTTTCCTTTTGCGTGACTTGCCAGGTCTGCGTGCACTGGTTCAGCAGGGCGCTCGGATCGGTGCCCGGCTTGCTGCCCATGCCAGCCTGCCAGCATGCAGCACTCAGGTCCTGGCCCATGACTTTCAAGCCGGCGGCATCGGCCTTGGCTTCGTCACCGTCGTAGTTTTCCTTGTCGGCGGCGTACCAGATGTAGCTCGGGTGGTTGGAGCCCAGGACCGGCACCTTGACCCCCGCAGTCGGCGTGATGCTCGCCAGGCCGAGCACGCCCACAGTCTGGCCGTACTGGGTCTTGATCCAGTTCCGAACGGGCGCTCCGAAGGCCACCATCGGCAACGCGGCGCCGCTGGCGGTTTGGGTGATCTGCGTGACCATGGTGGTCTGGTAATCGTTGAAGTAACTGTAGAGGCCTTCCAGCGTGCTGCCGGCATTGGACGGCGCCGCGATAGGCGCGATGTCGATGATGGTCTGGTAGGCCGGTGTCTGGTCGGCGGCAATGCCGTTGACGGTCAGCAGGGTGGCCCAGCGATCGGTGGTGGCCGACTCCAGGTAGTCCTGGGCCTGGGTCAGGGAGTAATCCGGCGGGAAGTGCAGCAGCTCGACGCTCTTGCGGTTTTCCAGGGCCATGCCCAGCGGCAGGAACAGGTACCAGTTGTAGGACCATTTCTTGTCGCTGTTGAGTTTGCTCGCGCCGTTATACGCCAGGTCACCAGCGTCGAGCAGGGCCTTCAGCGGTTGGCCGTAGCTCTTGGGCACTCCGCTGATGCTGGCATAGACCTTGTCGTTATCGATTTTGACGTGGACCTTGGCCGTGCCGTAGCCGTCGCGCTGCACGCTTTGGGTCAGGTAATGCTCGACGGTCTGTTCCAGGGTCCAGTCGCGAAAGCAAATGACGTTGCAGTTGTTGGGGTAGGCGAAGAGGCGGGTAACGCGTTCGGTGCTGCCCAGTTGTACGTCAATGTCGGTGGCATGGGCGGCGGCACTGAAGGCCAGGGCGGCAAAAGAAAGTACGGCGAGTTTGGACATGCTCAGATCCTTTTCAGCGTGTGGACCCCTCGAAACAGGGTGTCTCCATACTGAAACAGACCGGGCCGAAGAAAAAGTGGGCCGACGGAAATATCGGCCCTTTTTTATGGCTTTATGGCATCACTGGCGGTAAATAACTCAATGTTGTCCCCAGCGCCCACAGCAGCACCAGTACCAGGGGCGTATGCACCAGCAACTGCACGAAGGAAAAACCGATCAGGTCCCTGGCCTTCAGCCCCAAAACCCCTAGCAAAGGCAGCATATAGAACGGGTTGATAAGGTTCGGCAGCGCTTCGGCGGCGTTGTAGATCTGTACGGCCCAGCCCAGGTGATAGTTCAGGTCATTGGCCACCTGCATGACGTAGGGCGCCTCGATAATCCACTTGCCGCCGCCGGAAGGAATGAAGAAGCCCAGCACTGCCGAGTAGACGCCCATCAACAGGGCGTAGGTGTCGTGGGAGGCGATCTGGACGAAAAAGGTCGAGATGTGGTGGGCCAGGGTCTGGGCGTCACTGCCCTTGACCGTGGTCAGCAGCGCGGCGATCGAGCCATACAGCGGAAACTGGATCAACACGCCCGTGGTGGTCGGCACCGCGCGCGCCACGGCGTCGAGAAAGCTGCGCGGCCGCCAGTGCAGCAAGGCGCCCAGCATGATGAACAGGAAGTTATAGGTGTTGAGGCCGGAAATGGCACTGATCGCAGGTTTGGTCGAAAACTCGTGGAACAGCCAGCCGGCGGCCAGCAGCACCAGCGCAATGATCAGCAGCGGACTGTGCTCCAGCCACTCCCCAGGTCGGGTGCGGGGCTGCAACGCCGGCATGCTGAAACTCGGATCGATCCCGCAAGCGGCGGCGTCACGGGCGCTGTTGGGGCCGGGAGCAGTGGCGTAGGCGACGATCAACGAGATCACGATCAGCGCCAGCAGCATCACGCCAGACTGCCAGAGGAAAATCGTCTGGGTAAACGGAATGACACCGGTAATGGACAGGATCGACGGCGGCAGGCTGGCCGGGTTGGCCTGCAATTGCGCTGCCGACGAAGACAAGCCCAGGGCCCACACCGCGCCCAGGCCCAAGTAGGCGGCGGCTCCGGCGGCGCGGTAGTCCATCTTCAAGTCGGTGCGACGGGCGAGGGCGCGCACCAGCAAACCACCAAATACCAGCGACAGGCCCCAGTTGAGTAATGACGCGACCATGGAAATCAGCGCTACCCAGGCCACCGCGGAGCGGCCGTTGGTCGGAATGCGTGCCAGGCGGTCAATCAATTTTACGGCCGGTGGCGAGCTGGCGACCACGTATCCGCCGATCACCACGAAGGCCATTTGCATGGTGAATGGGATCAGGCTCCAGAAGCCGTCACCGAACGCCATGGCCGCCGCCGTAGGCGTGGCGCCGATCAATTGTGTCGCCATGGCAACCACCAGCACCGCCAGCGCGGCAAAGACCCAGGAGTCCGGGAACCAGCGCTCGGCGAAACTGGAACAGCGCAAGGCGAAGCGGGCGGAACGGCTGTCTTCGATGTCGGTGGTCACGGTAATTACCTCGTTTTTATGGTTATGGGTATTGATGGCGGCAAGGCTTCAAGGGACAGGCGCAACAGTAGAACAATCCAGTGACCATGGCAGGCTTATCGGGTTCGAGGGCGTCCTGGAATATTTTCAATATGGGCTCGCGGCGCTCTTTAGAAAAAAAACGCTGCGCCGATGGCAAGGGAACAAGCCACTTAATTCTCCCGCTGTCGGAGCTGCCCAATGTTTAACAACCGCCTGAAGCAGGAGCTACTGGCTCTGCGCCAAGAACTGTCCAGCCTTATGCAAGTCAAGGAAAGCCTGGACCGTGAAATGCTTGGCCTCACCCTGGACGCCGACGGACGGATTCAATCGGTCAACCAGAACTTCCTCGACGAGATGCGTTACAAGAGCCAGGACTTGATTGGCCGGCCTGTGAATGAGCTGGTTCCCGCGTATTTGAAATCCAATGAGTTCCAGGTTCGCTTCACGTCGGCGCTGACCCGCGGCGAACACTTTTCCGGTGCCGTGCGCCTGCTGCGGGGCAATGGCCAGGAAGCCTGGCTGCGTTCGATCCTCCAGCCCGTACGGAATGTCGATGGGCGGATTCGCTATTTTTCGATGTACTCCAATGATCTGACCCGCACCATCGAGGCTTCTCGCGAGCATGAGAACCTCATCGGTGCGTTGGTGCGTTCAACGGCGGTGATCGAGTTCGATTTGGGTGGTCATGTGCTGACGGCCAATGATCGCTTCCTCAACGCCATGGGCTATAGCCTTGCGCAGATCAAGGGCAAGCATCACCGCACGTTTTGCGAACCCGAGGAATACAACAGCGCGGCCTACGAGCAGTTCTGGAAGCGCCTGAACAGCGGTGAATTCGTGGCTGGCCGTTTCAAGCGTCTCGACAGCAGTGGTCGCGAGGTCTGGCTGGAAGCTTCCTACAACCCGGTGCTCGATGCCAACGAGCGGTTGTACAAAGTGGTCAAGTTCGCGACCAACATCACGGACCAGGTCAACCAGGAAAAAGCCGTCGCCGAAGCCGCCAACATTGCCTACAGCACCTCGTTGCAGACCGACAACAGTGCCCAGCGCGGCACGACGGTAGTGACCCAGGCGGTGGATGTGATGCGCGACCTGGCCCGGCACATGCAAACCGCAGGCGAAGGTATCGAGGCCCTGAATGAGCAATCCCTGGTGATCGGTACCATCGTCAAGACCATCAGCGGCATCGCCGAACAAACCAACCTGCTGGCGCTCAACGCCGCGATCGAAGCGGCCCGGGCCGGCGAGCAAGGGCGCGGTTTTGCGGTGGTGGCCGATGAAGTGCGACAACTGGCATCGCGCACCAGCCAGGCGACCGATGAAATCGTCGGCGTGGTCCGCCAGAACCAGGACATGGCCCGCAATGCCGTGGCCCTGATGACCGATGGCCAGCACCAGGCCGAACATGGCTTGGCCCTGGCCGCCGAAGCGGGGACGGTGATCGTCGAGATCCAGGACGGGGCGAAGAAGGTGGTCGATGCGGTGAGTCAGTTTGCAAACCAGTTATCGACCTAAGTACAGGTTGTTATTGTTTTTTACATATTAATTATTGTTTTGTGATAATTTCGTGGCTATGTTCTGGGCTCCTCTCATTCTGTTGGAGCCTCACATGCGTACGAATCGTCTCGCCCTGTATAGCCAGCGCATGGCTGCCATAACGCTTCTGTTCATGGTTGCGATGATGGCCGCCAATGCGGCGGCCTGGCTTTTTCCCGACGTTGCGTCACGATACGGTCTGGGGTTTGCCCTGACCGAGCGACAGATGTCGAGCTTGTCTGAAGAGGCGATGTACTTGACCGCCTGGCAGTCTCTTGGCGGCATCCTGCTGTCGAGTATCCCTTTGCTGGCGTTGGCTGCCGGGCTGGCGAATTTGCGGCAGTTGTTCAAGCGGTATGCCCACGGCCAGTATTTCTCCAACGAAGCAGCTGTTTATCTGGGCAAGGCCGGGCGCGCGGTTGCGTTGTGGGTGTTGCTGGATTTCCTCTGTGAGCCGTTTCTTAGCCTGCTGATGACGATCAATGCGCCGGTTGGCCAACGATTGCTGACCCTCAGCATTACCGCCCCATCTTTTGTGGCTTTGTTTCTTGCGGCCTGTATTGCGATCATTGCCCGGATCCTGTCCCAGGCCAGTGAAGTCGATTCAGAAAACCGAACTTTCGTTTGAGAACCTCATGCCTATCGTGATTCAACTTGATGTAATGCTGGCGACACGCAAGGTCAAATCCAAGGACCTTGCCGCTGCCATAGGCATTACCGAAGCCAACCTTTCCTTGCTCAAGCAAGGAAAGGTCAAGGGCATACGCCTGGCAACCCTCGAGGCCATTTGCAGCTATCTGCAATGCCAGCCAGCCGATCTGCTGGTCTATCAGCCTCCGGGCGAAGTTGATCAATCCCCCAGTGCTTGACCCTCGCGCCTTGGATCCGCGCCGCCGGCCAGAGATGTTTTCCCTTGCGCGTCGCGCACCCGGACGATGGCCTGGGTGCCGCTGTTCATGTCGATCTCGCTCACGGTGTGGCCCTTGTCTTTCAGGGCCTGGATCAGCGTCGGGCTGAACTGCCCCTTTTCCAGTTCGGTGGGGCCGTTGCGGCTGCCGAAGTTGGGGAGGTTGATAGCGGTTTGCGGGTCCAGGTTCCAATCCAGCAGACCAATGACTGACTTGGCGACGTATTCGATGATTTGCGAGCCGCCGGGGGAGCCGACTGCGGCCACCAATCTACCCTGCTGATCGAAGATCAGCGTCGGCGCCATGGATGAGCGAGGGCGTTTTCCCGGTTCGACGCGGTTGGCGACTTTTTGCCCATTTTCTTCGGGGATGAATGAGAAGTCGGTCATCTGGTTGTTGAGCATGAAGCCCTGAACCATCAAATGTGAGCCGAACGCCGATTCCACCGTCGTGGTCATGGACACCGCGCCACCCTGGTCATCCACGGCCACTACTTGCGAGGTGGAAATACGCAGGGGGGAGCGGTCCGGGGCGTAGGCCACCTGGATACCCGGTGGTGTGCCGGGCTTGGCGACACCCATGCTACGAGGGCCGATCAGGCTGGCGCGGCTGGCCAGGTAACCTCGATCGACCAGGCCTTTGAGCGGCACGGCTACGAAATTCGGGTCGGCAATGTATTGGGCGCGGTCGGCGTAGGCCAGGCGCTCGGCTTCAGCGATCAGGTGCACCGCTTCGGCGGTGGGTTCAATGCCGGCGGGTTTAGCGGTCTTGAGAGGTTTCAGGGGGGCGAGAGCGGCGCTGCTGTCGCGCTGTTCCAGGGCCTGCAATGTCCCGAGGATCTGCGCCACGGCAACCCCGCCCGAAGACGGTGGTGGCATGCCGCAGATTTGCCAGCGCTTGTAGTCGGTGCACAGCGCGGGCCGCTCCCGGGCGGTGTAGCCCTTGAGGTCGTTCAGCGAAAGACTGCCGGGGTTGGTGTGGCCCTGTACCTTGGCGACGATTTCCTCGGCAACTGGCCCTTTGTACAACGCATCGGGACCTTCGTGGGCGATGCGCTTGAGCACGCCTGCCAAGGCCGGGTTTTTCAGCACGGTGCCGACGGCCTTCGGGCTGCCATCGGCATTGAGAAAATACGCCGCCATGTCGGGCGAGCCCGGCAATGATGGGTCGGATGCGATCAAGGCGTGCAGCCTTGGCGAGATCGCGAAGCCCTGCTCTGCCAGTGCGATGGCCGGCTCGAACAGCGTCGCCCATTCGAGACGGCCATGTTTGCGATGGGCCAGTTCCAGTCCGCGCAATACCCCCGGTGTACCCACCGAACGACCGCCGATCTGCGCGGCAGTAAAGGGCATGGGTTGGCCGTCGGCTTGCAGGAACAGTCTTTCGGTGGCTCCGGCCGGTGCCGTTTCGCGTCCGTCGTAAGTGCGTACGGCGTTGCCATCCCACAGCACAATGAACGCGCCGCCGCCGATGCCTGAAGATTGCGGTTCCACGAGAGTCAGCACCGCTTGCATCGCAATCGCCGCGTCGATGGCCGAGCCGCCACGTCGCAACATCTCCCGCCCGGCCTCGGCCGCCAACGGATTGGCCGCGGCAGCCATGTGCTTGTCGGCGTAGCGGGTCTGTAGATCGGTGCGGTAGCCGGAGACGACCTCCGGGGGGGCAGGCAATGCCGGTGTGGTTGTGGAGGAGGGTGGGGCCTTACAGGCTGCGAGTGTCAGAGCGACAGCCAGCAGCGAAACGGCTGACAGGCGATGAAAGTTCGGTTTCAGATCTGTGGGCACGTGTCACTCCATCCGTGGGCTTGGGATATAGAGGCTGACTGTAGTCATGGGCGGTGTGTGGCGCAAATCAACACCGGACTGATGGAGCCTGGTGCCACCTCGCCACTGAGGCTCAAGATAACTCTGAATCCTGATAGAGCAGGTACTTTTCTCGAGGTATAAAAAAACGGCTTATCTTTCGATAAGCCGTTTTTAGTACTTGGTGGCTACACAGGGACTTGAACCCCGGACCCCAGCATTATGAATGCTATGCTCTAACCAACTGAGCTATGTAGCCAAGTGGCGCGCATTATTCGCCGGTAACGAAGATGTGTCAAGCGTAAATCTGAAATATTTCTCTGCGCTTTCAACCGCTTAACAATCCTCGCTGCAAATCCTTGTCAGCCGAGCTGAAATCTCCCTGTGTTGGCGCTCAAGGCCTGGCTTCCCTGGCTCAGCGTGTCCGCCGCCAGGTTCACCGCTCGTGCGCCTTCGAGCAAGCGCATCGCCGCCTGGTCGACCTGCTGGATATTGCCACTGACCTCATCGGCGGTGCTGGCTTGTTCATCCACGGCAGTGGCGATCTGCGCCAGGGTGTCGGTGACGCTTTGCACCGCGCTGGCAATTTCTCCCAGGCGTTCGCCAAGGCCGGTGACCGCTTGGGCGTCGGTCTGGGCCTGGCCGCAGGCGGCTTCCATCAGGCTGACGGCTTCGTTGACCGTGGCGCGCAAGCTGTCGACAGTGGCGGCAATCTGTTGCGTGGAGGACTGGGTGCGTTGTGACAGGCTGCGCACCTCGTCGGCCACTACCGCGAAACCACGGCCCTGTTCTCCGGCGCGAGCCGCTTCAATGGCGGCATTGAGGGCCAGCAGATTGGTCTGCTCGGCCACGCCACGAATGGTATCGACCACCAGTTGAATCTGTTGCCCCTGTTCACTGACTCGCCCCAATGCGGCGGCGGTTTCGTTGAGGCGCTGGTTGAGCTGCTGGATGCTCGCCGTGGTGCGTTGGCTGTCGCGGCTGCTGTCGGTGGCAATGCGGCGGGTTTGCTGGGCGCTGTCGGATGCCTGTTCACAGCTCTTCGCCACGCCTTGGGAGGTGGCGGCCAGTTGCGTCGCGGCGGCAGCGATCTGGCTGATCTGCATCTGTTGGGCCTCGACTTCTCCCAAGGCGCCGCTGGAGTGCGTATTGAGGGTGCGCACGGCATTGCTCAACTGCAACGTTTCGTGGTCCACCCCCAGCAGGCTGGTGCGCAACTGCACCACGGCGACGTTGAGGGCAGTGCTGATGGCCGCCAGTTCATCGCGCCCTTGCACCGGCACTTGCAGGCTGAGATTGCCGTCGCGCAGGGCTTCGGCCAGCAGGGTGATACCACTGGCGCTGCGCCGGATCGACGCTTGCAGGCAAACAAAAAGATACAGCGCGGCCAGCAGCAGGCAGCCCAGCACCGTCGCTACCAGGGTGAACTGGCGGATCGCCGAACCGTGGTAATGGTCCAGGCGCGTATCCAGTGCCACCAGCGACTGTTGCCGCAGGGTCGCCAGATCAGCGAGAAGGGCATCCATGTGTTTCTCGAAGTCTTCGGGCTTGAGGTTGATGGAGCCGCCGAACACGCCGTCATCCAGCACTTTCAGGCCAGCATCCAAGTGCTTGAGGCTGCCCTGGTACTGTCCGGCCCAGGTTTGCAATTCGCTGGGCAGGCGGGTTTCCAGGAGTGCTCCGGTCTTGACCAGTTGGTCCCGTGCGTCACCGATACGGCTGCGCAGGTCCCGCAGTTGCAGGCGACTCTGCAGCGTGAACTGGCCCGACACCACGGAGGCCTGGCCGACGCTGGCCAGGCGGCCGACCCGTTCGATCAGGTCGGGCGTCTGCTGAGTGGAAATCTGGGTCAGCAGATAGGTTTCCAACCAGGAGGCGAGGGTTAGGCGGTTGTCCATGACCATCTGCTCGCGCAAGGCTTGCAGGGCGCTGAGGGCGGCGGTGAAGCGGTCGTAGCCGTCGGGCCACCAGCCCACGCTGCCCAGGCTTTTCGAATCCAGACCGTTGAGGCTGGTTTGCAGGGTTTGATAGCGGGCGAGGGTATCGGCTTCAGCGCCTTCGGTTTGCAGGGTAGTGGCCAGGTCACTGGCGGCCTGGTTGAGGGCCGGTTGAACGGCATCGAATGCCGCCATGGCAGCCAGCGTCGCCGGGGTTGGTTGCCGATTGGTTTCGGTGGCACGCCAGCGGGCGGCGCGGTTGCGCTGGGCGGTGAGCAAGTTGTCGAGGTTATCCAGGGCCAGCAATTGGCGCACCCCGGTGCGTTCCCCGGAAATCAGGCTGAGTTTGTCGCGATAATCCTGGCCGATTAGCCACAGGCTGCCCATGAGCGGCAGGATAAAAAGCAGGAACAGCAATTGGAATTTGCGGGCGAAGCCGAAGTGCCCCAACAACCTGATTCCGGGTGATAAAAAAGCCTGCATGCCCATACTCCCCTGAACACCCTTGCACTGTTTTTGTGCGTTTCTACACAAGTGCTGAAACAGGTGCCCTTTTAAAAGGCCTCGAAAGTTTGTCCAAATCGGCTCGGTAGGCCAGCTCTGTAGCGAAACTTCCCATTCTCGGTCCCCTTTGTAAGGGGCCGCGTTGTAGCTGATTAACAAGGCAAGATTCAGACCATGGCGTTGAGCTATCACCTTGGATTTCGACAATTTTTCAAGGTCGATAGCTAGCTAAGGGGATAGCCTTGCTGCACCGAAAAATGGCACATTGACGCACCTGCCCGCGTGCGCCCTCTGTCGTATGGAAACTCCCATGGCTATCAGCAATACCCAGGCTGTCACCCCACCCGTTACCGCCCCGGCGCAAAGCAGCCCGCTGGTCATGCGGATCATCGGCGCCGTGGCGCTGGCGCACCTGATCAACGACTTGATCCAGGCGGTGCTGCCCTCGATTTATCCAATGCTCAAGGACAGCTATGGCCTGACGTTCACCCAGGTTGGCTTGATCACCTTGACGTTCCAGTTGACCGCTTCTTTGTTGCAGCCTTGGGTCGGTTATCACACTGACCGCCACCCCAAGCCCTGGCTGCTGCCGGCCGGAACGGTGTGTACGCTGGTCGGCATTGTGATGATGTCCATGGTCGGCAGTTTTGCCTTGATCCTGTTGGCGGCGGCATTGATCGGCATCGGTTCGTCGACCTTCCACCCGGAAGCGTCGCGGGTGGCGCGATTGGCCTCGGGCGGCCGCTTCGGGCTGGCGCAATCGACGTTCCAGGTGGGCGGTAACGCCGGCTCGGCCTTCGGCCCGCTGCTGGCGGCGGCGATCATCATTCCCTACGGGCAAGGCAATGTGGCCTGGTTCGGGTTGTTCGCACTGTTTGCGCTGTTCGTGCTGTACCGCATCAGCCGCTGGTACGCCAATCACCTGAACTTGTTCAAGCTCAAGCAAGGCCAGGCGGCCACCCATGGCCTATCCAAGGGCCGGGTCTTGAGTGCGCTGGTGGTGCTGGGGCTGCTGGTGTTTTCCAAGTACTTCTACATGGCCAGCTTCACCAGCTACTTCACGTTCTATCTGATCGAGAAGTTCGACCTGTCGGTGGCCTCTTCGCAGTTGCACCTGTTCCTGTTTCTCGGAGCGGTGGCGGCGGGGACTTTCTTCGGCGGGCCGATTGGCGACCGGATCGGGCGCAAGGCGGTGATCTGGTTCTCGATCCTCGGCGTGGCACCGTTCACCTTGATCCTGCCTCACGTCGACCTGTTGTGGACCAGTATCCTCAGCGTGGCCATCGGTTTCATCCTGGCCTCGGCGTTCTCGGCCATCGTCGTGTATGCCCAGGAATTGGTGCCGGGCAATGTCGGGATGATCGCCGGCGTGTTCTTCGGGCTGATGTTCGGTTTCGGCGGGATTGGCGCCGCGCTGCTGGGGCATCTGGCGGACATCCGTGGCATCGAGTACGTGTATTGGTTGTGCTCGTTCCTGCCGTTGTTCGGGGTATTGGCGATTTTCTTGCCGAGGACTCGAAAGGCCTGAGGCGGGGAGCATCGATGTGACTGAGCCTGCGCAATCGCGAGCAGGCTCGCTCCCACAGGGTCCCGCTCCTCATGCCTGCGATTCACCCCTCAAGGACGGTAGATACTGGCCTGGATGGCGCCAGGGTATTGCTTGTACCCGCCCGTGTTGCACAGTGGTGTCGACAGTTGGTAGTCGCCCGCCGTCGTGGCGTTGGCGGTGCGCACATTACCGGCCGCGAACCCAGAGTAATCCTGAAAGGCATCGAACGAGGCGATTGGCTCGTCGAAGTAGTTGCCACGGGAAGGGTCGAAGATCGAGAGAGTGATCGCTACGCCACCAGGATATGCAGCTTCGGCCTCGATCAACACCGTCTCGTAGGGATACAGGGTTTGTGGGGACGGCCCGGCGGAGGTGGGGGATGGATTGAACACCGTGGCCACCAGCGTGTTCGGGCTCAGGTTGGTCAGCGCGATGACCAGGTAATTGGCGGCGTTGCCGCTGTAGGTGTAGGGCCGCGTCAAGGCGAACGCCCAACCGTTCCTGCTGTTAAAGAAGTCGTCCTTCGAGCCACCGTTGTCCCACACCTGGGTGAGCGCGATTTCTTCCGGATAGATTGACCAGTCCGTCGAGTCGGCGATCCAGTATTTGAAGTAGGTCCCGTCGATCGCCGCAGTGATGTACTGCGCATAGGCGGGCACACCGTCGATGGGGTTGTCATTGACGTCCAGGTATTGGTAGATCTGGAATTTGGCCGGCAGCAGCATCTGCATCACCGACAGCACGTAACCGTGCTTGGCGGCTGTCACCATGTTTCCGGTTTCACCGGAGTTCCAGAACAACCCGTCGGGCGCTTTGGAGGCGATCAGCGTATAGGTGACCTCCAGCTTGGCCCAGTCGGTCAGTATCGCGTTTTCCATGCTGCCGAAAGTGCTCAGCAACCCTTCGAAGGTAGCGCTCAATTGCCCCCAGAGGTCGGCGTAGGCCACCTGGAACAGGCTGGGAGAAACACTCGAACTCTGGGCCGCGACCGCCACATTGATGCCGCTCTGGAGAACGTTGGCCGCGACGGCGAAATAATTGATGTCGCCTTCCATCGTCTCCGCCGAGAGCACGGTGTAGATGACGCCCGAGAGCACCGCCAGGATGATGCCGCCGATGTTGGTCGAGTCACCGTCCTCGAAGCCGGCATCCTGGCCCAGCTCGGAGAGCAGCGCCCCCTGGTCCACGAACAACTGGGTGTGGAAGCTGCTGTAGCAGGCGAACAGGCTGTTAACAGCGCTCGCTGCGCTGAGCTCCAACTTGAGTTGATCGACCACGGGTTGCCAGACTTGCGGCTCGAATGCGCTGTAGTCCAGGCCGAGCATGTCTTGTCGGTAACCATCCAGGGTGCTGGCGCCGTTGGTGTACTGTTCGCGCAGGATCAAATGGGGTTGATTGTTCATGGCGGCCAGTTTGCTGTTGATCCAGTCGTAGACCACCTGTTGGTCAGGCGTAAAGGCTGGAAAGGGCGGGTCGGACGCCGGCAAGGCCATGATGCTGTCCAGGGGAGTGGTGGGCATGAAGTACCATTGGCCCGAAGTGTCGGTATCTTGCATCTGTACCGAGCCCTCTGCGATGTCGACACTCAGGTACTGGTTCGAACCGCTGTTCTGGAGGGTGGTGGGGCCCAGTCCCGTTCCCCAGAGCCAGGTCTGCTCGACCGGGACGGGCACGTTCTGTGTTGTGTTGATTGCCGTACTGCTGCCTGCATCCTGACCCAACACCAACCCGCCGAGCAGCCCACTGAGCAGCCGTCCATCGGCGGTGATTTGCCAGATTTGGTTGGGCGAACCGGCCACGAAGGGGCTCAACGTCATGCCGTCGGAACCGGCGGTGAGTACAAAGGGCACGCCTTTCACGGGCGCGACGAGGCTGCTTTGCACATTGACCCAACGAGTCGGTGGCCAGACCTGATAGTGATTGCTGCTCGAGGCCCAGCAGGCTTGGCCGAGGGTGTTGTACAGCACCAGGTTACCGTCGTTCTGTACGCGCAATTCCTGAGGGTCGATGCCGTTGGTATAAGGCGACCACGCCACGTTGCCGTCGCTGGTACCCAGGACCAGGTTGCCATCGGTCTGGACGTCGAAATAGGCACCGTCGTCGGTGTTCGTGGCCCAGATCGCGCTACCGGTGAACGAGCTGTTGGCCGACACGGGCCCCGTGACGACCTGGTACAGCACCAGATTGCCGTCAGTCTGCAGCAGCAACACATAGCCGTTGCCGGCCGCTGCCGCCCACTGACCGGGCAGCATCCGCGTATTGGGTGGAATGTTGCCGCTGTCGGCCTGGACCGGCTCGCCGAGTGGCACGGTGCGGAAAATGCTGGGGTTGGTGGATGTTGCCAGCGCTGTATCGCTCAGGTTGTTCATGTGAATCTCCTTTTCACTGCATTGGGTGGACGCCTTGCGGTTGTTGTCGGAAATGAGCGACGGGGCATGGGCCGGGCTGCGGTCGCACAAATACCGCGCGTCTATGCCCACTGCGCCGACTCGATCGGTCGGGAAACCTTGCAAGTTTGGTGTTGCAACCAGGCCTGGAGGCGCATCAACAGATCCAGGAGGTGGTTTGGATGAGGGGGTCAGCCAGGCTGATGTCTTGCAATGCGGCCAGTCGCTGGCGACGGTGTGGAAACGGAGGGGGCAGGTCTCTTTATATATCCATAGGTTGCGAGACGGTTCATACGAATCTCCCTATCTGCGGATGAAGGCGTTTGAGTGATATGCCTTGCAGAACGCGCATGAAGTGTAGCCCGGCATTCATACCCTGCCTGAGGTTCTTCGAAGCGATTCCGGGAGGTGTCATACTTCGCTGAACCCATGCACTGCCATATCGAGCGGGCGCCTGCCTCCAGCCGTCGCTCAGGCCAAACGCGAGACTTTCATGGAAGAAACGGCACATCACATCGCAAAGAATCGGCATCTGGCACAGACCTTGGCGACCGCGTTCGATATTGATTTCGCTCCTGTGCCTGACGAGTCGGTATGGTTTACCGTCAAGGCGCCAGAGTCTTTCCTGCCTATCGCCACCGAAGGCGCTGGCGGTGTATTCCTGCAGGGGGGTTCCAGCGATTCGATTCTCTACGTCACCTCTGAGGGGCAGGCTGGAATAGTCGCGGCTTCGCTCGCGGAGTTTTTGCAACTGGTGATGGCTCATCCCTATTGGTTTGATCTGTTGAAATTCTCTGGAGGCGGCCAACTGCGAGAAATGGAGCGAGTTGCCCGGTACCTCGAAGAGGATCTGCTTGAAGATAAACCTAGCATTCAGATGTCTCGTGACATCGTTGCGCAGGCATTACTACTCGCTAGCGCACCAGGTCCGATTTCCGCACTTCACTTTGCTGTTACAAGTATCGGTGCAGGGGTCTCAGTGCAGGCACCGGATGGCACCGAGTGCAGTGGGCTCTTTGGTTCATTTGTCGTGGAAGACAATCGGATGTGGCGTGAGGTTTAACCCCATCGAGATGGCTGTTACCAATGAAATCCAGTTTTATGATGAAGACCTTTTTGATCAGAACGGTGACCGCCGCCATGGGTAAGCGTAAACGCAAGACATTGCCGAAGGATTTCGCTCAGTTGCTGGAGCACGCCTCGTTTGCCGAGCTGGTCGCCGTGTTCGATGAATGCGAGCTTGAAGCCACCGGCGGTTACAGCAAGAGCACCGCGCTGGGCTTCTACAACTGTCCCGATGAACTGGCCCGCTGGCTGGTGGAGCAGGGCGCCGACATCAATGCCCGCGACACTTACCAACGAACGCCCCTGCATCATCGCAGTTCGAGCTGGATCGGCGGTGTCGACCTGCTACTGGATCTGGGCGCCGATATCGAGGCACAGGATTACCAGGGCCACACGCCGCTGCATGCCGCGGCCAACAGTCACAAAGCCGAGGCCATCGCGGCCCTGATCCGCCGTGGCGCCAATGTCGATGCCAAGAGTCGGCAGGGACAGAGTGTGCTGCATATTGCCCTGGCGACTACCCGCAATGCCGATATCGAGGCCACCGCGAAAATCGCCCAGACTCTGCTGGCGGCAGGGTTGCAACCCGATGACGGCATGCTCGCCGAGGTGCAGCGCATCGGCCGTGAATTCGAGTTTCATCGGGCCTCTTTCAACCCGGACTATCTCGAGGCAACGGACGCTGCCCTGGCCAGTCTTTATCGTCTTTTCGACGTCACTCCCGTTGCCTCCCGCAAGGTTCACGACGGTCAGGCCGCTATCGTCGTCACGGCCAACGGCTGGCCTGACCAGCATCAGCAACTGTGGGAGCTGCTGGTGCCATCCTCTGGTGCCGCAGCGACGATGCAAGGTGAGGTGATCCGCATCAGTGGCCGTATCTCCCGAGAGATTCACCACAACGGCTCGGCCAACTGGGACGCGGATTTCAAAGCGATGTTGGCGGCTCTGGTTGACCACGTGGGCAGCGCCGTGTCCTTGCCGGCGGCCGAACTCGCTGAAACACGGGCGCTGGCAGTTGCTCTGCGCAATGGCAACGATGACGCCGAGCACACTGATCGTCTTTGTGAATTGGCTGTGCGCTGGGTCATCGCCAACCCGCAGCCGGTGCCATTGGCGATGCCCTCCTATAGTCGATAACGCGACGGGGTGCCCAGCCCTTTTCAGGATCAAATGGCCCGGCGTGACGCCTCAGATATTCACGGTAAGGCACGGTGTTCACGTCGCTTGTGGACACTTTCATCCGGATGACGGGGCCCGGCGAATTACGCCTAAAGCACTATTTTGTATAAGTCCTAAGTTCGATTTTGTACAAATCTCGACCGTGTTAATTTGCTGTTGTGGTTATTGGTCTGAATGGATTCTGCGGCATTATTCAAGGGTGACCCTGTGGTTACTGGACAAGCAGGCTTCGCATTCTTTCCAGCTATCGCCCTTACTGTCCTGGACATAAGGCCTTCGGTTCCTGACTTGAATACCTCTACTGCTTTTGTGCCCCCAACCTGCCACGTTTCAAATACTTATAAAGCAGCTGTATCGCCGTGCCCTTTCAAGGCGATTGTCTCGCAGGCCGCGTAAACAGCCGTGATCGATGCTTATTCGCTGCGTCGTGCATGAGTTAGAGACCGTCGTCTTTAACGCTGGCAATAAATAGAAATCAGGCAGGGGATGATATGAAGTTCAAGTCATTGCAGGCACGCATTTGTGTCACGGCAGGCGTTTGCCTGTTTGTTTCATCGGTCAGCCTGATTATCTACGGGCTCTTTACCGCACGGGCCAATGAGCAATACGTGGCCACCGAAGTCTCGGCGCTGGTGGAAAAATCAACCATCCGGGAAATTCAGAACCTGGCCGAATCCCGGGCCAACGCCATTCAGGCCAAGTTGCAAAATGCCCTGGGTGCGGCCCGCACCATGGCCAATGCCTTTGCCGCCAGCAAGGCCACGCCAAGCCCCCTGGCATTGGGCCGGGAGCAGATCAATACGGTGTTGCTCGGCGTCCTCAAGGACAACCCCGATTTCAATGGCACCTATTCCTGCTGGGAACCGGATGCGCTGGATGGACAGGATCTGGCATCGCGCAACACCCAGGATGGCAGTAATCCACAGACGGGGCGCTTCACGCCTTACTGGACCCGCAGCGCCGGTGGCCATGTCGCGGTGCAGCCGTTGGTCGAGTATGACTCGCCGGATCGTCACCCCAATGGTGTGCCTAAAGGCGGTTGGTACAGCGGCCCGCGCGACACCCTGAAGGAAAGCGTGCTGGACCCCATTCCTTACGTGGTCCAGGGTAAAAACGTATGGCTGACCACCTTGTCGGTTCCGATCGTCGCCAATGGCAAGTTCTATGGTGTGGTCGGTGCGGACTACGATATCGCCTTTATCCAGAAACTCAGCGAGCAGATGTCCGCCGAGCTCTACGGTGGCAAGGGCACGGTGTCGATCCTGAGTAACCAGGGGCTGGTAGTCGCGGACAGCCAGCGCACTGATCTGATTGGTCAGTCCATCAAGGCCTTGCTGCCTGAGTCCTGGGAAAAAGTGCTGAGTGATATCCAGGGCGGTCGTAGTGACGGCTTGCTCAACCCTCAAACCCAGAATATCGAAGTGCTGATGCCCATTACGCTCGGTCGTACTGGCAAGCCCTGGGCGGTACTGATTCGCCTGCCCAAGGCCGTGGTCATGAGCCAGGCCATTGCCCTGGAGCAGGAGTTGCAGGCGCGCAGTATCAGCAACAGCATCTGGCAAGTCTCGGTAGGCTTGGGTATTTCGCTGCTGGCCCTGGCCGCCCTGTGGTTTGCCGCCGCGAAGATCGTCGGGCCGATCCGCGAGGCCGCGGCCTTGGCCGGCAACATCAGCCTGGGGGATTTCTCCCGGCGTCTGGTGCAGAAATCCGAGGATGAAGTCGGGCAGTTGTCTGCGGCCCTTAACGACATGTCTGAAAGCCTGCAACGGCAAGTACGGGTGGCCGAGCGCATTTCCGAGGGAGACCTGGACCTGGAGGTTCGCTTGTCTTCGCCCCACGATACCCTGGGCAAGTCACTGGAGAAGATGGTCAGCAACCTCAACCAACTGATTTCCGAGGTTCAAATCAGCGCCACGCAGATTACCGGCAGCTCGGCGCAGGTTACCGACCTGAGCCAGTCACTGTCCGATGGCGCGTCCAATTCCGCCTCGTCCATCACCGAAATCAGTGCGGTGATGACGCAAATGGCGGCGCAGACCCGGGACAACGCCGCCAACGCCAAGAAGGCCGATGAGCAATCCCAGGCGTCGCGAGCCGATGCGGGGGAGAGCGATAAACTGATGAGCGAGCTGATTGCCGCCATGGCCGAGATCGACAATTCGGGCAAGGACATCACCGCGATCATCACCACCATCGACAACATCGCTGCACAAACCAATTTGCTGGCCCTGAACGCGGCCATCGAAGCGGCTCGGGCCGGTGAGCTTGGGCGCGGTTTTGCCGTAGTGGCCGATGAAGTGCGCAGCCTGGCCGCCCGCAGCGCCGAGGCCGCCCAGCAGACGGCCGCGCTGATCGCCGACTCCTCGAGCAAGACCCAGCGCGGCATGATCATCGCCGGCCGGACCGCCGAATCGCTGAAGAACATCGTCAATGGAACCAGCGCGGTTTCCAACCTGGTTTCGCTGATCTATCAAGCCTCCAGCGAGCAGGCTTCGGGCTTGCAGCAGGCCAGCATCGGTTTGGAGCAGATCGATGAAGTGACACAGAAAAACCAGTCCAACTCACAAGAGTGCGCGGTGGCGGCCAAGGACCTTTCGGAGCGGGCATCGCTGATGCAGCGTGTGCTGGGACGCTTCAAGGTCAAAAGGAGTTAGTTTTTTTCCAACCCGCTCCAGGCGCCAGCCTGGAGCGCGGGCACCCTTCAACCCGGGCGAATCGCCGCAACGGTGAAACCGGCGTGATTGCGATGTTTGAACAGCGTCCCAATCATTCCCATAGCCCCACACTCGCCAACTTGATTCAATCTGGAGAAATCGGCTGGCCGATAGCCGCGCGCCGGACTTGTCCATCGATGAAATCGTGCACTTGCTGCTCCGCGAGATCGGCTGCCTGAAAGCGATCCGGGTGGTCATTGCCCATCGATAACGGTCGGCCGGTCATGTTCGCCGCGTTAGTGGTGAGTCTACCGTTGGTGAGTCCGACCACGTCAGGACGCATTCATCGTGACGCTTCAACTTTCCAGGCGTCTACGACTTAATATTGCCAGTGTTGGCGCTCTACATCCTGGAAGAGGCAGATTCTCTATGATCATCAAGCCGCGCGTTCGTGGTTTTGTCTGTGTGACCACCCACCCCACTGGCTGCGAAGCCAACGTCAAGAGTCAGATCGACTACGTGACCGCCCAAGGCCCCATCACCGCTGGGCCAAAGAACGTACTCGTGATCGGTGCATCGACCGGCTACGGGCTGGCTGCGCGGATAACCGCCGCTTTTGGTTGTGGCGCCAAGACCCTGGGGGTGTTTTTCGAGCGTGAAGGTGATCCAGGCAAGCTCGGCACCGCTGGTTGGTACAACACCGCGGCCTTTCACTCTTTCGCCGAGTCAGAGGGCCTCTACGCCAAGAGCATCAACGGCGATGCTTTTTCCGATGAGATCAAACAGCAGACCATCGACGTCATCAAGCGCGACTTGGGCAAGATCGACCTCGTTGTCTACAGCCTGGCCGCGCCACGCCGGACACACCCCAAGACCGGTGTGGTATTGAGTTCTACCCTCAAGCCGCTCGATAAGGCCGTGACTTTGCGGGGTCTGGACACGGATAAAGAAGTGGTCAAGGACACGACCCTGGAACCGGCGACCCAGAGCGAAATCGATGGCACGGTGGCCGTAATGGGCGGCGAAGACTGGCAAATGTGGATCGATGCCCTGCACGACGCAGGTGTCCTGGCCGACGGGGCGAAAACGACCGCGTTCACCTACCTGGGCGAAAAGCTGACGCATGACATCTACTGGAATGGCTCCATTGGCGCGGCCAAGAAGGACCTGGATCAGAAAGTCCTTGGCATTCGTGAGCGACTGGCTGCCCTGGGGGGCGATGCGCGGGTCTCGGTATTGAAAGCCGTGGTGACTCAGGCCAGCTCAGCGATCCCGATCATGCCGCTGTACCTGTCATTGCTGTTTAAAGTCATGAAGGCGCGGGGCACGCACGAGGGGTGTATCGAACAGGTCCATGCGCTCTACAAAGACAGCCTGTACGGCCATTCTCCCGTGATGGATGAGGAGGGGCGCCTGCGCGTGGACTACAAGGAACTGGCTCCCGAAGTCCAGGATCGCGTCAAGCAACTCTGGGATCAGGTCAGCACCGATAACCTTTACGAGCTGACTGATTTTGTCGGTTACAAGGCGGAGTTCCTGCGTCTCTTCGGTTTCGGCATCGAAGGGGTGGACTACGAGGCTGACGTCGATCCGGACGTCAAGATTGCCAACCTGGTCCAGGCATAGGTCATAGGTCTGGAAGCTGCCTCGACGCTTCATGCAAGAGGCAGCGGCTTCTCCTGGCCCTGAATAATTTTGTTGGGGGGATAGCGAGACTTCTTTGTTATCCTGACGGCCTCTTTCATGGATGAACGCCGAGATAAACCATGGCTAACGACACCCCGTCACGTATCGGGACAATTCTGCTGGGCCTGCTTTTTGCCCTGATTGGCATTGGCTTGTTGGGCATTGCCGTCAATCTCACAATCGATCGACGCGACTTTCTCGCCCGGGCACAGACTGCCGATGGCATTGTCAGCCACTTGAATGCCGGTGGTTCGCATCCTGAGATCGCTTTCACCACCGCCAGCGGCGAAAAGATCTCCTACCCCCAAGGCGGTTTTATCTTCGGTTACCAGAAGGACCAGCCGGTGCGGGTGCATTATTTGCCCGAGCAGCCGGCGGGCAGCGCCATCGTCGATGCCCCGGCCGCCCTGTGGGGCACCTCTGGAGTATTGGGATTCATCGGCCTGGTGTTCACTTTTGTCGGCCTGCTAAAAGCCATCCGGCCACGCGGCCGCGGTGCGGTTCATTCACATAAAGGACTTTGAACGTATGAGCTACAACATCCCACTCCCGGTCAATGAAAGTCGTTGGCAGTACCAGACCGCCAGCGGTGGTGGCCTGACTGTGGTCATGGTGGCGGGCAGTGGCGGCTCGATTATCCTGCGCTCGCCCCAAGGCGAAGACATCAGCTACCGCTATGGCGGGGTCGGCGTGGGTGCCGGGTTTGGCGCGAGGCTGCCGCGCTTCGGCAAGATCAATATCCAGATCAAGGGCAAGGGCGTGAGTGCGGCCGGTGCGGCCGAGGCGTTTCCCAGCACCGGCAAGGTCTTCGTCAGCGACGCCCTGGTCAGTCGCGACCTGACCAGTGACGACATCACTGGCCCTTGCATGTATACCGAAGTGGGCGTGGGCCTGGGGATTGGTGGCTCGGCCACGGCCCTGCTGTTCGGGCTCGATCCCAAGCTGCTGGCATTGTCGATGGCGCTGAACGCCAACCCGGCGACCGCGCTCATCGCGTCCACCACGGTCAACCGGCAGTTGGCGAAGTCGGCCAAGGGCGCGTTGGTCATGGCAGGCATTAATGCTGGTTTGCAGGCCGGTGGTGGCGGGGCGATCTATATAGGCTATCTGTTCTAGGCCGTAGCGAATCTCAAGTACCTCTATGCCACGCCCATGAAAAAGCCGCGAACCAACGCGGCTTTTTGCTATGCGCACCTTTTTCAGCCCTCCAGCGAGGCCAGACGGCTAAAAAAAGCCATCGGTCGGACGCTGCTCGTGTCAGCGATGGGGCCGCGTGCAAATCCTTCCTGCTCCACTAGAGTGACGGATCCAATGCCCTTAAAGGATTAACCCATGGCAACCACCGACAACACGACGGTCAGTACTCATACCGTGAGAACTGGCCCGGGCACAGTCCAGGTCGACCTCACCGGCCAGTTCGATGATAACCAGAGCATCGTTATCCAGCCGGACGGCAAGATCCTGGTCGGTGGCTATACGGAGTACCTGGCATGGGGCTACCCCGGGGCGCCAGGCGAGGAAAGCTACGGCTACGAACAGAACCATAGCGTTATCCGCCTGAACGCAGATGGTAGCCTGGACACCGGCTTCCATGACGGCGGTGTCGACATCGTCCCCGCCGCGACAGCCCCGGCGTCGCGCTACGAGCTGACGGCGGTGCAACCTGATGGCAAGGTGCTGATCGCCACAGCGCTGAACATCGGCGTTCAGGTGGAGCGCTTCAACAGCGACGGGACGCGCGATGCGACCTTCGGTCAAAACGGCGCTATCACGGTCGACATCAGCCATGACTTCAAGGACATCGACCTGACGGCCAATACGGATGGCACGTTCCAGATCAGCGCCCGCGGATTTGATCAGGCTACAGTGACCAGGCTCGGCAATGACGGCACTTTCGTCGATGGCTTTGGCGACCATGGCGTGCTGACCGTCAACATTCCCGAAGACGAATACTACAACGGCGGAATCTCTACTGCGGTACAGGCCGATGGCGGCGTCGTGGTCGGGGCTGCGTACAATGCCGCCGGCGCGGGTGAGCCGACGTACGCCTTGCAGCACTTCAATCCCGACGGTCAGCTGGATACCCATTTCGGTGATGGCGGTGTTCTCTACTTGAGTGCTGCCATGGGGTTTGGCGAAGACTCAGTGGTCACCGTGCAGGCTGACGGCAAGATCATCGTCATGGGCCATGGCGAAGGCTCCACCTCGGCTACTGTGGCGCGGTTTAACGCTGACGGTTCCTTTGACACCAGTTTTGGCTTCAATGGCAGGGTGACCTTCGAGGCCGACACACCTGTGGCTTTGACGGTACAGGCCGATGGCAAGATCCTGGCGACCGGTACGAGCGGTGGGGATTTCAGCATCATCCGCTGGAACGCGGATGGCAGTGTGGATACAAGCTTCGGCAGCCAGGATGGCAAGCTCCATGTGGACGGGTACGTCGGTGAAGAAATCTTGCAGGGTACCGATGCCGCCGAAATTATCCATGGCCTGGAGGGGGATGATGTGCTTCAAGGCAACGGCGGGCGCGACCTTCTGCAAGGTGGCGTTGGCGCTGACATCTTCCGCTTCACCGAACTGAGCGACAGTTTCCGCACTGCGACGCAAAACCACAGCGACCGGGTCCAGGACTTCGACGCCTCTCGGGACCGCATCGACCTGATTGCCTTGGGCTTCACCGGCATTGGCGACGGCCATGACGGCACCTTGGCCGTCCAGGCCAGCACAGACGGCACGCTCACCTACCTCAAGAGCTATGACGCCGATGCCTCCGGGCTACGATTTGAACTGGCCTTGGACGGTAACCTGGTGGGGCAATTGAACAGCACCAACCTGGTGTTCACCGCGCCCACTGTTGAAGGTGCGTCTACCGCGGATACGATTACCGGTTCTGCCTTGTCGGAAGTCATCTATGGCCTGGACGGCAATGACCGTATCGACGGCGGCGCTGGAGCGGATGTAATCATTGGCGGCGCGGGCGCCGACCGTCTCAACGGCGGAGACAGAGCCGACATCTCGTTGTGGACCGATAACCGGGAAAACGCCGACGTGTTCCGCTACACCTCTACCGAAGACAGCTACCGTACTGACAGCCAGAGCTTTACCGACCTTATCGAAGGCTTCACGGTTGACGACAAGATCGATGTGGCGACGCTGGGCTATACCGGCTTCGGAGACGGTACGGGCACTACGCTGAAGATGGTTTACAACCAGGAACTGGACCGCACTTATCTGGCGGATGTGGGAGCAGACGCCCAAGGCCATCGGTTCCAGATCGCGCTGGCCGGGGATTGGCGGGAAAACCTCGACGAAGATGACATGATCTTTGCGCCCGACGCCGGGATAGGGCTGATCGGGGTAGCGGCAGAGGTCGATCAAGGGCATCTATTGACGTGACGTCTGCTTGAGAAGGTCGCGTGGCAGTGAGTGCTGCCACGCGATAGGCTCAGGAAAGCCGTCAGACGTTGAAACGGAAGTGCATCACGTCGCCATCCTTGACGATGTATTCCTTGCCTTCCAGGCGCCATTTACCGGCTTCCTTGGCACCGGCTTCGCCCTTGTACTGGATGAAATCGTCATAGGCGATGACTTCGGCGCGGATGAAGCCTTTTTCGAAGTCGGTGTGGATCACGGCCGCGGCTTGTGGCGCGGTGGCACCGACGCGAACGGTCCAGGCGCGGACTTCTTTTACGCCTGCGGTGAAGTACGTCTGCAGGTTGAGCATTTCATAGCCGGCGCGGATCACGCGGTTCAGGCCAGGTTCTTCCAGGCCCAGGGCCTCCAGGAACATGTCCTTCTCTTCGCCGTCTTCAAGCTCGGCGATTTCCGCTTCGATCTTGTTGCAGACCGGGACGACCATGGCGCCTTCTTCTTCGGCAATGGCCTTGACCACATCCAGGTGCGGGTTGTTCTCGAAGCCGTCTTCAGCGACGTTGGCGATGTACATGACCGGTTTGGTGGTCAGGAGGTGGAAGCCGCGAATGATCTGCTTCTCATCGGCACCCATGTTCTTGATCAGACTGCGGGCCGGCTTGCCCAAGGTGAAGTGGGCGATCAACTGTTCGAGCAGGGCTTTCTGGGCGACGGCTTCTTTGTCGCCACCCTTGGCGTTGCGAGCGACTTTCTGCAGTTGCTTTTCGCAGCTGTCGAGGTCGGCGAAGATCAGTTCCAGGTCGATGATCTCGATATCGCGTTTCGGGTCGACGCTGTTGGAGACGTGAATCACGTTTTCGTCTTCGAAGCAGCGGACCACGTGGGCGATGGCGTCGGTCTCGCGGATGTTGGCCAGGAACTTGTTGCCCAGGCCTTCGCCCTTCGAGGCCCCGGCCACCAGGCCGGCGATGTCGACGAACTCCATGGTGGTCGGCAGCACGCGTTCCGGGATCACGATGGCCGCCAGGGCCTCCAGGCGTGGGTCGGGCATCGGCACGATGCCGGTGTTCGGCTCGATGGTGCAGAAGGGGAAGTTCTCGGCCGCGATACCGGATTTGGTCAGGGCGTTGAACAGGGTGGACTTGCCGACGTTAGGCAGGCCGACGATGCCGCAATTGAATCCCATGGTGTTTCCCCTCGGATAAGTGTCAGGCCTTCTGGCTGTGCAGGTTTTTCATCGCGCGGTTCCATTCACCGGCGAGGATATCCGGCAGCACGCCGAGGGCAAAGTCGATGCTGGCATCGAGTTTTTCCTGTTCGGCGCGAGGCGCACGACCCAGGACAAAGTTTGAAACCATACTGGCTACGCCCGGGTGGCCGATGCCGAGCCGCAGGCGGTGAAAGGTATTCTGATTACCCAATTGCGCGATGATGTCGCGCAACCCGTTGTGCCCGCCATGGCCGCCGCCTTGCTTGAGCTTGGCAACGCCCGGAGGCAGGTCGAGTTCGTCGTGGGCCACCAGGATTTCTTCAGGCTTGATGCGGAAGAAACCGGCCAATGCCGCCACGGCCTGGCCGCTGCGGTTCATGTAGGTGGTGGGGATCAACAGACGAACATCCTGACCCTGATGCGAGAAGCGCCCGGTCAGGCCGAAATATTTGCGATCGGCCGCCAGGCTGACGCCTTGTGCGTGCGCGATGCGCTCAACAAAAAGGGCCCCTGCGTTATGCCGGGTCTGTTCGTATTCAGCGCCTGGATTTCCCAGGCCAACGATCAGTTTAATGGCAGTCACGATAGGGGCCCTTCCTGGAGTGTGGATAACAATGTCGCAATCAGGCGGTGTTGCGACAGTGGACGAAAATGGAGGATTTACCGTTAAGTAAACTTCGCGTTCTCGCCCGCTGTCTCGCTACGTTCCAGTCCGCGATGTTTCCGGTCACTCCGGCGACAGAGTGAAATTACTCTGCAGCGCCTTCTTCAGTGGCTTCTGGAGCAACACGTGGAGCGTGGACGTTGGCAACAGCCTTGTCATCGCCGTGTGCCAGAGCAACAAACTCAACGCCTTTAGGAGCCTTGAGGTCGGACAGGTGAATGATCGTGCCGACTTCGGCGTTAGCCAGGTCGACTTCGATGAATTCAGGCAGGTCTTTCGGCAGGCAGGTCACTTCGATTTCCGAAACAACGTGCGAGATTTCGCCGCCTTTCTTGATCGGAGCAGCTTCGCCAACGAAGTGCACAGGCACGATAGCGGTCAGTTTCTGGCCGGCTACTACGCGTACGAAGTCGGCGTGCATCACGTGGCCTTTGGCCGGGTGACGCTGCAGGGCCTTGATCACGACGTTTTGCTTGGTGCCACCAACGTTCAGCTCGATGATGTGGCTGTAGGCCGCTTCGTTTTCGAGCAGTTTGGCAACTTCTTTGGCCAGCATGCTGATGGACTCAGGGGCTTTGTCGCCACCGTAGACTACAGCTGGAACCAGGCTTGCGAGACGACGCAGGCGGCGGCTCGCACCTTTCCCCAGGTCGGAACGCACTTCAGCATTCAGAGTAAAATCGTTCATGTTGTATCTCCAAAGTAACCACATTCACCCCAGCGCTTGCGACCAGCGCTAAAGGCGATATGGGCAAAAAAGCCCCGCCCCGACAATGAATGTCGGGGCGGGGCGCTTTTCGTCAACGAGATGTCGCGGTGAGGGCAGGGCCCTTAGCGGAACATCGCGCTGATCGATTCTTCATTGCTGATGCGGCGAACCGCTTCGGCAACAACCGGTGCGATATCCAGTTGACGGATACGCGCACAGGCTTGTGCTGCTGCGGACAACGGGATGGTGTTGGTCACCACCAGTTCGTCCAGCACGGAATTTTCAATGTTTTCGATCGCTCGACCCGACAGCACAGGGTGTGTGCAGTAGGCAAAGACCTTGGCGGCGCCATGCTCTTTCAGGGCCTTGGCCGCGTGGCACAGGGTGCCGGCGGTATCGACCATGTCGTCGACCAGAATACAGGTACGCCCTTCGACGTCGCCGATGATGTGCATCACTTCGGAGTGATTGGCTTTCTCACGGCGTTTGTCGATGATACCCAGATCCACGCCCAGGGATTTGGCAACGGCCCGTGCACGCACGACGCCACCAATGTCCGGGGACACGATCATGAGGTTTTCGAAGCGCTGATCTTCGATATCATCCACCAGGACCGGGGAGCCGTAGATGTTATCCACGGGAATATCGAAGAAGCCCTGAATCTGGTCAGCATGCAAGTCAACCGTGAGGACACGATCGATGCCGACTACGGTAAGCATGTCAGCCACGACTTTCGCGCTGATTGCCACACGTGCGGAACGCGGACGGCGATCCTGACGGGCATAACCAAAGTAAGGAATAACAGCAGTGATACGAGTAGCCGAGGAACGGCGGAAGGCATCAGCCATCACGACGAGTTCCATCAGGTTATCGTTGGTCGGAGCGCAAGTCGGCTGAATAATGAAGACGTCTTTACCGCGAACGTTTTCATTGATCTCGGCAGTGATTTCGCCGTCGGAGAACTTACCGACAGAAATGTCACCGAGAGGGATATGCAGCTGACGTACGACACGCCGAGCCAGATCGGGGTTGGCGTTCCCCGTAAAGACCATCATCTTGGACACGCGCAGTACCTGAAGGCTGAGGGTATACCTGGATGAGTATAGGAAAATGGCAGGGGCGGCTGGATTCGAACCAACGCATGGCAGGATCAAAACCTGCTGCCTTACCGCTTGGCGACGCCCCTGTATCTGTTGCTGCGAGTGCCCAGCACTCGATTCCTTTTAGAGCAGGTTTTGTAGCTTGCGATGCAACATCGAAACGTTGCTTCCTTTTGCTACAAACCCCGTAAGGGTCTCTGTCAGAAGGGCCGAGACTTTATCAGCTTCAGCTTTGCTTGGGAAGCCCCCAAACACACAACTTCCAGTTCCGGTGAGTTTTGCTTCGGTAAATTTACCTAACAAATTCAATGCGTTACGAACATCTGGATAACGCCTTGCTACCACCGGTAAGCAGTCATTTCGACTGTTTCCCTTGGGAACGGGGCGCACTTTAATGGGAGGAGAGTTACGTGTCAACAGCGGATCTGAAAAAATTTCTGCTGTACTTACAGAGACTTGCGGCACCAGTACCAAGTACCAGGGTTCTTCGGGTTCCACCGGGGTGAGTTTCTCCCCTACGCCTTCGGCGAAAGCGGCGTGGCCACGCACGAAAACCGGCACGTCGGCACCCAGTGTCAGGCTCAGCGCCGCCAGGCGATCCGCGTCCCAGCCCAACTGCCAGAGGTGGTTTAGCCCCAGTAAGGTCGTCGCGGCATTTGAGCTGCCGCCACCGATACCACCGCCCATGGGCAGGATTTTTTCGATCCAGATATCGATGCCCAGCGAACACCCGGATTGTTCCTGGAGTTTTTTCGCCGCCTTGACGATCAGGTTGCTGTCGTGGGGGACGCCATCGAATTCGGTGTGCAGGTGAATCACACCGTCGTCGCGCACGGCAAACGTGATTTCGTCGCCGTAGTCCAGGAACTGAAAAATCGTCTGCAGCTCGTGATAGCCGTCGGGGCGGCGACCGAGGATGTGCAGCATCAGGTTGAGCTTGGCCGGGGAGGGCAGGGTCAGGCGTGCAGCGGTCATGTCATTGCCCCAGCTTGCGCGGCTGCCATTGCTTGATCACCAGCGTGACGTCGAGGTTGCTGCCATGCAGCTTGATGCGCTCGGGCAGCCAGTAGCCGTTCTGCTGGGCATAGCTCAAGTATTCGATCTGCCAGTCATCCTGGTCCAGGTTGGACAGGCGGCTGTCGGCGTCGAGGGTCAGGCGGCTCTTGCTGTCCGGTGCCGGTAGCCCGCGAACCCACCAGGTCAGGTGGGATACCGGCAGTTTCCAGCCCAATTGTTCTTCCAGCAGTGCTTCGGGGGTGGGTGCCTCGTAGCGTCCCTGGTTGGCGACTTCCAGCGAAACCTGGCCCGGCCGGCCGGTCAATCGTGCCGCGCCGCGACCCAGTGGGCCCGACAGGCGAATGTCGTAGTAGTCCTGGCGTTGCAGCCAGAACAGCGTGCCACTGCCCGAGTCCTTCGGCGCGCGAATGCCGATCTTGCCGTCGATCTGCCAGCCGTCGAGGCCGCTCAGTTGTTGCTTGTGCTCGCGCCACTGGGCCTGGTTGCCCTGGCCCTGGACGGATTCACGGGCGCCGAAGCCCGCGCAACCGGCGAGCAAGGCAATGAAGCTGAAAACGATGAAATGGCGCAAAAACATGATTTTAAAGAGTCTCGGATCCGGTCAGGCGTTTGATGGTGCTGCGCAGGATAGGGCTGTCAGGCTGATCCTTGAGGAATCGGCTCCAGATCTGCCGTGCTTCACGTTGCTTGCCGTTGGCCCACAGAACCTCGCCCAGGTGAGCGGCGACTTCCTGGTCGGGAAAACGCTCCAGGGCCTGGCGCAACAGGCGTTCGGCTTCGTCGAGATTGCCCAGGCGGAAATTCACCCAGCCGAGGCTGTCGAGCACCGCCGGGTCTTCCGGGTTGATCTGGTGGGCCTGTTCGATGAGCAGCTTGGCTTCGTCATAGCGGGTGGTGCGATCCGACAGCGTGTAGCCCAGGGCGTTGAGGGCCATGGCGTTGTCCGGGTCGCGCTGGATGATCAGGCGCAGGTCTTTTTCCATCTGGGCCAGGTCGTTGCGTTTTTCCGCCAGCATCGCACGGGTGTACAACAGGTTCAGATCGTCCGGGTACTGCTTCAAGGCTTGTTGCAGCACGTTCCAGGCCTTGTCGCCCTGATTGTTGGCCGACAGGGTTTCTGCTTCGATCAGGTACAGCTGGATGCCGTAGTCCGGCTGGGAATCGCGCTGTACGGCTAGGCGGCTCTGGGCGTCGGCGGTCTTGCCATTGCTGATCAGGATATCGGCCTGGCGCAACTGCGCCGGCAGATAGTCGTTGCCCGGGCCGACCTGGGCGTACTCGATCAGTGCGCTCTCGGGGTCGTTGCGTTCCTCGGCGATGCGACCCAGGTTCAGGTGGGCCGAGTCGACATGGCTTTCCCGGGCGATCAGGTCCTCCAGGTAGCCCTTGGCCTCTTCCCAGGCCTTGGCTTCCAGGCAGACCAGTGCCAGGGAGTAGCGCAACTCGTCGTCTTCCGGGTATTGCTGGACCAGGCTGGAGAACTCCACCTTGGCGTCGTCCATGCGGTTGTTTTCCACCAGCATGCGGGCGTAGGTGAGGCGCAGGCGTTTGTCGTCCGGGTACTTCTTGATGCTTTTTTCCAACAGCGGCAGCGCTTCTTCGCCGCGATTCAAGCCTTGCAGCAGGCGCGCGCGCAGGAGGATAGGTGCCACCTCGCCGGCTTCCGGCGGGTTGTCTTCCAGCAGGGTGAGGGCGCCCTGGGTGTCACCATCCTGTTGCAGCAGCAAGGCCTTGCCGAAAATCAGCTGGCCGTTGTTCGGGTGGCGCTGCAACAGGCGATCGAAGCTTTTCATCAGGCCGTTGCGGGTTTCCTGGTCGGTATCGGCGGCGGACAGCGCCAGGAAATCGAAATGGGTGTCGCCCTTGCCCAGCAGGACCTTCTCCATATACACCATGGAGTCGTCGTAGCGCCCGGCCCGGGCCAGTTGCACGGCGGCGGCGCGCTGCGCTTCCAGGTCATCGGGAGCATTCCTGGCCCAGATCAGTGCGGTATCCAGCGCGGGCTGGTCGGCGCCCAGGTATTCGGCAATGCGAAAGGCCCGCTCGGAGATGCCCGGGTCCTGGGTGTTGATGGCCTGGGTCACGTAGTTGTCCAGCGCGATGTCGAAGCGATTGCGCTGGCCTGCCAGTTCGGCGCTCAACAGGCTGAAGATGGTTTCTTCGCTGAACGAACCGTAGACCTTGGGTTTTTCAGGTGCCTGCACGCTGTCTTCGACCGGCGGCGTACCGTCCGTCGAAACGGGGGCCATGGACTGGCAGCCGCTGAGCAAGGCAAGGGCGAGGAGCAACGCGGAAGATCTATTCATATAGGAAGAGGACGACTAACCTGCGGTCGGATCATCATGACACAAGCCTTGAGTCAAACATAACCGCCCCGTCGATTTACCATCCCGGGCAGGGCGATAGAGATCGAGTGGTTGTTCTGAATCTGACGAAGTAGGACAATTGCCGGCTTCACGTCACCATCAGCGACCTTGAATGGCCTTCCTTGCACTCGGTATTAACCACAAGACTGCTTCAGTAGACGTCCGCGAGCGCGTGGCCTTTACGCCTGAGCAGCTGGTTGAGGCCTTGCAGCAGCTCTGCCGACTCACCGACAGTCGCGAAGCTGCGATCCTCTCCACCTGCAATCGCAGCGAGCTTTATATAGAACAGGATCACGTTTCAGCCGATTCAGTCCTGCGCTGGCTGGCCGAATATCACAACCTGAGCCTTGAAGAGCTGCGCGCCAGTGCCTATGTGCACGAAGACGATGCGGCCGTTCGTCACATGATGCGTGTCGCCTCGGGGCTCGACTCGCTGGTGTTGGGCGAACCACAGATCCTCGGCCAGATGAAGTCGGCCTATGCCGTGGCCCGTGAGGCCGGCACCGTCGGCCCGCTGCTGGGGCGCCTGTTCCAGGCTACGTTCAACGCCGCCAAGCAGGTGCGTACCGACACGGCCATCGGCGAGAACCCGGTGTCCGTGGCGTTTGCCGCTGTCAGCCTGGCAAAACAGATTTTCAGTGATTTGCAACGCAGCCAGGCGCTGCTGATCGGCGCTGGCGAGACCATTACCCTGGTCGCCCGCCATCTCCACGACCTGGGTGTGAAGCGCATTGTCGTCGCCAACCGCACCCTGGAGCGGGCCAGTAGCCTGGCCGAGCAGTTCGGCGCCCATGCGGTGCTGCTCTCGGACATCCCGGCCGAACTGGTACACAGCGACATCGTCATCAGTTCCACCGCCAGCCAGTTGCCGATCCTCGGCAAGGGCGCTGTGGAAAGTGCCCTGAAGCTGCGCAAGCACAAACCGATTTTCATGGTGGACATTGCCGTTCCCCGGGACATCGAGCCGGAAGTCGGTGAGCTGGACGACGTTTACCTCTACAGCGTCGACGATCTGCACGAGGTGGTCGCCGAGAACCTCAAGAGCCGGCAGGGCGCGGCCCAGGCGGCGGAAGAGATGATCAGCGTCGGTGCCGACGACTTCATGGTGCGCCTGCGCGAGCTGGCCGCGGTGGATGTGCTCAAGGCGTATCGTCAGCAGAGCGAACGCCTGCGCGACGAGGAACTGCAAAAAGCCCAGCGCCTGCTGGCCAACGGCGGCAGTGCCGAAGAGGTGCTGGTGCAACTGGCCCGCGGCCTGACCAACAAATTGCTCCACGCCCCCAGCGTCCAGCTCAAGAAGCTGACCGCCGAAGGTCGCCTCGATGCGCTGGCCATGGCCCAGGAACTCTTTGCCCTCGGTGAGGGCTCACCGGATAGCTTTTCGGATAAAAAACCGCAATGAAAGCGTCACTGCTCAACAAGCTGGACATCCTCCAGGACCGTTTCGAAGAACTGACCGCCTTGCTGGGCGATGGCGAAGTCATTTCCGACCAGAACAAGTTCCGCACCTATTCCAAGGAATACGCGGAAGTCGAGCCGATCGTCGCCACTTATAAACAGCTGCTCAAGGTGCAGGGCGACCTCGAAGGTGCCCAGGCGCTGCTCAAGGACAGCGATCCGGATATGCGCGAGATGGCGGTGGAGGAAGTTCGCGAAGCCAAGGAGCAGTTGCTCGAACTGGAAAGCAACCTGCAACGCATGCTGCTGCCCAAGGACCCGAATGACGGGCGAAACGTATTTCTTGAAATTCGTGCCGGTACCGGCGGTGACGAGGCGGCGATTTTCTCCGGTGACCTGTTCCGCATGTATTCACGCTACGCCGAGCGGCGCGGCTGGCGGGTGGAGATTCTCTCGGAGAACGAAGGCGAGCACGGCGGCTATAAAGAAGTCATCGCCCGGGTCGAAGGCGACAATGTCTACGGCAAACTGAAATTCGAATCCGGCGCCCATCGCGTGCAACGCGTGCCGGCCACCGAGTCCCAGGGACGCATCCATACCTCGGCTTGCACCGTGGCGGTATTGCCCGAGCCGGACGAGCAGGAAGCCATCGAGATCAACCCGGCGGACCTGCGGGTCGATACTTATCGTTCCTCCGGCGCGGGCGGCCAGCACGTCAACAAGACCGACTCGGCGATCCGCATCACGCACTTGCCGTCGGGCATCGTGGTCGAGTGCCAGGAAGAACGTTCCCAGCACAAGAACCGCGCGCGGGCGATGGCCTGGTTGTCGGCCAAGCTCAACGACCAGCAGACCAGCGCCGCCGCCAATGCCATCGCCAGCGAGCGCAAGTTGCTGGTGGGCTCGGGGGATCGTTCCGAGCGGATCCGTACCTACAACTTCGCCCAGGGCCGAGTCACCGACCATCGTGTCAACCTGACCCTGTATTCCCTCGACGAGATTCTTGCCGGTGGTGTCGATGCGGTGATCGAGCCGTTGCTGGCCGAATACCAGGCCGACCAGTTGGCTGCGATTGGCGAGTAAGCACAGGTGAATAAATGACCATCATCGCCAGTCTGTTACGCGCCGCCGAACTGCCGGATTCGCCCACGCCGCGGCTGGACGCCGAGTTGTTGCTGGCCGCTGCGCTGGGCAAGTCCCGCAGTTTCCTGCACACCTGGCCCGAGCGGATCGTGCCCAGCGAGGCGGCGTTGCTGTTCTCCGAATACCTGCGCCGGCGTCGTTCCGGCGAGCCGGTGGCGTACATCCTCGGGCAGCAGGGCTTCTGGAAGCTCGACCTGGAAGTCGCGCCCCACACCCTGATCCCGCGTCCCGACACCGAGTTGCTGGTGGAAACCGCGCTGGCGTTGCTGCCGGCGACCCCGGCCCGGGTCCTGGACCTGGGCACCGGTAGCGGCGCGATTGCCTTGGCATTGGCCAGTGAGCGAGCGGCCTGGAAAGTCACGGCGGTCGACCGGGTGCTGGAAGCCGTGGCCCTGGCCGAACGTAATCGCCAGCGCCTGGACCTGGGCAACGTCACGGTGTTGAGCAGCCACTGGTTCAGCGCGTTGGAGGGCGAGCGTTTTACATTGATCATCAGTAATCCGCCTTACATCGCGGCCAGCGATCCGCATCTGGTCGAGGGCGACGTGCGTTTCGAGCCGGCCAGTGCCCTGGTCGCGGGACCGGACGGTCTGGATGACCTGCGCCAGATCATTGCCCAGGCCCCCGGGCATCTTGAACCGGGCGGCTGGTTGATGCTTGAACACGGTTACGATCAGGCCGAAGCGGTGCGTGATTTGCTGCGAGCCCAAGGCTTTGTTGAAGTCCATAGCCGCAAGGACCTGGGCGGTCACGAGCGCATCAGCCTGGGGTGCCTGCCGTGCTGAACGATCAGGAGCTGTTGCGCTACAGCCGGCAGATTCTGTTGCAACACGTCGACATCGACGGCCAATTGCGTCTCAAGCAAAGCCGCGTGCTGATCGTCGGTCTCGGCGGTCTTGGCGCCCCGGTGGCGTTGTACCTGGCCGCCGCCGGGGTGGGGGAGATGCACTTGGCGGATTTCGATACCGTCGACCTGACCAACCTGCAACGCCAGATCATTCATGACACCGACAGCGTCGGCCTGAGCAAGGTCGATTCGGCGATGCGTCGCCTGACGGCGATCAACCCCGAGGTCCGGCTGGTGCCTCACCTGGCGGCCATGGATGAAGACAGCCTGGCCGCGGCGGTCGCGGCGGTGGATGTGGTGCTCGACTGCTCCGACAACTTTTCGACCCGCGAGGCGGTGAACGCGGCCTGTGTCGCGGTGGGTAAACCGCTGGTCAGTGGTGCGGCGATTCGCCTGGAAGGGCAGTTGTCGGTGTTCGATCCGCGTCGCCCCGAAAGCCCTTGCTACCACTGCCTCTACGGCCACGGCAGCGAAGCCGAGCTGACCTGCAGCGAAGCCGGCGTGATCGGGCCGTTGGTGGGCTTGGTAGGCAGTCTGCAAGCCCTTGAAGCCTTGAAGTTGCTGGTCGGTTTCGGTGAGCCGTTGGTGGGGCGCCTGCTATTGATCGATGCATTGGGCACGCGTTTCCGTGAACTGCGGGTCAAGCGTGATCCAGGCTGCAGCGTCTGTGGTGGTCGGCATGAGTGAAGCGCCGGTCGGTGTGCTTGACTCGGGTGTCGGCGGGTTGTCGGTGCTGGGGGAAATCCGTCGGTTGCTGCCCGATGAGTCGCTGTTGTACGTGGCTGACTGTGGGCATATTCCCTACGGCGAGAAAACCCCGGAATACATCCGACAACGCTGCTCGATCATTGCCGACTTTCTCCTGGGCCAGGGCGCCAAGGCGCTGGTCGTGGCGTGCAACACCGCAACGGTGGCTGCCGTTGCCGATCTGCGCCGTGATTTCCCCGATTGGCCCATCGTCGGCATGGAGCCGGCGGTCAAGCCGGCGGCTGCCGCGACCCGCAGCGGTGTCGTCGGTGTGCTGGCCACCACCGGTACCTTACAGAGCGCCAAGTTCGCCGCGCTGCTCGACCGGTTCGCCACCGATGTGCGGGTCATCACGCAACCCTGTCCGGGGCTGGTGGAACTGATCGAGGCGGGTGATCTGCACAGCCCGGCCTTGTATCAGTTGCTACAACATTACGTCGAGCCCTTGCTGGCGGCTGGCTGTGACACGTTGATCCTGGGTTGCACGCACTATCCGTTCCTCAAGCCATTGCTCGCGCGGATGATTCCGGAGCACATCAGCCTGATCGACACCGGTGCCGCCGTGGCCCGGCAACTCCAGCGCCTCTTGACTGAGCGCGGGCTGTTGGCGGAGGAGCCAGCCAGTGAAACGCATTTCTGGACGAGTGCAGACCCGATACATTTAAGAAAAATCCTACCCACGCTATGGCATTCGTCTGGCGTTGTGCGAAGCTTTGATCTGTAAAAAAAACGTGAAAATTGTGTAAAACAGGCTGAACTTCTGTTTTAGCGCAGATTTCTATAGCTCTGTCTGTTTGTAAGAAAATCAACTAAGTCTGTTCGGAAAAGGATGTTTCTAATGAAGCGCTTATTCTGTTTTGCCGCGTTTGCGGCTGCATTGTTGGGGCACACTTACACTGCACAAGCAGCGGGAGTGGAGTTTGGGGTTGGCCAGACCAGCGACTCGACCATGACTTATCGCCTGGGCATGCAGTTCGACTGGGACAAGAGTTGGCTGCAAAGTGATGTCGGTCGCCTGACCGGCTACTGGAGTGGCGCCTATACCTATTGGGAGGGGGACGAGACGTCCAGCAACCACAGCCTGTCGTTCTCGCCTGTGTTTGTGTATGAGTTTTCCGGCCAGAACGTGAAGCCTTACATTGAGGCGGGTGTCGGTGTGGCGTTGTTCGCCAATACCGAAGTGGAAGACAACAAGCTCGGTACGGCTTTCCAGTTTGAAGATCGCATCGGGTTCGGCCTGCGCTTCAACGGTGGACATGAAGTGGGCATTCGCGCCACGCATTACTCCAACGCCGGCATCAAGTCGACCAACGACGGTGTAGAAAGCTACGCGCTCCACTACACGATGCCGCTGTAACAAAACAGCTTGAGAACTGTGGGAGCGAGCCTGCTCGCGAAGCGGTGGGCCAGCCAATATGGTGTTGCCTGATCTACTGCTTTCGCGAGCAGGCTCGCTCCCACAGTAAATCAGCTCTGTCAGATCATTCCTTTATCGATACGCCGTCGCAATCCCTTGGCGTTCTTCCAGGCATTCCGGCGCCCCCATCTCGAATTCGCGGCAGATCAGCGGGCGCTTTTCGTAGATGCTGCACATCATGCTGTCCCGATCCAGGGCCGCGCACCACCCGTCATCGAGTCGCAGCATCACCTCGGCACCCCAATCGTCCGTGGCGATAAACCGTTGCGGCACCCCGGTGTCGGTGATCAACATCACTTCCAGCTGGCAGCAGCACGCCGCGCACGTCGAGCAGGTGATGACCGGTGCCGGGATTTCATGCAGGGGGATGGTTTTCATGACGCGCAGTGTAAGGCAATCGGCGGCTCAGGGTTGTCCCTTGATCGGATAGCCGTTTTTTGCCTGGCATGAGTCGGTATCGGCCGGCATGGTTTCGGTCGAAGAAGGTAAGGGCCAGAGTGCGGTCATGCATGCGATGGGGAGCGCGACTTCCCGGGGGCGTTCGACGAGTTGTTCGAGCACATGCCGCGCCGCTTCGTCCGCTGACTGGTGGGCCTGCGTTGGAAAGCAACCGTCGGGCCCCAGCGACGGACCGTCATACCCAGGGTGCACCAACGTCACATCGATACCTGCGGATGCCAGCCCAGCTCGATCCGATGTGAACAGATAACGCATTGCATTGCCACCCGTTTCGTTTTGCGAGGGCGGCAGATAAGTTACCGGGCTGGCAATGCCCACCAGATGAGGTTCGGCCCCGGCGCGCAGCAAAGGCATGGCCACTTCAATGCAGAAACTGGCGGCCAGCAGGTTGCTGCGCACGATGTGTTCTATCAAGGTGTGATCGGCCGGCTGCCCGTCAACGTACTCAGCCGTTCCGAGATTGAGGATCACGCTGTCCAAGGCGCCCCATTGGCGGGCGATTTGTTCGCCGATTTCGCGCACGCTCTGACTGTCGGTCAAATTGCCAGGCACTGTCAGCACTTGTCCTGGATAACGTACCGAAAAGCTGTCGCACGATCGGGTCGAGCGCGAACTGACGGCCAGATATGCGCCTGTCTCCAGGATCGCTTCAGCCAACGAAGCGCCGATTCCGTTGCCAGCCCCGGTGAGCCAATAGCGCCGCGGCAGTGTTAGACCCATTCCATGCTCCTTTCGATTGGACAGCGTACTGATTAAGCGCATTTTCAGTAGAGTCCATACGATTAGTAAGACTATATGTCATCGGGTAAATAATGCACCCCACAGGCCGGCATTTCTTGTTCGCTAATCGCCCATCCCTTCAGTACCTGCATCCTGGCGCGCTGGCAGGTTTCTGAACGCTGCCAGCGCACGCGCCCTGGATTCGCGCAAATCGACGATCGGTGCCGGATAATCCACTGCGCCAAACAAGCCGCCTGGGGTATTTGGGCTATGGACCCGTTGGCTGTCCAGATCGTTCAGTCCAGGTAACCAGCGTTTGATGAACAGGCCTTCGCGATCAAATTTTTCCGACTGGCTCATTGGGTTGAAGATGCGGAACCAGGGCGCCGAATCGGTGCCGGTGGAGGCGCTCCACTGCCAGCCGCCATTGTTGGCGGCCAGGTCGCCGTCGATCAAGTGCTGCATGAAAAAGCGCTCGCCTTCGCGCCAATCGATCAACAGATTCTTGGTCAGGAACATCGCCACGACCATCCGCAAACGGTTGTGCATCCAGCCGGTCTCCAGCAACTGGCGCATGGCCGCATCGATAATCGGCAGGCCGGTGCGTGCTTGCTTCCATGCCTCCAGTTCTGCGGGGGCCTCGCGCCACGCCAGCGCCTCGGTTTCCGGGCGAAAGGCGCGATGGCGCGACACGCGTGGATAGCCCACCAAAATATGTTTATAGAACTCGCGCCAGAGCAGTTCATTGATCCAGGTCACTGTTCCGGCACTTCCGCTTTCGAATTCACCCTGGTTGGCTTGTAGCGCGGCGTGCAGGCACTGACGCGGCGACACCACTCCGGCCACCAGATAGGCCGATAGCTGGCTGGTGCCCGGCCTGGCGGGAAAGTCCCGTTCGTTCTGGTAGTCGTCGATGTGTTGGTCGACAAAGGTGTCCAGGCGCCGACGGGCTTCGGTTTCGCCAGCGGGCCAGAGGGCGCGTAGCGCTTCGCTGGGTGGGGGAAATCCAGCGACTTGCGTCGGCACCGGGTCACGGGCAATGCCGGTGGGAGCCTGCCGGAGCGGTGTGGCGACCAGGCTCGGCAAGGAGAAATGCAGGCGGCTGTAGCAGACCTTGCGGAACTGGCTGAACACTTGGAAATAGTTGCCGGTCTTGGTCAGTACGCTGCCGGGCTTGAACAGCAATTGGTCGAGATGGCTGTGAAATTCAATGCCTTGGTCATTCAAGGCGCGGGCGACCTCGGCGTCGCGTCGCGTTTCATTCAGGCCGTACTCTTCGTTGACATGCACGGCGCCGACGTTCAGCTCGCGACACAGTTTGAGCAGCACTTCTGGGGCCTGGTGCCAATGCGCTGCGTCGCGGATCAGCAGCGCAATGTTCAATTCGTCCAGGGCCGCGCTCAACGCGCCGAGGTTACGTAGCCAGAAATCGATCTTGCACGGTGCATCGTCATGGGCGCGCCATTGTTCGGGGCTGGTCAGGTACACCGCCACGCATGGGCCCTGGGCCGCTGCCGCCGCCAGGGCGGTGTTGTCGTGCAGGCGCAAGTCGCTGCGCAGCCAGATCAGTTGCATGCTGTTTTTTCCATCTAAAGGAGTGCTCTGCGGCTCAGTTCGCGATGAGCCGATAACGGGTCTACGGCCCAGGACACGTCAACCAGCGAGACGCCTGTGGATAACCTGGCGTGGTGGATAGACGCGGCCGGGCCGGCAATGATGATCGGGCAATCGATGCCGCCCAACAGCCGGGGCAGTTGGGAAAGGTTGAGGGCATGACTGGAATACAGCAGTACGCCCCGGGCCTTGAGGCGTTCCACCGCCAGGGCCAGTTCGCCCGGCGGTAGAGGGCTGTCGAATACTTCCACCGGGCAGTCAGCGCTGCTGGCCAGCCAGGCAGTGAGCCACAGGTGCGGCTCCTGGGGCGAGTCTGAATGATTGACCAGCAACAATGGTGCGCCGCGCAGCTGACGGTTGTTGTGGTAGATGCGGCTGCCGAATTTGCTGCGCAGCCACGAATACAGGAAGACCCGTTCCAGCTGCGCGCCGAACTGGCCCTGCCAGTGCAGTTGCAGCTCGGCCAGCAACGGCAAGAGCAATTGCTCGCACACGGTCCAGGGCGGGTATAGCGCCATCGCCTGATTGACCAGGTCATCGATCTGGCGCTCGGCCAGTTGCGTCACCGCCAGCACCAGGGCATGACGTTGGGGCTGCCAGTCATTCTCTGGCGCCTGCGTGGGTTCGCTCGGCGGCTGCGGTGTGTCCAGCAAGGGTTTGATCTTGCTCACGGCAACGCCACGATCGATCCAGGTGAGGATGTTCAGGATCCGTTGCACATGATCGGCATTGAACAGTCGGTGGCCCTTGGGCGTGCGGTGCGGCACGATCAGGCCGTAACGGCGCTCCCAGGCCCGCAGCGTGACGGCGTTGACACCGGTTTGCCGGGAGACCTCGCGTATGGGCAGCCAGCCTTGTGCCAGGGCCTGGGCAAAATCGGCCCCGAGGTCTTCGCGGGCGCTGGAGTCGGGCTCGTTGCTCATCAAATAGCGTTTCGCAGGCTGAGGTTTTCCGGGTGCGGTTGCAGGTAGACCTGCTGTGCCAGGTAAGGATCGGGGTGCTGGCGCAAGTGATGCTTGAGCAACGTCAGTGGCACTACCAAGGGCACGATGCCGAGGCGATATTGCCCGATGAGATGCTGTACTTCCTGTTTGTCCTCGGCGTCGATGGCGCGCTTGAGGTAACCGCTCAGGTGTTGCAGCACATTGGTGTGGGTGCGGCGGGTCGCGCATTTCTTCAAGGCCGCCATCAATGCACTGAAGTAGCGTGGGCCCAGCTCATCAGGGTCGGTCCTGCCCATGTTGCCCAACAAGGAGCCCAGGACCTTGTACTGCACCGGGTTGTGGGCCATCAGCAGGTATTTGTAGCGCGAGTGGAATTCGATCAGGCCGCGACGGGTCAGACCCTGGCGACGCAAGGATTGCCAGGCGGCATAGGCAAACACGCGGGTCAGGAAGTTCTCCCGCAGCACCGGGTCGTTGAGGCGACCGTCTTCCTCCACCGGCAGGTCGGGGTGGTGGGCACAAAAGGCCTGGGCATAGATGCCGCGCCCGCCGCCGTCCTGGGTCACGCCGTTGTGGTCGTAGACCTTGACCCGCTCCAGCCCACAGGACGGCGATTTCTGCATGAAGATGTAGCCGCAAATGTCATCCAGTTCCCCTGCCATCTGCTGCCCATAGTCGGCCAGTGGCCGGGTCACGTTGAGGTCGCGATTCACCGTGCCCTGCGCCTCAGGGTGTCCGGGGTTGCCTACCAGGCGGATCGGTTCGCGGGGGATACCCAGGCCAATGGCGACTTCGGGACATACCGGCACGAACTCGAAGTAGTCGACGAGGGTGCGGCTGCACAACTGCGATTGCTTGTGCCCGCCGTTAAAGCGAACTTCAGCACCCATCAGGCAGGCGCTGATGGCGATTCTGGGTTTGGCGATGGCTGCGCTGGGCATGGGCGACCTCTGATTGCTAAATCTTGTACAAATTTTTGTATATGTACAATATTTTTATCATAGGCTCGAACCCGCGCAAGTCAATCGGATTGAGTAGCGAGGCGGCGTCAAACTGTGTCGAAGGCAGGCTGCTGTCTCTTTCGACAGCAGCGTAAAGCGATGGGGTGACGCGATCTATTGCAGGCTTGCATGCAGGCGGCGGGCAGCTTCCTGGCCGCTTAGCCATGCGCCTTCGACCCGGCCGGACAGGCACCAGTCACCACACACATACAGGCCCAGGTCGGCATCGGCCAGGGCGCCCCATTCATGGTTGCCAGCGGGGCGGGCGTAGAGCCAGCGATGGGCGACACTGAAGCTTGGTGCGGGCATGGCGCTGTGCAGCAGTTCGGCGAAGGCGCCGTGCAGGTGTTCGATCACCGCTTCCTTGGACAGGTCGATGTGCTGCCGGCTCCAGTCGCTGGTGGCGTGCAGTACCCAGGTATCGAGCTTGCTGTCGCGTCCGGGTTTGCTGCGGTTGCGGGCCAGCCAGTCGAGGGGGCTGTCCTGTACGAAGCAGCCTTCCATGGAGGTATCCAGCGGCTTTTCGAACGCCAGGGCCACTGCCCAGGTCGGGTCCATCTTTACCCCCGCTGCCACGCCAGCCAGCTTCGGCACGGCCGCCAGCAACGCGGTGGCCTGGGGTGCGGGCGTGGCGATCACCACCTGGCCGAAGGGGCCGTGGGTGAAACCTTCCGCGTCCTGCAAATGCCAATGTTCCTGGCCGCGGTACACCTCGGTGATCCGGCAGGAAAACTGCACTTGCAACTTGCCGAGCAGGGCACGGGTGATGGCGCTCATGCGCGGAGTGCCGACCCAGCGGGTCTGTTCGTCCGGCGAAGGGCTCAGTTGCCCGCCCTGGAAATTGTAGAGTTGCGGGTTCCATTCCGCGGCCCAGCCGTTGGCTTGCCAGCGCTGGACCTCCGTGACAAAGCGCCGATCGCGAGCGGTGAAGTATTGCGCGCCCATGTCCAGGGCGCCGGCATCGCTGCGTTTGCTCGACATGCGTCCGCCACTGCCGTGGCTTTTATCGAAGAGTTGAACGATATGCCCGGCCTCCGTCAGGGCCTGGGCGGCTGAAAGTCCGGCGATGCCGGTGCCGATGATTGCGATAGGTACAGTCATGAGGGCCTCGTTTACCTTTCTGTACAGACTACGCCGTCGTTTAAACCTGTACAATTCGGGTTTTTGGTATAAGTTTTACCGTTCGCGTTTGGACAGGTTGTCCTATTGTTAAACACAGACCCTGTCCGATACGAAAAATCCCTGCTTATAAAAATAGACTAATGGGCCGGGTAAAACGCGATGCGAGGAACATCTCATGCACATATTGCTGACCGGCGGTACTGGTTTGATCGGACGTCAGCTCTGCCGCCTCTGGTTGGAGCAGGGACATCGCTTGACGGTATGGAGTCGCCGGCCTGAAGAGGTGGCGAAAATCTGTGGGGCACAAGTGCGCGGCGTTGCCAGGCTCGAGGACATCGATGTGCCGGTGGACGCGGTGATCAACCTCGCGGGAGCGCCCATTGCCGACCGGCCCTGGAGCCACAAACGCAAGATGTTGCTATGGAGCAGTCGCATCACATTGACGGAAGTTTTGCTGGCGTGGCTGGAGCGTTGCGAACAGAAACCGCAGGTGTTGATTTCCGGTTCGGCAGTGGGCTGGTACGGCGATGGTGGCGAGCGCGAGTTGACCGAGGAATCGGGACCGGTGAGCGAAGATTTTGCCAGTCAGTTGTGTATCGCCTGGGAAGAAACCGCGCAGAGGGCCGAGGCGCAGGGCATGCGCGTGGTACTGGTTCGTACCGGCCTGGTCCTGTCTGCCGAGGGCGGCTTTTTGTCGCGGCTGTTGCTGCCATTCAAACTGGCGCTGGGCGGGCGTATCGGCAATGGTCGGCAGTGGATGCCGTGGATTCATATTGACGATCAAATCGCCCTGATTGATTTTCTTCTGCACCGCTCTGATGCCAGCGGTCCTTATAATGCGTGCGCTCCTAACCCGGTGCGCAACCGCGATTTTGCCAAGGCCTTGGGGCGCGTGTTGCATCGGCCAGCCGTGGTGCCGATGCCGGAGCTTGCGTTGAAAGTCGCATTGGGGGAGTTGTCACTGCTGTTGCTCGGCGGCCAGCGCGCCACGCCGGCCCGACTGCAGGCGGCGGGTTTCACATTCCGGTTCACTGATTTGCCCGCGGCCCTGGAAGACTTGTCCAGCCGCCTTTGAAATAGGACGTTGCATGACCGATCACGCGTTGCTTCTGGTGAATCTGGGTTCGCCTGCCTCCACTTCGGTGGCCGATGTGCGCCGCTACCTCAATCAATTCCTGATGGATCCGTATGTCATCGACTTGCCATGGCCGGTACGGCGCTTGCTGGTGTCGCTGATTCTGATCAAGCGTCCCGAGCAGTCGGCTCATGCCTACGCTTCGATCTGGTGGGAGGAGGGGTCGCCGTTGGTGGTGCTCAGTCGTCGGCTGCAACAGGCCATGACCGTGCAGTGGACCCAGGGCCCGGTGGAACTGGCGATGCGTTATGGCGAGCCGTCCATTGAATCGGCGCTGGTGCGCCTGGCGAGCCAGGGGCACAAAAAGATCACCCTGGCGCCGTTGTACCCTCAGTTCGCTGACAGTACCGTCACCACGGTGGTCGAGGAAGCGAAGCGGGTTGTGCGGGAAAAGAAGCTTAATGTGCAGTTCTCGATTCTCCAGCCGTTCTACGACCAGCCGGAGTACCTCGACGCCTTGGTGACCAGCGCCAAGCCCTACCTGATGCAGGATCACGATCACCTGCTGTTGAGTTTCCACGGCTTGCCCGAGCGACACCTGACCAAGCTCGACCCAACGGGGTTCCATTGCTTCAAGGATGCCGACTGCTGCAAGAACGCACCGCCGGAAGTCATGGCCACCTGTTACCGCGCCCAGTGCATTCGCACGGCCGAACAGTTCGCCCAGCGTATGGGGCTCAAGGAGGGCCAGTGGTCGGTGTCGTTCCAGTCGCGGCTGGGCCGTGCCAAGTGGATCGAACCCTACACCGAAGCGCGCCTGGATGAGTTGGCCAAAAGTGGCGTGAAGAAAGTCTTGGTGATGTGCCCGGCGTTCGTGGCCGATTGCATCGAGACCCTGGAGGAAATCGGCGATCGCGGGCGCGAGCAATTCCGCGCGGCAGGAGGGGAGGAGCTGGTGCTGGTGCCGTGTCTCAACGACGAGTCGCAGTGGGCGAAGGCGTTGAGTACGTTGTGTGAGCGGGCGCCCATTGCTTTGTGAAATTCAAGGGCCCCATCGCGAGCAGGCTCGCTCCCACAGTGGATCTCGAGTGATCACAAAACTGGTGTTCACAACAGATCCCATGTGGGAGCGAGCCTGCTCGCGATAGCTATCTGACTGACAACAAAACCTCAAGCTCGAATCAGATCAGCGGCTCATCCGCCTTCTTCTGCTTCCAGCTGTCATTGCCCGGCAGCAGCAGGTTCAGGGCGATCGCCACTACCGCGCACAGCGCAATGCCTTTGAGGCCGAAGTCGTCCGGGCCGGTGCCGGTGCCCACCAGTACACCGCCGATGCCGAACACCAGGGTCACCGAAACGATCACCAGGTTGCGGGCTTCGCCCAGGTCGATCTTGTGGCGGATCAAGGTGTTCATGCCCACCGCCGCGATCGAACCGAACAACAGGCACAGGATCCCGCCCATCACTGGCACCGGGATGCTTTGCAGCAGCGCGCCGAACTTGCCGATGAACGCCAGGCTGATGGCGAAGATCGCCGCCCAGGTCATGATCTTCGGGTTGTAGTTCTTGGTCAGCATCACCGCACCGGTCACTTCGGCGTAGGTGGTGTTGGGCGGGCCGCCGAACAGGCCGGCGGCGGTGGTGGCGAGGCCGTCACCGAGCAGGGTGCGATGCAGGCCGGGTTTTTTCAGGTAGTCGCGACCGGTCACGCTGCCCACGGCAATCACGCCGCCGATGTGCTCGATGGCTGGCGCCAGGGCCACCGGTACGATGAACAGGATCGCCTGCCAGTTGAATTCAGGTGCAGTGAAGTTTGGCAGGGCGAACCACGGCGCGGCGGCGATTTTCGCGGTATCCACCACACCGAAGAAAAACGCCATGGCAAAGCCCACCAGCACGCCGGAAATGATCGGCACCAGGCGGAAAATACCTTTGCCGAACACCGCGACGATCAGGGTGGTGAGCAGGGCTGGCATCGAAATCAGCATCGCGGTTTGATAATGAATCAGTTCGGTGCCGTCGCCGGCCTTGCCCATCGCCATGTTGGCCGCAATCGGCGCCATGGCCAGGCCGATGGAAATGATCACCGGGCCAATGACCACCGGCGGCAGTAGCCGGTCGATGAAGCCGGTGCCCTTGATCTTCACCGCCAGGCCCAGGAAGGTGTAGACGAAACCCGCCGCCATCACGCCGCCCATGGTCGCGGCCAGGCCGAACTGGCCCTTGGCGAGGATGATCGGTGTGATGAAGGCAAAGCTCGACGCCAGGAACACCGGCACCTGGCGTCCGGTGACGATCTGGAACAGGATCGTCCCCAGGCCGGCGGTGAACAGCGCCACGTTAGGGTCCAGCCCGGTGATCAGCGGCATCAGGACCAGCGCGCCGAAGGCGACGAACAGCATCTGCGCACCGGACAGCACCTGGCGCCAGAGCGGGTCGTTGAACTCGTCCTGCATGCTCAAGCGTCCTTCTGCTTGGTGCCGAAGATCTTGTCGCCGGCATCGCCCAGGCCCGGGATGATGTAGCCATGCTCGTTGAGTTTCTGGTCGATGGACGCGGTGTAGATGGTCACATCCGGGTGGGCGTCCTGCACGGCCTTGATGCCTTCGGGCGCCGCGACCAGCACCATGGCGCGGATGTCCCGGCAACCGGCTTTTTTCAACAGGTCGATGGTGGCGACCATGGAGCTGCCGGTGGCGAGCATCGGGTCGATGATCATCGCCAGGCGCTCGTCGATTTCCGGCACCAGTTTTTCCAGGTAGGTGTGCGCCTGCAGGGTCTGCTCGTTGCGAGCCACGCCCACGGCGCTGACCTTGGCCCCGGGGATCAGGCTCAGTACGCCCTCGAGCATGCCGATGCCGGCGCGCAGGATCGGCACCACGGTGATCTTCTTGCCGGCGATTTTCTCGACCTGGACCGTACCGGCCCAACCGTCGATTTCATAGGACTCCAGGGGCAGGTCCTTGGTGGCTTCGTAGGTGAGCAGCGCACCGACTTCCTGGGCGAGTTCACGGAAGTTCTTCGTGCTAATGTCAGCGCGGCGCATCAGGCCGAGTTTGTGTCTGATCAGCGGATGGCGGATCTCGAGGATGGGCATGGGGAAGGCTCCGGCGGCGGGCAAAAAAACCGGCCTAGATTAATCTATCCGAGGGTGTTGTCCTATAGACAATACAGAACGTTAGTCCACAAACGCTTGATCTGGCCGGGCGGGATGCGTACCTTTGCCGGCTTTTCCGAACCCGTCCCCCTCAATCTCTCCTGGAGAGCGCCATGTCCGCTGATCTCGAGCATATCCGTCAAATCATGCGAGAGGCTGACTGCCTGTACACCGAAGCTGAAGTCGAAGCGGCCATCGCCCGTGTCGGTGCGCAAATCAACGACCAACTGGCGGATGCCAACCCGGTGGTGTTCTGCGTCATGAACGGCGGGCTGATTTTCTCCGGCAAGCTGCTGACCTACCTGAACTTCCCCTTGGAAGCGTCCTACCTGCACGCGACCCGTTATCGCAACGAAACCAGCGGCGGTGATCTGTTCTGGAAAGCCAAGCCGGAAGTCTCGTTCATCGACCGTGACGTGCTGATCATCGACGACATCCTCGACGAAGGTCATACCCTGGGCGCGATCATCGATTTCTGCAAACACGCCGGCGCTCGCGCCGTGCACACCGCCGTGCTGATCGACAAGGACCATGACCGCAAGGCGCGGCCTGACTTGAAAGCCGATTTTGTCGGCCTGCCGTGCGTCGACCGCTACATCTTTGGCTACGGCATGGACTACAAAGGCTACTGGCGCAACGCTAATGGCATTTTTGCCGTCAAGGGGATGTAATCGATGACTCGGCCAAGTTTTCTGGAACGCGCACTGTTCGACGATTTGGCCGAAAAAGCTGCGGCCAGTCCTCGCGGGCGGCAGCACCATAATTTCCATGCGATGGACGAGCCGTGCCACCGCATGGCGGTGGGCTTGCAGCCTTCGACCTACATTCCACCGCACCGCCACCTGAGCGCCGACAAGGCGGAAACCTTGCTGGTACTCAAGGGCCGGTTGGGTGTATTGATCTTCGACGACGCCGGTGCGGTGGTGGATAAGCGCATCCTGCAAGCCGGTGGCGATTGCCTCGGGGTCGACCTGCCAGCCGGCGTGTATCACGGCTTGGTGGTGCTGGAAGCCGACAGCCTGATGTTCGAATGCAAGGCCGGCCCATACCGGCCTGTGGGCGAGGGCGAACTGGCCGACTGGGCGCCCCGCGAAGCCGAGCCAGGCGTGGCCGAGTACCAGGCCTGGATGCGCGCGCAGTTCGACTGAACGATGCGGCAGCAGGGCTTCTGTGGCGAGGGGATTTATCCCCGCTGGGTTGCGAAGCGACCCCGAGATTGTTGGTGTGCCCAAGAGCTTGCGAGTGCTCCGCACTCGAACGGGGATAAATCCCCTCGCCACAGATCAGACAAATCTTGAATGAGCGGCGCTGCCGGCTGCGAGCCATTTTTCGCTTTTGACCCGCGCCTGCTCCAGGGTTTGCACATACGCCAATTGGCGCTGCTCGCGATGAATGCCGGCACGGCGCAATTTCAGGCGCACCCGGGGGGCGGTCGCCACCAGGATCAGGCCGATGCCCTGCTTGCGATAGTCTTTCAGGATATTTTCAAAAGCGGCCAGCGCGGTCATGTCCAGCATCGGCACGGCGCTCATTTCCACCACCACCACGCGCACCCCCGGATCGAACCTGCGCAGCACATCCAGGGCTTTTTCGGCTGCACCGAAGAACAGCGGCCCACGGATTGCGTAGCAGCGTACATGCTCGGGCATGTCCAGCAAGGCTTGATGGAAGTGACGAGGCAGTTCGGCGCTGTCCGTCAGCTCGCTCATGCGCTTGATGAACAGGCCGGCGGCCAGCAGCAGGCCGACGGCAACCGCCATGACCATGTCGAACAAAACGGTCAGGCTCAGGCAGGTCAGCAGCACCAGTACGTCGCTGCGCGGCGCAATGCGCAACGTGTGCAGGACATGCCCGGCTTCGCTCATGTTCCAGGCAACTATCACCAGCAGTGCCGCCAGGGCAGCCATGGGCAAGTAACTGAACAACGGCGCCAGCAGCACCATCGCCAGCAGTACCACGAGGCTATGAATGATCGCGGCCAGCGGTGAAGAGGCGCCACTGCGCACATTGGTCGCGCTACGGGCAATGGCCGCCGTGGCGGTGATACCACCGAACAGCGGCGCCACGACGTTACCCAGGCCTTGGCCGATCAGCTCGGCGTTGGGGTCGTGCTTGCTGCCGGTCATACCGTCCGCCACCACGGCGCACAGCAGCGATTCGATGGCGCCAAGCATGGCAATGGCGAAGGCCGGGCCCAGCAATTGGCGGAGCAGGTCATAGGACAGCACCAGGGGATGGCCCTGGCCATCTGGCAGGTTCCATGGCCAGTCAAAGCGCGGCAAAAACGGCGGGATACCGGGATGGCTGATGCCATCGACCACATAGCTGAAACGCTCACCCAATGTCGCAACCGGCCAACCGCCGCGTTCCAGCACCAGTCCCAATAGCGCCCCGACCAGCAAGGCCACCAGATGCCCGGGAACCCGTGGTACCCAGCGTGGCCAGGCAATCAGCACCGCCAGGCAACTGATGCCGATGATGCCATCGCCGAGTCGGGCACTGGGCAGCGCCACGATCAATTCGCCCAGCTGTTCGATGTAGTGCTTGGCTTGCCCGACGGTGGTCAGCCCCAGCAGATCCTTCAGTTGCAAGGTGGCGATGACCACGCCGATCCCGGCGGTAAAGCCGAGGATGACCGGATAGGGAATGTATTGGATCAGTCGCCCGGCGCGCATCAATCCCAAGGTGATCAGAATCAGGCCGGCGAGCATGGTGCACAACAACAGGCCACCGAGGCCGTATTGTTGGGTAATGGGCAGCAGGATCACCACGAACGCCGCCGTCGGCCCGCTGACGTTGAAGCGCGAGCCGCCGGTGAGGGCGATCAAGGGCGCGGCCACCAACACCGTGTACAAGCCGTGTTGCGGCGGGACACCGACGGCAATTGCCAGGGCCATGGCCAGTGGTATGGCGATAATACCGACGGTCAACCCGGCCACCAGATCGCCGCGCAGGCGTTCAAGGGTGTAACCGGCGCGCCAGCTTTGGCGCCAAGCGGCGAATAACGGTGGGGCGGAGAAAGACATGGGTACTCCACGCACGAAAGAAAGGAAACCCCCTGAGCCTTGGCAAACACAGGACCCGTGGCGAGGGAGCTTGCTCCCGCTCGAGTGCGTAGCGCTCGCAAAATTCTGGGGCAACTGCGCAGCCCGGCGGGAGCAAGTTCCCTCGCCACAAAGGCATACACCTGCTGGGCAAGGCTGATGGCTCTCTGAGTATGCCGCGCTCGTCGTGTGTAAGTATTGATCCGGGTCGTTATTTTTACCGTCCAGGCTCATGCTAGAGTGCCAGGCCAAGACCCTGGAGCCTGTCATGAGTGTATCGATTCGCCGTTGTGCCGCGTTGCTGCTGATGTCCAGCCTGTCCCTGGCGGCTGTGGCCGCGCCGATGCACAGCCAGTTCCTCCCCCCCGATGACTTGGTGGTGCGCCAGGAGCAGCCGGAACAGCAGCAATTGCTGCAAGTGACCGAGTATTCGGTGGTGCTGGGTAACCAGCGTCAGTCCAACCAGCAACCGATACCGGTCACTTCTCCCTTGCTGGTGCGCCTCAAGGGCAAGCCGATGAACAAGGGGGCCACCCTCAACCAGGTGATCCTCAACTTCGACGGCGAAAGCAAGAGCCTGAAGAAGCCGGTCTTCGACGAGGCGAGCAAGACCCTGACGCTGTCTTATCCACAGGCCCAGTACCGGGTGGTCATCGATCTGTTGCGTAACAACACGGTCTACGTGCAGTTTCTCACCTATGCCAATGGTCATATCTGGGCCGACCTGCACACCGGTGCCGAACGCCCGCGTTGAGCCTGGGCGTTGCCGGGGGTAAACTGCCCGCCCCGTGAACTGTGCGAGCTGGAGCCGGCAATGCGTAAAGACAAGAAACAAGTGATTGGCGACGAGATTGGCGATGAACAGATCAAGCTGTTCCTCAATTTCGAACCGGTCGATGCCACTTCGCCGTCGCTGCACAAACTGATCAAGGCCTACCGTGGCCTGCGGGTCGACGATTTCGAGCGCTTCCTGACGTTTTTCGTCGAAGCCGGTCATGACCTCAATGGCAAGGATGAGCATGGCAACGATTTCGTGGCGTTGGTCCAGGACCAGCGCAATGCCGAGGAATATATCGAGTTGATCAAAAAAGCGCGTGGCTGATTGCGTTAAAGTATTGTCAGCGCCCTTCGGGGCGTTTGAAGTTCCGTCAGTGTTCCTGCGTTTTATTCAACCGGGTCCGAAAGGTTATGTCACCATTCGGGCTGTTTTGTTTTAACTGCATTTCCATTACTTTTGCACTGAAGCCAAGAGGCTTCAGTCTGATTGTTCAAATGGAGTTGTATTTATCATGGAAGATAAAAGCAGATATATCGCCGGGGCGTTATTGTCTCTGGTCGGTTGTACGGCAAGTTCGGTTTCCAGTGCGTTCGATGAGATCGTCAATGTGGAAATCTTCAATGCAACGTCAGCGGTCATCGTACCGGGCAGCGATTTCACGTGGTCCCTGGCCCCGGAAAACGCAGGCCACAGCTTTTCGGTGAATCCCGGTGAGAGCCAGGAGCTAACCTATTACCTGCCCCAGTCGCGCGCCGAACGGGAATCGTTTACCTACACTCAAGGAAGGCACACCTGTCATTTCAGTTTCGGGCATATCGCCAGAGCGCCGTTGAGCGACCAGCAGACAATGCCTTATCTTCGCTGGGCTGAAGCGAAGCCGGCAGGTTCTTGTAGCGCAGAGTTATTGGAAGTCGAAGATGACGACGATTATGTTCGTCATGGCGGAAGTCGCGTCAAGTTCAGCATGAAGTCATAACGCGGATAATAAAAAGCCTCCCGTTTGCGCGGGAGGCTTTTTATAAGTGCAGTATCAGGCGTAACTTTGAGCCTTGTTGTCTTCAACCAATTCCAACGCAATGTTGTTTTGCGCGTTGATCTTGCGATACAGCGCGGCGTCGGTTTCCAGCACTTTTTCCCGGGCCGGGAAGATCTCTGCGAGCTTGGCAGCCCATTCGCCCTTGGCCTTGTCCGGGAAGCAGCGTTCGATCAGTTCCAGCATGATCGACACGGTCACCGAAGCACCTGGCGATGCGCCGAGCAGGGCGGCGAGGGTGCCGTCCTTGGCTGCCACCAGTTCGGTGCCGAACTGCAGGACGCCACCTTTCTTCGGATCCTTCTTGATGATCTGCACCCGTTGGCCGGCCACTTCCAGGCGCCAGTCCTCGGCTTTCGCCTCGGGGTAGAAGCGCCGCAGGGATTCCAGGCGTTGTTCCATGGACTGCATCACTTCGCTGATCAGGTACTTGGTCAGGTCCATGTTGTCCCGGGCCACGGCCAGCATCGGGCCGATGTTGCCGGCGCGTACCGACAGTGGCAGGTCCATGAGCGAGCCGTGCTTGAGGAACTTGGTGGTGAAACCGGCGTACGGCCCGAACAGCAGGGATTTCTTGCCATCGACCACACGCGTGTCCAGGTGCGGTACCGACATGGGCGGCGAACCCACGGCCGCCTGGCTATAGACCTTGGCCTGGTGGTGCTTGACCACTTCCGGGTTGTCGCAACGCAGCCACTGGCCGCTGACCGGGAAGCCGCCGAAGCCCTTGCTTTCCTCGATGCCCGAAGCCTGAAGCAGCGGCAACGCGGCGCCGCCGGCCCCCAGGAACACGAACTTGGCATCGACGTCGCGGCTGCTGCCGGAATTGACGTCCTTGATGCTCACGGTCCAGCCACTGCCGTTGCGCTTGAGGCCGGTGACGCGCTTGCAGTATTTGACCTGGGTGTCCGGGGCGCTGGTCAGGTGCTTGAGCAACTGGTTGGTCAGGGCGCCGAAGTTGACGTCGGTACCGTTCATGACACGGGTCGCGGCGATGACTTCGTCGGTCGGCCGGCCTGGCATCATCAATGGCATCCACTCGGCCATCTTGGCCTTGTCTTCGGTGTATTCCATGTCGGCGAAGGCGTGATGCTGGCGCATCAGCTCGAAGCGCTTCTTCAGGAACGACACGCCTTTCTCGCCTTGCACGAAGCTCAGGTGTGGCACCGGGGCGATGAAGGACTTGGAGGAACCGAACGTGCCTTTTTGAGTCAGGTACGTCCAGAACTGCTTCGACACCTCGAACTGGGTGTTGATGTGCACGGCTTTCTTGATGTCGACAGTGCCGTCGGCCGCCTGGGGCGTGTAGTTGAGCTCACACAGCCCGGCGTGGCCGGTGCCGGCGTTGTTCCACGGGTTGGAACTCTCCGCGGCACCGGAATCCATCAGCTCGACGACTTCCAGCGAAATCGCGGGGTCGAGCTCCTTGAGCAGGACGGCCAGGGTGGCACTCATGATGCCGGCCCCTACCAGAACTACATCGACTGCTTCGTTATGCGCCATTTAACGCGTCTCCAAAATCTGCAGCACCAAATTGTCGGCATAGCGGCCAGGAGTGGCGGGGCAGGTCAGTTGCGCCCCAGTTATCCATGGCCAGGATCGCCATGTCCGAATCTTCGCAATTTTTCGCACCTACTGCGGATGCATGCAGCCTGGCCTCAAGAGTCACATGAACTCATTTAAGCACCGGGCAGACAATTCGACTTATGGCCGAGACATCCGTTCGTGCAACCAAATCCGTAGCGGACAGGCTTCAGGCGCCGGTTCTTGAGCGATATCCGGTCCTGTGTCGTTGGGCTGTTTCAGACGCTAATGGTGCTTGTTCAGACGCAAAACTCTTCATTTGCTCGCCACACTCTCGTGAAGTTGTGAAAACCCGTTTTTTCACGCTCTTTTGAAGACGTGAACCTCAAAAAAGGGCTGTCCCAGCCTGGCACTGCGCCCGGTTTGGTTGCCCCCATGTAGTACATGACAGGCAAAACGGGCAGACAGCTCAGTGACCGAGCGTAATGACAGCTCTGCAGATTCGCGAAAAGTGGGGATTTGCCTGAAGAACAGCAAGCGCGCCAGCTTCACTCGATCTGTGTGGGCGGCTCTCTGTGGGCGTTGCGGGGTGCCAATACCAGCGCATCAGCGGTGTTGCGAGGCCCGATCAGGAGACGTCCTTATAATCGGGGGGAGATTGTATCGAAGAAACGCAGGGAAATGGTCGTGTTTAATGACTTTTATTAGCCGTCTGGTCAGATGGTCAACAGCTGTCGGTTGCGTGGGCGAGCACTAAGCGGTTGCACACGGGCGCTGGCGGGCAATGGCTGGTGCAACCAGTTGAGACGAATCTCGTCGATTTCCACCCAGCCTTCGCCCATGGGTTGCAGGCTGCATTGCTTGAATGCCTGGCAACGGCCATTGCGATCGAGCAGGGCGAAGCTGCGGTGATGTGGGCGTGGGGTGAACAGGGAAATAAGGAAGCGCATGATCGAATACCGGGTCAGGGAGCTTGGGATAAGCCTGACAGCGGGCCATGACATGCCGGTGTAAGGACCGTGACAATGGGGTGACAGGAACCGGCAGCCACGGCCCGTGTCAGACATCTGGTTCACGGCGATGGCGCACCGCTATACTGCCGGCTTGTTTGTGCCCGATTCTGGAGAGAAGAGCATGTTGCAACGCCTGTTGTTCGGTTTGATCGCTGTGACCAGTCTGACCCTCGTCGGCTGCGCCCACAGCCCGCAACAACTTAACCCGGAGCCCAAGCTCAACGCCCAGTTGGCGCCTGTGGGTCGTGGCCAACCGGTGGTGGTGCGGGTCGTGGACGGTCGTCCGTCGCCGACGCTCGGCACCCGTGGCGGGTTGTATCCGGAAACCAGCGTGATCACGGTGCAGGGCGCGCAGATCCTGCCCAAGCTGCAGGCCCAGGCTGAAGCCGCGGTGCGTTTGCTCGGTTTCACGCCGACCGCCAATGCCTTGAATGCCCCGCAACTGACCGTGACCCTGGCCGAGCTCAAGTACCAGTCGCCCAAGGAAGGCATGTACGTGACCGAAGCCACCATCGGCGCGACCTTCCGCTCCGATGTGCAGAACGCCAACCGCCGCTACAGTGGTCGTTACGGTGCTTCCCTGGACCAGCGCTTCGGCATGGCACCTAACCAGGACACCAACACCAAGCTGGTCAGCGACGTCTTGAGCGATGCCCTGACCCGGCTGTTCAAGGACCCGACCATTGGCCAGGTGCTGGCAGAGTAAGTAATACGTCCGATAACCCCTGTGGGAGCGAGCCTGCTCGCGATAGCGGAGTGTCAGCCACTTTAGTATTGACTGATCCACCGCCATCGCGGGCAAGCCTTGCTCCCACAGGGGTTTTTTATGGGTGATATTCTCAGGCTGCCTGGGAATACAGCTCCAGCACACTGATCCCGGTCAGCAGGTCGGTCTCTGGAAGGTCGGCATGTTGATGGCCGCCGAGGGCGCAATACACCAGCCAATGTCGGTCCTGCACGTTGAAGGACAGGCTGTCGACGAGGTTCTGTTGTTCGTCGCTCGGGCTGATGAGATAGAGGCGATCCTGGTTTTCGGCGTGCAGCATGACGGGTTCCGGGCAAGTTTGAAGGGCGACAGAGTGGCCTAATCAGATGACGAAACCGTGACGCAAAGAATTATGATGGATTGAACCTTTCTCTTGTGGCGAGGGGATTTATCCCCGTTCGAGTGCGCAGCACTCGCAAGCTCTTGGGCGCTGCAGAAATCCTGGGGCCGCTTCGCAGCCCAGCGGGGATAAATCCCCTCGCCACAAAATCACTTGGTCATCACCGCAGGGGATCGTTACTGGTCGGAAAAAACGGCGCAGGGCGGCAGGCTTTCGGTAGAATCCGCGCCCTGTTCGTAGGCCCGGATGTGTCCTGTCCGTTTTTCGCTTGAGGTTCGTGATGTCGTCGCATCTGCTTTCGTTGTTCGCCGCCCACCCCGCCAAACTGATCAACCTGCTGGCGTTGCTGTTTGCCTGCCCGGGTGGTTGGGTGTTGCATGCCACGCGTCGCCGTGAACAACGGGCGCGGGCCTGCCTTGAAGCGCGCAATCGCGAAGGTAATGAACGATTCGAAGCTCTGCTGGACCTGGCCACCCAGCGGATGAACCGGTTTTTCTACCGGTTTGGCTTTGGCTGCCTGGCGCTGGCGTTGCTGGTGTCGTGGATCAGTACGCAGTTCTGATGGCGTAGCCGTTTTGATCGGGGACCTGGTGACCTGTGGCGAGGGGATTTATCCCCGTTGGGCTGCGTAGCAGCCCTGATCGGTTTGATGTGATCGACCTGACTCACCGAGCTGTCAGGGTTTGGGTCTGCTGCGCAGCCCAGCGGGGATAAATCCCCTCGCCACAGCAAGCTCCCTCGCCACAGGGAACCCTTGTCCTCAGACCTATCGCTTAAAGCGCCAGCCCCGCCTTGACCCGATACTGATTACGCACCGGCGTCGCATATTGCAGCACCAGGAATGGCCGGTGTTCCGGTGGGCAGGCGTCCAGCCGGCGCTGCCATTCCTGTTCGGCCTTGGCCAGCTCTTCGGCGCCAAACACCTCGGCCGCTGTCGGAACCTGCAACTGCGGGTCGGCGTCGGCCCATTGGGCGTAGGCCAGGTAATGCACCGGGAACAGCCGGTAGCCGCCGAGAATCTGCCGGTCCATCTCTTGGGCCAATTGCTTGGTGTCCTCGTAGAACTCGGTGATCGGCGCGGCGAAGTTCACGTGGACCCGGCCCTTGTAGCCGGTGATGCCCTTGGCGATGCTCACGTCGTCCTCGCCTGGCGCCTTGGTGTAGGTGCCGGTGGTGGCGCGGATGTACAACTCGCGGGCCTTGGCCTGGTCGCACGGGTCGTATTCGTAGCTGATCGACACCGGTGTGAGGTTCAGCGACTGGATCACCTCGCCGAACGGCTCGTCCTTGCGGCTCATGTGGAACATCTTGAGGATCGCCGACTCCGTCCGGTCGTCACCGTCCTTGGCCCGTCCTTCGGCCTGGGCGATCCAGATCGAGGCGCAGTCGTTGCGGATCGAATGGTTGATGTACGCCGACAACAATTGGTACGCCGCCATTTTTTCCCGGCGTCCGGTGATGGAGCGGTGCACGATGAAGCTCTTGTTCAGGCGCATCAGGTCGCTGACAAAGGGCTTTTGCAGCAGGTTGTCGCCAATGGCGATGCGCGGCGTCGGCAGGCCGGCGTGGTACACCGCGTAGTTGACGAAGGCCGGGTCCATCACGATATCGCGGTGGTTGGCGATGAACAGGTACGCACTGCCCGACTTGAATTGCTCCACCCCGGTGTAGGTCACGCCATCGGTGGCGCGCTCGATGGTGTGGTCGACGTAGAACTCCACCTTGTCCTGCAACGTGGCGACCGACGTCACACCAGCGAACTCACGGCGCAATCTTTGCGCTATAAGGGGTTTGAGCATCCAGCCGAAGGCGCCGGCCAGGCGTGGGAAGCGGAAGTGGGTGAGGATATCTAGAAACGCCTTGTCGCCGAGCAGCCGTGCCAGCACCGCTGGGACTTCACTGTCGTCGTAAGGTCGGATGGCATCGAATTCGCCCATCATGCTCTCTTGTTGGAAACGGCTAGGGTAAGTAAAGGTTCGATCAAAAAACGACGGGGCACGGTCTGGAAGATAAGCCAGACAAAAATAGCCCTGCAAATAGACCGGCGATTATACGCACAAGTCACCTGGGAGACCGCGATGCTGGAAACCGCTCTGTATGAATGTCCGTATTGTGGCGAGGAAGTGGAGACTTCGGTGGATCTGTCCGGTGGCGATCAGACCTATATCGAGGACTGTCAGGTCTGTTGTCGCCCGATAACTTTTGTACTGCAGGTCCACGGTGAAGAGTGGCATCTCGAGGTCTTTAGCGAAAACGAGTGATGGGGGCGTCCATGCGACGAATCTATGAGCTGGAAAATCTGATGGAAGGCGAGTTGCTCCAAGGCATGCTCGCCAGCGAAGGCATCACGGCGCACCTGGTGGGGCGTGATCTGCTGGGCGGTGCCGGGGAACTGCCGATGCACGGGCTGTTGGGGCTGGCGGTGGAGGACGATCAGGCGCAATACGCCCGGGAGTTGATCGCCGAGTACAATGCCGCGCTGCCATTGCCCGGCGATGAACCGGACAGTTACCCCGGCACGCTGGTCTGCTAGGCTGGCGGCCGTTTGATCAAGAGTCGTGTTGCCCCCATGTGTGGACGTTATGCCCTGTTTCGCTGGAACCCCGCCTTCGCGGCCCTGTCCGGTTTTCCCGCCGATCAGAAGGCCCAATGGAATATTTCGCCCAACGATTCGGTGCTGATGCTGCGGGCCGGCGCCGATGGCCAGCGCGAACTGGCCCGAGCGCGCTGGGGCTTGACGCCACCGTGGCTGACCGACCTGTCCCGCACCCCGGCCCATGCCCGGGCCGAAACCGTGGCCGAGCAGCCGATGTTCCGTGAGGCCTTGCGCCTGCGCCGCTGCCTGCTGCCGGCCAATGGTTTCTATGAATGGCGTGGCGGCACGCGCAAGCGTCCGTACTGGCTGACACCGGGGGAGGGTTCGTCGTTGTTCTTTGCCGCGATCTGGGAGGCGTATCCGGTGCAGGAGCAGGTGTGGCTGAGCACGGCGGTCATCACCCAACCGGCGGCGGGTCAACGTCGGCCATTGATCCTGGACGAAGAAAGCCAGCGCCTGTGGCTCGATCCCGCAACCCCGCTGCATGCCTTGCAAGGGCTGCTGGCCAGCGAACCGGCGCCACTGCGCGAGCGAGTGCTGGCCAACATGGTCAATGATCCGAAGCTCAACGGGCCGGAGTGCTTGACCCCGGCTTGAGTTTTGCGGCGATTGTACTGGCCTCATCGCGAGCAGGCTCGCTCCCACAATAGATTCGGGGGTTACTCGTGATGCGGTTCACCGAGGAAGGTCAACGAGGTGAACACGCCGCGCGTGGCCACGTCCTTGTCGTCCTTGAGCGCAATTTCCATCTGCGCCGCGATCACGTTCAAGCCTTCGTTTCGCACCAACACCTTGGCCCGGCCTTCCGCGTCAGTTTCCGTCGATACGGTGTTTGGCGCGCTGCGGTAGTCGCCCACCAGCTTCACCCCGGCCGCCGGTTTGCCATCCAGCAGCACCCGTACCGGCAATGACTGGCCCGGCCCGACGGTCAGCGGGTCGACTTCCGGCAGGATCACGAACTTGATCGGTGCAAGCGCCGGCAGTTTTGCCCCCGGCTCATAGATCGCCAGGCTGTACTTGAACGTGTGGGTCGATTCAATCGCTCCGGGCACTTTGCTGCGGCCTTCGTTGATCCACTTCTTGTCGGCGGTCTGCGACCACATGCCGTTGTCCAGCGCCACCGCCAGCACGGCCGGCGGCTTGAGCGGTTGCAGGCGGGCGTGGTCCGGCAGGCGCTCCACGGTGACGGGGATCATCTTGCCGCCCAGGTCATAGGCCCAGGCGCCGCTGACTTTTCGCGCTTTGAAGGCATTGTCTTCGGCACCGTGACCGTAGACCACTTCGATGTTGCCGCGCCGCTGTTCGGTCCACAGGCCATGGGCCGAGGCCTGTGTGGCCAGGAGCAGGCCGAGCAGGGCGAAGGTCTTGGGGTGTTTCATGTCGATTTTCCTTTTATAGCGCGAGGGTGAGACTGACAGTGAAGTTGCGCGGCTCGCCGGGGGTGACCCAGTAGTTGCTGTAGGAGCGCTCGTAGTATTTTTCGTCGAAGACGTTGTTCAGGTTCAGGCCCACGGTGACGTCATCGCTGGCCTTGTAATGGGCCAGCAGGTCGACTGTGTGGTAGGCCGGCAGTTCGAAATCCTTGCCGGCCTCGCCCGAGCGATCCCCGACGTAAGTGAATGCCGCGCCGACGTCCGAGCCGCGCAGATGGCCGTCCTGGAATTCGTAGACCCCCAGCACGCTACCGCTGTGTTTGGCGACGCCGAGGATCCGGCTGCCGGTGGGAATCTGCTGGTCGCCCTTGGTCACTTCGGCATCGATGTAGGCGAAGGCGCCGATAACCCGGACGGCATCGGTCACTTGCCCGGTGAATTGCAGGTCGATGCCTTGGCTGCGAGCCTTGCCCACGGCCCGGCTGAAGTCGGTCCCGGCGACCGGGCTCAGGACGTTTTCCTTCTCTATATGGAACGCCGCCAGGGTGGTGCTCAGGCGGTCGTCGAACAATTCGCTCTTGATTCCCACTTCATAGCCGACGCCTTCCTCGGGATTGAAAGATTTGCCGTCGGCATCCAGACCGTTATTGGGCTTGAATGAAGTGGAGGCGTTGGCGAACAGACCCACCTGGGGCGTCAGTTGATACAGCAGGCCGGCTCGTTGCGTCAGGGCGTCGTGGCGCTGGCGGCTGGTGCGATCACGGGTGTGGTCGTCGATGCTCTGCTCGAAATGCTCGTAGCGCACGCCGAGCAGGCCCCGCAGTTTGTCGGTGAAGACGATCTGGTCCTGCAGGTTCAGCGCGCGGCTTTGCACATGTTCGAAGAAGTCTGTGCCGGTACGAGCACCATTGGGTTTCGGCTGGCCGTAGATCGGCTGGTAGATGTCGATGGGGTAGGTGCCGCCGCCGATGGTGGTCACGCGCTCGTTCTTGCGGTAGTCCTCATATTCGCTGCCGATCAGCAGTTCGTGCTGCCACGGGCCGAGGTCGAACAGGCCACGCAATTCCAGTTGGGTGATGCTGTCGTGCCAATTGTTGTCACGCTCGCGATAGCGGCGGTTCACCGTATGGCCGTCGGCGTTCAGCGGGCGCGCTTCGGAGGCGAAACCCCAGAGTTCACCCTGTTTGTAATGGCTGGCCAGGCGCAGTTGCCAGGTGTCGTTGAGCTGATGTTCGAGGGCGGCCTGGAGCATGTTGTTGTGATTGTCGATATCGCCGTCGTTGGGTTCGCCTAGAAAGGTCGAGCGGGAAACGCCGCTCCAGCGATTGTCCGGGGCGACGATGCCGCGGTCGAAGGTTGAGCTGTGGCGCACGATTTCGCTTTCCACCAGCAACCGCGTGTCGGGGTTCAACTGCCAACTGATGGAAGGGGCGACGAAGACGCGCTTGCTGTCGACGTGATCGCGAAAGCTGTGATTGTCCTCGACCGCCAGGTTGACCCGCGACAACAAGTGGCCTTCGGTATCCAGTGGCGTGTTGACGTCCAGCGCGGTGCGATAGCGATCCCAACTGCCGGCGCTGGTCTGCAGGGTGGTGAAGGCTTCAGGCTGGGGTTTCTTGGTGACGATGTTTACCGTGCCACCCGGGTCGCCTCGCCCATACAGGCTGGCGGCGGGGCCCTTGAGCACTTCGATGCGTTCGATGTTGGCCGCGTCCGGGGTGCTTGGGTAGCCGCGGTTGGCGCTGAAACCATCCTTGTAGAACTCCGACGTCGTGAAGCCGCGCACGCTGTATTCGTAGAGCGTCAGGCCACCGAAGTTGTTTTGTTTCGACACGCCGCCGGCATATTCCAATGCCCGTTCGACGTTGGTGCTGCCCAGGTCCTTGAGCACGCTTGCGGGAATCACGCTGATCGATTGCGGGATGTCGCGCAGGGCCGTATCGGTTTTGGTGGCACTGGCGGAGCGGGTGGCGCGGTAGCCCGTCACGGGGCCGGTGGGCGATTCGTACTCGGATGTGACGCTGATGGCGTCCAGTTCCACGGGCTGGGTTTCTTCGGCGTAGGCGGGATCGCCGAGCAGACCCAGGGCGAGGCTGGCAACGGAAATCCGTTTCAGGGATGACATGTTATGTTGTTCCAATTTTTAGTATTGAAACAATATAACACTACTAATGAGAATTTATGCTATTCCTGATTTTCAGAAAAAGTAGCGCCAGACGCTGTTTTCGTGGCGAGGGAGCTTGCTCCCGCAGGGCTGCGAAGCAGCCCCAACAGGATTGATGCGATCAGTCTGGGTTTTTGCGGTGGCAGGTTCAGGGCTGCTATGCAGCCCAGCGGGAGCAAGCTCCCTCGCCACGGGGATGGGGGCTGTTGCGGCTTACTGCTCTTCCTTGACCGCCGCTGGTGCGGGCGGTGGGCGCAGGCCGATTTCAGCGGTGAGCTTGAGCTCCTTGCCGTTGCGCATGACCTGGATGGTCACCTTGTCGGTGGGCTTGATCCGCGCCACCTGGTTCATCGAGCGGCGGCCATCGCCGGCCGGTTCGCCATCGATGCTCAGGATCACATCGCCCAACTGCAGGCCGGCCTTCTGCGCCGGGCCGTCGCGGAAAATCCCCGCCACCACGATGCCGGGCCGCCCGGACAAACCGAAGGACTCCGCCAGTTCCTGGGTCAGCGGCTGGACTTCAATCCCCAGCCAGCCGCGAATCACCTGGCCGTGTTCGATGATGGACTTCATCACCTCCATCGCCAGCTTCACCGGAATGGCGAAGCCGATGCCCTGGCTGCCACCGGACTTGGAGAAGATCGCCGTGTTGATCCCGGTAAGGTTGCCGTTGGCATCCACCAGCGCACCGCCGGAGTTGCCGGGGTTGATCGCGGCGTCGGTCTGGATGAAATCCTCGTAGTTGTTCAGGCCCAACTGATTGCGCCCGGTGGCGCTGATGATGCCCATGGTCACGGTCTGGCCAACGCCGAACGGGTTGCCGATGGCCAGGGTCACGTCGCCGATGCGGATGCTGTCGGAGCGGCCGATGGTAATGGCCGGCAGGTTCTTGAGGTCGATCTTCAGCACCGCGAGATCGGTTTCCGGGTCGCTGCCGATCACCCGGGCCAGGGTCTCACGACCGTCCTTGAGGGCCACCACGATCTGATCGGCACCGCTGGTGACGTGGTTGTTGGTCAAGATATAACCTTCCGGGCTCATGATTACGCCCGACCCCAGGCTCGACTCCATGCGCTTCTGCTTGGGCGAGTTGTCGCCGAAGAAACGCCGGAATTGCGGGTCTTCGAACAGCGGATGGCTGGGTTTGTTGATGACCTTGGTGGTGTACAGGTTCACCACGGCCGGCGCGGCGGTGGTCACGGCATCGGCGTAGGACACCGGCCCCTGTTGCACCGCCTTGCTTTGCGGCGCCTGCTGCAAGTTGACGTCGAGGCTCGGCAGCCCGACCCATTCCGGGTAGCGCTGGATAATCAGTAGAGCGACAAGCACGCCGGCCAACAGCGGCCAGCCGGAAAAACGCAGCGCCTTGAGCATTAAGCACGTCCTACAAAGGTTGCAGGCGGTATGAGACCGCCCATAATGTCGCGCATTATACGAGGCCGCGCGCGCCTCTGAACGGGATATTTAGGAGTCTTTTCATGGCCGTAGCCCTGAGCACCCTGGTCGAAGAAGCGGACCGTTACCTGGCGAGCAGCCGGATTGCCGATTACTGCCCCAATGGCCTGCAGGTCGAAGGCGCGCCCCAGGTGATGCGCATTGTCAGTGGCGTCACCGCCAGCCAGGCCTTGCTCGACGCTGCAGTCGAGGCCGAGGCCGACCTGGTGCTGGTGCATCACGGTTATTTCTGGAAGGGCGAGAACCCCTGTGTCACCGGCATGAAACAACGTCGCCTGAAAACGTTGCTCAAGCATGACATCAGCCTGCTGGCTTACCACTTGCCGTTGGACCTGCACCCCGAGGTGGGCAATAACGTGCAACTGGCCCGTCAGTTGGACATCACCGTCGAGGGACCGCTGGATCCGGACAACCCCAAGATTGTCGGCCTGGTCGGTTCCCTGTCCGAACCGATGACGGCGCGGGACTTTGCGCGCAAGGTCCAGGAAACCATGGGGCGCGAGCCCTTGCTGATCGAAGGCGAGCAGATGATCCGCCGGGTCGGCTGGTGCACCGGCGGCGGCCAGGGCTATATCGACCAGGCCGTGCTGGCTGGCGTCGACCTGTACCTCAGCGGCGAGGCCTCGGAGCAGACATTCCACAGTGCGCGGGAAAACGGCATCAGCTTCATCGCCGCCGGGCACCATGCGACTGAGCGCTATGGTGTGCAGGCGCTGGGCGATTACCTGGCGCGCCGCTTTGCCCTGGAACATATCTTCATCGATTGTCCGAATCCCATCTGACTAACGCTGAACTGAATGTGGAAGCGGGCCTGTGGGAGCAAAGCTTGATCGCGATAGCGGCGTTGCATGTGCCGACGTCATCGCGAGCAAGCTTTGCTCCCACAGAGTTCACTGGCTCCCCCAGAACTCACCGCAATGCCCGAACTACCAGGCATATCCATATGCTGTTTCGATCTAGTTGGCGCCCTGATTAGAAGAGGTCGCTGTGCTAGGATTCCCCGCTCGAACACGGCCCGCTGGCCGTTCATAAGAAAGTTTTCGTGAGTAGCCATGGTCGACAAACTGACGCATCTGAAACAGCTGGAGGCGGAAAGCATCCACATCATCCGCGAGGTGGCCGCCGAGTTCGATAACCCGGTGATGCTGTACTCCATCGGTAAAGACTCCGCCGTGATGCTGCACCTGGCACGCAAGGCGTTCTTCCCCGGCAAGCTGCCGTTTCCGGTGATGCACGTCGACACCCGCTGGAAATTCCAGGAAATGTACAAGTTCCGCGATCGCATGGTCGAGGAGCTGGGCCTGGACCTGATCACTCACGTGAACCCGGATGGCGTGGCCCAGGGCATCAACCCGTTCACCCACGGCAGTGCCAAGCACACCGACATCATGAAGACCGAAGGCCTCAAGCAGGCCTTGGACAAATATGGTTTCGACGCCGCGTTCGGCGGTGCCCGTCGCGATGAAGAGAAATCCCGTGCCAAGGAGCGCGTGTACTCGTTCCGCGACAGCAAGCACCGCTGGGACCCGAAGAACCAGCGTCCGGAGCTGTGGAACGTCTACAACGGCAAGGTCAACAAGGGCGAGTCGATCCGCGTGTTCCCGTTGTCGAACTGGACCGAGCTGGACATCTGGCAGTACATCTACCTCGAAGGCATCCCGATCGTGCCGCTGTACTTCGCCGCCGAGCGTGAAGTGATCGAGAAGAACGGCACGCTGATCATGATCGACGACGAGCGCATCCTTGAGCACCTGTCCGACGAAGACAAGGCCCGCATCGTCAAGAAGAAAGTGCGTTTCCGTACCCTCGGCTGCTACCCGTTGACGGGCGCGGTGGAGTCCGAGGCCGAAAGCCTGACGGACATCATCCAGGAAATGCTCCTGACGCGAACTTCCGAGCGCCAGGGCCGGGTCATCGACCACGATGGCGCAGGCTCGATGGAAGATAAAAAACGTCAAGGTTATTTCTAAGGGGCTGTCATGTCGCATCAATCTGATTTGATCAGCGAGGACATCCTCGCCTACCTGGGCCAGCACGAGCGTAAAGAGCTGCTGCGCTTTTTGACCTGCGGTAACGTCGACGACGGCAAGAGCACCCTGATCGGGCGCCTGCTGCACGACTCCAAGATGATCTACGAAGATCACCTGGAAGCCATCACCCGCGATTCGAAGAAAGTCGGCACCACCGGTGACGACATCGACCTGGCGCTGCTGGTGGACGGCCTGCAGGCCGAGCGCGAGCAAGGCATCACCATCGACGTTGCGTACCGCTACTTCTCCACCGCCAAGCGCAAATTCATCATCGCCGATACGCCCGGCCATGAGCAGTACACCCGCAACATGGCCACCGGTGCTTCCACCTGTGACCTGGCGATCATCCTGGTGGACGCCCGCTACGGCGTGCAGACCCAGACCCGTCGCCACAGCTTCATTGCCTCGTTGCTGGGCATCAAGCACATCGTCGTGGCCATCAACAAGATGGACCTCAAGGACTTCGACCAGGGTGTGTTCGAGTCGATCAAGGCTGACTACCTGAAGTTCGCCGAAGGCTTGAAGATGAAGCCCACCAGCATGCACTTCGTGCCGATGTCTGCCCTCAAGGGTGACAACGTGGTGAACAAGTCCGAGCGCTCGCCGTGGTACACCGGTCAGTCGCTGATGGAAATCCTCGAGACCGTGGAAGTGGCGGGTGACCGTAACTTCACCGACCTGCGCTTCCCGGTGCAGTACGTCAACCGTCCGAACCTGAACTTCCGCGGCTTCGCCGGCACCCTCGCCAGCGGCATCGTGCACAAGGGCGACGAAGTGGTGGTGCTGCCGTCGGGCAAGAGCAGCCGCGTGAAATCCATCGTCACCTTCGAAGGCGAGTTGGAGCACGCCGGTCCTGGTCAAGCGGTGACGCTGACCATGGAAGACGAGATCGACATCTCCCGTGGCGACCTGCTGGTGCATGCCGACAACGTGCCGCCGGTCACCGACAGCTTCGAAGCGATGCTGGTGTGGATGGCCGAAGAACCGATGCTGCCGGGCAAGAAATACGACATCAAGCGCGCCACCAGCTACGTGCCGGGCTCGATTGCCAGCATCGTCAACAAGGTTGACGTGAACACCCTGGAAGAGGGACCGGCCAGCGCGTTGCAGCTCAACGAAATCGGCAAGGTGAAGATCGCCCTCGATGCACCGATCGCCCTGGACGGTTACGAGAGCAACCGCACCACCGGCGCGTTCATCGTCATCGATCGTCTGACCAACGGCACGGTCGGCGCCGGCATGATCGTCGCCCAGCCGCTGGCCCATGGCAGCAGCACGCACCACGGCAAACTGGCTCATGTGTCGGTTGAAGAACGCGCCCAGCGCTTCGGCCAGCAACCGGCCACGGTCTTGTTCAGTGGCCTGTCGGGCGCCGGCAAGAGCACGCTGGCCTATGCGGTGGAACGCAAGTTGTTCGACCTGGGCCGTGCAGTCTTCGTCCTCGATGGCCAGAATCTGCGCCATGACTTGAACAAAGGCCTGCCGCAGGACCGTGCCGGGCGCACCGAGAACTGGCGTCGTGCGGCCCACGTTGCCCGTCAGTTCAACGAGGCCGGCTTGCTGACCCTCGCTGCGTTCGTTGCGCCGAATGCCGAAGGGCGTGAGCAGGCCAAGGACCTGATCGGTCGGGAGCGTTTGCTGACGGTCTATGTCCAGGCCTCGCCAGCGGTCTGCGCCCAGCGTGATCCGCAAGGGCTGTACGCCGCTGCTGGCGACAACATCCCGGGCGAATCCTTCCCGTATGACGTGCCGCTGGATGCCGACCTGGTGATCGACACCCAGTCGCTGACGCTGGAAGAAAGCGTCAAGCAGGTGCTGGATCTGCTGCGCAAGCGTGGGGCGATCTAACCAAGGCTGCTGTAACTAAAAGCCCGCAGATGAGTGATCATCTGCGGGCTTTTTCATTTATCTGGACTTCAACGCGGTCAACTGTGGGAGCGGGCTTGCTCGCGAAGGCGGTGTATCAGCTAACAAATATGCTGTCTGACACTCCGCCTTCGCGAGCAAGCCCGCTCCCACAGGGGAAGTTAGTGGCGGTCTGGATACTCCCGATGCATCTGCGCAAGCAGCGCATCCTTGTCCTGCCACAACTGGTTGATCCAGCCCTGGAACTCCAGGCGGTACACACCGTCCTGATCGTAGTTCTTGCCAATGAACTGCGGCGGGATCTTCAGTTCCTGGAAATGCACCACCACCTCTTCCACGTTGCCGCAGAGCAAATCCCAATACCCTGGACGACCGCTCGGATAATGGATCGTCACGTTGATGATCGACTCCAGTTGCTCACCCATGGCGTCGAGTACAAACGCGATGCCGCCGGCCTTGGGCTTGAGCAGGTAGCGAAACGGTGACTGCTGTTGGGCATGTTTGCCTTCGGTGAAGCGCGTGCCTTCGACGAAGTTGAAGATGCCCACCGGATTGTCGCGAAACTTCGCGCAGGTCTTGCGGGTGGTTTCCAGGTCCTTGCCCTTCTTTTCCGGATGCTTTTCCAGGTACGCCTTGGAATAGCGCTTCATGAACGGGAACCCCAGCGCCCACCAGGCCAGGCCGATCACCGGCACCCAGATCAGCTCCTGCTTGAGGAAAAACTTCAATGGCCGGATGCGCCGGTTCAGCACGTACTGCAACACCATGATGTCGACCCAGCTCTGGTGGTTGCTGGTGACCAGGTATGAGTGCTGGTAGTCCAGGCCTTCCAGGCCGCTGAGGTGCCAGCGGGTGCGGCGTAGCAGGTTCATCCAGGCCTTGTTGTTGCTGATCCAGGTTTCGTGGATGTGGCCCATCAACCAGTCGGTGCAGCGCTGGGCAGCGGGGAAGGGCAGTAGCAGTTTGAAAATCGCCACGATGAACAACGGCGTGCAGCAGGCGATGGTATTGAGCGCCAACAGCAGCGAGGCAATCACGCCCCGCAGTGGGACAGGCAGGAAATCCAGCATTTAAATATCCAGGGGGCGGTTGGCGGCTTGGATCGCGGTCAGGGCGATGGTGTATACGATGTCGTCGACCTGGGCGCCACGCGGCAAGTCGTTCACCGGTTTGCGCAGGCCTTGCAGCATCGGCCCGAGGCTGACGCAATCGGCGCTGCGTTGCACGGCCTTGTGGGTGGTGTTGCCGGTGTTCAGGTCCGGGAAGATGAATACCGTCGCCCGACCGGCCACCTGGCTGTTGGGTGCCAGTTGCCGCGCCACGGTTTCGTTGGCGGCGGCGTCGTATTGCAAGGGGCCGTCGATCAGCAAGCCGTGTTGCGCCTCGTGGGCCAGCAAGGTGGCTTCGCGGACTTTCTCCACTTCCTCGCCACTGGCTGACTCGCCGCTGGAATAGCTGAGCATCGCCACCCGTGGGGTGATGCCGAACGCGGCGGCCGAGTCGGCGCTTTGCAGGGCAATTTCCGCCAGTTCCGCGGCGCTGGGGTGCGGGTTCATCACGCAGTCGCCATACACCAGCACTTCTTCGGGGAACAGCATGAAAAACACCGAAGACACGAGGGAGCAACCCGGCGCGGTCTTGATCAGTTGCAGGGCCGGACGGATGGTGTTGGCAGTGGAGTGGATGACCCCGGACACCAGCCCGTCCACCTCGTCCAGCGCCAGCATCATGGTGCCGATCACCACGGTGTCTTCCAACTGCTGCTCGGCCATCGGTGCGTTCAGGCTTTTGCTTTTGCGCAACCTCACCATCGGTTCCACGTAACGCTCGCGAATCGAATCGGGGTCGAGAATCTCCAGCCCTGGCGGCAGCTCGATGCCTTGGGCACGGGCCACCGCCTCGACGTCGGCCGGTTTGGCCAGCAACACGCAGCGGGCAATGCCGCGGGCCTGGCAAATGGCGGCGGCCTGGACGGTCAACGGTTCGCTGCCTTCGGGCAGCACGATGCGCTTGTTGGCAGCCTGGGCGCGCTGGATCAACTGGTAGCGGAATACCGCCGGCGACAGACGCATTTCCCGTGGCGTGCCGCAGCGCTGGTGCAGCCAGTTGGCGTCCAGGTGGCTGGCGACAAAATCGGTGATGATCTCCGCACGTTCGCGGTCATCGATAGGAATTTCCTTGTTCAGTCCGTTGAGCAGGTTGGCGGTGTCATAGGAGCCGGTGCTCACCGACAGCACCGGCAGCCCGGCCTGCAAGGCGCCTCGGCACAGGTCCATGATGCGTGGGTCGGGCAGGGTATCGCTGGTCAGCAGCAAGCCGGCCAGCGGCACACCGTTGAGCGCTGCCAGGCTCACCGCGAGGATGATGTCGTCGCGATCGCCGGGAGTCACCACCAGCACGCCGGGCTTGAGCAGCTCCACGGTGTTGCGCATGGTGCGCGCGCAAATGATGATGTTGCTCATGCGCCGGGTTTCGTAGTCGCCGGCATTGAGCACCTGGGCGCCCATCAGGTCGGCCACGTCGCGGGTGCGCGGGGCGTTGAGTTCAGGGCGAAACGGGATGCAACCGAGCAGGCGGAAATCGCCGCTGCGCAACAGCGGCGAGTGCTCCTTGAGGCGTGCGGAAAACGCCTCCATGCTTTCGTCGGCGCGGACCTTGTTCAGGATCACCCCGAGGACTTTCGGATCTTTCGGCCCACCGAACAGTTGCGCCTGCAATTCCACCCGGCCGGACAGCTCGGCCAGCACTTCGTTTTCTGGCGCCGACACCAGGATGACTTCGGCGTCCAGGCTCTTGGCCAGGTGCAGGTTGACCCGGGCGGCGTAGCTGGCGCTGCGGGTCGGGACCATGCCTTCGACCACCAGCACGTCTTTGCCGATGGCGGCCTGTTGGTAAAGGGTGATGATTTCTTCCAGCAACTCATCGAGCTGGCCGTCGCCGAGCATGCGCTCGACATGCGCCAGGCCCAGGGGCTGTGGCGGCTTGAGGCCGTGGGTACGGGCCACCAGTTCAGTGGAGCGCTCCGGCCCGGTATCACCGGGGTGAGGCTGGGCAATGGGTTTGAAAAAGCCGACTTTCAGCCCGGCTCGTTCGAGGGTACGCACCAGCCCGAGGCTGATGGAGGTCAGACCCACACCAAAATCGGTGGGCGCGATAAAAAAAGTTTGCATGCGGATTCTCTAAAGGTGCATGGCAAGGGCGAGGCTATAACTGCCGTCTACCGTCAATTCAGTCGCCAAGGTTATCGCTAACCGGGCCCTGCGCGCACCAGCCGCAATCAAAGGGCTGGCCTATTTTTTCAACGCGTTGCGCCGGATCCAGCACCCAGGCCCGGGACTGCCACGGCGGCTGGTGGCGCAGATGCTGGGTGTGGCCACAGGACAGCTCGGCCACCCAGTGTCCGTCCTCGTCCTGATGCAAACCCGTGACCGTCGGTCTGTTCGAGCAGGCCCGTTTGTCCGGGTTCCGTTCGCTTTCGGGCAAATCCTTGTTTAGACTTGTCCGTTCTTCATTCTTATGCAAAAGGTCTCGCCCCATGCTGATCGCCGCCAATAAGGCTGTCTCCATCGACTATACCCTGACCAACGACGCTGGTGAGGTCATCGACAGCTCTGCCGGCGGCGCTCCGCTGGTCTACCTGCATGGCGCAGGCAACATCATCCAGGGTCTGGAAAAAGCCCTGGAAGGTAAAACGGTCGGTGACGACCTGAACGTTACCGTCGAACCGGAAGACGCCTATGGCGAGTACTCCGCCGAACTGGTCAGCACCCTGAGCCGCAGCATGTTCGAAGGCGTGGATGAGCTGGAAGTGGGCATGCAGTTCCACGCCTCGGCGCCCGATGGCCAGATGCAGATCGTCACCATCCGCGACCTGGAAGGCGACGACGTCACCGTTGACGGCAACCACCCGTTGGCCGGCCAGCGCTTGAACTTCAAAGTCAAGATCGTCGACATCCGTGATGCCAGCCAGGAAGAAATCGCTCATGGTCACGTCCATGGCGAAGGTGGTCATCACCACTGATTTCTGCGCTACGCTCAAGTGACCAGTGAACTGAAAAGGCGCCATGCGGCGCCTTTTTAGTCGGTTGCTGTTAGCATCACCCATGGCTGTTTCGAAAAGATCCGCAAACCTGGAGTTCGTCATGAGTGCTTTTCACGACCTTAAACTCAAAGCCCTGGATGGTCAGGAGCTTGCTCTGGCACCGTTCAAGGGGCAAGTCGTGCTGGTGGTCAACGTCGCCTCCAAATGTGGCCTGACGCCTCAGTACGCGGCGCTGGAAAATCTCTATCAGCAATACAAGGCCAAAGGCTTTACCGTCCTGGGCCTGCCCTGCAATCAGTTCGCCGGGCAAGAGCCCGGGACCGAGCAGGAAATCCAGGAGTTTTGCAGCCTCAACTATGGCGTGACGTTCCCGCTGTCCAGCAAGCTGGACGTGAACGGCCATGATCGTCACCAGTTGTACCGCTTGCTCGCGGGCGAGGGGGCCGAGTTTCCCGGGGACATTACCTGGAACTTCGAAAAATTCCTCCTCGGCAAGGACGGCCGGGTGTTGGCGCGATTCTCACCGCGCACGGCGCCGGATGATCCTGCCGTGATCCAGGCGATCGAAAAAGCGCTGAGCTGAAGCCAGGCACTGGACTTCGTGGCGAGGGAGCTTGCTCCCGCTCGGTTGCGCAGCAACCGCAAAAAAGGGGCCGCTACGCAGCCCAGCGGGAGCAAGCTCCCTCGCCACAGATGTCGCATTGAGCCATCGCCTCACTGCTCCCTTTTGATCCTTAATCATTCAAATCAATAGTGCTACCCAGCGCTGTCCATGCTCCATATTATCGTCGTCATATCCGACCTGTGACTTCGTCCCGTGGAGTGCCTCATGCCTGTAAAAGCCTTGTTCAAACCCTTCCACCTCGGCGCGTTCGAGTTGCCGACCCGGGTGGTGATGGCGCCGATGACCCGTTCCTTTTCGCCCGGTGGCGTACCCAATGCCAAGGTGGTCGAGTATTACCGTCGCCGCGCGGCGGCTGGGGTCGGCCTGATCATCACCGAGGGCACGACGGTCGGGCACAAGGCTTCCAACGGCTACCCGAACGTGCCGCATTTCTATGGCGATGCGGCTTTGGCCGGCTGGAAGAAAGTGGTGGATGCAGTGCACGCCGAAGGCGGCAAGATCGTTCCGCAGTTGTGGCATGTGGGCAACGTGCGCCGCCTTGGCACCGAGCCGGATGCCAGCGTGCCGGGTTATGGCCCGAGCGAGAAACTCAAGGACGGCCAGGTGGTGGTCCACGGCATGACCCAGACCGATATCGACGAGGTCATCGCTGCGTTTGCCCAAGCGGCAAAAGATGCCCAGGGCATCGGCATGGACGGCGTGGAAATCCACGGTGCCCACGGCTACCTGGTGGACCAGTTCTTCTGGGAAGGCAGCAACCAGCGTACCGACGGTTACGGCGGCACCCTGGCCAACCGTTCGCGCTTTGCGATCGAATTGATCCGTGCCGTGCGCGCCGCGGTGGGCGAGGGTTTCCCGATCATTTTCCGGTTCTCCCAATGGAAGCAGCAGGATTACACCGCGCGCCTGGTGCAGAGCCCCGAAGCCCTGGGCGAATTCCTCAAGCCGTTGTCCGAAGCCGGCGTGGATATTTTCCACTGCTCGACACGGCGCTTCTGGGAGCCGGAGTTCGACGGTTCCGAACTGAACCTGGCCGGCTGGACCCGCAAACTCACCGGCAAGCCCACCATCACTGTCGGCAGCGTCGGCCTGGATGGCGAGTTCCTGCAGTTCATGGTCAACACCGACAAAGTCGCGCAACCGGCCAGCCTGGAGAAGCTGCTGGAGCGCCTGAACAATGATGAGTTCGACCTGGTGGCGGTGGGGCGCGCGCTGCTGGTGGATCCGGACTGGGCGCAAAAAGTGCGTGAAGGGCGCGAGCAGGAGATCTTGCCATTCAGTCGTGAGGCGTTGATGACCCTGGTTTAAGCGGCGCCTTCCAGGGCCTCATCGCGGGCAAGCCTTGCTCCCACAGGATTATCAGCTGTTCACAAGTAATGTGTTCACTGAAGTCCCATGTGGGAGCAAGGCTTGCCCGCGATGCTTTTCAGCGTGTCGACACTGCTTGTGGCAACGGCAGTTCGCTCTGACAAACCCCGCGCAACTGCGCCTCGAACTGCTCGATCACCGACGCCCAGCCCTGGCGGCTGGCGTGTTGGCGGGCATTGAGCCGCACGCACCGTAAGGCCTCGCGCTCATCCAGCAACCAGCGGGCCGCGTCGCAGAAGGCTTCTTCATCCCCCGGCATTGCAAGTACGCCGTTGTAACCATGACGGATGTGTTGCGCCGCCGCGGCCTGATCGTAGGCCACCACGCCCAGCCCGGACGCCAGCGCCTCCAACACCACGTTGCCGAAGGTTTCGGTCAGGCTCGGAAAGACAAACACATCCCCGGACGCATAATGGCTGGCCAGCGCTTCGCCGCGTTGCGAGCCACAAAAGATCGCTTCAGGCAGTTCCTGCTCCAGCGCGGACCTTTGCGGGCCGTCGCCGACCACCACCAGTTTCATCCGTCGCTGCGGGAAAGCGCTGCACAGTGTGGCGAAACAGCGCTTGAGCAACCCGAGGTTTTTCTCTGGTGCCAGGCGTCCGACATGGATCACGGCGATGTCGTCGTCGCCCAGGCCCCACGCCTCACGCAGGCTCGCTGAACGCTTGATCGGATGGAACAGTTGACTGTCCACGCCGCGAGACAGCAGTGCCACGCGCTCGAAGTGGCGTCGCTCCAGTTCCAGGCGCTGGCTGAGGCTGGGCACCAAGGTCAGGCTGGAGCGGTTGTGAAACCAGCGCAGGTAATGGGTGAGCCCGCGACTTAACAGCCCGAGGCCGTACTGCTGGGTGTATTGCTGGAAGTTGGTGTGGAAACCACTGACCACCGAGATGCCCAGGCGTCGTGCCGCGCGCAGTGCCGACAAACCCAGCGGCCCTTCCGTGGCGATGTACAGTACGTCCGGACGATGGCGTTTCCAGCGCCTGAGCAGTTTGTGCATGGACGCCTGGCCCCATTGCAAACCCGGATAGCCCGGTAGCGGCCAGCCCCGGCACAGCAGCAACTGCTCGTCACTGGCCTGGCGTCGGTCGTCGACCTGGCGAGGCCGTATCAGTTCGACTTGATGCCCACGGGCACGCAGGCCGTCGTACAGGCGGCCCAGGGTATTGGCCACGCCATTGATTTCCGGCGGGAAGGTTTCAGTGATCAGGGTAATGTGCAGGGGTGTGGTCATGACCCCAGTGTCGACCGGGGCCATTTCGTCATTGTGACGCCAGGATGATGGATTTGTGACCGACTCAGCCCTGCCGGGCCAACGCGGTCTCGGCGCCTTGCTCGCGCACCCAGAACAACGTCGCCCCAGCCACCGCCGCCGGCATCATCAGGATGTTCACCACCGGGATCAGCAGCACCAGGTACACGCTGCCGCCAAAGCCCAGGCTCTGCCAGCGTTTTTCCCGCAGCCAGGCGAGCATCTCGTTCCAGCCCAGCTTGTGGTTGTCCGCCGGGTAGTCGATGTACTGGATCGCCATCATCCACACGCCGAACAGCAGCCACAGCGGTGCCGCCACCAGGTTGACCACAGGGATGAACGACAGCACGAACAGCCCCAGGGCGCGGGGCAGGAAGTAGCCAAGCTTGCGCGCTTCCCGGCCAAGGGTACGCGGGATCATGGCGATCAACTCGCCCCAACTGAACGCCGGGAAGTCGTCTGTGCCGCGGACGACCACTTCGACTTTCTCCGCGAGAAAACCGTTGAACGGTGCGGCGATGATGTTGGCGAGCATGGTGAAGGTGAAAAATACCATCAGTACGACGAGCACCACGAACAGCGGCCAGAGAATGTAGCTGAGGAAACTCAGCCAGTCCGGCAGCGACGGCATCAGCGTATCGACCCACAGGCTGAACTGATGGCCGGCCAGGTAAATCAAGCCGACGAACAGCACCAGGTTGATCGCCAGGGGCAAGAGCACGAACAGGCGCAGGCCCGGGCTCAAGACCAGCTTGAGGCCTTCTCGCAAATATTGCGGGCCGGACAGGACGGGGGCGGGCATAGGTGGCTCCGAGCGAAGGTGAACGCGCCGACCTTACCGGCTTTGCCCCGCCTGGGAAAGCGGCGACATGGCGTGTAACAACGTTTCTTGCGCTGAAGGCGCCTATTGGAAGGACCGCTGGGCATAGAGCTCACCTATGAGCTGGATTGTTAAACCGTATTTCCTTAATCTTCGCTCCCTCGATACGCTGCACCCATTCTTTTTCAGGACTGTCGAAACCAGCCTTCCCCAAGTGCGTCAACGGTCCTTTTTTATTCACGCCGCTCACCCGGCGTTCCGGCCCTCAAGGTCCGGTCAACAGGAGCAGGTCATGTCTGAAGTGCGTCATTCGCGAGTGATTATTCTCGGTTCCGGCCCTGCCGGTTACAGCGCTGCGGTTTATGCGGCCCGTGCCAACCTCAAGCCGCTGCTGATCACCGGCATGCAGGCCGGCGGTCAATTGACCACCACCACCGAAGTCGACAACTGGCCGGGTGACGTCCACGGCCTGACCGGCCCGGCGCTGATGGAGCGCATGAAAGAACACGCCGAGCGTTTCGAGACCGAAATCGTTTTCGACCACATCAATGCCGTGGATTTCGCCGCCAAGCCCTACACCCTGACCGGCGACAGCGCGACCTACATCTGCGATGCCCTGATCATCGCCACCGGTGCCAGCGCTCGTTACCTGGGCCTGCCGTCGGAAGAAGCCTTCATGGGCAAAGGTGTTTCCGCCTGCGCCACCTGCGACGGTTTCTTCTACCGCAACAAGCCAGTGGCAGTGGTCGGTGGCGGCAACACCGCGGTCGAGGAAGCGCTGTACCTGGCGAACATCGCCAGCACGGTCACCCTGATCCACCGTCGCGAAACCTTCCGCGCCGAGAAGATCCTGATCGATAAGCTCAATGCCCGCGTGGCCGAAGGCAAGATCATCCTCAAGCTCAACGCAACCCTGGACGAAGTGCTGGGCGACAACATGGGCGTGACCGGTGCCCGCCTGAAAAACAACGACGGCAGCTTTGACGAGATCAAGGTTGACGGCGTCTTCATCGCCATCGGCCACACCCCGAACACCTCGCTGTTCGAAGGCCAGCTGGAACTCAAGGACGGCTACCTGGTGGTCAAGGGTGGGCGCGACGGTAACGCTACCGCTACCAGCGTCGAAGGTATCTTCGCGGCCGGCGACGTGGCTGACCACGTCTACCGCCAAGCCATCACCTCGGCCGGCGCCGGCTGCATGGCGGCCCTGGACACCGAGCGCTACCTGGATGGCCTGCAGAACGCTTCGTTCTGATCCATCCGCATAAAAAAACCGGCTTCGGCCGGTTTTTTTACTTAGGCTCCACGCAAACCTGTGGGAGCGGGCTTGCTCGCGAATGCGGTGTGTCAGTCAACACTGTGCTGGCTGATCCCCCGCATTCGCGAGCAAGCCCGCTCCCACAAGTTTTTGGTGTGATCAGAAACACCGCATTTCAGGCCAACTTAGCCAGGCACGCTTCCAGAATATCCAAGCCCTCTTCCAACACCGCCGCCTCGGTCGTCAACGGCGCCAGCAGCCGAATGATATGCCGCGATTTACCACTGGGCATCAGCAGCAAGCCCGACTCCCGTGCCAGGGCCAGCAACTGCGTCAGTTGTGCCGAGGCCGGTGTGCCGTCGGCGTGGGCCAGTTCTATACCGCGCATCGCGCCGACGCCGGTCAGGCGGCCCAGGTAGGGCGTTAGCCCACGACGCCGCCAGGATTCGTAGCGGCTGACGATCGCCTCTTCCTGTTGCGAGCCCCAGGCGTGCAGGTTGGCGTCGGTCATTTCATCCAGGGTCGCCAGGGCGGCGGCGCAGGCGATGGGGTTGCCGGAATAAGTGCCGCCCAGGCCGCCCTTGGGCAGGTTGTCCAGCAGCGCCTTGCGTCCCACCACAGCCCCCAGAGGCACGCCGCCGGCAATACTTTTGCCCAGCAGAATCAGGTCTGGTTCGATGCCCAGTCGCGAGAACGCAAAGCGTTGGCCGGTGCGGCCGAAGCCGGACTGGATCTCATCGATGATCAGCACAATGCCCTTCTCGTCGCAGAACTGTCGCAGGGCCTGGGCGAAGGCTATGTCCATCGCCAGGAAGCCGGCTTCGCCCTGCACCGGTTCGACAATGAAACAGGCCACGTCACTCACATCGATCTCGACGCTGAACAGCCGCTCCATGGCCTTCAAGGCCTCTTCGCAGGTTACGCCGTTGTCCTGGCTGGGGTAGGGCAGGTGATACACCGGCCCGGGCAATACGCCGACTTTCTGTTTGTAGGGCGCGACCTTGCCGTTGAGGTTGAGGGTCGCCAGGGTGCGGCCGTGAAAAGCACCGTCAAACGCGATCACAGCGGTACGGCCCGTGGCACCACGCACGATCTTCAAGGCGTTTTCCGCCGCCTCGGCGCCGCTGTTGGTGAGCATGCCGCTGACCGGGTAATCCACCGGGACAAACGTCGCCAGGCGCTCCATCAACTCAATGTAGGGGGCGTGGGGAGCGGCATTGAAGGCGTAGTGAGTCAGCCGGGTCGCTTGTTCACGGATCGCCTCGACGATGCGTGGATGACAATGGCCGAGGTTCAACACACCGATGCCGCCGACGAAATCGATGTAGCGTTTACCGTTGGTGTCCCAGACCTCGGCATTTTTGCCATGGCTGAGGCTGACGGGATGCACGATGGAGATCGACTGGCTGATGGTTTCGCTGCTCATGGATGACGGCTCGGACGGAGGAGAAATTTCCGTTATCTAAGCCGCGAGCAGAGGGGGCCGGCAAACGAAATAAAGTTGCCGGGTCAATCTTAAAAGTCGGGATGTGGTGAGGTGCCACTGACTTGGGACGTGCACTGTGGCGAGGGAGCTTGCTCCCGCTGGGGCGCGAAGCGGCCCCGAAACCTGGCAACCCGGAGTGTCAGGCAAATTGAGTTTGACTGTTTGGGGCTGCTGCGCAGCCCAGCGGGAGCAAGCTCCCTCGCCACAAAAGCGGACCCCGTCACAAAAGCGGGACGATCAGCGCCGTTGCAGCGGCTGCGCCTCGAATTGCACACCCGCCAGCCCATGGACCATCAGCGCGCGGATATTGCCGTGATCACTGCCCTCGGGCGTGGCCAGCACCGACCGGTAGTGTTCGCCAAACGCCAGCAGCGCTTCTTCATCGCTCAGGCCTTCGAGCAGGGCCAGGCCCAGGGTCTTGCACGAGCCTTCGTTCTGCCCGGCGGCGTTGTGCACGCCGCCGTTGTCGAAGGCCTGTGGCTGGTAGTCGTAGCCGGCGGCGATAAAGGCCAGGGTGTCGGCGAAGGCATGTTCGCCGCTCTTGAGGCGGGTACGCAGGGTATTGAGATCAGGCATCGGGTTTTCCTTTGGCGAACGCCGCCTGTTGTTCGGCGCTGGCTTCTTTCTGGTATTGGGCTTTCCACTCGGCGTACGGCATGCCGTAGACCACTTCGCGGGCGTCGTCGAGGCTGACCTCGATCTGGCGTTCATCGGCGGCGGCCTTGTACCACTTGGACAGGCAGTTGCGGCAGAAGCCGGCGAGGTTCATCAGGTCGATGTTCTGCACATCCTTGCGGCTGTCCAGGTGGGCAACCAGCCGACGGAAAGCGGCGGCTTCGAGCTCGAGGCGTTGTTGGTCGTTCATGATGGTCTCTGACGAACAGCTTCAAGCGGCGTGCTTCAAGCTGTGGGATGGATTGCAGTGACGACAAGCTTACCGCTTGAGGGCTGCGTCTGAAAACGTGCCACTCAGCGGCTTGCCGCAAGGGTAATCGACACCGACTCGGCGAATCGCAAGGCGTGGGGCTTGTCGACTTCGACTTCGGCGTACAGCACCGACTCGTTGGCCATGACCAGGTCGAGCAATTCCTGGGTCAGGCGTTCGAGCAGGGCGAAGCGGTTGCCTTCCACGTGGGCGATGATTGCCTTGGTAATGGTGCGGTAGTTCAGCGCATGGTCGATGTCGTTGTCGCGCACCGCCTCCTGGGCGGCGTAGAGGATGGTCAGGTTGATCAACACATCCTGCTTGTTGAGGATTTCATCCTCGTTGATCCCGATGAAGGTGCGCAGACGCAGGTCCTTGACCTTGATGCGTGCCATGGCTGGCTGAAGTTGTGGCATTTACTTGCTCCGTCGAATCAATTGCAGGAACTCCTGGCGCGTGGTGCTGGAATCGCGAAAAGCGCCGAGCATCACCGAGGTGTTCATGGTCGAGTTCTGTTTTTCGACACCGCGCATCATCATGCACATGTGCTGGGCCTCGATCACCACCGCCACGCCAGCGGCCTGGGTGACTTGCTGCACCGCGTCGGCGATTTGCCGGGTCAGGTTCTCCTGGATTTGCAGGCGGCGGGCGAACATGTCCACCAGCCGGGCGATCTTCGACAGCCCCAGGACCTTGCCCGTAGGAATATAAGCCACATGGGCCTTGCCGATGAAGGGCAACAGGTGATGTTCGCAGAGTGAATAGAGTTCGATGTCGGCGACGATGATCATTTCATCGCTGTCAGAGGCGAACAGTGCGCCATTGACGATCTGCTCGACGCTTTGTTCATAACCATGGCAAAGGTACTGCATGGCCTTGGCGGCACGAGCCGGGGTATCGAGCAGCCCCTCGCGCTCGGGGTTTTCCCCCAGGCCGATGAGGATCTCGCGGTAGTTCTGGGGCAGGGATAGCGTCATGGTGCATCCTCGAAACAAGGCTATTTGACGTGCCGCCCGCCGTTGACGGTCAGGGTCGTGCCGGTGACATAAGGGTTGTCCAGCAGATAACGCAGGCTCTGGTAGATCACTTCGCTGCCGGGTTCGATACCCAGCGCGGACTTGGCCAGGGCCTTGGCGCGGTAAGTCGCGTCGTCCTCGGGGTTGAACAGTAGCAGGGCAGGGGCGATGCCGTTGACCTTGATCGCCGGTGCGAACTTCGCCGCGAACGACAGTGTCAGGCTTTCCAGACCAGCCTTGGTGGCGCAGTAGGCGATATGCCGGGCGCTGCCCTTGCGGGTCACGTCATCGCTGATGTGCACGATATCTGCCGGCGTTGAACGCTGCAGTAGCTCTGCGCTGTGCAGGTTGATCAGGTATGGCGCGAGCATGTGCACGCCGAACATGGCGTTGAGGGCCGCCGCTTCGCTGCCCGGACTTTCGGCCAGCCAGGCCGAGGCGTTGTGCACGATGGCGCGCAGCCGGTCGGTGTGCTGCTTGAGTTGTTCGATAAAGGCCAGGATCCCCGCTTCGCTGGATAAGTCGGCGAACAGCATCACCGCGCCCAGGTCCCGCAGCGTCTGCACGCCCGGGCGTTCGGTGCGATAGGTCGCAATCACCGGTTGCCCGTCTTCCAGCAATCGCCGGGCGCAATGCAGGCCGACGCGCTGGGCTGCGCCAGTGATCAGGATCGGAGCGGTGGCGCTGGACATAGGACGACTCGGTTCGCGGCAAGAGCAAAACTATAACAGCGCCGCAGGGTGTGTCCTATGTACAAAGGTGAATCCAGTGCTGTCTTGTGGGAGCATCAGTGATTCTGAGTCGCCGGCAACCTTCGCTGCGGCGCGCCGTTGAGCCAGTTCGCCAGCAGATGGGTCGACATCGGGATAAACAGGTAGACCATCAGCGGCGTCAGGATCAGCGTGCTGATGAACACGCGGCTCAACAAACCCAGTTCGCCCAGCAGCGGCCCCAACAGAAAATTGAACAACAGCGACACGGGAAAGAACGCGAGCCAGATGGCCACGGCCTGTTTCCAACGGGGCGGACGCTGGCCGATCGTGCCAAACCAGCCATCGATGCCACGTACCCGGTGTTCGGAGGGATGGGCAAACAGATCGCTGCCCCGTCCCAGCCAGGCCGTGCGTGAGGCGGAGTGTTCCCAGGCGTGCAGCGTCTGCTCGTCGGCAAAACGGAAGATAATCTGGAATTCATCGTCCTGGGGCGGTGGCGCGAGTACGCCGGAACCCAGGTAGCCGGGAAAATCGGTGGCCAGTTGTTCACCTTCGCGCAACCAGGCGATCAGATCCTGATAGCGTCCATTGGCGACGCGGCGGGCAACCATCAGGGTGACGGGTGAGGTAGACATTATGCATCTCCGTAAGACAGGCGCGGCACTCCGGGTAGGAGGTTCGCGGGGGACGCCCCGGGGTGGTGGGTAGCGTCTGGTCGCCAAAAGACAGGCAAGGATTATTCCCGATTGCGCATAAAACAACAAAACCGCGCATTATCCTTGTCATGACATGTCTTGGGGGGAGTAAACTGGGATCCAATTTCCCAGCCGGAATTGTCTCCCCAATGAGTGTGATTACAGAAGATAGCTTTGTTTTCCAGGCATCAAATGCCTTGAAACGGGAAGATCTGTTCCCCATTCGTGAAGTCGCGCGCATGACCGGCGTGAATCCGGTGACCCTGCGCGCCTGGGAGCGGCGCTACGGTTTGATCCAGCCTACCCGCACCGAAAGCGGGCATCGCCTGTACTCGTTGGGCGATATTGATAAGGTGCGCAGCATTCTGGCGTGGATCGAACGCGGGGTGGCGGTAAGCAAAGTAGGAACGATCCTGGCGAAGACCGAGTCGGTGCAACCCGTCTCCACGCTGATTTCATCCGACCTGGTCAGGGCCGATCATGCCCGTTGGCAACAACAAGTGGCGGACGCGGTGGCCTGCTTTGACGATGTGGAGCTGGATCGCGTCTACGGGCAGGTCTTTTCCACCTACACCGTCCCGGTCGTATTCCAGGACATCCTGATGCCGCTCTGGCGCCAATTGATGCAGCGTCAGCAGGCGTTCGGACAAACCAGTGAATGGGTGTTTTTCGATGGTTTCCTGCGTTCGCGCATCATCCAGCGGCTCTTGTTCAAGCGCGAAGGTGCGTCGCCGCGTGTCCTGGTCTGCGCCATTGCCGATCATTGTCATGAGCTGGAGTTGCTGGTCGCGGGGCTGTTCCTGTCCAAGGCGGAAGTGGGCGTCAGGCTGTTATCGATCGGCCTGCCGTTCGAGGAATTGACCCTGGTGTGCCAGAAGATCCAGCCTGTGGCATTGGTGCTGGTCTCCAATCATGCGCCGGTCCCGGACTTGCCCAAGCGTTTGGGCAAATTGGCGATGAGCCTGGATTGTCCGCTGATGCTGGCCGGTGATGCATCTGACCTGGCGCAGGAAAGCCTGGTGGGCTCGTCAATCGGTTGCCTGGGCAACGAAGGAGCGGTGATGCCCCAGCGCCTGCGTCAATTTCTGGCAGGCAACCTGGATACTTGAGTTAGAGATGCATGGTTGGATGGGTCAGGCGATGTTGCTGCAGGATGTACTGGCGCAGGCGTTCCGTCTCGTCCTGGTCATTCTGGCTCAGATGGTAGGCAAACAGGCCTTGATCGGTTTCCCGTTCGAAGGTGCCTCGTAACGAAATTCTCTCGTAGCCCGATGGGCTGAACCACAAGGCAAACTGCTTCGGCGGCTTGGCACGACTGCGGTTTTCCAGCAATACGCCCTTGCAGGACACTTCGTGGACCCACAGCGGTCCCGGTTGCCCCTTGATATTTTCCAGCGCTACCGGCTCTTCGAGCGCCAGGCGCCATGGGCGAATCTTCGGTCCGTCTTCGTAGATGCTCGGCACACCCAAGCGCAGGTGCATCGCATGGAATTCGTCTTCCACCAGATGCAGCGGAAAGGTCATCTGCTGGTTTTCGAAATTGGCTTGCAGCGTAACCTGCTCATTGGCGGCCAGACGTGTCAGCAAGTCACGGATCTGCGACCCACCGTTTACCAGCAAGCTCGACGTGACATCCCGCTCGTTCAACTGCGGGTTGTGTTGCATGGTGCGGATGAAATCCAGTTCATCCTGCGTCAGGAGGGCATCGCGCTGCATGATCTGCTCGAAATGATAATTTACATTTTCACTGGTGATTGTAGTGACTGACCATTAATTCGTGGTTTTGTTTACACCGTTCGTCGCTTCAAGCCGGGCAATTGTCTCTCGTGCTTCGGCCAGCTCCCGTTCCAGCTGGGCGACGCGTTGTTGAGCCTTGACCTGGGCCGTGACATCTTTTTGCACACCCACGAAATAGGTATGCCCGTCAGCCTGGTTTTTTACCGTGGACAGCGACAACTCATTCCAGAACGGCGTGCCGTCCTTACGGTAGTTGCGCAACACCTCGCGGCAAGCACCGCCCTCTTTCAAGGCCTGGCGAATAGGCTCCAGAGAGGCTTGGTCCCGATCACCCGATTGCAGGAACCGGCAATCCTGATAAAGGATTTCGTCGCGCTGATAGCCGGTCAATCGTTCGAAGGCCGGGTTCACGTAGATCAGGATGTTGTCTTCGCCTTCTTTTTCGGCGATGACAATTCCGTCGTTCGAAGCGTTGATGACCAGTTGCATCAGTTGAGCGTTGATCATGGAGAAAATCCCCTTTGAACGTCCGTGTTGGAGCTGCATTCTAGAAGAAATCATTAGGCTGTCCACTGGCCATTATGGCTGTCGAGAGCCATTCGCAGCCAGGCAGGTGCAACTGTTACTATCCCGGCTCTTTTTTCAGGTTCAGGATCAGATTGATGAAAGTCGCCATCCTTTCCGGCTCGGTATACGGCACAGCCGAAGAAGTCGCCCGGCACGCCGCCAAACTGCTTCGCGATGCGGGTTTTGACGCCTGGCACGACCCTCGCGCGACCCTGGCGGATGTCCAGGCATTTGCGCCAGAGGCGCTGCTGGCGGTGACTTCCACGACCGGCATGGGTGAGTTGCCGGACAATTTGATGCCGTTGTATTCGACCATCCGCGACCAATTGCCAGGTTTTTTTCGCGGCTTGCCTGGCGCGGTGATCGGCCTGGGCGATGCCAGCTATGGGGATACCTTCTGCGCCGGCGGCGAGCAGATGTGCGAGCTGTTCGCCGAATTGGGCGTGCGTGAAATACTGCCGATGCTGCGTCTGGACGCCAGTGAAAGCGTCACACCGGAAACCGATGCCGAGCCGTGGCTCGCGGAGTTGATCGACACGTTGCGCCCTTGAAGCGCAGGCGCTGACTCGTTCGGCCAGTAAGCTGGCTGCCAATGCAACTACCGCCTCTGAAAGACCTGACTAGACTGATTTTCTTGCGTACGACGTTTCGATCGATACCTATAACAAGAAAACAGGGGCAGAGCCGTGAGCGTAGCGCCTATCCAAACGACACTCAGTATCAAGGAACAGGTCAGTGCGGCCGAATGGCAAACCCGGGTGGATCTTGCCGCCTGTTATCGGCTTGTCGCGATGCATGGTTGGGATGACCTGATCTTCACCCATATTTCCGCGAAGGTCCCCGGTACCGAAGATTTCCTGATCAACCCGTTCGGGATGATGTTCCATGAGATCACCGCCTCGTGCCTGGTCAAGGTCGATCAGGCCGGCAACAAGCTGATGGACAGCCCCTACGAGATCAACCCGGCCGGTTACACCATTCACAGCGCGGTGCATGAGGTGCGCCATGATGTGGCCTGTGTGCTGCACACTCACACCGCCGCTGGCGTGGCGGTATCGGCACAGAAGCAGGGGGTGCTGCCGATCAGCCAGCAATCGCTGTTCGTGCTCTCGAGCCTGGCCTATCACGCCTACGAAGGGGTGGCCTTGAATCACGAAGAAAAGGCGCGCCTGCAGGCGGACCTGGGCCAGAGCAACTTCCTGATGCTGCACAACCATGGCCTGCTGACCTGTGGCGGGACCATCGCCGATACCTTCCTGATGATGTTCACCTTCCAACGAGCCTGTGACATCCAGGTCCTGGCCCAGAACGGCGGGGCCGAACTGATTGCCATCGAGCCACAGATCCTGGCCGGCGCCCGGGCGATGATCGCCGGGGTGACCAAAAGCGCCCAGGGCATGGGCGGCGCGTTGGCCTGGCCGGCTTTGCTGCGCAAGCTCGATCAACAAGACGCCGGGTATGGAAGCTGATGCCTCCGGCGCAGATTCCCCTGCGTATCTGGCGCCAGCGCAGCCAGATCTTCATGTTCCGTGGCCATGCCATCCGTTACTGGGTGGCGGGGCAGGGCGAGCCGTTGCTGCTGATCCACGGTTTCCCCACCGCCAGTTGGGATTGGCATTACCTGTGGCAACCGTTGGCGCAACGCTACCGGGTGATCGCTTGTGACATGCTCGGTTTCGGCGACTCCGCCAAGCCGACGGATCACGTTTACAGCCTGCTGGAGCAGGCCGATCTGCAACAGGCCTTGCTGGCGCACCTGAACGTGAAGGACGAACTGCATGTGCTAGCCCACGATTACGGTGACAGCGTGGCCCAGGAGCTGCTCGCACGGCATTACGAAGCGCGCATCCGTCTTGCCAGTTGTGTCTTTCTCAATGGTGGCCTGTTCCCGGAAACCCATCGTCCGGTCCTGGCCCAGAAACTCTTGCTCAGCCCCCTGGGCTGGCTGTTGGGGCGGGCGTTCTCCCGGGAGAGCCTGGTCAGCAGTTTCCGGCAGATTTTCGGCCCCAAGACCCGCCCCACGGAAAGCGAACTGGATGATTTCTGGAGCCTGGTAGAAGCCCATCACGGTCCGTGGATCATGCATAAACTCATCAGCTATATTCCCGAGCGCCTTGTGCAGCGCGATCGCTGGGTACAGGCGATGCAGCGCGGCGATGTGCCGTTGCGGGTGATCGACGGCGCGGTCGACCCGATTTCCGGTGAGCACATGGTGGCGCGCTACGAGGCCCTGATCCCCAACCCTGACACGGTGCTGTTGCCTGACATCGGGCATTACCCGCACACCGAGGCCCCGGTGCAGGTGCTCAAGCATTACCTGGCCTTTCGTGAAGCCATCGCCACGCCGCGCAGACAAATGGCCTGTTCATGACGACACCCTGCGGGAGCGAGCCCGGGTGGGAGCGATTGTGAATACAGAATTTGTGGGCAACAGAAATCCCTTGTGGGAGCGAGCCTGCTCGCGATAGCGGTGCTGCGGCCAGCAGGAAAATCGAATGTGCCGCCGTGGCTTGGGCCTGCATCATCCCCCCGCCTTATCGGCCACCATTCACTCGCAACCGTGTTGATTGTGACCGGCCCACTTGTGCCGGACACTCGTGCCCATTGTCCTGTCCGCCTGCTGGAGTTCTGCCATGAGTGAGTCTGTGCGCTTCGAAGATAAAGTCGTGATCGTCACGGGAGCCGGCGGCGGCCTGGGACGCGCCCATGCGCTGCTGTTCGCCAGACAAGGCGCGAAAGTGCTGGTCAACGACCTTGGCGGCTCGGCCCAGGGCGAAGGGGCCAACGCCTCGGCAGCAGACCGGGTGGTCGCCGAAATCCGCGAGGCGGGCGGCATCGCCGAGGCCAACCACGACTCGGTGACCGATGGCGACAAGCTTGTACAAAATGCCCTCGACGCGTTCGGTCGCGTCGATGTGGTGGTCAACAACGCCGGGATCCTGCGGGACAAGACGTTCCACAAAATGGACGACGCCGATTGGGACCTGGTCTATCGCGTCCACGTCGAGGGCGCCTACAAGGTGACCCGGGCGGCATGGCCGCATCTGCGTGAGCAAAACTACGGGCGGGTGATCTTCACCGCTTCCACCTCTGGCATCTATGGCAACTTCGGCCAATCCAACTACGGCATGGCCAAGCTCGGTCTTTATGGCCTGACGCGGACCCTGGCCATCGAAGGCCGCAAGAACAATATCCTGGTCAATGCCATCGCCCCCACCGGCGGCACCCGCATGACCGAAGGCCTGATCCCGCCGCAGGTATTCGAACAACTCAAGCCTGAACTCGTCAGCCCGCTGGTGGTGTACCTGGCCAGTGAGAACTGCCAGGAAACTTCTGGCCTGTTCGAAGTGGGCGGCGGCTGGATGGGCAAGGTGCGCTGGGAGCGGAGCCTGGGGGCCGGTTTCGATCCGCGCAAAGGTTTTTCACCCGAAGATGTCGCCGCCCATTGGCAGCAGATCTGCGACTTCGAGCACGCGGTGCATCCGAACGACAACCTGGAAGCCTTGAAGGAAATGATGGCGAATCTGCAACGCCACGCCATTTAAACCTCATGGCCTGGGCCGGTTGCCGTCAGCGGCGGCAACCGTGCTCATGGAAAATACTTTTTCACCAGGGCCGCCAGGTTCGCGGCGGTCTCGATATCTATCACACCGTCATATTTGGCCGGACGAAAGTGCAGCTGGAAGGCGCGCACCAGGCGCTGGAAGCCGGCATCCGTCGTAGCGGCCGACGTGTCATAACCATACTTCTTGAATAGCCCGAGTTGTTGTTCGCGAGTCGGCAATCCGTTGCCTTGGTAGGCCTGCATGTACGTCCTTTGAGTGGACTCATCAAACCAGGCGCCGATGCCTTTGGCGTACAGCGCCTGCCAGGGAAACATCGGGCCTGGGTCGCTTTTCCTGCCGGCGGCAATGTCCGAGTGGCCCACCACATTGACGGGACTGATATCGGGGTAACGCTTGAGGATGTTCAACGCCAGGTGTTCGATTGCCTCGATTTGCATGGGCTGGTAGGGCGGGAAGGTAAATTGCCCTAGGTTATCGGTGGCGAGGTTGATGATTTCCACGCCAATCGAGGTGTCGTTAAGGTTAGTGCGACCACCCCAACTACTCACCCCGGCATGCCAGGCACGCTGGTTTTCGTCTACCAGGTTGAAAATCTGCTGCTCGGTGAAACCTGCGTTCAAATAACTGGGATCGCTGATGTCCGGAATCAGGTAATGGGCGCTGACGGAAGCGCCGGTCAGCGCGTTGACAGAGGATGAAAAGTTGGCGGCTGTGTAATGGAAAACCAGGAAACGGATTCGGCTGTTATAGCCTTTTTTTGAACGATAGCTGTGGTAGTTGATGGGTGTCATAGATAACTCACTGATTGAAAAAACGAAGCCGAATGCTGCGACTGACTTTCAGCCTATCAGTGGTTTTTTTATGGGCTTGTAGTGGGTTTCTTGCTTTGTTGTAGGAGCAGGCGTTTGGATATCTGGGAATTTGTTATTTGCAAAGATAAGGGGGGCGGGAGCGATTCTGGGATAACGAGGCAACAGCCTGGAAACTCATTCGGGAAAGTAACACACATAAAAAAGGCCGCTGCCAAAAGCAGCGGCCTAAACATGACGTTGCAAAGGAGCTACAAACCAACGTCGCTAAGCACGGGATGATGGACCAATAAGCAATCCATCCGAATGACGGTGCGCCAGGCATGAGGGATGCCATGACGACTTGGGCTTGCAGGCCCGTTGCCCTGCAAGCCCGGCCAGCATAGGCATCGAGCCCGGTGGGAAACAGCCCGGATCCGGACATGCACCGTTGCAGGGCGCGTAACAGTCGCAGGCCGGGCATGAATATGCGCGGCGCTGATGACCCATCATCCAGACCGTCCATGCACGGCGCAAAGACCCGCCGTGCAAGGGCTGTAATCCTTTTTAGGTACAGCGCGAATACCTCCTTGGTGCGCTTATCGCCCATGGCGTGCGGCAGTAGGGTGAAGCCTCTGTCACTCACCGGGGAAGACGCATGACAACAATAACAATGCGCGCCATCTTCAAGCCGCAGGCGCTGGCCGTCGCGGTGGCCTTGGGTTGCTGTGCCCAGGCGCAGGCCGTTTCATTCAACATTGGCGAGATCGAGGGTCAGTTCGATTCTTCGCTGTCCGTGGGCGCGAGCTGGGGCATGCGCGATGCCGACAAGGACCTGGTCGGCACGGTCAACGGCGGCCGGGGCCAGTCCTCCACCGGTGATGATGGGCGGCTGAATTTCAAGAAAGGCGAGACCTTTTCCAAAATCTTCAAGGGCCTGCACGACCTCGAACTCAAGTACGGCGATACCGGTGTGTTCGTGCGCGGCAAGTACTGGTACGACTTCGAACTCAAGGATGAAGGCCGCGAGTTCAAGGACATCAGCGACAGCAATCGCAAGGAAGGCGCCAAGTCCTCGGGGGCACAGATTCTCGATGCCTTCGTCTATCACAATTATTCCATCGCCGATTTGCCGGGCACGGTGCGCGCCGGCAAGCAGGTGGTCAGTTGGGGGGAGAGTACCTTCATCGGTAACTCCATCAACAGCATCAACCCGGTGGACGTGTCCGCGTTCCGTCGCCCTGGTGCGGAGATCAAGGAAGGCTTGATCCCGGTGAACATGCTGTTCGCCTCCCAGGGCCTGACCGACAAGCTCACTATCGAAGGTTTCTACCAGTTGGAGTGGGACCAGACCGTGGTGGATAACTGCGGCACGTTCTTCGGCAACGATGTGGTGGCCGATGGCTGCACCACTGGCTACACCGTGGGCAGCCCGGCGATTGCGCCGTTCGTGCCGTTGACCCAGGCATTTGGCCAGGAGATCCAGGTCTCCAGCGAAGGGGTGATCATTCCCCGTGGCGGTGACCGCGACGCCCGCGACTCCGGCCAGTGGGGCACGGCGTTGCGCTGGCTCGGCGATGACACCGAGTACGGCCTGTACTTCATGAACTACCACAGCCGTACGCCTACCGTCGGGACGACCACGGCGGGGCTCTCGACGCTGGCGGCGTTGCCGGGCATGGTCGCGATTGCCAACGGCCTGGCGCCTGGCAGCGGTGCGGGTCTGGCGCAGAGTGTGATGCTGGGGCGTGGTGGGTATTATCTTGAATACCCTGAAGACATCCGCCTGTACGGCGCCAGTTTCTCCACGACGTTGCCCACCGGCACCGCGTGGACCGGGGAAGTCAGCTATCGTCCCAACGCGCCGGTTCAGGTCAATACCAACGACCTGACCCTGGCCCTGGTCAACCCGATTGCCGGTGGCGCGGCGTCGCCCATCGCAACCGCACCGGGTGCCGACAACACCGGTTACCGGCGCAAGGAAGTGACCCAGGTCCAGAGCACCCTGACGCACTTCTTCGATCAGGTGCTGGGGGCTGATCGCCTGACCCTGGTCGGCGAGGCGGCGGTGGTGCATGTCGGTGGCCTGGAGTCCAAGGACAAGCTGCGTTATGGCCGTGATTCGGTCTATGGCCAGTATGGCTTCCGGGGTGACACCGATGGCTTCGTCACCTCGACATCCTGGGGCTATCGTGCCCGGGCGATTCTTGATTATTCCAACGTGATCGGCGGGGTGAACTTCAAGCCCAACGTGTCCTGGTCCCATGACGTGGCCGGCTATGGTCCCAACGGTCTGTTCAACGAAGGCGCCAAGGCGGTCAGCGTTGGTGTCGATGCCGATTACCGCAACACCTACACCGCCAGCTTGAGCTACACCGACTTTTTTGGCGGCGATTACAACGTTCTCGAAGACCGCGACTTCCTCGCGTTGAGCTTCGGCGTGAACTTCTGATCTGGCTGACAAGGAAAACCCAATGCGCAAGATGATCCTGCAATGCGGTGCCCTGGCCTTGAGCCTGCTGGCCGCGAACGTGATGGCGGCGGTCTCGCCGGATGAAGCGAACAAACTGGGCACCAGCCTGACGCCGTTGGGCGCGGAAAAAGCCGGCAATGCCGATGGCTCGATCCCGGCCTGGACTGGCGGTATTCCGAAAAATGCCGGAGCCGTGGACAGCAAGGGCTTTTTGGCCGACCCATTTGCCAATGAAAAACCGCTGTTCACCATCACCGCCGCGACCGTGGACAAGTACAAGGACAAGCTGTCCGAAGGCCAGGTCGCGATGTTCAAGCGTTACCCGGAAACCTACAAGATCCCGGTCTACCCGACTCATCGCAGCGTCGGCTTGCCACCGGAAATCTATGAGTCGGCCAAGCGCAGCGCCCTTAACGTGAACGCCATCAACGACGGTAATGGCCTGGCCAATTTCACCGGCAACCGCTACTACGCCTTCCCGATTCCCAAGAATGGTGTGGAAGTGTTGTGGAACCACGTCACCCGCTATCACGGCGGTAACCTGCGGCGCATCATCACCCAGGCCACGCCGCAGACCAATGGCAGCTTCACACCGATCCGCTTTGAAGAAGAAATTGCCGTGCCGTTCCTGATCAAGGACGCCGACCCGGAAAAGGCCAGCAACGTATTGACCTATTTCAAGCAGGAGGTGACTGCTCCGGCACGCCTGGCCGGCAACGTGCTGTTGGTGCATGAAACCCTCGACCAAGTGAAGGAACCACGCCTGGCCTGGATCTACAACGCCGGCCAACGCCGGGTGCGTCGCGCCCCGCAAGTGGCTTACGACGGCCCGGGTACCGCCGCCGATGGTCTGCGTACTTCCGACAACTTCGACCTGTTTTCCGGCGCGCCGGACCGTTACGACTGGAAGCTGATCGGCAAGAAGGAAATGTACATCCCGTACAACAGCTACAAGCTCGATTCGCCAAGCCTCAAGTACGACGACGTGATCAAGGCCGGCCACATCAACCAGGACCTGACCCGCTATGAATTGCACCGGGTCTGGGAAGTGGTCGGCACGGTCAAGCCGAGTGAGCGGCACATCTATGCCAAGCGCCACATGTACTTCGACGAGGACAGCTGGCAGGCGGCGCTGGTGGATCACTACGACGGTCGCGGCCAACTGTGGCGTGTTGCCGAAGGTCATGCCCAGTTCTACTACGACCATCAGAACCCGGGCTACACCCTGGAGGCGCTCTACGACATCATCGCTGGTCGCTACATCGCGCTGGGGATGAAGAACGAAGAGAAACACAGCTACGAGTATGGCTTCGAAGCCAGGGCCGCCGACTACACGCCGGCAGCGCTGCGTTCGACCGGGGTTCGCTAAGGTCTGGCAGCCAACTGTGGCGAGGGGATTTATCTGTGGGACAAGCCTTGCTCCCACAGTAAATCCTCTCTTCATCAGGTTGTGCCTGACTTGATGATCATGATCGACCGGCAGCGCTCCTGCCGGTCGTTTTTTTATGGGCGCCAATCAGCGCGCTGAATACTTCTCCAAAGCTTGGCGACACAGGACTAGGGTGGTGAGATAACAATAAACAGGATCTTCCCACATGACCGCCATGACCCCGTGTCCGGACCGTCCAGGATTGCTGCCTCGCCTGTCCTCGACGCATGTGCCGCGGCGGTCCCTGAGCGAGCCGCTGCTGACTTCCGAAGCGCGGGTAAAACTGCTCTGCGCGCCGGCGGGCAGTGGCAAGAGTGCATTGTTCGCCGAATGCTTCCTGCAGGCTCCCCCCGGTTGTCGCTTGCATTGGTTGCCCCTGGGGGGCGCGGCGTTGAGCGCGGTGCAAATGTGCGAGCACTTGGCGCAGACCCTCGGCTTGCCGAGGCTGGATGAAGCGGGGCTACTGGCCCACCTGGCGCGTTTGCAAACCCCCACGTGGTTGTTCCTGGATGATTACTGCCGGGTGCCGAATCCAGAACTGGACCAGTTGCTTGACCGTCTGTTGAACAACAGCAGTCCGGCGTTGCATCTGTGGTTGAATGGCCGCCGCCGGCCCCACTGCAACTGGCCGCGGCTGTTACTCGATGACGAGCTGCACGAGTTCGATGCGCAGGCGTTGTTCTTCACCCCTGACGATGTCCTGCCATTGCTTCGTCACCTGCCCGGTCCTCAGGCTGCCCGCACTGCCCGTGAGGTGATCCAGCGCAGTGGCGGCTGGTGTGCCGGGGTACGCATCACCCTGCTCGAGCGTTGCGAATGGGCACGCAGTCATGCAACGCCAGGGCGGCCCGGGACCTTGCTCGACTACCTGGAGTACGAACTGTTCAGCACGCTGACCCCGGACCTGGCGCAGGCCTGGCGTGTGCTGGCGCGTTTGCCGCGCTTCAATGCCCGGCTGTGCGAGCATCTGTTCGGCGACACCGTGGGCGCTGAGTGCCTGCCGTTGTTGCTGGACCTGGGGTGTTTCATCGAGCCGTGGGAGCAGACATCGGATTGGTTGCAGATATTCCCGGCCCTGGCTCGGCTGGTCCGTGAAGAGTCCTGGTCGCAGGGGCGTTCCTGGCATCGCCGGGCCTGCCAGTGGTTTGCTGCCGAGCAGGACTGGCAAATGGCGTTCGAGCAAGCCCTGTTGGCCGGAGAGTTCGAGACGGCCGTGAGTTTCTTGCAGCATCTGAGCTTCGAGCACGTCTTGCAGCGCCGCAACGTCGTGCTGTTGTTGGGCTTGCATGATCAACAAGGCGAAGCGCTGACCCTTGGTACGCCGCAATCGGTGGGGTTGGTCACCGCTGCGCTGCTGTTCGCCGGCCGTTTCGACCAGGCCTCGGCATGTATTGAACAACTGGCCAGGTTCATGCCCCAGCCTTCAGCCTGTCGGCAGCGACAGGTGCTGGCAAGGTGGCAGGTCTTGCAGGGCTGGCTGCTGCACCTCTCGGGCGATGGCGAGCGGGCGCGTGAGCACTTCCTCCAAGCCCAGGCCAGCCTGGACCCCGATGCCTGGGCCCAACGGGTGCTGTGCCTCGGTGGGCTGACGCAACAGGCGCTGCTTGCCGGCGAACTGGCCTCTGCACAATTGATCAACCGCCAGGCATTGTGCCTGGCGCGTGCGCAAGGCTCGCTGGTATTTGAAGGGTTGCTGGAACTGGACCACGCCCAAATCCTGGAGCAACGGGGGGCACCGCACCGGGCCGATCATCTGCTGGCCGCCGTTCAGGCGCTGCTGGATAAACCGGGCCAGGATTTTTCTGCGTTGTTGGGGCGTATTGCCCTGCGGCGTGGGCGCCTGGCCTTGCGCATGGGCTTTGAGGAACGGGCCGCCGAACAGTTTCAAGCGGGCCTGGAAACGGGCCTGCACAGCCAGGACAAACAGGTGCTCTACGGCTTTCTCGGCAAGGCTACCCTTGCCGCCAACCAAGGCGACTATGGCGAAGCCTTCATGCAACTGCGCGATGCCGAGCGGATCATGCAGCAGCGGCACATCCCCGACACCGTTTACCGTGGCGTGTTGTTGCAAACCAGTTGCCAGTTCTGGTTGCAACAGGGACGGGCGCAATTGGCCCATGAAGCCTTGACCCGCGTCTTGCGCCATTTTCGCGGACCGCGGGCCAAGCACGCGCCTCCCGCGACCCTGGAGTTGATTGCGCGACTTGAATACCTGCTGGTGCTGGCCGAGGTCTACTTGCAGCGGGCGCATGATCCGCAAACTAGACTCAGGGCAATGATCGCCCAGGCACAGGACAGTGAAATGCACAGCCTGGAAACCGAGCTGCATCTGGTGCTGACGGAGGTTGTCTGGTTGTCCGGTGATCGTGCCCAGGCCCGGACGATGCTGCAGGAGGGGTTTGAACGAGTTACCTGCTGGCGGGCCGAGCAAGCTTTGTGTGAGTTGCGCTTGCGCCAGCCCGAGTTCTTGCGTTGGGCACAAATGACGGAGCAAGTCGAGGAGACGACCGTGCTGGCGGTCGAAGAACCGTTACTCAGTCATCGTGAACTGGAAGTGCTGGAGCTGATTGCACAGGGCTATTCCAACCAGCAAATTGCCGAACGGTTGTTCATATCGTTGCATACCGTAAAAACTCATTCGCGGCGGATACATAGCAAGTTGGGGGTGCAGCGGCGTACTCAGGCGGTAGCAAAAGCCAAGGTCATGGGCATGATGGCTTAGTTTCAATCGAGTTCTTTACGCACTCTTACATTTTGCCTTTTTACAATAAGGGGGGAGGCTGAGGTATAACTGAATTGATCGGCCGAACAGGAAGTTCGTGCCCCTGACATGACAAGGATGTTTATGAATACTCGGTTATTTTCTTCTTATTCCGAAAAACTTCGCGCCCTGAAGAACACTCGCGTGGATTTTGCGGTAAAGGTGCTGTTGGGCGATCGTCTGGATGGCTTGGGCGTCAACCCGTTGAACACCTATCTGAATACATTGGCAGATTTTCCCAACACCGAAGTTGGATCTTCCGAAACCCTGTTCGATGAGACGCTGGCCTGCGTTGTGGAACAGCGATTGCCCAATTACACACACGCCGTCAGTAATGTGTTCAGCAAGCGTTATTCCTTTGCCACGGAAGATCGGGTCAAGGCCCTGGATTTAATCGCTTTTGAAAAAATTGTCGTGGATATCGTTACAAGCCTGGCAGAAAAACCTGCAATGGATTTATCCAAGCGCTCCATCCGGCCGTTGGATGCCATGGATGTTCATGCGGCCTTGAAAACTCATTTGCCCGGCGTCGACCTGGATAAAGTCTACGTCACCAGTTTTGTGCCCCATGACTCCGGTAAACGGATGGTGTCGTCTTCTGAACTACTGGTTGAATACCTACTGGACCATTTCCACCATAATGATATTCCCTACCACTCCAAGGGTGATCATCAGGGTATTTATATGGTTGCCTTCAGTGGCGAAGAACGTGATTGCCATCCGCGGCTGGTCCCCGCTCACCTCAATGAACTACTGATCAGGATTGTCCCGGATTTCCTCGGCTGATCCCGGACCTGCTTCATACCCCATCCGCCAACTCACGGCCCGGGTCGCCGCCAACAGGCGTTGCGCCGCCGGGCCGTTTTCGTCGGCGTGGAACAGCGAGGTCGGACCGACGATGGTCATCACCGCCTTCACCTCGCCAACGGCATTGAATACCGGGGCAGACAAGGCATCCACGCCTGGCATCAGCAAGCCATGCACATGGTGCAGGCCGCGATTGCGAATCTGCTCGCACAGAGCGGCGTAGGCGCGGTCGTCGGCGAGGACGTGGTGCTCGCTGTCTTGAACTTCCTGTTCGCGCAAACCGATGGTCTCGCGCTCCGGCAGATAAGCGCTGAACACCAGCCCCGTGGACGAACTGAGCAGCGGCAATACCGAGCCCAGTTGCGTCACCACGGTCACGGCCCGCACGGCGGGTTCGATACGCACCACGGTCGCGCCATGGTTGCCCCATACCGCCAGGAAACAGGTTTCGTTCAAGTCGTCGCGCAACTCGGACAACGGCAGGGCGGCCACTTGCAGCACGTCCATGCCATTGAGCGCCGCCAGGCCCACGCGCAGGGCCTCGCGGCCCAGGCCATAGTGGTTGGTGGCGGCGTTCTGCTCGGCAAACCCGCTGGCGATCAAGGCCTGCAGGTATCGATGCACTTTGCTCGCCGGCATTTGCACGTGTTCGGCCAGCCGCGATAGCGATGTGGAGGGGGACAGTTCCGCCAGCGCCTTGAGGATGTCGGTGCCGACTTCGGCTGAGCGGACTTTCTGTTTACCGTTGCTGAGCGGGGTTTCCATGGTGGCGCAGGGTCCAGAGGCGAATGGGCGTCTTTATAGCTTGACGGTCGCTGTCGAGCAAATTACGTTATGCGTAATTGAATTACGATAAAAATAACCCGGTGCGCCTCAACCACTCCGTTGAGTGACGGGCCGCATTCCTGGAGGCTCCATGAACCTCGATTCCCCAGTGTCGGACTTGGTCTACCAATCAGGCTTCGGTAACGAATTTGCCAGCGAAGCATTGCCCGGTGCATTGCCGGTGGGCCAGAACTCACCGCAGAAAGCTCCGTACGGTCTCTATACCGAATTGTTCTCCGGCACCGCGTTCACCATGGCCCGCAGCGAAGCGCGGCGTACCTGGATGTATCGCATCCGGCCCTCGGCCAATCACCCGGCCTTCACCAGGCTCGAACGGCAATTGGCGGGCGGACCATTGGGCGAAGTCACGCCCAATCGCCTGCGTTGGAACCCGCTGGAGATTCCCGCCGAGCCCACCGATTTCATCGACGGGCTGGTGTGCATGGCGGCCAACGCCGCTGCGGACAAACCGGCCGGCATCAGCCTTTATCACTACCGGGCCAACCGCTCCATGGAGCGGGTGTTTTTCAACGCCGACGGTGAATGGCTGATCGTGCCGCAACTGGGACGGCTGCGGATCGCCACCGAACTGGGTGTGCTGGAGCTGGCACCGCTGGAAATCGCCGTGCTGCCCCGGGGCCTGAAGTTTCGCGTCGAACTGCTCGATCCGCAGGCCCGTGGTTACCTCGCCGAGAACCACGGCGCGCCGTTGCGCTTGCCGGACCTCGGCCCCATCGGCAGCAACGGCCTGGCGAACCCACGGGATTTCCTGACGCCGGTCGCCCATTACGAGAATCTCGCGCAACCGACCCCGCTGGTGCAGAAATTCCTCGGTGAGTTGTGGGGTTGCGAGTTGGATCATTCGCCCCTTGACGTGGTGGCCTGGCACGGCAACAACGTGCCGTACAAGTATGATCTGCGCCGCTTCAACACCATTGGCACGGTCAGCTTCGATCACCCGGATCCGTCGATTTTCACTGTGTTGACCTCGCCCACCAGCGTCCATGGCCTGGCCAACCTCGATTTCGTGATCTTCCCGCCACGCTGGATGGTGGCGGAAAACACCTTCCGTCCGCCGTGGTTCCACCGCAACCTGATGAACGAATTCATGGGCCTGATCCAGGGCGCCTACGATGCCAAGGCGGAAGGTTTCCTGCCGGGTGGCGCGTCCTTGCACAGTTGCATGAGTGCCCATGGCCCGGACGGCGAAACCTGCACCAAGGCGATCAACGCTGAACTTCAGCCGGCGAAAATCGACAACACCATGGCATTCATGTTCGAGACCAGCCAGGTGTTGCGCCCGAGCCGTTTCGCCCTGGACTGCCCGCAACTGCAAACCGACTACGATGCTTGTTGGGCCTCGCTGCCTGTCACGTTCGACCCGACCCGGAGATAACCCATGACTCAATCTTCCCCTGACCGTAGCTGGGTCACCTCCGCCAACGGCCATGCCGACTTCCCGCTGCAAAACCTGCCGCTGGGCATTTTCAGCACCGACGGCGGCGCCCCTCGTAGCGGCGTGGCCATTGGCGAGTTCATCTTCGATTTGCAGGCCGCTTTGCAGGCGGGCCTGTTTGACGGCGCGGCGCGCGAAGCCGTCGAGGCCATGAAGGGCGGCCAGTTGAACGGGTTCTTCGATCTGGGCCGCGGCGCTCGGGTGGCGTTGCGTGAGCGCTTGCTGGAGTTGCTGCGCGAAGACAGCTCGCTGCGGGGCAAGATCGAAGCCCAGGGTGCGAAGCTGCTGATCCGCGCCGCCGACTGCCAGATGCACCTGCCGGCCAGGATCAACGACTACACCGACTTCTATGTCGGTATCGAACACGCGCAAAATGTCGGCAAGCTGTTTCGTCCCGACAATCCCTTGCTGCCCAACTACAAGTACGTGCCCATCGGTTATCACGGCCGCGCCTCGACCATTCGCCCCTCCGGCACCGACGTGCGCCGCCCCAAGGGCCAAACCCTGCCCGCCGGCCAGACCGAGCCGGCTTTCGGCCCGTGTGCGCGGCTGGACTATGAGCTGGAGCTGGGGATCTGGATCGGCAAGGGCAATGCCTTGGGCGAACCTATCGCCATCGGCGATGCCGCCGAGCACATTGGCGGGTTCTGCCTGCTCAACGACTGGTCGGCCCGGGATATCCAGGCTTGGGAATACCAGCCCCTGGGGCCATTTCTGTCGAAGAGTTTCCTGACCAGTATTTCGCCGTGGGTGGTGACCGCTGAGGCCCTGGAACCGTTCCGCCGCCCACAACCGGCGCGCCCGGAAGGCGATCCACAGCCACTGCCGTATCTGCTGGACAAGCGTGACCAGGCCGGTGGCGCCTTCGACATCGAACTGGAAGTGCTGCTGCTGACCGAGGCCATGGTCGAGCAGAATCTGCCGGCCCAGCGCCTGACCCTGAGCAACACCCAGTACATGTACTGGACCGTGGCGCAAATGGTCGCGCACCACAGCGTCAACGGTTGCCAGTTGCAGGCCGGTGATCTGTTTGGCTCGGGCACCTTGTCGGGGCCTGAAAACCATCAATTCGGTAGCCTGCTGGAAATCACCGAGGGTGGCAAAAAACCGATCGAACTGGCCTCTGGCGAAGTGCGCCGCTTCCTCGAGGACGGTGACGAAATCATCCTGCGGGCCCGTTGCCGCCGCGAGGGTTTCGCTTCCATCGGCTTCGGCGAGTGCCGGGGCAAGATCCTGTCGGCGCGTTGAGGGCCAGGGCATGGAACTCTATACCTACTACCGTTCCACCTCGTCCTACCGGGTGCGCATTGCGCTGGCGCTCAAGGGCCTGGATTACCAGGCCTTGCCAGTCAACCTGATCGCCGCGCCGGGGGGCGAGCATCGCCAGCCGGCCTACCTGGCGATCAACCCCCAGGGCCGGGTGCCGGCGCTGCGTACCGATGAAGGCGCGTTGCTGGTGCAATCGCCCGCCATCATCGAATATCTGGAGGAGCGTTATCCACAGGTGCCGCTGCTCAGCGCCGACCTGGCGGTTCGGGCCCATGAGCGCGGTGTGGCGGCGCTGATCGGTTGCGATATTCACCCCCTGCACAACGTCAGCGTGCTCAACAGATTGCGCCAATGGGGCCACGATGAAACCCAGGTGACGGAGTGGATCGGGCATTGGATCAGCCTGGGGCTGGCGGCGGTGGAGCAGTTGATTGGCGATGACGGCTATTGCTTCGGTGCAGAGCCGGGGTTGGCGGACGTGTTCCTGATTCCGCAGTTGTACGCGGCCGAGCGTTTCAATGTGTCCTTGCAGGCGTATCCGCGGATCCGTCGCGTGGCGGCGTTGGCGGCTGCGCATAGGGCGTTCCAACAGGCGCATCCGGCGAAGCAGCCGGATACCCCTACTTGATATTGATGTTGGCTGGTCTGCCGTCTTCGCGAGCAAGCCCGCTCCCACATTGATTCGGGTATATGCCGATCAAATGTGTGGGAGCGGGCTTGCTCGCGAAGGCGATTCTACCGTCGACAAAGATGTTCAGCCCCACGACCGCTCAATGCACAACCGAATTCGGTGGCAAATGCCCCAGCCGCTCCGTCAGCCGGATCCGCTGGATCGGGTCGTCGCTGAGCATCAGCGCATGTTCCAGGTCGAAGCGTTCGGCATTCGGACAGTCGAGCCGCTGATACAGGCTGGCGCGTGCCAGGTAGTCGGCGGCGCTGGCGTTGCCCAGTTCCAGCACCCGTTCGGCGTCGATCAGGGCCGCGATGTAGTCGTCGTTGGCCAGATGCAGTTGGCGCAGGTTGCGCGACAGGCGCTGGAGCATCTGTATCGGCTCGGCGTTGAGCAGATGCTCGGCCTTGAGCGGCATGTTCGCGCCGTATTGGCGCTGTAGCAGTTCCCGGCAGTCATTGGGGTATAGCCGGCGGCCACCGCATGGATCGAGCAGATGATCGGCCCCGGGTACTTTCAGCAGGAAATGGCCGGGGAAATTGACACCGACCATCGGAATTTCCAGGCCTCGGGCCAACTCCAGGGCAATCAAGCTCAGCGCCAGGGGTTGCCCGCGCTTGCGGGTGAGCACTTGGTTCAGCAGCGCCGCACGTGGGCGCAGCGGCGTGAAATCGTCCTGAGCGAACCCCAGGTCATTGAGTCGTCGCAACAAAGGTTGACCCAGCTCGCTGACCGGCAACATCGGCAGGCCATGGCTGACCTGCTGTTGCAGCTCCTTGAAATCCTTCAGCAAGGCCGGTACGTCCACATCGCTATCATGTTCGGCAGCGATCCACAGCGCCGCTTCGAACAGCGCCGGTGGCGAACGGTGCAAACAGTCAAAAAAGGCTTGGCGCGGTTTCATCAAACTCTCCGGGCTATGCCTCGTTTTAGCCCTGCCTTGGATTTTCGTCCAGTCTCGGACAGACGCGGTTACAGGTTATGCCGAAAAAGACTGGCAATCCCGGCGGCTTATTCCGGCGTGCTCCAGCAAATTTCGGCCGCACGCCTATACTGGCGAAACAAACAAAAGTGATTCGGGAGCCTTACGATGTTTGCTCTCATGCAAAGCTCCCGCCTTGAATCGCTGCACCTAAGCGTAGACCCGACGACCGGGTTGAAGGCGGTGATTGCCATTCATTGCAGCCGTCCCGGGCCCGCCCTGGGGGGTTGTCGTTATCTTGCCTACCCCGACGACGAAAGTGCCGTGGCTGACGCCGTGCGCCTGGCCCAAGGCATGAGCTATAAGGCGGCGCTGGCTGGCTTGCCTGTGGGCGGCGGGGTCGCGGTAATCATGCGTCCAGCCCATGTCGAGAGTCGGGCGGCGCTCTTCGAAGCCTTCGGTCGTTGTATCGAGCAATTGGACGGGCGCTACATCACCGCCATCGACAGCGGTACGTCGGTGGCCGACATGGATTGCATCGCCCAGCAGACTCGCCATGTCACCAGCACCACCGCCTCGGGAGACCCTGCGCCCCACGCGGCAATGGGCGTATTTGCCGGCATCCGTGCCACCGCCATGGCCCGCCTGGGCAGCGATAATCTCGAAAGCCTGCGGGTGGCGATCCAGGGCTTGGGCAATGTCGGTTATGCCCTGGCCGAACAGCTGCACGCGGCGGGCGCCGAACTGCTGGTCAGCGACATCGACCCAGGCAAGGTGCAATTGGCGATGGAGCAACTGGGCGCTCATCCGATCGCCAACGATGCGTTGCTCAGTACCCCTTGCGACATCCTTGCCCCTTGCGGCCTGGGCGGCGTGCTCAACAGCCACAGCGTGGCGCAACTGCGTTGCTCGGCCGTTGCCGGCTCGGCCCACAATCAGTTGAGCAACCTGCAAGTGGCCGACCAGTTGGAAAGACGTGGAATCCTCTATGCGCCGGACTATGTGATTAACTCCGGCGGGCTGATCTACGTCGCGTTGAAGCATCGTGGCGAAGAACTGTCGACGATCACCGCGCATTTGTCGAAGATCGGCGCCCGGCTCACGGAAGTCTTCGCTCACGCCCAGGCGGAGAAGCGCTCACCGGCCCGGGTGGCCGATGAGCTGGCGGAGCGTTTGTTGTACCGCTGAAAATCAAAAGGAAGTAATGGGTAGCAGTGAAGCAGCCTATCTGTGGGAGCAAGGCTTGCCCGCGATGCAGGCGTCGCGACTGTTCAGGCTAACCGAGTCATCGTTCATCGCGAGCAAGCTTTGCTCCCACAGCTGCATCACCTCAACAGATACACCGGAAAGCATTCGCACAAATGCATCACCCGGCGCCGGGTGTTATCCAGGCGCGCGGCGTTGTCCGGTTGTTCCAGCAGGTCGGCGATCAAGTTCGCCACTTCGGCGCATTCCGCTTCGCCAAAGCCGCGTGTGGTCAATGCCGGCGTGCCGATGCGAATGCCGCTGGTGATCGCCGGTTTCTGCGGATCATTGGGGATGGCGTTTTTGTTCAGGGTGATGTGGGCACTTTCCAGCAGGGCCTCGGCGTCTTTGCCAGTGATGTTCATCGAGCGCAGATCGAGCAGGAACATGTGGCAGTCGGTACCACCGGACACTACCCGCAAGCCGCGTCGGGTCAGGACATCGGCCATGACGCGGGCGTTGTCGATCACCCGCTGCTGGTAATGTTTGAACCCGTCGCCCAAGGCTTCGTTGAACGCCACGGCTTTGGCGGCGATGACGTGCATCAGCGGGCCGCCCTGGTACACCGGGAAAATCGTCTTGTCGAGCAGGGCGGCATATTGCGCCTTGGCCAGGATCAAACCACCGCGCGGGCCGCGCAAGGTCTTGTGGGTGGTGGAGGTGATGAAGTCGGCGATGCCAACCGGCGACGGGTAGACACCGGCGGCGATCAACCCGGCGTAGTGCGCCATGTCCACCATCAGGTAGGCGCCGATTTCATCGCAGATCTTGCGAAAGCGCTGGAAGTCGATGGTCCGCGAATAGGCCGAGGCTCCGGCGATGATCATCTTGGGCCGGTGTTCCCTGGCCAGGGCTTCCATCTCTTCGTAGTCGAGGGTTTCGGTCTCCGTGTCCAGGCCATAGGAAAAGGCCCGGTACATCTTGCCGGAAAAATTCACCGAGGCGCCGTGGGTCAGGTGGCCGCCGTGGGCCAGGGACATGCCCAGGATCGTATCGCCGGGTTCGAGTACCGCCAGGAACACCGCCTGGTTGGCCTGGGAGCCCGAATGCGGTTGCACGTTGACGTATTCGCAGTTGAACAGTTTGCGAGCACGTTCGATGGCCAGGTTCTCGACCTCATCGACGACTTTGCAGCCGCCGTAGTAGCGCCTGCCCGGATAACCTTCGGCATATTTGTTGGTCAGTACCGAGCCCTGGGCCTGGAGCACTTCTTCGCTGACATAGTTTTCCGAAGCGATCAGCTCCAGGTGGGTTTCCTGGCGATTGCGCTCGCGGTCGATCAGGCGGGCAATGGCGGGGTCGAAATTTTGCAGGCTCATGGTGTGATTCCTTAGATAAGCGCTTCGGCCGGTGGCGCAGTCACGTGATGCGGCAACGCCCGTGGATGGCTTTTGGTCGAGCTGGACAGAAAAATGGAGGTGTCTTTCAAACCGCTACCGGTAATCAGGATCACGGCGGTTTGCGCCGTGTCGGGGTGTGTTTCTGCATACTTGAGCAGGCCGGCGAAGGCGCTGGCGGCGCCGGCTTCTGGAAACACGCCGGTGCTGGCGGCCAATCGGGAGGCGGCGGCGACAATGCTCGGGTCGCTGACGCAGATGAACTCACCGCCACTGGCGGTAACCGCGCGCATGGCCTTGAGGCGATCACGTGGCAGCGCCACATTGATGCTGCTGGCCAGGCTGGTGGGCGGCAGGCGTTCGGTCTTCTGCATCGAGCGGTCGTTGCGCCAGGCGCGGTACATGAAGTTGCTGTGCTCGGCCTGCACGCCGATCAGGCGTGGAATGCGTTCGATCCAGCCCAATTGCAGCAAGTCGAAAAAGCCCTTGTAGACCGAACCCAGGATGCAGCCGTTGCCGACGGGTACGAACACCAGATCCGGTACCTGCCAGTTGAGTTGTTCGCACATTTCGAAGGCGACGGTTTTCTTGCCTTCGCTCATGTACGAGTTGATCCCGGTGGTGCGGTTGTACCAGCCGTGGTCTTCGCAGGCGTTGAGGCATTGTTCGAAGGCTTCGTCATATTGCCCATCCACCAGCACGATCTCGGCGCCGTAGCCCTGCATCTGCGCGAGCTTTTCGCGGGGCGCGCTCCTGGGCAGGTAAATGACGTTGTGCAAACCCAGGCTGGCGCTCATCCCGGCCAATGCCGAAGCGGCATTGCCGGTGCTGGCCACCGCCACGGTACGCGCACCGGATTGCATGGCGTGGGCCACCGCCAGGGCGCTGGCGCGATCCTTCAACGACCCGGTCGGTTGCCGCGATTCGTCTTTCACGAAGACTTTGATCCGGGCACCTTTACCGAGCAATTCCGGGCGCGAGTACAGCGGCGTGTTGCCCACCAGTAACGGTGGAATGAATTGCGTCGAGCTCAACGGCATCAAGCGGTCATAGCGCCACATGCCACGAGCGTGGTCATGGGCCAGGCTGTCCCGGGACCATTCGCGCTTGAGTGTCGGGTAATCGTAAAGCGCGTCCAGGGCGCCATCGACTTTGCAATGAGGGCAGTAGTAGCTGACCTCATGGGGCTGGTAGCTTCGATCGCAAACCAGGCACTGCAATACATACTCTCTGTACGAATTTTTCATGGTCACCCTCTGAAAGTACGCTGTGCTGGTGCTTTCCTTGCCAACGTCGGTCCAGCTCACCGGACCGACGGGCACTCCGCTGACAGAAGGTGTTTCAAATCACCATGATGGCGTCGATGGCAACCAGGGTATTGCGTGCCAGCGCACTGGCGCCGGCGGTGGTGCGGGCCGGATACGGCTTGGTGAAGTACTCTTCCATGACGCGATTGAGGGTCGGGAACTCGCTCAGGTCAGTGATGAATGCCGTGACCTTGACCACGTTCGCCAGGGTGCCACCTGCCGCTTCGGCCATTTGCACCAGGTTGTCGAGGGTCTGGCGCAGTTGGCCTTCGAAATCCTTGGCCAGCACTTCGTTGTTCAGCGCCGAGACCGGGGTTTGTGCCGACAGGTAGATGGTCTGCCCGTGATTGACCTTGATGCCTTGGGAATAAGTGCCCAGCGGCAGTGGCGCCTTGTCGGTGAAGATCACGTTTTCTTCGCCCAGGAAAGGTTTGGCGGCGGGCTGGATTTGAGCGGTGGTTTGCATGGTGACGTTCCTTGTTAAGTGGATGGGTTAGTGCAAATCGGCAACCTGCTTGACGGCCAGGCTGGAAAATTCCTCGTCGCGGCAACGGGCCGGAGAAAAGTGCTGGTAGTTGAGTTGCAGCGCCGCCAGGTCATCCGGCATGGCGATGCCCAGCGCCGCATGGCTGCACAGGCGTGCAATGGCGGGGGCTGCCTGGATGCCGTAGCCACCGAGGGCTGCGAGCCAGATAAAACTCTCTTGCTGTGGGTCTTGGCCGAGCACCGGCGAGCGGTCGGCGACGAAGGTGCGCAGGCCTGCCCATTTATTGATGATCGAGCGCGGGCGCAGGCGCGTGGTGTTTTGCAGACGATCCATGGTGATGGCCAGGTCAAGCTCTTCCGGTAGCGCGTCACAGGGCAGCGAAGGGCTTTCATCGCACGGGGAGACGATCAGTCGCCCGGCTTCGGGCTTGATGAAAATGTCCTCGTCCACCGTTCCCAGGTAGGGCGTGTGGTGCACATCGCATTGTGGATCGACCGCCAGCACGGTGCGCCGCAACGGGCGGACACCGACCTTGGGCACGCCGCAGCGCTCGGCGAGTTCATCGGCCCAGGCCCCGGCGGCGTTGACCACGATGGCGGCTTGCAGTTGTTGACCATCCTGGGTGTGCAAGCGCCAGTGCCCATCGCGATATTCGCCACGCAGCACTTGGGTTTCACGCTTGATCACCCCTGCGCGGGCACGCAGCCCACCGAGGTAGGCACCGTGGATGCCATGTACGTCCAGGTCGAAGGCGCTGGGCTCGTAGATCCCTGCACTCCAGGCGCCTTCGGCGAGGTAGGGGACCAGTTCCAGCACTTGCTTGTCGTCGAGCAGCTCGGCCGTGGGCACTTGCCCCAGTACGGCGCTGAAACGCGCTTTGAGTTTGTCCACCCGAGCTGCCTGGGCCACGATCAGCGCGCCCCGTGGAGCCCATAGCGGATGTTCGGCCAGGCCCTCGGGCGGGTTTTCGAAGAAGTTGCGGGATGCGCAGGTCAGTGAGCGGATCTGTTGGTTGCCGTAGCTTTCCATCGAGATCGCGGCTGAACGCCCCGTGGTGTGATAGGCCAGTTGCTGTTCCTGTTCGAGCAGGCAGACGCTGCCATGGGCCGCCAATTCATAAGCGACAGACACGCCGGCGATGCCGCCACCGATCACAATGAAGTCGTAACGTGCGGTCATGGTCGGCTGCCCTCGGCGATAACGGCGGCTTTGCTTTCGCGGGTGTAAGTCAGAACGAAGTGCGCCACGAGGCCGAAGATCAACCCCCAGAATGCGGCGGCCAGGCCCAGGAAACTCATGCCCGAAGCCGTCACCAGGAAGGTGATCAAGGCAGCTTCACGTTGCTTCTCGTCAGCCATGGCGCCGCTCAGCCCGGCACTGATCGCGCCAAACAAGGCGAGGCCGGCGAGGGATGCGATCAATTCTTTCGGCAGGGCGGAGAACACCGAGGCCAGGGTGGCGCCAAAGGTGCCCATCAGAATGTAGAACACCCCGCAGGCAATCCCGGCCATGTAGCGTTTGTCGCGGTCCTCGTGGGCTTCGCGGCCGGTGCAGATCGCTGCGGTAATGGCCGCCAGGTTAAAGCCGTGGGAGCCGAATGGAGCCATCAGCACCGAGCCAATCGCAGTGACGGAGATGATCGAGCGCGCAGGCGTGTTGTAGCCCGAGGTGCGCAACACCGCCATGCCAGGCACGTACTGGCCGGTCAAGGTCACCAACGCCAGGGGCAGGCCGATGTTGATGATTGCGTGCCAGTTCCATTCAGGGGCGATGAAGACCGGCTGGGCCACGGCAATGGTGATCGAGCTGCTGTTGAGTTCACCGAACGAGGCGGCCACCGCGCAACCGACGATCAATACCGACAGGATCGCGTAGCGTGGCGAAAAGCGCTTGAAGACCAGGTACGCCGCGATCATCGCCAGCACCAATGCCGGCTGCAACTTGATCGACATGAACAGCTCGGCGCCAAAGCGGAACAGGATGCCGGCGAGCATGGCGGCGGCAATGGCCTTGGGCAGGCGACTCATCAGCTTGTCGAACGCCCCGGACAGACCGACCAGCGCGATGATCACCGACGCCACCACATAGGCCCCGATGGCTTGGGGCAGGGTCACGGTGGGCAGCATCGACACCAGCAACGCCGCCCCGGGCGTCGACCACGCGGTGATGACTGGAACACGCAGGCGCCAGCTCAGGAACAGGCCGGTAATCCCGCTGCCGATGGAAATGGCCCAGATCCATGAAGACACCACGTCGTTGGGCAGGTGCGCTTCCTTGGCTGCCTGGAACACGATGATGAGCGGGCCGGCGTAGGAGATGATCACGGCGATGAAGCCCGCAATCACCGCTGAGAGGGATAGATCCTTTCTGAGTGTGTCCATGATGTCTCGACTTGGCGCGACAGGAGCGCGCGGTGGATGATTGAGTCGATTGCTTCGATTCGAGATCAGTGTATTTGAATGGATTGAGTTGATTCAATAGGGGGCGGGATTGTTACGAGATATTTTTCTGCTATTACGGGCTGTTTTTGGTTTTATTTTTGATTAACTATTTGATTTTTATAAATATTATTGCTCGTAAAAATTTCTTCACGCCGCGTTGAAAAAGCATTCAATAATCGAATCAATCGACTCAATGTGTTGATTGTGTCGAATTATTAGTTGCCTAACCTCCATGTGATATGCTCGGATATTCATCATTTCTACGATGGGCAGTGATCATTCATGTGGGTTCCCCAGCTAAGCGAGTTCAACCAGCCGATGTATCTGTCGATTGCCGATGCGTTGGCGCGCGATATCAACAATGGCGTGTTGAACGAGGGCGATCGCCTGCCGACCTTGCGAGAGCTGGCCACCACCTTGAATGTCACGCCGGGCACCATCAGCCGGGCCTATAGCGAAGCCCACCGGCGTCGGTTGGTGCAGGGGGAAGTGGGGCGTGGCACCTACGTGCTCAACCAGAAGCAGCTGGAACTGCCGGCAAGCAACAGTGCCTCCGCGCCGCTGAACCTGGGGCAATCCGAACTGCTCGATCTTTCGATCATCAAGCCCTACAGCGAAACCCTGGAGTACTGGTTGCGCGGTGCGTTGGTGGGCATGGCCAAAAGCACCGATTTCGCTCGCGCACTGGATTACGCGCCGGATGGCGGTCACCCGGCTCATCGCGAGGCGGGTGCGCAGTGGTTGCGCCATTCATTGCCCGACGCGCAATGGCAGCAAGTGGTGATTACCGCAGGGGCCCAGCATGGCTTGATGGTCGCGATGAGCGCCCTGACCAACGCCGGTGACCTGGTGCTCTGCGAAGCGCTTTGCTACCCCGGCATCATTTCCCTGGCCCATGGCCTCGAGCGCCGCCTGCGTGGCGTGCCGATGGATGACGAAGGCATCATTCCCGAAGCATTGCGCGAACTGTGCCTGCGGGAGAAGCCGGCGATGCTGGTCTGCGTGGCGACGTGCCAGAACCCGACGGCGGCGATCATGTCGCAGAAGCGTCGGGCCCAGATCGCTGCGCTTGCCGAGGAATTCGACTTCATCATCCTGGACGATGACATCTATGGTTTCCTGGCCACCGATCCGTCGATCAAGCCACTGTCGGCCTTTGCGCCGGAGCGGTCGGTGTACCTGACCAGTCTGTCGAAATCGGTCATGCCGGCGCTTCGTGTCGGTTACATCTACAGCCCGCCGAAACTGCTGTCGCGCCTGACCTCGATGGTGCGCAGCAGTGTCTGGATGCCGTCGCCGTTGACCGCGCAGTTGGCCAGCAATGTGATTACCGAAGGCCTGGACAAGAAACTGATCCGCATCCAGCGCAACGAGGCGGCTGGGCGACAAGCCATCGCCCGGGAAATCTTTGCCAATTTCGAGCTCAAGACCCAGCCGTATTCCTATCACGTCTGGTTGACACTGCCGGAGCCCTGGACCAGCGACGAATTCACCATGCTCGCCCGGGCCAACGGTGTATTGGTGCTCAGTGGCACCCAGTTCCAGGCTGAGCGTTCGGGGACTACGCGATGTGTACGGTTGGTGTTGATGTCGCCCACCAGCCAGGATGAACTGCGCTTCGCCCTGACCAAGCTGGCCAGCCTGATCGATTCAGATCCACGCCGTTATTATTGAAAAAGATCGCCGCCTTTGGCAGCGCCTACGCGGTGTAGGCGCTGCCAAAGGCGGCGATCTCTTGGTCATTCGTCCGACGGGTTGAGCAGTTCGGACAAGGCGTCCGGCTGGCTCTTGAAAGCCTTGGCGAACACATCACGATTCTTCGCCATGTAGATCCCGGCTTCCTCGACCTGTTGCTCGCTCAGCGATGGAACGGCTTTTTGCAACACCTCCGCCAGCAATTCGGCGAGTTCCAGCATTTTGTCATGACGGTCAGCTTCGGCTTTATCCATGAACAAGCGCTCCAGATCTCGGCTGCTGCGGTATACCACTTCGACGGCCATTCACCACCTCACATGCCTTCACATTGGTTGTCTTTGTGACTACTGTATTTATATACAGGCAAAAGAATAAGCGAATCCTTTTGCTTTGGATAGTGGCTTTTTAATGTAGACCGGTTTCTGCATGTGAGCGCGAAGCTAATGTGAGCAAAGCTTGTGTGGGAGCAAAGCTTGCTCGCGACCCGGCCGCATGAAGCCACCAAAAGTGCCGCATACCAGCCTATCGCCATCTCACTCTCAGTCGCTGGCCTTTTTTCTGCATGCAGAACAACCGTCACGTCCAACCCGCATCATCCGGTCGAGCCGACCTAAGGAAACTACATCGTGAAAATCAACTGGGCCGAGAATTTGCGCCAGAACGTCCATCAACTGGCCGAATCCCTGGGAAACCTGTTCGTCGAGACCTTTCACTACCTGGCGCTGTTCGCCATCGGTGCGGTGACCGCGTGGGCAGCGGTGATGGAATTCTTGCAGATGATCGAGGCAGGACACATCAAGATCGATGACATCCTGCTGTTGTTCATCTACCTGGAATTGGGGGCGATGGTCGGGATCTACTTCAAGACCAACCACATGCCGGTGCGGTTTCTGATCTACGTGGCGATCACGGCGCTGACACGGCTGCTGATTTCCAATGTTTCCCATCACAGCCCACCAGACCTGGGGATCATTTACCTGTGCGGAGGCATCCTGCTACTGGCGTTTTCGATCCTGGTGGTGCGCTATGCGTCGTCGCAATTCCCTTCGGTCAAGATCGAGCACCCGCACCGCAAGGTTGGCGCGGGCTCCAGTGAGCATGCCGAAGTGGAGAAGGGGGAAATCTAGAGGCCGGTGGCGGCGGAGGCTGGCCCCTGTGCGTGCGGTGGTGGCAGCTTGATGTTGTCACCGCCGGTCATGGCTTCGAGGATGGCCACGGCGCTGTGGCCCTGTTCGATGGCGATACCGAATTGAATGCTCTGCACCAGGCGCTTGAGCCGCTCCGGATCGTTGCGCTGCTGGGCGCTGATCATGCGTTTGGCGACGACGCGCCCGCTCTTGGACAGGGTCAGCATAATGCTGCCGTCCAGGCCCTGGATACTCAGGTTGATTTGATAATGCGGCGCAAAGGCGTCGGTAATGATCTGAAAAGGGTTGTCCATGATGCGTCACCGCCTGATTGAACGTGCAGTTGTTGACCGGCCGTGATCGGGATTAGTTCGCAACACCAGACCATCGGCCATTCCATGATCGTGTTCATCTCAAGATTCCGGGGCCGGGCAGGCCCAGGATCAAAAGACCGCGGCCTGCGGCAGCTCCTGCATAGAGTTAGCAAGTGGCATGCCGGAAAAACTGTCGGACAATGATCGCGGAGCCTGGGCGCCGAACGCTCTGGAATGCGGCCGTGGCCGCTGCCCGTTTCGGGGCAATAACGCGCGGATGTTCGTTGACGGTGCAGGAGGCAGGGACGATTTGCGCTGGATAGGCAGGGCAGGGCAACTCCCGACATTAACAGCGCTTTTGCTCGTTGTCCGGCTTTATTTGCGTATGAATATTTATCTTTTCCCAGGGGTTGAATTGTTCCTCCGCCAGCCCGACTCTGTATTCAAGGGGCCGTTGCATCAACGTCGATGGCCCCCGGCGAGCTAGCTGAAATAAGGGATGAACTATGCAAATCCAAGTCAACAGCGATAACCATATTCAAAGCAGCATCCGACTGGAGGAGTGGGTACGTACTACCATCGAAAGCACGCTCGAACGTTATGAAGAGGACCTGACACGGGTCGAGGTTCATTTGCGCGATGAGAACGGCGACAAGCCGGGTCCCCATGACCTGCGCTGCCAGCTTGAAGCACGGCCGAAGGGCCATCAGCCGATTTCCGTGACGCACAAGGCCGAATCGCTGGAACTGGCGATCGAAGGTGCGGCCACCAAACTTGAAAATGCCCTGGAGCATTTGTTCGGCAAACTGCGCGGCAAGCGCGCCGCCGTTGACAAGCCGAGCGAATCCGTAGCCTTGGCCGATGCGCTGCTGGAAGAAGAATTCCTCGAGAACGAACGGGCTTCGCTTCACGGCTGAAACCCCGTCCATTTCAATTTCGACTGAACAACGGGCCTGCAATTGCAGGCCCGTTTTGTTTTTGTATGTGAACTGTTATCTGGAGAAGCGCAATCGATGGGGGAGCGAGCCGGCTCGCGATAGTGGTGGGGCAGCTTGCATGGATGTTGGATGTGCCGACGTCATCGCGAGCAGGCTCGCTCCCACACTGGAGCTTCAGTGGGTTTGAGTTTCATGTTCAGCATAGGACTTCTGTGGGAGCGAGCCTGCTCGCGATGGCGATAGCCGGGGCTAGCGCAAAAACGCCTGCCGATACTCTCCGGGCGTCGCGCCCAGGGCCTGGCGGAACCGGTTGGTGAAGTGGCTGGCGCTGGCAAACCCGCAGGCCAGTGCTACGTCGCCCAGCGGTTGTGAAGTGGTGCGCAGCAAGTGTTGCGCGCAGGTCAAGCGTCTAGCCAGTACGTACTGGTGAGGCGGCAGCCCGAAGCTTTCGCGGAACATCCGCGCGAAGTGGTATTCGGACAACGCACACAGCGCCGCCAATTGACCGAGACTGATGGCGTCGGCCAGGTGGCTGTCGACGTAATCCACCAGCAACCGCCGCTGGTGAGCAGCCAGGCCGCCCTTGAGGCGAAGCCCTTGGCGCTGGCCCACCTGGCTGAGCAGCAGGTGGTTGAGCAGGTCGTGGGCCAGGCTGGTGGTCAGCAGGCGTTCGCCCGGTTCATCCCAGTTCAGCGCAATCAACTGGCGAAAACGCTGTGCCTGTCGCGGGTCGTCGAGGAATGTCTCCTCGTGCAATTGCACCTGTCGAGGCTCGCGATCCAGCAGCGTGACGCACCCCAGGGCGAATTGTTCAGCGCTGAAATACAGGTGGGCGAGGCGAATGTCGCCGTTGATGACCCAGGCTGACTCATGCCCGGCCGGCAGGATGCAGAGTTTGTCCGGTGCCCCCGTGGTGTCGGGCCGTTCGCGGCGAAACGTGCCGGTGCCGCCGGCGATGTAGCACGACAGCGTATGGTGGGTCGGCGCCTCATAGTCCCGGGCGTCGTGATGATTGCTCCACAAAGCGGCCGCCATGCCGTCCCCGAGCTCGGCACTGTGCTCCAGGCGAGCATTGGGCGAGCTGTTGAGGGCTTGAAAGACTTGCAGGGTTTGCAGTGTGGGCATGATCGGTTCTCTCCAACGCCTTGCATCCTACTCCGTCGATGGGGGCGTGCCAGCCTGTCTGTCGACAAAAACCGCAAGTTTACGCAAGTGCCGCAGGCGCAGTGGCGTGACACTGGCTGTCATTGTCAGGAGTCGTCGCCATGAACCTCTCGTTGTATCTGCTCACCGTGCTCATCTGGGGCACCACCTGGATTGCGCTGAAATTGCAATTGGGCGTGGTCGCCATTCCCGTGTCGATTGTCTATCGCTTCGGTCTCGCGGCTCTGATTCTGTTTGCGATGCTCTTGCTCAGCCGGCGCTTGCAGGTGATGGGGCGGCGCGGCCATTTGATTTGCATTGCCCAGGGCCTGTGTCTGTTCTGCATCAACTTCATGTGCTTCCTGACCGCCAGCCAATGGATTCCCAGTGGTTTGGTCGCCGTGGTGTTTTCCACCGCCACGCTCTGGAATGCCCTCAATGCCCGCGTGTTCTTCGGTCAGCGGATCGCGCGCAACGTGCTGTTGGGTGGTGCCCTGGGTCTGCTGGGGTTGGCGCTGCTGTTCTGGCCGGAGCTGGCCGGCCACAGCGCAAGTCCGCAAACCTTGCTTGGGTTGGCGCTGGCGTTGCTGGGGACCTTGTGTTTCTCGGCGGGCAACATGCTCTCGAGCCTGCAACAGAAAGCCGGCCTCAAGCCGCTGACCACCAATGCCTGGGGCATGGCCTACGGCGCGGCCATGCTGTCGCTGTGGTGCCTGTTCCAGGACATCCCGTTCGACATGGAATGGAACACGCGCTACATCGGTTCGCTGTTGTACCTGGTGATCCCGGGGTCGGTGATCGGCTTTACCGCCTACCTGACGCTGGTGGGGCGCATGGGGCCGGAGCGGGCGGCGTATTGCACGGTGTTGTTCCCGGTGGTGGCGTTGAACGTCTCGGCGTTTGCCGAGGGCTATCAGTGGACCGCGCCGGCATTGGTGGGATTGGTCCTGGTCATGCTGGGCAACGTGCTGGTATTTCGCAAGCCGCGACCAGCGCCAGCAAATGTGGTCTTGGGCGCTCGCTGAATCGAAAGGAATGGCAGGCCCGCCCGACAGGGCCTGCCAGGCGGGTTACTTCCAGACCTGCGGGTTGACCAGGTTCTGCGGACGCTCGCCCAGCAAAGCGCTGCGCAAGTTATCCACAGCAAGATTGGCCATGGCTTCGCGGGTTTCGTGGGTCGCCGAGCCGATATGGGGCAGGGTGACGGCGTTCTTCAACTGGAACAGCGGCGATTCGGCCAACGGTTCTTTCTCGTAGACATCCAGCCCGGCACCGCGGATGCGATTGTTTTGCAAGGCTTCGATCAGCGCCGGTTCATCCACCACCGGGCCACGGGAAATGTTGACCAGGATGGCGCTCGGTTTCATCAGGCTCAGTTCGCGCTGGCCGATCAGGTGACGGGTCTTCTCGCTCAATGGCACCACGAGGCAGACGAAGTCCGCTTCGGCCAGCAACTGATCCAGCTCGCGAAATTGTGCGCCCAACTGGTTTTCCAGCTCGGTCTTGCGGCTGTTGCCGCTGTAGAGGATCGGCATGTTGAAGCCCAGCCGGCCGCGCCGTGCAATGGCTGCACCGATGTTGCCCATACCGACGATACCCAGGGTCTTGCCATGCACATCGCTGCCGAACAATTGCGGCCCGACTGTCGCCTGCCATTGCCCGGCCTTGGTCCAGGCGTCCAGCTCGGCTACGCGACGGGCGCTGCTCATCAGCAGGGCGAAGGCCAGGTCGGCGGTGCTTTCGGTGAGTACGTCGGGGGTGTTGGTGAGCATGATCCCGCGCTCATTGAAGTAGGCCAGGTCATAGTTGTCGTAGCCCACCGAGACACTGGCGACCACTTGCAGGTTCGCAGCGCCCTGCAACTGCTCGCGCCCGAGCTTGCGACCGACCCCGATCAGCCCATGGACGTGGGGCAGGGCTTCGTTGAACTGTGCGTTGATGTCGCCCTTGGACGGGCTCGGCACGATCACGTCGAAGTCCTGTTGCAGGCGCTCGACCATCTGGGGCGTGATACGGCTGAAGGCAAGTACGGTTTTTTTCATCGTGCAAGGCTCGTCTGGGAGAAGATACCAAGCACGCTAACATTCCTGGCGAGGGTTAGGCGAGGGGGAGAGCGGCTGAGCGTGGCAAAACCGTTGTGGGAGCGAGCCTGCTCGCGACGGCGTTGCATCAGTCATATAGCGGTGGCTGACAGACCGCTATCGCGAGCAGGCTCGCTCCCACAGGGGCTTCTACTTCATGCCTTGGCTGTTTATGCCGCCCGCAAGGAAATAAAGGCGTAATTGACCGGCGCTTCAGTAACCACCTGTGCGCCACAGGCCGATACCTGGCTGGCCACGTCGTCGCCAGACAGATGGAACTGCCATTGACTGAAGTGTTGTTGCGCCGGTTGCCGGCGCGCCTCATCGAGGGCTGCCACGAATGCGCTCATGTCCGGCAGGTATGCGGTGAAACCGTCGCCCTTGAGCGCCGTCGTGCGGATGCCGAGGGCGGCGCAGATGCGGTCCTTGATGGCGATCTCTTCACGGTCGGCCTGGCGTGAGCGTTCGATCAACCGAGCCAGTTCCTGGTCGACCAGTTCACCGCCGAGTATCAGTTGTGGCCCGGTTTCCCATGACTCGGGAGGGCATTCCTTGACGGCGATATTGAGGGGAATGTGCGGATTGATTTCCATCGGATAGATACGGCACACCAAGGGGCGACGCTCATAGATGCGACAGAGGTTTTCTTCGTCAAGATTCCGACAGCGGCCGACGTTGTAGGCGGCAAAAGTGATCGCCACAAAGGCCTCGGTGCTGCCGCTGTGGACCACCGCCGAGCGGCGCTCGGCATGCTCGCGTTGTACCGTCGGCAGGCCGAGGCCGTTCGGTAGGAAGGCCTCCACCAGGACAATCACCTGGCCGCCATCGTCCGCCCACATGCGGGCCTCGTCGAGGGTCAGGGGAACGTGGTGATCGGTGCAGCATTTGCCGCACCCTACGCAGGAAAACGTTGTGTTCATTGGGCGACCGATGGGGAAGGCTGAAACACGGCGACGGAAACACGCCTATCAGCTGTTGCGAAGCAAGTTATGCGCCATTCACCGGGCGCTATCGGTCGGACGGATCGAGTCCCACTCGGTGACATAGGCTGTCTTGGTTTTCTTGCGATAGAGGCACAGCTCGGTGCCACTCGCGCCTTTCATGTGCTTTTGCGGGTACTGGCCTTGCAGCAGCAACGCGGTGTAACCGACGCGGTCGTCGAATTGTGCGGCAGTGCCTACCGGTTCGGCGTCTTTCAAACTGCTGGCCTTGAGGCAACTGGCGAGTACGGCTTTATCGTGGGCTGCCCACGCGTCGGGACTGGAGGCGTGGGTCTGGGGGGCCAGGGCAGTGAGGCCAAGGAGGATCAGGGTTTGGGGTTTCATCAGCAATGTCCTTATTCTGGGAGGCCAGGGCAGGAGTATGCCTGAATGGTGCCGGGCGACGATCGATCCCAGGCCGCCCGGGACCGATCGGGTGTGCCTCAGTGACCTTGCTCGGCAACGGCCTTGGCCGCCGTGATCAGGCATTTGGTCAGTTCCGGCGAGGAGAACTTGGTGAGCACGCCGTTGGCGCCGGCCAGCCGGGCCTTTTCGCTGTTCATGGCGCTGTCCAGCGAGGTGTGCAGCAACACGTAGAGGTGGGCGAAGTCCGGCGTTTCGCGCAGGGTCCGGGTGAGGGCGTACCCGTCCATCTCCGACATTTCGATGTCGGAGACGATCAGGTTGATTTGTTCGGCCGTGCCTTGCAGGTCCAGCAGGCACTCGATGGCTTCCTTGGCACTGCGAGCGGTGTGGCATTGCAGGCCCAGGTTGCGCAGGGTGTGCACTGATTGTTGCAGCGCGACCTGGCTGTCATCGACCACCAGGATCCGTGCGTTGCCCAGGACTTCGGCGTCTTCCATGCTCAATTCGGTTGGCGCGGTTTCGATCTGCGCCGGTGCTATACCGTGGATGACCTTTTCGATGTCCAGTACCTGCACCAGCGTACCGTCCACCGAGGTCACGCCGGTGATGAACGAGCGCACGCCGCCGGAACCGTAGGGCGGCGGTTTGATGTCGGTGGTCAGGCAATGCACGATCTTACTCACCGCCTGCACATGCAGACCCTGTTTGGAGCGGCTGACGTCGGTGACGATCAGGCAGCCGCCATCCGGATCTTCCAGTGGCCGCTCGCCAATGGCGCGGCTCAGGTCGATCACCGACAACGATGTCCCGCGCAGGGTGGCGATGCCTTTGACGTGCGGATGCGACTCCGGCAGCTTGGTCAACGGTGGGCAGGGAATGATCTCACTGACCTTGAGCAGGTTGATCGCCATCAGCTTGCCGCTGCGCAAGGTAAACAGCAGAAGCGAAAGTGAATCTGCGCGGGCTTTGTTGGAAGACATAAAAACCTTCTGTGGAAAAAGGTGGGGCGAGCATACCGATCGCCAGAACAGCTTGTGATATTGGGTTATCGACTTGTCGGGGACAGGCTTTAGGGCAAAAGCTTGTCGATAGCATTGATTGCCGTCATCAGGTCTTTGTGCGGGATAGCTTTTGTGGCGAGGGAGCTTGCTCCCGCTCGGCCGCGTAGCGGTCGTAAGATTCGAAACCGCGCTGCCGTTGATAGGGGCTGCTTCGCAGCCCAGCGGGAGCAAGCTCCCTCGCCACAAAAGCACCTCCAGCCACTATTTCAGGCCAAGCCGTTTTGCCATCCGCCCCAGGTTCGCTCGGTCCAGACCCAGCTCCCGGGCGGCGCTGGCCCAGTTGTGCTGGTGACGCTCCAGGCAGGCCGCGATCAGTTGGCGCTGGAACTCGTCCACCGCTTCGCGCAAGTCCCCCCTCACCTGCGCCATGGCCGGTGCCGGACTGAGGGACGAAGGTGCGGGGTTATCCGCAGGAGCCTGGGGCAAATCCAGATCCCGGGCGCTGAGGCTGAGGATTTTCGGGCGTGTCGTGCACCGACCCAAGGCCTTCAGGGCGCTGCGGCCGATCAGGTGTTCCAGTTCGCGCACGTTGCCCGGCCAGTCGTAGGCCATCAGTGCCGCCTGGGCGTCGCTGGTCAGGCGCAGGCTGCCCAGGCCCATGCGCGAGCGATTTTGCTCCAGGAAGAACCCGCTGATCAGCAGCACGTCCCGCCCACGATCACGCAGCACCGGCACCTGCAACGGATACACACTCAAGCGATGGTAGAAGTCGGCCCGATATCGGCCGTTGCGCACTTCTTCGGCAAGGTCGCGATTGGTGGCCGCGATCAGGCGTACGTCGACCCGATGTTCCTTGTCCGAGCCCAGGCGTTGCAGTTGGCCGCTCTGCAGCACTCGCAGCAACTTGGCCTGGACGGTCAGGGACAGCTCACCCACCTCATCGAGGAACAAGGTGCCGCCGTCGGCCAGTTCGAATTTGCCGCGCCGGTCGTTTGTGGCCCCGGTGAAGGCGCCTCGTACATGGCCGAAGAGTTCACTTTCCACCAGCGTATCCGGCAGGGCGGCGCAATTGAGGCTGATGAGTGGATGCTCGGCGCGTTTTGACGCGGCATGGATGGCCTGGGCGACCAGTTCCTTGCCCACACCGGTTTCGCCTGTGATCAGTACGGTCAAGTCACTGCCGCCCACCAGCGCGATCTCTTCCACCAGGCGCTTGTGGGCCTTGCTCTGGCCGACCATGTCGCGAGGTTGCTGGCCGCTGGCCTGGCGATAGACCTCGGCGCGACGGTGCTCGTCCTCGGCCTTCAAGGCCAGCCGCTCGATGCGCTCGGCGGCGCTGACCGTGGCGGCGGCGAGGCTGGCGAAGGCTTGCAGGGCGCTCAGGTCGATGGGCTCGAAGCGCTCCGGGTCCAGGGAGTCGAGGGTCAGCAGGCCCCAGGGGCGCTCGTCGACGAACAGCGGACAGCCCATGCAGTCATGAACCTCCAGATGCTCGGCCAACCCTTCGACCAGCCCGTCATACGGATCGGGCAGGCCGCTGTCGGCGGCGAAGCGGGTGGGCTGCGGGTTGGCCAGCAGTGCTTCGAAGCGCGGATGTTCGCTGACCCGGAACCGCCGGCCCAGTGTATCGGTGCTCAAGCCATCCACGGCGAGCGGCACCAGGCAGTCGCCGTCCAGGCGCAACAACGCCGCCGCATCGCAGGGCAGCAGGGCGCGCAAGGTGCCGAGCAGTCGACGATAGCGTTCGCCTTCAGGCAATTCGCGGGACAGATCGGCCACCAGTGGCAGCAGGGAGGTCAGCAGAGCGGTTGCGGTCATAATGACTCCATATAGTCGTAACGACTATAAAGCGCGTCGTGTCGTTATGACTACAGTGTTCTTAACTTGCTGATATTAAATGGAAAAATTTATGGCATGGAAACTGATAAGGCTTAGGTAACTGTTATCGGTCATATGCCAGGAGTCACCCTATGCTCAGTCGAGAAGAACGCGCCATCATTCGCTCCACCGTTCCGTTGCTGGAAAGCGGGGGTGAAGCGTTGATCACTCACTTCTATCGCATGATGCTGTCCGAATACCCGCAGGTGCGCCCGCTGTTCAACCAGGCTCACCAGGCCAGCGGCGATCAACCGCGTGCCTTGGCCAACGGTGTGTTGATGTATGCACGGCACATTGACCAGCTCGATCAACTGGGCGACCTGGTGGCGAAGATCGTCAACAAGCATGTTGCCCTGCAGATCCTGCCGGAACATTACCCTATTGTCGGTTCATGCCTGTTGCGGGCAATCGCCGAAGTGCTGGGCGCAGAGATCGCCACGCCCGAAGTGATTGCGGCGTGGGGCGCAGCCTACAACCAGTTGGCCGATATCCTGATCGGCGCCGAAGCCGGCATGTACGACAAGAAGGCCGAGGCGCCGGGCGGCTGGCGTGGCGAACGAGAGTTCATCCTGACGGCCAAGGTCCAGGAAAGCTCGGAGATCACCTCGTTCTACTTTGAACCTGCGGACAAGGGCCCGATCCTGGTGGCCGAACCGGGCCAGTACATTGGCATGAAGCTGATGCTCGATGGCGAGGAAGTGCGCCGCAACTATTCACTGTCGGCCCTGGCGGACAATGGTCAGTACCGTATCAGCGTCAAGCGCGAGCCGGGTGGGCGGGTGTCCAATCACCTGCATCATCATTTCGATGTCGGTAGTCGCATCCAGTTGTTCCCGCCGTCCGGGGATTTCTACCTGACCGCCAGCGACAAGCCGTTGGTGCTGATCAGTGGCGGCGTCGGCATCACCCCGACCCTGGCCATGTTGCAGGCGGCGCTGCAAACCGAGCGGCCGGTGCATTTCATTCACTGTGCGCGCAACGGCAGTGCCCATGCTTTCCGCGACTGGATCGACGACCTGGCCAAGCGGCATCCGCAGCTCAAGCGCTTCTACTGCTACGACGAAGACGACGGCTTGAGCCCGGCGGCCGACAAGGTGGGGCTGTTGAGCCAGGAGCAACTGGCGCAATGGCTGCCGCAGCAACGTGACCTGGACGCCTATTTCCTCGGGCCGAAGGGTTTCATGGGGGCCGTCAAGCGCCACCTCAAGGCCTTGGGTGTGCCGGACCAGCAGAGCCGTTACGAATTCTTCGGCCCGGCGGCGGCGCTGGAGTAAGGTCACGGCTAATCCGGGGAACCGGGTTGGCCTCATCGCGAGCAGGCTCGCTCCCACAGGGGATTTGTGGTGGACACGATTCCTGTGAACGCCACAAAAAACTGTGGGAGCGAGCCTGCTCGCGATGGCACCGGCACATTCAACATCAATGCAAGCTGATCCACCGCTATCGCGAGCAAGCTCGCTCCCACAGGGGATTTTTGGTGGACACGATTCCTGTGAACGCCACAAAAAACTGTGGGAGCGAGCCTGCTCGCGATGGCACCGGCACATTCAACATCAATGCAAGCTGACCCACCGCTATCGCGAGCAAGCTCGCTCCCACCCTGGATCTGTGTGGTGACAAAATCCGCATTCGCCCCAAATCCCCCTGTGGGAGCGAGCTTGCTCGCGATAGCGGCGGCAGGTCCGCCCCTGTCCAACGGACCCGCATTAATCTGCTCTTAACCTTCTTGCGGTCTATTCCCCTCCAATGTCGACGCCCGCTGCTCGTTCACTGTCATGGTCTGCGTGTAGACTTCGGGCATCCGAGCGCGCACCCGAGTGTTGCCGTGCTGCGCGTCGATCCATGCAGACAAAGGGAAACGCAATGAGTGAGGAAATGATGCGGTTGGGCCGTGAGCGGCGCTACCTGGTGCTGCTGGGGCTGATCTGCCTGGCACTGATCGGCGGTGCGCTGTACATGCAGGTGGCCCTCGGTGAGGCGCCATGCCCGCTGTGCATCCTGCAACGCTATGCGCTGTTGCTGATCGCGATTTTCGCCTTCATCGGCGCAGCCATGCGCACCCGTCGCAGCCTGACGATCTTCGAAGGCCTGGTGGTGCTCAGCGCCCTGGCCGGTGCCGGGGTGGCGGGGCATCACGTGTACACCCAGTTCTTCCCCGCGGTCAGCTGCGGTATCGACGTGTTGCAACCGATTGTCGATGACCTGCCGCTGGCGAAGATCTTCCCGCTGGGCTTCCAGGTCGATGGCTTTTGCTCCACCCCCTACCCACCGATCCTGGGTCTGTCCCTGGCGCAATGGGCGTTGGTGGCCTTCGTGTTGACGGCGGTGCTGGTGCCGTTGCTGGTGTCGCGTAACCGTAAACAGATTCGCTGAACCGCCTTAATGAAACGCCCCGGTTTCTCTCCAGGAGAGCCGGGGCGTTTTGCGTTTCACTCTCGAGCCAGGTCGTCCTTGATCCGAGGCAAGAATGGCCTGCGACAATGTGCGACATGTTGTCACATATCTTGAGGCGCTCTGCCTTTGCGAGGCCGATTAAGCGCTTCTCCCTGTAATAAAAAAACGTCTGCTTTCGCAACAAGCGCATCGCTGGCAGCAGGCATTTTTAACAGCGAAGCGTCAGGCGCCAGAGGCCCCGAAAACTGGGCGCTTGCCGGGCAAAAAAGCGCTTGGCGGTCCTCCCGAGCTGTCTAAATCGGGCGTAGTAGGCCTACGTTTTTTGGGGTTCTTGTTGAGAATGAATTTCGATAACATGCTTGCCCGTTGCAATATCGGCAAGAGATTGTTGCCGGATCGGATAAAAATTATTTCGGGATGAGACATGGTCTACAGCGCGTCAGCTCACTACAATCGCCCGCACCGATTTTCCGACCCGGCTCAAGCTTGAGCACGAGAGTGGTCGAAGGGCGCCAGCGCCCCATGCGACCCCAGGTGTCGGTGCCTCCAACTATCCGCACCAAATGGAATTGGGCTTGAACTAGGCCTTTGACCAACGAATAAGAACTCACTGCTGGCCCAGGATGTGTCGAACAGCCGCTGACGTTCGACGGGCAGCCCTTATTCAATCCAAGAAAATGCCAACCCTTGGCAGGGTGAAGTGTTGGCGATCAAAACCCAACTGCATTGCGCAAGCTGCTTTAGAGGTCGTGAGATGAGTAAAAACAGGTACCCCCGATTACTAGGCTTGCTGCCGCTGCTCGGCACGTTGTTGCTGGGAGGCTGCAACATGACCCTGCTCGATCCCAAGGGCCAGGTCGGCCTGGATGAACGAAACCTGATCATCACCGCCACGTTGCTGATGTTGCTGGTCGTCGTGCCGGTCATCGTCATGACTTTCCTGTTCGCCTGGAAGTACCGCGCGACCAACACCAATGCCACCTACACGCCGAAGTGGTCGCACTCGACCAAGATCGAAGTGGCGGTGTGGACGATTCCGGTGCTGATCATCATTGCCCTGGGTTACGTCACCTACAAGTCGACCCACGCCCTGGACCCGTATCGTCCGCTGGATTCCGACGTCAAGCCGATCACCATTGAAGTGGTCTCGATGGACTGGAAGTGGCTGTTCATCTATCCGGAACAAGGCATCGCCACCGTCAACAAGATCGTGTTCCCGGCCCACACGCCGATCAACTTCAAGGTCACCTCTGACACCGTGATGAACTCGTTCTTCATCCCGGGCCTGGGCGGCCAGATCTACGCGATGGCGGGCATGCAGACCAAGTTGCACCTGATCGCCAACCAGAACGCCGAACTCGACGGTATCTCCGCCAACTACAGCGGCGCGGGTTTCACCGGCATGAAGTTCAAAGCAATCGCCACGACCCAGGAAGATTTCGACGCCTGGGTCAACGATGTGAAGAAGGCACCTAAACAGCTTGAAAAAGCTGAATACGAAGCCCTTTCCAAACCGAGCCAGAACAACCCAGTCGAACTCTACTCGTCGGTTACGCCGAACCTGTTCCAGACCATCATCGACAAATATGAAGGGATGAATCCGGGCAAGCCGATGCACCACGAGAAGAACGAGAAGGAAGTGGCTCACAACATGGAAGGGATGGACATGAGCTCGCATTCAGCTGCCGGGGCAGAGGAGTAAACGATGTTTGGTAAATTAAGTTGGGAAGCGATCCCGTTCCACGAGCCGATTGTCATGGTGACCCTCGCCATCATCGCGCTCGGTGGTCTGGCATTGTTTGCAGGCATCACTTATTTCAAGAAGTGGACCTACCTGTGGACCGAGTGGCTGACGTCGGTCGACCACAAGAAAATCGGCGTGATGTACATCATCGTCGCCATGGTCATGCTGCTGCGCGGTTTTGCCGACGCCATCATGATGCGTACCCAGCTGGCCATGGCCACCGAGGGTTCGCCTGGCTACCTGCCGCCTGAACACTATGACCAGATCTTCACCGCCCACGGTGTGATCATGATCATCTTCATGGCGATGCCATTCTTCACCGGCCTGATGAACCTTGCAGTGCCGCTGCAGATCGGCGCCCGCGACGTGGCCTTCCCGTTCCTGAACTCCTTGAGCTTCTGGCTGCTGGTATCGGGCGTGGTGCTGATCAACTTGTCCCTGGGCGTTGGCGAATTTGCCAAGACCGGTTGGGTTGCCTATCCGCCGCTGTCGGGCCTGCAATACAGTCCGGGCGTGGGGATGGATTACTACATCTGGGCGCTACAGCTTTCCGGGTTGGGTACGACGCTGACGGGGGTCAACTTCCTGGCCACCGTGGTGAAAATGCGTACCCCGGGCATGAAGCTGATGGACATGCCGATCTTCACCTGGACCTGCACCTGGGCCAACGTCCTGATCGTCGCCTCCTTCCCGATCCTGACCGCTACCCTGGCTTTGCTGACGCTTGACCGTTACATGGATTTCCACATTTTCACCAATGAACTGGGTGGAAATCCGATGATGTACGTCAACCTGTTCTGGGCCTGGGGTCACCCCGAGGTGTACATCCTGATCCTGCCAGCGTTCGGGATTTTCTCCGAAGTCATCTCGACCTTCTCCGGCAAGAAACTGTTCGGCCACCACTCGATGATCTACGCTTCCGGCGCGATCTCGGTACTGGGCTTCATGGTCTGGCTGCACCACTTCTTCACCATGGGTTCCGGGGCGAGCGTCAACGCCTTCTTCGGCCTGGCGACGATGCTGATTTCGATCCCGACCGGGGTGAAGCTGTTCAACTGGCTGTTCACCATCTATCAGGGCCGCCTGCGTTTCACCAGCCACGTAATGTGGACCCTGGGCTTCATGGTGACCTTCGCCATCGGCGGCATGACCGGCGTACTGCTGGCCATCCCGGGTGCTGACTTCGTGCTGCACAACAGCCTGTTCGTGATCGCGCACTTCCACAACGTGATCATCGGTGGCGCCGTGTTTGGCTACATCGCCGGTTTCGCCTTCTACTTCCCGAAAGCGTTCGGCTTCAAGCTGCACGAAGGTTGGGGCAAGGCCGCGTTCTGGTTCTGGATCACCGGCTTCTTCGTCGCGTTCATGCCGCTGTATGTACTGGGCTTCATGGGCATGACCCGTCGCCTGAACACCACTACCAACCCTGAGTGGGTGCCGTACCTGTACGTCGCCATGTTCGGTGCGGTGATGATCGCCGTCGGTATCGCCTGCCAGCTGATCCAGTTGTATGTCAGCGTGCGCGATCGCAACAAGCCAGAGAACATGTGCGAACACGGCGACCCGTGGAATGCCCATACCCTGGAATGGTCGACCTCTTCGCCACCGCCGTTCTACAACTTTGCCGTGCTGCCAAAAGCGGACGTCATCGACCCGTTCACCGAAGCCAAGGAAAACGGTACCGCGTACCCGGTTCCGGCCAGGTACGAGCCGATCCACATGCCCAACAACACCGCCACCGGTGTGGTCATGGGGGCGCTGCTGACCGTGTTCGGTTTCGCGATGATCTGGCACATCTGGTGGCTGGCCATCGCCAGCCTGGTCGGCACCGTGGTGTATTTCGCCATCCATGCCGCCCGTGACGATCAGGGCTACATGGTGCCGGTGGATGTCATCGAGCGCATCGAAGCCGAGCAGCACAAACGTCTGGTAGCGGCCGGGAAAGTCCCAGCCACCGCCACCCGTGTTGAAACCTCGTTGGAACAGGCTTAAACCATGTCGAACTTAGTGACCAATGTTGGACACGCCCATGGTCAAGACCATGGGCACGATGACCATCACCACGACTCGGGCGAGATGACCGTATTCGGTTTCTGGCTCTACCTGATGACCGACTGCATTCTGTTTGCGTCGATCTTCGCAGCGTACGCGGTGCTGGTTAACAACGTCGCCGGTGGCCCGTCGGGCCACGACATCTTCGAGCTGCCGTACGTACTGGGCGAAACCGCGCTGCTGCTGTTCAGCTCGATCACCTACGGCTTCGCCATGCTGGCGTTGTTCAAGGGCAAGAAAACCCAGGTACTGGGCTGGCTGGCCATGACCTTCCTGTTCGGTGCCGGCTTCATCGGCATGGAGATCAACGAGTTCCACATGTTGATCTCCGAGGGCTACGGTCCTAACCGCAGCGGCTTCCTGTCCGGGTTCTTCACCCTGGTCGGTACCCACGGTCTGCACGTGACCAGCGGCCTGATCTGGATGGCGATCATGATGTACCAGGTCCAGAAAAACGGCCTGACTGCCACCAACAAGACGCGCCTGAGCTGCCTGAGCCTGTTCTGGCACTTCCTGGACGTGGTGTGGATCTGCGTATTCACCGTTGTTTATCTGATGGGGACCCTGTAAATGGCTAACGCTCATTCCCATGATGGCCACGACGCCGGCCACGGCAGCGTCAAGTCCTACGCCATCGGCTTCATCCTGTCGGTGATCCTGACCGTCATTCCGTTCGGCCTGGTGATGTACCCGACGCTGCCGAAAAGCCTGACCCTGTGGATCATCCTGATCTTCGCCGTGGTCCAGGTACTGGTGCACCTGGTGTACTTCCTGCACCTGGACCGCTCCGCCGCCCAACGTAACAACGTGGTCGCGTTTGTCTTTGCCGCGATCGTGATCGTCCTGCTGGTTGGCCTGTCGTTGTGGATCATGTTCAGCATCCATACCAACATGATGGCGCACTGAGGAAAATCCGGATGTCCCTGAAGCACTTTATCCAAATCACCAAGCCGGGGATCATTTTCGGTAACGTGCTTTCTGTGGCAGGCGGTTTTTTCCTGGCCTCCAAAGGGCATGTCGATCTGGCCATCTTCCTGGCGGCGATGATCGGCACGTCCCTGGTGGTGGCGTCCGGTTGCGTGTTCAACAACTGCATCGACCGCGACATCGACATCAAGATGGAGCGCACCAAGAACCGCGCCCTGGTTCAGGGCCTGATCCCGGTGCAACTGGCCTTGGTGTTCGCCACGGTGCTGGGCGTGGCCGGTGTCGCGCTGTTGTACTGGGTCGCCAACCCGTTGGCGGCGTTGTTCGCAGTGATCGGTTTTGTCATCTACGTCGGCCTCTACAGCCTGTACCTCAAGCGCAAGTCGGTCCACGGCACGCTGGTGGGCAGTCTGTCGGGGGCGATGCCGCCGGTGATCGGTTACGTCGCGGTGAGCAACAGCTTCGACATGGCGGCGCTGACGCTGCTGGTGATGTTCAGCCTGTGGCAGATGCCGCATTCCTATGCCATCGCGATCTTCCGCTTCAACGACTACCTGGCGGCCTCGATTCCGGTGCTGCCGGTCAAACGTGGTATCCGGGTGGCGAAGAAGCACATCCTGCTCTACATCCTGGCCTTCCTCGTGGCGACCTTGATGCTGACCTTCAGCGGTTACGCCGGCATGAGCTACCTCGCCGTCGCCGCCGCCATGGGCATGTACTGGCTGTACATGGCCTGGACCGGCTACAAGGCGGTGGATGACACGGTCTGGGCACGCAAGCTGTTCGTGTTCTCGATCTTCACCATCACCGCCCTGAGCGTCATGATGTCCCTGGACTTCAAAGTGCCGAGTGAGCTGCTGCTGACTTACGCACCTTAAGCTCCAGACGTTGCACAAAAAAGCCCCGCCTTCGAGAGAAGCGCGGGGCTTTTTTTCTAGATGGGCATGGATGGACTGTCATTCGTCGCAATAGATTTTGGTTTGTTGATCTATGCGCAACTTGCCTATAGTTTCCACCATGCGTACCCTATTTTTTGAAACGACCACATTCACCGCCACGGTTGGCCATTACCTGACTGATGATGAGTATCGTCTGCTTCAGTCCTATATGCTGGAGCATCCAGAGGTCGGTGACGTCATGCCACGTACCGGCGGCTTTCGTAAGCTGCGCTGGTTCGATGAACGTCGTGGCAAAGGGAAGCGGGGTGGGTTGCGAGTCATTTACTATTGGCTCATGAACGATCGTCAGTTTTGGATGTTCGCGATTTATGACAAGGACGAGTTGGTAAACCTGACCTCCGAGCAAGAGAAGACGCTCAAGCGCGCCATAGAAGCTGAGTTGAAAGTACGAGGTACCTTATGAAAAAGCGCGATCTGTTTGCCGAGATGATGCAAGGCGTCGAGGAGATGGCCGCTCACCGCGAGGGCAAGATTACCCTTCGCCAGATATCGATCGAAGACAAACCGGTTCCCGAGGTGTCGGCCCAGGAAATCGTGGCCTTGCGCGACAAGCTCCACATGTCCCAAGCCGTTTTCGCCAAGAGCATCAGAACCAGTCCAGGTACCCTGAGAAATTGGGAACAGGAAAAATCCAAGCCTAACGCCCAGGCGGCTTTGTTGATCAAACTGGTCGAGAAGTTTCCAGATATGGTCGAACGACTTGGCGCTGTTTGAACAGCTGACACCCATGAAAAAGCCCCGCCTTTGACAAAAGCGCGGGGCTTTTTCATGGTGTTGTCGGTGTTTCCGTGGTGGACACATGGTCGACAAACGCTGCTGATCCATTGTGGGAGCGAGCCTGCTCGCGATGAGACCGGCACATTCAACATCGATGCAAGCTGAACCACCGCTATCGCGAGCAGGCTCGCTCCCACAGGTGTTTGTGGTGGACCCACAACCTCCTGAAAAGGCTTATTGCTGGGCGATGCTGTAGCCGTCGAAGGCTTTTTGCTGTTGCAGGGCGGTGACGATGCTCTTGCGGGTGACCGGTTGTTCGGTGCCGTCGTTGTCCAGGAAGGTTTCGCTTTCCAGCTCGGCTTCTTCGCCTTCGCCGACAAAATTGAAACCGAGGAATTCGAAGGCTTCACGGTCGACGTTCGGCTTGGAGCGTGGTGTGCGCAAGGGCAGGGTGACGCTGATGCCGTCCTTGCTGATGACAAACACTTCGGCTTCCTTCTTGGCTCGCGAGGCCTTGCCCTTGCTGCCACTTGGATTGCTGATGGCCTGGTGGGTCTGGTTCAGCACTTTCAGGGCCAGGCCGTAGACCAATTCCTGGAACGATGGATCGTCCTTGTAGCTGGAGAGAATGCGGCTGATCGGGAAGCGGCTGCTCAGGTCTTCCAGGGCCGCGAAGTCGGCGGCTTCGGCGTCCTTGAGCTGCTTGAGCTGGCCCATCAGTTCGTAGGCCTTGTCGTCGTCGAACGCATCGTGAGCCTGGCGGATGGCGTTGCGCAGTTCGCGGATCTGGTCGCTTTCGCGGTTCGACTGGAACGCATCGAGGACCATCTCACTGATGCTTTTGGCCTGGGGCAGATGCTGTGAAAGATTGATGGAGTTTTCGTATTCCGCTTTGGACGACAGGGTGACTACGGATTCAGCGGTATTGGAATCGGACATTGAAATTTCACTACTTCTGTTAGCGGGATGAGGCGAGAAAGGCATTGAGCTTTTTTCCGGTCGCCTAATCTATTGGACGCGGACGGTGTTGTCACGGTCGGACCGGCTACAGGTTGGCTTTTGTTGCCGGTCCTGGCTTCAATCTCGCATCAGCTCCAACAATCGCAGGGCATTGGGCGTTGCGGCGCCACTGGCAGTGTTGTCAAAGATGCACCAGGTCGGTGTGTCGGCCCCGGTCTTCAATTGCCGGGCGAGCCGTTCCAGCCAGGGCTCATCGTACGGGGAGTAGTAAATTCGCGGCGAACCGTGCAACCGGTAGTAACGAACGCCAGGCCAGCCTGCCGGTCGATCGCAACCGGGCAATGGCGAGGGATCGGCGGCGACGCGGCCGATGTGCTGGGCTTGCAGCAGTGCTTGCGCCGTCGGCGCGAGCCAGCTCGGATGCCGGGGTTCAAGCACGGCATGGCCCTGATAACGGTCGCGCAATGCGGTGAAGAATGCTTCGGCCACTGCGGCATCGAAGGCCAGTGATGGTGGTAACTGGATCAGCAGGCAGCCCAGTTTCTCTCCCAATTGCGAGCATTGCCCCAGAAAATCATCCATAAGCCCTTCGCAATCGAGCAGCCGCCGTTCATGGGTGATCTGTTTTGGCACTTTGACCGAGAAGCGAAAGTCCGAGGTGACGCTATCGGCCCACTTTGCGTAGGTGGCGGGGCGGTGTGGACGGTAGAACGAACTGTTGATCTCCACCGCCGGGAAGCGTGCGCTATAGCGCTGCAAGTGGGTGCCCTCGACGGGAAAGGCCGGGCATTGCTCCCGGGGTAACGACCAACCGGCGCAGCCCAGATAAAGGTTAGAAGGGGAGGGGGATCGAGTCGACAAGTGCCCGGACCTGATTGCAAGCGTTACAACCTATGACCGCTGTAAACGCCGCAAAGATGCATTCATTTTTGCCGCGGACCCTGAGCCCGGTTTCATTTGCAGATCACATTCTTGCCGGCCATCTTGGAGCGATACAGCGCCTGGTCCGCCCGGTCCAGCAGCGCCGCTTGTTGTTCATCGTCGAAGCGCTGCACCACGCCAAAGCTCATGGTGATCTGAAAATCGCCCACCGGCAGCAGGTCGGACAATCCACGGCGAATGGTTTCGGCCATCAGGCAGGCGTCGGTCAGGGAGGTGTTGGGCAAGATCATGATGAACTCGTCGCCGCCCCAGCGCACCAGCAGGTCGCCGTCGCGCTCGCAGCGCTGGACCGCCTGCACCACTTGCACCAATGCCGCATCGCCGAAAGCATGTCCGTAACGGTCGTTGATGTCTTTGAAATCGTCGACATCCATGGCGATCAGCGACAAAGGTTCGCGAAAGCGCTGGGCACGCTCGCAGGCCAGTGGCAGCGCTTGCTCCAGGCGATAGCGGTTGGCGACCAGCGTCAGTGCATCGGTCTCGGCGAGTCGACGGTTTTCCTCGAGTTGAATCTGCAATTGTTGGTTGACCCGGGACAGTTCGCGGGTGCGTTCTTCGATCACTGCTTCCAGGGACTTGTTGCGCCGCTCCAGTTGCTCGAACAAGCGCTTCTTGTCGTCGATACTGCGATGGGCGCCGATCATGCGCGCCACCGTGCCGTCAGGGTTGCGGGCGATCACGTAGCCGCGATCCTCGATCCAGATATAGGAACCGTCGCGCGTGCGACAACGGTATTCGGCCTGGTAGCCGTGGGATCTTTGTTCCAGATAGTCGTCGAACAACGCCATGACCCGTGGATAGTCACCCGGGTGGATCACGCTCTCCCAGGTCAGCACGGTGTTGTCCAGGGAGTGAGGCGGGTAGCCAAGCATCGTGTACCAGCCGGGATTGCGGTAGACGAAGCCGGTGTTGGCATTCCAGTCCCAGATGCCATCGCTGACCAGTTCCAGGATGGTGTGCAGTACGCCTTCGTCCAGATCGGACAAGTCGAACCGCAGCATGTCGATGTTCGAGGCATCTCCCATCGTCGTTTCCTCAATCAGCCTTGATATCAAAATGCTCGTCCAAGGAGGAAGAGTAGCTGATGGGGCGCGGGGTCACTAGCGGGGGATGTTCAGGCGGGGTTCGCTTTTGTGGCGAGGGGATTTATCCCCGTTGGGTCGCGTAGCGGCCCCAGAAATCATCAAACCCGACATCATCTGCGATGTGAGCCGACAGCCTTGGGGTTGCTTCGCAACCCAGCGGGGATAAATCCCCTCGCCACAACATCATTCGGCTGGGGTTGGGGGTTTGCCCCATTTCTTCAGCGCAAACTCGACAAAACTGCGCAGCTTCGGCAAACGGTAGCGATCCTGCGCGTACATCAGGCTCATCGGCCGATGGGGCAGCTGGTAGCCCGGCAGCAACGTCACCAGGTGTCCATCCTTCAGGTCCTGGGCCACCAGCGCATCGGGCAGCATCACCACGCCCATCCCGGCCAGGGCGGCGCGATGCAGGCCCGAGGAGCTGTTGATCAGCATCGGTCCGTTCACCGGGATCTTGATCTCGCCTTGCGGGCCATTGATCGGCCAGTGATCCTGGGCAAAGCGCCATTCGTCTGCTGCCGAATAGGCGAACGACAGGCAGTCGTGCTGTTGCAAGTCCGCGGGTTGTTCCGGCGTGCCTCGCCGGGCCAGGTAAGCAGGGGAGGCACAGATAGTCAGGGTGTAGTCCATCAACGGACGAGCAATCAGTTTCGGGTCGGGATGGCCAAGGCGGATGGCCACGTCGAAGCCATGGTCGAGCAGGTCCAGGCGCTGGTTGGTCAGCACCACGTCGAGCTTGACCTGCGGGTAACGTTGGCTGAATTCGGCCAGCGCTGGCGAAAGGCGTTCGGTACCAAAGGTCAGCGGTGCGGTGATGCGCAGGGTGCCGGTGGGCTCGCCCTGGGCCTGTTCGGCCAGGCGTTCGGAATCGGCCACCAACCCCAACACTTCCAGGCAACGCTGGTAGTAGGCGGAGCCGAATTCAGTCAGGCGCTGGCGCCGTGTCGTACGGTTGATCAGGCGCACGCCGAGGCGTTGCTCCAGCGCCCGAAGATGATTGCCCACCATGGTGGTGGACATTTCGCAGGCCTGGGCCGCCGCTGTCAGGCTTCCGGTTTCTACCACCTTCACGTAAACGGTCATTGCCTGGAACAGGTCCATTATCAAGCTCAGCTTTTAAATGATTGAAGTAAAGTCGCATTTATCCATTTTGAGTGGCTAACCATACTGGAAAAAACCACCCGATGGAGCTTGAGCCATGACCGCTGCCTGCCTGATGACCACTTACCAACCCCTGGCGCTGAATTTCACCCATGGCTTGGGCACGCGCCTGTGGGACCAGGACGGCCGCGAGTACCTCGATGCGGTGGCGGGCGTGGCGGTGACCAATGTCGGCCATTCCCATCCTCGGCTGGTGGCCGCCATCAGCGAGCAGGCCGGCCTGCTGTTGCACACGTCCAACCTGTACAGCATCGATTGGCAGCAACGCCTGGCGCAAAAGCTCACCCAGTTGTCCGGGCTGGAGCGGGTGTTTTTCAACAACTCGGGCGCCGAGGCCAACGAAACCGCGCTGAAACTGGCGCGCCTCTATGGCTGGCACAGGGGCGTCGAGCAGCCGTTGGTGGTGGTCATGGACAACGCGTTCCACGGGCGCACCTTGGGCACCATGTCCGCCAGTGACGGCCCGTCCGTGCGGCTGGGTTTCAATCGGTTGCCGGGGGATTTCATCAAGGTACCGTTTGGCGACCTCGCGGCGTTGGAAGAGGTCCAGCAGGCTCATGCCGAGCGCATCGTTGCGGTACTGGTGGAGCCGATCCAGGGCGAGAGCGGTGTGCAGCTCGCCCCACCGGGTTACCTCAAGGCCTTGCGGCAACTGTGCAGCCGGCGTGCCTGGCTGTTGATGCTCGACGAGATCCAGACCGGTATCGGTCGCACCGGCCAATGGTTCGCGTTCCAGCATGAAGGCATCGTGCCGGACGTCATGACCCTTGCCAAAGGCCTGGGCAACGGCGTGCCCATCGGTGCCTGCCTGGCGCGGGGCAAGGCTGCCGAGTTGTTTACTCCTGGCAGTCATGGCAGCACCTTTGGCGGCAATCCACTGGCCTGTCGGGTCGGCTGCACGGTGCTGGATATCATTGAGCAACAAGCGCTGGTGGATAACGCCAGGCACCAGGGCGAACAATTGCTGAGTCGGTTGCGGATCGAGTTGGCGGACAACCCCAATGTATTGGCGATTCGCGGTCAGGGCTTGATGATCGGCATCGAACTCAAGCAACCGGTCCGCGACCTGACCCTTCGCGCCGCCCGGGACCACGGGCTGCTGATCAATGTCACCCGGGGCCAGACCATCCGCCTGTTACCGCCGTTGACGATCGATGGGCGCGAAGTGGAGATGATTGTCAGGGGCGTGAGCCGCTGTCTGGCGCAGGGTTGAGGGGCGTTCGCCCGGACGCCGGTTTTTATCGGGCAGCCGGGCGAAACGCGACGCAGCGGGACGGAATTTTTAACGATTGCCGTGTTCCAACGCCTGCCAGAGTCGATTGCCTACGCCCTGGCACTTCAGACTGAAAACCCAGGAGCATTCCATGTTCACCTCGCGTCGCTTGATCGTTGTCGCTACTGCTGTGGCCCTGTTGTCCGGCTGTGCGTCGCCTAACCCCTATGACAACCAGGGCCAGGCCTCTACCGAATCGTCGGGTATGAGCAAAACCGCCAAGTACGGCGGCCTCGGTGCACTGGCGGGGGCGTTGGCCGGTGCGGCCATCGGTCACGATAACCGCGGCAAAGGGGCGTTGATCGGCGCGGCGGTGGTGGGGGCTTCCGCAGCTGGCTACGGCTACTACGCCGACCAGCAGGAAAAGAAACTGCGTGCGAGCATGGCCAATACCGGCGTTGAAGTGCAGCGCCAGGGTGACCAGATCAAGCTGATCATGCCGGGCAACATCACCTTCGCCACCGACTCGGCGAACATCGCCTCCAGCTTCTACCAGCCACTGAACAACCTGGCCAACTCCCTCAAGGAGTTCAACCAGAACCAGATCGAAATCGTCGGTTATACCGACAGCACCGGCAGCCGCCAGCACAACATGGACCTGTCCCAGCGTCGTGCCCAGAGCGTGGCGACCTACCTGACATCCCAGGGCGTGAGCGGTGCCAACCTCTCGGCCCGTGGCGCCGGCCCGGACAACCCGGTGGCGAGCAACGCCGACGTCAACGGCCGTGCGCAGAACCGTCGTGTCGAGGTGAACCTCAAGGCTATTCCGGGCCAGAATTACCAGCAGGCACCGCAGCAGCAGGGGCAGACTTACCAGCAATATCCGTAATCGCTGGGCGATAAATGAAAGGGGGGCCATGGAAACATGGCCCCCCTTTTTGTGGCTGCCATTTACCCTTGCCACAATGGATCAACAGTGAAGTGAGTGGGATTTGAGGCAATAAAAAGCCCGCCCGATCATATGATCGGGCGGGCTTTTGGGTGTCGCTTGGAGATTACTTCTTCAAACCGTAATGCTCATCGAGCATGCCGGGTGAATTGGGGGCCTTGGGGGCGTAGTCCCGCGGCGGTTCCTGGATCCCTTTTGGTGGGGTCAGGCGTTCCCGTGGAGTCTGTGCCGCATCGGCTTGCAGAGCAGCCAGCAGACGTTGGCGAGTCTGCTCGTCCAGGGCCAGGCGATTGGCACCTTCGGACAGATGATCCTGGACGTCCTGGTAGCTCTGGGTGAGTTTTTTCACCAGGGACGCGGTGCTGTTGAAGTGGGTGACCACCTCATTCTGATAACTGTCGAAACGTTCCTGAATGTCGTCCAGCTGACGTTGCGTGCTGTTGGGCACCGCGTTGGGCAGCAATCGGGCAAGCAGGAATCCAATGGCGACACCGGCAACCAGGGCAAGAGTCGGCAACAGCCAAACTAAGAGCGAGTGTTCCACGAGTCCTTCCTCTATAAACGGCTTTGCTTTACGTTAACGGCTCGGACCTGCGCTGTATACCGCGAAGAACATCGCAATCATGCCAGGCACAGACTTTAGCTAGACGAGTCGACCCTATTCGAGGTCACGGAGTTCTTTCCCTTGCTTATGCGCGAAACCCCTGTAGTCATCGATGGCCCGGTGGGCCAACTGGAAGCCTTGTACCTGGACAGCGAGGCGCCCCGTGGCCTGGCGCTGATCTGCCACCCGAACCCGGTGCAGGGTGGGACCATGCTCAATAAAGTGGTCTCGACCCTGCAACGCACTGCCCGCGATGCTGGGCTGGTTACGTTGCGTTTCAATTATCGTGGCGTGGGTGCCAGTGCCGGTACGCATGACATGGGCACTGGTGAAGTCGACGACGCCCAGGCCGCCGCCGATTGGCTGCGGGAAAAATACCCGCAACTGCCGCTCACCCTGTTCGGTTTTTCGTTTGGTGGTTTCGTTGCCGCGAGCCTTGGCGGACGCCTGGAAGCCCAGGGGCAACCGCTCAAACACCTGTTCATGGTGGCCCCGGCGGTGATGCGCCTGAATGAACAGTCGCCCTTGCCGATGAGTGGCGAGTTGACCGTGATCCAACCGGAAACCGACGAAGTGGTCGATCCGCAACTGGTTTACGAATGGTCCGACACGCTCCAACGCCCCCATGAGCTGCTGAAAGTGGCAGAATGCGGACACTTTTTTCATGGCAAGCTGACCGATCTCAAGGATCTGATCCTGCCGCGCCTTTCGAATTGACAGCAGTCTGACAAGCGATAACCCATGACGACGCGTACCCGTATCCTGACCGGCATCACCACCACCGGCACCCCGCACCTGGGCAACTATGCCGGCGCCATCCGTCCGGCGATCCTCGCCAGCCGCGACAGTAACGCCGATTCGTTCTACTTCCTGGCCGACTACCACGCCCTGATCAAATGCGATGACCCGCTGCGTATCCAGCGTTCGCGCCTGGAAATCGCCGCCACTTGGCTGGCCGGCGGCCTGGACGTGGACCGCGTGACCTTTTATCGCCAGTCCGACATCCCCGAGATTCCCGAGCTGACCTGGCTGCTGACCTGCGTTGCCGCCAAGGGCCTGCTCAACCGTGCCCATGCCTACAAGGCCTCGGTGGACAAGAACGTCGAGGCCGGCGAAGACCCGGACGCCGGCATCACCATGGGCCTGTACAGCTACCCGGTACTGATGGCCGCCGACATCCTGATGTTCAACGCCCATAAGGTGCCGGTCGGTCGTGACCAGATCCAGCACGTGGAAATGGCCCGCGACATCGGCCAGCGCTTCAATCACCTGTTCGGCCAGGGCAAGGAGTTCTTCACCATGCCCGAGGCGCTGATCGAGGAAAGCGTGGCGACGCTGCCGGGCCTCGATGGCCGCAAGATGTCCAAGAGCTACGACAACACCATCCCGTTGTTCAGCAGCGCCAAGGACATGAAGGACGCGATCTCGCGGATCGTTACCGACTCCCGTGCCCCGGGTGAAGCCAAGGATCCGGACAATTCGCACCTGTTCACCCTGTTCCAGGCTTTTGCCACTGCCGAACAGTCCGCCGGCTTCCGCAGCGAACTGCTGCAAGGCCTGGGTTGGGGCGAAGCCAAGAACCGTCTGTTCCAGTTGCTCGACAGTGAGTTGGGTGAAGCGCGTGAGCGTTATCACCAGTTGATCGAGCGTCCGGCGGACCTGGAAGACATCCTGCAGCACGGCGCGAAAAAAGCCCGGGCCGTGGCGACGCCGTTCCTCAATGAACTGCGCGAGGCCGTTGGCCTGCGGTCGTTTGTCAGCCAGGTCCAAGTGGCCGCCAGCACCAAGAAGAAAGCCACCAAGGCTGCACGCTTCGTGAGCTTTCGCGAAGACGACGGCAGTTTCCGCTTCCGTCTGCTGGCCGCCGACGGCGAGCAACTGTTGTTGTCCCGCCACTTTGCCGATGGCAAGGCTGCTGGCCAGGTCACCAAGCAATTGCAGTCCGGTCAGCCATTGGATGTTCGTAACGACGGACAGAGTTTCAGTGTCTGGCTCGACGGCGAATGCGTGGCGGACAGCCCGGCTTTCGCAGACAGCGCCGCTCGCGATGCAGGCATTGATGCGTTGCGTGTTGCCCTGACACCTGCCCAGGACTGATTCTGGCGCGTAACTCCGACCATCGGCCCGAATACGGGCCGATTGCCATTCCTTTGGGCCATCGCTACAGTGACGGCCCGTTTTTGTTGCCTTGCTAACGAATATGACGCCCCTAGAACGATATCAAGCTGATCTGAAACGCCCGGAGTTTTTCCACGACGCAGCCCAGGAAACGGCGGTGCGGCATTTGCAGCGCCTGTACGATGACTTGGTCGCGGCGTCGAACAACAAGCCGGGCCTGTTGGGCAAACTGTTCGGCAAGAAAGACCAGACACCGGTCAAGGGCCTGTATTTCTGGGGGGGTGTGGGCCGTGGCAAGACCTACCTGGTGGACACCTTCTTCGAAGCGCTGCCGTTCAAGGAAAAGACGCGGACGCACTTCCACCGCTTCATGAAGCGTGTGCACGAAGAAATGAAGACCCTGGGTGGCGAGAAGAACCCGCTGACCATCATCGCCAAGCGTTTCTCCGACGAGACCCGGGTGATCTGCTTCGATGAGTTTTTCGTGTCCGACATCACCGACGCCATGATCCTCGGCACCTTGATGGAAGAGCTGTTCAAGAACGGCGTGACCCTGGTCGCCACCTCGAACATCGTGCCGGACGGCCTGTACAAGGACGGCCTGCAGCGGGCGCGTTTCCTGCCGGCGATCGCGCTGATCAAGGAACACACCGAAATCGTCAACGTCGACAGCGGCGTGGATTATCGCCTGCGTCACCTCGAGCAAGCCGAGCTGTTCCACTTTCCCCTGGATGCCGCCGCCGAAGAAAGCTTGCGCAAGAGCTTCCGTGCCTTGACGCCGGAGTGCACCCAGGCGGTGGAAAACGATGTATTGATCATCGAGAACCGTGAAATCCGCGCCATCCGCACCTGTGACGACGTGGCCTGGTTCGACTTCCGCGAACTGTGCGACGGCCCTCGCAGCCAGAACGACTACATCGAGCTGGGCAAGATCTTCCACGCCGTGCTGCTCAGCGGCGTCGAACAAATGAGCGTTACCACCGACGACATCGCCCGCCGCTTCATCAACATGGTCGACGAGTTCTACGACCGTAACGTGAAGTTGATCATTTCGGCTGAAGTCGAACTCAAGGACCTCTACACCGGCGGTCGCCTGACGTTCGAATTCCAGCGGACCTTGAGTCGTTTGCTGGAGATGCAATCCCACGAATTCCTGTCGCGGGCGCATAAGCCGTAGGGGATTCGGAACAAAAAGGCCTGCGATTGCAGGCCTTTTTTGTGCGCGCGAGATTTAGCAGTTCACTGCATAACCCTGTGGGAGCGGGCTTGCTCGCGAAGGGGGCGGTATGTTCAGCATAGATGCAAGCTGACCCACCGCTTTCGCGAGCAAGCCCGCTCCCACATTGGATTGCATTCAGCTCCGGTTCACGCCGCCTGCTGAAACTGCTGCCGATACTGGTTCGGCGACAGGTCGGTATGTTGCCGGAACAACCGGGCGAAAAAGCTCGCATCGTCGTAGCCGACTTCATAGCTGATGGTCTTGATGCTCTTGCGGCTGCCGGAGAGCAGGCCCTTGGCGGTTTCTATCCGCAGTCGTTGCAGGTAATGCAATGGTTTGTCACCCGTGGCGGTCTGGAAGCGGCGCATGAAATTGCGAATGCTCATGCCGTGTTCGCGGGCGACGTCCTCGAAGCGGAATTTGTCGGCGAAGTGCTCCTCAAGCCAGTGCTGGATCTGCAGGATGATCACATCCTGGTGCAGTTTCTGCCCGCCGAAGCCGATCCGTCCCGGCGAATAGCTGCGTTGCACTTCATACAGGATGTCCCGCGCCACGGCCTGGGCCACATTGGCGCCACAGAAGCGTTCAATGAGGTAAATGTAGAGATCGCAGGCTGAGGTCGCACCGCCAGCGCAGAACAGGTTGTCGGCGTCGGTCAGGTGCTTGTCCTGGTTCAAGTGCACTTGGGGGAAGCGCTCCTTGAAGGCATTGAAGAAGCGCCAGTAGGTGGTCGCCTCCTTGCCGTCGAGCAGCCCGGACTCGGCCAGCCAGAACACCCCGGTGGCTTCGCCGCAGAGCACCGCACCGCGGGCATGTTGTTCCCGCAGCCAGGGCAGGACCTGAGGATAACGTTGGCAGAGGCTGGCGAAATCATCCCAGAAGGCTGGCAGGATGATGACGTCGGTATTTTCCAGGCCACCGTCCACCGGCATGATCACATCGCTGAAGCTGTTCACCGGTTTGCCATCGGGGCTGACCAGGCGGATTTCAAACGCCGGCGTCAGGCCTAGGCCCAGTTGCTTGCCATAGCGCAGGCTGGCCAGGTGGAAAAAATCCTTGGCTTGCATGAGGGTGAAGGCGAAGACCCGGTCGATTGCCAGGATGCTGACGCGCCGCAAGGGCGTGGAGACGTGCATAGACATAATTCATCTTTATTTTTATAGGGGAAAGTGGTCACCAGACGGCTGGATCGTCTTATTTTTTGTCGGATGTGTCCAGTGTCCTGTCGTACACCGCAGGCTTTAGGCTCTATCGGATAACCACGTCCAACAATAATCAAAGGTGCGTCATGATCCCAAGAACACTGTTCAGTCCCGAGCACGAATTGTTTCGCGACAGCGTACGAACCTTCCTCGAAAAAGAAGCCGTGCCGTACCACGGCCAGTGGGAAAAACAGGGGCATGTCGACCGCCAGCTCTGGAACAAAGCGGGGGAGGCGGGCATGTTGTGCTCGCACCTTCCAGAAGCCTACGGCGGGCTGGACGCGGACTTCCTCTACAGCACGGTGGTGATCGAGGAGATCGGCCGCCTGGGGCTGACGGGGATCGGTTTCTCGCTGCATTCCGACATCGTCGCGCCGTACATCCTGCATTACGGCAGTGAAGCGCTGAAACACAAATACCTGCCGAAACTGGTGTCTGGTGAGATGGTCACGGCCATCGCCATGACCGAGCCGGGCGCCGGTTCCGACCTGCAAGGCGTGAAGACCTCGGCGGTGCTGGACGGCGATGAGTACGTCATCAACGGCTCGAAGACTTTCATTACCAATGGTTTCCTGGCTGACCTGGTGATCGTGGTCGCCAAGACCGATCCGAAGGCTGGGTCCAAGGGCACCAGCCTGTTCCTGGTGGAGGCGGGCACGCCGGGTTTCGAAAAGGGCAAGCGCCTGGAAAAAGTTGGAATGAAGGCCCAGGACACCTCGGAATTGTTCTTCCAGGATGTCCGCGTGCCGAAGGAAAACCTGCTTGGCCAGGCCGGAATGGGCTTCGCCTACTTGATGCAGGAGCTACCTCAGGAGCGCCTGACCGTCGCCATTGGCGGCCTGGCCTCGGCCGAAGCGGCGCTGCAATGGACCCTGGACTACACCCGCGACCGCAAGGCGTTCGGCAAATCCATCGCGGACTTCCAGAACACGCGTTTCAAGCTCGCGGAAATGGCCACCGAAATCCAGATTGGCCGGGTCTTCGTCGACCGCTGCCTGGAACTGCACCTGCAAGGCAAGCTCGATGTACCGACGGCGGCGATGGCCAAGTACTGGGGCACCGACCTGCAATGCAAGGTGCTCGACGAATGCGTGCAGCTACACGGCGGCTACGGCTTCATGTGGGAATACCCGGTTGCCCGGGCGTGGGCGGATGCGCGGGTGCAGCGGATCTATGCCGGGACCAATGAAATCATGAAGGAGATTATTGCGCGGTCGCTTTGATGACGTAGTGACTGTTAGACCGCTATCGCGAGCAAGCCCGCTCCCACAAGGGTGTCTGTCGAATCACAAATTGTGGTCAGACATAAATCCAATGTGGGAGTGAGCCTGCTCGCGATGAGGGCTATGAATCAATCAAGGCGCCGGATTCGGCTGGTCCTTGTGAATCGCCTCGATCCCTGCCAGGACTTCATCTGACAGCTTCAGGTCGAAGCTGGCGATGTTGCTGTCCAGTTGCTCCAGCGTGGTGGCGCCGATGATGTTGCTGGTCACGAACGGCTGCTGGGTGACGAACGCCAGGGCCATCTGTGCGGGGTCCAGGCCATGTTCGCGGGCCAACGCCACATAGCGGCTGCATGCTGCTTCCGACTGTGGATTGAAATAGCGCATGAAGCGGCTATAGAGGGTCAGGCGACCCTTGGCTGGCCGTGCGCCGTTTTCGTATTTGCCCGACAGGAAACCGAACGCCAGGGGCGAGTAGGCCAGCAGGCCGCACTGTTCGCGGATGGCGATTTCCGCGAGGCCGACCTCGAAGCTGCGATTGAGCAGGTTGTAAGGGTTCTGGATCGACACCGCCCGCGGCCAGCCGCGGGCTTCGGCCAGGGCGAGGAATTTCATGGTGCCCCAAGGCGTTTCGTTGGACAGGCCGATGTGGCGGATCTTGCCGGCGCGGACCTGTTCGTCCAGGGCTTCGAGGGTTTCCTCCAGCGGGGTGAACGTTTCGTCGGCCTTGTGCTGGTAGCCCAGTTGGCCAAAGAAATTGGTGCTGCGTTCCGGCCAATGCAACTGGTAAAGATCGATCCAGTCGGTCTGCAAGCGCTTGAGGCTGGCATCCACCGCTTCGACGATGTGGCGGCGGTTGTGCTTGAGGTTCTTGTCGCGGATGTAGTCGATGGTGTTGCCGGGACCGGCGATCTTGCTTGCCAGGATCCAGTCGGCACGGTCGCCGCGGCTCTTGAAGTAATTGCCGATGTAGCGCTCGGTGGTGGCGTAGGTCTCGGCCTTCGGTGGCACCGGGTACATCTCGGCGGTGTCCATGAAATTGATGCCGGCACCCTTGGCGCGTTCGATCTGGGCGAAGGCTTCGGCCTCGCTGTTCTGCTCACCCCAGGTCATGGTTCCGAGGCACAGGGCACTCACGTTCAGATCGGTACGGCCTAGCTGGCGATAGTCCATCGGGACCTCCTTGGGCAAAACAATCATAAAAGCAGGTTGAAATATTTTTCGCAATCTGCATAATTGCGCACCTCTTTCTGCAGTGGAAGTGATGCGCCGCCGCCGAAGAATCTTGCCGTTGAACGGACGCGCCGACCCGAGCCCCCGAAAGCGTCTGTATCCGGCTGCCTTTGACTTGTCAAAGTACGCACTATTCAGTAAGATCCGCCGTCTAATTTACAGGGCGGCCCCTGAGGCTATAAAGAATGAAAACTTTTACTGCTAAACCGGAAACAGTAAAGCGCGACTGGTTTGTCGTCGACGCTGCTGGTCAGACCCTGGGTCGTCTGGCCACCGAAATCGCGAGCCGTCTGCGTGGCAAGCACAAGCCTGAGTACACCCCTCACGTTGACACCGGTGACTACATCGTCGTGATCAACGCTGAGCAAGTACGTGTTACTGGCGCTAAAACCACTGACAAAATGTACTACTCCCACTCCGGTTTTCCTGGCGGCATCAAGTCGATCAACTTCGAAAAGCTGATCGCCAAAGCCCCTGAGCGCGTGATCGAGACCGCGGTTAAAGGCATGCTGCCTAAAAACCCACTGGGTCGCGACATGTATCGTAAGCTGAAGGTTTATGCGGGCGCTGCTCACCCTCATACTGCTCAGCAGCCCCAAGAACTGAAGTTTTAACGGAATAGTTCATTATGTCGGCGACTCAAAATTACGGCACTGGCCGTCGCAAGACTGCAACCGCACGCGTTTTCCTGCGTCCGGGCACTGGTAATATCTCCATCAACAACCGCTCCCTGGATAACTTCTTCGGCCGCGAAACTGCCCGCATGGTAGTTCGTCAGCCGCTGGAACTGACCGAGACCGTCGAAAAATTCGACATCTACGTCACCGTTATCGGTGGTGGTGTAAGTGGTCAAGCTGGCGCAATCCGCCACGGCATCACTCGCGCCCTGATGGACTACGACGAGACTCTGCGTAGTGCTCTGCGCAAAGCCGGCTTCGTAACTCGCGATGCTCGCGAAGTTGAACGTAAGAAAGTCGGTCTGCGTAAAGCGCGTAAGCGTCCGCAGTACTCGAAGCGTTAATTCCGCTTCCGCTTTCAAAAGGCGCCCAGTTCCTCACGGAGCTGGGCGTTTTTTTATGGGCAAAAGAATTGCTCTGTGACAACTTGCCACATTCGTAGAGCCCCTATACTACAAGGCTTGGCGGTTTGGCCGCTTGGTAATTACCTTGTCAGAATTGGGGCTTTTCATTACCATTCGGCAAAATTTTTATAAGTTCAGATTTTTACTTAGTAGACGCCTGATCTAACAGGCCACAAAGCTGATGGGAGAGGACTGAATGAGCAATGACGGCGTGAATGCAGGCCGGCGTCGCTTCCTGGTAGCAGCCACATCCGTGGTGGGTGCTGCAGGAGCGGTGGGGGCTGCGGTCCCGTTCGTGGGGTCATGGTTTCCCAGTGCCAAGGCGAAAGCTGCAGGTGCACCGGTGAAAGTGAATGTCAGCAAGATCGAGCCAGGCCAGCAGATGATTGCTGAGTGGCGCGGCCAGCCGGTGTTCATCGTCCGCCGTACAGAGGAAATCCTGGGGAATCTGAAAAAGATCGAGGGGCAGTTGTCCGACCCCACCTCCAAGAACTCGACGCAACCGACCTATGTCGATCCGGAGACACGTTCGATCAAGCCAGAAGTCCTGCTTCTGATCGGGATCTGCACGCACCTGGGTTGCTCGCCAACGTTCCGTCCTGAAGTGGCGCCTGCCGACTTGGGCAAGGACTGGGTTGGTGGTTATTTCTGCCCTTGCCACGGCTCCCACTACGACCTGGCCGGTCGCGTCTACAAGTCGCAGCCTGCACCTCTGAACCTGCCAGTTCCCCCGCATTCCTATGAGTCGGATGACATCATTGTCATCGGCGTCGACACGGAGAAAGCGTGATGAGCAAATTCATGGATTGGGTTGATGCGCGCTTTCCCGCGACCAAAATGTGGGAAGACCATCTCAGCAAGTATTACGCTCCAAAAAACTTCAACTTCTTCTACTTCTTTGGCTCTCTGGCATTGCTCGTTCTGGTCAACCAGATCGTTACCGGTGTCTGGCTGACCATGAGCTACACCCCGTCGGCGGAAGAAGCGTTTGCCTCCGTCGAATACATCATGCGCGACGTCGAGTACGGCTCGATCCTGCGTCTGCTGCACTCCACTGGCGCTTCGGCATTCTTCATCGTGGTCTACCTGCACATGTTCCGTGGTCTGCTCTACGGTTCGTACCAGAAGCCTCGTGAGCTGGTGTGGGTTTTCGGCATGCTGATCTACCTGGCGCTGATGGCCGAAGCCTTCATGGGCTACCTGCTGCCATGGGGCCAGATGTCCTACTGGGGTGCCCAGGTGATCATCTCGTTGTTCGGTGCGATTCCGGTCATCGGCGACGACCTGACCCAGTGGATCCGCGGTGACTACCTGATCTCCGGCATCACCCTGAACCGCTTCTTCGCCCTGCACGTCGTGGCCTTGCCGATCGTGATCCTCGGTCTGGTGGTACTGCACATCCTGGCGCTGCACGAAGTCGGCTCGAACAACCCCGATGGTGTGGACATCAAGAAGCACAAGGACGAGAACGGCGTACCGCTGGATGGCATCGCCTTCCACCCGTACTACACCGTGAAAGATATCGTCGGTGTGGTGGTCTTCCTGTTCATCTTCTGCTCCATCGTGTTCTTCTTCCCGGAAATGGGTGGTTATTTCCTCGAGAAGCCGAACTTCGAGCAAGCGAACGCCTTCAAGACCCCTGAACACATTGCCCCGGTCTGGTACTTCACGCCGTTCTACGCGATCCTGCGGGCGATTCCGGACAAGCTGATGGGCGTTATCGCCATGGGCGCGGCCATCGCCGTGCTGTTCGTCCTGCCGTGGCTGGACCGCAGTCCGGTCAAGTCGATGCGCTACAAAGGCTGGCTGAGCAAGATCTGGCTCGTGGTGTTCTGCATCTCGTTCGTGATCCTGGGTGTGCTGGGTGTACTGGCACCGACACCGGAGCGTACGTTGCTGTCGCAGGTTTGCACCTTCCTGTACTTCGCCTACTTCATTCTGATGCCGTTCTATACCAGGCTCGAGAAGACCAAACCGGTTCCGGAAAGGGTGACTGGCTGATGAAAAAGCTATTTGCTGTACTGATTCTTGCTGCTATGCCTGTATTGTCCTTCGCGGCCGAACACGGTGGTCCAGAGCTGGAAAAAGTCGACATCGACGTTTCCGACAAGGCTGCCATGCAGGACGGCGCACGGACGTTCGCCAACTACTGCATGGGCTGCCACAGTGCCAAGTTCCAGCGCTACGAGCGTGTAGCCGATGACCTGGGCATTCCCCATGAAATGATGCTCGAGAAACTGGTGTTCACCGGTGCCAAGCTGGGCGATCACATGACCATCGGCATGCAGCCTGCGGATGCCAAGACCTGGTTCGGCGCCGCGCCGCCGGATTTGACCCTGGTCGCCCGCGTACGTGGAACTGACTGGCTTTATGGTTACCTGCGTTCGTTCTACGAAGACCCTGCGCGTCCATGGGGCGTGAACAACAAGGTCTTCCCGAACGTCGGCATGCCTAACGTTCTGGTCGGCCTCCAGGGGCGCCAGGTGGTAGGCTGCAAACAGGTTCAGATCGTCGAGGGTGGTAAAAAGCAATTCGATCCGCTGACTGGCACCGCTTTGACGCATGAAGCCTGCGACCAACTGACCGTATTGCCGAACACCGGTAGCCTGACCCCGGAGCAGTTTGACGAGAAGGTCAAGAACCTGGTGACCTTCCTGGCCTACTCGGCCAACCCGGTGAAGCTGGAGCATCAGCGCATCGGTACCTATGTATTGCTGTACCTGGCGTTCTTCTTCGTATTCGCTTACCTGCTCAAGCGTGAATACTGGAAAGACGTGCATTGATAAAGCTGTAAGCCGTTGCTGTTAATCGTGCGCGCCCAAGGGCGTCTCTAGAAATGTAACGAGCCTGGTCAGCCAGGTGTTACGGGAGACGCTCTCTGGGCGCGCTCGTTTTTCCGTTTTTCGATAATTTCAACAAGCGAGGAGGATCGCCATGGGCGTGACCAATCGGTTGGCCTGTTACTCCGACCCCGCCGACCACTATTCCCACCGGGTACGCATCGTACTGGCAGAGAAGGGTGTCAGCGCCGAGATCATTTACGTCGAAGCGGGCCGTCAGCCGCCGAAGCTGATCGAAGTGAACCCTTACGGCAGTCTGCCCACACTGGTCGATCGTGACCTGGCATTGTGGGAGTCGACCGTGGTGATGGAATACTTGGATGAGCGTTATCCGCATCCGCCTTTGCTGCCGGTGTACCCTGTCGCACGCGCCAACAGTCGTTTGCTGATCCATCGCATCCAGCGTGACTGGTGCGGGTTGGTGGATCTGATCCTGGATTCCCGGACCAAGGAACCCGCGCGGGTCGTGGCACGTAAGGAACTGCGTGAAAGCCTGACTGGCGTATCGCCGTTGTTCGTCGACAAGCCGTTTTTCCTCAGTGAGGAACAAAGTCTGGTGGATTGCTGCCTATTGCCCATACTCTGGCGTTTGCCGATTCTGGGTATCGAACTGCCGCGGCCTGCCAAGCCGCTGCTTGATTATATGGAGCGCCAATTCGCGCGTGAGGCTTTCCAGGCGAGTCTGTCTGGTGTCGAACGCGACATGCGCTAAGGCTTAGGGAGCCGCTATGAACTCCAGTCGACCTTATCTGGTCCGCGCGCTCTACGAGTGGATTGTGGACAACGATTGCACCCCGCACATGCTGGTCAACGCCGAGTATCCGTCGGTGCAGGTGCCGCAGGGTTTTGCCAACGATGGGCAGATTGTCCTGAACGTATCGCCAGCCGCTGTGCGTCACCTGCACATGGATAATGACGCCGTCAGCTTCGAAGGGCGCTTCGGTGGTGTGCCGCACACGCTGTACGTGCCTATTGCTGCGATCCTGGGGATTTATGCTCGGGAGAATGGCCAGGGCATGGTGTTTGAGCTGGAAGCGCCGCTGGACGGTGAAGAAGAGTTCGAGCCGGATGATGACCTGCCGCCACCGGATGACGAGCCGCCGCGTCCTAGCGGGCGGCCTAGTCTGAAAGTGGTGAAATAGATCTGCTGGCTGGTTTGAAGAAAATGCCTGTGTCGTGAGATGCGGGCATTTTTTTTGTGGTTCCGTGGTTGGTGTGTATATCACGCCAGTCAGCCCTGAAATCGAACCCAAAAAAAAGGCGCTTTCCCCGCCTGGGAAAAGCGCCTTTTCTGAGCTCGCGCCGTATCAGTCAATGTACTCAAACAACTTTACGATTTTCTGCACCCCGGACACACCCTGCACCAGATTGGTCGCCTGCGCGGCCTCTTGCTTGGTCAGCAGCCCCAGCAGATAGACAATGCCATTCTCAGTCACGACCTTGATGCGCGAGCCGGGAATGCTGGCGTCGGTGAGCATCTGGGTCTTGATTTTGGTGGTCAGCCAGGCGTCATTCTGGCGTGCCAGCAGCGAGGACGGTTGCAACACCTGCAGTTCGTTATGCACGGTCTTGACCCGCTGCACGGCGCTGGCTTCCTGCTCGGCCTTGGCCTTGAGGTCGGCGCGCGGGGTCTGGCCGGCCAGCAATACGACGCCGTTGAAGCTGGTGACGACGATGTGCGAGTTGTTGTCCAGGTCCGGGTCGGCCTTGGCGATGTTCACTCCCACTTTGGTTTCGATCAGGGAGTCGTCGATCTTGCTGCCGAAGGTGCGGGTGCCGCGGTCGTCTTCAATCGGCTTTTCCCGGCTGGCGTTAACCACCGATGTGCAGCCGCTGATGCCGAGGCACAGGGTCAGGGCCAGAAGGCCTAGGCGATTAGGGGTCATTCTTCACTCCCGAACAGTTGGCTGTCGATCAAGTCGCAAAGGCAGTGGATCGCCAGCAGGTGGACTTCCTGGATACGTGCGGTGACATTGGCCGGTACGCGGATCTCTACGTCTTCAGGCAATAGCAGGGACGCCATGCCGCCGCCGTCACGACCGGTCAATGCTACGACAATCATTTCGCGATCATGTGCGGCCTGGATCGCTTGAATAATATTGGCCGAGTTGCCGCTGGTGGAAATGGCCAGCAGTACATCGCCGGGTTGACCCAGGGCGCGGATCTGTTTGGAGAATACTTCGTTGTAGCTGTAGTCGTTGGCGATCGAGGTGATCGTCGAGCTGTCGGTGGTCAGGGCGATCGCCGGCAGGCTCGGACGCTCGCGTTCGAAGCGGTTGAGCAGTTCCGAAGAGAAATGCTGGGCATCGCCGGCCGAGCCGCCATTGCCGCACGAAAGCATCTTGCCCTCGTTGAGCAAGGCGTTGACCATCACTTGGCTGGCTTGCTCGATGTGTGGTGCAAGTACGTCCATCGCCTGTTGCTTGGTGTCGATACTGGCCTGAAAAAGCTGGCGAATTCGCGATTGCATGTCCATCAGTGTGACCTTAAGTAGCGCGGCTTATCGGCACAAAAGTGTGCGGCGCGCAAAGCAAAGAGCAAAAAAGTTAGGTGAAGGTGTCCGGCTCGGCATGGGCGCTCAACTGTCGAAGGCGTTCTGCAGCCAATTCAACTGGGCGGCGTTGCTGTCGATGGCAACCACGTCGAAGCGGCAGGGATGATCGGCCCAGCGAGACTCGCTTTGCAGAAAGTACTGCGCGGCGAAAACCAGCTTCTGGCGCTTGCGCTCGTCAATGCTGTCGAGCGCGCCACCCCATTGAGTATTTTTTCTGTAGCGGACTTCGACGAATACTACTGTATCGCCGTCAAGCATGACCAGATCAAGCTCGCCGCGTTTACACAGCCAGTTCTGCGCCACCAGCCGCAGGCCTTGCTGCTGGAGATGCGCGAGAGCCTGGCCTTCGGCATCCCGTCCGCGTTGCTGGCGTGATCGGTCAGGCATCAGCGCTGGGTATCCGGCAGGCGCTGTACCTGGCCGTTGACGAACTCGGCCCATGGCAGTTGACGCTGTACGCGCTGGGTTGCGGATACTGCCAGGCTGCCCGACAGGCCTTCGATGCGGCTGTCCGGCAGCGTCTTGAGCTGGCCCAGGCGCGGTGCCAGGCGATAGGCATCTACACCCATCGCGTACAACCGACCCAGGCTGCCACCGGCCTGGGGCCACTGGGCGGTGACCTGCTTGCGCAGTGGGTCATTGGCGTCGAGCAACCACGGGGTTTCGCAGAAGCGGATGCCGCTCATGTCGTTGTACTGGTTCTGGTCGCCGCTGGCGCTGAACACCGAAGACGTCGCGTAGACCGGCACGTCACCGGCGTACTGGAAGTTCAGGGTTGGCTTGATCTGCTGAGCCTGTTGCGGCGTCGAGGCCAGGAAGATGAACTCGATGTCCTGGCGACGGGATGGCTGGGCTGCGACCGTGGTGCCAACGGTGTTTTGCAGGCTTTTGGCGCGGCCCTCGCTCTGGCGCAATTGGAACATGTCGGCGATCTGCTGGGCCAGTTGCACTGGCTGGTCGACCCGTTCGATCGCGATGATGGTGCCGCCATTGGCCTGCCAGTCCTGGCTGAAGGCCTTCAGTACACGATCGCCCCATTCACCCTTCGGTATCATGGCGGCGGCACGATGCAGGCCGTCGGCACGAGCGCGACGGGACACTTCGCGCGCTTCATCCTCGGGCGCCAGGCCAAACTGGAACAGTTGCGGTGGCCCTTGTTCGCCTTCGCTGTAGTTCAGCGCCAGGGTGGTGATTGGCAGTTGCGGGCGAGTGCTGATCTGCTTGACCAGTGGTTTTTCCAGCGGTCCGACCACCAGTTGCACGCCGTCGGCCTGGGCCTTGCGGTAGAACTCGTCCATGGAGGTCAGGCTGGAGCTGTCGTAGAACTGGATGCTTGGTGGCTTCTGCCCGGCCTGCTGGGCCTGGTAGTGCGCGGCCATGAAACCTTCACGCAAGGCCTTGGCAACCGCGGCCAGCGGGCCATTCTGCGGCAGCAGCAGGGCGATCTTGCTCAGCGGCTGGCTCGCCAGTTCCTTGAGCTTGACCAGGGGTGTCGGTAGTTGCAGGGCGGCGGGGTGCTTCGGGTTCTGTTCGCGCCAGTGATCGATGGCTGCCTGCTGTTGCTCCAGGGTGCCGGCGGTCTTGACGGCCTGGGCGAGGCTCAGCCAGCCGCCCAGATCGTCGTTGCTGGTCGGTTGCAACTGGTCGGTGGGCAGCGAGGCGATCAGTACCCAGATCGCTTCGTGGTTTTTCGCCGCGGCGTCGTTTTCCAGCAGGGGCGCGATGAAGATGCGCTCCTTGGCGGCGCCCAGGGTCTGGCCATCGGCCTCGAGGGCGCGGGCGCGGACGGTGCCGGTGCGGACCTGCTGCTCTACTGGCATTTCGCTCAGGTGTTGCAGGCTTGGGTGGCTCAGGGCAGTCAGTGCCGCCTTGGGCTGGTTGCGGGTCATCGCCAGTTCAGCCGACAGCGTGCTGGCAAAAATCTGCTGGCCGGGCTTGAGTTGCTCCATCGGCACTTGTTGCAGGATCTGTGCGGACTGGCCGGCGTTGCCCTGGCGGTAGGCCAGGTCGGCAGCGCTCAGGCGCAGTAGGGCGGCTTTTTCCGGGTTTTTGCTTTGGTTGGCCTGTTCGAGCAACTGCTCGATACTGGCATCCGGGGTCCGTGGAAGTTCGCCAAGGCTGGACGAGGGCGAGCTGGCGCAGGCCGCCAGGAGGGCAGCGAGGCAGAGGGCGGAGAGCAGCCGCAGGCAAGCGATCATGTAAGTGTTCCTGATACGAGATCAAATTAGCGTCGAATTGTACCCAAGCACTGGCCGGGGCGCGATGTTAGTGGTGTGAATCGATCAATTTAGGTATTTCAAAGGGTGCGGCGCCGCACAAAAGCCGCTACTCACTCGGGTGGCGACACCAACCTGTGGCGAGGGGATTTATCCCCGCTGGGTTGCGTAGCAGCCCCAAGACCTTCCACATCGGTGTGTCAGGCTGAATGGTTTCCAGCCTTTTTGGGGCTGCTGCGCAGCCCCGCGGGGATAAATCCCCTCGCCACAATGGCTGATGTGAACAACTGAGAGGGCTGGCACACGCTACAATGGCGGTTTTTACCGATCATGAGGTGTGCGCTTTGACTGCTCCAGGTGCTTTGAATTCCGCTGCCGGCTCGCTTTATGTGGTGGCGACGCCCATCGGCAACCTGGACGATATCAGTGCTCGGGCGCTGAAAATCCTGCAGGAGGTTGCGCTGATCGCGGCGGAAGACACGCGCCACTCCCAACGCCTGCTGCAGCATTTCGGTATTTCCACGCCATTGGCGGCCTGCCATGAACACAATGAGCGCGACGAGGGCAGTCGTTTCATTACCCGGCTATTGGCGGGCGATAACGTCGCGCTGATTTCCGATGCGGGGACGCCGCTGATTTCCGATCCTGGTTATCACCTGGTGCGCCAGGCCCGGGCCGCTGGCATCAATGTGGTTCCGGTGCCGGGCGCCTGCGCATTGATCGCTGCACTGTCGGCGGCGGGCCTGCCGTCGGACCGGTTCATCTTCGAAGGTTTCCTGCCGGCCAAGGCGGTGGGGCGGCGCGCCCGTCTGGATGCTATAAAGGAGGAGCCGCGTACGCTGATCTTCTATGAAGCGCCGCACCGCATTCTGGAATGCCTGCAAGACATGGAGTTGGTGTTTGGTCCCGAGCGTCCGGCACTGTTGGCTCGTGAGCTGACCAAGACGTTTGAAACCCTGAAGGGCCTGCCGTTGGCCGAGTTGCGAGCCTTTGTCGAAAGCGACAGCAACCAGCAACGCGGCGAGTGCGTCGTGCTAGTGGCCGGGTGGACAGCGCCGGAAAGTGAAGACGCTGTCAGCAGCGAGGCGATGCGCGTCCTGAACCTGTTGCTTGAGGAGATGCCCCTCAAGCGCGCCGCTGCCCTTGCTGCGCAGATCACTGGCGAGCGCAAGAACGTGCTGTATCAGGTCGCGCTGGAAAAACAGAAAGGCCAGTGAAACCGGGATATGGGGCTGGCCCAAGGCTTTTAGCGCTTGTTCTTCGGGCGCTCTACCGTTAACCTTCGCGGCGGAGAGTCGATTGGACAGTCGCTGCCCTCTATGAGAATTAGGGGGGGGAGGAAAGTCCGGGCTCCATAGGGCGAAGTGCCAGGTAATGCCTGGGAGGCGTGAGCCTACGGAAAGTGCCACAGAAAATAACCGCCTAAGCGCTTCGGCGCCGGTAAGGGTGAAAAGGTGCGGTAAGAGCGCACCGCACGTCTGGCAACAGTTCGTGGCTAGGTAAACCCCACTTGGAGCAAGACCAAATAGGGTCCCAAGGCGTGGCCCGCGCTGGGACCGGGTAGGTTGCTAAAGATGTCCAGTGATGGCCATCGTAGACGAATGACTGTTCAAGACAGAACCCGGCTTACAGATCGACTCTCCACCTTTTCCCTCCCTGCCGGAATCACTGGCAGACGCAGTTCCTAATACCAAAAAAATCTTACTCTTAACAAATCACTTTAACTTGTGCGCGCAGCCTCCTGTGCTTCCTCGGGTTGAGGCGAAATTTCCTACGTCAGATTCTTGTTACCCCTCCTGAAACGCTCCTAAATCTCCGATCTATAAGGCTTTTCCTTCAATCCGCGCCTTGACGGTGCGGTGGGCGCATTCCTATAGTGTGCGCAAGTGGCGGAAAGTGGCATGAAGTGGGTTTTTTTGAAGGTAAAACGCCAAAAAGTGGAGAAACGCTGACGTGTTTCGCGGAGCTAACGCTATCAGTCTCGATGCAAAAGGCCGTCTCGCCATGCCGAGCCGGTATCGTGACGAGTTCGTTTCGCGAAGTTCGGGGCAGTTAATCGTCACGATCGACGCTGTTGATCCATGTTTGTGTGTTTACCCTCTGGATGAGTGGGAAATCATCGAAACCAAACTGCGCGCACTGCCTTCGCTGCGTGAAGAAAACCGTCGCCTGCAACGCTTGCTGATTGGTAATGCCGTCGACCTCGAGCTCGATGGCAGCGGTCGTTTCCTGGTGCCGCCGCGCCTGCGCGAATACGCCAAGTTGGACAAGCGCGCGATGCTGGTGGGCCAACTGAACAAGTTCCAGCTGTGGGACGAAGATGCCTGGAATGCGGTTTCTGCCGCCGACCTCGCTGCTATTCAACAACCGGGCGCCATGCCTGATGAACTGCGTGATTTGATCCTGTGACTATTGATAGCGGCTTTAACCACATCACCGTACTGCTTGACGAAGCCGTCGAGGCTCTCGCCGTACGTCCTGATGGCTGCTATCTGGACGGCACGTTCGGACGTGGCGGGCACAGCCGGTTGATTCTCAGCAAGCTGGGGCCGGGCGGCCGGTTGCTTGGATTCGACAAGGATCCTCAAGCGATTGCCACCGGGCAAGCGCTGGCGGCCGAAGACGGCCGCTTTGTCGTTGTGCAGCGCAGCTTTGCCGAGTTGGGTTCGGAAGTCGCCGAGCGTGGCCTGGCCGGCAAGGTCAGTGGCGTGCTGCTCGACCTGGGCGTGTCTTCGCCACAACTGGATGACCCGGAGCGCGGCTTCAGTTTCCTCAATGACGGCCCGCTGGATATGCGCATGGACCCGTCCCGTGGCATCAGCGCTGCCGAATTCGTCAACACTGCCCCGGTGGAAGAAATCGCCCGTGTCTTCAAGGAATACGGTGAGGAGCGTTTCTCCGGCCGTATGGCCCGTGCCGTGGTCGAGCGTCGCGACATCAAGCCTTTCGAGCGCACCGGCGATCTGGCCGAAGTACTGAAAGTCGCCAACCCGGCCTGGGAGAAGGGCAAGAACCCGGCGACCCGTGCTTTCCAGGGCTTGCGTATCCACGTCAATAACGAGCTGGGCGATCTGGAAGTCGGTCTCGAAGCGGCGCTTGAGGCACTGGAGATCGGCGGTCGGCTGGTAGTGATCAGCTTCCATTCCCTGGAAGACCGCATCGTCAAGCTGTTCATGCGCAAACTCACCAAGGGCGAAGCCGATAACCTGCCGCGCAACCTGCCGGTGCGTTTCGAAGCCTTCGTGCCGAAAATCAAGATCCATGGCAAAGCGCAGTTCGCTTCCGAAGCCGAGCTCAAGGCCAACCCACGCGCCCGTAGCGCCGTCATGCGTGTCGCGGAGAAGTTGCGGTGAGCAAGCTCTTCGCCAAGCCCCTGCCCGGCGGCAGCTTTTTCATGCTGCTGCTGTTTATCGGCGTGCTCGTGTCGGCCATCGCCGTGTCCTATAGCGCGCACTGGAACCGGCAGTTGCTCAATACCCTCTACAACGAACTGAGCGTGCGCGATAAAGCGCAGGCCGAGTGGGGCCGGTTGATCCTGGAGCAGAGCACCTGGACCGCCCATAGCCGCATCGAAGTATTGGCCACCGAACAACTGAAAATGCGCATTCCCGGCGCCGCCGAAGTGCAGATGGTGGCGCCATGATGAAACTCGAAGGGGCGCTGTTCCCGTGGCGGTTTCGTCTGGTTTTGGGCCTGCTCGGGATCATGGTGGCGGCGATTTCGTGGCGCATCATCGACCTGCAGGTCGTCGACCGTGATTTCCTCAAGGGGCAGGGCGATGCCCGCAGCGTGCGGCACATTCCGATCCCGGCTCACCGTGGCCTGATCACCGACCGCAATGGCGAACCCCTGGCCGTGAGCACCCCGGTGACCACCCTGTGGGCCAACGCCAAGGAAATGCAACTGGCCAAGGAAAAATGGCCGGCACTGGCCGCCGCTCTCGGGCAGGATCCCAAGGCCCTGGCCGAGCGCCTCGAAGCCCAGGCCAACAAGGAATTCATCTATCTGGTGCGCGGGTTGACCCCCGAGCAGGGCCAGAGCGTGCTCGACCTTAAAGTGCCGGGCGTCTACGGCATCGAAGAGTTCCGGCGTTTCTACCCGGCCGGTGAAGTCACGGCCCACATGGTCGGGTTCACCGACATCGATGATCGAGGTCGGGAAGGTGTCGAACTGGCCTATGACGAATGGCTCGCCGGGGTCGCCGGCAAGCGCCAGGTCATCAAGGACCGGCGCGGACGGCTGATCAAGGATGTCCAAGTTACAAAAAACGCCAAGGCCGGAAAGCCCTTGGCGTTGTCCATTGACCTGCGCCTGCAATACCTGGCCAACCGTGAACTGCGCAATGCCATCGTAGAGAACGGTGCCAAGGCCGGCAGCCTGGTGATCATGGATGTGAAGACCGGCGAGATCCTGGCCATGGTCAACCAGCCGACCTACAACCCGAACAACCGCCGCAACCTGCAACCTGCGATGATGCGCAACCGCGCGATGATCGACGTGTTCGAGCCGGGCTCGACCATGAAAGCCGTGTCCATGGCTGCAGCCCTGGAAACCGGGCGCTGGAAACCGAGCGACACCGTCGAGGTGTATCCGGGCACCTTGCAGATCGGCAAGTACACTATTCGTGACGTGTCCAAGACCGAAGGCCCGGTGCTCGACCTGACCGGCATCCTGATCAATTCCAGTAACGTCGGCATGAGCAAGATCGCCTTCGATATCGGCGGCGAGACGATTTATCGCCTGGCCCAGAAGATCGGCCTCGGCCAGGACACCGGCCTGGGCTTCCCGGGCGAGCGTGTCGGCAACCTGCCGAACTACCGCGACTGGCGCAAGGCTGAAACGGCCACCCTGTCCTACGGCTACGGTGTTTCCGTGACGGCGATCCAACTGGTCCACGCATTTTCCGCGCTGGCCAACAATGGCCGTATCGCTCCGCTGACGCTGATCAAAACCGACAAGGCACCGCAGACCACCCAGGTGATCCCGGAGAACGTCGCCAAGACCATGCAGGGCATGCTGCAACAGGTGATCGAGGCGCCACGCGGCGTCTACCGCGCCCAAGTGCCGGCTTATCATGTGGCAGGTAAATCGGGTACCGCGCGCAAGACCTCCGTGGGCACCAAAGGCTACGCCGAGAACTCCTACCGTTCGCTGTTTGCCGGTTTCGGCCCGATGAGCGACCCGCGCTACGCCATCGTCGTGGTCATTGATGAACCGAGCAAGGCGGGCTACTTCGGTGGCCTGGTTTCGGCACCGGTGTTCAGCAAAGTGATGTCCGGCACCCTGCGCCTGATGAACATTACCCCGGATAACCTGCCGCCGACCCAGCAGGCCAATACCGCACCGGTCGTTCCCTTGAAAGCCGAAGGAGGGCGTGGCTGATGTCCCTGAGCCTGAACAAGATTTTTGCCCATGCCGGTCACGATCTGTTGATTCGCGAGTTGGCCCTGGATAGCCGCAATGTACGTGCCGGAGACCTGTTCCTGGCGGTGCCGGGCGCGCGTTTCGATGGTCGCGCCCACATCGCCGATGCCCTCAAGCGCGGTGCGGCGGCCGTGGCTTATGAAGTGCAAGGCGCGACCGTGCTGCCGATCACTGACGTTCCGCTGATTCCAGTCAAGGGCCTGGCGGCACAGCTGTCGGACATCGCCGGGCGATTCTATGGCGACCCGAGCCGTCACCTGAACCTGATTGGCGTGACCGGTACCAACGGCAAGACCAGCGTCACCCAACTGGTGGCCCAGGCCCTGGACCTGCTCGGCCAGCATTGCGGCATTGTCGGGACCCTGGGCAACGGTTTCCATGGCGCACTGGAAAGTGGCCTGCACACCACGCCGAACCCGATTGCCGTACAAGCGACCCTGGCGGACTTGAAGAAGGCCGGTGCCAAGGCCATTGCGATGGAAGTCTCATCCCATGGCCTGGACCAGGGCCGTGTGACCGCGCTGGCATTCGATGTCGCGGTGTTGACCAACCTGTCCCGGGATCACCTGGATTACCACGGCACCATGCAGGCCTACGGCGAAGCCAAGGCCAAGCTGTTCGCCTGGAATGATTTGAAATGCCGGGTCATCAACCTCGATGACGAGTTCGGTCGGCAATTGGCTGCCGAAAAGCGCGAGTCCCGGTTGATTACCTACAGCCTGGAAGATGCCAGCGCCTACCTTTATGTACGCCAGGCGCAGTTCACTGACGAAGGTGTTCGCGCCACGCTGGTCACGCCCCAAGGCGAGCATCATCTGCGCAGCACCTTGCTGGGTCGCTTCAACCTGAGCAACGTATTGGCCGCCATCGGCGCCTTGCTCGGCCTGGACTACGCGTTGGACGAAATCCTCAAGGTCTTGCCGAAGCTCGAAGGCCCGGCCGGTCGCATGCAGCGCTTGGGTGGCGGAACGCAACCGCTGGTGGTGGTCGACTACGCCCATACCCCCGATGCCCTGGAAAAAGTCTTGATGGCCCTGCGGCCTCACGCCAAAGGCAAGTTGCTGTGCCTGTTTGGCTGCGGCGGCGATCGTGATCGCGGCAAGCGCCCGTTGATGGCCGAGGTGGTCGAGCGGCTGGCCGACGGTGTGTTGGTCACCGATGACAATCCACGTACCGAAGACCCACTGCGGATTTTCGACGACATCCGTGCCGGCTTCTCGGCGGTGGATAACGTCACCTTCGTGGCCGGTCGCGGCCAGGCCATCGCCCAGTTGATTGCCAGCGCTTCGGCGGACGACGTCATCGTCCTGGCCGGCAAGGGCCACGAGGACTATCAGGAAATCAACGGCGAACGCCATGCTTTCTCCGATCTGGTGGAAGCCGATCACGCCCTGACCGCATGGGAGGTGGCCCATGCTTAAGGCCCTGAAACTCAGCGAACTGACCAACGCCCTGAATGGGCGCCTGCTTGCTGCGGACGCTTCCTTCGATGGCGTCAGCATCGACAGTCGCGCCATCGCCCCGGGACAACTGTTTGTCGCCCTGGCCGGGCCGCGCTTCGATGGTCACGATTACTTGAACGAGGTCGCGGGCAAAGGTGCGGTCGCGGCGTTGGTCGAGCGGGAAGTGACCAACAGCACGTTGCCGCAGTTGTTGGTCAACGACACCCGCCAGGCCCTGGGCCAGCTCGGTGCGCTGAACCGCGCGGCGTTTGGCAATCCGGTCGCGGCCATCACCGGCTCCAGCGGCAAGACCACGGTCAAGGAAATGCTTGCCAGCATTCTGCGCACCCGCGGTCCGGTGCTGGCGACCCGTGGCAACCTGAACAACGACCTCGGCGTGCCGCTGACCCTGCTGGAACTGGCGCCGGAGCATAGCGCAGCGGTCATTGAACTGGGGGCTTCGCGGCTGGGTGAGATTGCCTACACCGTGGCCATGACCAAGCCCCATGTGGCGGTACTCAACAACGCCGGGACCGCCCATGTCGGCGAGTTCGGCGGCCCGGAAAAAATCGTCGAGGCCAAGGGCGAGATCATCGAAGGGCTGGATGCCGATGGCGTCGCCGTACTGAATCTCGACGACAAGGCCTTTGAAATCTGGAAGACCCGGGCGGGTGAGCGCAAGGTGTTGACCTTCGCCCTGAGCAACCTCGCCGCGAATTTCTACGCCAGCGACCTGGACCGCGATGCCCGTGGCTGCCCGGCCTTCAACCTGCACAGCCCCGATGGCGCCGAGCGGGTCCAGTTGAATCTGCTCGGCACCCATAACGTGGCCAATGCCCTGGCCGCCGCCGCCGCCGCTCATGCCCTGGGCGTGTCGCTGCCAGGCATCGTCGCCGGGCTGAACGCCGTACAGCCGGTCAAGGGACGCTCCGTCGCGCAACTGGCCAGCAACGGCATGCGCGTGATCGACGACACCTACAACGCCAACCCGACGTCCATGTGCGCGGCGGTGGATATCCTTGCTGGTTTCTCCGGCCGTACCGTGCTGGTGCTGGGGGATATCGGCGAACTGGGCGAGTGGGCGCAACAGGGCCATCACGATGTCGGTGCCTATGCGCGCGGCAAAGTCGATGCGCTGTATGCCGTCGGCCCGATGATGGTCCACGCGGTCGCGGCGTTTGGCGAACACGCACAGCATTTCACCACTCAGGCCGAGCTGATCCAGGCCCTGGGCGCCGAGCAAGACCCGAACACCACCTTATTGATCAAGGGCTCACGCAGTGCAGCGATGGAAAACGTCGTCGCGGCGCTGTGCGGCACCCGTATGGAGAAACATTAATGCTGCTGCTGCTAGCGGAGTACCTGCAACAGTTCCACAAAGGCTTCGCGGTCTTCCAGTACCTGACCCTGCGCGGGATCCTGGGTGTGCTGACCGCGCTGTCGTTGTCGCTGTTCCTGGGCCCGTGGATGATCCGCACCCTGCAGAACCTGCAAATTGGCCAGTCGGTGCGTAACGACGGCCCGCAGTCGCACCTGTCCAAATCCGGCACCCCGACCATGGGCGGCGCGCTGATCCTGTCGTCCATTGGCATCAGTACCGTGCTCTGGGCCGACCTGGCGAACCGTTACGTCTGGGTCGTGCTGTTGGTGACCCTGCTGTTCGGCGCCATCGGTTGGGTCGACGACTATCGCAAGGTCATCGAGAAGAACTCCCGTGGCCTGCCAAGCCGCTGGAAATACTTCTGGCAGTCGGTGTTCGGCCTTGGCGCGGCGATCTTCCTTTATATGACCGCCGCCTCGCCGGTGGAAACCACCCTGATCCTGCCGATGCTCAAGGATTACAGCATCCCGCTGGGCGCCGGTTTCGTCGTGTTGACCTACCTGGTGATCGTCGGTTCGAGCAACGCGGTCAACCTCACCGACGGCCTCGATGGCCTGGCGATCATGCCGACGGTGATGGTCGGCGGTGCGCTGGGGATCTTCTGCTACCTGTCGGGTAACGTGAAGTTCGCCGAATACCTACTGATCCCTTATGTACCGGGGGCGGGCGAGCTGATCGTGTTCTGCGGTGCGCTGATCGGTGCCGGCCTGGGCTTCCTGTGGTTCAACACCTATCCGGCGCAAGTCTTCATGGGCGACGTCGGCGCGTTGGCGCTGGGCGCGGCCCTGGGCACCATCGCGGTCATCGTTCGCCAGGAAATCGTCCTGTTCATCATGGGCGGTGTGTTCGTGATGGAGACCCTGTCAGTCGTCATTCAGGTTGCTTCCTTTAAATTGACCGGCCGCCGCGTATTCCGCATGGCGCCGATCCACCACCACTTTGAACTCAAGGGCTGGCCCGAGCCGCGTGTGATCGTCCGTTTCTGGATCATCACCGTGATCCTGGTGCTGATCGGCCTTGCCACCCTGAAGCTGAGGTAGAACGAGTGTCCCTGATCGCTTCTGACCACTTCCGCATCGTTGTCGGCCTCGGCAAGAGCGGCATGTCCCTGGTTCGCTTCCTGGCGAACCGGGGTGTGTCGTTTGCCGTGGCCGATACGCGGGAGAATCCGCCTGAGCTGGCCACGCTGCGCCGTGACTATCCCCAGGTGGACGTGCGTTGTGGCGAGCTGGATGTCGAATTCCTGTGCCGCGCCGATGAGCTCTACGTGAGCCCCGGCCTGGCCCTGGCGACTCCGGCCCTGCAGGCGGCGGCTGCCCGTGGCGTGAAACTGTCCGGCGACATCGAGCTGTTCGCGCGTAACGCCAAGGCGCCGATCGTCGCCATCAGCGGTTCCAATGCCAAGAGCACCGTCACCACCCTGGTGGGCGAGATGGCCGCGGCAGCTGGCAAGCGTGTCGCCGTGGGCGGCAACCTCGGTACCCCGGCACTGGACCTGCTCAGTGACGACGTCGAGCTGTACGTGATGGAGCTGTCGAGCTTCCAGCTGGAAACCACTGACCATCTGGGTGCCGAAGTGGCGACCGTGCTCAACATCAGCGAAGACCACATGGACCGCTACAGCGGCCTGCCGGCTTATCACCTGGCCAAGCACCGGATCTTCCGTGGCGCCCGGCAGGTGGTGTTCAACCGCCAGGACGCCCTGACCCGTCCGTTGCTGGGCGAGGGCCTGCCGTGCTGGTCCTTTGGCCTGGGCGTTCCGGATTTCAAAGGCTTCGGGCTGCGCGAAGAGAATGGCGAGAAGTACCTGGCCTTCGAATTCCAGAACCTGATGCCGGTGCGCGAGCTGAAGATTCGCGGCGCCCACAATCAGGCCAATGCCCTGGCGGCCCTGGCCTTGGGACATGCGGTCGGTCTGCCGTTCGGCGCCATGCTCTCGGCGCTGCGTACTTTTGCCGGTCTCGAACATCGTTGCCAGTGGGTGCGCGACCTCGATGGCGTGGCCTGGTACAACGATTCCAAGGCCACTAACGTGGGTGCCGCGCTGGCGGCCATCGAAGGGCTGGGCGCGGACATCGAAGGCAAACTGGTGCTGATCGCCGGTGGCGACGGCAAGGGGGCCGACTTCAAGGATCTGCGCGATCCGGTGGCGGCCAACTGCCGTGCCGTGGTGCTGATGGGCCGCGACCGCGAGTTGATCGCCCAGGCGCTTGGCGATGCCGTGCCGCTGGTGCGCGTCGCTTCGCTGGATGAAGCGGTGCAACAGTGCCGCGCCCTCGCGAAACCGGGCGACGCGGTGCTGTTGTCGCCGGCCTGCGCCAGTTTCGACATGTTCAAGAACTACGAAGAGCGCGGGCAGTTGTTCGCCCGGGCGGCGGAGGACTTGGCATGAGCCTGATGAACATCATCAAGCCGTACCCGTCGCCATTGATCACCGGGCGTGGCATCGACCTGGATTTCCCGATGCTCGCCGGTTGCCTGGCATTGCTGGGCCTGGGCCTGGTGATGATCACGTCCGCATCGTCCGAAGTGGCCGCGGTGCAGTCGGGCAATACGCTTTACCACATGATCCGCCACCTGATTTACCTGGTGATCGGCTTGGGCGCGTGCATCGTCACCATGATGGTGCCGATCGCCACCTGGCAGCGCCTGGGCTGGATGATGCTGCTCGGTGCCTTCGGCCTGTTGGTGATGGTGCTGTTGCCGGGGATCGGCCGCGAGGTCAACGGTTCGATGCGCTGGATCGGCTTCAGCTTCTTCAACGTTCAGCCTTCGGAGATCGCCAAGGTCTTCGTGGTGATCTACCTGGCCGGTTACCTGGTGCGTCGCCAGAAAGAAGTGCGCGAGAGCTGGATGGGGTTCTTCAAGCCGTTCATCGTGTTGCTGCCGATGGCGGGCCTGCTGCTGATGGAGCCGGACTTCGGCGCCACGGTGGTGATGATGGGCGCGGCGGCGGCGATGCTGTTTTTGGGTGGCGTCGGGCTGTTCCGTTTCACCCTGATGGTGGCGCTGGCGGTGGCGGCAGTGACCGTGCTGGTCCAGGCGCAACCGTATCGGATGGCGCGTTTGATCACCTTTACCGACCCGTGGGCCGACCAGTTCGGTTCCGGCTATCAATTGACCCAGGCGCTGATCGCCTTCGGTCGTGGCGAATGGCTGGGCGTGGGCTTGGGCAACAGCGTGCAAAAGCAGTTCTACCTGCCCGAAGCGCACACCGACTTCGTGTTCTCGGTGCTGGCCGAAGAGCTGGGCGTCGTGGGCTCGCTGTGCACCGTGGCGCTGTTCGTGTTCGTCTGCGTGCGCGGCATGTACATCGGCTTGTGGGCCGAGAAGGCCAAGCAGTTTTTTGCCGCGTACGTGGCGTATGGCTTGTCGTTCCTGTGGATCGGCCAATTCCTGATCAACATTGGCGTGAACGTCGGCCTGTTGCCGACCAAGGGCCTGACGTTGCCGTTCCTCAGTTATGGCGGCAGCTCCCTGGTGATCTGCTGCGCCTGTCTCGGCTTGTTGTTGCGTATCGAATGGGAGAGTCGAACCCATTTGGGCAGCGAAGAGATGGAATTCCAGGAGAGCGACTTCGCCGAGGAGCCGACTCATGGGCGCTAACGTGCTGATCATGGCGGGCGGTACCGGCGGGCATGTCTTCCCGGCGCTGGCCTGTGCCCGGGAGTTCCAGGCGCGCGGCTATACCGTGCACTGGCTGGGCACGCCACGGGGGATCGAGAACGAACTGGTGCCAGGTGCCGGCCTCGAACTGCACCGGATCGACGCCAGTGGCCTGCGCGGCAAAGGCAAGCTGTCGTTGCTCAAGGCACCGCTGATGCTGCTCAAGTCGATCTGGCAGGCGCGGGCGATCATCCGTCGGTTGCGGCCCGTGTGCGTGGTCGGGTTCGGTGGTTATGTGACCGGTCCTGGCGGTGTCGCGGCGAAATTGGCCGGTGTGCCGGTGATCGTTCACGAACAAAACGCCGTGGCTGGTACCGCCAATCGGTTACTGGTGCCGTTGGCCGCCCGGGTCTGTGAAGCCTTTCCCGACACCTTTACCCTGTCGGGCAGCCGCCGTACCACCGGTAATCCGGTGCGTACCGAGCTGTTTTTCGATACACCGCGTCCGGCCCTGGCTGGACGCAAGGCGCGTTTGCTGGTCCTGGGCGGAAGCCTGGGGGCAGAACCGTTGAACAAATTGCTGCCTGAAGCCCTGTCGCAGGTCGCCCCCGAACTGCGCCCGGAAGTGTTTCACCAGGCCGGCAAGAACCACGATGAAGTGACCGCCGAGCGCTACCGCGCTGCCGGCGTCGAGGCGCAGGTGCAGCCTTTCATCAAAGACATGGCCCAAGCCTATGGCTGGGCCGACCTGGTGGTCTGCCGCGCAGGCGCGTTGACCATCAGTGAACTGGCTGCCGCCGGTCTGCCCTCGATGCTGGTGCCTTTGCCCCACGCGATCGACGATCACCAGACCCGTAACGCCGATTATTTGGCCCGTGAAGGCGCTGCCTTCCTGATGCCGCAAAGAACGACTGGCGCCGCGGATCTTGCCGCCCGCCTGACAGAGGTTTTGATGCAGCCGCAACGACTTGAAGAGATGGCCCGCGCCGCACGCCGCCTGGCCAAACCCGATGCCACGGCCCAAGTGGTCGATACCTGCCTGGAGGTGGCCCATGGTTGAGAATCGCAAAGCCATGCCACAACCGGAAATGCGCCGTATCCGCCGCATCCACTTCGTCGGAATCGGCGGCGTGGGCATGTGCGGGATCGCCGAAGTGCTGTTGAACCTGGGCTATGAAGTCTCCGGTTCCGACCTGAAAGCGTCCCCGGTGACCGAGCGTCTGGAATCCTTCGGCGCGCAGATCTTTATCGGCCACCGTGCCGAGAACGCCGCCAATGCCGACGTGCTGGTGGTTTCCAGTGCCGTGAACACCTCCAACCCGGAAGTCGCCACCGCCCTGGAACGCCGCATCCCCGTGGTGCCACGGGCCGAGATGCTCGCCGAGCTGATGCGTTATCGCCACGGCATCGCCGTCGCCGGTACCCACGGCAAGACCACCACCACCAGTCTGATCGCTTCGGTGTTCGCCGCCGGTGGCCTGGACCCGACGTTCGTGATCGGTGGGCGGCTGAATGCCGCGGGCACCAATGCCCAGTTGGGCACCAGCCGCTACCTGATCGCGGAAGCCGACGAGAGCGACGCGAGCTTCCTGCACCTGCAACCGCTGGTGGCCGTGGTGACCAACATCGACGCCGACCACATGGCGACCTACGACGGTGACTTCAACAAGCTGAAGAAAACCTTCGTCGAGTTCCTGCACAACCTGCCGTTCTACGGTTTGGCGGTGGTGTGCCTGGACGACCCGGTGGTGCGCGAAATCCTGCCGCTGATCAAGCGTCCGACCGTGACCTACGGTTTTGGTGAAGAGGCCGACGTACGCGCCATCAATGTGCGCCAGCAGGGCATGCAGACGTTCTTCACCGTGCTGCGCCCTGATCGCGAGCCGCTGGATGTGTCGGTGAACATGCCCGGCAACCACAACGTGCTCAACGCCTTGGCCACCATCTGCATCGCCACCGACGAAGGCGTCAGCGATGAAGCCATCGTCCAGGGGCTGTCCGGCTTCCAGGGCGTGGGCCGGCGTTTCCAGGTCTACGGCGAACTGCCGGTGGACGGCGGCAACGTGATGCTGGTGGACGACTACGGCCATCACCCGACCGAAGTCGCCGCGGTGATCAAGGCCGTACGCGGTGGCTGGCCGGAGCGCCGCCTGGTGATGGTCTACCAGCCGCACCGCTACAGCCGCACCCGCGACCTGTATGACGATTTCGTCCAGGTACTGGCCGACGCCAACGTGCTGCTGTTGATGGAAGTCTACCCGGCCGGTGAAGAGCCAATCCCGGGTGCCGACAGCCGCCAGCTGTGCCACAGCATTCGCCAGCGCGGTCAGTTGGACCCGATCTACATCGAACGCGGCGTGGACCTCGCGCCGCTGGTCAAGCCGCTGCTGCGCGCCGGCGACATCCTGCTGTGCCAGGGTGCCGGCGATATCGGTGGCCTGGCCCCGAAACTGTTGAACAGTCCGTTATTCGCCGGGGCCATCGTGGCTTCCAGCGCGGGGAAACTGAAATGACTGCTGCCTACGCTAACCTGGTCTCGACCCTCGATCCGAAAGCCTTCGGTCGCGTGGCCGTGCTGTTCGGTGGCAAGAGCGCCGAGCGCGAGGTGTCCCTCAAGTCCGGCAACGCCGTGCTGCAAGCCTTGCAAAGTGCTGGTGTCGACGCATTCGGCATCGATGTGGGCGACGATTTCCTGCAGCGCCTGCTGAACGAAAAGATCGACCGTGCGTTCATCATCCTGCACGGTCGCGGTGGCGAAGACGGCAGCATGCAAGGCCTGCTCGAATGCCTGGGCATTCCCTACACCGGTAGCGGCATCCTGGCTTCCGCCCTGGCGATGGACAAACTGCGTACCAAGCAGGTCTGGCACAGCCTCGGCATTCCGACGCCGCGTCACGCCGTGCTGGCGTCCGAGGCCGATTGTATTTCGGCGGCCACGGAACTGGGCTTCCCTTTGATCGTCAAACCGGCCCATGAAGGTTCAAGTATCGGCATGGCGAAAGTGAATTCGCTGCCTGAGTTGACCGCGGCATGGAAAGACGCCAGTTCCTACGATTCGCAAGTGTTGGTCGAACAATGGATCACCGGTCCCGAGTTCACCATCGCCACCCTGCGTGACCAGGTGTTGCCCCCGATTGCGCTGGGCACCCCGCACACGTTCTACGACTACGACGCCAAGTACGTCGCCAACGATACCCAGTACCGCATTCCCTGCGGGCTGGACGCCGCCAAGGAAAAAGAACTGATGGACCTCACGGCCAAGGCCTGTGAGGCGCTGGGTATTGCCGGCTGGGGCCGGGCAGACGTGATGCAGGACGCCGATGGGCAGTTCTGGTTCCTGGAAGTCAACACCGCTCCCGGCATGACCGATCACAGCCTGGTACCGATGGCGGCCCGGGCCGCTGGCCTGGATTTCCAGCAACTGGTGCTGTCGATCCTGGCCGCCAGTGTCGGCCAACAAGAGCCAAGAGGTTAAGCCATGCAAGGCGCATCGCTTCGTCATCAGCCATCCGCACCCGGTCGCAAGCCGGTGCCGCGGGGTGCCAGCCGAATGGTGGCCAAGGAGCCGATGTCGGCGCGTCTGCCGAAAGCCAACTTTGGCTTTCTCAAGAGCCTGTTCTGGCCGGTGCTGCTGGTGGCGTTGGGGTTCGGTACTTATGAAGGCGCCCAACGGCTGTTGCCTTACGCCGACCGGCCGATTGCCCGGATCAACGTCCAGGGCGACCTGAGCTACATCAGCCAGCAGGCGGTGCAGCAGCGGATTGCCCCGTTCGTGGCCTCGAGCTTCTTCACCATCGACCTGGCGGGCATGCGCACGGAGCTGGAGCAGATGCCCTGGATCGCCCACGCCGAAGTCCGCCGGGTATGGCCCGACCAGGTGTCGATCCGTCTGGAAGAGCAACTGCCGGTGGCCCGATGGGGCGACGAGTCGTTGTTGAACAACCAGGGCCAGGCGTTTACGCCGCGGGAACTGGCCAACTATGAGCATTTGCCACAACTGTTCGGCCCACAGCGGGCCCAGCAGCAAGTGATGCAGCAGTACCAGGTGTTGAGTCAGATGTTGCGGCCACTGGGCTTCTCCATCGCGCGCCTGGAATTGCGTGAGCGCGGCAGCTGGTTCCTGACCACTGGCGCGGGCAGCTCGGGGCCGGGCATCGAGCTGTTGCTCGGTCGCGGCAACCTGGTGGAAAAGATGCGCCGCTTCATTGCCATCTATGACAAGACGCTCAAAGAACAGATTACGAACATTGCGCGCATCGATCTGCGCTACGCCAACGGCCTGGCTGTTGGCTGGCGGGAACCTGTAGCGCCGACGACGGCCGTACCCGCCGTCGCGAAGAATTAAGAAGAGGCAGGACCCATGGCAAACGTGCAAAGCGGGAAAATGATCGTCGGTCTGGATATCGGCACTTCCAAGGTGGTGGCGCTGGTAGGCGAAGTCGCGGACGACGGCACGCTGGTCATCGTCGGGATCGGTACACACCCGTCCCGCGGCTTGAAAAAAGGCGTGGTGGTGAACATCGAGTCCACCGTGCAATCGATCCAGCGCGCCATCGAAGAGGCGCAGTTGATGGCCGGTTGCCGGATCCACTCGGCGTTTGTCGGCGTGGCAGGCAATCACATCCGCAGCCTGAACTCCCACGGCATCGTGGCGATCCGTGATCGCGAAGTCAGCTCCGCCGACCTCGAGCGCGTGCTCGACGCGGCCCAGGCCGTGGCGATCCCGGCCGACCAGCGGGTGTTGCACACCCTGCCGCAGGATTACGTGATCGATAACCAGGAAGGCGTGCGCGAGCCCTTGGGCATGTCTGGCGTTCGCCTGGAAGCCAAGGTCCACGTGGTGACCTGTGCGGTGAACGCTGCGCAGAACATCGAGAAATGTGTGCGCCGCTGCGGCCTGGAAATCGACGACATCATCCTCGAGCAACTGGCTTCGGCCTACTCGGTGCTGACCGACGACGAGAAAGAGCTGGGCGTGTGCCTGGTGGACATCGGCGGCGGCACCACCGACATCGCGATCTTCACCGAAGGCGCCATCCGTCATACGGCGGTGATCCCGATTGCCGGCGACCAGGTGACCAACGACATCGCGATGGCGTTGCGCACCCCGACCCAGTACGCCGAGGAAATCAAGATCCGCTACGCCTGCGCCCTGGCGAAACTCGCTGGTGCCGGTGAAACCATCAAGGTGCCAAGCGTCGGCGACCGCCCACCGCGCGAACTGTCGCGCCAGGCCCTGGCCGAAGTGGTCGAGCCGCGTTACGACGAGCTGTTCACGCTGATCCAGGCCGAATTGCGCCGCAGCGGCTACGAAGACCTGATCCCGGCCGGCATCGTCCTGACCGGCGGTACCTCGAAGATGGAAGGCGCGGTCGAACTGGCCGAAGAGATCTTCCACATGCCGGTGCGCCTGGGCGTGCCCCATGGCGTCAAGGGCCTGGATGACGTGGTTCGCAATCCGATCTATTCCACCGGCGTGGGCCTGTTGATGTACGGCCTGCAGAAGCAGTCCGACGGGATTTCCTTCTCGGGCATCGGCAGCCGTGACAGCTACAGCAACGACGAGCCGAAGGCACCGCTGTTCGAGCGGCTCCAGGCTTGGGTCAAAGGCAACTTTTAAACAGTTTCAAAGCTTCAAGCGACAAGTTTCAGGCTTGGCGCTGGAAGACGCGGCAAACGCAGTAGGCGAAAAAACTAGAGAATGAAAGGAGAGGGAAAATGTTCGAACTCGTAGACAACATCCCCGCTAGCCCGGTTATCAAAGTAATCGGTGTCGGCGGTGGCGGCGGCAACGCTGTCAACCACATGGTCAAGAGCAACATCGAAGGCGTCGAATTCATTTGCGCCAACACCGATGCTCAAGCGCTGAAAAACATCGGCGCGCGGACCATCCTGCAACTGGGTACCGGCGTGACCAAGGGCCTGGGTGCCGGCGCGAATCCCGAGGTTGGCCGTCAGGCTGCCCTGGAAGACCGCGAGCGCATCGCTGAAGTCCTGGCCGGCACCAACATGGTGTTCATCACCACTGGCATGGGCGGCGGTACCGGTACCGGTGCTGCTCCGATCATTGCCGAAGTGGCCAAGGAAATGGGGATCCTCACCGTTGCGGTGGTGACCCGTCCGTTCCCGTTCGAAGGTCGCAAGCGCATGCAGATCGCCGACGAAGGCATCCGCGCGCTGAGCGAAAGCGTCGACTCGTTGATCACCATCCCCAACGAGAAGCTGCTGACCATCCTGGGTAAAGACGCAAGCCTCTTGTCGGCTTTCGCCAAGGCCGATGACGTACTGGCCGGTGCCGTTCGCGGTATCTCCGACATCATCAAGCGTCCAGGCATGATCAACGTCGACTTCGCCGACGTACGCACCGTGATGTCCGAAATGGGCATGGCGATGATGGGCACTGGCTGCGCCAGCGGTCCGAACCGTGCTCGTGAAGCCACCGAAGCGGCCATCCGCAACCCGCTGCTCGAAGATGTGAACCTGCAGGGCGCTCGTGGCATCCTGGTGAACATCACTGCCGGTCCCGACCTGTCCCTGGGCGAGTACTCCGACGTGGGTAGCATCATCGAGGCGTTCGCTTCCGACCACGCGATGGTCAAGGTCGGCACCGTGATCGATCCTGACATGCGTGACGAGCTGCACGTGACTGTAGTTGCCACCGGTCTGGGCGCGAAAATCGAGAAGCCGATGAAGGTGATCGACAACACCGTTCAAACCACCATGGCCTCCCAGCCACAGCAACAAGCGGCCGCTCGTCAGGAACAACCGGCTGTGAACTACCGTGACCTGGACCGTCCGACCGTCATGCGCAACCAGGCCCAGGCCGGTGCTGCGACTGCCGCGAAGATGAATCCGCAAGACGATCTGGATTACCTGGACATCCCGGCATTCCTGCGTCGTCAGGCCGATTGATGAAATGTATCAGGGGGATACGGGTGATTGGTGTTCAGCAAAGGTCTGGTCTGCTATCATCGCCAGCCTTTGTTGATACCAGTTCGCAATTTGCGCTGAAGCGGCCCATGCCATGATTAAACAACGCACCCTGAAGAATATTATCCGTGCCACAGGTGTCGGCTTGCACTCCGGCGAGAAGGTCTATCTGACCCTCAAACCCGCGCCTGTCGATACCGGCATCGTGTTTTGTCGTGCCGACCTCGACCCTGTGGTGCAGATTCCTGCTCGCGCGGAAAACGTTGGTGAAACCACTATGTCGACCACGTTGGTCAACGGTGACACCAAAGTGGACACGGTGGAGCATTTGCTCTCGGCCATGGCTGGCCTGGGCATCGATAACGCCTACGTCGAGCTCTCCGCGTCCGAAGTCCCGATCATGGATGGCAGTGCCGGACCCTTCGTATTCCTGATTCAATCGGCTGGCCTGGAAGAGCAGGACGCGGCCAAGAAGTTCATCCGCATCCTGCGGGAAGTGACAGTGGAAGACGGCGACAAGCGCGCCACTTTCGTCCCTTTCGAAGGTTTCAAGGTGAGCTTCGAGATCGATTTCGATCACCCGGTTTTCCGTGACCGCACCCAAAGTGCAAGCGTGGATTTTTCCAGCACTTCGTTCGTAAAAGAAGTCAGCCGCGCCCGTACCTTTGGTTTCATGAGTGACATCGAGTACCTGCGCAAGCACAACCTCGCACTCGGCGGCAGTGTTGAAAACGCGATCGTGGTCGATTCCGATGGTGTATTGAACGAAGACGGCCTTCGTTATGAAGACGAATTCGTCAAGCACAAGATCCTCGATGCAATCGGCGACCTCTACCTGCTGGGCAATAGCCTGATTGGTGAGTTCAAGGGCTTCAAGTCCGGCCACGCACTGAACAACCAGCTGCTGCGCAAGTTGATTGAGCAGAAAGATGCTTGGGAAGTCGTGACGTTTGAAGATGCCAGTACCGCACCAATCTCTTACATGCGCCCTGTAGCGGCTGTGTAAGCAAAAAAACCTCTCTAGTTTTTTAAGGGCTGCCTTTGGGTGGCCTTTTTTTATGGCTGTTTCTCGGGCAAGGATCGTGCTGGGCGAGGACGCTTTCTGTGGCAAGGGGAGTGATACCACCACGTGCGGTATATATGTACCACCCTGTCCCAGTACTCCTTCACTACGTTGTTCCTTCCAAACCCCCTCAGGAAGAGAACATGCTGGAGAATATCCCCTTACACACCGCTAGCGCTCTGCTGGTAAGCCAACTCAATGCCTCGCAGCAGCAGATGATCCGTCTGAACGACGCCGTTCCACGCGCCTCGAAGGTGACGGCGCAGCATCTGGACTATTGGTTCACGAGAACCTTCCCCGGGCTCACGGGCAAGGTGGCGGTAAAAGAAATACGCGTGTGCCGGCTGCAGGGCGGCGCCAACTCCGAGCACACAGCCGATGGGCCGGCGTTAACGCGCACGGCGGTGGAAACCGTTCCCCTCGACACGCTTTTCTGGCGTGCGGTCGCCGGCCAAATGAGTGCTCGCGAGTTCTTTCTCGAATTGGGCAACATCGACATCGTCGTCGAAAAAGACAGCGTCACCGATCGGCCGGCCGCCCTGAACAGCCGTGACGCCAAGGAGCAAATCAAGCGACTGATCAGCATCACCCCAGGGTCTTATGAACGACTGTTGGTGCGGGCGCTGGATGGCTTCTGGGACCGCCCGCCCGACCGCAGCCAGGACACCCCTGTCAGCGATTGGCTGGCCTATGAGTTCGGTGCGCAGCTCAAGGCACAAGCGGATCTTCACCGGCTGGATCGAACGCTGAGCCTGCCAATGCACAAGGCGATTACCGAGGGTGCGCTGGCGGCACTGGACGCGGCGACTCGCGCCTGGCTCGAGGAACGTGTTCGGCCCGGGGTGTATAGCCTGAGTATCACCCCCGAAGGGTGGGGGTTCGACGTGTTGGTGTCGGGCGTCGTGGTACTGACGCAGCATGACAGTCTCGACGACCCGGGGGGCGCGCTGTTGTACAGGCCGGGCAGGCCGCTGGAGGTGTACAGCGACCTGGCGGCGCTGAAGACTAGCCTGAAAGCTGACAATGACGCGTCGGACGAGGTGGACATCGTCCCCATCGCCGAGGACTTTCTTGCCCGTTTGGTCACGGACCTGCGAACGGCGCAGAAAACAGCCGTGAGCGACGCTTTACTTAGAGGCCCGGCAGCGGGAGAGACCATCACTGCCTGGGTGGCGAGGCTGGATGCCGCGGCGAGCGTCAAGCACAGGCTGGACCTGGCCGCCGCCATGGACGAACGCGAACTACGGCTTAACCTGCAAAGACTCGGCGCCTGGCTGCACGGCAACCCGTATGTCATCGGCAGCGACCGCTTGGCCTGGTGGAGGGCAGTGCAGGATTTTCAGCAAGCCACGGATGCGGATACGCCTCCACCGCCAGACCCGGTGACGCTGGCCACCCCTGACGCCCTTCACGACCGCAGCCGTACGTTGTTGGCCGGTTTCATCCGGGAAAAATACCCACCGGTAGACCCTGAAGACGTATCACTGAGTATCAGAAGACAACTGAGTGACCCCCACGCCCCCACGGGCGCGTCGCCGTTTGCCTCCGGAATATCGCAAGGCAGCGTGAGGGGAGTTATCGATGACAGGCGCTCCATGACGCAGTGGGCGATGTCGAACCTGACAGATGACGAACGCAATGCGCCTCAACCTACCGTCGAAGGGCCGCTGAGTTTTGCGCAGATTGTAGAGGTCATTGAGAGGGCCAATATCGGTGCCCGGCTTGCGACCGAGCTGCAGCTCGCAGCCCGGGAGCGCCAGGCAGAATGGATGTCTCTGAAAGCGAAGCAAATGCGGGCCCAAGCATGGGCCGCCCATATCTCGGGCGACTTGAGGCACGACCGCGACAATACCGGGCTGAAACTGGTGCTGGAGGCGCTGGACAACCCAACGGCCGCGGGGCGCGGTAAGGTCAACGGGCACGAAGTGGTCGTTCGTCAGTTGTGCTGGGGCGATAGCGTGTTGAAGGAAGTACTGGCGTTTGGGGTGAAGACGGTGGCGAGCCGACCCTCGCTGACGCTGTACACGCCGGGAGCGCCGGACGGAAAAAACTTCAGGGATGTCGATGCGCAAAACGCTCGTGCATTGGAAACGACCCTGGCGCAGACGCTCACCGCCACCTCGGAAATGACCCGCTGGCTCATTTCGCATCTGCCATTGCAGGAGCAGGCCGAGCAGCTTGACAGCCTGGTACCGAACTCGGAAAACCTGACGTTCGAGCAGAAGATAAAGCAAGTCACCCAGTCCGTGATCGGGTGGGCAAAGGACAGGGCACAGAATGATTTCGCGATGAAAATTTCGTCGCCCGTGGTTGAAGCGAATCTGTTCAGCGTGCTGCATGAAACGCAAATAGCCCATGCGATTAAAACGGCGGACATGCTGACCGTGACGAATGCCGAGCGCGACAGCGCGTCGGTGCGGGAGGGGCGCCGAAACGGCGTCATGCTGCTGACGGGGGCGATGTCGATGTTCCCGGTAGGTCAACTGGGCGGCATTTTGGGGCGCGCGATCCTGCCGACAATGCTGAGCGGCGCCGCGCTTTCGGCCATAGACGATGCGAGCGGAAGCCTCCGTCAGTGGACGAATGATTTTATTGGTGGGCTGGGCGAGATCATCGCCGAGGCCGGGCAGGACTTGATCATGGCCCGCGCGGGGCGCCGGGGCCAGGCACGCCCGATGCTATCGTCCTTGCCCCGCATGCCCGACCCAGAGTTGGAGCCCTTTGCTCTCAAAGGGTTTGACGGCAAGGGATTGGTGCCCGAAGGGCGCAACCGGTACAGGGACGCCGGCGGGCAGGGGTATCTGGAGATGCACAAGGTTTTTTACAAAACAGCTGTGCAGGGCGGTGAGCGGATCATTTACGCGCCAGACAACCGATCCAACCAGCGCACGGTGACGTGGGAAAAGGGCGAATGGCGGGTTGAAGAGCGCCAGCGTTTGCGCGGTGGCGGCGCGGTACAAAGCCTGCTCGGTTGGTCCTCCGAGACCCCGCAACAGAGAACCTACAATGCTTTAGTGGAGGGGGCACTGGTCAAGAATCGCAACGCCTCCCCCGAGTTCATCAACACGGCAAAGGGCATTTTTAATTCGATGCCCGAGGTGCTGGCCGAACGCATCCTTAGCGAGAGCATGGCGGATACAGGCGCAGCCGATATAAGTGCTTACCGTTCACAGATCCGAGACTTGAGTCGGGGATGGGGCAATATGGCTAGACATAAAGCCGCCCATGGAAAGCTTTTAGACAAGATGAACACCTGGGGCATCGTTGTCCTGAGTTGTATGGATATCGAAGCGCACGTGTCCAACATAGCCCTTACCGACGTCCAGAAAATAAAAATATATGACACGATACTGGCTCATCAACACGTGTTCTTTACCCAAGATACCATCCGGATGAACACGACTATCATCACGGACAATATTACCGGCGCGGTCTTCATGGCCTTCACCGCCAAGGGTGGGAAAAAGAAGGCAGCCATCGATAAAATAGCGAAAGACACCCGGGAAATGTTAGTGGCCGTAGAGCGTGAAATGGAGGCCAGGGCAACCGCTCTATTCCCGGGAAATGAGCCGCAAGCAATAGCTGCCAAGCGCAACTACATGGCCTCGACCGAATACTATGACGAACTGATCGATGCACTCAGGGAGGAGAAGCAACGCCGGCATAAACCCGGGCTGCTGACCGAGATAAGGAACCATCGAGTGCCTTACATAATCGCCAATCGGGGCAAGACGCGGCGAAACGTCATGTTGATCACCGAAGAAGAAATCACAAATTTTACGAGTACCCTCTCCAACTACGCACCGTTCGACATCGACCTTGTTACACAGGCCCGAACTCATCGCGTGACCGCGACCCAGCCAAGCGTCACAACCCCTGTTTTACCTGAGCCATCGCCCGTACCGGACAAGTTCACGGTAGGCACCAGCCTGCTGGCTGAAACGCAGATGGCATACGATAACTTTCCCGAGACCGCCAGGACGAAAGTCATGGAGATCATGGACGACATTCGTGCCGGCAGGGTGACGACCAAGAGAATCAACAGGTATTACTGGTATGACATGGCTCGGCTAGACCCAGGCCATGGCAGAGGCGCATGGCGCGCCGCGTTTGAACGCCAGGGCGATACATGGACGCTCCAGGGTTTTTATGATTATCACGCGAACAAACCGGCGACCGTCTGGGGGGGCTGAACAAAGCGAAAGCCGGTGCTTACCTTGATCAGGTTTTACATCGCACAAACTACGCGATTACGCCCACTGGCCTTGGCCTGGTACAACGCCTTGTCCGCGGCGAACAGGAGTTGTTCGAGTTCGCCATACGGCCCTTGGACCCAAGTGGCGATGCCGATGCTGACGGTCAGGGGCGCGCCACCGGCGATAGCCGGTGGCAGTTGTTCCACCGCCTCGCGGATGTGCTGGGCCATGGTGAACGCGCCGGCGGTGGTGGTTTCCGGCAGTACTACCGAGAATTCCTCACCGCCGTAGCGCGCTGCCAGGTCGGCCGGTCGGCGGACGTGCCTGCTGATCAACCGCGCGAGGGTTCGCAAGGCCTCGTCACCGCCCTGGTGCCCATGGCGATCATTGAACGCCTTGAAGTGATCGGCATCAATCATCATGACCGACAGCGGCTGGCCCGAGCGCTGTGCCCGTAGCCATTCCTGTTGCAGTGCTTCGTCCAGGGCCCGGCGGTTGGCCAGGCCTGTTAGCGAGTCGACGGACGCCAGTTGGGCCAATTCCCGCTCCGCAGCGTGGCGGCGTCGTAGTTCACGGCGCAGCAGCCAGGTGAGCCAGAGTAAACCGATGCACAGTGCGCCGGTAGCGCCGCTGACCAGCAGTGCTGTACGTTGCCATGAAGCAAAGACCTCCTGGGTCGAGAGCGCGACCACCACGATCAACGGCAAGTTGCCCACTTGGGAAAAGGTGTACAGGCGCGTCGTCTGGTCCTGGCCAGACACGCTGGTGAAACTACCATTGCCTTCGCGCAGGATGCGTACGAAGTTCGGTCGGTTACTGAAGTCCTTGCCTGTCAGGTCTTCGGCCAAGGGCGGTTCTTGCGCCAGGAGAATACCGTCTCGGCTGACCAGATTGACCGTGCCGCCATGACCGATGTTCAGGCTCTTGAACAATTGGTTGAAGTAGTTCAAGCGCATTGCTGCCTCGGCCACGCCTATGAACTCACCCTGTTCATCGCTCAGCCGACGGCTGAAACTGATGCGCCAGTCCTGCGCGTGGCTCCTGGACCGAAACGGGCGGCTGATCATCATGTCCAGGCTCGGGTTCTGGACATGGGATTGGAAATACTCCCGATCGGCATAATTGCCTTTGCGCGGTTCGATCGAGGCGGAGTCAGCGATCACATCGCCGTGTTTGTCGAGCAGCAGGATGTCGCCTTTGTAGGGCGCGGCGGTGGCGCGATCGAACAGCGCCAGATGGCGAATCGTTGGCGAAACGTCTTTCAGATCATCGCGCTTGGCGGCGGCGACCAGACCTTGCAGCGACAGATCGTAGAGCTCCACGTTGCGCAGCACATCGGCATCGATCAGTTGCACGATATTGGTCGCCGCACGCGTCGCTGCCTGTTGGGCGGCGGCGTGTTCACGAATCAGCAGGAAGGTCACGATGCCCAGAATGGCAACGACAACCAGCGAGCTGGCCAGTACGAGTACCCATTCTGAACGTCTGGAAAGCGGGGTGTTGCCGGGTGTCGCACTGCGCGCGCTCATGGTTCCGATGTCTGCATTGTCATGTGGCTGGGATCCGTCCCAAAGGATTGCAAACCGGCAATGAACCAGATGCTGGCCTTTTGCTGATTGTGCTTGGATCGGTGGAGGCGGGCAATCAGTGTTTGTGCAATAAGCCGGTGGGAGCTGCCGAAGGTTGCGATCTGTTGATTTTGATCGAGCTGGCTTTCGCCCAGCATTCAATTCGGGAAAAGATCGAATCCTATGGAGGGCTTCAGGCCGGCAAGCGGATCCCGAACGTGTTGGTGCCCTGGTCGCTGTGCACGAACACATCCCCACCATGCATCAGTGCAATCGCCTTGACGATGGCCAATCCCAGCCCATGGTTGGCGCCGCTGTTGCTGCGCGAGGCGTCGACGCGATAGAACCGTTCGAACAGGCGCGGCAGGTGCTCGCCGGCAATCGGTTCGCCGGGGTTGGTGACGGCAAGGCAGATCTGGTCGCCAAGGGCTTCGATGCGCACGTCGATCACTTGCCCTGGCGCGGTGTGTTGTACGGCGTTGCTCAACAGGTTGATCAGTGCTCGACGCAGGTGGGCGATCTCGATGTTGGCCTGGGCGTCGCCGCTGACCCGGACCTGGACCTGGGCGTCTTCGAGAATGAAGTCCAGGTAGTCAAGGGTGGTCGCCACTTCGCCGGCCAGGGAGGTGCTGGTCAGCTTGGTGGCCTTGCTACCCTGGTCGGCGCTGGCCAGGAACAGCATGTCGTTGATGATCGAGCGCAGCCGTTCCAATTCTTCGAGGTTTGACTGCAACACTTCGAAGTAATGCTCGGCCGAGCGTCCGCGGGTCAGGGCTACTTGGGTCTGGCCGATCAGGTTGGTCAGGGGCGAGCGCAGTTCATGGGCGACGTCGGCGTTGAACGATTCCAGGCGCGAGTAAGCCTGTTCGACCCGGTCGAGGGTGGCGTTGAAGGAACTGACGAACTGGCTCAGCTCCGGCGGCAAGGGCGATAGCTGCAAGCGTCCGGACAGGCGGGGCGGGGCCAGGCGCCGAGCCTCATCGGACAGCTTGATCAGCGGCTTGAGGCCGATACGCGCGACCCAGTAGCCCAGCAATGAAGCCAGGATCACACCGACGATCGCCAGGCTCACCAGCGCCACCAACAGGCGATGCTGGGTCTGGTAGAAGGTCTCGGTGTCGATGCCGATCATGAAGCGTAGCGATGGGCGCAGGTCCTTGGCCGGGAATTGGCTCACCAGCACTTTCATCGGGTAGTGCCGGTGGGGCAACGTCAGGTCGCGTTTGCCCAGGGGGCCTTGGGCAAAGGTACGGATCTGCGCATCGGGATCGCCGTATTCAAAGCGCGGATCGTCACTGACGATCCAGAAATGGATGCGCTTGTCTTCTTCACCGAGCAATCGCAGCTTGTTGTTGATCTTCACCCAGTGTTCAGGCGTGCCGTAGCGGCCGACCGTGGACTCCAGGACGCTGTAGCGGGCATCGAGTTCGGCTTCGGGCAGCAGCCCCAGGCCCTTGGCGACCTGTTGGTACAAGGCACCCCCGATCAACAGGAACACCAACGCCGCCACCAGCGTGAACATGGCGCTCAGGCGCAGGGCGATGCTGTCAGGGAAGCTCATCACTGCGACTCTCCAGCACATAGCCCATGCCGCGGATGGTGTGCAGCAACTTCTGTTCGAATGGCCCATCGAGCTTGGCCCGCAAGCGTTTGATCGCCACTTCCACCACGTTGGCGTCACTGTCGAAGTTGATGTCCCAGACCATTTCGGCAATGGCGGTTTTCGACAGGATCTCGCCCTGGCGACGGGCCAGGACGCTGAGCAGGGAGAATTCCTTGGCCGTCAGGTCCAGGCGCTGGCCGGCACGGGTGGCCTTGCGGCTGATCAGGTCGATCCACAGGTCGGCGATGCTCACCTGCACCGGTTCATGACCACCGCTGCGGCGGGTCAGGGCTTGCAGGCGAGCGACCAGTTCCAGGAACGAGAAGGGCTTGCCCAGGTAATCATCGGCACCGTCGCGCAGCCCCTTGATGCGGTCCTCGACCCGTTCCCGGGCGGTGAGCATGATCACCGGTGTCTGCTTGCGGGCGCGCAAGGCCCGCAGTACGCCGAAGCCGTCCAGGCCCGGCAGCATCACGTCGAGCACGATCACCGCATAGTCGGTTTCCAGGGCCAGGTGCAGCCCCTCGATGCCGTCCGGCGCCACGTCCACGGTGTAGCCCTGTTCGGTCAGGCCGCGGTGCAGGTAGTCCGCGGTTTTTTCTTCGTCTTCGATAATCAGAACGCGCATGGCCTCGCCTCAGTGGTCTGTGCTCGCCAGCGCCGCCGTCGGCGCCGACCCTGGCTGATGGGCGGGCCGATGGAACAGTCGCTCCAGCCACAAGTATATGACCGGTGTGGTGAACAGCGTCAGCGCCTGGCTCACCAGCAGGCCGCCCACCACCGCGATGCCCAGGGGCTGGCGCAGCTCTGCGCCGGGGCCATAGCCGAGCATCAGCGGCAAGGCACCGAGCAGCGCGGCCAGGGTGGTCATCATGATCGGACGGAAGCGTGTCAGGCACGCCTGGAAAATCGCTTCCTGGGGCGCGAGTCCTCTGTTGCGCTGGGCGTCGAGGGCGAAGTCGATCATCAGGATGCCGTTCTTCTTGACGATCCCGATCAGCAGCACCAGCCCGATCAGCGCCATGATCGAAAAGTCCTGGCCCAGCAGCCAGAGCATGATCAGCGCGCCGAGGCCGGCGGAGGGCAGGGTGGAGATGATCGTCAACGGATGCACGAAACTCTCGTAGAGCACGCCGAGGATGATGTACACGGCCACCAGCGCGGCGAGGATCAGCCATGGCTGGCTGGCCAGGGAGCTCTGGAAGGCCTGGGCTGCGCCCTGGAAGCTGCCGGTGATGGCCGCCGGCATGCCGATTTCGTTCTTCGCCTGGTCGAGCAGGCGCACCGCGTCCCCCAGGGCCACGCCTGGTGCCAGGTTGAATGACAGGTTGGCGGCCGGGAACATGCCGTCGTGGGCAATCGACAGCGGGCCGTTGCTCGGCGCATCGAAGCGGGCCAGGGCCGAGAGCGGCACCATTTCCCCGCTCAGGGGCGAACGCAGGTAGAAATACGCCAGGCTTTCGGCCTTGCCTCGTTGCTGGGCGTCGAGCTCCAGGATCACGTTGTACTGGTTGGTCTCGGTCTGGAATTCATTGATCTGGCGCTGGCCGAAGGCGTCGTATAGAGCCTGGTCGACATCGGTGGCGGTGAGGCCGAAACGTGCCGCCGCGCTGCGGTCGATGTTGATGTGGGTAATGCTGCCGCCCAGTTGCAGGTCGTTGGAGATGTCACGAAACGCCGGGTTGCCGCGCAGCTTGTCGGTGAGTTTTTGTGTCCAGGCGTTCAGGCTCGGCCCATCGTTGCTCTTGAGCACGTATTGATACTGGGCGCGACTGGGGCCGGAACTGAGGTTGATGTCCTGTCCGGCCCTGAGGTACAGCACCACACCGGGGATTTTCAGTAATTGCGGGCGGATCCGGTCGATGAAGCCGCTGGCCGACACGTCACGCTCGCCCCGGGGCTTGAGGGCGATCCAGAAGCGGCCGTTGGCGATGGTCTGGTTGTTGCCCGAGACGCCGACGGAGTGGGAGAAGGTTTGCACCGCCGGGTCGGCGGCGACGATTTCGGCCAGGGCCTTGTGCTTGGCCACCATGTCCGGGAACGACACATCGGCGGCGGCTTCGCTGGTGCCCAGCACCAGGCCGGTGTCCTGTACCGGGAAGAACCCCTTGGGAATGAACACGTAGCCCACCACCGCCAATGCCAGGGTCAGGCCGAACACACCGATCATCAGTTTTTGATGGGCCAGGGCCCGACGCAGGCCGTGTTCGTACCAGCTCAGCAGGCGCTCGCCGAACCCGATCTTGTTGTGGGCATGATGCACCGGGGCGCGCATGAACAGCGCGGCCAGGGTCGGCGCCAACGTGAGCGACACCACCACTGAAATCAGGATGGTCGAGGTGGCGGTCAGGGCGAACTCCTTGAACAGGCGCCCGACCACGCCGCCCATGAACAGCAACGGAATGAACGCCGCTATCAACGAGAAACTGATGGAGACCACGGTGAAGCCGATTTCGCCAGCGCCCTTGATCGCCGCTTCGCGCATGTCGTCTCCGGCCTCCAGGTGCCGGTGGATGTTCTCCACCACCACGATCGCATCGTCCACCACGAACCCCACCGAAATGACGATCGCCACCAGGGTCAGGTTGTTCAGGCTGAAGCCCATCACGTACATCAACGCGAAGCTGGCGGTCAGCGATACCCCCAGCACCGCCGAGACAATCAGGGTCGCCGAGAGCTGGCGCAGGAACAACGCCATCACCGCGACCACCAGCAGCACCGCGATCAGCAAGGTGATTTCCACTTCATGCAACGAGGCGCGGATGGTCTGGGTGCGGTCGATCAGGACCTTGACCTGCACTGCGGCGGGCAACATGGCTTGCAGGGTGGGCAGGGCCGCCTGGATGCGGTCGACGGTCTCGACGATGTTCGCCCCCGGCTGCCGGAAGATCACCAGGTTGACCCCCGGTTCGTTGTCGGCCCAGGCCTGGACGTAGGCGTTTTCCGAGCCGTTGACGACCTTGGCGATGTCCTTGAGGTGAACCGGTGCCCCGTCCTTGTAGGACACGATCAGCTCACCGTACTCCTCAGGTTGGAACAGCTGGTCGTTGGTGGACAGGGTGGAAACGCTCGATTCGCCGTACAGGGCGCCCTTGGCCAGGTTGAGGCTGGCCTGCTGGAGCGCCAGGCGGATGTCCGCCAGGGTCAGGCCGATGGCGGCGAGTCGGTCAGCCGAGGCCTGGACCCGGATCGCCGGACGTTGCTGGCCGGTAATGTAGATTTGCCCTACACCATCGATCTGGCTGATCTGACGCGAGAGCAGGGTCTCGACGTAGTCGCTCAGCTCGGTGCCGGGCATCAGGGTGGAACTGATACTGAGGATCAGCACCGGGCTGTCGGCGGGGTTGACCTTGCGCCAGGTCGGCAGGTTCGGCATGTCGTTGGGCAGTTTGCCGGCGGCGGTGTTGATCGCCGCCTGCACTTCCTGGGCGGCGGTGTCGATGCTTTTATCGAGGCTGAATTGCAGGATCAGGTTGGTCGAGCCCAGGGCGCTGCTGGAGGTCATCTGGGTGATGCCGGGGATGGCACTGAATTGCACTTCCAGCGGTGTGGCCACCGACGAGGCCATGGTTTCGGGACTGGCCCCCGGCAACTGCGCGTTGACCTGGATGGTCGGGAATTCCGCCTCCGGCAACGGCGCGACGGGCAGGCGAGGAAACGCGATCACCCCCAGCAGGACCAGGGCAAACGTCAGCAGCACCGTGGCGATGGGGTGGTCGATGCACCACGCCGAAACCGAGCCGCGGCCCTTCATGGTTGCGGCTCCGCGGTCTTGGCCAGGGCGGGCGGATCACTGAGCACCTGGATGTGGCTGCCAGGCTTGAGCCGTGACTGACCGTCGCTCACCAGTTGGTCGCCGGCGTTCACACCCTTGATGATGTGCATGTCGCTGTCCTGGTAAACCATCACCACCGGCACGCTCTCGACCTTGTCGCCCTTGATCCGGTACACGAAGTGTTGCTCCAGCCCGCGCTGGACCACGGTGGGAGGCACCACCAGGGCGTCCTTGTCGAGGGCGGTCTGGATCTTCAGCGTCACCAGTTGCCCGGGCCACAGCCGTTGCGCGGCGTTGTTGAATTCAGCCTTGGCCCGCAGGGTCCCGGTGTTGGTGTTGATCTGGTTGTCGATAAGACTCAGGCGCCCCTCGCCCAGCAACTCCCCGGTGGCACCATCGGCACCGTTGTAGGCCTTGACCAAGGCTTGCTCGGGCGCCGCGATCAACCGTTGCAAGGTGGGCAGCATCTGCTGGGGCAGGGAGAACTCCACTGCGATCGGATCGATCTGGGTCACCGTGAACAGGCCTTCGGTGTCGCTGGTGCGCAGGAAGTTGCCTTCATCCACGTTACGAATGCCGACACGCCCGCTCACCGGGGAGCGGATCTGGGTGTAGGAAAGTTGCACCTGCGCCGAGTCGATGGCCGCCTGGTTGCCCTGGGCGGTGGCCTTGAGCTGGTTGACCAGCGCCTGTTGCTGGTCATAGGTCTGTTTCGATACGCCGTCATCGACGCTGAGTAATTTGTAGCGCTTGAGATTGACCTGGGCCACGGCGAGCTGCGCCTGGCTCTCGCCGAGTTGGGCCCGGGCCTGGTCGAGGCTGGCGCGGATCGAACGATCGTCGATGGTCGCCAACAGGTCCCCCTTCTTGACCAACTGTCCTTCCTTGACCAACAACCGGGTGAGGATGCCGTCGATCTGCGGCCGGATGACCACGCTGTGCAGCGACAGGACCGTGCCGATGCCGCTGGCGAAGCGCGGTACGTCTTTTTGCACCACGCTGACGGCCCGTACCGGAACAGCGGCGGGAGCGCTGGGCTTGGTGGTCACGGGCTTGAGCACAAACCAGAGGACAAGGGTCGCCAGGGCGACCAACAGCACGACGAGCAGGACAGTTTTCTTCTGGGTGTGCATGGATATGAAAGGCCGGTTCGGGACACAGGAGTTGGAGCTTTCTTATATAGCGTTACGAGCCGGTCAGGAAGGTGACGGCTAACTGTCAGGCTTGTCAGTTTTGTCCCGGCTTGCTGTCAGATGAATGGTTGTGCTGGATGAAACTGCCCTGCGCGCTGTGATATCGGCCAGGTATACTGCCGCCTTTCGCGGCTCGCTCTTCGGGCCCGACTGGCATGCATGACCGGAGCCCTACATGAATTCCCCGACATCTTCGCCTGCGGACGAACTCCCTGGCGGCGAACAGGCCGATTTGTCCCACAGCGATGTTTCCAGCGCCGAGGACGTCAAAGCGTCGATTCCGGCCTTCAAATTCCCGTTCAAACCTGGTGAGCTGGCTGCGGCCAAGGGTGCCGGGCAACAGCCGTGGTACAAGAACGGCGCGAAGAATGGTCATACCAAGACCCCGGGCGCTGCGCCTCCCGGCACGCGTCGTTCGATGGGCAAGCGCTGAAATCATCCTTCTTCACGCACGGGGCGATCTCAGTTCGCGACCCGTGCGCCAGCCAGCTTTCCGCTCAATTCGTAAGCCGCCAGCTCAGACTGGTGCGCCGCGAGGATTTCCGGCAACGAGCCTCGCAGGTACTCGACCCAGGTCTTGATCTTCGCATCCAGGTATTGGCGCGACGGGTAGATGGCATAGAGGTTCAGTTCCTGGGAGCGGTAGTTGGGCATGACCCGCACCAGCGTGCCGTTGCGCAAGCCTTCGATGGCGGCGTACACCGGCAGTACCCCCACGCCCATGCCGCTGGTGATCGCGGTTTTCATCGCGTCGGCGGAATTGACCAGGAACGGTGAGCTGTTGATGGTGACCATCTCCTGGCCTTCCGGGCCGTCGAACACCCATTTTTCCAGCGGAATGACCGGGCTGACCAGGCGCAGGCAGGCGTGGTTGAGCAGGTCGCTGGGTTTTTGCGGGCAGCCGCTGGCTTTCACGTAGGCGGGCGACGCGCAGACGATGCTGTAGGTAATCCCCAGGCGCTGGGAGACAAAACCCGAATCCGGCAGCTCGCTGGCGAGCACGATGGAGACGTCATAGCCCTCGTCGAGGATGTCCGGCACCCGGTTGGCCAGGGTCAGGTCGAAGGTCACATCCGGATGCGTCTTGCGGTAACGGGCGATGGCGTCGATCACGAAATGCTGGCCGATGCCGGTCATCGTGTGGACCTTCAACTGCCCGGCCGGTCGCGCGTGGGCATCGCTGGCCTCGGCTTCCGCTTCTTCGACATAAGCCAGGATCTGCTCGCAACGCAACAAGTAGCGTTTACCCGCCTCGGTCAGGGCAATGCGGCGAGTGGTACGGTTGAGCAGGCGGGTTTGCAGGTGGGCTTCCAGATTGGAAACCGCACGCGAGACGTTGGCTGTGGTGGTATCCAGTTGCACGGCGGCGGCGGTGAAACTGCCGGCTTCGGCAACACAGCTGAACGCGCGCATGTTTTGCAAGGTGTCCATGGAGGGCTCTCTTGGGAGGTGGCAAATTGTGACACGAAGTTACAGAGCTGCGGGACCCGACTAATGGATTATCGCGTTAACGGTAACAAAGATTCACAGAAAGGTCGGCTTATCGCCGGGGAGGGCGATGCCTAGAATTGCCGCCAATCCTGGACCTATTGACTCCTTGTGGGAGCGAGCCTGCTCGCGATGGGGGCACCACATCCACCCTCGATGTGTCTGGCCGGACGCCATCGCGAGCAGGCTCGCTCCCACAAGTGTGTTACCAGGCATGCATCCTCATGATCGCTTCATGCCTCTCCATCTCAGGAATTTTGCGCAAGTGCCGCGTTGCATCAGCAGAGAGCTGAAGACTCTCAGTGTTTGGGTTCTGACATTAACCATCAGCGGTTGCATCGGGACAGGAGGGATTGGGCCGCAAAGCCAGGTGTTACCGGCCAACCAATTGGCTACCGATGCGGCCATCCGCGAGGCCGCCCGCGATGCCCACTGGCCTACCCACCAGTGGTGGAACGCCTATGGCGACCCGCAGTTGAATCGCTGGATCGACCTGGCCGTGCACGACAGCCCGAGCCTGGCCATGGCCGCCGCCCGGATACGCCAGGCTAAGGCGATGGCCGGTGTCGTCGAGGCCGCCGAGTCGCTGCAGATCAATGGCCAGGCGACCCTCAAGCGTCACAACTGGCCCACCGATCAGTTCTATGGCCCTGGCGAGCTCGCCGACACCACCACCTGGGACAACAACGCCGGCCTGGGCTTGAGCTACGCCCTGGACCTGTGGGGCCGCGAGCGTAATGCCAGTGAACGGGCGGTTGACCTGGCCCATGCCAGTGTCGCTGAGGCGCGGCAGGCGCAACTGGAATTGCAGAGCAACATCGTGCGCGCCTACATCCAGTTTTCGTTGCACTACGCCCAGCGCGATATCGTCGCCGCGACCCTCCATCAACAAGAGCAGATTCTAGAGCTGGCGCAAAAGCGCCTGGATGGCGGCATCGGCACCCATTTCGAAGTCAGCCAGGCCCAGGCGCCGTTGCCTGAGACCCATCGCCAACTCGACGCCCTCGACGAAGCCATTGCCTTGAGCCGCAATCAATTGGCGGCGCTGGCGGGCAAGGGGCCAGGAGAGGGCGCGCGGCTGCGGCGTCCGACCCTGGCCCTCGGCGCACCTTTGAAGTTGCCGTCGGCCTTGCCCGCCGAGCTGCTCGGCCAGCGTCCGGATGTGGTGGCCGGGCGTTGGCAAGTGGCCGCTCAGGCGCGGGGTATCGATGTGGCTCGCGCCGGCTTTTATCCCAACGTCGACCTGGTGGGCAGTATTGGCTACATGGCTACCGGCGGCGGGGCGCTGGAGTTCTTGACCGGCAAGAAGCTCACCTACAACGTCGGACCGGCGATCACGTTGCCGATCTTCGACGGTGGGCGCTTGCGTTCGCAGTTGGGCGAGGCGGCGGCCGGTTATGACATCGCCGTGGCCCACTACAACCAGACACTGGTGAATGCCCTCAAGGGGATTTCCGATCAGTTGATCCGGCGTGAATCGATGGACAAGCAACAAGCCTTCGCCGCTGAATCGGTGGCGGCCGCCCAGCGCACTTACGATATTGCGCTGGTGGCGTTCCAGCGCGGGCTGACGGATTACCTCAACGTGCTCAACGCCCAAAGCCTGTTGTTCAAGCAGCAACAGGTGCAACAGCAGGTGCAGGCGGCGCGCTTGAGTGCCCATGCCGACCTGGTGACGGCGTTGGGCGGGGGGCTGGAAGCCGGTAACGATTCCCCCGACTTGAGCCATGCAGAGTAGTTCTATTGTGATGTCTTTACTCGCTCCTGCCCGCCGGCTCTATCGCCTCGAGTGGCGCCGTGGTTTCTTCGACTGGGCCCGCAGCGACGGGGTGACCTGGGTCTATATCTTCAAGGTCCTGTTTGCTGCGTTTTTGACCTTGTGGCTGGCGATGCGCCTGGAACTGCCCCAACCGCGCACGGCCATGATCACCGTATTCATTGTCATGCAGCCCCAGAGCGGGCAGGTGTTCGCCAAGAGCTTCTATCGCTTGCTCGGTACCCTGGCCGGCTCGGCGGTGATGGTGGCGTTGATCGCCTTGTTTGCCCAGAACACCGAGCCGTTTCTCGGTTGCCTGGCGATCTGGGTTGGCCTCTGTTCGGCGGGGGCGGCGCGTTACCGCAACTTCCGGGCCTACGGTTTTGTGCTGGCCGGCTACACCGCGGCGATGATCGGCCTGCCAGCCCTGGCCCATCCGGAAGGCGCGTTCATGGCGGCGGTCTGGCGGGTGCTGGAGATATCCCTGGGAATTCTCTGCGCTACCCTGGTCAGCGCCGCGATCCTGCCGCAAACCGCCAGCGCCGCCATGCGCAATGCCTTGTACCAGCGCTTTGGGGTATTTGCCCTGTTCGTGACCGATGGCCTGCGTGGGCGCAGCCAGCGGGAGGCCTTCGAGGCGCGTAACGTGGGCTTCATCGCTGAAGCCGTCGGCCTGGAAAGCCTGCGCAGCGTGACCGTGTTCGAAGACCCGCACATGCGTCGGCGCAATGGCCGGCTCAGTCGTTTGAACAGCGAGTTCATGGGCGTCACCACCCGCTTCAACGCCTTGCACCAATTACTCGAACGCTTGCGCGGCAGTGCGGCGGATCACGTGGTCAACGCCATCAAGCCGGGTTTGCAAACCTTGGCTGAACTGCTCGACGGCTTCAGTGGCCGCGCCCTGACCGACGCCGATGCGGCCCGTCTGGCGGTGGCGCTGGCCGACTATAAGGCCGAACTGCCGGCCCAGGTACGACGGCTGCGAGCGTTGTTCCAGGAAACGGAACCCAGTGATGGGCAGCAGTTGGATTTCCATACCGCCTACGAGCTGCTTTATCGCTTCGTCGACGATCTGCATGGCTATGCCCTGACCCATGCATCCCTGGCCGATCATCGCCACGAACGTGAGCGCTGGGACGAACCATTCGTGCCGCAGACCAACTGGTTGGCTGCCACGGCATCGGGTATTCGTGCCGCCTTCATCCTGTTGGTGCTGGGTAGTTACTGGGTCGCCACGGCTTGGCCGAGCGGCGCGACCATGACGATGATCGCCGCCGCCACGGTGGGCTTGTCGGCCGCGACGCCCAACCCCAAGCGCATGGCGTTCCAGATGGCCTGCGGCACGTTGTTCGGGGCGTTGATCGGCTTCGTCGAGATGTTTTTCATCTTCCCGTTGATCGATGGCTTCCCGTTGCTTTGCGTGATGCTGGCGCCAGTGATCATGCTCGGTTCGTTCCTCAGTTCCAGGCCGCAATACGCCGGAGTCGGGCTGGGGCTGCTGATCTTTTTCAGCACCGGTTCGGTGCCGGACAACCTGACGGTCTACAACCCCTACGCGTTCATCAACGACTACATCGCGATGATCCTCGGCATGCTGGTATGTGCGGCGGCTGGGGCAATCATCCTGCCGCCCAACAGCCGCTGGTTGTGGCGCCGGTTGGAGCAGGACCTGCGCGAGCAAGTGGTGTTTGCCATCAGCGGCAAGCTCAAGGGCCTGGCGTCGAGCTTCGAAAGCGGTACCCGCGACTTGCTGCACCAAGCCTACGGGCTGGCGGCGGGGCAGCCCCAGGTGCAACGGGGATTGCTGCGCTGGATGTTCGTGGTGCTGGAGGTTGGCCACGCGATTATCGAGTTGCGCAAGGAGCAGGCGATTTTGCCCGTGCATCCGGCTTATGCCGAAAGCCAGCCGTGGCGCCAGGCGATCCGCGTGATGGGGCGGGCACTGGTGCGGCTGTTCCGCCAGCCGAGCCAGAGCAATCTGGAGCGTGCCCTGGTGGCAGTGGATCACGCCATCAGCCGTGTGCAGGCCACCGACGAACCCTTCGCTCCGCATTTCGACACCTCGGCCCTGCGTCGGGTGAAAAGCTACCTGCATTTCATCCGTACCTCGCTGCTCGACCCGCAATCGCCATTGGCCGGCTATGCCATGCCGCCTGCCACACCGCTGTCCCAGGAACCTGAACATGCCCCGTGAGATCGCCTTCCATGGCGTGTACATGCCCACCATGACCTTGATGTTCTTCATCGCCGCCGCCCTGGCCTGGGCGCTGGACCGCTTCCTGTCGGGGCTGGACCTGTACCGCTTCTTCTGGCACCCGGCGTTGCTGCGCCTGAGTCTGTTTACCTGCCTGTTCGGCGCGCTGGCGCTGACGGTCTACCGTTGAGATCGATGCGATGAAAAAGTTTTTCAGCCTGCTGGCGACACTGTTGGTGCTGGCCCTGGCCCTGTGGATTGGCCGTACGTTATGGGTGCATTACATGAACACCCCCTGGACCCGCGATGGTCGGGTGCGGGCCGACATCATCAACGTCGCCGCCGATGTCAGCGGCGAGGTGGTCGAGGTGCCGGTACGCGACAACCAAATCGTAAAAAAGGGCGACCTGCTGCTGCGCATCGATCCCGAGCATTACCGCATCGCCGTGAAGCAGGCGCGTTCCCTGGTGGCGTCGCGCAAGGCCACCTGGGAGATGCGCAAGGTCAACGCCCATCGCCGCGCCGACCTGGACAGCCTGGTGATCTCCCGGGAAAACCGCGACGACGCCAGCAACATCGCCGACTCGGCCCTGGCCGATTACCAGCAGGCCCAGGCGCAACTGGAGGCGGCCGAGCTGAACCTGGCGCGCACCGAAGTCCGCGCGGCGGTGGATGGCTATGTCACCAACCTCAACGTGCACCGTGGCGACTACGCCCGTATCGGCGAGGCGAAGATGGCCGTGGTGGACATGAATTCGTTCTGGGTCTATGGCTACTTCGAAGAGACCAAGTTGCCCAAGGTGCGGGTTGGTGATTCGGCGCAGTTGCAGCTCATGAGCGGCGAAATGCTCAAGGGACACGTGGAAAGCATCTCCCGCGGCATCTACGACCGTGACAACCCTGAAAGCCGCGAATTGATCGCCGACGTCAACCCGACCTTCAACTGGGTGCGCCTGGCCCAGCGGGTGCCGGTGCGGATTCATCTCGATGAAGTGCCGGAAGGTGTGCTGCTGGCGGCGGGGATGACCTGTACGGTGGTGGTCGAGCCCCACGACAAGCGCTGAGGCATCGCATCATTTGTGGGTGATGGTGAGATTTGATACACACCACAGATCCCCTGTGGGAGCGGGCTTGCTCGCGAAAGCGTTGGTTCAGCTTGCACTGAGGTTGGCTGTGCCGGCGCCTTCGCGAGCAAGCCCGCTCCCACACTGGATCTGCGGTGAGCATGAGTTTTGTGTTCGCTCCCAATCCTCTCGCCACAGAAGTAATGCCTGTTACTCCTCCGGTACTTACAACGACCGGCCCAACCCAAACCGCTTCATCAATCCCTTCTCCAGCAATCCCTTGGGCAGCCACCCGGCCATCAAGGGCAGTGACCGGCTGCCGTTGCCCAGGCGCAACAGGCGCGGAGGCTTGGGTTGTTGCACGGCCTTGAGCAGGCCGGCGGCGAATTCGTTGGCCGGGGTCGGGTTGTCCTGGGAGGCCTTGGCGCGGGAGCGGATGCCGTCGCGCAGGGGCCACCAGGGCGATTGTTCGCTGATCAGCTGTTCGGCTTCATGGCCGGCATTCTTGGCGAAGCTGGAGGCTATCGCGCCGGGCTGGACTTCCATCACGCGAATGCCGAACGGCGCCAGTTCCATGCGCAAGGCGTCGCTCAAGGCGTGCACCGCGGCCTTCGAGGCGCAGTAGGCGCCGGCAAACGGCGTGACCAGCACGCCGGACACGCTGCCGATGTTCACTACCAGCCCCCGAGCGCGGCGCAACACCGGAAACAGCGCGCGCGTCACGCCGACGATGGCGAACACATTGGTTTCGAACTGCCGCTGCATGGCCGGCACGCCACCGTCCAGCAGCGGGCCCATGGCACCGTAGCCGGCATTGTTGACCAGCACATCCAGCCCGCCATGCTGCTGATTGATCCGCTCGTTCAGTTGTTCCAGGGCCGGGCCGTCGTTGACGTCCAGTTGCACGGCGGTGAACCCGGCGGTGGCGAGTGTCGCCACGTCGTCAGTCTTGCGCGCCGTGGCCCAGACCTGATAACCCGCAGCCTTGAAGGCATCGGCGAGGGCGCGGCCAATGCCGCTGGAACATCCGGTAATCAACGCAACAGGCATGGTGCATTCCTTATGCAAAAAAGTGGGGGGCAGGGCAATCAGTTGGAAAAGCTACCGTGCAATCGCTCGGCGCGAAACTCCAGGGTCTGTGGGCGATACCCTGGGCGCAGGGGCGGCAGCGGCAGGCAGTCTTGCCAATCGGCCCCGGCCTGCAATTCGCCGGGGCCACGGTAGCGCGGTGCGTCGTAGGGGCTGTCGGCGAGGTTGATGGTGTCGCCAGGCGCATAGGCCGCGACCCGCCACTGCAGTTCGATCAGCGGCACGTCATTGGTGTTTTTTATGGTCAGCGACAGCGGCCGATCGGCGGGGCATTGCCCGGGGGCATAGGTAATGCGCAACTCCAGGCGCTCCAATTGCCGGGTCTCGCGGTTTTCCTGCCAGAGCACCCACGCGGCGACCAAGCCCAGGCCGATGAACGCCGCCAGGGATACCGGCAAGGCCTTGGCCGGGTAGCGCAACAGCAGGATGAGCCAGGTGATAACCAGCAAGACGCCGATAAGCATGGTTGAAGCCTCCGATACCGTAGGCCCATCCTACCGAAGAGAGTGGCAGGTGTTGAAGCGATGATGCTGCTCGGCATGTGCAGGCAAAAAAAAGCCCCCACCCAACCCACTGCGGATAGGGGACGCAGTGGGCTGGACGGGGGCTTCTCTTTTGCGAAGGTTTACTGCGCGATGGTTTTCACCGAGACGCCGCGCTCAACCGGGGTGGAACGACCGTAGATGTCCTCGAAACGCTCGATGTCGTCTTCGCCCAGATAGCTGCCGGACTGAACCTCGATGATTTCCAACGGGATCTTGCCCGGGTTGCGCAGGCGGTGGACCGACGCGATCGGGATGTAGGTCGACTGGTTTTCGCAGAGCAGGAACACGTTCTCGTCGCAGGTCACTTCGGCGGTGCCGCTGACCACGATCCAGTGTTCGGCGCGGTGGTGGTGCATCTGCAGCGACAGGCACGCGCCCGGCTTGACCGAGATGTGCTTGACCTGGAAACGCCCGCCCATGTCCACCGAGTCATAGGAGCCCCATGGACGGTAGACCTCGCAGTGGTTCTGGGTTTCGGTACGGCCCTGGGCGTTGAGGGTGTTGACCATCTGTTTGACGCCTTGGACCTTGTCCTTGTGGGCGATCATCATGGCGTCCTTGGTTTCGACCACCACGATGTTGTCCAGGCCGATCACCGACACCAGTTTGCCGTTGCCGTGGATCATGCAGTTGCGGCTGTCCTGGACCACCACATCGCCCTTGGTGACGTTGCCGTTGGTGTCTTTTTCATTGACTTCCCACAGCGACGCCCAGCAGCCGACATCGCTCCAGCCCGCCGACAGCGGTACCACGCAGGCGCGCTGGGTTTTTTCCATCACGGCGTAGTCGATGGAATTGTCCGGGCAGCAGGCGAAGGTGGCTTCGTCGAAGGTGATGGTGTCTGCAGTCTGCTCACTGCGCTCCAGGGTCAGCAGGCAGGTGTCGTAGATGTCCGGATCGTGCTTTTTCAGCTCTTCGAGGAAACGGCTGGCGCGGAACAGGAACATGCCGCTGTTCCAGAAATAGCCGCCGGCATTGACGAACTCGGTGGCGCGCTTGACGTCGGGTTTTTCGACGAAGTGCGAGACGCGGCTCACGCCTTCAGGCAGCAGCGCATCGTTGGTCGACTTGATGTAGCCGTAGCCGGTTTCCGGTTTGGTGGCCGGTACGCCGAACAGCACCATTTCGCCACGCTCGGCGGCCACGGTGGCCAGGGCCAGGGCGCGTTGCAGGGCTTTCTGGTCTTCGATCACATGGTCGGCCGGCAGCACCAGCATCAGCTCGTCGCGACCTTCATTGACCAGCATCATCGCGGTCAGTGCCACGGCCGGTGCGGTGTTGCGCCCGAACGGTTCCATCAGGATGCGCTGGGCTTCCAGTTTGCGGTTGCTCAGTTGCTCGTTGACGATGAACCGGTGGTCTTTGTTGCAGACCACGATCGGCGTGTCCATGCCTTCGAACACCAGGCGCTCGAGGGTCTGCTGGAACAGGGTGTGTTCGCCGGTCAGGGCCAGGAACTGTTTAGGGAATTGCTTGCGCGAAAGCGGCCAAAGACGTGAGCCGCTACCACCTGACAAGATCACCGGAATCATGTTTTGTTACTCCTACAAATCGAAATGGTTTTAGAGCTACTGCGTTCTGTCGTTTCACTCTCTTGTTGTTGTTCCGTGCCCGAATGACACCCCGATTCAGGGTGGGAGCGGGCTTGCTCGCGAAAGCGGTGATTCAGCCAACATCAATGTTGAATGTGAGACCGTATTCGCGAGCAAGCCCGCTCCCACAGGGGTACAGCGTCAATCAGGCGAATTCATCAGCGGGTCGACACTGGGCGTTTCACCCACACTGGCGACAGGCTGCTGCCTGAACCGGTGACGTACAGCACGGCCGCTTCGCCGCGTTCCAGGGCCACAGGCTTGAGGTCGCCGACTTTCTTGTCGCCTTCGAACAGCGCCAGGGTCACCTTCACTGGGTTGATTTCACGCTCGCCACGACCTTTGGCCGCGACGTTCGGCACCACTTCGGTCTTGCCATCGGCGGTCTTGAGGGTCAGAGCCTTGTCGGTGAGGTTCTGCACGCGCACCAAGGACTTCTGCTTGTTCTTGAACGGCGGCTCTTCGATCAACTGAGGCTGGCCGCTGGCGTTGTTGACCAGGGTGTAATAGTGATCGGAAGCCAGTTTCACCGGCACGGTCTGGCTGCCGACCTTGGCGCTGTAGTCGCCACCGGGCATGAAGCTGAAGTCGCTGCTGGCCAAGGGAGCTACGTCGCTGATGTTGGTGCTGCCGACGGTGGCGCTGACTTCGGCGTTGGCGGCGTTATAGACCCGCACGAAGCTCGAGCCTTTTGGCGCGACCGGGCCGTACAGGGCCGAGTCACCGGCAAAGGCTGACAGGGAAAGGGCGCTCATGCTGGCGACGAGGGCAACGGCCTTGAAGGAGCGAGCAGCGAGACGGCGAGGAGTAGTGTTGAAAGTCATGGTGGACCTCTCTTTCAGTTTTGCGCCCGGTCGGGCGTCTCGGATGGGGTGTTGGCGGCTACGTTCTGTTGGCGCGCACCGGCTTGTTTGAGCTCTGCGACCCACTGTGGGTCGGCGTCGCCGATTTCGTTGTTCACGGGCAGATAACGTTCAGGGAACTCCCAGATCAGCACCTGTGGCGGGCTGTTCTTGAAGGCATCGCTCTTGAGGTAGCTGAGCATCGGCAGAATCGGGCCGTGGCCGTCTTCGGCGTAGTTCACGACGTCGCTGTGCAGGGCTTGCTTGAGTGCACCGACGAAGTTCCAGGTAGGGTTGGCGCTGTAGCTGGTGCCGATCAGGGCCACGGGCACCTGGGCGTCGGCGAACAGCGCGTCGTCGCCGGCCGGCTGGTCGTCGGCTTCGCGGGTATTGCGCTTGACCAGCGGTTCCTGGGCCGGCATCAGGTTTTCGAACAGCGGATCCAGGGGCAGGAACTGGCGCAGGTCACCCTTGTGGGTGATTTTCTCCGCAGGCTCGGTGACGAAGCGTTGTGGCTCACCGTTGAGCGGCGCACGTTCGGCAATGGCCTTGGCCAGGTTCTCGGCAGCGACCTGGGCACCTTCCGGGGTCCAGTGGGTGTCGGTGCGCAGGAACACTTGCTGGCCGCTTTGCTTGGCCTGTTGCAGCGGGCCGAGCAGGTCAGGGGCGAGGATCTTGTCGGCCGCCACGCGAGCGTGGAAGTCCTGGTAAAGGTTGGCGTGAATGCTCGATGGCTTCACGTCACCCAGGTGCTCCGGATACAGGCGAGCCTTGGCCGGTATGATCGCCATCACCAGGGTGATGCCTTGTTCCTTGAGCTTCTGGCGCACGCCTTCGACCAGTGCGTAGTTGCCTTGCAGGTTCAGCTCTTCGTTGACGATCGGGTTGAACTCTTCGTCGCTGTACAGCCACTGGTCACGGCCCAGGACCACGCCTTTACGGCCTTCGTTGAACAGCTTGTAGTCCAGCGCGGCCCAGATGTTGGTGCCCAGGCGCTTGATCGGGAACTCGTCGTCGTAGTGCGTTTCCACGGCCTTGGCCCAGCGCCCGTTGAGCACGGTCGCGTCGGGGTTGGTGTTGAAGCCGAAGAAGCTGCGCATCGACCACAGGCCCAGCGCTGTCAGGATCAGCATGAACAGTGCGATGTAAAAGATGCGTAATGAGCGGGTCATATTCAGATCCCTCAGAACTGGAAGTAAAGGAACGGCGAGAAGCTTTGCGCCGAGAGTTTGAGAATCGAGGCGATGAACAGCAGCAGTACCAGGGCGCGCATCACGTAGCGTGACCAGTCCACGGTCCAGTAGGCAGGTTGCACCTGGGCTTCGACACCCACGGTGTAGCCCGGTTCATGGATCGTCGATGGGTTGTCACCCGGTACGGCCTTGATCATCCCCGGTTGCGCGGTGGCCGGGCCGTTGGCCTCGGTGTTGACCTCGGGCTTGGTCTTGAGCGGCGGACGGTTGGTGTAGAAGTCCCGCAGGCCGAAGAAGGCGAGGGTGATGTAGGCCACCACCAGCGTCGCGATCTGCAGGCCGGTGAGGTTGGCGCGGGTCAGTTCCGATAGCGACCAGTCGCCGAAGCTGAACATGGCGCCGTACATGCGACCGGCCACGTGCAGGTTCTCGGCACGGAAAATCACCCAGCCCATGACCACCAGCAGGAAGGTCAGCGCCCAGCGGATCGGGTTGATGCTGCGTGGTGTGGTGTTGATGCCCACGGCCTTCTCGATGGCCAGCCAGATACCGTGCCAGGCACCCCAGATCACGTAGGTGATGTTCGCGCCGTGCCACAGACCACCGAGCAGCATGGTCAGGAACAGGTTGCGATAGGTCATCAACGTGCCTTTGCGGTTACCGCCCAGGGTGATGTAGAGGTAATCGCGCAGCCAGGTGGAGAGGCTGATGTGCCAGCGGCGCCAGAACTCGGTGATCGACTGGCTGATGTAGGGCTGCTTGAAGTTTTCCATGAAACGGAAACCCATCATCAGGCCCAGGCCGATGGCCATGTCGCTGTAGCCGGAGAAGTCGAAGTACAGCTGCGCGGTGTAGGCCAGGGCGCCGAGCCAGGCATCGCCCGTGGTCGGGTTTTGCAAGGCGAAGCAATGGTCGGCCACGACCGCCAGGGTGTCGGCGATGAACACTTTTTTGATGAAGCCCTGCATGAAGCGGGTGCAGCCTTCGGAGAACTTGTCCAGGGTGTGGGTACGGTTGTTGAACTGGTCGGCCAGGTCGCGGAAACGCAGCACGGGGCCGGCGATCAGGTGCGGGAAAATCGCCACGAACGCCGCGAAGTCGATCAGGTTGCGGGTGGCCGGTGTGTCACCGCGATAGACGTCGATGATGTAGCTGATGGACTCGAAGATGTAGAACGAGATCCCGATCGGCAACAGCACGTGGGTCAGGATGAACGGGTTGAGACCGAAGCCGGTGATGATTGCGTTGAGGCTGTCCACGCCGAAGTTGGCGTACTTGAAATAGCCCAGGATGGCCAAGTCCACGCCCACGCCGAGCAACAGCCAGCGCTGGGCCGGTTTGGTGCGCACACCCGCGGCGCCGACTTTCAGGCCGATCCAGTAGTTCCACAGGGTCACGCCGGCGAACAGCGCCAGGAAGTCCACTCGCCACCAGGCATAGAACACGTAACTGGCGATCAGCAGCAGCAGGTTGCGGTAGCGTTGCCCGCTCAAGTAGTACAAGCCGAGAAAGATCGGCAGGAACAGGAACAGGAACACGTTGGATGAAAATACCATCCCGATCTCTCCATGTTGAATCAACAGTCAAGGGCCAGAGCCCCCCCAAACCCCCCCATGAAAACCGGGGGGCTTCATTACATTCGGAACAGACCCAACTCCCCTTGTGGGAGCGAGCCTGCTCGCGATGACGGTGTATCAGTCGACATCCTTGGCGAATGTCAGACCGCTATCGCGAGCAGGCTCGCTCCCACAGGTTTCCCTGTCGGCAGGGTGAGTGGTGTCAGCTTCCCTTTTCGCCTTTCTCCCGTGATGGGTCATACACCTTGGTCAAGTCCCCGCCGAGGCGGAAAGTCTTGAACGGTTGCATTTCGTGCTTGCGCTCCAGCACATCCTCGGAACAGGTGTAGAGGCTGCAGAACGGTTCGAGCCAAGCGAATTTCGAATCGATCTTCAGGTCCTTCATGTCCTGCTCGTCGCCGTTCTTCTCTTCGAAGATGTCCGGGTCTTTCACCCCGGCCAGCACCCGATCACCCAGTCGCTTGAGGGCACCGTTGTTTTCCTGGCGCAGGTCTACGCCGTTGACCTGGGCGAAACTGGCGATCATCGCCAGCGGCGGCAACGCGTAGTTGTGGTAGGACAGGGCCCGTTGCTTGCGCTTGAGTTCGTTGGGCAGGAAACCGTCCGCATCGACCTGGTTGACGCCGACCTTGTATTCCTTGACGGCCCAATCGAACAGGTCGCGGCGGTTGGTTGCCACGGCCGTCGCCATCACCGACCAGGCGGCCCAGTAGGAGTGGTTGTTGGTCTTGTCCAGCGGCAGGTTGTCCCAGTCGCTGACCACCTGATCGGCCATCCGGCTGAACCAGCCTTCGATCAGTTGCGCCTGCTCCTGGTGATTGGCCAGTGGGCGGGACTCGGAAAACTTCAGGCGTACATAGGCCGAAGCCATGCTGCCCAGCGCCCATTTGCGCATGGACTTGCCGGTGTGGTTGAAGTCCTTGGACATCAGTGCATCGGCCTGGGCCCACGCGGTCAGCCAGTTGAGAGTGCATTCCAATTGTTCGGGACGACCGTCACGCATGAATTGCATCACCTGCTTGCTGACGCCACGCTCGATCTTGGTGATGTCGGCGGTGCTGTCACGGAAGGCTTTTTCCGACTGCACGTTCAGGGTCGCGCGGGCCTTGTCGGAGCCCTCGTACTTGCTGCGAAATTGCAGGGAGCCGGTATAGGGTGTCGGCGTGGCATCGCAGCCTTGGGCGGGTTCGCCTACCTTGACCTTCTCGATCGGTGCGAAGTAACCCTGTGGCGGACGCAGCGGGGCCGCCGCCTGCGTGGCCCCGGCGAACATCGCCAGGGTCAGCAGGGACGGCGCCAGCAGCGTTTTCAACGTTCGGGTGCGCATGGTTCTAGTCATGAGACGAGACCTCATTGTCCGATTTGAGCCGTTTGTTCGGCTTGCGGAGATGCGTTGCGTTTGCAGATTTTCGCTTCCACTTGCTGTGGCTCCTTGCCGGCTTCAGGTCCCTGGACTTCTACAGCCAGCAGGTTCTGGGAAGCCCAGTCGTCATCAGTACGCAATTGGAAGGCGAAACGTCCGTCGGTTTCCGAGGTATCCGGTTTTTCGATCTTGATATCCTCGTGGCGCCCATTCATGTACCAGAGGGTGGCTTGCAAGGTTTTCACCGAGGTGTCGGCGAAGCGGATGTCGACTTGGTGGCTGCTGTTACGCAGATCCATGTTCTTGCTATTGACCATCAATTCGTTCTTGCCCGGCTTGAGCGCGGTCTTGCTGCTCATGAGTGCCGGCTTGCCTTCGCAGCCGTTGTTGTCCAGCAGCGCCATCATCTGGCGGTAGATGGTTTCCTGGTCCAGGCGATACAGCGGCGAGAATTCCCAGATGAGGATTTTCGGCGGGTTCTTCTGGAACTCTTCGCTGCCCAGGTACTGGATCATCGCGCCTTCCAGGCCGCCACCAGGGAAGGCGACGTTGAGAATGTCGGCGCCGATGGCTTCTTCCAGGAAACCGGCAAAGTTGTAGTTCTTGCCGCTGTGACTGGTGCCCACGAGGGTTATCTGCGGGTTGCCGGAATCGCCGAACAGGTCGCCGTCGCCAGCCTCGCCCTTGGGTTCGGTGGTGAACTGGTCCATGTACTGGATCGCATAGCTGGTGCCGCACAGTTGCCCGGCCATGTTGTGCAGGGTGCCGGTCTTGCCCATGCGGCCGGATTTCTTGGTCTCGAACTCACGCTTGGGAATGTCGGCGAAGGCCGGGATCTGCTTGACCTTCTCGGCGACGATCTTGGCCGTGCGCTGGGCGCCGTACGGAGTCCAGTGCTGGTCGCCACGGAAATAGAAATCGTGGGCCGGCAGGGTTTCCGGCAGGTTCTCGTTGGTCAGCGGCGACAGGTCCGGCACCACATAGCCCATCTGGGCGAAACGGCCGAGCATGGATTTGTAGTTGGTCAGGGCTTTCTCATAGTCGAAAGCGGCCTTTTCCTGTGGGTTGAGCTTGTTGCGGTTTACCAGGCCCCGGGTTGGCTGGTAGACGATCACCAGCTCGACGCCTTTGGCCTTGAACGCATCGTGCAACTGCTGCATGCGCTTGTAACCGGCGGGGGTGGTGTTGAATTCGGTACGCAGGTCTTCCTGGGTCCGGAACAGCCAGTCACCCTGGGCTTGTACCAGCGTGGTGAAGTTCTGCTGGTAGCGCGTGGTGTAGTTCTTCGCGTCGTGGGCGGCAGGGCACAGGTTGCAGCACGGTTCGGCCGTGAAGGTCGGGGCCTTGATTTCATCGGCGCGGGCGCCGCTTGCGGCGGCGAGAATGCCGGCAGTCAGGGCGGACAGGCCCAGGAGTTTGATCATTTGTGGGTTCATAAAGGTCATCCTCAGTCCCGCATTTCGGTCTGGCGTTCGACAGGGTCGATCAGCACGGCTTTCTGCTGGCGTACCAGCAGGTCGAGAATTTCATCCTGGCGTTCGCCAAGGATCCCCGTGAAGCTGATGCCGCTGGATTTGGTCGGCGCAAGCATGGACACGCGGTACAGCTCGACGCTCAACGGCGAGTCGATGGACAGCGGGCCGCTGCCGTTGGCAGCCAGTTCGCCGCCGACCACGATCAGCGAGACTTCGGCGTCGAACGGGTCGAGCTTGATGTCCCGGTCGGTATCGGACAGGTCCTTGATGTGACCGTAGATACCGGTCAGGCCGTTGGCCATGGAGACGTTTTCGTAGAGGCGGATGTTCACGCTGTTACGAATACGAATACCGTGGCGTTGGTTGCTGATCACTTTGTTGCCCCACAGCAGGTTGTCAGCACTCTCATAGAGCGTGATGCCATCGGTGTGGTTCTTGTAGATCTCGTTGTAGGCGATCAGGTTGTTCACGCTGTTACGGTCGATCACCAGGCCCGAGAGTTTGTTGTCGTAGCTTCTGTTGTTGATGATGAAGCTGTCGTTGACCTCACGGGAAATAATGATCCCGTGCTTCTTCTTGGTCCCGTAGACGGTGTTGTCGGCGATGATCAGCCGATGGGAACGGTCGTGGGGGTCGATGCCGTAGACGATGTTGTCTTTGTAGGTGTTGCTCTTGACGACAAAGTCGCGGGTCTCGTAGCAGTAGAAGCCGTACCACATGTCCGAGAACTCGGAACCGATGATCCAGCCGGTCGGTTCCGGGCGCTTGAGGACCTTGGCCATGTTCGGCGTGTATTGGGAAATACTCACCCCGTACGACTTACTGTTGGCGTAGCCGAAGCTGGCCATCTTGGTGTTGACGATATAGGTCTCGGTGCCGCCCCAGGCCAGCAGGAACGGTCGGAATTCCTTGGGCGAGCGGAACGTGGCGGGGCCATTGTCCTTTTCACGCCAGCCGGTGACCTTGGTGTCGCGGATGAACATCTGGCCATCGTTGACCAGGAACGCACCGCCCTCCTGGGACAGGCGCAGTTCCTGGGTCTGTTTGTCGATTTCCAGGATGCCTTTCTGGCCGACCACGATCGGAATCTTCGCCAGGTAGACACCTGGCGAAGTCTGGATGATGTACTTGGGCTGTTTCTTGGCCAGCTCCTTGAGGTTCATGTAGCCATCGTCGACGAAGATGGCCTGTGGGATGCCGTGCTGACGCACTACCCACTCGGCCATCTTGTTGTCGCCGCCGATGAAGTCCTTCAAGGCGTTTTCCTGCATCATCCGACGCACGCTGACTTTGCCGGGCTTGGTCCGCACGATTTTTGCCGCGGCCGCTTCGGCGGTGTAGCCGGAGAGGTCGGGCAGGGTCGGCTTGGCCAGTTCCAGTGGCGCGGTCGGCGCACTGTTGACGGTGTAGGTCTTGGCCCGTTGCAGTTCCTTGACCACGTTGCCCGGCTTGACCGCCGGTTCAACGTTGGCGAACGCCGGCGCGCCGGCCAGCAGCATCGCTGCGACCAACAGGCTGATCGAACCTTTCATCGCCTGGCTGTTCCTGAGGTAGCGGTTCATTTCGGGCACTCCCATGGCCATTCGCATCAGAAGCGCCAGATCACGTCGACAAAGGCGCGATGCATGTACGAATCGACCTCTTTGCCGTAGGCGTCGCCTGGCTTGAACACGCCGCCACGAAAGCGCACCAGCGCCGACGGCTCATCAATGGACTGACTCAGCGCGGCCGGCAGCAGGCCTTGCTTGAAGTACTTGGTCACCACCAGGTCGACTTCCTGGCCCAGGTCCTTGTTACCGTCACGCAGCGGCAGGGACGAGGTGGACAGGATCGCGCCGGTCACGTCGTCGGTGTTGTTTTCCACGGCGTTGATGCCGTTGCTGCCCACCGGCTTGTTGCCGTCCACGCGCCAGAACTTGTGGTACACCAGGCTGGCGTCGTATTCGTCACGCAGCTGCCAGGAACCGAACAGGCTGGCGCTCTGGGTGTTGGCCATTTCGCCACGGAACGCTTCGCCGAAACGGTGCACGCGCGAGCGGGTGCCGGTGAAGTTCGAGCGGTTGCTTTGCAGGCCGTTCTGTTCGTAGTCCTCGCTGGCGCGGGCATAGGCCGCACCGACTTGCCATTGCGGGTCCAGACGCAGGCGGATACCCAGGTCGGTGGCCCAGCCGTCGACGTCATCACTGTGCTTGGCTTGCGCCGGACGCGTGCCGTCGGCATTGAGCGGGTTGACGGTGTCACGGTCACCGGTCATGCCGGTCAGGCTCGCCCAGTAGTTGACGGTGTTGGTGTTGCGCCAGTTGTAGGCGTCGCTGTTGGCTTCCAGGCCCAGCCAGGTCAAGTCACCGTTCTGGGTCTTGTCCAGGGTATCGGTAGGTTCGCCCGGGGTCGGATAATCGAGGCTGCCGCTGTCGTGGGAATGGTGGGCACGGATACCGGCCCACTGGCCGGGCATCCACTGGTAACCCACGTCACCGTAGACGTGCAGGCGATCCTTGTCCTTGGGGGACAATTCTTTCAGGTCGGTGCGGTATTCGCTGAACCGCTCGGCGACGCCGAGGTTGGCCCGCAGCAAGGTGGTGTCGAAGGTCCAGTTCAGGGCTTCGATGTTGGTGTCGCGCCATTGGCCGTCGTCATTGCGCAGGCGCTGGCGACCGAACTTCAACTGCTCGCCCGGGTAAGGGGTCAGGCCACGGTAGCCAATCCAGAACTCGCGCATAGCCAGGTAGCTTTTCTTGGCTTCGCGATCGCCGCTGTCGGTTTCCTGGGTGGCGCCATCGGACTGCTGCAGGGTGTCGGTCTCGATGATATCGGAGGACGTCACGGCCTGGGCCATGGCGTAGGCGCTCCAGGCGCCGCTTTCGCTTTCACCGTAGACCCACGGACGCAAATCCAGGCCGACACCGTTGACGTCGCCACCGCTCTGGGTGCCGAGGTCACGGTCATCTTCGGACTGCCCGGTGATCTTCACTTCCAGGCCGAAATTCTTGCTATCGGTCAGTGCCGCCAGGGTCGGGCAGGACCACAGCAGGGCAAACGACAGGCCAATACCGGCCTGCACAAAAGGGTTGAGCTTCAAAAGCTTCATAGAGGTTCCTCGCCGTCATCTTCTTTTAGGGCTTGCAGTTCCAGCGTATCGGGGCTCATCGAGCCGCGAATGGCCTGTTCTTGTTGTAGCAGGCGTTGGGCTTGTGCAAGTTGTTGCGGCGGTAATTGTGTTTCGAGGGTCTGGGCAAGTTCGGTCGCTTGCGGGGTGTTCTGTGCCTTGGCCAACTGGCTGAAGACATAGGCGTTGACCGGGTTGGGCTTGGTGCCCTTGCCCTGGGAGAACAGCTGGGCAATGGCGAAATCGGCGCTGTTCTGGCCGTTGCGGGCGGCCTTGAGCAGGTGGTCCAGGGCTTTTTGCGGGTACACCTGGCCCAGGTAGCCGCGGCGATAGATCTGGCCGAGGTAGTAGTCGGCAGCCACTTCGCGACCAACAGCTTTCTGGAAATGCGCCTCGGCGACCTTGGCATCGGCCGGGACCCACTTGCCTTCGTAGTAAAGCTTGCCCAGCAACAGCTCGGCGCGAGGCTGGTCGGCGGCGCGGCCGTTTTCCAGGTACTGCATCATCTTGTCGACGTCACCCAGTTCGGGGAAGTCGTAGAGCAATTGCGCCAGGCTGACCCAGGCAGCGGGGTAGCCAGGGGCGATGCCTTCGAGCAACGACTGGGCGGTCTTTTCATCGGTCTTGCCCAGGCTGGCATCGGCCAGGACACGGGCGACGCTGTCCACGCGCTGGGCGGATACGACGCCACGGGCGTGACCGTCCTGCATCTGCTTGAGCAACGCGGCCTGCTGTTCCGGCTGGCCGCGTTTCTGATAGACCGTGGCCAATTCGACGTAGCAAATGTCCGTAGTCGCCAGCGCGGCCTTGCAGACCTTCTCGACTTCATCCAGGTGCTGGTCGTAGGTGCCCTGGGTGCGGTAGAGCAGAATCTGCGCCAGGCCTGCTTCCGGGTAGCCGGCGCTGCGCCATTGGCTGATCTGCTGCTGGGCGTTGACGTTCGGGAAACTGTGGGGATATTGCAGGTACAGCATCGCCAGCGGGATCAGGGTATTACCTTCACCGTTGGCGAAAGCTTTTTTCAGCAGACCTTCGGCTTCGTGTTTTTCCGCTTCGGTGGAGCCCGGCTTGGCTACCAGCAGGCGACCCAGGCGCGCCTGGGCCCGGGGCGAGATATCGGCCGCGGCGCGATAGGTCGCCTCGGCTTTTTTCATCTGCTCCGGATCACGGCTGTCCACCTGGATATCGGCCAGGCCGACCTGGGCTTCGCTGTAGCCCAGGTCTGCCAGTTGCTGATAGTTCTGCTGCGCCAGCGCCGTGTCGCCGCGCTTGAGGGCTTCGTTGGCCAGGCGTTGATCGGGCAGGCCGGCGCAACCGGCCAGGCTGACGGCCAATGCCAGGGCACAGAGTGTCCCCATGTGGGAACGAGCTTGCGGCATATCATCCTGACCGCGTTGATCCTTTCGCGAGCAAGCTCGCTCCCACAGGGTCTGTGGGGTGTTAAGGATTTTTATAATGGTCACGGGCATATCCTCGACTTAAAGACCGACGGCCATGGCTTTGTCGATCAGCCAGTTCAGGTTCGGGCCACGGTCGCTGGTGACTTCTACCGGACGGCCTGCCAGCGAGCTGTCCAGGGGTTCGTCAGGCTGGATCAACACACGGATATCGGAAGACAGGTCGGCACTTTTCAGGCTGGTGCTGCTGACGATCTTGCCGGTACGGGTACCTTCTTCGCCGGCGACCTGGAAGTTGACGGGCGTACCTGGGCGCACGTCGCCGAACTGGCGATAGGAGAAACGCGCCTCGACGTTGGCTTCGGTGCCTCGTGGAACCAGTTGGAAGATCACGTCGCCCTTGCTGGCGTACTGGCCGTTGGCGACCAGTTGCTGGGCCACGATGCAGTCGCACGGAGACGTCAGGGTGCCGGTCATTTGTTTACCGAACAGCTCTTCGACCTTGGCTGGCTGTAACTGGTTGTCGTCCAGGTGACCTTTGAGCACATCGAGCATGCTGGTGCTGAAGGTCGCCAGCGGGGCGCCTTTGGCTGCCACGCCGTCGGCCTTGACCAGGCTTTGCACGGTGCCGTCGCGCGGCATGGTGATGGCCGTGCCCGGTACGTTCACCAGGCCCGCCTGGGCGTGGCTGACGAAGTACATGCCGTACACCGACTTGAAGATGAAACCGAACGCCGCCAGGCCAACGATGAAGACCCCGAGGCTGAAGGTCACGGCGCGCAGGCGACCCAAGGCACTCATGCCGCCGTTTTCGTCTTTCTGCTTGCGAGCCTTGGTGAAGTTATCGCGCTGCAGGGTCGCCAGTACGTCACCGACACCGACGATGTCGCCGGCCAGGTGCGAGGTGATGATGTGACGCAGTGTCGAGATGTCCCGAGGCTCCAGGTTCTGGAACTGGCAACCGGTGCGGCCGGTCTGGCGGTCGTAGGAGCGGATCTGCAATTCCACGTCCATGGCCAGGCCAAGGTTGTCGATGACGAACTGCAGGCGACCCTTGTAGGACTCACCGACCTTGAGGGGCATCTGGCCGGCATTGAAGCTCAGGCCACCGGCGGACAGGTCCAGGACCTTGACTTCCATGGGGGTGCGGTCAGGGCCGAAGAAGCGCAGCTTGGCCGGGATTTTGACCCGGGCGTGTTGGCGCTGGGCTTCGGATTCATGCACTACGTTGACATTCACGGCGGTGTTCATAGGGGCGATTTCCTAGTTAATTCATTCAAGTCCGGTCAGACCATCGTCAGCAGCACGGCGACAAAAATGCTGCCGGCGGAGAAGGTCATGGTCCGAGACGACCAAGTGTTGAACCAACGTTGAAAGCTGGCGAGATCACGGGTCAGGTGGGTGGGCTGGCGGGTCCAGGACTGTTGATCGAGGCGGAAGAACACGTAGATCTTCACCAGGGCACCGACGATCTGGTTGTAATAGAGAATCGCCGGGTAGGCAGGGCCGATCCGGTGTCCGGAGCACGACAGCAGCAGGGTCAGGATCAACCGCGTGATGCCGATCCACAGCAGGTACACCAGGATGAACGCGGTGCCGTACTTGAAGCTGGCGATCAGTGCGACGGTCAGGCCCAGCAGCGAGGTCCACATCGACACGCGCTGGTCGAACAGCACCACCGAAGTGAACAGGCCCAGACGGCGCAGCCCCAGGCCCAGGGCCCGGGAGTTCTGTCGCAGGTTGTTGCCGTACCAGCGGAACATCAGCTTGCGGCTGGCCTTGATGAAGCTTTTCTCCGGTGGATGCTCGACGGTGTTGATCGCCGCATCGGGTACGTAGAAGGTGTCGTAGCCCAGGCGCATCAGGCTGAACCAGCTCGACTTGTCATCACCGGTGAGGAACTTGAAGCGACCCAGGCGCCAGTGTTGCAGCGAGTCGCTTTCCACGTCGGCGATGAAGTCCGGGTTGGTCACCACGGTGGCGCGGAACACCGACATACGGCCGGTCATGGTCAGCACGCGCTTGGACAAGGCCATGGAGCACATGTTGATATGCCGTTGGGCGAAGCGCAGCTTGTGCCATTCGCTCATGATGTAGCCGCCGCGCACTTCGCAGAACTCGTTGGTGGTCAGGCCGCCGACGTTGCCGAACAGCTGGAACCACGGCACGGTCTTGCGTACGACGCCTTCGGCGAGCACGGTATCGCCGTCGATCACCGCAACCACGGCGCGGTCGTCCGGCAAGTGCCGGGAGATGGCGCGGAAGCCGTAGGCCAGGCCGTCACGCTTGCCAGTGCCGGGAATGCGCACGAAGTCCAGCTTGACCCGCGCTGGCGGGTTCATGCGGGCCCAGAGGCTCTTGACCAGCAGTTCGTCGGACATTTCCACGATGGAGCAGACCACGGTGGTGGGCAGCTCGCAGTCGATGGCCTCGCGAATCACCGAGCCATACACCTGGGCAGTGGTCAGCGCATCGATCCGGAAGCTGGTGACCATCAGGTACACGTGGGACGGATCCGCCGCCTTGCCCAGCTTGCGTACCTTGCGGCGCAGGTGCGGGTAGACGATGTAGAGGAAGATCATGCCGCGCACGAAATGCGTTGCTCCCATGGAGTAACGCCAGATGCCCACGGCGCCGATCAGGAAGATGAAATCCTTGGATTCGGAGTCGAACGTGGACGTGGGCAGCGCCATGGCGATGCCCATCAATAAACTCAAGTAAAACAGCCAACCGGCGGCCTGAAGCAGGCCGTGCTTTAGCCTGTGCATAATCTGCATCCGTCTCTATCTCGGGCGGGCCTTGTGGGCGGCCCGATGGGTTAAGGCAGGCGAAAGGCCGGCCGGGGCAAGCCCCGGCCGGCAAACAGACTTACCAGCAGATGCCTTCGGTCCGGCCACTCGGGTTGGTGGCCTTGGACATGAAGCCGACCAGGTCAATGACCTGCTTGCCTTCCGGTACGTTTTCGGTCAGCGCGCGGAACTTCTCGTCGCGGTTGCCCAGGATGATGATGTCGGAGCTGTCGATCACCGAGTCGAAGTCGGCGTTGAGCAAGGACGAGACGTGAGGAATCTTCGACTCGATGTAATCCTTGTTCGCACCGTGGACGCGGGCGTATTCGACGTTGCTGTCGTAGATCTTCAGGTCGAAACCCTTGCCGATCAGCATTTCTGCCAGTTCCACCAATGGGCTTTCACGCAGGTCGTCGGTGCCGGCCTTGAAGCTCAGGCCCAGCAGGGCGACTTTGCGCTTGTCGTGGCTGGAAACGATGTCGAAGGCGTTCTGCACCTGGGATTCGTTGCTGCGCATCAGCGAGTTGAGCAGCGGCGCTTCCACGTCCAGGGAACCGGCGCGGTAGGTCAGGGCACGAACGTCCTTGGGCAGGCAGGAACCGCCGAAGGCGAAGCCTGGGCGCATGTAGTACTGGGACAGGTTCAGGGTCTTGTCCTGGCAGACTACGTCCATCACTTCACGGCCATCGACGCCGACTGCCTTGGCGATGTTGCCGATCTCGTTGGCGAAGGTCACCTTGGTGGCGTGCCACACGTTGCAGGTGTACTTGATCATCTCGGCGACGGCGATGTCCTTGCGGATGATCGGTGCGTCGAGCTCTTCGTACAGCGATTGCAGAACGTCGCCAGAGGCTTTGTCGAACTCACCGATAACGGTCATCGGCGGCTGGTCGTAGTCTTTGATTGCGGTGCTTTCGCGCAGGAACTCAGGGTTGACCGCGACACCGAAATCGACGCCGGCTTTCTTGCCGGAGCAGTCTTCCAGGATCGGGATGACAACGTTTGCCACAGTGCCCGGCAATACGGTGCTGCGAACCACGATAGTGTGGCGGGTGGTCTTGTCACGCAGGACAAAACCGATCTCGCGGCACACCGCTTCGATGTAGTTCAGTTCCAGGTCGCCGTTCTTTTTGCTGGGTGTACCGACACAGATCATCGACAGGTCAGTATCGCGAATTGCCTCGGCGAAGTTGGTCGTACCGCGCAGTCGGCCTGTTTGAATGCCTTGCGCCAATAGCTCGCCAAGACCAGGTTCAACGATCGGCGATTTGCCGGCGTTGATCATGTCGATTTTGTCTTTGGCGACATCCACGCCAACTACATCATGGCCCCGTGCAGACAGGCAACCGGCACATACTGCACCGACGTAACCCAAACCAAATATGCTAATGCGCATCGCATTTACCTCTGTTTTTCACGCCATTAAATGGCCGGAGTTAATAGTGTTCAGCGGTCATAGTGCACTCGGAAGTGTGGAATGCAGGCGCCACAATGCCGTGTGCAGGCATACTAAGTTCCGAGTGTCTAAATAATTGCACTCAAGTTGTGCGCAAAGCGGCCTAGTTTGTTATGACCTGCCCTGTTATGCAGCCAGTTCCCGTTTTCAGGAACGCTCGTGCAAAAGTCCTTCACTTCCGATCCCTGGCAAAAAGCCCACAAAATCAGAAGCTTGTGTGCTCGGGTGAGCACGTTGTAGGGGCGCAGCCTTGGCCTTGTAGGGGATAGTAATGGTGCGTTATCTCCTGTCCTTTATAAGATGGATCCAAATAGGCGACCGTTTCGCTAAATTGCCATGACAACTTGGTTACTGGGATCGACGGCCTATGTAAGTCTTCTCTTACACGCTCCGTGAGAATCGTTACGGGTGGTATGAGCCGTGCAATTTCACATAGTTCCGATCCGCTCATCGCGATTTTCGAAATTTTTCGAAATATTATCGAAGATGGCACTGCCCTCAATATGATGGCACTTGCCGTTTCATCCTTTATTAATGGGGAGTTAGGAGGGGGAGATAGTTTTGTGCCACTACCGATAAAAAATTTTGGTGCCACTACGCAAAAAACTGACGAGTGTCGAGTGAAAGAAAAGTTAGCGGGGGAGTGGGCCGATTTATTGACGTCATGAAACTGGCGAAACAGGCGGGTAACTAAGATGACAGATCGGGGCTTGATCGAAGCCCCCGATCAGGGGCGATATAAGGTTATGCCTTATTCGGGGGCGTGATCGCGCAAGAACACCAGTTTGTCCTGGCTCGACTGTTGTGCACTGAAGCGATAACCCTGCACATCGAATTGGCTGAGTGCCGCAGGGTCGTGGATCCGTTCCTGAATCACGAAACGACTCATCAGGCCCCGGGCTTTCTTGGCGTAGAAGCTGATGATCTTGTACTGGCCATTTTTCAGGTCTCGGAACTCGGTATCGATGACGCGCGCTTTCAGTGCGCTGCGCTTGACCGCCGAGAAGTACTCATTGGATGCCAGGTTCAACAGCACGTCATCGCCTTGTTCGGCCAGGGCTTCGTTCAGCCATTCGCTAATGCGTGTACCCCAGAAAGCGTAAAGGTCCTTGCCCCGGGCATTGGCCAGCTTCGTGCCCATTTCCAGGCGATAGGGTTGCATCAGGTCCAGTGGCCGCAGCAGGCCATAGAGGCCGGAGAGCATGCGCAAGTGTTGCTGGGCATAGTCGAAATCGGCTTCGCCAAAGCTTTGCGCATCCAGGCCCGTGTACACGTCGCCCTTGAAGGCCAGCAGCGCCTGCCTGGCGTTGGCCGGGGTGAACGCCGGCGTCCAGCTACCGAATCGAGCGGCATTGAGCCCCCCAATCTTGTCGGAAACGTGCATCAGCTCGCTGATCTGTGCCGGCGAGAGTTCGCGCAACTGTTCGATCAGTTCCTGGGAATGATCCAGGTACTGCGGTTGGGTAAAACGCTCGGTGGCCGGCGGTGTTTCGTAATCGAGGGTCTTGGCGGGGGAAATCACCATCAGCATGAAATCGTCTCCTTGAGGGTGCGGCGATTCTAGGGGGTTGTCCGGGTGGACTCCAGCTATTGGGGTGATAGGTGATGGATGGGCGAATATTGACGGGCAGTGTGGCGAGGGAGCTGTGGGAGCAAAGTCTGTGGGAGCAAAGCTTGCTCGCGATGAACGATGACGCAATCTTGCAGATGGATCTTGTCGACTGCATCGCGAGCAAGCTTTGCTCCCACAGGTCTGCTCCCCAAGTCCGCTGATCACAAGGGTATTGGGCCAGGATCGGCTATGATGCCGCGCGGGTTTCGTTATGGAGACATCCCTTTTGCGTATCGCTCTTCTGTTATCGGCCTGGCTGTTGAGCCTGGGCGCCATTGCTGCGCCCAACGATGTCGCCACCCTGGATCGCAGCACGTGGCCGGAACAGCTCACCAGCCCGACGCTGTTCGATGTGGCCTCGCGGGCCGAAATCCTGATGTTCGCCCGGGTCTTGCTGGACGTCGATGCCATGGACGAAATCGCGCTCAAGCAATACCTGGGGCTGCGCACGGTGAATATGGTCGCGATCGACGCGCTTCGCGCCCGGCTGTGGCAGCGTTTGCTGGCCAACTACAACTTCGCACAGCGCAGCTGCGATCAGGACGCCTCCTTCTGTTACCTGGTCGAGGACATGGCGACCCTGCGCGAAGAGGCGCGCAGGTTCCATCTGGACGACGACTCCTATTACATCAAGTGGGCCGCGCCGAGCCAGATCTTTCATACCCAATACCGCGATGAATTGCTGCGTAAAGCCGCGCTTTTTCCGCAAACCAGCAGCGAAATCGAACGTTTCGGCGATTACGAGCGCAACGGCGAAGATATGAACGACCGCCTGTTCCTGCTGACCTTCGACAGCGCCGCCAACGTTGCGCCGGACAACACCCCGTGGCTGACCGACTACCTGCGCAAGGCCAACATGAATGGCACCTTCTTCGTGCTGGGCAAGGACATCCAGGCGCGGTTGGAAGAGCGCTCGGTCAACAATCTCCAGGCGTTGTATTCAGGACAATGCGTGGGTGTGCAGGGCTGGGAGTTCCGCTCCCACAGCCATTGGCAGGACTGGCAAGACTCGGTCCGGCGCAGTGTCGAGCTGGTCAAGGGCAAGCTGCCGGAGAATTACGTGCCGCTGTTCCGCCCGCCCCAAGGCCAGCGTCGTGGCGATGCGCAAGCGTTCTTCCGGCAGCAGGGCTTGCAAGTGGCGCTATGGGACATCGACCCCCAGGACAGCAACAGTCGGCTCAAGCCTGAGCAAAGCGCCCAGCGCGCGCTGACCCTGATGCTGCTGTGGCGCCACGGGGTGATCAATTTCAATGCCAAGCAGGATGGGGTGAAAACGGCGTTGCCCTGGCTCATGACGCAAACGGCGCAAAGCGGAATCGGTTGGGCGGAGTGTCAGGACGCGTTTCGCTGAAACCGGCGAAGGCCCGGAAACATTGGGGGAGGAGAAAAAAACGGCGCACATTCATGACAACCGGACTTCCGACTTTAACGGCGCAACGGCGGTACGCCAAGGGTTATTCGTCACTCTGAAAAATAAACTTCAAAAAAGCGTCAAAGTGCTTTTTCCTGTCATGGTTTTTGGAGTATCAAGAAGTCAGACCGCCGAAACCTGCAACACAGGTGGCGTCTTCCAAGACCCAGATTGTGTGCAGTTCACCTGAAAATCCTCGCGGGTGAATTCGGTGGCTACCTCGAGGCGCAGCACTGTCACGGTATTGCGTCGAATGGCCCCCACATAGGTGACCGAGTATGGATGACCACGGACGTAGCCTTTCCTCCAACCAGCCAATCCTCTATGTACTCGATACCAACGTATTGATCCACGATCCAAACGCACTCCTGAACTTCGAAGAACACCACGTTGCCATCCCAATGACCGTGCTTGAGGAGCTGGACAAGCTCAAGAGCGGGCACCACAGCGTTGCGGCCGAATGCAGGCAGGCGATCCGCCTGATCGACAAGACCCTGGGCGATGCCTCCCCTGAGGATGTAGAACTTGGCGTGCCGATCCAGCGTGGCAAAAGTGGTCCCAAGGGCCTGCTTTCGATTCTGATGAGCAAGCGCACCGAACCCAACCTGGTGCTGCCTGAACACCTGAACGACAACATCATCATCAACCAGTTGATCGATCTGCACGCACGCACCAAGGACCAGGCCGTGGTGCTGGTGACCAAAGACATCAACATGCGCCTCAAGGCCCGCGCCTGCGGGATCGCGGCGGAGGACTACAGCACCGACCAACTGGTCGACGACGTCTCGCTGTTGCCCAACGGCTACCACACCATGACCGGCTCTTTCTGGGACCGTGTGAGCAAGGTCGAGACTCGCCAGGACCATGGTCGCACCTGGCACCAGGTGCAACTGATCGACAACCTGCCGGCCGTGCACATCAACGAATTCATCATCGACGAACAAGGATTCGTCGGCTGGATCAAGGAAATCCAGGTCGACAAGCTGCTGATCCTTGACCTGCACCAGGAACCTTTGCTGCACCAGGAAGCCTGGGGTCTCAAGCCTCGCGACATCTACCAGAGCCTGGCCCTGTTCGCCTTGCTCGACCCGGATATCCACCTGGTCAACCTGTCCGGCGCCGCCGGCTCCGGCAAGACCATCCTGGCCCTGGCCGCCGCCATCGAGCAGACCATGGTCAGCAAACGCTACCGGCGCATCATCGCCACCCGCAGTGTGCAGGGCCTGGACCAGGAAATCGGTTTCCTGCCCGGCACCGAAGCGGAGAAAATGGAGCCGTGGCTGGGGGCGATCACCGACAACCTCGAAGCCTTGCACATGGATGACGAAAGCACCCATGGCAGCGTCGACTACATCCTCAGCAAAGTGCCGTTGCAGTTCAAATCCCTCAACTACATTCGCGGGCGCAGCTTCCAGCAGAGCCTGATCCTGATCGACGAATGCCAGAACCTGACCCCGCACCAGATGAAAACCATCATCACCCGTGCCGGTGCCGGTTCCAAAGTGGTGTGCCTGGGTAACCTGGCGCAGATCGACACCCCTTACCTGTCCGCGACCAGCTCCGGGCTGACCTACCTGACCGAACGCTTCAAGGACTTCCCCAACGGGGTCCACATCACCCTGCAGGGCGTACCGCGCTCGATCCTGGCCGAATACGCCGAATCCCATCTGTAACCCCAGGCAAACCGGGCGACCTCAAGGTCGCCCGGTTTTTTACCCTGTCACCATAAGCGCCTGTGGGAGCGAGCCTGCTCGCGATGACGGTGTGCCAGCCACATATTTTTATCTGATAAACCGCCATCGCGAGCAGGCTCGCTCCCACAAAGGGATCTACGGTGTTCAGCAAATTCCAGGCCGCCGTGGGTGCGACAATCAACCCTGCCGGAATCTGACCCACAGGTTTACAATCGACACTCCCGATCAGGAGTAACCCTGTGCTGACTCATCTCGATTCCCAAGGTCGCGCCAACATGGTCGACGTGACCGACAAGGCCGTGACGTTCCGTGAAGCCACGGCTGAAGCCTTTGTGCGCATGTTGCCCGATACCCTGCAGATGATCGTCAGCGGCGGCCATCCCAAGGGCGATGTGTTTGCCGTTGCGCGCATTGCCGGTATTCAAGCGGCGAAAAAAACCAGCGATCTGATCCCGCTCTGCCATCCGCTGATGCTCACCAGCGTCAAGGTCGAGCTCAATGCCGAGGGTGAGGACCGCGTTCGCATCGTTGCCCGTTGCAAACTGTCGGGGCAGACCGGTGTGGAGATGGAAGCACTGACCGCCGCCAGCGTTGCCGCGCTGACCATCTACGACATGTGCAAGGCCGTGGATCGCGGCATGACCATCGAAGGTGTGCGGGTGCTGGAGAAACTCGGCGGCAAGAGCGGCCACTTCCAGGCGGATGCCTCATGAAAATCAACGTGAAGTTCTTTGCCCGTTACCGTGAAGCGCTTGGCGTGGATTCGGTAAAGGTGGAAGGTGATTTTGCCACGGTCGACGATGTGCGCGTGTTGCTCGCCCAGCGTGACGGTGCCGAGGTGCTGAAGGAACAAAACCTGATGTGCGCGCGCAACGAGGACCTGTGCCAGCTCGACGAGCCGCTGCTGGACGGTGACGAAGTGGCGTTCTTCCCCACCGTGACCGGAGGCTGAGCCATGGCGATTCGTGTGCAGGCCGATCCGTTCGACCCGGGCGCCGAAGTCAACGCGATGCACGCGGCCAATGTCGGCGTGGGGGCGGTGGTGAGTTTTGTCGGCTACGTGCGTGATTTCAATGACGGCCTCGATGTGTCCGGGATGTTCCTGGAGCACTATCCAGGCATGACTGAAAAAGCCCTGGGCAAGATCGCCACCGAGGCCGAGCAGCGCTGGCCGCTGCTCAAGCTGGAGGTGCTGCACCGCATCGGTGCCCTGGAGCCGGGCGAGCCGATCGTCTTCGTCGCGGCCGCCAGTGCCCATCGCCAGGCGGCATTCGACGCCTGCGCCTTCGTCATGGACTACCTCAAGACTCGAGCGCCGTTCTGGAAAAAGGAAAACACTGTCGACGGCCCGCGCTGGGTTGAAGGGCGCGACAGTGATCATGCGGCGGCGGATCGCTGGAAGCAGTAGGCAGCCTGTCAGTCGTTTGGAGGCTGTGAGTCCGCCTTCGCGAGCAAGCCCGCTCCCACAGGGAATCTGTGTCGTACACAATATTTGTGCTCAACGCAGGGCCTCTGTGGGAGCGAGCTTGCTCGCGAAGGGGCTATCAGCCTTCCATCATTTTCCCGCTTTCCCCAATTGACGGTATGTACATTAAAGTCCAGTATGGATTTATAAGTACAAATAGTCGCATCCACCTTTCTCTGCCAAACCAACAACAACCCGCGAGAGATCGATCATGAAAAAATTCCCCCTCATCACCGGCCTGGCCTTGAGCCTGCTGGCCTCCAGCAGTCTGTTCGCCGCCGAGAAAACCTTGCGCATCGGCATCGAGGCGGCTTATCCGCCGTTTGCTTCCAAGACCTCGGAAGGGAAGATCGAGGGTTTCGACTACGACATCGGCAATGCCCTGTGCGTGCAGATGCAGGTCAAGTGCGAATGGGTCGAGGGTGAGTTCGACGGGCTGATTCCGTCGCTGAAGGTGAAGAAGATCGACCTGGCGCTGTCGTCCATGACCATCACCGAAGAGCGCAAGAAATCGGTGGATTTCACTCACAAGTACTACTTCACCTCATCGCGGCTGGTGATGAAGGAAGGGGCGGTGGTCGATGACCAATACGCCAGCCTCAAGGGCAAGACCGTGGGCGTGCAGCGGGCCACCACCACTGACCGTTATGCCACCGAAGTCCTCGAACCCAAGGGTGTGATCGTCAAGCGCTACAGCAATAACGAAGAAATCTACATGGACCTGGCGTCCGGTCGCCTGGACGCGATTTTCGCCGACACCATCCCGCTGGAAGACTTCCTGTCTATGCCCCGTGGCAAGGGCTACGCGTTTGTCGGGCCGGAGCTCAAGGACCCGAAATACGTCGGTGAGGGCGCTGGTATCGCGGTGCGCAAAGGCAATACCCAACTGGTGGCGGACTTGAACAAGGCCATCGATGGGATTCGGGCCAACGGGGAGTATCAGAAGATCCAGGCCAAGTACTTCAAGTCGGATATCTACGGCGACTGATCGATCGCCATCGCGAGCAGGCTCGCTCCCACATTGGATCTCATTGAACACAAATAGCGTGTTTGATACAGACCCCTTGTGGGAGCGAGCCTGCTCGCGATGAGGCCAGGCCTGGCGACAAAAAACCTCAGCCCTTCAACTCCTTCAAATGCTTGTAAACCGTCGCCCGCCCCATGTTCAGCACATTGGCCACATAGTTGGAAGCGCTCTTGCCCTTGAACGCGCCTTCGGCATGCAGCGCCAGCACCAGCTCGCGTTTGTGGTCGCGGGTCAGCAGGTTCAGGCTCAGTTGCCGTTCGCGCATCCAGGCGTGCAGGAAGGTGTTGATCCGCTCCTGCCAGTCATCTCGAAACAGTGAGTCCGGCTGCGGGATCAATTTCCCCGGCGACAGGAACAGGTCCAATGCGGCCTTGGCGTTCTCGAACAGCGAAATATTCAGGTTGATGCACAGCACCGCCAGCGGATGCCCATTGGTGTCACGCAGTACGCTGCTGAGGCTGCGAATCTTCTGCCCGTCCCAGTTCAGTTTTTCGTAGGGCCCGATGTTACGTTCGCTGACGTCCTCGCTGAGCATGTCCTCCAGGGACGAATCGTCGCCAATCTCGCGCTTGGACAGGTTGTTGGCGATGTAGTCGACTTTCTGAGTGCGCAGGTCGTGCAGCACCACTTCGGCGTGGGGGTAGAACAGCGTGGCGATGGCGTCGGCGATGGTGCGGAAGTTTTCCAGCGCCGGATCGGGTTGCGAGGCGGTCATGACAGGGCTCCAGGCAGCGTCAGCGCCCCGTGAGACAGGGGCGCGGGGGAGTGTGCCGCAATCGTGGCGATGCGTCACCTGAGTGGGTTCACTCCAAGCGCTTGGGGGAGAGCATGGCGCTGCTCAGGCCGAAACGGGTCAGCGCCTCGGGCAGCGGTTCGCCACGCACCAGCGCCGCGCTGGCCTGGCCCATCGCCGGGGAGGTCTGGATGCCGTAGCCACCCTGGGCCGCGACCCAGAACAGCCCGGGCACCTGTGGATCGAAACCGGACAACAGGTCGCCGTCGTGAACGAAACTGCGCAACCCGGCCCAGGTCCGGGTCGGACGGCGGATGGTCAGGGTGGTGGCCTCTTCGATCTGGTAGATGCCCATGGCGATGTCCAGCTCTTCAGGCTGTACATCATGGGGCTCCACCGGATCGGCGTTGGCCGGCGAACCAAGGAACATCCCGGCGTCGGGCTTCATGTAGAAGGATTCGTCCAGGCTTACCAGCATTGGCCAGTCATGAATATCCACGCCCTCGGGCCCGGCAAAGATGAAGGCCGCGCGCCGCTTGGGTTGCAGCCCTAGCTTCCGGGCGCCGGCCATTTCGGCCACCTGGTCGGCCCAGGCGCCAGCGGCGTTGATCAGTACCGGCGCGCTGAAGGTCTGGCCGGCGGTTTTCACCTGCCACAATCCCTGGTCGTCGCGGCTCAGGCCCAGCACTTCGCTGTCGGTGTGCACTTGGCCGCCGCTGCGACGAATACCGCGCAAGTAGCCCTGATGCAGCGCATCGGTGTCGATGTCGCAGGCCGTGGGGTCGTAGATTGCCCCGTGGACCTTGTCCCGCCGCAGGATTGGCAGCCGTACGCAGGCTTCTTCGGCGCTGAGCAGTTGCATCTGCGGCACCGTGGCCTTGGCGCTGAGGTACTGGTTGTTCAGCTCGGTCGGGTCACCGGTGAAGTCCACGGTCATTTCGCCCCGTGGGGTCAGCAATGGATGCTCGCAGAAGCCGCTCGGCGGGGCGTCGAAAAAATCCCGACTGGCCTGGGTCAACGCCCGCACCTGAGGGGTGCCGTAGGCGGCGCTGTACAGCGCCGCCGAGCGTCCGGTGGAGTGGTAGGCCGGATGGGACTCGCGTTCGAGCACGATGACCCGGCCGTGGGGCGCCAGCCAGTAACCGGTGGAAGCACCGGCAATGCCGCCGCCGATGATGATGAAATCTGCTGAGGTCATGTAGCTCTCCTGTCGAGCAACGGTGCCGGGCGTTCGTAGGAACCTGTGGAAGCGAGCCTGCTCGCGATAGCGGTGTGTCAGCCACCTATATTTATCTGATACACCGCCATCGCGAGCAGGCTCGCTCCCACAAGGGAAACTGGGGGGTGTCAGTTGTGAAGTCGGTAAAGCGCATTCGCCAACGCAACGTCTTCCAACCCCAGACCAATGGAACGGAAGAACACGTGGCGTTGATAATCGGGACGGGCCACGTAGTCGCTGAGCAGTTCGGGCAAGTCGCCGACGATTTTCGAAACATCCCAGCCGAACTGTTCGCTGGCTATCAGCATTTCACCGGCTGAACCTGGGGTGGTCTGACGATAATCGCAGAACACATCCATATCGTTGAGGCTCTGCGGCGGCACTTCGTGGGCGCGCGGAGCGTTGGTGCTGATGGAGGTGATCAGTGCCGGTTTGCTCAGGGTCTGTGGGTCGAGTACTGCCTTGGCGGACGAGGTGCAGAGCATCACCACGTCGGCGTCATGCAGCGCCGCTTCGAGGCTGTCAGCGATGTGCAGGCGTGGGTCCAGCTTGGTGATCGGCGCGAGCTCTTGTGCCGTTTTGCCCTTCAGGCTCGGTGAATAGAGACTGATGCCTTGCCAGTCCCGCAGGTCCTTGACGTATTGCACGTGGGCCCGGGCCACCGCACCGCTACCGATGACCGCCAGACGCCTGGCCCTGGGAGGAGCGAGGGCATCGACGGCGACAGCCGTGGTGGCGGCGGTGCGAGCGGTGGTCAACTCGGCGGCGTCGCACAGCAGCAGCGGCTGGCCGGTCTGCATCGACATCAACAAGGTCCACGCGGTTACCAATGGGCCTTGCTCGCGCACGATATAGGGCGAGGTCTTGACCCCGTAGACCTGCTCTTCGGCCAGCACGCCCAGGTAGTTGATGAAGTCCCCGGCACCCTGGGGAAACACCACCAGTTGCTGGGGCGGCTGCACCGCTTGCCCGACGGCGAGATCGCGGAACAGCTTGCGCAGGATCTGCGGCACATCGACTTGCCCGAGCAGTTCTTGGGCCTGGGCTTGAGTCATCACATAGGGCGTGCTGGGCATGGGGCCTCCGGAGTGCTTTTGTAAACTAATTTGTCTATTATGGACTTTTAGTTTTATCGAGCAATATCCCGGGCAAAAAAAAGCGCAGCCTGTCTTGGCTGCGCTGATCGTTCCCAAGCTCTGCGTGGGAATGCCTCAATGGACGCTCTGCGTCCGTCTCGATGCTAAGGTCGCTTGCGCTCTACCGGCCGCAACAGGTGGGTCGGTGGCATTTCACAACTGATCTTGCGACCCAACAACGCCTCGATCGACGGCAACTGATAAGAATCATCCTCCCCCGCGAAGCTGATCGATACACCCGCAGCCCCGGCACGGCCAGTACGCCCGATCCGGTGCACATAGTCATCCGGCACTTCCGGCAGGGTGAAGTTGATCACATGGCTGATCCCGTCGATGTGAATCCCACGGCCTGCCACGTCAGTAGCCACCAGCACACGAATCTTGCCCTCGCGGAAACCTTCCAGTGTCTTGATACGCTTGTGCTGCGGCACATCGCCCGACAGTTGCGCGGCGTTGACGCCATCGCGCACCAGGCGTTCTTCGATGCGGCGTACTTCGTCCTTGCGGTTGGCGAAGACCATCACCCGTTCCCAGCCATTGTCGTTGACCAGGTTGTAGAGCAGCTTGTACTTGTCGGCCCCGGCGACGGCGTAGATGTGTTGCTCGACGTTTTCGCTGGCGACGTTCTCGGCTTCGATCTCGACGATGGCCGGGTCGGTGGTCCACTGCTTGGCCAGGTTCATCACATCTTCGGTGAAGGTGGCGGAAAACAGCAGGGTCTGGCGTTCGCTTTTCGGTGGGGTCTGGCGAATGATCTGGCGCACTTGGGGAATGAAGCCCATGTCGAGCATGCGGTCGGCTTCGTCCAGCACCATCACTTCGACCATGTCCAGATGCACGTCGCCGCGCTGGTTGAAGTCCAGCAGGCGGCCCGGCGTGGCGACCAGGATGTCGCAGTGGCGGGCTTCGAGGTGCTTGAGCTGTTTGTCGAAGTCCATGCCGCCCACGAACGTCATGACGTTCAGGCCGGTGTACTTGGTCAGGTCGGCGGCGTCCTTGGCGATCTGCACCACCAGCTCGCGGGTCGGGGCGATGATCAGCGCCCGTGGCTCGCCCATGTAGCGTTCCTTGGGCGGTGGGGTCTGGAGCAGTTGGGTGATGATGGAGATCAGGAACGCGGCGGTCTTGCCGGTGCCGGTCTGGGCGCGGCCGATGGCGTCTTTGCCGGCGAGGGTGTAGCCGAGCACTTGCGCCTGGATCGGCGTGCAGTACGGGAAGCCCAGGTCCTGGATGGCATGCATCAGTTCCGGGGCAAGCTTGAAATCGTGGAAGCGGGTCTTGCCTTCCTGGGGTTCTACGACGAAGTCTTCGAGTTTCCAGGCGACGACCGGCGGTTTTGGTGCGCGTTCGCGGCGTGGCTTGGGGGCTTCGCTACGTGGTTTTTCCGGTTCAGGGGCGCTGACAGGTTGGGCGGCGGGCTCTTTTTTGGCCTGTGCAACAGGGGCGGCGCGGCGCGGTTGTTGCGCATCGGTACGGCTCGGGCCTTGGGTCGGCGCAGTGGAGCCAGGCGCGAGTTGCTCGGCCTCGTTTTTACCGAACATCTTCTTGAGTGCTTTGAGCACGGTCATCTCATCGATTGGTTAAGGAATGTACGCCGGCCAGTGTAATGCAAGAAACGGGCGCGGCGTAGTGTGATGATCAATGCGTTGACCTGGCAATCAGGCCTTCAGCGCAACCGCTCGGCCAGCCAGGTGCCGATGTCGCGAATCTCCTCGGGTAACACTTCGTGGCCCATTGGGTATTCCTGCCATGTCACGGTGACACCATGCTGCTTTAAATACTCTTTCGCGGTGCGGCCCATCGGGTTGAGTACCACTTCGTCGTATTGCCCGTGCAGCGCCAGGACCGGAATGCGTTGCTGGCTGGCCGACAATTGCAGCTCGTCGCTGAAGGTCGGTGCATAAGTAGACAGCGCGATCACGCCGCCCAGTGGGCCTTCCCATTTCACGAAGGCGGTGTGATAGACCACTGCGCCGCCCTGGGAGAAACCCGCCAGGAAAATCCGCGAGGCGTCTATTCCGCTGGCTCGCTGGCTGTCGATCAAGTCAATGACCCGTTGTGCCGAGGCTTCGAGTTGCTGCTCGTCAATGGCCCGCGCCGGGCTCAGGGCACGGATGTCGTACCAACTGGGCATCTCATAGCCGCCGTTGATCGTTACTGGTTGGGTCGGGGCCTGGGGCAGAACGAAACGTGTGGTGAGCAGTTTTTGCTGCAGCATTTCGGCAACCGGCAGGAAATCAAAACGATCGGCGCCCAGGCCGTGGAGCCAGATTACGCACGCGTCGGCAGTGCTGCTGGGCTCGAGAATCAAGGGGTCGGACATGGCTGTGCTCCAAATCTGTGCGGGTGCGCTTAATCAGTGCGTGATTACAGTGCGTTCCCGGTGCCTCAGTTAATTAGATGTCGCAAAGTTGAAAGTTTTTGTCTTGACGTGTTTTACAAGGGCTAAGCGCAGCGGTCTGGTACGGGCTTTGCTATGGGGTAGCTGAGTGATGATTCTCATGCTACGCGGTAACACTATCAGTTAGACGCGCCGCATGGGATATCGGAAATCCGGTGATGGATGTTCGCCAATAGCCGCTACGGGGCTTCGCGAACGTGAAGGGCTACAGCCCGTTCGGCCGATTGGTGAGAAGTGGGCATGAACACTGATTGTGGACGTTCTCATTAATAGACTCATAGCGAAGGTCCAGACGTCGGTTGACCCTAAAAAAAGCCAACAAGGGTCGGCAATGCCTCAAAAGGGTGCGACAGGACCCAAGCTCCGACACAACAAGAGCAAAACTGGAGGTTTGAATGAAGTTACTGAAATCCACCCTGGCTGTCGTGACTGCCGCAGCTGTGCTCGGTGTCAGCGGGTTCGCTCAGGCGGGTGCAACCCTGGATGCCGTGCAGAAGAAAGGCTTTGTGCAGTGCGGTGTGAGTGATGGCCTGCCGGGTTTCTCGGTGCCTGATTCGACCGGCAAGATCGTTGGTATCGACGCTGACTTCTGCCGCGCCGTTGCCGCTGCGGTATTTGGCGATGCGACCAAGGTCAAGTTCAGCCAGTTGAACGCCAAGGAGCGCTTCACCGCGCTGCAATCGGGCGAAATCGACATGCTCTCGCGCAACTCCACCATGACCAGTTCCCGTGACGCGGGCATGGGCCTGAAATTCCCAGGCTTCATCACCTACTACGATGGCATCGGCTTCCTGGCTAACAACAAGCTGGGCGTCAAGAGCGCCAAGGAACTGGACGGTGCAACTATCTGCATCCAGGCCGGTACCACCACCGAGCTGAACGTTTCCGACTACTTCCGCGCCAACGGCCTGAAGTACACCCCGATCACGTTCGACACCTCCGATGAAAGCGCCAAGTCGCTGGAATCCGGTCGTTGCGACGTGCTGACCTCCGACAAGTCCCAGCTGTTCGCCCAGCGCAGCAAGCTGGCTTCGCCGAAGGACTACGTGGTTCTGCCGGAAACCATTTCCAAGGAACCCCTGGGCCCGGTCGTACGTAACGGTGACGACGAGTGGCTGGCCATCGTGCGCTGGACTGGCTACGCCCTGCTCAACGCGGAAGAAGCCGGCGTAACTTCGAAAAACGTCGAAGCTGAAGCCAAGTCCACCAAGAACCCTGACGTCGCTCGTATGCTGGGCGCCGACGGTGAGTACGGCAAGGACCTGAAACTGCCGAAAGACTGGGTCGTGCAGATCGTCAAGCAAGTCGGCAACTACGGTGAAATGTTCGAGCGCAACCTCGGCAAGAGCACTCCGCTGGAAATCGACCGCGGCCTGAACGCTCTGTGGAACGCTGGCGGCATTCAATACGCACCACCAGTGCGCTGATGGTTCTATCACCCGGTGGGCCAACCACCGGGTGATGTTCTGTTCCATTCTTTGCGGGGCACTTCATGCAAAATTCAATCGGCGCACCTAAGCAGAGGCTCAGCCTCAGCGATCCACGAGTGCGTGCGTGGGTATTTCAGATCGTCACGGTCGTGGCGGTTATTTCGCTGGGCTGGTTTCTGTTCGATAACACGCAGACCAACCTCGCGCACCGGGGCATCACCTCCGGTTTCGGCTTCCTGGAACGCAGTGCCGGGTTCGGCATTGCCCAACACCTGATCGACTACACCGAAGCGGACAGCTATGCCCGTGTCTTTGTCATCGGCTTGCTCAACACGCTGCTGGTGACGTTCATCGGCGTGATCCTGGCGACCATCCTCGGCTTCATCATCGGCGTGGCGCGGCTGTCGCCGAACTGGATCATCGCCAAGCTGGCGACCGTTTATGTGGAGGTTTTCCGCAACATCCCGCCGCTGCTGCAAATCCTGTTCTGGTACTTTGCCGTGTTCCTGAGCATGCCGGGACCGCGGGCCGCCCATAACTTCGGCGACACCTTCTTCGTCAGCAGCCGGGGCCTGAACATGCCCGCCGCGCTAGTGGCCGAAGGGTTCTGGCCGTTTGTGATCAGCATCGTACTGGCGATTGTCGCCATCGTGCTGATGACTCGCTGGGCCAACAAGCGTTTCGAGGCGACCGGTGAACCGTTCCATAAATTCTGGGTCGGCCTGGCGCTGTTCCTGGTGATCCCGGCCTTGAGCTCGCTGCTCTTTGGTGCGCCGGTGCATTGGGAAATGCCGGAGCTCAAGGGCTTCAACTTCGTCGGCGGTTGGGTACTGATTCCCGAACTGCTGGCCTTGACCCTGGCCTTGACCGTGTACACCGCGGCGTTCATCGCCGAGATCGTGCGTTCGGGCATCAAGTCGGTCAGCCACGGCCAGACCGAAGCGGCCCGTTCCCTGGGGCTGCGCAACGGTCCGACCTTGCGCAAGGTGATCATCCCGCAAGCCCTGCGCGTGATCATTCCGCCGTTGACCAGCCAATACCTGAACCTGGCGAAAAACTCGTCCCTGGCCGCCGGTATCGGTTACCCGGAAATGGTTTCGCTGTTTGCCGGCACGGTGTTGAACCAGACCGGCCAGGCCATTGAGGTGATCGCGATCACCATGAGTGTGTACCTGGCGATCAGTATCAGCATTTCCCTGCTGATGAACTGGTACAACAAGCGCATTGCGCTGATCGAGCGGTGAGGAAACGCGCATGACGACTCATACTTTCAAACCTGACATGCCCCCGCCGGGCAGCAGCATCGGCGTGGTGGCGTGGATGCGCGCCAACATGTTCTCCAGCTGGATCAACACGCTGCTGACGTTGTTTGCGTTCTACCTGATCTACCTGATCGTTCCACCGCTGTTGCAGTGGGCGATCCTCGATGCCAACTGGGTCGGTACTACCCGCGCCGACTGCACCAAGGAAGGCGCCTGCTGGGTGTTCATCCAGCAGCGTTTCGGTCAGTTCATGTACGGCTACTACCCGGCGGATCTGCGCTGGCGCGTAGACCTGACCGTGTGGCTGGCGGTCATCGGCGTGGCACCACTGTTCATCTCGCGCTTTCCGCGCAAGGCGATCTATGGCCTGAGCTTCCTGGTGCTGTACCCGATCATTGCCTGGTGCCTGTTGCACGGTGGCGTGTTCGGCCTGGACGCCGTGGCGACCAGCCAGTGGGGCGGCCTGATGCTGACCCTGGTGATCGCCACCGTGGGTATCGTCGGCGCACTGCCGCTGGGTATTGTCCTGGCCTTGGGCCGGCGCTCGAACATGCCGGCGATTCGTGTGGTCTGCGTGACCTTCATCGAGTTCTGGCGCGGCGTGCCGTTGATCACGGTGCTGTTCATGTCCTCGGTGATGCTGCCGCTGTTCCTGCCCGAAGGCATGAACTTCGACAAGCTGCTGCGGGCGCTGATCGGGGTGATCCTGTTCCAGTCGGCCTACATTGCCGAAGTGGTGCGTGGTGGCCTGCAAGCCATTCCCAAGGGGCAATACGAAGCGGCCGCGGCGATGGGCCTGGGCTACTGGCGCAGCATGGGCCTGGTGATTTTGCCGCAAGCCCTGAAGCTGGTGATCCCGGGTATCGTCAACACCTTCATTGCGTTGTTCAAGGACACGAGCCTGGTGATCATCATCGGCCTGTTCGACCTGCTCAACAGCGTGAAACAAGCTGCCGCCGACCCGAAATGGCTGGGCATGGCCACTGAAGGCTATGTGTTCGCCGCCCTGGTGTTCTGGATTTTCTGTTTTGGTATGTCCCGCTATTCCATGCATTTGGAACGCAAGCTGGACACTGGCCACAAGCGTTAGGAGTTGACTCATGAGTGAAGCGATCAAACAGCCTGTGAGCCCTGAAGGCATTATTCAGATGCAGGGCGTAAACAAGTGGTACGGCCAGTTCCACGTGTTGAAAGACATCAACCTGAACGTCAAGCAGGGCGAGCGTATCGTGCTGTGCGGCCCGTCGGGCTCCGGCAAGTCCACCACCATCCGCTGCCTCAACCGCCTGGAAGAGCACCAGCAGGGTCGCATTGTGGTCGACGGCGTGGAACTGACCAACGATCTCAAGCAGATCGAAGCGATCCGCCGTGAAGTCGGCATGGTGTTCCAGCACTTCAACCTGTTCCCGCACCTGACCATCCTGCAGAACTGCACCCTGGCGCCAATGTGGGTACGCAAGATGCCCAAGCGCAAGGCCGAGGAAATCGCCATGCACTACCTGGAGCGCGTACGCATTCCAGAGCAGGCGCACAAGTACCCGGGCCAGCTCTCCGGCGGTCAGCAACAGCGCGTGGCCATTGCCCGTGCCCTGTGCATGAAGCCGAAAATCATGCTGTTCGACGAGCCGACCTCGGCCCTCGACCCGGAGATGGTGAAAGAGGTACTGGACACCATGATCGGCCTGGCAGAAGACGGCATGACCATGCTCTGCGTGACCCACGAAATGGGCTTCGCCCGCACCGTGGCCAACCGCGTGATCTTCATGGACAAGGGTGAAATCGTCGAACAGGCCGCGCCGAACGACTTCTTCGACAACCCGCAGAACGACCGCACCAAGCTGTTCCTGAGCCAGATCCTGCATTGATCCAGCCTTAGGCAGCGAAATGAACCCGGACTTGTCCGGGTTTATTTTTTCTGCTTCGGCTGCTCAGGAAGCCGTGAGGGTTTCGTGCTCCTTGTGCACCGTCGTCTTGAAACCTCTCAAGTCCGCGTCTTCGGCCAGGGCTCGCGCATCTGCAAGCAAATGCGGGTAACGGTCAAGCAGACGCATCAGCAAGATCAACGCCTTGGGTGGTACTACCTCGCCGCGCTCGTAGCGGGAAAACGCATTGTGTCCACCGCCCGATAGCAGCAGTACCGCTTCCTTTTGCGATAGATGCAGTTTGCGCCGGACACGTTTGATCTCTTCGCCGATCATTCGCCTGGCCGCGTTGACCAGCTCATCACCTGCGTGGTCGTAGCGATCCGAGCAGCTTGAATCGAGCTCGACTTCGCCGCACATCTGACATTCCCAGCCAGACAAGTCATCGACCCGGCGTTCCAGTCCCTTGACGCTCCGAAAATTTCGCTCCTTTTCCGTCCCATTGACCCTAGGCGGTTGCCGTCCTACATGAAGCTGACTAACATGTCAGAAAATTCATCCTATGATTGGATGAAAAGGCGAATCCAATGTCAGATAGCTCTCCGTTAATAAAGCGCTCCCTGGTCGATCAGGCCCTGGAGCAATTGCGTCGGCGCATCAGCGATGGCGTGTGGGCCGTCGGCCAGCGCCTGCCTACCGAGCCGGAGCTGGTGGCCGAGCTGGGTATCAGCCGCAACACCGTGCGCGAAGCCATGCGCGTGCTGGCGTTTTCCGGGTTGATCGAGATCCGTCAGGGCGACGGCAGCTACGTGCGGGCAGTGGTCGATCCGCTGGATACCCTCAAGGTGCTGTCGCGCTGTTCGCTGGAGCAGGCCCGGGAAACCCGGCATATCCTGGAAGTCGAGGCCATCGGCCTGGCCGCGTTGCGACGCACCGATGAAGACTTGATTGCCTTGCGCCAGGCGCTGCAAGACAGCGGTGAGCATTACCACGGCGACCTGGAGCACTACATCGCCTGCGACCTGGTGTTCCATCGCCTCCTGGTGGATGCCGCGCACAACCCCGCGTTGAGCGAGCTCTATCGCTACTTTTCCAGCGTCATCGGTGCACAGTTGCGCCAGAGCCTCAACATCACCCCGCGCCATCAACATGTGTTCGACCTGCACATCGAAATCCTTGAAGCCGTCGAGCAACAGGATCCGCAACGGGCCAAGTCCCTGTGCCGCCAGTTGATCAATGAACCCTGAATCCGAGCTTTCCATGTCCCGCGATCTGCTTGACCCTGCCACCTCGACGGGGCCCAAACGCGCCGCCGAACTTGAAGAACTGTTGATCGACGCCGAGGCCGACGATGAGCAGGCCCAGCAGCGTCCTCCGTTGGTGCGTCGTCCCTGGTTGTTGCTGCTGGGGTTGATCCTGGTAGCGCTGAATCTGCGTCCGGCGTTGTCGAGCATGGCGCCGCTGCTCAGCGAAGTGTCACGAAGCCTTGGCCTGTCGGCTGCCCAAGCCGGTTTGCTGACCACATTGCCTGTGCTTTGCCTGGGCCTGTTCGCGCCGCTGGCGCCGGTGCTGGCACGGCGCTTCGGTGCCGAGCGCGTGGTGCTGGGAATCTTGTTGACACTGGCGGGTGGGATTGTCCTGCGCAGTGCGTTCGGTCAGGTCGGGCTGTTCGCCGGCAGTATCCTGGCCGGTGCGAGTATCGGCGTGATCGGTGTGCTGCTGCCGGGCATCGTCAAGCGCGACTTCGCCAAGCAGGCCGGCGCCATGACCGGTGTCTACACCATGGCGCTGTGCCTGGGCGCGGCGATGGCGGCCGGGGCGACAGTGCCGTTGAGCGAACACCTGGGTCATAGCTGGGCCTTGGGCCTGGGGTTCTGGGTGGTCCCGGCGCTGTTGGCCGCGGTGTTCTGGTTGCCGCAAGTGGGCGAGAAACACGGTGCCCATCAAGTGGCGTACCGGGTCCGCGGCTTGCTGCGCGATCCCCTGGCTTGGCAAGTGACCTTGTACATGGGGTTGCAATCGTCCCTGGCCTACATCGTCTTTGGTTGGCTGCCTTCAATTCTTATTGGGCGTGGCCTGACCCCGACCCAGGCCGGGCTGGTGCTGTCCGGTTCGGTCATCGTGCAATTGATCAGTTCCCTCGCAGCTCCGTGGCTGGCAACGCGTGGCAAAGACCAGCGCCTGGCCATCGTGATCGTCATGCTCATGACCCTGGGGGGGCTGTTTGGTTGCCTCTACGCTCCGCTCGATGGGTTGTGGGGCTGGGCGATCCTGCTGGGTTTGGGGCAGGGCGCGACGTTCAGCCTGGCGCTCACGCTGATCGTGTTGCGTTCGCGGGACGCCCACGTGGCCGCCAACCTGTCCAGCATGGCCCAGGGCTTTGGTTATACGCTGGCGTCGCTGGGACCGTTCGCGGTGGGCGTGGTCCACGACTTGACTGGCGGTTGGAATGCACTGGGCTGGATCTTCGGCCTGGTTGGCCTGGGTGCGATCATCGCGGGCATCGGCGCAGGCCGGGCGTTGTACGTGGGGGTCAGTAGCGAAAAAGTCACCGATCTTCGTTGATGTCATTTTCATGGCGAATGACGATAGTCTTCGCCGCTGTGACAGATTATCGTGCAGGTTTATTGAAGCGAATTTCGGAGCCTGTCCATGAGTGATGCCCACAACGCCTTGATCACCCACTTTTACCAGGCCTTCCAGCGCCTGGACGCCGAAGCGATGAGTGCTTGCTACACCGACGATGTGGTGTTCAGCGATCCGGCGTTTGGTGAATTGCGCGGACGTGATGCCGGCGACATGTGGCGCATGCTCACCACCCGGGCCAAGGACTTCTCCCTGACCTTCGATAACGTGCATAGCGATGAGCGTACCGGCGGAGCGCATTGGGTGGCGACCTACCTGTTCAGCCAGACGGGTAACGTCGTGATCAATGACATCCAGGCGCGGTTCGTTTTTCGCGACGGCAAGATCTGCGAGCACCACGACAACTTTGATCTGTGGCGTTGGTCCCGTCAGGCATTGGGCGCCAAGGGCCTGTTGTTGGGCTGGACACCGCTGGTGCGCAACGCCGTCAGGGCCCAGGCGCTCAAGGGGTTGCGGGCGTTCCAGGCCAGTCGCTGATAAGATCTCGGCTTGTCTGTGCCGACCTGTTGAACATCTTTGTGACGAACGCCACCCCATCTCCCGATCTGCCTGCACAAGGCCCGGCCGAACCGGACAAACCCTGGTTCGTCTACCTGGTGCGGGCCGCCAATGGCTCGCTGTACTGCGGCATCAGTGATGACCCGGTGCGCCGTTTCGCCAAGCATCAAAGCGGCAAGGGCGCACGCTTCTTCCTTTCCAGCCCGGCGGTGGCCCTGGTGTATACCGAGGCTTGTCGCGACAAGGGCGAAGCCCTGCGCCAGGAGCGGCTGATCAAAAAGCTCAGGAAAAGCGCCAAGGAATGCCTGGTGGCCAGTGCGCTGTCGCTTCATCAGCCGGACTGATAGGCCTTTATCAGGCCGGTAGGCTGCTCCGGTCAGGCGCGCTAAGCTGCAAGACTTCATTCCTGCAGTGGCGAATCCCATGTCAGAGCTGATCCTTCATCATTACCCGACGTCTCCTTTCGCGGAAAAGGCCCGGCTGTTGCTGGGCTTCAAGGGCCTGTCCTGGCGTTCGGTGAGCATCCCGCCAATGATGCCCAAGCCTGACCTGACGTCGCTGACAGGCGGCTACCGCAAGACCCCGGTATTGCAGATTGGCGCGGACATCTATTGCGATACGTCCCTGATCGCTCGTCGGCTGGAACAGGAAAAAGCCTCGCCGGCCCTGTTCCCCGAAGGCCGGGAAATGCTGGCCGCGTCCTTTGCTGCCTGGGCCGATTCGGTGGTGTTCCAGCATGCCGTGAGTCTGGTGTTCCAGCCTGAATCGGTGGCGGTGCGTTTCGCCAAGCTGTCGCCTGAAGCTATCAAGGCGTTCATCAGCGACCGCGCCGGGCTGTTCAGTGGCGGCACGACCACGCGCTTGCCCGCTGACCAGGCCAAGCACCAGTGGCCGACGATCATGGCGCGCCTTGAGCAACAGTTGCAGCGCGAGGAAGGCGACTTCCTGTTGGGAGATCCCTCGATTGCCGACTTCGCCATGGCCCATCCTCTGTGGTTTCTCAAGGGTACGCCTGTGACTTCGCCGCTGGTGGACGCTTATCCGGCGGTATCGGCCTGGTTGGCGCGGGTGCTGGGTTTCGGCCACGGCGCGCCGAACGAGATGAGTTCCGAAGAAGCCCTGGAAATTGCCCGCAATGCCACACCGGCAGCGCTGCCGGATGAGGTGTTCGAAGAGCCGAACGGGTTTGCGCCGGGCCAACAAGTGAGCATCGCTGCGACTGACTACGGCGTCGATCCCGTGGTCGGGGAGTTGCTGTTTGCCGGTCGCGAAGAACTGATCCTGCGTCGTGAAGACGCGCGTGGCGGGGTGGTGCATGTGCACTTTCCGCGGTTCGGGTTTCGAATCGAGCCTCGATGAACGACCAATGACCCTGTGGGAGCGAGCCTGCTCGCGATGGCGGTGTGACAGTCAACATCGCTATTGAATGTGCCGTCGCTATCGCGAGCAGGCTCGCTCCCACAATGATTCACGGCGGACACGAATCCTGTGGCCACCACAACTCCACTGTGGGAGCGAGCCTGCTCGCGATGAGGACATCAGATCCAACATCGCCGTTAGCGAACAACCCTATGTCGCGGACAACGCCTTGAGAATATTCTCCGGCTCAAACCCACGAATCAACGTGCCATTCACATCGAGGATCGGAATCCCCCGGCCACCCAGTGCCTCATAGGCCTTGCGCGCCTCGGCGTCCTTCTCGATGTCAAACTCGCGAAACGGCACGCCTTTCTCATCCAGGAACCGTCGGGTGGCCTTGCAGTAGCCGCACCAATCAGTGGCGTACAGCGCGACGCGGGCGTTGCTGCGAATCTGCTCGGAAACCATCTGCGAGGGATTGAACACCCGTTCGATCTTGCCCCAGTTCTGGTACGCCACCACCACCAGCAAAATCAGCAGAAACTTCTTCAGCACCCCACCGAGCATCAGTTGCGGCGCTTGAGCTGGTCGGTCAGCGATGTGGGCAGCCCCTTGATGATCAACGTGCCGGCCTCTTCGTCATATTCGATCTTGGAGCCCAGCAAGTGCGCCTCGAAGCTGATGGACAAACCTTCGGCGCGGCCGGTGAAGCGGCGGAACTGGTTGAGGGTACGTTTATCCGCCGGGATTTCCGGCGACAACCCGTAGTCCTTGTTGCGGATGTGATCGTAGAAGGCTTTCGGGCGATCTTCATCGATCAGCTCGGACAGTTCTTCCAGGCCCATCGGCTCGCCGAGCTTGGCCTGGCTGCTGGCGTAATCCACCAGGGTCTTGGTTTTTTCCCGGGCATCGTCTTCCGGCAGGTCTTCGCTTTCGACGAAGTCACTGAAGGCCTTGAGCAGGGTGCGGGTCTCGCCGGGGCCGTCGACGCCTTCCTGGCAGCCGATGAAGTCGCGGAAGTACTCCGAAACCTTCTTGCCGTTCTTGCCCTTGATGAACGAGATGTACTGCTTGGATTGTTTGTTGTTCTGCCATTCCGACACGTTGATCCGCGCCGCCAGGTGCAATTGGCCCAGGTCCAGGTGACGGGACGGGGTCACGTCCAGTTCATCGGTCACGGCCACGCCTTCGCTGTGGTGCAGCAGGGCGATGGCCAGGTAGTCGGTCATGCCTTGCTGGTAATGAGCGAACAGCACGTGGCCGCCTACGGACAGGTTGGACTCTTCCATCAGCTTTTGCAGGTGTTCCACCGCCACGCGACTGAACGCGGTGAAATCCTTGCCGCCGTCCAGGTACTCCTTCAGCCAGCCGCTGAACGGATGCGCCCCGGACTCGGCATGGAAAAAGCCCCAGGCCTTGCCTTGCTTGGCGTTATAGCTCTCGTTGAGGTCGGCGAGCATGTTCTCGATGGCCGTGGACTCTGCCAGTTCGGAGTCGCGGGCATGGAGCACGGCAGGGGTGCCGTCGGGTTTTTTGTCGATCAGGTGGACGATGCAATGACGGATCGGCATGGATTTCTCGGCTGATGAAAGAGAGGAGGGCGCGCTCCCCGAAAAAGGGCCCAGTGTACCGCAATCACTGGTTTTGCAACCCAGCAAAGGCCCTTTCAGCCCCGTCCGACGCCCTATATGCATTTTTTTAACGTTTTAGCGCAAGAAAGCTGACCAAATGGGTAGCTAGAGGCGGATATTTCAGAGGCGTTGTGCTAGTTTTGCCCGGTCTTACGCGAAGTCACTGCGTTAAGCGTGCATTCAGCATCTGTCAGGTCGAACCAAACCCGGTTTTCGGCATCTATTACCCCGATCCGTCGCGGTGATTGCCGAGGGTGCCTGATCAAGAGAGATCGGGCTCGATGGCTGACACTGCACTCTGCAATCCATATGAATTTGATAGGGAAGGAACACTACATGGCTCTTACTAAAGACCAACTGATCGCTGATTTGGCTGAATCTGTAGACGCACCAAAAGCTACCGTGCGTGCTCTGCTGGACCAACTGGGCCAAGTCGTTGCCGATCAGCTGGAAAATGGCGGCGAAATCACTCTGCCAGGCGTTGGCAAGCTGAAAGTCACCGAGCGTCCTGCCCGTACCGGCCGCAACCCTTCGACTGGCGCTGCCATCGAAATCGCTGCCAAGAAAGTGATCAAGCTGGTTGTGGCCAAAGGCCTGACCGACGCGGTCAACAAGTAAGACCGCTGTAAAAAAAACCGTGCCTCGGAGCGATCCGGGCACGGTTTTTTATTGCCTTGGAAAAAGTTGTGGGAGCAAGGTAGCTCCCTCAGTCCCTGCGCACCCAGCGGGCCTGGCGCCAGGCTTGCTGCTGTGCCTCGGTCTGGAAGGTCCAGGCCACGAAACGACTCTGCTTCTGGCCCTGAGACATCTCCACCACCTGGCTGTGCAGCGCCCCGGCCTTTTTCAGTGCGGCTTGAATCGCCGGCAGGTTCGACGCCTTCGACACCAGGGTGCTGAACCACAGCACTTGCCCGGCCACCTGCGCGCTTTCGCTGATAAGTTGCGTCACGAACCGCGCTTCTCCACCCTCACACCATAGCTCGGCGGCCTGACCGCCGAAATTCAGCACCGGCAGCTTGCGCTTCGGATCGGCCTTGCCCAGCGCGCGCCACTTGCGCTGGCTGCCCTTGGTGGCTTCCTCCAGGGACGCATGGAACGGCGGGTTGCACAGGGTCAGGTCGAACTGCTCGGCATCCTCCAGTAAGCCCAGCAGGATCTGCTTGCGGTTGGTTTGTTGGCGCAACTGGATGGCCTTGTTCAACCCGTTGGACTGGATAATCGCCTTGGCCGAGGCGATGGCCGTCGGGTCGATCTCCGAACCGAGGAAGTGCCAGCGGTAGTCGCTGTAGCCGATCAGCGGATAGACGCAGTTGGCGCCGGTGCCGATGTCCAGCACCTTGACTGCCGCTCCGCGGGGGATTTCACCGTCGTTGTGGCTGGCGAGCAAGTCGGCGAGGAAGTGCACATAGTCCGCACGACCTGGCACCGGAGGGCACAGGTAGTCGGCCGGGATATCCCAGTGGGCGATGCCGTAGAAGGATTTGAGCAGCGCCCGGTTGAACACCCGCACGGCTTCGGGGCTGGCGAAATCGATGCTTTCCTTGCCGTAGGGGTTGATGATCACGAACTTGGCCAACTCAGGCGTGGATTTGATCAGCGCTGGGAAGTCGTAGCGGCCCTGGTGACGGTTACGTGGGTGCAGGCTGGCCTTCTCCCGTGGCGCCACGGGTTTGGCCTCAGTGGCGGACTTGGGCTTCTGGCGGGCAGGTTTGGGTGTGCGGGGGGCAGTCATGGGCGGGTCGATTCGGGGATGGGTTCAAAAAAGTGGCGGGCATTGTCCCACATCCAGCCCGTGTGAACCCAACTGCAACGACCGGCGCGTCCCCGTGTGGGAGCGAGCCTGCTCGCGATAGTGGTGGGTCAGCTTGCACCAATGTTGAATGTACCTCCGTCATCGCGAGCAGGCTCGCTCCCACCGGGGGTATCCAGTGTTCGTAAGAAGTGATGGCATAAAAAAGGAGGCCACCAGGGCCTCCTTTTTCAGTAGCGAACCGCCGTTACAGGCTGGAGATCCGCCCATGCTGCTCGGCCAGCTTGCCCAAGGCCTGTTCGGCCTCGGCCAGTTTGGCCCGTTCCTTCTCGATGACTTCGGCTGGTGCCTTGTCGACGAAGCCAGCGTTGGACAGCTTGCCGCCGACCCGCTGCACTTCGCCCTTGAGGCGCAGGATTTCCTTGTCCAGGCGCGCCAGTTCAGCGGCCTTGTCGATCAGGCCGGCCATTGGCACCAGTACTTCCATCTCGCCGACCAGGGCGGTGGCCGACAGTGGCGCTTCTTCGCCGGCTGCCAGGACCGTCACCGATTCAAGCTTCGCCAGTTTCTTGAGCAGCGCCTCGTTTTCGTTGAGGCGACGCAGGTCTTCGGCGCTGGCGTTCTTCAGGAACAAGGTCAGCGGTTTGCCCGGACCGATGTTCATTTCGGCGCGGATGTTACGCAGGCCCAGCATGAAGGTCTTGAGCCATTCGATGTCGTCTTCGGCCGCCGGATCGATGCGGGTTTCGTTGGCCACCGGCCAAGGTTGCAGCATGATCGTCTTGCCTTGGATGCCCGCCAGCGGTGCGATGCGCTGCCAGATTTCCTCCGTGATGAACGGCATGAACGGATGCGCCAGGCGCAGGGCCACTTCCAGCACGCGTACCAGGGTGCGACGGGTGCCGCGCTGGCGCTCGACCGGTGCGTTTTCGTCCCACAGCACAGGCTTGGAGAGTTCCAGGTACCAGTCGCAGTACTGGTTCCAGATGAACTCGTACAAGGCTTGTGCGGCCAGGTCGAAACGGAACTGGTCCAGTTGGCGGGTCACTTCGGCTTCGGTGCGTTGCAGCTGCGAAATGATCCAGCGATCGGCCAGGGTCAATTCGTAGGCTTCGCCGTTCTGACCGCAGTCTTCGCCTTTATCCAGCACGTAGCGTGCGGCGTTCCAGATCTTGTTGCAGAAGTTGCGGTAGCCTTCGACGCGGCCCATGTCGAACTTGATGTCGCGACCGGTGGACGCCAGCGAACAGAAGGTGAAACGCAGGGCGTCGGTGCCGTAGCTGGCGATGCCCTCGGCGAATTCTTCGCGGGTGGCTTTCTCGATCTTTTTCGCCAGTTTGGGCTGCATCAGGCCGGAGGTGCGTTTCTGCACCAGGGTTTCCAGGTCGATGCCGTCGATGATATCCAGCGGATCGAGGACGTTGCCCTTGGACTTGGACATCTTCTGGCCCTGGCCATCGCGCACCAGGCCGTGGACGTAGACGGTCTTGAACGGGACTTGCGGCGTGCCGTCTTCGTTCTTCACCAGGTGCATGGTCAGCATGATCATCCGGGCGACCCAGAAGAAAATGATGTCGAAACCGGTGACCAGTACGTCGGTGGAGTGGAATTTCTTCAGGAATTCGGTCTGCTCCGGCCAGCCGAGCGTGGAGAAAGTCCACAGGCCCGAACTGAACCAGGTGTCGAGAACGTCGTTGTCCTGTTGCAGCGCCACGTCGGCGCCGAGGTTGTTCTTGGCACGCACTTCGGCTTCATCGCGGCCGACATAAACCTTGCCCGACTCGTCGTACCAGGCCGGGATGCGATGGCCCCACCACAGTTGGCGACTGATGCACCAATCCTGGATATCGCGCATCCACGAGAAGTACATGTTTTCGTATTGCTTGGGCACGAACTGGATGCGGCCATCTTCCACGGCGGCAATCGCCGGCTCGGCCAGCGGTTTGGTGGAGACGTACCACTGGTCGGTCAGCCACGGCTCGATGATGGTGCCGGAACGGTCGCCTTTCGGGACTTTCAGGGCGTGATCGTCGACGCTGACCAGCAGGCCGGCGGCTTCGAATGCGGCAACGATCTGCTTGCGCGCTTCGAAACGGTCCAGGCCGGCGTATTCTGCTGGAAGCTTGCCGCCGACTTCGGTGTTCAGCGTGCCGTCCAGGTTGAACACCTGGGCTGCGGGCAGAACATTGGCGTTCTTGTCGAAGATGTTCAGCAGCGGCAGGTTGTGGCGCTTGCCGACTTCGTAGTCGTTGAAATCGTGGGCCGGGGTGATTTTCACGCAGCCGGTGCCGAATTCAGGGTCGCAGTAATCGTCGCCGATGATCGGGATGCGTCGGCCAACCAGCGGCAGCTCGACGAACTTGCCGATCAGGGCCTGGTAGCGCTCATCGTTCGGATTCACCGCCACGGCGGCGTCACCCAGCATGGTTTCCGGACGCGTGGTGGCGACGATCAGGTAATCCTTGCCTTCGGCGGTCTTGGCGCCGTCGGCCAGCGGGTATTTCAGGTTCCACAGGAAACCTTTCTCGTCGTGGTTCTCCACTTCGAGGTCGGAAATGGCTGTGTGCAACTTGGTGTCCCAGTTGACCAGGCGCTTGCCGCGATAGATCAGCCCGTCTTCATGCAGGCGCACGAAAGCTTCTTTCACTGCTTCCGAGAGGCCGTCGTCCATGGTGAAGCGCTCGCGGCTCCAGTCCACGGACGAGCCGAGGCGACGGATCTGCCGGCTGATGTTGCCACCGGACTCGTCTTTCCATTCCCAGACTTTCTCGAGGAATTTCTCGCGACCCAGGTCATGGCGACTCTGGCCCTGGGCTTCGAGGCGACGTTCCACCAGCATCTGCGTGGCGATCCCGGCGTGGTCGGTACCCGGCTGCCACAAGGTGTTGCGACCTTGCATGCGACGGAAACGGATCAGTGCGTCCATGATCGCATTGTTGAAACCGTGGCCCATATGCAGGCTGCCGGTGACGTTCGGCGGCGGGATCATGATGGTGTAGGAATCGCCCGCGCCTTGCGGAGCGAAATAATTCTCGGACTCCCAGGTGTTGTACCAGGAAGTTTCAATGGCGTGCGGCTGGTAGGTCTTATCCATGCGCGGCGGGACCCTATTGGCATTTATTCAGGAAAAGCCGGGAAGTATAGCGGGCGGGGGAGATGCAAGCCACACGCAGCGAGCTGGAAGCAGGATGCGGTTGAACCCTGTGGGAGCGAGCCTGCTCGCGATGAGGCCAGCAGATTCGACATGGAGGTGACTGACAGTCCGCTATCGCGAGCAGGCTCGCTCCCACAGGATGTTCACAATGAGGCTGAGGACGTTACTCGTACTGACTCAACAACCGCTCCATCCGCGCATCCAGCCGGCGCTTGATCTCGGTCTCGATATGCGGGGCGAAGTCGTCAATGACGTCTTGCAGGATCAACTGCGCCGCAGCGCGCAATTCGCGGTCCAGGTGCAGCAGGGCGTCGGGCCCCTTGGCTTCGGCCTTGGCAGCCGGCTTGGGTTCAGGCTGGCCGTTGATCGGCTCGAACAGCAGGGGGATCTGTTCGTCATGCACCACCTCGTGCACGACCGTATCGGTCAGCAGCGGCGGTTGCAGGTTGTCGTCACCGAGCAGCTGGCGGATCGATTCGAGGTCATCCAGCAGGTGTGCGGGCTTTTGTGGCGGTTTTGGAGTGTCCATCGTAGGGCTCAGAGTCGCTGTAAACGGTGGTCTTGCAGAGGATAGCCCTGTTCGCGGTAGAAACGGAAACTCTCCCGCGCGGCTTGTCGGATGGCCGGGTCTTCGACCACCACTTCCGCCACGCGGGCGAAGCGCTGGGCAAAGGCCGGTACTTTCAGGTCGAGGTTGACCAGCAGGTCCTGGTGCGGGCCGCAGTCATTCCCCAGCCCCAGCACGATCAACCCTTCGGGTTCGTTTTCGGCCGGGCCGTGGGGCACGAAGCTCTCGCCCTTGAATGCCCACAGGCGTGCGTCCAGGTCCTCGCGCTGGGCGGCATCGCTGCAATGCAGGTAGATGCTGTGCCCCATGCGCCAGGCCTTTTCGACGAGCTTGCAGGCGAAATCCAGCCGCGCCGACGGATCGGCGCTGGGCAGGATATAGAAATCGACTTTGGTCATTGCGGTTCCTGAGCCGTCGCTGATGTCACCCGAGGGCGACACCAACGACGGTCATTGGTGTCAGGCCTTGGCGCGGTCCAGCAGGTACTGGGTCAGCAGGGGCACCGGACGACCGGTGGCACCCTTGTCCTTGCCGCCGCTGGTCCACGCCGTGCCGGCGATGTCCAGGTGCGCCCAGTTCAGGTTCTTGGTGAAGCGCGACAGGAAGCACGCCGCCGTGATGGTCCCGGCTTTCGGGCCGCCGATGTTGGCAATGTCGGCGAACGGGCTGTCCAGCTGTTCCTGGTACTCGTCGAACAGTGGCAACTGCCAGGCGCGGTCGTCGGCCTGTTGGCCGGCACTGAGCAATTGGCCGATCAGTTCGTCGTTGTTGCCCAGCAGGCCCGAGGTGTGGGAGCCGAGGGCGACGATGCAGGCGCCGGTCAGGGTCGCGATGTCGATCACCGCTTGCGGCTTGAAGCGCTCGGAGTAGGTGAGGGCGTCACACAGCACCAGGCGGCCTTCGGCGTCGGTGTTGAGGATTTCCACGGTCTGGCCGCTCATGGTGGTGACGATGTCGCCCGGACGCGAGGCCGTGCCGCTGGGCATGTTCTCGGCGCAGGCCAGGATGCACACCAGGTTGATCGGCAGTTGCAGTTCGAGCACGGCGCGCAGGGTGCCGAACACGCTGGCGGCACCGCCCATGTCGTACTTCATCTCATCCATGTTGGCGCCCGGCTTGAGGCTGATGCCGCCGGTGTCGAAGGTGATGCCTTTGCCGACCAGTGCGTACGGCTTCTCGGATTTCTTGCCGCCGTTATATTGCATGACGATCAGGCGCGGCGGCTGGGCGCTGCCCTGGCCGACGGCATAGAACGAGCCCATGCCCAGGTCCTTGATCTTCTTCTCGTCGAAGACTTCGACCTTCAGGCCCTTGAACTCCTTGCCCAGTGCCTTGGCCTGTTCGCCGAGGAATGTCGGATGGCAGATGTTTGGCGGCAGGTTGCCCAGGTCGCGGGTGAACGCCATGCCATTGGCAATCGCGGTGGCGTGGGTCACGGCACGCTGGACCTCAGCCTGGGCGGCCTTGATGGTCAGCAGGGTGATTTTTTTCAGGGCGCGGGGTTCGGCCTTCTGGCTCTTGAACTGGTCGAACTGGTATCCGCCGTCCACCAGGGTCTCGGCCAACAGGCGGTTCTTGCCGTAGCTGTCGCGGCCCTTGATTACCAACTCGTCCAATGCCAGTGCCGCATCACTGCCGCCCAAGCCCTTGAGTGTGCCCAGTACGCCGGCGATGATTTTACGGAACGGACGGTCGCCCAGTTCGGCGTCCTTGCCCACGCCCACCAGCAGCACGCGATCGGCCTTGAGGTTGGGCAGGTTGTGCAGTAGCAGGCTCTGACCGACTTTGCCGGCCAGGTCGCCGCGCTTGAGCACGGCACTGATGGCACCACCGCTAAGGGTATCGAGCTGGGTGGCGGCCACGCCGAGCTTGCGGTTTTCACCGACGGCGACTACCAGCGTGGCGGTTTTCAACGTTTCTGGGCTGACGCTTTTTACAACCAGTTCCATTTCCGGATCCCTGAGTCAATGGTCAAGAGGCCAGGCGCCGAGGCAATGGCGCGCTGAGCAAGCTTCTTCTATATAAAAGAAGCGCCGGTTTTTGCCGGCGACAAAGGCCGCAGTTTGAACCCCGGCGCCCGAGCCTGACAACCCTCGGCACCCTTAAGTTTTTTGGCTTTAAGTGCCGGCTTAAAGCGTGCGAAGTGACAGGCGCCTCCAATCACAGGATAATGCGGCTCTTTTTTCGGCGGCTCGCGTTGGCGGGCCGACTCGATACGTTTGCTTGTTTGGCCGCCTTAGCCTGACAACCCTGGAGTGTCTGGTTTGATCGTCTTTCGTTATCTATCCCGCGAAGTATTGCTGACCCTGAGCGCCGTGAGCGCCGTGCTGCTGGTCATCATCATGAGCGGACGCTTCATCAAATACCTTGCCCAGGCGGCCTCCGGTGCCCTGGATCCGGGCTCGCTGTTCCTGATCATGGGGTTCCGCCTGCCGGGCTTCTTGCAGTTGATCCTGCCGTTGGGGTTGTTCCTCGGCATCCTGCTGGCCTACGGGCGCTTGTACCTGGACAGCGAAATGACCGTGCTGTCGGCCACTGGCATGAGCCAGCAACGGCTGTTTCGCATGACCCTGTTCCCGGCCACGTTGGTGGCACTGGTGGTGGCCTGGCTGAGCCTGAGCCTGGCCCCCCAGGGCGCCAACCAGTTCCAATTGCTGATCAACCAGCAGGACGCCATGACCGAGTTCGACACCCTGGTGCCGGGGCGTTTCCAGGCCTTGCGCGACGGTACGCGTGTGACCTACACCGAACAGCTCTCAGACGACCGGATCGACCTGGGCGGTGTCTTCATTACGCAAAAGAACCTGTCTTCGGACACCAAGAAGGACCGTGGCATTTCCGTGCTGGTGGCCGAGAAGGGCCGTCAGGAAATCAATCCCGACGGCAACCGCTACCTGATCCTGCAGAATGGCTATCGCTATGACGGCAAGCCCGGGCAGGCCGATTACCGGGCCATCAAGTACGACACCTATGGCGTGCTGTTGCCCAAGCCCGAGGTCAGCAACGAAGTCACCGACCGCGACGCGATGACCACCGCCAGCCTGCTGGGCAACAAAGACATTCGCGCCCGTACCGAGCTGCAATGGCGCCTGTCCTTGCCGCTGCTGGTGTTCATCGTGACTCTCATGGCGGTCCCGCTGTCGCGGGTCAATCCGCGCCAAGGGCGTTTCCTCAAGCTGCTGCCGGCGATTCTTTTGTATATGGCTTACCTGACCATCCTGATTTCCGCCCGTGGCGCCCTGGAAAAGGGCAAGATTTCGCCGACGCTGGGCTTGTGGTGGGTGCATGGCATCTTCCTGGCCATCGGCCTGGGGCTGCTCTATTGGGAACCACTGCGCCTGAAGCTGGCCAGTCGCCGCAGCGCGCTGGAGGTGGCCCGTGGTTAAACTCGATCGCTACATCGGCAGCAGTGTGTTCATGGCGATCCTCGCGGTGCTGGGGATCATCCTCGGCCTGGCGACCCTGTTTGCCTTCATCGATGAAATGAGTGACGTCAGCGACACCTACACGCTGACGGACGTGGCGAGCTACGTGCTGCTGACCGCGCCGCGGCGTTTGTATGACATGTTGCCGATGGCCGCGCTGATCGGCTGCCTGATCGGCCTGGGCAGCCTGGCCAGCAACAGTGAGCTGACCATCATGCGCGCCGCCGGCGTGTCCATTGGTCGGATCGTCTGGGCGGTGATGAAGCCCATGCTGGTGCTGATGCTGGTGGGCGTGCTGATTGGCGAATACATCGCCCCGGCCACCGAAAATACCGCTCAGGCCAACCGTTCCCTGGCCCAGGGCGGCGGTGATGCGCAAAGTGCCAAGCACGGCCTGTGGCACCGCCAGGGCGACGAGTTCATCCACATCAACTCGGTCCAACCCAACGGCATCCTCTATGGCGTGACCCGCTATCGTTTCGACGACCAACGGCACATGCTCTCGTCGAGCTTCGCCAAGCGCGCCAACTTTGCCGAGGATCACTGGCAATTGAGCGATGTCACCACCACCCTGTTCCATGACAAGCGCACCGAAGTGGTCGCCGCCGCGCAAGAGCGTTGGGACGTGTCGATCAGCCCGCAGTTGCTCAGCACCGTGGTGATGGCGCCAGAATCCCTGTCGATTACCGGTTTGTGGGGCTATATCCACTATCTGGCGGACCAGGGCCTGAACAACGGCCGCTATTGGCTGGCTTTTTGGGTCAAGGTGTTGCAACCGCTGGTCACCGCCGCGCTGGTGCTCATGGCGATTTCCTTCATCTTCGGCCCGCTGCGTTCGGTGACCCTGGGGCAGCGGGTGTTCACCGGCGTGCTGGTGGGCTTCACCTTCCGTATCGCCCAGGATCTGCTGGGGCCTTCGAGCCTGGTGTTCGGCTTCTCGCCGCTGTTCGCGGTGCTGGTGCCGGCCGGCGTCTGTGCGTTGGCAGGGCTCTGGCTGCTGCGTCGGGCCGGTTGAACATGCACCTGTAGCACGGGGCTGTGGGAGCAGGGCTATGTGGGAGCAAGCTGTGGGAGCAAGCTGTGGGAGCAAGCTGTGGGAGCAAGCTGTGGGAGCAAGGCTTGCCCGCGATGAAGCCCCTGCGGTCTTCCATAGATCGGGGGGGCGGCCGTTTCGCGGGCAAGCTTTGCTCCCACTTGCGCGCTGTATCAGGTACAATTCCCGGCTATTTTTCGGCGGGCCATGCCTGCAGCCTTTTTGAGTGTTGATCCGTGAGTGATTTGAGTCATATCCGCAATTTCTCCATCATCGCCCACATTGACCATGGCAAGTCGACGCTGGCTGATCGCTTCATCCAGATGTGCGGCGGCCTGGCCGAGCGTGAAATGGAGGCCCAGGTCCTGGACTCCATGGATCTGGAGCGTGAGCGCGGGATCACCATCAAGGCCCACAGCGTTACCCTCTACTACAAGGCCCGCGACGGCATCACCTATCAGCTGAACTTCATCGATACCCCAGGCCACGTCGACTTCACCTATGAAGTCAGCCGGTCGCTGGCGGCCTGTGAAGGTGCGTTGCTGGTGGTCGATGCCGGCCAGGGCGTCGAGGCCCAGTCGGTCGCCAACTGCTACACGGCCATCGAGCAGGGCCTGGAAGTCATGCCGGTACTGAACAAGATCGACCTGCCTCAGGCCGATCCGGACCGCGTGAAGGAAGAAATCGAGAAAATCATCGGCATCGACGCCACCGATGCGGTCACTTGCAGCGCCAAGACCGGCCTGGGCGTGGATGAAGTGCTCGAACGCCTGGTCACCACCATCCCCGCGCCAACCGGCAACATCGAAGATCCGCTGCAAGCGTTGATCATCGACTCCTGGTTCGACAACTACCTGGGCGTGGTCTCCCTGGTTCGCGTGCGCCATGGCCGCGTGAAGAAGGGCGACAAGATCCTGGTCAAGTCCACCGGCAAGATCCACCTGGTGGACAGCGTCGGTGTGTTCAACCCGAAACACACCGCCACCGTTGACCTGAAGGCCGGTGAAGTGGGCTTCATCATCGCCGGTATCAAGGACATCCACGGGGCGCCGGTCGGCGACACCCTGACCTTGAGCTCCACCCCCGACGTCGATGTGCTGCCAGGTTTCAAACGCATTCAGCCGCAGGTCTATGCCGGCCTGTTCCCGGTCAGCTCCGACGACTTCGAGGATTTCCGCGAAGCCCTGCAAAAGCTGACCCTGAACGACTCGTCCCTGCAATACACCCCGGAAAGCTCCGATGCCCTGGGCTTCGGCTTCCGTTGCGGATTCCTGGGCATGTTGCACATGGAAATTATCCAGGAGCGCCTGGAGCGCGAGTACGACCTGGACCTGATCACCACAGCGCCGACGGTAATCTTCGAGCTGCTGCTCAAGAACGGCGAAACCCTCTACGTCGACAACCCGTCCAAGCTGCCGGACCTGTCGGCCATCGAGGACATGCGCGAACCGATCGTGCGGGCCAACATCCTTGTGCCTCAGGAGCACCTGGGCAACGTCATTACCCTGTGCATCGAGAAGCGCGGCGTGCAGCACGATATGCTGTTCCTCGGCTCGCAGGTCCAGGTGACCTACGACCTGCCGATGAACGAAGTGGTGCTGGACTTCTTCGACCGCCTCAAATCCACCAGTCGCGGCTATGCTTCGCTGGACTATCATTTCGATCGTTACCAATCGGCTAATCTGGTGAAGCTGGATGTGCTGATCAACGGTGAGAAAGTCGATGCCCTGGCATTGATCGTGCACCGTGACAACGCGCACTACAAAGGTCGTGCATTGACCGAGAAGATGAAGGAACTGATTCCGCGGCAGATGTTCGATGTGGCAATCCAGGCCGCCATTGGTGGGCAGATTGTGGCGCGTACAACCGTCAAGGCGCTCAGAAAGAACGTATTGGCCAAATGCTACGGCGGCGACGTCAGCCGTAAGCGCAAGCTGTTGGAAAAGCAGAAGGCCGGTAAAAAACGCATGAAGCAGGTCGGTAACGTGGAAATTCCACAGGAAGCCTTCCTTGCGGTGCTCAGGTTGGATAGTTAGGTCCTATGTCGCTAAATTTCCCGCTGTTGCTGGTTATCGCCGTGTTTGTCTGCGGCTTGTTGGCGTTGCTTGATCTGTTGTTCCTGGCGCCTCGGCGCCGGGCGGCCATCGCCTCTTATCAGGGCAGCGTCAGCCAGCCTGATGGTGTGGTGATCGAAAAGCTCAACAAGGAACCGTTGCTGGTCGAGTACGGCAAGTCGTTCTTCCCGGTGCTGTTCATCGTGCTGGTGCTGCGTTCGTTCCTGGTGGAACCGTTCCAGATCCCGTCCGGCTCGATGAAGCCGACCCTGGACGTGGGCGATTTCATCCTGGTGAACAAGTTTTCCTACGGGATCCGCCTGCCGGTGATCGACAAGAAAGTCATCGAGGTCGGTGACCCGCAACGCGGCGATGTGATGGTGTTCCGCTTCCCGAGCGACCCGAACGTCAACTACATCAAGCGTGTCGTCGGCCTGCCGGGCGACACGGTCCGCTACACCGCCGACAAGCGTCTGTTCGTCAATGGCGAATCGGTGGCCGAACAGTTGCTTGGCTCCGAGCCTGGTACGCTGGGCAGTGCCGAGCTCTACCGGGAAAAACTCGGCGAGGCCGAGCACCTGATCCGCAAGGAAATGAGCCGCTACCGCGCCACGCCGGACCATTCGTGGACCGTGCCGGCGGGGCACTACTTCATGATGGGCGACAACCGCGACAACTCCAACGACAGCCGTTACTGGGATGATCCGAACATTCCCAAGGACATGCTGGGCATGGTCCCCGACCGGAATATCGTCGGCAAGGCCTTTGCGGTCTGGATGAGCTGGCCGGAACCCAAACTCAGTCACCTGCCGAATTTCTCGCGGGTTGGCCTGATCAAGTAATCACACACGGCGCTGTTGAACACAGCGCCGAATGCTTTTCTGGAGCCTGCACAAGGTTGCCCGAAGGCATGAAGCCAACGATAGTCAGGACGTCATTTTTGAACACAGCGTTAATTGTCCCAAGCCAACGGCGCCTCGCCGCCGTAGCGGTGGAATCCAGCCACGAACTCAGCGTGGGTAAACCGTGAGCGTTTCTCTAAGCCGTCTCGAGCGCCAGCTCGGCTACACCTTCAAGGACCAGGACCTGATGCTCCTGGCCCTCACTCACCGCAGTTTTGCCGGGCGCAACAACGAACGCCTGGAATTCCTCGGTGATGCCATCCTCAACTTCGTGGCGGGCGAAGCGCTGTTCGAGCGTTTCCCGTTGGCTCGCGAAGGCCAGTTGTCGCGTTTACGCGCGCGCTTGGTAAAAGGTGAGACCCTGGCCGTACTGGCTCGTGGTTTTGACCTGGGCGAATACCTGCGCCTGGGCTCCGGTGAATTGAAAAGCGGCGGTTTCCGTCGTGAGTCGATTCTGGCCGACGCCCTGGAAGCATTGATTGGCGCGATCTACCTGGATTCAGGCATGGAAATGGCGCGCGAACGCGTGCTGGCCTGGCTGACCTCCGAGATCGACAGCCTGACGCTGGTGGACACCAACAAGGACCCGAAGACCCGTTTGCAGGAATTTTTGCAATCGCGCAGTTGCGAGTTGCCGCGCTACGAAGTCGTGGATATCCAGGGTGAGCCGCATTGCCGTACCTTCTTCGTCGAATGCGAAGTTGTCCTATTGAATGAAAAAAGCCGGGGTCAGGGTGTGAGTCGTCGTATTGCCGAACAGGTAGCGGCCGCCGCAGCACTGATTGCCCTGGGTGTGGAGAATGGCAATGACTGATACAACCGTCACCCGCTGCGGCTACGTCGCCATTGTCGGTCGGCCGAACGTGGGCAAGTCCACGTTGCTGAACCACATCCTGGGCCAAAAGCTGGCGATCACTTCGCGCAAGCCCCAGACCACTCGCCACAATATGCTTGGCATCAAGACCGAAGGCGCCGTGCAGGCGATCTACGTTGACACCCCTGGCATGCACAAGGGTGGCGAGAAGGCCCTGAACCGTTACATGAACAAGACCGCTTCGGCGGCGTTGAAAGACGTCGACGTGGTGATCTTCGTGGTCGACCGCACCAAGTGGACCGAAGAAGACCAGATGGTCCTCGAGCGTGTCCAGTACGTCACCGGTCCGCTGATCGTGGCGCTGAACAAGACCGACCGCATCGAAGACAAGGCAGAGCTGATGCCGCACCTGTCCTGGTTGCAGGAACAGTTGCCGAACGCCCAGATCATCCCGATCTCCGCCCAGCACGGCCATAACCTCGACGCGCTGGAGCGGGTGATTGCCGAGCACCTGCCGGAAAACGATCACTTCTTCCCCGAAGACCAGATCACCGACCGCAGCAGCCGTTTCCTCGCCGCCGAGTTGGTGCGCGAGAAAATCATGCGCCAGATGGGCGCCGAGCTGCCGTACCAGATCACCGTCGAGATCGAAGAGTTCAAGCAGCAGGGCAGGACCCTGCACATCCATGCGTTGATCCTCGTCGAACGTGACGGCCAGAAGAAAATCATCATTGGCGACAAGGGCGAGCGCATCAAGCGCATCGGCACCGAGGCGCGCAAGGACATGGAACTGCTGTTCGACTCCAAGATCATGCTCAACCTGTGGGTCAAGGTGAAGGGCGGCTGGTCCGACGACGAGCGGGCGTTGCGGTCGTTGGGTTACGGCGACCTGTAATCCTTCTGGGATACATGAATTCCATTGTGGGAGCGAGCCTGCTCGCGATAACGGTCTGTCAGTCAACATCTTTGTTGAATATCAGTCCCTCATCGCGAGCAGGCTCGCTCCCACAGTGGTTTGTGGTTGTCAGTAAAATTGTGCTTGCTCATTGAGAACCGCGATCCCCATGCCCCCAACCCAACCCATCGCCCAACCCGCCTACGTCCTGCACTCGCGCGCCTACCGCGAAAGCAGCGCCCTGGTGGATTTCCTCACGCCGCAAGGGCGGCTGCGGGCGGTGTTGCGTGGGGCGCGGGGCAAGGCCGGGACGCTGGCGCGGCCATTCGTGCCGCTGGAAGTCGAATTCCGCGGACGAGGCGAGTTGAAGAATGTCGGGCGCATGGAAAGCAACGGCGTGGCGGCGTGGCTCAACGGCGAGGCACTGTTCAGCGGTTTGTACCTCAACGAACTGCTGATCCGCCTGCTGCCCGCCGAAGATCCCCACCCGGCCGTCTTCGACCACTACGCCGCCACGCTGCTGGCCCTGGCCGAAGGCCGTCCTCTGGAGCCGCTGTTGCGCTCGTTCGAATGGCGGCTGCTGGATGACTTGGGCTATGGCTTCGCGCTGAACACAGACCTGCACGGCGACCCCATCGCGGCCGACGGTCTGTACCGTTTGCAGGTGGATGCCGGCCTGGAGCGGGTCTACCTGTTGCAACCGGGGCTGTTCAATGGTGCTGAGCTTCTGGCCATGGCCGAGGCCGACTGGAGTGCGCCAGGCGCCTTGTCGGCGGCCAAGCGCCTGATGCGCCAGGCCCTGGCCGTGCATCTGGGCGGTCGGCCGCTGGTCAGTCGCGAGCTGTTTCGCAAGCCCTGATCTACCCGTATGCTGTGGGCCGAATACTTGTCCCTTCAGGAGCCTTTTCGTGAGCACCAGCAATCGCATTCTTCTCGGCGTGAACATCGACCATGTCGCCACCCTGCGCCAGGCCCGCGGTACGCGCTACCCGGATCCGGTCAAGGCCGCACTGGACGCCGAAGAGGCGGGCGCCGACGGCATCACCGTGCATTTGCGTGAAGACCGTCGCCACATCCAGGAGCGCGACGTGCTGTTGCTCAAGGATGTGCTGCAAACCCGCATGAACTTCGAAATGGGTGTGACCGAAGAAATGATGGCGTTCGCCGAGCGCATCCGCCCGGCGCACATCTGCCTGGTACCGGAGACGCGCCAGGAACTGACCACCGAAGGCGGCCTCGACGTAGCGGGGCAGGAGTCGCGGATCAGCTTGGCAGTGGAACGCCTGTCGAAGATTGGTGCCGAGGTGTCGCTGTTCATCGATGCCGACGAACGGCAGATAGAAGCTTCCAAACGTGTCGGCGCGCCCGCCATCGAACTGCACACCGGCCGTTATGCCGATGCCGAAACCCCCACGGACGTGGCCGATGAGCTGCAGCGCGTGGCCGACGGCGTCGCCTTCGGCCTGGCCCAGGGCCTGATCGTCAACGCCGGCCATGGCTTGCACTACCACAACGTCGAAGCCGTCGCGGCGATCAAGGGCATCAACGAACTGAACATCGGCCACGCGCTGGTGGCCCATGCGTTGTTCGTCGGGTTCAAGTCGGCTGTGTCGGAAATGAAAGCGCTGATCCTGGCTGCCGCCAGATCCTGAACCCATCCCATAACCCCATGTGCCGGCTCACTTGGGCTTGCCTGATCCACTGTGGCGAGGGGATTTATCCCCGCTGGGCTGCGCAGCAGCCCTAAAACCCGGCGCCTCGATGTGTCAGGCAGATTGAGTTGACCTGTCCTGGGGCCGCTTCGCGCCCCAGCGGGGATAAATCCCCTCGCCACAGGTTCATCACAGCATCAGGAGTTGTGTACAGCTTATAGCGGCGGGGTTTCCTGGTTCGGCTTGCTCTTGTCCACACCCGGCACGTGAAGATTGCCCTCGGCCACCTGATTGCCTTCGAGCTGCGGCTGCGTCACCCAGGTCAGGATGTCGTAGTAGCGACGGATGTTCGCCACGAAATGTACTGGCTCGCCGCCCCGGGCGTAGCCATAGCGGGTCTTGCTGTACCACTGTTTCTGCGACAGGCGCGGCAGGATTTTTTTCACGTCCAGCCACTTATTCGGGTTCAGCCCTTCCTTGGCCGCCAGTTTGCGGGCGTCGTCCAGGTGACCGCTGCCCACGTTGTAGGCGGCGAGGGCGAACCAGGTGCGGTCCGGCTCCTCGATGCTTTCGTCCAGTTGATCCTTCATGTAGGCCAGGTACTTGGCGCCGCCCATGATGCTCTGCTTCGGATCCAGGCGGTTGGACACGCCCATGGCTTGGGCGGTGTTCTGGGTCAGCATCATCAGGCCGCGCACGCCGGTCTTGGACGTCACCGCCGGTTGCCACAGCGATTCCTGGTAGCCGATCGCGGCCAGCAGGCGCCAATCGACTTTCTCCTGCTTGGCGTAAGCCTTGAAATGCTGTTCGTATTTGGGCAGCCGCTGCTGCAGATGCTGGGCGAACGTGGTGGCGCCCATGTAGCCGAGGACATCGACGTGCCCGTAATAACGGTCCTTGAGGCGTTGCAGCGTGCCGTTCTTCTGCACCTTGTCGAGGTAGCTGTTGATTTCGTTGAGCAGGCTGTTGTCTTCGCCGGAGGCCACTGCCCAGCTCTGGCTACGGGCGTCGCCCAGATCGAAGGCCACGCGCACGTTGGGGAAGTACACCTGGTTCATCGCCACTTCGTTGGAGTCCACCAGGGTCAGGTCGATCTGGCCTTCGTCGACCATGCGCAACAGGTCGACCACTTCAACCGCGTCGGACTCTTCGTATTCGATGCCCGGATACTGCTGCTTCAACTGCGCCAGCTGTTCGGCGTGGCTGCTGCCCTTGAGCACCATGATCTTCTTGCCGGCCAGGGCGGCGGCATCGGTGGGGCGCGACTGGCCGTTGCGGTAGATGACCTGCGGGGTGACTTCCAGGTAGGGATGGGAAAACCGCACCTGCTTTTTGCGTTGCTCGCTGCTGACCAGGCCGGCGGCGGCCAATACCGGGCCGTTGGGCTTGCCGATCTGGCTGAACAGGTCGTCGAGGTTGTCGGCGGTCTCTATCTTCAGTTCCACCCCCAAATCGTCGGCGAAGCGCTTCACCAGCTCGTATTCGAAGCCGGTTTCACCGTTACGATCCTCAAAGTAGGTGGCGGGGCTGTTTCGGGTGACCACCCGCAGCACGCCATCCTCCTTTACGCGCTCCAGTGTGTTGGGTTTCTCAACACAACCACTGAGCACCAGGAAGAGTCCGGTTGCGATCAGCCATTTGGCATATCGCGGACGCAAAGCCGTTGGGGAAAACATCTGCGCAGTATACGCAAACGGCCCCTACCGCCATATCTCGACAGCAAAAGGCCAGTCTGCTAGCCATTGCAAAACATGTCCGCAGCGCAGGCCGGCCGGCGCGCGGCGGGCTTTGCGTCGCTGAAAAATATCTCTTCGCGAGCATGGGTACCGCTGTCCAATAGCGCCGTGCAAGCAAAGACCGACATTCGGCTCGCACCGCGCGTGCCGTTTCGGGTGCCGTTGCCGGCGGTTTAGGCTAGAATGCACGGCCTCAAAGCACACCCCCTTCCCGAGGCTGTCCCGAAGATGTTGATCCTGCGCGGCGCTCCTGCCCTTTCTGCCTTTCGCCACAGCAAACTCCTTGAGCAACTGAGCCAGAAGGTTCCGGCTGTCAGTGGCTTGTATGCTGAATTCGCTCACTTCGCCGAAGTCACCGGCGGTTTGACCGGCGACGAACAGCAGGTGCTCGCGCGCCTTCTGAAGTACGGTCCCAGTGTTCCCGTCCAGGAGCCGGCCGGTCGTCTGTTCCTGGTACTGCCGCGTTTCGGCACCATTTCGCCATGGTCGAGCAAGGCCAGCGATATCGCCCGCAACTGCGGCCTGGCGAAAATCCAGCGCCTGGAGCGCGGCATTGCGTTTTATGTCGCCGGTGAGTTCAGCGAGGCCGAGGCCCAGTTGATCGCCGATGGCCTGCATGACCGCATGACCCAGGTCGTGCTGGGTAACCTGGAGCAGGCTGCCGGCCTGTTCAGCCACGCCGAACCCAAGCCGCTGACCGCTATCGACGTGCTGGGCGGCGGTCGTGCCGCGCTGGAAAAAGCCAACGCCGAACTGGGCCTGGCCCTGGCCGAAGACGAGATCGATTACCTGGTCAATGCTTTCCAGGGCTTGAAGCGCAACCCCCATGACATCGAACTGATGATGTTCGCCCAGGCCAACTCCGAGCACTGCCGCCACAAGATCTTCAACGCCAGTTGGGACATTGATGGCCAGAGCCAGGAAAAAAGCCTGTTCGGCATGATCAAGAACACCTACCAGATGCACAACGAAGGTGTGCTCTCGGCCTATAAGGACAACGCCGCGGTGATCGTCGGCAACGTCGCCGGGCGTTTCTACCCGAACCCTGAGACCCGCCAGTACGGTGCGGTCCAGGAGCCGGTGCACATCCTGATGAAGGTCGAGACCCACAACCACCCGACCGCCATCGCCCCATTCCCGGGCGCGTCCACCGGTTCCGGTGGCGAGATCCGTGACGAAGGCGCCACCGGTCGCGGTGCCAAGCCCAAGGCAGGCCTGACCGGCTTCACCGTATCGAACCTGCAGATCCCTGGCTTCGAACAGCCGTGGGAAAAGCCTTACGGCAAGCCTGAGCGCATCGTCAACGCCCTCGACATCATGATCGAAGGTCCCCTGGGGGGCGCGGCGTTCAACAACGAATTCGGCCGTCCGGCCCTGACTGGCTATTTCCGTACTTTCGAACAGTCCATCAGCACCCCGCGTGGTGAAGAAGTTCGTGGTTACCACAAGCCGATCATGCTTGCCGGCGGCATGGGCAACATCCGCGCCGAACACGTGCAGAAAGGCGAAATCGTGGTCGGCTCCAAGCTGATCGTCCTCGGTGGCCCGGCCATGCTGATCGGCCTGGGCGGCGGCGCCGCTTCCTCCATGGCCACCGGCACCAGCTCGGCGGACCTGGACTTCGCTTCGGTCCAGCGGGAAAACCCGGAAATGGAACGCCGTTGCCAGGAAGTCATCGACCGTTGCTGGCAGTTGGGCGAACACAACCCCATCAGCTTCATCCACGACGTCGGCGCCGGCGGCCTGTCCAACGCCTTCCCGGAACTGGTCAACGACGGTGGCCGTGGCGGCCGCTTCGAATTGCGCAACATTCCGAACGACGAGCCGGGCATGGCCCCGCACGAAATCTGGAGCAACGAATCCCAGGAGCGTTATGTCCTGGCGGTCGGCCCGGCTGACTTCGAGCGCTTCCAGGCCATCTGCGAACGCGAGCGCTGCCCGTTCGCCGTGGTGGGTGAGGCCACTGCCGAGCCACAACTGACCGTCACCGACAGCCACTTCGGCAACAGCCCGGTGGACATGCCGCTGGAAGTGCTGCTGGGCAAAGCCCCGCGCATGCACCGTTCGGCCGTTCGTGAAACCGAGTTGGGCGACGATTTCGATCCGTCCACCCTCGACCTCGCCGAGTCCATCGAGCGCGTGCTGCATCACCCGGCCGTGGCGAGCAAAAGCTTCCTGATCACCATCGGCGACCGCACCATCACCGGCCTCGTGGCCCGCGACCAGATGGTCGGCCCGTGGCAAGTGCCGGTGGCCGACGTGGCCGTGACCGCCACCAGCTTCGACGTCTACACCGGCGAAGCCATGGCGATGGGCGAGCGCACGCCGCTGGCGCTGCTGGATGCTCCGGCGTCGGGCCGCATGGCGATTGGCGAGACCCTGACCAACATCGCGGCTTCGCGCATCGGCAAGATTTCCGACATCAAGCTGTCGGCCAACTGGATGTCCGCCGCCGGCCACCCGGGTGAAGACGCCCGCCTGTACGACACGGTCAAGGCCGTCGGCATGGAGCTGTGCCCGGAGCTGGGCATCACCATTCCGGTGGGCAAGGACTCCATGTCCATGGCCACGCGCTGGAACGACGAAGGCGTGGACAAGAGCGTGACCTCGCCGCTGTCGCTGATCGTGACCGGTTTCGCGCCAGTCACCGACATCCGCCAGACCCTGACTCCGCAACTGCGCATGGACAAGGGCACCACCGACCTGATCCTGATCGACCTGGGCCGTGGCCAGAACCGCATGGGCGCCTCGATCCTGGCCCAGGTGCACGGCAAGCTTGGTTCGCAAGCGCCGGACGTCGACGATGCCGAAGACCTGAAGGCGTTCTTCGCCGTCATCCAGGGCCTCAACGCCGACGGTCACCTGCTGGCCTACCACGACCGTTCCGATGGCGGTTTGCTGACCACCGTGGTGGAAATGGCCTTTGCCGGCCACTGCGGCCTGAGCCTGACCCTCGACAGCGTCGCCGAATCCACCGCTGAAATCCCGGCCATCCTGTTCAACGAAGAGTTGGGCGCGGTGATCCAGGTTCGCCAGGACGCCACCCCGGACATCCTCGCTCAGTTCAGCGCCGCTGGTTTGGCCGACTGCGTCTCGGTGATCGGCCAGCCGATCAATAACGCCCACATCAATATCACCTTCAACGGCGATACCGTCTTCGAAGGCCAGCGCAGCCTGTTGCAGCGCCAGTGGGCGGAAACCAGCTACCAGATCCAGCGTCTGCGCGACAACGCCGACTGCGCCGAGCAGGAATTCGACGCGCTGCTGGAAGAAGACAACCCGGGTTTGAGCGCCAAGCTCAGCTACGACGTCAACCTCGACGTGGCCGCGCCTTACATCAAGAAAGGCATTCGCCCACAAGTGGCGGTCCTGCGCGAGCAGGGCGTCAACGGCCAGGTGGAAATGGCGGCGGCGTTCGACCGTGCCGGTTTCAGCGCGATTGACGTGCACATGAGCGACATCCTCGCCGGTCGTGTCGACCTGAACGACTTCAAGGGCATGGTCGCCTGTGGCGGTTTCTCCTACGGTGACGTGCTGGGTGCCGGTGAAGGCTGGGCCAAGTCGGCACTGTTCAACAGCCGCGCCCGTGATGCGTTCCAGGGTTTCTTCGAACGTACCGACAGCTTCACCCTCGGCGTGTGCAACGGTTGCCAGATGATGTCCAACCTGCACGAACTGATCCCGGGCAGCGAGTTCTGGCCGCACTTCGTGCGCAACCGCTCCGAGCAGTTCGAAGCGCGCGTGGCGATGGTCCAGGTCCAGGAATCGAACTCGATCTTCCTGCAGGGCATGGCCGGTTCGCGCATGCCGATCGCCATCGCCCACGGTGAAGGCCATGCCGAATTCGAAAGCGAAGAAGCGCTGCTCGAAGCCGACCTGTCCGGTTGTGTGTCGCTGCGTTTCGTCGACAACCACGGCAAGGTCACCGAAACCTACCCGGCCAACCCGAACGGCTCGCCGCGCGGAATCACCGGCCTGACCAGCCGCGACGGTCGCGTCACGATCATGATGCCGCACCCCGAGCGCGTATTCCGCGCGGTGCAGAACTCGTGGCGTTCGGACGACTGGAACGAAGACGCGCCATGGATGCGCATGTTCCGCAACGCCCGCGTCTGGGTGAACTGAGGCGGTGTACAAGCTCTGCTTCTTCGTCCCGGCCAGCCACCTGGACGTGGTCAAAAGCGCCGTATTCGCCGCCGGTGGCGGGCGGATCGGCGACTACGACCACTGCGCCTGGCAAGTGCTGGGCCTGGGCCAGTTCCGCCCGTTGGACGGCAGCCAGCCGTTCATTGGCGAAGCGGGCCAGGTCGAGCAGGTCGAGGAGTGGAAGGTGGAGCTTGTCGTTGCCGATGAGTTGATCCGTGCGGTGGTGGTGGCGTTGAAGCAGAGCCATCCCTACGAGACACCGGCGTATGAAGTGTGGCGGTTGGAGGATTTCTGATCCTCCGGCCGTTGAATGAGAAACCCGCTGATTGATTCAGCGGGTTTTTTTATTGTTGTGGCGAGGGGATTTATCCCCGCTGGGCTGCGAAGCAGCCCTAAACTCGGCACCTCGGTGTGTCAGGCAAATTGAGTTTGGTTGTTTTGGGGCTGCTGCGCAGCCCAGCGGGGATAAATCCCCTCGCCACAGGGGGTGGTCTGTCAGATGTGTTGGGTGTGTGCAGGCCTCATCGCGAGCAGGCTATCAGGCAACGAAAGTTCAGGCTTTGACACCCGCCTGACGACTCAGCACCACCACCTCCAACGCCCGCCACAACCCCGGTGCTTTCTCCCCCAGCAGCAAGTGCCAGACTCCACCGTCCAACGGGCTCACTCCCTGGCAACCCAGTGTCTTGAGCTGGCTCTCCGACAGCCCTTGGCCATCGGCCAGTCGCACCCGCAACCGGCTCGTCGCCACGCAATCGAACTGCAACACATTGTCAGCGCCACCCAGCGCATCCAGCCATTGTTGCGCTTCGGCCCCGGACACGGCGGTCGGTTCAGCAGGTTCAGCCAGCGCAACCACGGGCGCAGTGGCAGGACGGGCAGAAGAGGGCAGGGCCAGGCGGATTTCATCGGCGATGCTGTCGGCCATCGGCCCGACCACTACCTGCAAGCTCCCGCCATTGCCGGGACGCACCACGGCCATGGCGCCAAGGGCTTTGAGTTGCGTGTCGGACGCCTTGTTGCGATCCAGCATGTCGAGGCGCAGCCGTGTGGTGCAGGCACCAACGGTGATCAGATTGTCCGCACCACCCAAGGCCTGGATGTAGGCCTTGGCGCGCTGGTTCTGGGCGATGACCGGTTTGTCCCCGGCCGGCACGTCTTCACGCCCCGGGGTCTTCAGGTCGAAGCGGCGAATGCAGAAGTCGAATACAACGTAATAGATCACCGCATAGACCAGGCCCACCGGTACCACCAACCAACCGTTACTGGACTTGCCCCACCCCAGGACCATGTCGATGAAACCGCCGGAGAAGGTGAAGCCCAGGCGAATGTTCAGCCAATCGGTGATCGCCATCGACAGCCCGGTGAGCAAGGCATGCAGCAGGAACAACAATGGCGCGAGGAACATGAAGGCGAATTCCACCGGCTCGGTGACCCCGGTGAGAAACGACGTCAGCGCCATGGACAACAAAATCCCGCCCATGACTTTGCGCCGCTGGGGCAGGGCATTGCGGTACATCGCCAGGCACGCGGCGGGCAGGCCGAAGAGCATTACCGGGAACATGCCGGTCATGAACTGGCCGCCATTGGGGTCGCCGGCAAAGTAGCGAGTCAGATCGCCCGTGACCACCGCGCCGGTTTGCGGATCGGTGAAGCTGCCGAAGATGAACCAGGCCATGTTGTTGAGGATGTGGTGCAAACCGGTGACGATCAGCAACCGATTGAATACACCGAAGACGAACGCGCCGAAGCTGCCACTGGCCATCAGCAGTTCGCCGAAGCTGTTGATGCCCTGCTGGATCGGTGGCCAGATCAGACCGAACACCACGCCAAGGCCGACGGCGCTGAAACCCGTGACAATCGGCACGAAGCGCCGGCCACCAAAGAACGCCAGGTACTCCGGCAGCTTGATGTCCTTGAAGCGGTTGTACAGCGCACCGGCCAGCAGGCCACTGATGATCCCGGCGAGCATGCCCATGTTGATGCTGGCATCGAGCACTTTCAGGGTAGCGATCATCACCAGATAACCAATGGCCCCGGCCAACCCCGCCGTACCGTTATTGTCCCGGGCGAAACCCACGGCGATGCCGATGGCGAAGATCATTGCCAGGTTGGCGAAAATCGCCTGCCCGGCATCGTGAATGATGGCGATGTTCAAAAGATCGGTGTCGCCCAGGCGCAGCAACAGGCCAGCAATCGGCAGGATCGCGATCGGCAGCATCAGCGCACGGCCGAGGCGTTGCAGCCCTTCGATGAAATGCTGGTACATGGCGTCTCTCCTTTTATTGTTCTTCGACGTGGCTCAGCCCAGGGGCCAGTGTTGATGACAGGCGCGGCGCACGGCGGCGGCACTGCCCAGGTTCAGCAGCTCGGCGCTGAGGCAAGCGCACTTGACGGTGTCGAGCTGGCGCACGCGCGCCTTGATTTCAGCGATCTGCGGTGGGCTGACCGATAGCTCGCGTACGCCCAGCCCGATCAGCACGGGCGTGGCCAACGGATCGGAGGCCAAGGCGCCGCACACGCCGACCCAGCGTCCATGCTTCGCCGCGCCAGCGCAGGTCTGGGCGATCAGCCGCAGCAGTGCCGGATGCAAGGCATCGACCCGGGCGGCGAGGCCGGCGTGGTCGCGGTCCATGGCGAGGGTGTATTGCGAGAGGTCGTTGGTGCCAATGGAGAGGAAGTCGGCGTGCTCGGCCAATTGTTCGGCCAGCAACGCGGCTGCCGGCACTTCGATCATCACCCCTAGTTGCGGGCGTTCGCTCAGGCCCAGCTCGCTGGCCAAGGTATCGAGGCGCTGGCGGATGTGCAGCAGTTCGTCGACCTCGGTCACCATCGGCAGCAGGATTCGGCAGCGCTGCAGCGGACGGGTTTGCAGCAAGGCCCGCAATTGCTGGTCGAGCAGTTCCGGTCGCAACTGGGCCAGGCGAATGCCGCGCAGGCCCAGCACCGGGTTGGCTTCGGCCGGCAGCGGCAGGTAATCCAACTGCTTGTCGCCGCCGACGTCGATGGTGCGGATGATCACCGGCTTGTCGCCCATGGCATCGAGTACGGCTTGATAGGCCTGGCGTTGCTCTTCTTCGTCGGGTGCGGTGTGACGGTCGACGAAGAGGAATTCAGTGCGCAACAAGCCAACCCCGTCGGCACCGCTTGCCAGTGCCTGGGCCGCATCGCTACGGGAGGCGACATTGGCCGCCACTTCTATATTCACGCCGTCACGGGTATGCGCCGATGTGTGGGCGTGGGCCTCTTGTTGGGCGTGTTGGGTCGCTCGCCGCCGTTGTTCTTGCTGCACTTGGGCCAGGCGCTCGGCGGTTGGCGCGAGTTCGAGGCGGCCGCCGTCGGCATCCAGCACCACCGATTGCCCCGGCGTCTGTACCAGCAGTGCATCGCCCAGCGCCACCAGGCACGGCAGGCCTTTGCCTCGGGCCAGGATCGCCACATGGGAGGTTGCCCCGCCCTCAACCATGCACACACCGGCCACGCCTTGAGCGCAGAGTTGCAGCAGCTCCGACGGAGTCAGTTCCTGCGCGGCAACGATGGCGCCCGCGGGCACGTCGAATTGCCAGGCCTCGCCCAACAGCACGCGCAAGACCCGCTGGCGCAGATCGCGTAAATCATTGGCGCGCTCGGCCAGCAGCGTGCTGCCCAGTTGCTGCAGCACCTTGCACTGCACGTCGATGGAGCGGCTCCAGGCGTGGCTCGCGGCACTGCCCTGGTCGATGGCAAGGTGCGCGGCGTCGAGCAAGATCGGGTCTTCCAGCAGCGCCAGATGGGCGCTGAAAATCGCTTCTTCGTCGCGATGGCGACGGGCCTTGGCGTTTTCCAGGGTGAGCTGGATTTCGCGACGAACGTGCCCCAAGGCACTGTTCAACTGCTGCCGTTGTTCTTCGACGTTGTGGCGGCCAGCGTCCTCGGGCAATTGAATGCCATCGAGCCGAACCAACGGCCCGGCCACCAGACCGGGGGCCGCACACACACCATGCAGCACGCCGGCTTCGGCGCTACGGTGCTGGGCTTTTACCGCAGGCGCCACGGCGTGGGCTTCTTCAGCCAGGGCTGTGGATAACGTGCTCAGCAGGGCGTGCAACGCCGCCTCGGCATCGCTGCCCCGGCAACTGACGTGCACCTCTGCCTGCTCGGTAATGGCCAGGCCCATCATTCCCATCACGCTGTCGCAGGATGCCGTTTTGCCTTGGAAATGCAGCTGCGAACGGCTCTTGAAACCCTGGGCGGTCTGACGAATCAACGCCGCCGGGCGGGCGTGCAGGCCGCCGCGATGGGCGATGCGCACCTGACCGAAAACTTCGATGCCAACGGCCTGTTCTTCGTCTTGCGTCTCAGCCGGGGTCTTGGCGACGACGTGCAACAGCGGCTCGCCGACCTTCACCCCTTTGAGGGTGATAGGCCGCGCCTGGAAGTGCTCGCCGTTGGTGATGACCAACAGGCTGACCAGGCTCTTGCAGCGCAGTGCCACCTTGTCTACGTCGTAACGCAGCAGCGGCTGGCCGTTGCTGACCCGCGCGCCTTCCTTGACCAGCATGGAAAACCCCTCGCCTTGCAGCTCGACCGTGTCCAGGCCCAGGTGCAGCAGCAGTTCGGCGCCGTTGTCGGCGCGCAGGGTCACGGCGTGGCGGCTGCGGGCGACGTGGATCACTTCGCCGGCACAGGGCGCGTAGAGGGTGTTGTTCAGCGGGTCGATGGCGATTCCGTCGCCCATCGCGCCGCTGGCGAACACCGCGTCCGGGACATTGGCGAGGGTGAGCACCGGGCCGCTGAGCGGGGCGCTGAGGATCAGCTCTTTATTATTGTTGGGCATGGGGCGCTCTCATCAGACTCTTTTATTGAAAGAAAGCCGTTGGCTCAGTGCGTACGGGTGACCTTGCTCAAGTGCCTTGGTTGGTCCGGGTCCAGTCCTCGGGCCACGGCCAGGCTCGCGGCCATGCCGTAGAAGCTCTGGATGGCCAGAATCGGGTCCAGGGCCGGGTGTCCGGCGCGGGTCAGCGTCAGGTCGCGTTCGGCGATGTCATCCGGCGCCGCCAGCAGTACCCGGGCGCCGCGCTGGCGCATGTCCGCGGCCAGGCTCAACACCCCGGCCTGCTCGGCACCGCGCGGGGCGAACACCAGCAGCGGGTAGTCGGCATCGATCAGCGCCATCGGCCCGTGGCGGACTTCGGCGCTGCTGAAGGCTTCGGCCTGGATTGCCGAGGTTTCCTTGAACTTGAGCGCCGCTTCCTGGGCGATGGCGAACCCGGCGCCCCGGCCGATCACCATCAACCGCTGGCAGTTGCGCAGGGCTTCGACGGCAACGCTCCAGTCCTGACGGGCGGCATCGCGCAAACCTGTGGGCAAGGCGTTGCCGGCTTCGAGCAACTCGGCGTCGTCCTTCCAATGGGCTACCAGTCGCGCACTGGCGCTGAGGGTGGCGATGAAACTCTTGGTGGCGGCGACGCTGCTTTCGACGCCGGCGCACAACGGCACGCTGAATTCACACGCCGCTTCCAGCGGTGAGTCGGCAGCATTGACCAAGGCCACGCTCAAGGCGCCGCGCTTGCGCAGCAGACGCAGGCTGTCGACCAGGTCCGGGCTCTGTCCCGACTGGGAAAATGCAAAGGCCACCTGGCCGCTGACCTTGAGCGGCGCCTGCTGCATGGTCACCACCGACATTGGCAGCGAGGCCACCGGGATGCCCAATAGCTGCATGGTCAGGTAGGCGAAGTAGCTGGCGGCGTGGTCGGAACTGCCCCGCGCCACAGTCATCGCCACTTGCGGCGGTTGACGGCGCAGGCGTCCGGCGATTTCCACCAGCGCCGGGTCCAACTGTTGCAACTGACGCTCGACGGCTTCGAAAGCGCTCAGGGCCTCTTCAAGCATTTTGCAAGTCAATGGCTTCTCCTTCGACCATCACGTCGGTCAGCGTCAGGGAACGGTCCAGGCGCACGCAGTCGGCCCAGGCACCGGGTTGCAGGCGTCCGCGCTCGGGCAGGCCGAGGTAGTCGGCAGGGAATTGGGACAGGCGTTGCGAGGCTTCGCCGATGGGCAGGCCGATCTTCACCAGGTTGCGCAAGGCCTGGTCCATGGTCAGGGTGCTGCCGGCCAGGGTGCCGTCGGCCAGCCGAACGCCGCCCAGGCACTTGGTCACGGTGTGGCTGCCCAGCTTGTACTCGCCATCGGGCATGCCGGCGGCGGCGGTGGAGTCGGTCACGCAATACAGGCACGGGATCGAACGCAGGGCCACGCGCATGGCGCCGGGGTGCACATGCAGCAAGTCCGGGATCAGCTCGGCGTATTGTGCATGGGCCAGCGCCGCGCCGACGATGCCCGGTTCGCGGTGGTGCAGCGGGCTCATGGCGTTATATAGATGGGTGAAACTGCTGGCCCCGGCGGCCAGCGCGGCGACGCCTTCCTCGTAGCTGCCCAGGGTGTGGCCGATCTGCATGCGCACACCTCGGGCGCTGAGCGTACGAATCAGGGCGTCGTGGCCGGCGATTTCCGGGGCAATGGTGATCACCCTGATCGGTGCCCGGGCCAGGTAACTCTCCACCTCGGCCAGCAGCGCGGTGTGGGCGAAATTCGGTTGGGCGCCCAGTTTGCCCGGGTTGATGTAAGGGCCTTCCAGATGTACGCCGAGAACCCGGGCGTTGCCGCGCTGGCGCTGCTCACAAAACTCGCCGAGGGCCTTGAGCACGCTGGCGATCTCGTCGCTGGGCGCGGTCATGGTGGTCGCCAGCAACGACGTCGTGCCGAAACGCACATGGGTGCGGGCGATGGTTTCGAACGCCAGGGCGCCTTGCATGATGTCCATGCCGCCACCGCCATGGACGTGCAGGTCGATGAAACCGGGCAGCAAATAGGGCAGGTCATTGCTCGCCGGATCGCAGGGTTGGCCATCGATGGCCACGATCTTGCCGTGTTCATGGATCAGGTGGCCGCGAACCCAGCCGTTGGAGGTGAGGATGTTGTCTTCGGACATGGGCACTCTCTAGTCGTCTAACGCCGCAGCTCTGCGACGAAGTCGTAGTAGTCGTTGCGGCAATAGGTGTCGGTGACTTCGATGGGGGTGTTGTCTTCCAGGTAGCCGACCCGGGTCATCAGCAACATCGCGGTGCCGGGGGCGATGCCCACCAGGGCGGCGAATTCGTCCGAGGCGTTGATGGCCTGGATGTGTTGCAGCGCGCGCACCACCGGCTTGCCGATGCCGTCGAGGAATTCATAGAGCGAATCGCCCACCGCTTGTGGCTTGGGGATGATGCTGGCGGGCAGGGTGCTCATTTCGATGGCCATGACCGTGTCGTCAGCCTTGCGCAGGCGCTTGAGCCGCGCAACCTTGTCGGTGGGTGACAGGCCCAGGCGGATCAGTTCTTCGTGGGTTGGCGGGGTGATTTCCCGCTCCAGCCATTGCGAACCGGGCACGAAGCCCTTGAGCCGCAGCATCTCGCTGAAGCCGCTGAGGCGTGACAGCGGTTGTTCCAGGCGTGGGGTAATGAACGTGCCCGAGCCCTGGTTGCGGCGGATCAGGCCTTGTTCGAACAGCACTTCCAGCGCTTTGCGGGCGGTGACCCGGGAAATGCCCAGTTGCTCGCTCAAGCTGCGTTCGGAGGGCATCGCTTGCTCGGCTTTCCACTGGCCGGCGTGGATGGCGGCTTCCAGGTTGCGGGCCAGTTGCAGGTAGAGCGGGGTGGGTTGGGTGTCGTCGGGGCGCAGGGCCAGGATGTCGTTCATTGATGTATCCGATGCGGATTTGTAGGAGTTTTCGCTCGGTGAGTGGGGTGGAAGCTAATACCACTTGAATACCATGTCAACGTTGGTTCTGGTGGGTTGCGCGTGTTTATGGGGTGTTTTTAGAAGGGTTGTTTGAAGTGGTATTAGGGTGGTGGGGATAGTGCGTGAAATTACTTGCTTTGGGCTGGGGGGTTAGAGGTCAGTGGTATGCATGGGGCGCGGGTTTTGAAATTTGATATTTATTTTTGTGGTGACCGGCGGTTGTTTGTTTTGTGTGTATATCCGTTGCTTCGGTAACGGCGGCTTAGGGTTCCGCCCTTACGGCGGCTCACTTTTGAGAAGCGCAAAAGTAAGCAAAACGCTTTTGCCCCACCACTTGGCACCTCGCTTAGGCTCGGTGTGCCCTCACTCCGGCATTGCTCCGTGGGCCCGCCGCGAAGGGCCATCCATGGCCCAGCGCGGCTACCTCGGCATCCATGCCGAGGTACCCACTGCGCAATACCTGCGTTCGGCCAGCGTGGTTAACGGGGCGCTGAGATCAACGTCCACCCCACCACGAGGCGGCCTGATAGCCGACCTGGCGCACCCAGTCGTACACCCGTCAGATCTGTGGGAGCAAAGCTTGCTCGCGAGGCGGCCTGACTGCCGACCTGGCTCTCCCGGTCGTACTCCGATTTCCCTGTGGGAGCGGGCTTGCTCGCGAAGGCGGCATAACAGCCAACGAGGATGTTGAATGTACTGGCCTCTTCGCGAGCAAGCCCGCTCCCACAAGGTGTTTGCGGCGTATATGAGTGTTGTGGCTGCTGAAAATCCAATGTGGGAGCGAGCTTGCTCGCGATGGCGGCGGTTCAGTCACATGGATATTGGGTTTGCTGGCCTCATCGCGAGCAAGCTCGCACACAGGAGAAACGCGGTCCCACCAAGAACCAGGTCGGCTATCAGGCCGCCTCGTGGTGGACGTTGATCTCGGGCACACCGAGCCTAGCGAGGTGCCAAGTGGTGGGGCAGAAGCGCTTTGGTTTCTTTCGACTGGGCCGGCTTCCGGGCTTTTCGAAAGTGAGCCGCCGTCAGGGCGGAACCCTAAGTCGCCGTTACCGCAGCAATGAATATGTACCCAACCCCATCCAAAAAAGCCTATCTGAAATCTGTGCGAAACATCCCTGATCAGATGGGTGGTCTGTCAGACGCCCCGAAGTTTCCGACATGTTTTTAAGGTTGTCGCTCGGAAGCGAGGGCTCTAGCTTTCGGAGCCCACATCTCCAAGCACTGGGATCGCTTACCGGCCTTGGGAAGACCGAGCAGCAGATCCAAGTTTCAAGGAGCAACAGCAGCCTCTGAGGTCCAAACATGGAACTGCCGGATATGATCACCCCCCGCCTCAATACAAGTACCTCCCTGGGACGGGCTTTGATTTCAATGTTCAAGTCTGTCGAAGCGGAGCTGATATATGAAAATGCGGAGTCAGGGGCGGTTAAAGTCATGGTGTTTGGCGGATGCGCAGTACATCTCTATACGCATCATCGTGTTTCCACGGACGTTGACGCCGAAATCTATGAGGCGAGCCTTCCGGAAGGCTTTCATCTTCGAACGCTGCTTGCGGAAGTGCCTGAGCAATTTGTCGACGAGAAGTCCGGCCGATTGATGGAGCTGAACTACGACCTCCAATACAACACCAGCTTTGGTCCGATTCACGAGGATTATTGGGTCCGAAGCATCCCCCTTGAAGAGTTCCCGATAGAGTCACCTCTGCACGTCCACATTGCTGCTCCTATCGATATTGCGATTTCAAAGCTGGGTAGAGCAACGGACCAAGACGTTGGCGATATCATGGCGCTCCTGAGGGCCGGCTTCATATTGACCGCCGAGCTGCGTCGACTGGCAATGCAGGCAATTGATGTATATGTTGGTAACAAAGAGCCTCCAACGTCTGTTCTTACCCACATTTTGCAAAATTATTTGGAGAATACAGATGACGAAGCCTGCTAACGGCCACGTCCTCTCAGCCGCTCTGGACACATTGGTCAAAAGCCCGCTGGATCACGCAGATGATGTTGCACTCGTGAGTGCAGCCAAAGCTGTCTGGTATTCCAACTTGGACTTGATAAGCGCAGCCCAAGCTTTTCTGAGTCAACACACTAATGAGGTCGAGTTGCGTCGCGCAGGATATTTGCTCGAACGACTCACCCGATTTTCGTGTGTTACGGACAGTCGTGCATTGGAAGTCTTCAAAGCCCTTGAACTATTTTTACGCTCAACACCCAAGCAAGCCATAACCTCACAAACCGCTGTTGCGCTTCGCAAACGCCGTGATGAACTCGCTCTCTCTTGGGGGTTGAATGAAGGTCTTGGCTTGAAGGTGCAAACCCTCTTGCCTTTTCAAACTCGGCATTATGAGGCTGAGCAGCGCGCAGCGTTTGTGTAAACCCAAATGTCATCCTCGAAAACCGGCTTCGGCCGGTTTTTTGTTGTGCGAATGATCATCCCTTGGTCTGTCAGACGCCCCGAAGTTTCCGACATGTTTTTAAGGTTGTCCCTCGGAAGCGAGGGCTCTAGCCTTTGGGTGTCGCTGCCAAATTCAGCGACCGGATTTGACCGTCCGAGAATCTAGACGCGCCAGTGTTCCAAGACCTAGTTCAGGCGTTTTTCTTTCGCCTGAGGTATCGTGTCGCGGCAGCTGTGCGTGGGACGTCTTCGGACGTGCCGGTTCTTCTGATTCCCGGTCGGTCAACCCGCGTACAGCTGCCCCTTTTTGTTTGACCGCGAAGAGTGGTGGCTCCATTGAATCAGGAGCTTCTAATGATCAAAGAAACCCCAAACCCGCCGAAACCCGCATCCACCTTCCCCTACGGCGACTACGCCCCCGACAAGCTGAAAGAAGCCGCCGACCGTGCAATGGACCATTACCTCAAGCCCGACGACAGCGAACCAGAACCCCAACCCTCGACGCAGTTATTCACCGTATCGGACAACGTCGATACCGAAGCCCTGCTAGCCAACCTCAGTGAAACCCTGGCCTCGGCCAATGCGATGCTCAGCGACCTTGCCTTCGATCTGGAAGGCTCGCGGCGGCACGTGTTATTGGGAGTGGCGCAGATAATTGAGTTGGGGGCGCTGTTGGCAAACAAGGCTTTGGACCGGGTAGAGCTTCGGACCTGATGCAATAAGTGCTGGCCTCATCGCGAGCAAGCTCGCTCCCACAAGGGACGGGTGTCGATCAAAAATTCTGTAGTCCACACAAATCCACTGTGGGAGCGAGCCTGCTCGCGATAAATCGAAAGGCGAATACAACAATCCCGGCAGAGCACTGAACCTGTGGCGAGCAAGCCTCAAGTGACAGCATCAGCCACCCTGCCGGGTAGATGGCATGGGTTTGAAAACTATTGATGGCGGTTCTCGAGGCGGCAAACCTCTTTTTCTATGCCGATGCACTCAACCGGTTCGCCCACGCCTTTCTCGAAACGACGGGCGTTCATCAGCAGGCCTCCTTTGATGCCACCGATGAACGCGAAGGCGCCTTCACGTCCGCCTGTGTTACGTCCTGACAAGTCCACGGCCACGCTGTTGGGCCTGACTTCATATACCCAGCCGCCGTTTTGCGCTTGGGCGATGGCCCAGATCTTGGCATCGGTATAGTCGCGAAACGCGACAACGGCCGAGTTGGTAAAAACGGACGACTCTGGATCACTCGCCAATCTCAAGTTCGGTACCTGCGAATTCCAGGCCCGTAATCCTTGGGCAAGTGCATCCGCCCCTTGTACGGAGTTGATTATTGGAGAGCCGACTGCCCAGAGGGACTGCTTACTCGTTACCCAGGCCAGACCTTCCGGGGGCGTGATCCGGCTCCAATCGATGCTCACCGCCGCGACCTCCAATGGGCTTTCATGGCCCGTCGGTTCGCGGTAGTTCGGGTTCAGCTCACAATCGGCAAGGTTGTCTTTCTTGCATGCTTGCTTGATGAACTGGCGCTTGACGCCTCCCGGAAAGCTGATTTCCTGCTCACTGACAGGTCCTCCCGACACATCCTGATCGATACCATGGGGGGCTTTGATCTCATACACCCACTCCTTGGCGAACCGTTGGGCGAGCCCCTGGTCGCGGGTTGTACTGCTGTAGACCGATTTACCTGCGCCAGCCCCGTGGCTCCACCAGTCATACATCCACTCGATGACGGGAGAGCCTACGGCTTTGGGTAAAATCCCGTCCTGGAAGGCCCCGAGTCCCTGATCCGTCGTGTCCCCTCGATAGAGCGTGTTCATGTCGGTACGCCAATGCAACGATGGCTTGGTATCGCGGATCGGCACACTCGAATCCGCGGTAACCTGAAGCCAGGCGGTATACCACGGCTCCTCTTTTCCATCGGCTCCCCACGCGTCTGCGCTCGGTTGCCACACACCCGCCAACACCACCACCGCGACAGCTGTCGCCCGTATGAAATTGTTATTGGTTGTCATGATTTGATGTCTCATCTGGAACGGTGAAGCCCTGTCGAATCACATACGTCATGACTGCCTATGCTTCGACGTGACACATCTCACTTTGGATTCTGCGGGGGGCTGCTGGGCAGAGCCTCGACCTACCGCATCAGTTCTGAGAGTAGATCAAGGCTGGGGGAGGGATTGCGTTGCGGTGCCTGGACTTGTAACAAAAGGCTGATAGCCACCGACTTTTGTGGCGAGGGGATTTATCCCCGTTGGGCTGCGAAGCAGCCCTCAAGCCAGGTAATTCGGTGTGTCAGGCAGATTGAGTTGTTGGCTTAGGGGACTGCTGCGCAGTCCAGCGGGGATAAATCCCCTCGCCACAGGGAACTCATGTGTGGTCGAGTTCTACGGCCGGATCTCGATCATCGTCCCATCCGGCACCAGGTTCCAGACTTCGCGCATGTCCACGTTGCGCATGGCGATGCAGCCGTCGGTCCAGTCCAGCGTATGGAACAACTGTTCAGGGTTCTCTTCCGAATCCGGCGTGCCGTGGATCATGATCATGCCCCCCGGCTCCACGCCTTCGCGTCGGGCGCGGGCGGCGTCGCTGATGTTGGGGTAGGAAATGTGCATCGACAGGTAGAAACGGTCGCTGGTCTTGCGCCAGTCGATCCAGTAGAAACCCTCGGGGGTGCGCTTGTCGCCTTCGATCAGTTTGGGGCCTTTCTTGGCGCCCTTGCCCAGGGAAATGCGATAGGTCTTGAGCGGCTTGCCGTCGTTGATCAATTGCAATTGATGGGCGGACTTGAGCACCAGCACTTTTTCGATGACTTTGCCGTTGTAGGTTCCCACGGCGGCGGCCTGGGACACAGCGGTGAACGACAAGCAGAACAGGACAAGCAACCAGCGCATTGAAACGGTATCCCTAGAGGTGTCGCGGCTATATTGATTGGTATTTTCAGGTGTTGGCGGGCTGGGCCAGCGGTGGGATCGATTCGGATCGCACCGGGTAATCCTCGGCCCGGCGGTCAGCGTAGAAATATTCCAGGGTACGGCCCACCGTGCGGAAAGCCAGCTCGTCCCAGGGAATATCCGCTTCTTCGAACAATTTCACTTCCAGGCTCTCGGGCCCGGCGGCGAAATCCTCATCCACCAGTTCGGCGCGGAAGAATACATGTACCTGGCTGATATGCGGTACGTCAATCAGCGTATAGATGCTCAAGTTTCGCACCCGGGCGCAGGCCTCTTCGGCGGTTTCGCGCACGGCGGCCTGTTCGATGGTTTCTCCGTTTTCCATGAAGCCTGCCGGTAGCGTCCAATAACCGCGCCGCGGCTCGATGGCGCGCCGGCACAACAGGACTTTACTGCCCCAGGTCGGTACGCAGCCGGCCACTATGTTGGGGTTCTGGTAATGGATGGTATGGCAGGTGTCGCAAACGAAGCGCAGGCGCGAGTCGCCTTCGGGTATGCGCTGGGTCACCGGGTTACCGCACTGGCTGCAGAATTTCATGCTTGGGTTCCTGAATGCTGCGCCTATCTTGGCGTGCGTGGGCCGGTGCGGCAAGTTGTCGTTTCGCGACACGACGCGGTGCGGGGCTTGGGCCGCTTGAATGATTGGTGCATGATGCAAGGTAGCGAATAAATCGAGAAGTCTCATGCTGGACGAGCTACTGCATCGAGTAAGCAACCATACCCCGCAAGACCTGCAGGCCGACCGACGTTTCCCTGAAGCCGCGGTGCTGGTGCCGATCACCCGCAGCGATGAACCGGAGTTGGTCCTGACCCTGCGCGCCAGCGGGCTCTCGACCCATGGCGGCGAGGTGGCCTTTCCTGGCGGGCGCCGCGACCCGGAAGACCCCGACCTGATCTTCACCGCCCTGCGCGAGGCCGAGGAAGAAATCGGCCTGCCTCCCGGCCTGGTGGAAGTGATCGGCCCCCTCAGCCCGTTGATTTCGCTGCATGGCATCAAGGTCACGCCCTATGTCGGGGTGATTCCGGACTACGTCGAATACCAGGCCAACGATGCCGAGATCGCCGCGGTGTTCAGCGTGCCGCTGGAGTTTTTTCGCAAGGACCCGCGCGAACACACGCATCGTATCGATTACCAGGGCCGCAGTTGGTACGTACCCAGCTATCGTTTTGGCGAATACAAGATCTGGGGCCTGACAGCGATCATGATCGTCGAACTGGTCAACCTGTTGTATGACGCCGATATCGACCTGCACACGCCACCCAAAAGCTACATCAATACCTGATGACCCGAGGATCCTCATGAAATACCGCCTGGGCGATGCCCGTGTCGAAACCCACCCACAGAGCTGGGTCGCGCCCAACGCCACGCTGGTGGGCAAGGTCCGCCTCGAAGAGGGCGCCAATGTCTGGTTCAACGCCGTCCTGCGCGGCGACAACGAACTGATCCTGATCGGCAAGAACAGCAACGTGCAGGACGGCACGGTGATGCACACCGACATGGGCTATCCGCTGACCATCGGCACCGGCGTGACCATCGGCCACAACGCCATGCTTCATGGCTGTACGGTGGGCGACTACAGCCTGATCGGCATCAACGCGGTGATTCTCAACGGCGCGAAGATCGGCAAGAACTGCATCATTGGCGCCAACTCGCTGATTGGTGAGGGCAAGGAGATCCCCGACGGCTCGCTGGTGATGGGCTCGCCTGGCAAGGTCGTGCGGGAATTGACCGAGGCCCAGAAGAAAATGCTCGAAGCCAGCGCGGCTCACTATGTCCACAACGCGCAGCGCTATGCCCGCGACCTCGCCGAGCAAGAACAATGACCCCGTCCGAACGCCCGGTTCGCTCGCCCTGCGTGAACGTCTGCGCGCTGGACGATGACGACGTCTGCACCGGTTGCCAGCGCACCGTGGCGGAAATCACCCGATGGAGCCGGATGGATAACGAGGAACGGCGCAGTGTCTTGGCGTTGTGTCATGAGCGGGCCAAGAGCAGTGGGCTGGTGTGGATGTTGCCGGCCAGGCGCTGATGCCGGATATGGAACATAACCCCCTTGTGGCAGAGGATTGATCTGTGGCGAGGGGATTTATCCCCGCTGGGCTGCGTAGCAGCCCCCAAATCCGGCGCCTCGGTGTGTCAGGCAGAGTAAGTTGACAGCTTTGGGGCTGCTGCGCAGCCCAGCGGGGATAAATCCCCTCGCCACAAGAGCATATTCATCAGGCTTCAATGTGTTCGCCCCAACCACCGATCCACCCCCACCACCCCCAACGCAATCCCGACAAACCCCGCCAATATTCCCCCGGCATTGATGAACACCTGTGGATAACCCAGGCTCGCCACATCAATGAAAGGGTAGGGATAGGCCGCCAGCAAATCCCCCCGCAGCAGGACATAGGCGAAATAGACCAAGGGATAGATCATCCACAGCCCGATGTGGCCCAGGCGCAAGCTGCCTTTGGGCACCCAGCGCCACCAATAACCGATGTAGAGCAAGGGCACCACGTCATGCAGTAATTCGTCGGCCACGAACTGCCAGCCCTCGGGTTGCCAGAGGTGGCGCAGCAGCAGGTTGTAGGCCAGGCTGACCAGGGCGATGCTCACGGCGATGCCGCTGCTTACGCTGGGCCGCAGGAACCAGCGGCGGGCCGGGGATGGGCGAGGGGTCAGCTCCCAGGTCAGGACCACCGCCACCCACAGGTTGGTCAGCACCGTGAAGAAGCTGAAGAAACCCACCAGCCCGCCCAGCAGGCTCGCTTCCAGTTCCCAGCGGCCCAGCAGGATCAGATACAGCTGGATGCTCAACCCCGCCCAGCCCAGCAGTGCCGTCACCGACACGAAGCGCTGGCGCAGGGTCAGGCGCGGGCCTTTGTCCATCTCCACGGCGGTTCAGACCGGCCGCTTGGTACGCATCAACTTGATGTACAGGCGCTCGACTTTTTCCCGCGCCCACGGCGTCTTGCGCAGGAAGGTCAGGCTCGACTTGATGCTCGGGTCGCTCTTGAAACAGCGGATGTCGATGCGTTCAGCCAGGCCCGACCATTCGTAATGCTGCACGAGGGCGTTGAGGATCTGCTCCAGCGTCACGCCGTGCAGCGGGTTGTTGTTGGGTTCGGTCATGGAAGGCCTTCGCATGCAAAAGATGTAAAGCCGCGCACCTTAGCCGAGGTGCCCTTGTGGTGGAAGCATAGTCTTCAACATGGCCGCCAGAGCCCGACGCGCACTGTTACCGAATCCGAGATGATTCATGTCAACAAAAGCCCTTTCTCTATCGAGAACAGGACATTATCCTTGCGCCGCCTGCTGAAACGCTTCTGCGCCGTTAGGTGAAGCCTCTGCGTCCGGCTCCTGCTGGAAGATCAAAGATTTTTTATACCTGATGTCCAGGCTCTGAAAGACAGCGCTGTCTTTGCCGACGAGACCTGTGGGAGCGAGCCTGCTCGCGATTGCGATTTCACATCCAGCCACGATGTCGACTGCCAGACCGCAATCGCGAGCAGGCTCGCTCCCACAGGGATTTGCAATAACCGAATACCTTTGACTGAACCATGCCCCCTCAAGATCGTCATCTACAGTGACTACTTGCGCGGGACTCCTTAAAACATCACGGAGAATCACACTATGAGCACTGAGGGTGCTTTGAGTCGAAGCCGTCTGCTACCGAGCCTGCTCGGCATTCTGCTTCTATTGATGGGCCTGGCCCTGTTGGCCGGGGGAGTCAAGCTGAGCACGCTTGGCGGCTCGTGGTATTACCTGCTGGCCGGTATCGGCCTGGCGCTGACCGGCGTACTGCTGATCATGGCCCGTCGCGCGGCCCTGGGCCTGTACGCGCTGGTATTGTTCGCCAGCACCGTGTGGGCGTTGTGGGAAGTGGGCCTGGATTGGTGGCAACTGGTGCCGCGCCTGGCGCTGTTGTTCGCCCTGGGCATCGTCATGTTGCTGCCATGGTTCCGTCGCCCGCTGTTGAGCGCTGATGCCCCGGCCACGGGAACCCGCGCATTGGGCGCCGCCGTGGTCATCGCCGGTATCGCCGCACTGGCCAGCCAGTTCACCAACCCGGGCGAGATCAAGGGCCAACTGGACCGCGACAGCGTGCCGGGCATGACCAACACCGCCCCGGCCATGCCCGATGGCGACTGGAACTCCTACGGCCGTAGCGCCCATGGCGACCGTTATTCGCCGCTGGCGCAGATCACCCCCGAGAACGTCAGCAAACTGGTGCCGGCCTGGACCTATCGCACCGGCGACCTGCCGGGGCCGAACGACCCGGGCGAGACCACCGCGGAAAACACCCCGCTGAAGGTCAACGGCATGCTCTACGTGTGCACGCCCCACAGCCAGGTGATTGCCCTGGAGCCGGAAACCGGCAAGGAAATCTGGCGTTTCGATCCGAAGCTTTCCACCCAAAAAGCGGAAAATTTCAAGGGCTGGGCCCATATGACCTGCCGTGGCGTGACCTATCACGATGACGCGGTGTACGCCTCGGCCGAACAGAGCCCCACCGGCACCGCCAGCACCACGCCGGCCAGCACCTCGTGCCCGCGGCGGATCTTCCTGCCGACCGCCGACACCCGTCTGATCGCCCTGAACGCCGACACCGGCAAGATGTGCGAAGACTTCGGCGACAAAGGCCAGGTCGACCTGACCGCCAACATCGGCGGCTTCACGGCCGGCGGTTACTACTCCACCTCGCCACCGGCGGTGACCCAGAACCTGGTAGTGATCGGTGGTCACGTCACCGATAACGTCTCCACCGACGAGCCAAGCGGTGTGATCCGCGCCTACGACGTCCACACCGGCAAGCTGGTGTGGAACTGGGACAGCGGCAACCCGGACGACACCACGCCGATTGCCGAGGGCAAGACCTACACCCGCAACTCGCCGAACATGTGGTCCATGTTCAGCGTCGATGAAAAACTCGGCATGCTCTACCTGCCGATGGGCAACCAGACCCCCGACCAGTTCGGTGGCAATCGCACGCCTGAGTCGGAAAAATATTCCGCCGGCCTGACCGCCCTGGACATCGCCACCGGCAAGGTTCGCTGGTACTTCCAGTTCACCCACCACGACCTGTGGGACATGGACGTCGGCGGTCAACCGACCCTGATGGACATGAAGACCGCCGACGGCGTGAAACCGGCTGTGTTGGCTTCCACCAAGCAAGGCAGCCTCTACGTGCTCGACCGCAGCAACGGCCAGCCGATCATCCCGATCAAGGAAATCCCGGTGCCGCAAGGCGCGGTGGAAGGCGACCACACTTCGCCGACCCAACCGATGTCCGACCTGAACTTCGTGCCGCCGGTCCTCAAGGAGCGGGACATGTGGGGCGTGACCCCGTTCGACCAGATGCTGTGCCGGATCGACTTCAAGTCGCTGCGCTATGACGGCATGTTCACCCCACCGTCGCTACAAGGCTCGATCGTCTACCCGGGCAACTTCGGCGTGTTCGACTGGGGCGGCATTTCGGTTGACCCAGTGCGGCAGATCGCCTTCGTCAACCCGAGCTACATGGCGTTCAAGTCGAAACTGGTACCGGCGGCCGAAGTGGCTGGCGGCCCGGGTCGCAAGAGCGAAACCGAAGGCGTGCAGCCGAACAAGGGCGCACCGTATGGCGTGATCCTCGAAGCGCTGCTGTCGCCCATGGGCCTGCCTTGCCAGGCACCGGCCTGGGGTTATGTCGCGGCAGTGGACCTGACCAACAACAAGACCCTGTGGAAGCACAAGAACGGCACCGTGCGTGACAGCTCGCCGGTGCCGATCCCGCTGAGCATGGGTGTACCGAGCCTGGGCGGCACCTTCACCACGGCCAGTGGCCTGGCGTTCCTCAGCGGCACCCTCGACCAGTACCTGCGTGCCTATGACGTGAAAAATGGCAAGCAACTGTGGGAAGGGCGCCTGCCCGCCGGCGCCCAGACCACGCCGATGACCTATACCGGCAAGGACGGCAAGCAGTACGTGCTGGTCGTCGCGGGTGGTCATGGTTCCCTGGGGACCAAGCAGGGTGACTATGTGATCGCGTACAAGCTGCCGGATTAAGCCAAACCGGCGCTCATGAAAAAGGCGACACCCTTGCGGGTGTCGCCTTTTTCTTTAGCCCGATGTCACCCCAAGTTAACTGTGGGAGCAAAGCTTGCTCGCGATGCTGGCGCCCTGGTCTTCAGGTGGACCGCGTTATCGTTTATCGCGGGCAAGCCTTGCTCCCACAGATCACCATGAGGCAAACGATACTGCTTACAACTCGATCTTCACCGCCTGGGAAGCCCGGGTCGCCTTGGCGCGGGCGGCTTCGATGGATTCGTCGCGGGCCAGGGCTACGCCCAGGCGGCGCTGGCCGTTGACTTCCGGTTTGCCGAACAGGCGCAGGGCAGTGTCCGGTTCGCTCAGGGCGGCGCCGAGGTTGGCGAAAGCGGTCTGGGTCGACTGGCCTTCCACCAGGATCACCGCCGATGCCGACGGGCCGAACTGGCGGATCAGCGGAATCGGCAGGCCGAGAATGGCCCGGGCGTGCAGGGCGAACTGCGACAGGTCCTGGGAAATCAGCGTCACCAGGCCGGTGTCGTGGGGGCGCGGCGAGACTTCGCTGAACCACACCTGGTCACCCTTGATGAACAGCTCGACGCCAAACAGACCGCGACCACCCAGGGCCTCGGTCACTGCCTTGGCCACGCGCTCGGATTCGGCCAGGGCCACCGGGCTCATGGCCTGGGGTTGCCAGGATTCCTGATAGTCGCCCTTTTCCTGACGGTGGCCGACCGGTGCGCAGAAGGTGGTGCCGCCGACGTGGCGCACGGTGAGCAAGGTGATTTCATAATCGAAATCGATGAAACCTTCGATGATCACCCGACCCTTGCCGGCACGGCCGCCTTCCTGGGCGTAGTCCCAGGCTTTCTGCACGTCATCGGCACTGCGCAGCAGGCTCTGGCCCTTGCCCGAGGAACTCATCACTGGCTTGACCACGCAGGGGAAACCCAGGGTTTCCACGGCCTTGCGGTAGTCTTCCACGGTGTCGGCGAAGAAGTATGGCGAGGTCGGCAGGCCCAACTCTTCGGCGGCCAGGCGCCGGATGCCTTCGCGGTTCATGGTCAGTTGCGCGGCGCGGGCGGTAGGGATCACGGTGAAGCCTTCGGCTTCCAGTTCCACCAGGGTGGCGGTGGCGATGGCTTCGATTTCCGGCACGATGAAATGCGGCTTCTCGGCCTCGATGACCGCGCGCAGGGCAGCGCCGTCGAGCATGTTGATCACATGGCTGCGGTGGGCCACTTGCATGGCCGGCGCGTTGGCGTAGCGATCCACGGCAATCACCTCGACGCCCAGGCGCTGCAGTTCGATTACCACTTCCTTGCCCAGCTCACCGCTGCCACACAACAAAACGCGGGTCGCGGTGGGCGACAATGGGGTTCCGATACGGGTCATCTGAAGGTCCTCAAACAGGAGCGGATCATCGCGGGTTGCGCGCCGGGCGAGCTTCCCATGGGAGAAAGCGCGGCATTTTACATGAACCGCGGGGTTTGGCTTCAGCCGGCGACGGTTTGCTTGCGTAAACGCCAGGCCATGATCAACCAGACGACCGTGACTCCGGCGAATTTCGAGGCCAGGGCGGTGATCACCACGGGCGGTGTCAGGGCGTCGATCAGGCCGAAGAAGATAAAGGTGTCCAGGGGAATGCTCAGGGCCGAACTGATCCACAGTCGATCATGCAGCGGACGCTTGGTAATGGTGAACACCAGCCAGTCGATGCACTCGGACACCGCAAACGCGGTGGCGCTGGCCAGGGCGATGGTCGGGTCCGAGGTGACATAGGACAACCCCAGCGCCACCAGCATCGCCACGATGGCGCCATGGCCGAAACGGGTCTGCACCATGTCCCGCAGGATAAACACCAGCCCGCCCCAGGCCGACCAGATGATGTCCAGGTGCGGTGCGGCAGAGAACGCGAAGTTGATCAGCACGACGCTGGCGATGTAGGCGATCAGGAAAAGCATGGGGCGGATACCTGGTGATGACGGATAAGGTATTAAAGGACAGCGATACTCCCTGTGGTGAGGGGATGTATCTGTGGCGAGGGGATTTATCCCCGCTGGGCTGCGCAGCAGCCCCCAGAACAGTCACCCCAATCTTTCTGATCCACCGAGTTGCCTGGTTTTAGGACTGCTGCGCAGCCCAGCGGGGATAAATCCCCTCGCCACAGGAGGTTGACGGTGTCAGTGGATGAAGGGTACTTCAGCCATAAGCCATCCCTCAATCCTCCTCACTGCCCTCCAGCTTCCAATACCCCACCGCTTTCACAAAGTCCTGGTCCAAGCCTTTCTCCTCCAACAACACCTTGCGAATCTGCCGCGATACCTTGCTCTCGGTCGCGACCCAGGCGTACAGCTTGCCACTGGGCATTTCCAATTGCTGCACGGTGGTCAACAGGCTGTCCCGGCGACCTTCGCGCAGTACCCAGATCACATGCACTTGCGCCGGGCTCTGGAGGATCTGCTGTTCGGCGCCGTTTTCCACTTCCACGACTACCAGCGCGCGCCGGTTGGGCGCCAGGCCTTCGAGGCGGCGGGCGATGGCGGGCAGGGCGGTTTCGTCGCCGATCAGCAGATAGCTGTCGAAGATGTCCGGCACGATCATCGAGCCCCGTGGCCCGCCGATATTGAGGTATTGCCCGGGCGCCGCCTGGGCCGCCCAGGTCGCGGCAGGGCCGTCGCCGTGGAGCACGAAATCGATGTCCAGCTCCAGGGTGTCCAGGTCGTAGCGGCGCGGGGTGTAGTCGCGCATCTCGGGCATCGGGCCCTGGGCTTTACCTGCGCCGGGGTTGAAGTTTTCCAGGGCGGCGTGTTCCTCGGCGTTCTGCGGGAACATCAACTTCACGTGATCGTCCGTGCCCAGGCTGACAAAATCGGCCAGTTCCGGCCCGCCGACGGTGATGCGGCGCATGCGTGGGGTCAGGTCCTGTACCCGCAACACTTGCAAGCGACGGCGTTTGATCTCGTGGGTGACGCGGTGAATGGTGTTTGGATCGACTTCGGTCATTGGCTTGACTCCGAGACAGGTGGACGGCCGGGGCCGTCGGCGATGGCTTTGGCGGTGGCGTCGAGCAGATCGCGCACCCGCTGGATTTCTTCCGGGCTCCAGTGGCCATGGTGCTTTTGCAGCGCATGGCGCAGGTTATACACCGCTTCATGGATTTCCGGGGGACGATTGTGGCCGCGCAATGTGCGCTTGCTGATTTCAATGCGTGTACGCACCTCATCCAGCGTTTCGGCCTGGTCCTCGAGGGATAGACGTCCGGCATCGGTCACGCTGTAGCACTTTTTTCCGTCTTCGAGGCCGCAACTGATCATTGCGTTCATTTCCAGGAAGGTCAGGGTCGGATAGATCACCCCGGGGCTGGGGCTGTAGGCGCCGTCGAACATGTTCTCGATCCGGCGGATCAGGTCATAGCCGTGGCACGGCTGTTCGGCAATCAGCGCCAGCAGCAACACCTTCAAATCACCGGGGGCGAAGACCCGGGGGGCCCGGCTGCCACGCGAGCCTGTAGGGCGTCGTTCGAAACCGTCATATTCACGTTTGGAGGAAGAGTCGGAATGAGAATAAAGGGCGTTCATATGCTGTCTCCGTTCTGCATATAGATAGCACTCAGATATATCTTGAATAAAAGATATATCTTTTGACTTGATGGTTTTTTGCAAACTAAGATATATCTTTATTTCGCGGCGGGTTATTTGGGTTCAGGGAAAGACCTTACATGAATACTCAATGTATGCGAGGTGCGGTTGCATACATTTGTAATGATTAAAAGGGTGTCAGCTTAAAATGTGGGCTGTTTCTGACAGCTGAACTTAAGTTTTATCGATATCGGGGTATTTTTCGCTCTTCTGCGTGCTGGATTTACTACAAGCCTATAGGAAATTGCCTGCTTTTTTTTAGTTAAAGAGCGCCGATCATGCTCGGCGTTGGAGGGACAGGCCAAGTTGCTGTTGGTCTGCAATTTCAATCATTTCTCTTTATTGCTAAGAACAGGTGTTAACAACATGCTCAAACAACTTGTATCCGTTACTGCTCTGGCCGTCGCTGCCGTGAGTTCTTCGCTGGCCTTCGCTGCCGACGACGCACGCTCGTCCATCCACATCACTGCGAACATCCCGACCAAGCAGTTCCATGTGCAGCCGCGCAACCCGGACTTCGGTAAAGATGAAGTCATGAGCTACAACACGGTCAGCGGCACCTTGACTTCGTTGCGCCAGACCTATGATGTGAAAAACACCGAAGGTTCGGTCAACGCCTACATCGAAGGCGGCCCGGCGGCGCTGTACAACGGCAGCAACTCCATCGCCCTGACCACCGCCTTCAACGGTGTCACCCTGACCGCCACGCCTCAGGAAGTGGTGGACGATGCCACCTCCACCCCGGGCACCCAGGCTGACATGACCATCGTCGCGGCCAAGCCTCTGGATACCCAGAACGGCCTGTACACCGCCGACATGACCGTCATCTTCGACGCCGTGCCTCGCCCGTAAGGCCATTCGCTGCCCGGTGAGTTTCACCTCACCCTCACGGGCATGCCGCGGGCCGACCCGTTCTCCCCCAACGGGTCGGCCCGCACCTGAACACCCTGATAGCTCGCTGATTAGAGAGTCCGTTGATGTTTCCGATAACACCCATCGCGGGTGCGCTCGCGCTGTTGTTGTGCGCGAACGCATTGGCCGCCCCGGCTGCCCCCGGTACCACTCCCAGAAGCCTGTTGTCCCAGGCCAAGGGCCTGCCGGCGGAGTTTGAAGCGCACTTCTTCGATGTCCCCCTTGCGGTTCGTGTTGAACTCAACCAACAGTACCTGGGTGAAGCCATGGTGGTCTTGACCCGCGATGATCGTATTACCCTGCTGGAGTTTACCGACACGCAAGACAGTTCGATAAAGGCCATTGACCGGGAGCAATGGGAGCAACGACTCAAGCAAGGCCAAGCGCTGGGCGCTTGTGAAACCAATTGCACCGCGGGGCTGCTCGCCGTGCATTACAGTCTCGAGAACTCCTTGGTGTCGATCCTCACTAAAGACGTCGAGCGCACCACCGAAACCAAGCGCTATCACGATCAACCGGAAGGCGGCAGCCTCGGCCTGATCTTCAATAACCAACTCAATCTAAACGGTGGCCAGGAGCAGGATACCGGCGGGCGCTATGGCCTCAACGCCAGTTCCAGCCTGGGCAACTGGAGCCAGTCGCTGGACCTCCAGCTTTCGCGCCTTGGCGGGCCGGATGACAAGCTCTACCACGCCGTCCATGAGCTCTATACCCAGCGCGAATTGGAAGGCCATTTCTTTCGCCTGGGCTATTTCACGCCCAGTTCCGATGGTTTGAATCGTCAGATCCGTTCGTTCGGCGCCAACCCGGACACCGCCCTTGGGGTGATGTTTGGCAGCTCCGACAGCCTGGCGATCGACAATCCCAAACCCAGCGTATACCCCATTTATGTCACCGCGAGCCGTCAAGCTTCGGTGGAGATTTATCGCAACGGCCTGTTGATCAACACACAGGCGGTCAGCGCCGGTTTGCAGAGCCTGGACACCCGACCCCTGCCCGGCGGTATCTATGAGGTGGAAGTGCGGCTGATCGAGGACGGGCAAACCACCGCCACCAGCCAGGAACTGGTCTACAAACCGAACAATTGGAGCAGCACCGAGGACCGCTGGCGCTACAACCTGTTCGCCGGTCGCGAAACCCGCCTGTGGAGCAACTGGGAAGACCAGCCCTCGGGTTTCAACACCGCGGGGCTCGGCGTCAACTACCTGCTACACCCACGGGTGATCCTCGGTGCCTCCACGCGCCAAGTGCAGGACAAGCTGCAAGTCGGCACCTCGATCGACTGGACGCTCGCCAGCAGCACCAGCCTGTACGCCAACGTCTACCAGACCCAGCAGTACGGCACCGGCATGGACCTGCAAGGCCTGTACAGCTATGGCCATGGCAGCATCGTCGCCAGCCACAACCGCAGCTGGCTCGACACCCGCAATACCTACGAGACCTTGCCGGACGGCACCCGTGTCCGTCAGCGCAACGTGTTCGTCGGCCATACCAGCAACTCGTCGCTGTCGGTCAACCATCGCTTGAGCAACACGACTTCCGTCAACGCACGCCTGGCCTATAGCGAAGGCAATGTCCAAGGCACGGGCCTGGACCTTGGCTTGACCCAACGCGGCAAGCTACGTGGCAGCGATGCCAACTGGCGGCTGTCGGTGTTCGACCGCCCCGGTACTTCGAGCACCAACGACCGGCGCAATCGCGGCGTGGACCTGAGCCTCAACGTGGCTTTGGGCGGGCCGGGCGAATACTGGTCGGGCACCATCGGCACCCGGACATCCCGGGAGGGCACGCGGGACAACAATGGGTCGCTGACCTATCGCCGCGACCTGGAGGATCACGTGTTGCAAAGCGTCTCCGCCACGGCGCTGGCCGATACCTACGGCGTAGGCCTGTCGGGCATCGCCAGCTTCATGACCGAGTCGATGTATGGCGACGGCTTCGTCCAGCGCTCGTCCTATAACGACAACCTCACCGGCGGCCTGAACCTGAGCAGCACCGTGGCCGTGGGCGGCCAGAAAGCGGCTTTCACCGGCCTGCCCCATGGGCGCGGCGCGGGCATGATCGTCGACGTGGACACCGACCTGGACGATATTGTTTTGCGCGCCGACGACCTGACCGGCGGCAGCACCACCTTGCACCCGGGCCGCAACTTCGTGCCCATCACCGCCTACAGGAACAGCCTGGTGACCTTCGACTTCGAGGGCGTGCATCCACCGGCGGCGAACATCGAGCCTTCGCGCACCCGTTATCACCTGAACAAGGGCGGGGTGGACTACCGCAAGATCAGCGTGATGAAAACCGTGACCGTGCTCGGGCGCTTGCTGGACGAGCAGGGGGAGCCGCTCAAAGGCCACCACGTGATCAACCACGCCAGCCGCGGTATCAGCGAAGTGGACGGGTTCTTTTCCATGGAGATGAACGCCGCCTCCCCGACCCTGGAAGTGCGTTACGGCAACGAGTTGTTCTGTCGGTTCCGCCTCGATCCGGACAACGCCAGCGTCGAGGGCGATGTGCTGATGATCGGTGACTTGCGCTGCACGCCGGACACCCTGGCCGATACCACGGGGGCCGAGTCTGACAAGGCGAAACAGCGTTCGTGAAGCCCCCTTACTGGCTAATGCCTTTTTATCCAAGAAATACGATGACCCTGTGGCGAGGGAGCTTGCTCCCGCTGGACGCGCGAGCGTCCCCCTACGGTGTGATGGCTGAGATACAGGGGGCTGCTTCGCACCCCAGCGGGAGCAGCTCCCTCGCCACGGGTGTTCCGACGTTCTTAAGGCAGCGTTACACCCTTATTTGCAGTGATTTGTCTTGATGTATGAGGTTGTATCAATGAAACCCTTTTCGGTTGCAGTACGCAGCGTGGTCTCGGTGTTGCTGGTTGCGTGTGTGCCTGTGGCCAATGCCGTGAGCCGGGATATCACCGCGATATTCAGGCCCGATGCTTCGAAGCCAAACCTGAATCAATTTACCAATACCACGCCGGTCTCTGGTTACTGCATCGCCTATCCGGCGGATTGCGCAGCGACAAAAATGTTCAGCATTCGCTTGCCTATCACATTCAATTCGGTCAGCCCTATCCAGGCCAATCATACCGACTATCGGCAAGGGGCGACGTTCAAGGTGCCCGCCGATTGGCGTGCCGCACAAGTGACTCATGCGGTCACGGGGGAAACCGAAACCGTTGAAGTGCGCTTTTCAGGAGTCGGCTCGAGATATCGACTGCCAACGAGCGTGCTGAATCTCATAGGTAATCCGGACATTGACCTTGCACTGGCACATAACCGGTTATGGGGTGGGTATGGGAATAGCTGGGTGAATCCCCCCTCACCTTGCGGATATACCGGTCATGGGGGCTATACCGCGACTACATACATGTTTTTTTGGAAAACCCGGGTCGAAGCTGCGTGCTCCAAAAAGGCTAGCTTTTTGATCCCGAGTTTTACCTACGACTACCTGGACTTTGCCTACGAGTTGCGCACCCCAAACCCTCTGAGAATGTCGAGCGGTCTCTACACGGGGTCGTTGACCTACAGCGTTGGACCGGGCCAGGACCTAGACATGGGCGATGTCATGATCCCTTCCGATCCGATACTCACCTTTGATTTCAGGCTGACTGTCGAACACACCCTCAAGGTCGAAGTCCCCCCCGGCGGCAACCGCGTCGAACTCGTGCCCCAGGAGGGTTGGCAAGCCTGGCTGAACAGCTGTCGCAAACCCACGCGACTGTTCCGCGACCAACGCTTCCATATCTCCGCTTCTTCGCGTTTCAAGATGGCACTCGAATGCCAGTACATCAGCGGCAATACCTGCGCCATCGCCGAGACCGGCAGCGGCCATGCCGTGCCGGTGGACGTCAGCGTGACCCTGCCCGATGGCTTGACGGACGGTGCCGGCCAGCCGGTCAACCGCCGCCGACTGCTGCGCGATGGCAGTGGCACCGAGCTTTTCCAGCCAGGTTTGTACGTTGATCGGCGCTCGGGAGCGCTGCATTTCGAGATTGCCCAGGGCAGCGTCGAAGCGATGCTCGACAACGGCGCCAAGGCCTATACCGGCGACGTCACGGTGATCTGGGATTCGCAAGTTTAAAAGGGGTGGCTTGGCCCGTTCGAGCCGACTAGAGGGTGGGTATAGATGAAGCAGTTACCAGTGGCAGTGCAAGGCATGGTTTCAGTGATGTTGTGGGCCTGTGCGTCGACGACCAGTGCCGTGAGCAGGGATGTGACCGCAATCTTCAGGCCCGATCCCTCCAAGCCCAACGAAAATACGTTTGCCAACACCACGCCGGTCTCGGGTTATTGCGCCTTCTATCCGGCGGTCTGCGACAGGGAAAAAATGTTCAGCATCCAGCTGCCCATTAACTTCGCATCGACCGGTCCCATTCAGGCCAATCATGGGGACTCCCGCCAAGGGGCGATGTTCCATGTGCCTGCCACTTGGCGTCTGGCACAGGTGACCCATAGCGGCACGGGCGAGACTGAAATCGTTCAAGTACGCATATCCGGTATCGGTTCGTACTACCAACTGCCCGTCAGCGCAATTGAATTGGTCGGTGGCGGTGTGGATTTCAGGGCTGCCCATGCGAAGTTGTGGGGTGGTTCTCCCTGGCTCTATGCCCCCTCGCCCTGCCAATCCAGCGGGTACAGCACCTTGAATGACCGCGTCTACTTCTTCTTCTGGAAGACGCCGACCGAAGGTGTGTGTGCCAAACGGGCCAGTTACCTGATCCCCAGCATGTCTTACCACGGACTGGACTTTGCCTACGAACTGCGCACACCCAACCCATTGAGGATGTCGTCCGGCCAATACACGGGTTCACTGAGCTACGGCGTCGGGGCAGGGCAGGACTTTGACACGGGCGACGTCATGCTCCCGAACGATTCGGTGATCACCCTCAATCTCAAGCTGACGGTCGAACATACGCTCAAGGTCGAAGTTCCCCCCGGCGGCAACCGCGTCGAGCTGGTGCCCCCGGAAGGCTGGCAAGCCTGGCTGAACAGCGGGCGCAAGCCGACGCGGCTGTTTCGCGACCAGCGCTTCCATATATCGGCCTCTTCGCGTTTCAAGATGGGCCTTGAGTGCCAGCACATCAGTGGCAACACCTGCGCGATCGCGGAAACCGGTACAGGCCACGCCGTGCCGGTGGACGTCAGCGTGACCCTGCCCGAGGGTTTGGCGGACGCCGGCGGGCAGCCGGTCAACCGCCGCCGACTGCTGCGCGATGGCAGTGGCACCGAGCTGTTCCAGCCGGGTTTTTATGTCGATCGCAGGCCCGGGACACTGCACTTCGAGGTGGCCCAAGGCAGTGTCGAGCAGATGCTGGACACGGGCGCCAAGGCCTATAGCGGCAATGTCACGGTGATTTGGGATTCGGAAGTTTAGAAAGGCTGGCTCGGCCTGTTCCGAGCCGATTTGATGGTGAGAAATAGATGAAACATTTATCCATGACAGTGCGCGGAGTGGTTTGCGCGTTGTTGTTTACATGCACACCTGCGGCCAATGCGTTGAGCCGGGACATCAGTGCGATATTCAGGCCTGACGCTTCGAAACCGCAGGAGAATACCTTTCTCAATACCACTCCAGTGAGTGGTTACTGTGAAAATCATTCGGCGGAGTGCCGAACGGCAAAGATGTTCAGCATCCGGTTGCCCATTATCTCCAACGCCATCAGCCCCATCCAGGCCAATCATGGAGACACTCGGCAAGGTGCGATGTTTAAAGTGCCTGCCAACTGGCGCACGGCTCAGATCACTCATACAGGCACGGGCGAAACCGAAGTGGTCGAAGTGCGTTTTTCTGGTATCGGTTCGAGATATCGAATTCCCGCCGGCGTCGTCAATGTGGTAGGTGGCGGTGTGAATCCGCTCACCGCTCACCAGAGATTATGGCGTGGTTCTTCCTGGGTATATGCCGCCGCGCCCTGTCAATACAGTGGTATGGGTTTTTACACCTCTACCGATTACGAGTTTTTCTGGAAGACTCCGACACAAGGGGTATGCGCCAAACCAGCCCTTTATCTGATTCCCGCCATGAGCTACATCCACTTGGACTTCGCCTACGAACTGCGCACCCCCAACCCGTTGAAGATGTCCTCCGGCCAATACACGGGGACGCTGACTTATACCGTTGGTCCTGGGCAGGACCTCGACCTGGGCGACGTCATGATCCCCAACGACTCGGCGATCACCCTCAATTTCAAACTCGACGTCGAACACACCCTCAAGGTCGAAGTTCCCCCCGGCGGTAACCGCGTCGAACTGGTGCCCCAGGAAGGTTGGCAAGCCTGGCTGAACAGCGGGCGTAAACCGGCGCGGCTGTTCCGCGACCAGCGCTTCCATATCTCCGCTTCTTCGCGTTTCAAGATGGCCCTCGAGTGCGAGCGCATCAGCGGCAATACCTGTGCGATCGCCGAAGCCGGCACCGGCCATGCCGTCCCGGTGGACGTCAGCGTGACCCTGCCCGATGGCTTGACGGATGCCGGCGGGCAGCCGGTCAACCGCCGCCGATTGCTGCGTGATGGCAGTGGCACCGAGCTGTTCCAGCCGGGTTTGTACGTCGACCGCCGGCTCGGGATGCTGCATTTCGAGGTGGCCCAAAGCAGTGTCGAGCAGATGCTGGACAGTGGCGCCAAAGCCTATACCGGCAACGTCACGGTGATCTGGGATTCGGAAGTCTGAGTGGCCGACTGGCCGGCAAAATTCAATGAGTTGTGTTTACTGCATGAGGTTGGAACAGCGATGAAACATCTATTGGCATGGGTTGGGATCTATCTGTTTTGCGGCGTGGCCCAGGCTGGGCCGCAGATTGGTGTGGGGGTGGTGTACGACTACCTGGACGGCGACAAAACGACTTACATGAAACGGGTGTTCAACGGCGGGACGTCCACGGCGTTCGTCAAGGTCAACATCCTGGAAATCATCTACAACGAGGACGGTACCTATCAGGAAGTGCCCCTGAAAAACCAGGACAGTGCCCAAGCCAAAGATGGCCTGATGGCCAGCCCGGCGCGGCTGATCGTGCCGGCCAACGGCGTGCAGGGAACGCGGTTGGTGTTCATGGGCAACCGCGACAAGGAACGTTACTTCCGCGTGCGTTTCGTGCCGGTGGTGCCGGAAGCCGAAGACGAGTTCGCCATCAGCGCCGAAGAACGCGAGGAATATAAAAAGGAACGTGTGGAGGCGGGGGTCAAGGTCTTGGCCGGCTACGGCACGGTGTTTTTCGTGCGGCCCAAGGACACCCGTTACGAGACCGTGATCGATAACAGCGCCAGCCGTTACCACTTGCGCAATAACGGCAACACGGTGTTGGTGATCGATGAGTTCAAGGACTGTGTGGCGCAGAAAGAGAACGACTGCAAGCCAACCACCAAGCATCACGTCAAGAGCGGCCAGAGCTTTTCGTTCGACAAGGAAGCGGGGCGTGAATACCGCTTCACACTGGTCGAAGGCAACAAGACAAAAAACGTCGAGATCAAAGGTTGATGGCCGCCGTCGCCGAACCGTCGTCGCCAAAGGTAATCAGAATGTTCAAGACCCTATTGTTCAAGGCGTTGTTGTTCAAGGCGTTGTTGTTCAAGGCATTGTTGTTCAAGTCAGTGTTACGCCCCCTCGCATTGAGCGCATTGATATTGCCTGGGGCCTCGGCCTGGGGCGCGGTGGAGCGGGAAACGTTCGAACTCTACGTGACCATCCCGACAGTCGACTTCTATGTGTTGCCGCTGGACCCGCAACTGGTCCAACGCGAACAACGCTTGCCCTTCAGCACCATCACCACCGACCTCAGCCCCTTGCGGGCGACCTACGAGGTGAAGAACAGCAACGGCTCCATCGGCGCGCGCCTGGGGGAAGAGGCGTACTTGTCCAATGGGCGTGATCGCATTGACTTGCGAGTGACATTCAACAACGTCGAACTGACCCTGAATTCGGCCCAAGTGGTCTCGGCCACCGAGGCCCGGCCCGGGCGCCAGGTGCCGCTGGTCATCGCCGCCATCAAGCCCGATGACGACTACAAGCCAGGCGACTACTACGGCACGGTGCACATGGTGTTCGACGCCACCGCGCCGTAGGGCTGTCGATGCAAGAGCGTGGAGTGGTGAGGCTCAGGGAGTCGAGCATTTGCACCAAACCCCGTGGCGAGGACGCTTGAGCAAGCGCCCTCGCCAGGGGTTTTACTTACTATAAAAAAAGGAGCTACACATGTTGAAAAAAATGGTTTTTGTTACTGCTCTGGGTGCTGCCCTGAGCCCTGCGCCAGGTTTTGCGGCCGATGATGCTCGCTCCTCGATTCACATCACCGCCAACATTCCGAACAAGCAGTTTCATGTGCAGCCACGGGATCCGGAGTTCGGCAAGGACGAGGTCATGCATTACAACCCGGTGACCAGAAAATTGTCCCCGGTGCGCCAGATCTTCGATGTGAAGAACACCGAGGGTTCGGTCCATGCCTACGTTGAGGGGAATTCCTGGCTGGACAATGGCTCGAATCAGATTGTCATTGCGGTCATGTTCAACAATGTTCCCCTGTTCACTGGCATACCGCAGGAAGTGGTGGACGACGCCACGTCCACGCCAGGTACACAGGCCGAGATGCACATCTTCGCGCCGTTCCCGATTAATTCCAGCCAGTCAGGTCTTTACACCGGGCTTATCACCGTGATTTTCGACGCGGTCCCTCGGGTTAGCCTGTAACTCACCGCGCCACGGGGAGTCTGTACTTCGTTTATTAATCAGAAGAAGAGCAAGTATGTTTAAAAAAATAGTATCCGTAACGGCCCTGGTTATTGCAGCCCTGAGCCCTTCATTAGTGTTGGCGGCTGATGATGCTCGCGCAGCCATCCATATCACCGCGAACATTCCGAACAAGCAGTTTCATGTGCAGCCACGGGATCCGGAGTTCGGTAAGGACGAATACATGTATTACAACCCCCTGACCTACAAGTTCACCTCTTTGCGTCACACCTTTGACGTGAAGAACACCGAGGGTTCGGTCCACGCCTACATCGAGGGTGGCGCGAGCACCGGGGCCGTCCATTTGAGCAATGGTATAGATATTGTGAGCCTGAGGGTTTTGTTCAACGATGTACCTCTGGACAACCTACCTCAGGAAGTCGTGGACGATGCCACGTCCACGCCCGGTACCCAGGCGGACATGCGTGTCGTTGTTGCGAACTCGCCTACTCGTCCACTCTCACCTGGCATGTATAACGCAGACTTCACCGTGATTTTCGACGCGGTCCCTCGGGTCAGCCTGTAACTCACCGCGCCACATCGATAAGGCTGCGAGTGCTCTGTGGCGAGAGAGTGCTCTGTAGGAGCTGCCGGAGGCTGCGATCTTTTGATCTTGATTTTTCGCTTGTGACTCAACTGTCTGGGACAAGATCGCAGCCTCGTTACACTCGTCAGCTCCTACATCCACATGTGTCGTAACTTACTGGCTTGCCACCAACGGCTTGCACTGGGTCTGGCTGCCCGGTTGCAAGTACGGCGAGAGAAACGGCGCCATGCCCTTGAGCACCTGCACCGGCAAAGCCGAGGTGAACTTGAAGTTCTGCGCCGAAGCCCCCGGGACGAAGGCGGTGAGGGTGCCGAAGTGGCTGTCGCCGATATAGAACACGAAGGTGGCGGTGCGGTTGATCGATTTGGAGCTGATCACCCGTCCACCGGAACCGACGGCTTCGATACGGTTGTCGCCGGTGCCGGTCTTGCCGCCCATGGCCAGCGGCGTACCGTCGGCCAGTTTGAAACTGCCGGCCACGCGTTTCGCGGTGCCGGCGTCCACCACCTGGGACAGCGCACCGCGCAGGGCCTGGGCCACTTCCACCGGCATCACGCGCTTGCCGTTGTCCGGGTCGTTGACCAACCGCGTTTCGTAGGGCGTATTGACGGCAAAGTCCAGGCTGTCGATGCGCAGCGCCGGCTGCCGGATGCCGTCGTTGAGGATGGTGCCCACCAGTTCCGCCAGGGCAGCGGGGCGGTCGCCGGAGCTGCCGATGGCAGTGGCCAGCGACGGCACCAGATGGTCGAACGGATAGCCGACTTGTTGCCAGCGCTGGTGGATATCCAGGAACGCTTCGATCTCCAGCATGGTGCGGATGCGACTGTCCCGGGCGCTCTTGTGCCGGCTCTTGAACAGCCAGCTGTAGACCTCCTGACGCTCGAACTCACTGGCCTTGACGATCTGGCTGAACTTGGCCTCGGGATTGTTCAGCAGGTAGCCCATCAACCACAGATCCAGCGGGTGGACCTTGGCGATGAAACCCTGGTCCGGCAGGTCATAGGCGCCGGGGCCGTAGCTCTGGTAGAGCCGCTCCAGGCGTTCGTCGGTGAGTTTTTCGGCGCTCTTGGCCGACTTCAAGTGCGCGCGCACGAAGCGGTTGAAGCTCTCCTGGCTGTCGTTGGGAAAGAAATAGCGGTGCACGGCGGCCAGGCGGATCGCCGTAGGACGCATGCCGTCGAGGAAGGTTTCCAGGCGCTGGCCGGTGTCCTTTTTCTGGTACTTCTTCCAGAACCTGAGCAGGAACGAAGTGCCTTCGCGGTCGGCGAACTGGGCCAGGTATTCCTGGCGGCGCGGGTCCTTGTCGTCCTTGAGCAGTTCGGAGCTGTTATTGGGGCCGGCATAGGTGGCGTAACGCACCAGGTCGCGCATCAGGCGGATGAAGGGCAGGTTGATCGATTCGCGCAAGGAGTCACGCAGCGTGGGCATGCGACCGTCGTCTTCCTTGCGGAAGTTGTGGAAGGTATGCAGCCCGCCGCCAGTGAAGAACGCCTCGCCAGGGCTGGCGGAATACGTGCGATCCAGCGCCGCCTCGAGCATTTTCGGCAGGCTGCGGTCGCTGTTCTGGACCAGGTAGTCGACGGCCCAGCGGGAAAGGCGGTCCTGTTCGGCGATCTCGGTTTTCTTCAACGCCGCCGGGGTCTGCTGGGCATAACGTTCGTGCAGTTCGGCGATGATTTGCAGGTAGGTGGTGAGCACCCGCAGCTTGGCGGTGGAACCCAGCTCCAGTTTGCTGCCTTCGTTGATGTCGAAGGGCTGGTCGGTGCTGTCGGTCTGCACCCGCACGCGCGAGCCATCGGGGGTCAGTTCCAGCAGGGTGAAGCTGTAGCGCACCTGGGTGGTGCTGGTGGGGGTCAGCAGGCGTTCGCCCATCAGGCCGATCTCGGTCGCGAAGGCCGGGTCGGCCAAGCGCTTGAGGTACTCGGTGGCCTGGGCCTGCAAGTCGCTTTGCAAGGTGCTGGTGGCGGAGAGGTCCAGGCGATCGAGGTCGTACAGCGGGCGATTGAGCAGCGTGGCGAGGCGACTGCGGGCGGCGCTGATGCCCTTGTTGGTTTCGTTGGGCTGGACCGTCGGGTCCTGGACCCAGTCACGATAACTGACCTTGCTCGCCAGGGCTGCCTCGGACAGCGCCGCATCAATCACGCCGTTCTGCGCCAGTAGCCGGATGTGGCTGTCGGTCAGGCGCGCCAGTTCATCGTGGCCCTTGGACAGGTAATGGGACGGGCGGCGCTGGGCGATCATCAACGACAGCATTTCCCGCAGGGCCAGGCCTTTTTCCGCCAGGCTCTTGGGGTCGTTGGCGGTACTGAACAGGCGTTCATTGGCCCGCTTGAAATCGGCGCCGTACCAGACCCGCAAGCCTTCCGCCATGCCATGGACCTCACCGTGCCCCGGCACGGCGGAGAGCGGCACGCTGTTTAGGTAGTCGCGGATGATCCGTTGCCGCGCCTCGAGGGTTTGCGGGCCGGCCTGGTAGGCCCGCACGCTGGCGGAAATCATCTGGCGGATTTTCTCCCCGCCCGACACCGTGAGGCCCTCGGGAGAGTGACGGTATTTTTCCAGCTGTGTCGCCAGCGTGCTGCCGCCGGCGGACTGCCCCGGCAGGCTCAACAGCTTGGCGACTTGTGACCAGGCCGCCATGGCGAAACGTGGCCAGTCCACTGCCGGGTTTGCCAGCGGTTGCTTGGGGTCGAGCAGAAAGCGGTTCTCGATAAACAACAGGCTCTGCACCACCACGGGCGGGATCGCCTCGAAGTTCGCATACAGTTGCTGCGGGTACTTGAACTGATAGACCGGTGCGGCGCGGCAATCGGTGATGGTCAGCCCGGCCTGGATCTTTTCCGCATAGGGCACGAACAGGCCTTTTTCGACGTAGCCCATCAGCGCCGGCGAAAACCGCGCCTGGGCCTGGATCACGTAGTCGCGCTTGAGCAAGCGCGGCAGGAATTCCCCCAGCGCGCTGTAGCCCAGGCGTCGGTCGAACGGGCCCGCGCCAGGGTAGACGATGGCATCGCTGGGCCCTGGCTGCACCGCATAGTTCAGGGACGCGGCGTACTTGCTGAGCTCCCGGGCCTGAAACCGCGACGTGCGCATCTCCTTGGCCACCGCCAGGCCGACCACCACCACGATAATCAGCAACAACAACCAGAATGCCCGCCAGCCATGCCGTGCGCGGCGTTTTTTTTGAGGTAAAGGCGCTTCTTCCATACGTTCAGTCGGGACCATAGGTTCATTCGAATCGGTTTGCCACAAAGCGCCCATAGTCGACTGATCCATTCACGCAGATTGATCGGACTTGCTTGAAGCTTAGACGGTGGTTGGCGTGGGGGGAGGGGAAATTGTTGGCCCTGGTCTGTCATGACCAGTGGCATTTCTTTGTGGCGAGGGGATTTATCCCCGCTGGGCTGCGAGGCAGCCCCAATGCAGACAATTCAATTTGTTCAGACATACCGGATTTCATCTGGGGGGACTGCTTCGCAGTCCAGCGGGGATAAATCCCCTCGCCACAGATAAATCCCTCTCATCATAGGGATTACGCAAGTCTCGGAAATTTCGCTCGACCTTTGCAGCGTCGACAAACCAGCGGCATGGCTAGGCTGCATTCAAACCCCTTCAAAGGAAGCAAGGAATGCATCCACACCCCAATTCCCATCGCTTGCGTCGAGGTCGTTATTCCGAGCCAGGACGAGCTTATCTGGTGACTGCTGTTGTTCATCAACGACGTCCTGTTTTTGCCAACTGGAAGGTTGGAAGACTATTGGTTGCAGAATTCAAACGTGCCCATGATTCGGGTCTGGTCAGCTCTTTAGCCTGGGTGGTGATGCCGGATCATTTCCATTGGTTGCTGCAAATCCACGAGGGCCATCTGAGTCGTGTCATCGGCGCTACCAAAGCTCGCTGTACCCATAGCGTCAATAGCATGATCGGAGCCACTGGTCCGCTTTGGCAAAGTGGCTTTCATGACCGCGCGATTCGTGACAATGAAGAGCTGCGCCCCAGCGCCGACTACATCATCGCCAATCCGATTCGGGCTGGGCTGGTGGAATGTATCGGGGATTACCCGCTCTGGGATACCGCATGGCTGTGAAGCCCTCATGCTCCCTGTTTGGACAGGAAAATATGGTTTTCCTGTGGAGAGGGAATTTATCTGTTGTGGTGGGATTTACCAGTTGTGATGGAACTCATCTGTGGCGAGGGGATTTATCCCCGCTGGGCTGCGCAGCAGCCCCAATACAGGCAACTCAGTCTGCCTGATACACCGAGGGGCCTTTTAGGGGCTGCTGCGCAGCCCAGCGGGGATAAATCCCCTCGCCACAGATTAATCTCCGCATCACAAGGAGAACTGTCTGAAAACCTTGCACCAGAGCCATCGGCCTGTACCCAGGCAAGACGTTGCACCATCGTTGTGCAATACTCGGCGCCGTTTTCTGAATGACCTCTATTCCAGACAAGGCCTCTGCAAAACCGGATTCCGACTTAGGCTTATCCCTGGATTTACCAGGTTTTACAGTGAAACTCTCTATCCCTGGCTTTTTATACTGCATGGCCCGCTGATCCTGAGGGTGTTGTTCCACAGGACGGTCTGCCCACAAGACAGACCCGGTTTCGGCAAGGTTGCAGGCTTATCGGCCTGTGGCCTTGGATACTCGGTGGCTAATCCAATAACAAGACGAGGTTATCCCTATGCCTGTCGGCAATCATCTGCCCCATGGCGAGACCGCCCAGGGCGGTCCGCTCAAACGTGAACTCGGTGAGCGGCATATCCGCCTGATGGCGCTTGGCGCCTGCATCGGTGTCGGGCTGTTCCTCGGCTCGGCCAAGGCCATCGAAATGGCCGGTCCGGCGATCATGCTGTCCTACATCATTGGTGGCCTGGCGATCCTGGTGATCATGCGCGCCCTCGGTGAGATGGCCGTGCATAACCCGGTGGCCGGATCGTTCAGCCGCTATGCCCAGGACTATCTTGGCCCGTTGGCGGGCTTTCTCACCGGTTGGAACTACTGGTTCCTCTGGCTGGTGACCTGCGTGGCGGAGATCACCGCCGTGGCGGTGTACATGGGCATCTGGTTTCCCGATGTGCCCCGCTGGATCTGGGCCCTGGCTGCGCTGGTCAGCATGGGTTCGATCAACCTGATCGCGGTCAAGGCCTTCGGTGAATTCGAGTTCTGGTTCGCCCTGATCAAGATCGTGACGATTATCGCGATGGTCATCGGCGGCGTCGGCATCATCGCCTTCGGGTTCGGCAATGACGGCGTGGCCCTGGGCATTTCCAACCTCTGGATCCACGGCGGCTTCATGCCCAACGGCGTGCAGGGCGTGCTGATGTCCCTGCAAATGGTGATGTTCGCCTACCTGGGCGTGGAGATGATCGGCCTGACCGCCGGTGAAGCGAAGGACCCGCAGAAAACCATCCCCAACGCCATCGGCTCGGTGTTCTGGCGGATCCTGCTGTTCTACGTCGGGGCGTTGTTCGTGATCCTGTCGATCTACCCATGGAACGAGATCGGCACCCAGGGCAGCCCGTTCGTGATGACCTTCGAGCGCCTGGGTATCAAGACCGCCGCCGGGATCATCAACTTCGTGGTGATCACCGCCGCGCTGTCCTCCTGCAACGGTGGGATCTTCAGCACCGGGCGGATGCTCTACAGCCTGGCGCAGAACGGCCAGGCCCCGGCCGGTTTCGCCAAGACTTCGGCCAACGGCGTGCCGCGCCGCGCGCTGCTGCTGTCCATCGCCGCGCTGCTGCTGGGCGTGCTGCTCAATTATCTGGTACCGGAAAAAGTCTTCGTCTGGGTCACCTCCATCGCCACCTTCGGCGCGATCTGGACCTGGGTGATGATCCTGCTGGCCCAGCTCAAATTCCGCAAAGGCTTGAGCGCTTCAGAGCGTGCGGCCCTGAAATACCGCATGTGGCTGTACCCGGTCAGCTCGTACCTGGCGCTGGCGTTCCTGGTTCTGGTGGTGGGTCTGATGGCGTACTTCCCCGACACCCGCGTGGCGCTCTATGTCGGCCCGGCGTTCCTGGTGCTGCTGACGGCGCTGTTCTATACCTTCAAGTTGCAACCGACGGGTGATGTGCAGGGTTCGGTGCGTTCAGCTTCGTAAGTGGACGGCGATGTATAGCAAAGCCCCGGTCTGATGATCGGGGCTTTCTCATTGGGACCTTCGAAACCTCCTCAATCTTTCATGAGCGTTTGTGCCTGCGGCGCAGTCAAATGGGGATAAATTCCCTCGCCACGCGTTATGGAGCCACCGGTACCTGTTAGTACCTACAGTAGACCTTGTGCTGGCGCAGAACATAGATTGAACGGCACCAGGCAACGGCCGGTTGGATCGGGAGCGCCCGTGAAAACGTTATGGAACGGTTTTCTCAACAACTCATTGATTCGGCTGGACCGCTCAGCGTTGGCGACCGTGACCATCCTTGCGTTCGTCGTGCGATTTCACGGAATCACGCTGCCCGCTATCTGGTATGACGAGGCTTTCAGCGTACTGCTTGCCCGGCATGAGCCTTGGCAGATCTGGTCGCTTACGGCCCGAGACGTTCACCCACCTCTTTATTACCTCGTGCTGCACTACTGGATTGCTTGGTTCGGTGATGGAGCTTTGGCCGTCAGGTCGCTGAGTGTGATCGCGGATGTGGGTACGGTCTTGCTTGGCATAAAGTTGATGAGCCTGGTTGCTACGCGAAGGGCGACCTGGGTGGCTGCGTTGCTATTGGCGTTGCTGCCCATCTCGGTTCGATACAGCCAGGAAGCTCGGATGTATACCTTGCTCGGATTCTGGTTGATGGGAGCAACCGTTGCATTGGTTTGTTGGGTGAAAGAACCAGGGAAAAAGCGTTTCCCGGTTACCTATGTATTGCTGATGACCGCCGCTTTCTATACCCACTACTTTGCCGCGCTGTGTGTGCTAGTGCATTGGTTTTATTGGTGGTGGGGGCGACCGGGGAAATATCAAACAGTGCTACCCGTGCGGTCCTGGATGTTGGTCAATGGTGTGATTGCGCTGTTGTTTGTGCCTTGGTTGCCGCATTTTATCGACCAGCTATCCGCCAGCTATATGCTCAATTGGATACCGCCTGTCACAGCGCAGGCAGTGCTGAGTCTCGTTTGGCAGTTCATTTTGATGAACGGGTGGCAGACGCAATCATTGCTTGTGTGTGCACTACCTTTGATAGGAGTTGCCGCAAGTGCGGCAATGCTGGTTTGGAAAGACAATACCCCGCTTCGTTTCAGCGGATTACTGATTGGCTATTTTTTTATACCGACTGTCGTCCTTGTGTTGGTGGCATTAGCTATCCCGATGTTTGTCCCTCGCTATCTGGTTTTCGCGGCGGTTGGGGTGCCTTTCGTCGTCGCTGTAGCGCTGGATAGGTTGGCGCGACGAGCTGATGTTCTGGTTTTGACCGGAATGATTGTGCTGGCAGCGGAAGTACTGGGTCTGCAATCGGTATATCGACAAGATGATGGCTTGAATGGTACCGATTTGCGAAGGGATTTCAGGCTCGATGTGCTGGCTGCTGAACTCCAGGAAGTCGTTCGACCAGGCGATGAAATCGTGCTTGAGTCTTTAATCTGGTATTTGCCATTCAGTTATTACAATCAAACAGGTATACGACCAAAGTTTTACGTTCGCCTGCTCCCAAGCGTCGTTTTGGAGGTCGTTGAGCGTGGCGGCTATGCCCTGATTTCTGAAGGCCCCAATTGGATCTATTTCAGCAACTTCCAGCTACTTAAGTGTCATGGGCACAAGCGCTGGTGGGTAGTGGCGCAATCTTTATCTGACATCAAACCGCTGTTGGAGAAGGATTGGGATCAATCCCTCTCCCTTGTGAATAGGCAGATGATTGCTTCTCTATTTATTCTCAAAGCAACACCTGCCTCAACCGAGGCAGGCAATCAAGCCACTATTACGCAGCCACCACCTCCTGCGGCTCAAAACTGTCCGCCCGCGCCATCTGCCACATCCGCGAATAAAACGCCCCATTGACCTCACCCGTCAGCAATTCCCCAGGCTTCAGAAACACATGCAACTGAGAAAACAACTTCACCTCGGTGGCCGACATCCGCCGCACCAGATGCTTGGGCTGCAATTGCGACGGATGCTCGAGCCCGGCGGCGGCGAGCATTTCGGCCAGGGCCTTGAGGGTGTTGCGGTGGAAGTTGTAGACCCGCTGGGCCTTGTCCGGGACGACCAGGGCGCGTTGGCGCAGGGTGTCCTGGGTGGCGACGCCGGTGGGGCATTTGTTGGTGTGGCAGCTTTGGGACTGGATGCAGCCGATGGCAAACATGAAGCCGCGCGCGGCGTTGGCCCAGTCGGCGCCGATGGCCAGTACGCTGGCGATGTCGAAGGCGCTGACGATCTTGCCGCTGGCGCCGAGCTTGATCTTGTCCCGCAGGTTCAGGCCCACCAGGGTGTTGTGTACGAACAGCAGGCCTTCGCGCAGCGGCACGCCAATGTGGTCGGTGAACTCCACCGGCGCTGCGCCCGTGCCGCCTTCCTTGCCGTCGACCACGATGAAGTCTGGCAGGATCCCGGTTTCCAGCATGGCCTTGGCGATGCCCATGAACTCCCACGGGTGACCCAGGCAGAACTTGAAGCCCACCGGTTTGCCGCCGGACAGCTCACGCAGTTGCTGGACGAACTGCATCAGTTCGATCGGCGTGGAAAACGCGCTATGGCGAGACGGTGAAACACAATCCTCGCCCATGAGGATGCCACGGGTCTCGGCGATTTCCCGGGTGACCTTGTGCTTGGGCAGGATGCCGCCGTGGCCGGGTTTGGCGCCCTGGCTCATCTTGATTTCGATCATCCGCACCTGCGGGTTCTGCGCCTGGGCGGCGAAGCGCTCCGGGTCGAAGCGCCCGTCGCTGGTGCGGCAGCCGAAGTAGCCGCTGCCCAGCTCCCAGGTCAGGTCGCCGCCGTGTTCACGGTGGTAGGGGCTGATGCTGCCTTCACCGGTGTCGTGGGCGAAGTTGCCCAGCTTGGCGCCCTGGTTCAGTGCCCGGATCGCGTTGGCGCTCAGGGAGCCGAAGCTCATGGCCGAGATGTTGAATACCGACGCCGAGTACGGCTGGGTGCACTGCGGGCCGCCGACCGTTACGCGAAAACCGCTGGGGTCGCTCAACGGGGCCGGGCGCATGGAATGGCCGATGAATTCGAAGCCGGTCTGGTAGACGTCGATCAAGGTGCCGAATGGTTTGTCGGCGCTTTCGTTCTTGGCCCGGGAATACACCAGCGAACGCTGGGCCCGGGAGAAGGGCAGGGCGTCGCTGTCGGATTCGAGCAGGTATTGGCGGATCTCCGGGCGGATGCCTTCCACCAGGTAACGGATATTGCCCAGGATCGGATAGTTGCGCCGCACGGCGTGACGGCTTTGCAACAGGTCGAACAACCCCAGCAGGCTCAACAGCCCGGTCACCAGCGTGATCGGCCAGAGCCAGTCGTGTTGCAGGAACGGCAGGCTGGCGAGGGTGAAGATGACACAGCCAGCAAAGAAGGCGTAACGACTCAGCAGAGACAGGCTCATACGGTTTCCTTGGGGGTGAGCGATGGGCGAGGCGATGGAGGCATTCTGCGCTGACAGCGAAACGGCGGGCAACAGCAACCTGTGACGAGGAGACTTACTGTGGCGAGGGGATTTATCCCCGTTGGGCTGCGCAGCAGCCCCCCAAAGGCAACCCCCAATCTACCTGACCCACCGGGTTGTCGGCATTTGGGGCCGCTTCGCAGCCCAGCGGGGATAAATCCCCTCGCCACAAAAGCTACCTTGTATGCGGTGTGGTGGCTCAACTCGCCTGCTTCATCTGCCGCACCGGCAATTCCACGCGGAAGGTGGTGCCGACGCCGACTTCACTGCGTACCGTGATCTCGCCGTTGTGTTTTTTCACGATGCCGTAGGACAACGACAGCCCCAGCCCTGTGCCCTGGCCGATGGGTTTGGTGGTGAAGAACGGGTCGAAGATTTTCTGCAAGGTTTCGGGGGGGATGCCCGAGCCATTGTCGGAGACTTCGATCCACACGGTTTCATCGGCGACGCCGTTGCGCAGGGTGATGGTGCCGCGTTCGGGGCCGATGGCCTGGGCGGCGTTGACGATCAGGTTCATGATCACCTGGTTGATCTGCGAGGGCAGGCATTCCACTTCCGGCAGCGGCGTGTACTCCTTGACCACGTCGGCCTTGTACTTGATTTCATTGGCGACGATGTTCAACGTCGAATCCATGCCCTGCTGTAAATTGGCCATCTGCCATTCCTGGCTGGAATCGACGCGGGAGAAGTCCTTCAGGTCCTTGACGATCTGCCCGACGCGGCCGATGCCATCCTTGGATTCCTTGATCAGCAAGGGGATGTCCTCGACCAGGAAATCCAGCTCCACCTGTTCGCGCAGCTTTCTCAAGTTCACCACCAGCTCCGGCGAGGCGATGGCTTCCTCGGCACTGCCGTAGGCGCTGAGCATTTCCTGGAGTTTGCCGAAGTAGCCGTCCAAGGCCCCCAGGTTGGAAGAAATGAAGCCGATCGGGTTGTTGATTTCGTGGGCCACCCCGGCCGCCAACTGACCCAGCGAGGCAAGTTTTTCCGACTGCACCAGTTGGGTTTCCAGCATCTTGCGTTCGTCGATTTCCATTTGCAGCAGCTCGCTGGCCTGTTTGAACGCCAGGGTCCGTTGTTCCACCAGGTCTTCGAGCTTGTTCATTTTCAATTGCGCGCGAGAGGTCATTTCCCATTTGGTGGTCAGGGTATTGGCCATCTGCTGGACTTCGATGTTGTCGAAGGGTTTTTTCAGGATCAGCAACCGGTCGTGGCCGTTGAGACGGTCGAGCAGTTCATCCCAGGAATAATCCGAATACGCCGTGCAGACCACCACCTGCAACTGCGGGTCGCGCTTCCAGAGTTCTTCGATGGTCTTGGCGCCATCCCAGCCTTCGGGCATACGCATGTCGACAAACGCCAGGGCATAAGGGCGCTCTTTCGCTGCCGCCTCCAGCAATTTGTTCAGGCCTTCCTGCCCGCCATAGGCCGAGTCGAGTTCGAACACGGTGGCGGCAGGTTTCGGTGCTTCGCCGAACAATGCGCTTTCCATGTCCAGCAAGTCGGCGTTGCTGTCATCCTCCGGGGTGAGGATCTTGCGGAAATCTTCATGAATGGCGGGTGTATCGTCGATCAGCAGGATGCGGCGGTTACTCAGGCTGTTCATGGCTCACCTTCTGCGAGTTTCAGGGGCACCTGGAGTTGGAACGTAGCTCCCTTTCCAGGCCCCTCACTGTGGGCGGTGAGGTGGCCGTTCATTTCAATGGCCGCCAGTGCGCAGCTGTGCAGGCCAAAACCGTGGCCTTCCTTACGCGTGGTAAAACCGTGGGCGAAGATGCGCGTCATGTTTTCCTCCGGGATACCTTCGCCTTCGTCCTTGACGCTGATTTGCAAGGTCTCGCCATCGATGACGGCGGCCTTCAGGGTCATGTTCCGCGCATGATTGGAAACCCCAGCCATGGCGTATTTGGCATTACTGATCAGGTTGATCAGGATCAACAGCAAGCGGTGTTTGTCGCCCATGATCCGCGGCACCTCGCCGTATTCCTTGATCACCGTAACATGGTGGCGGGTCAGGGCGCCCGAGTTCATGCGCAAGGCATCTTCGAGCAGTTCACTGACCACCAAGGGTTCCAGCAGGCTGTTGGCCCCGGCATAGGACTGCTGGGTGGAGACGATGTCCTTGATGTGGTCCACGCTCTTGCTCAACTGGGCCAGTTCGTCGATCAGGCCCTGCTGCTCAAGGGCGATGGCTTCGACCAGTTGGTTGAGGTAGCCGGGCAGCAGCTTGCCTTTCTCGTCCTCAGTGAGAAAGTGCCCCAGGTTATCGGCGTGTTCGTTGATCAGTTGCATCGCCTTGCCCAGCCCCACGGCCTTGCTGGTGCGCAGTTTGCGGCTGACCAGGTCGGCGGAGATGTTCACGCTGTTGAGGACGTTGCCGACGTTGTGCAGCACGTTGGTGGCGATTTCCGCCATGCCGGCCTGGCGGGCGGTGTCCATCAATTCGCTCTGGGTGTCCTTGAGCTGGCGGGTGCGTTCTTCGACCCGTTGTTCCAGCTCATCGTTGGCGGTTTGCAGGGCATTGTTGACCCTTTTGATCTCGGCGAAGCTGCGTACCAGGCGGATCGCCAGCCAGATCAGTATCAATACCAGGACCGTGGCGAACACCAGCAGGTAGACGTGGTTACGCTCGTACTTGGCCGCGGCTTTGCTCTGGTCCTTCTCCAGCAGGTCGGTAATGGTGTCCAGGCGATTGGCCAAGGGGACCGCTTCGATGCCCTGCAACAACTCATTGACCCGTGGTTGTTCGCGCAGGATCAGCGCGATGTGCCTGCTCAGGATGTCAACGGGGCCTTGCAGTCCCTGCGGCATGCGTTCCTTGTTGACGTCGAGCCTGTTCAGGCCCAGCAGCACCTCGGCAGCTACCTCCGGGGTGCTGAGCTGGGCGAATTCCATGCTGCTGAGCAACAGGTCGTAGGTGTCGATGGCGACGCTTTGCAGCTGCAGCCGCTCGGTGTCGTTCAGCCGGGCGAATTGCGCCTGGATGTCGTCCTCTGCCGTGGGCAGGAAGGCCATGGAGTTGCGCAGCACCGCGTTGTGGGATTTGAACTGCTCCACCAGTCGGGTTTTTTCCTTGACCGCCTTGAGGTACTCGTCACGTTGGGCTTCCCATAGGGACGACTTGTGGCGCCCGGGCTCCGATTCGATGGCGTCGAGACGATGCCACAGGCGTGTCATTTCATGCAGGGGCGAAACCAGGGGGTCGTAGTTGTGGGTCAGGGCGATCCGCGACTTGAGCACCTCGTTGTCCCAGATGGCGTCTTGCTGCTTGAGCTGGCGGATCAGGTCCCGGGACTCAATGTACGAGGCGGCCTGCTGGGCTCCTGAATTGATGTACATGAACAGCAGGACTGAAGCCAGCAACAGGCCGATGAACGCAAGACCGAGGCGACGGAGAGTTGTCATAGAGGCTTGCCCCCCGATTCACCGGTCAGCGTCTTGAGAAACTCGACGATCAGGGTCGTATCGTTCTTGAGCGGCTCACGCCCCAGTTGGTACTTGAACATCACCTCCACCGCATGTTCCAGGGTCGGCGCCGACGCATCGTGGAAATACGGCGCGGTGACGGCCACGTTGCGCAGGCTGGGCACCTTGAAAACCTGGCGGTCCGCTTCATCGCCAGTGATGTTGAAGCGTCCTTCGTCGGCTCGGGTGGGGTTGCCCCGGTCCTTGATGTAGTCGCCCATGACCCCGAACTTCTGGAACATGTTGCCGCCGATGTTCACGCCTTGATGGCAAGCGATACAGCCGTACTCCTTGAAACGCTGGTAACCGAACTTCTCCCGGGGCGTGAGGATGTCGGTATTGCCCAGCAGGTATTGGTCGAAGCGCGAATTGGGCGTCTGCAAGGTGCGCTCGTAATCCGCCAGCGCGCCTTGGATATTGGGTTTGGTCACGCCGTCGGGGTAAGCGTCCTTGAAGTCCTTGGCATAGCCTGGGTCATCGGCGATGCGCTTGACGACGGATTCCCAGGTGCTGCCCATTTCCACCGGGCTGGTCACGACCGCATGGACCTGTTCTTCCAAGGTGTCGACGCGGCCATCCCAGAACTGGTGGAAGTTCAGGCCGGCATTGAACACGGTGGGCGTATTGACTTCCACGGGCTTGCCGTCGAAGCCCAGGGAAAACGGTTTGTCGTCGGCGCCACCCTTGTCCAGGCGATGGCAACTGGCGCAGGACAGGGTGTTGTTCACCGACAGCCGTGGGTCGTTGAACAGCCGCAGCCCCAACTGGACGCGCTTGGGGTCCAGGGTCGGAATCGGGGGCAGGGGCTTGAGGGGTTCGTCCAGTGGTTCGGCGTGAGCGGTCACGCTTGATCCCACGAGCAGGCCGAGAGCCAGAATCAGTCCATGTGACGCCATGGGGATGCTTTCCTTGAAACTTTGGTTGATGACACTCAGGTGTTCACGAAAACGGGTTCTGGCGTTTTTCCCACTCGATCATCCAGTCGGCGAAGGCCTGCGGTTCCACGGCCTTGCTGAAGTAATAACCCTGGACCTCCTCGCATTGGTGTTTCTTGAGAAACTCCAATTGCTCGAGGGTCTCCACACCTTCGGCAATGATGTGCAGGTTCAGGCTCTTGCCCAGGCTGATGATGGTGCTCACCAGCTTGGCGTCGTTGCTGTCGATGCTCAGGTCACCGACGAACGACTGGTCGATCTTCAACACATCCACCGGAAATTTCTGCAGGTAGCTCAGGCTCGAATAGCCGGTGCCGAAGTCGTCGATGGCCAGGCGTATCCCCAGTTGCTTGATGGCCTTGAGGATGGCGACCGTGGTATCGACGTTCTGCATCAGTACGCTTTCAGTGATCTCCAGTTCTAACTGTGTCGGGTCCAGGCCGGTTTCCTTGAGGGTGCGGGCAATGCCGTCGACGAAGCCGCGCTGGCGAAAATCGATGGCCGAGATATTCACCGACAAGTACAGCGGCCGCATTCCCTGGGCTTGCCAACGGCAGGCCTGTTGGCAGGCTTCCTGAAGCACCCATTGGCTCAGCGGAACGATCAGGCCACTGTCCTCGGCGACCGGAATGAAATCCGACGGATAGACCAGGCCATGATCCGGTCTGTTCCAGCGTACCAGTGCCTCGACCCCCACCACCTTGCCGCTCTTGAGGTCGAGCTTGGGTTGGTAATGCAACACGAATTCCTTGCGTTGCAGGCCCAGGCGCAGGCCGGATTCGATGGTCTGCTGCTGCCGCGCCCGGCGGTTCATGTCTTCGGTGAAGAAACGGTAGTCGTTGGGCCCGGTTTCCTTGACGTTGCGCATCGCCGTCTCGGCTTTCTTGATCAGCGCCACGGCGTCGAAACCGTCGGTTGGGTACACGCTGATGCCCAGGCTGGCGGTGACGCTCAGGTCATGGCCGTCAATGGGCTGCGGGGTGCTGATGGCCGCCAGCAGTTTTTCGGCCACGCCTTTGGTTTGCTGCGCGTCGACGATGTCCCCCGCGATTACCACGAATTCATCCGAGCCGTAGCGGAACACCGAATCGGATTCACGCACCACGGTTGCCAGCCCCCGGGCCACCCGCTTGAGCATTTCGTCGCCCACCGGATGTCCCAGCGCGTTATTGACGCGCTTGAAACGGTCCAGGCCGATGAACATCACCGCCAGTTGCCGGTCATGTCGGCGACACTGCGCCATTGCCTGGGTCAGGCGATCGCCGAGCAACATGCTGTTGGGCAGCTCGGTGAGCACGTCGTACTGCAACAAGTGAGACACCTTGAGCAGTTCCTGGACCCGCTCTTCAATCGTGCGCTCCAGGCTGCGCATTTTCCTCGCGGCATCCTGGGCCAGTTGCCATTTCCAGGTCATGGCGCTGGCCATCTGGCGGATTTCCAGGGTGTCGAAGGGTTTCTTGAGGATCAGCAGTTGGTCGTCGAACTCGATCCGTTCGGACATGGTTTCCCAGGAATAATCCGAGAACGCCGTGCACAGGGCGATTTGCAGGCGCGGGTCGGCTTTCCACAGTTGCTCGATGGTTTGCAGGCCGTCCCAGCCCGGGGGCATGCGCATGTCGGCGAACACCAGCGCATAGGGCTGGCCTTCGGCCTGGGCGCGCTTGACCAGTTCCAGCGCTTCTTCACCCTGATAGGCCGAGTCGATCTGGAATTGCAGCCGGTTGACCTGCGGGGTGCCGAACAGCAGACTCTCGGTGTCGTCCAGTGAGTCATCGCTGCCGGCGCTGGGGCTGAGGATCTTGCGAAAGTCCTGATGGATTGCCGGCGTATCGTCCACCACCAGGATCCGCCGGTTGGCAGGGACCGACATGGGGTTCATGGATTGCTCTCCGATAGCTGGCTCGCAGGTCGAGTCCAGTGGTCCGTCGCCGGAACGATGGTGCCGGCCTTGAGCAGTTCGGCGGCCTGGCCGCTGTCGACCACGGTACTGAAGTAATGCCCCTGGGCCTGCATCGCTCCGCCACTGGACATCAGCGTAGTGCGCTGCTCCTGGGTCTCGACGCCCTCGGCGATGATTCCGATGCCCACGTCCCGGGCGAAGTTGATGATCGCCCGCAGCGTCGTGGCGTTCTCGGGGTCGGCGTTGGCGCTGTCGAGGAAACGCTGGGCGAGCTTGAGGTGGTTGACCCGGTAGGTCTTGAGGTAATCGAACGAGGAGTACTCGGTGCCGAAGTCATCGATGGCGATCTGCACGCCCAATTCGCAGAGGCGTGGCAAGACGTCGTTGTGGGTCCACTTGGTCTGGGCGAGGGTGGCTTCGGTGACGTCGAAGCGCAGGTCCCAGGGCGCCAGTTCCCAGCGCGCGGTGGTGCGCAGCACATCGTAGATCAGTTCCGGGCCGGTCTTGAGTTGGGTCAGGGACAGGTCGATGGCGATCACCGGGGGCGCCATGCCCTGGTCGCGCCACTGGCGCATCTGTTGGCAGGCCTGGTCCAGCACCCAATGCCCCAGGCCAATGATGATCCCGGTCTTCTCGGCGGCCGGCATGAAGGCCGCCGGCTCCAGCCAGCCACGTTCGGGGTGGTTCCAGCGCACTTGCACGCCCATGCCGAGGATCTTGCCGGTGCCAAGGTCGACTTCCGGCAGATAGTGCAGGTGCAGCTCGTTGTTTTCGACCGCTTGGCGCAGGTCATTGGCGAGGGCGACCCGGTCGGTGACCTCCTGGTTGATCTCCTCGTTATGGAAATGGTACTGGTTGCGGCCCTTTTCCTTGGAACGGTACAGGGCCATGTCGGACTGCGCCATCAGGCTGTCGGCGCTCAGGCTCTGCGGGGTGTACAGGGCGATGCCGATGCTCACCGAGATCCGCACGTCGTTGCCGTCCAGGGAATACGGCGCCACCAGGGCATCGCGGATCTTGGCCGCCAGCGCGGCGCAGTGGGTCGCTTCATGGACGTCCAGTTGCAGCAGGGCGAACTCGTCGCCGCCCAGGCGTGCCACCACGTCGTTTTCCCGGGTACAGGCCTTGATCCGGGTGGCGACTTCCTGCAACAGCAGGTCGCCGATGGGGTGGCCCAAGGTATCGTTGATCCGTTTGAAGTGGTCCAGGTCCAGGTAGAACATCGCAAACGGCGCCGCCCCCCGACGAGCGGCGGCGAAGGCCTGGTGCAGGCGCTCGATCATGGTGGCGCGGTTGGCCAGCCCGGTCAGGCCGTCGGTGCGGGCCAGCAGGGCGATCTTCTCTTCGGCCAGCTTGCGCTCGGTGATGTCGAGGATGATGCCTTCCACTTCCAGCAACAGGCCCTGATCGTTGCGCACCGGTATGTAGCGGTTCTCCACCCAGCGGAACGTGTCGTCGCCGGTGCGCATGCGGAACTCGATGGAAGCCCCTGTGTTGTCGCGGTCCAGGACGCGGACCATGGCCTCATGCACTTTGTCCTGGTCGTCGGGGTGGATCAGGGTTTGCGCCCAGTCCGGCGCGTTGGTCAGTTGCGCCGCGGAATGGCCGAACTTGGTGATGTTGTGGGAGATGTACATCAATGCAAACGGTGGCTCGCCCCGCAGGCGATAGAGAATGGTCGGGCTGTTCTGCACGATGATGTTGGCGTCGGCCAGTTCCCGGGTGCGCTCCTCGACCGCGCGCTCGAGCATGTCCATTTTCAGCGCCGCGTCCTCGGTCATCTGCCATTTGACGGTCAAGGTACTGGCCATCTGGCGGATCTCGATGGCGTCGAAGGGCTTTTTCAGGATGAGCAAGCGGTCGCCCAGGTCCAGGCGATCGGCGATGTCTTCCCAGGAATAATCCGAGTAAGCCGTGCACAGGGCCACTTGCAGCTTGGGGTCGGCGCGCCACAGCCGTTCGATGGTTTCCAGGCCGTCCCAGCCCGGCGGCATGCGCATGTCGATGAACGCCATGGCGAAGGGTTGCCCCTGGGCCAGCGCCGTTTCGACCTTGTTCAAGGCTTCCATGCCCTGGAACGCCGAATCGAGCGCGAAACTGGTGCTGGCGACCGCCACCGGCGCGCCGAACAGGGCTTCTTCGGCGCTGCTCAGGTTGTCTTCGGCGTTCATCTGGGGGCTGAGGATCTTGCGAAAATCCTCATGGATGGTCGGGGTGTCATCGACGATCAGGATCCGCCGATTGGTTTTATCCAACGGCAGGCTCATGGCCGTGCACCGTCTTGATGCGGACTATAGAACCCTGGAAACATCTGATATCCCTTTCGCTGGCATGAGTATTCGGCCTGTACATGGCCCTTCATGGGGTACAGCATAGCTGTCTGATCGGGATGCGCTCGTGCACTGATGGCAAATGTGTCTAAATTTTCGCAATCTACTAGCCTGTATTTTGGGGCTAAGGTAGAACGGTTGTCGTGAATTAGGAGGGGGTTTCAAATGGAAGATCAATCGCCGGACGTTCCGGTAAAGAAGCCGACGGTGCTGCTGGTCGATGACGAAGAGTCGATTCTCAATAGCCTGCGTCGGCTATTGCGCAGTCAGCCATACGAAATCCTGCTGGCCGACAGTGGTGCCAAGGCCCTGGAAATCCTCAAGGAACGGCCGGTCGACCTGGTGATGACCGACGCGCGTATGCCGAACATGGATGGCGCCACGCTGCTGGCCGAGATCCGCAAGCTGTATCCATCGACCTTGCGCATCCTGCTCACCGGTTATGCCGATGTGGACATGATGACCAAGGCCATCAACGAGGGGCAGCTCTATCGCTACCTCAGCAAGCCCTGGAACGATGAGGAATTGGTGCAGGCCCTGCGCCAGGCCCTGGCTCACCAGCATTCCGAAAGCGAGCGCCAGCGCCTCGAAGCGCTGAATCGCGAGCAGAACCAGCAACTCAAGACCCTTAACGCCACCCTGGAAAAACGCGTGGCGTCGCGCACCTCCGAGTTGCAGCAGACCGCCGACATGCTCGACCTGGCCTATGACGAGCTCAAGCGCAGTTATGTGACCAGCACCGAGGTGTTTTCGCTGATCGCCAACCTGCGCCTGCCCAAGGCCAAGCAGACCAACCGGCAGATCATCGAGTTGATCAGGGTCTACAGCCGGCTGCATTTCCTCGATGAGTCCACCGACCGCGACCTGACCATGGCCGCGGCGCTCTACAACATCGGCAAGCTGAGCTGGACCGACAACATGATGGTCACGCCCGCCGACATGCTGCACCACACTGAGCTCGAGCTGTACCGCGCCTATCCGAAGCAGAGCGAATCGCTGCTGATGACCCTGGATCCTATGAAGGACGCGGCGCGGATCATTCGCCACCACCAGGAGCGTTGGGACGGCAGCGGTTTTCCCGAGCACCTAAAGGGCGATGCCATTCCGTTCGGTTCGCGGCTGTTGAAACTGGCGGTGGACTTCATCGAGCTGCAACGCGGCTTGATCCTCGAACGGCAGATGAACAGTGACGAAGCGCTGGTCTACATCCGCAAATACGCCGGCAAGCTATACGACCCGGACATGATCGAGGACTTCATCAAGGCCTGTGGCGAATACCTGGAAGACGTGACCTTGTCGGACCCGACGGTGAAGGTCATGAATACCCGGGAACTGGCGGCGGGCATGATCCTGGCGCGCAACCTCAACGCCGACAACGGCATGCTGTTGCTCAACGCCGGCAAGGTCCTGAGCGCTCCACTGGTGGAAAAACTCATCGCCTTCGAAGCGATGGAGGGGGCCCGGTACAGCGTGTTCGTCAAAATCCCCGAGGAGGCCGACCCTTCGGTGCCGAAGCCGATTTTGGGATGACAGACCTCTAGCGGTCACTGCGATTCCTTGTGGGAGCGAGCCTGCTCGCGATGGCGGCGTATCAGTTAAAAAAGAAATCGACTGACACTCCGTCATCGCGAGCAGGCTCGCTCCCACAGGGGGCTGTGCGTGTGCCGAAACGGGTGCCAGGCTTTTCTCCCTCCGTCCTGGTCTGTAATCTCCCCGGCATTTCCCCGCCCAAGGCCTTGATCTCCCATGACCACTCCCCTCATCCGTATCGCCGCCGCCCTGCTGCTCGGGTCGGACGGGCGAACCCTGCTGGTGCGCAAGCGCGGCACCCGGGCCTTCATGCAGCCGGGCGGCAAGATCGAGGCCCATGAACAACCGGTGCAGGCGCTGGCCCGTGAATTGGCGGAGGAGCTTGGCTTACAGATCGACCCGGCACAGGCCCGGCACCTGGGCGTGTTCAGCGCTCCGGCGGCCAACGAACCGGGGTTCGTCGTGCAGGCCGAGGTGTTTTTGCTACGCATCGACGCGCCGGTTTCGCCGGCTGCCGAGATTGAAGAGATTTGCTGGATCGACCCGGCCGGTGACAATGATCTTGTGCTGGCACCGTTGACAGGCGAGGTGATCCTGCCGTTTTATCGAGCGACACATCTCGCCACCTGCTGATTCACGCCTCAAGGACTGATGCTCATGATTCCACTGCCGGACCTGTTGATTTTCGCCGCCGCCGCGTTGCTGATGGTACTGACGCCTGGCCCGAACATGATTTACCTGATCTCCCGTTCGATCTGCCAGGGCCGCAAGGCCGGCGTCACCTCCCTGCTGGGAGTGGTGGCGGGGTTCTTCGTGCACATGTTCGCCGCCGCCGCCGGGTTGACGGCGGTGTTCCTGGCGGTGCCCGTGGCCTATGAGTTGTTGAAATGGGCCGGTGCGCTGTACCTGTTGTGGCTGGCCTGGCAGGCCGTGAAGCCCGGCGCGCGTTCGCCCTTCGAGGCCCAGCAATTGCCTGCGGACTCGACGCGCAAGTTGATCACCATGGGGTTTCTCACCAGCGCGCTGAATCCCAAGATCGCGGTGTTCTATCTGTCGGTGTTCCCGCAGTTCATCAGCCCGGAACACGGTTCACTGTTCACCCAGAGCATTGTCCTGGGGCTGACCCAGATCAGCGTCAGTTTCAGCGTCAACCTGTTGATTGCCCTGTTCGCTGCCGGCATTGCCTCGTGGTTCGTCCACAACCCGACCTGGCTGGCGGCGCAGCGTTACTTCATGGGGTTTGTGCTCGGTGCGCTGGCGTTGCGCCTGATGTTTGAGCAACGGCGTTCGGCGTGAGCATCCGACGGTTGCGGGCCGGCGATGCCCAGGTGTATCGCCAACTGATGCTCCAGGCGTACGCCCTGCATCCGCAGGCCTTCACCTCCAGCGTCAACGAGCGGGCGAAGTTGCCCATCAACTGGTGGGAATCGCGCCTGGGCAGCCGGTTCGATGTGCTGCTGGGGGCGTTTGTCGAGCAAGCGTTGGTCGGCATCGTCGGCCTGGCCCTGGAGCCCCGGGAAAAAGCCCGGCACAAGGCGTTGCTGTTCGGCATGTACGTCGCCGATGAGCATCGCCATCGCGGGCTCGGCTACCAACTGGTGCAGGCCGCCCTCGACGAAGCCCGGCGCTATCCCTTTCTGCGCCTGGTGCAACTGACCGTCACCGCCGGCAACGACCCGGCGGTCAAGCTCTACCAGCGCTGCGGCTTCGTCCTGTACGGCCTCGAGCCGATGGCGATCCGCGTGGACGACGAATACCTCGACAAGATCCATATGTGGCTCGAGCTCTAATCCCTGTGACCATGACCGTTGCGCTTTTGTGGCGAGGGGATTTATCCCCGTTGGGCTGCGAAGCGGCCCTAAAGCAGTGAACTCAATCTTCCTGACACACTGAGTTGCCTGGCTTGGGGGCTGCTTCGCAGCCCAGCGGGGATAAATCCCCTCGCCACAAAGGCCGCCAGTCAGCGCACGGCACTGACCCCATCCAATGTCGAAAACGAGGTGTCCTTGGCCGTCAGCAGAAAATCGCGCATGTACGGCGCGTCGAGCATGTCGGTTCGCACCGCCGCGTACAGCGTGGCGAACAAGCCTTTTTCCCCCAACCGCTTGGCCTTCACGTAACCCCTTGAGCTGTATTCATGCAGGGCCCAGTGCGGCATGCCGCACACGCCACGGCCGCTGGCCACCAGTTGCATCATCATCACCGTCAATTCAGAGGTGCGGACCTGGGCCGGTTCGATGTCGGCCGGTTCCAGGAAACGGGTGAAGATGTCCAGCCGGTCGCGTTCCACCGGATAGGTGATCAGGGTTTCGCTGATCAGGTCCTCGGGCACGATGTAGGGCTTGCCCGCCAGCCGATGCTGGTTGGCGACGGCGAGCATCGCTTCGTAGGTGAACAACGGCACGTACGTGATACCGGCCAGCTCCAGCGGGTCGGAGGTCACCACCAGGTCGAGATCGCCCCGGGCCAGGGCCGGCAATGGAGCGAAGGCGAAGCCCGAGGCCAGGTCCAGTTCGACTTCCGGCCAGGCATCGCGGAACTGGTCGATGGTCGGCATCAACCACTGGAAGCAGCTATGGCACTCGATGGCCATGTGCAGGCGCCCGGCGGTGCCGCCAGCCAAGCGGGCGATGTCCCGTTCAGCACTGCGCAGCAACGGCAGGGCGGCATCGGCCAGTTGCAACAGGCGCAGGCCGGCGCTGGTGAAGCGCACGGGCTTGGTCTTGCGCACGAACAACTGCATGCCCAGGCGCTCTTCCAGTTCCTTGAACTGGTGGGAGAGAGCGGACTGGGTCAGGTGCAGGCGTTCGGCGGCTTCGACCAGGCTGTCGGCTTCGCGCAGGGCGTGCAGGGTCTTGAGGTGACGGAGTTCAAGCACCGTGGGCTCCATGAGTAAAACTTGTGATCAACACGAAAAGGTTGAGTTTGTCTCATGTGGGCCGTGCTGTCGACAATAGCGCCATCTTTTATAGGAGGACGCACACCATGGCCCTGGCCCACACCCTCGGTTTTCCCCGCATCGGCGCCGACCGCGAACTGAAAAAAGCCCTCGAAGCCTACTGGAAGGGCGACCTGGCCCCGGCCGCGCTGCAAGCGGTGGGACGCGAACTGCGGGCCCGGCACTGGCAATTGCAGAAAGACGCCGGCATTGACCTGCTGCCCGTCGGCGACTTTGCCTGGTACGACCAGGTGCTGGGCCATACCTTGACCCTGGGCGCCGTCCCACAACGTTTCCACGGCACCTTGAATGCCCAGGGCCGACCGACCCTCGACACCCTGTTCGCCATGGCCCGTGGCGCCACGGCCAGTTGCTGCAATGCCGACCACGGCCAGGCGCAATACGCCCAGGAGCTGACCAAGTGGTTCGACACTAACTACCACTACCTGGTCCCGGAATTTTCCGCCGACCAGACCTTCGCCCTGAGCTGGGAGCAGTTGTTCGATGAAGTGGACGAGGCCCATGCCTTGGGCCATCAGGTCAAACCGGTAATCATCGGCCCGTTGACCTACTTGTGGCTGGGCAAGGCCAAGGGTGCGGATTTCGACAAGCTCGGCCTGCTGGAGCGTCTGTTGCCGGTCTACGGGGAAATCCTCAATCGGCTCAAGGCTCAGGGCGTGGAGTGGGTGCAGATCGACGAACCGATCCTCACCCTCGACCTGCCCCAGGCCTGGAAAAGCGCGTTCGAGCGTGCCTATCACATCCTCCAGTATTCGCCGCTGAAAAAACTGGTGGCGACTTATTTCAGTGGCCTGGAAGACAACCTCGGCCTGGCGGTGAGCCTGCCGGTGGACGGCTTGCACATCGACGCGGTGCGCGCCCCGGAACAATTGGGCCAGGTGCTGGACCGCCTGCCGACCTACAAGATTCTCTCGGTGGGCCTGGTCAATGGTCGCAACATTTGGCGCTGCGAGCTGGAACAGGCGCTGGCGCAACTGCAACCGGCCCAGGAGCGCTTTGGCGACAACCTCTGGGTCAGCACTTCGTGCTCGCTGTTGCACAGCCCGGTGGACCTGGAACGCGAAGACCGGCTCGATCCGGAACTCAAGAGCTGGCTGGCCTTTGCCGTGCAGAAGTGCGGTGAGGTGGCGGTGTTGCGCGATGCGCTCAACGATCCACAGGCCCCGGGTGTACAGCAGGCCCTGGCCGTCAGCCGTGACGTGCAGACCGGTCGCGCCAGCTCGACGCGCATTCATAAAGCCGAGGTTCAGGCGCGCCTGGCGGCCATCGGACCACAGGACAGCCAGCGGTGTTCGCCGTTTGCCAAGCGCATCGAGGAGCAGCGTGCTCGACTGAAACTGCCCCCTTTTCCCACCACCACCATCGGCTCCTTCCCGCAGACCCCGGCGATCCGCCTGGCGCGTCAGGCTTATAAGCAAGGCAAGCTGTCGGCCAACGATTATCAGGATGCCATGCATACCGAGATCCGCCATGCCGTGCAGATCCAGGAACGCCTGGGCCTGGATGTGCTGGTGCACGGTGAAGCCGAGCGCAACGACATGGTGGAATACTTCGCCGAGCAACTGGACGGCTACGCCTTCACCCGTTTCGGCTGGGTGCAGAGCTATGGCTCGCGTTGCGTGAAGCCAGCGATCATTTATGGAGACGTCAGCCGACCGAATGCCATGACCGTCGACTGGATCCGCTACGCGCAAAGCCTGACCGACAAGGTCATGAAAGGCATGCTCACCGGTCCCGTGACCATGCTGATGTGGTCGTTCCCCCGCGAAGACGTGTCGCGCCAGGTCCAGGCCCGACAACTGGCCCTGGCCCTGCGCGACGAAGTGCTGGACCTGGAAAAGGCCGGGATCAAGATCGTGCAGATCGACGAGGCGGCGTTCCGCGAAGGCCTGCCTTTGCGTCGCGGGCAATGGCAGGCGTACCTGGACTGGGCCGTGGAGGCCTTCCGCTTGAGCGCATCGGGCGTGGGCGACGAAACCCAGATCCATACCCACATGTGCTATAGCGAATTCAACGACGTGATCCAGGCCATCGCCGACATGGACGCCGATGTCATCACCATCGAAACCTCGCGCTCGGACATGGAACTGCTCGACGCGTTCGAGGCCTTCGACTACCCCAATGACATCGGTCCGGGCGTCTACGACATCCACTCGCCACGGGTGCCGGACACCGCCGAGATGATCGCGCTGATGAGCAAGGCAGTGAAACGAATCGCGCCTGAGCGGCTGTGGGTCAACCCTGACTGCGGGCTGAAAACCCGGGGCTGGCCGGAGACGGAAGCGGCGTTGGTGAACATGGTGGCGGCGGCGCGGCAGTTGCGTAGCCAGCTGGCCTGAAACCGGTACCTTGAGCCGGGACTTGTGGGAGCAAAGCTTGCTCGCGATGAAGCCAACGCGATCTCTCTGGAATCGAGGTGCCTGTATCGCGAGCAAGCTTTGCTCTCACAGATACATCCTTTCCCACAGATACATCCTTTGCGCAGGCAACCACTCGGCAATCTTCATCAAACTGTCACGCAACTGTGGCAGCGCGCTTGAACAAACTTCATCAGACTCGCGCTCTACTGGGGTTCTGCGTTTCGGTGTTTCTTCATGCGTGTATTCATTTTCCTGGCCGCGTTGTTTTTCGGCCTGCCGTCGATGGCGGCGTCTCGTTGTGATGTCAATGTTGCGACCCAACGGGTCGATCTGGATCAGGTGAGCCTGGCCTACCAGAGCGTTGGCCGTGCTTCCGATCCGGCATTGCTGCTGGTGATGGGCCTGGGCGGGCAGTTGATCCATTGGCCGGATGAAGTGGTGGTCGCCTTGTGCGAGCAAGGTTTCCGGGTGATCCGCTACGACAACCGCGACGTCGGCCTGTCCACCTGGCGCCAAGCGCCCGGCAGCGCCAACCTGACCTTCGAAGCCCTGCGTTACAAGCTCGGCTTGCCCGTGGCCGCGCCTTATACCTTGACCGATATGGCTGACGACGGGCTGGGGTTGATGGACGCCTTGCAGGTGCAAAGCTTCCACGTGTTGGGTGTGAGCATGGGCGGGATGATCGCCCAGCACATGGCCGCCATGGCGCCGCAGCGGGTCGAAAGCCTGACCCTGATCATGACCAGTTCCGGTGCCGAAGGCCTGCCCGCACCCAGCGCCGCGCTGGTGCAGTTGCTATCGCGACGCAGTGCGCCGAATCGCGAAGCGGCATTGCAACAACAGGCCGACCTGCTGGCCGCGCTGGGCAGTCCGATGGTGGTGGATGATCGCCAGGTATTGCTGCATCAGGCTGCCGTGGCCTATGACCGGGCCTTCAATCCCGAAGGCGTGAAGCGCCAGATCATGGCGATCATGGCCGAGCCGAGCCGGGTGGCGCTGCTCAACCAACTGCGGGTGCCGACCCTGGTGGTCCACGGCACCGCCGACCCTTTGCTGCCAGTGATGCACGGCGTGCACTTGGCGGCGCACATCCAAGGCAGTCAATTGAAACTGATCCCGGGCCTGGCCCATCGCTTCCAGGATGCATTCAAGGCACCGTTGCTGGGGGCGGTTTTGCCGTACCTGCAGCAGCACCGCGAAGACACTTCGCACTGGGCGCAGATCGAGCCGGTGCAGGCGCCGAATCTGCTCTGATAGCACCTTCTTTTTAAAGGACTGGGCTTTTGTGGCGAGGGAGCTTGCTCCCGCTGGGCTGCGCAGCAGCCCCTAGGGTTCAGCCCGAGGCATCAAGGTGGCTGGGTAGATTATGGGGTTGCTTTGCAACCCAGCGGGAGCAAGCTCCCTCACCACAGTTTCATTCACCTTTGAAGGGGGAGGGTCAGCCTCTACCGCGCTTGAGCCTGCTCCACCAACCACCCCATCAATTCCTGCAACGGCCCCGACGCCTCGGGTTTGCGCGGATGCACCAGGTGGTAGCCCAACCCGGTCTTGACCTTCAATTCGAACGGCATCACCAGCCTGCCGGCGCTCAGGTCGTCGCCGATCAACGACCAGTCGCCAATCGCCACGCCTGTGCCCTGGGAGGCCATGGACATCGCCAGGTCCAGGGTTTCGAAGTGCTGGCCCTTGCTGATATTGCTCAAGTGCACATCGGCCGCTTCCAGCCAGGCGTTCCAGTCGCGCTCGTCACGGGTGGGGTGCAACAGCAGGTGTTGTTGCAGGTCGGCGGGTTCACGCAGAGGTACGGAGCCTTCCAGGACCGGGCGAGAACAGACAGGCGTCAGTTGTTCATCGAACAGGTGCAGGCACGCCAATGAGGCATCGGGTGGCGGACCATAGATCACCGCGGCGTCGAAGGCTTCACGCTGGAAATCCACACCGTGCCTGACCGTGGTGGTCAGCTCCACCGGTACGTCCGGCCGTTCCTTCTGCCATTGCAACAGGCGTGGCAGCAGCCAGCGCATCACACAGGTCGGGGCCTTGAGTTGCAGGGTCTGGCGCTTTTCGCCGATCTGCTCCACCGCTTCGCCGATCAGGCTGAACACCTGCTGCACCCGTGGCAGCCACGCCAGGCCCTCGGCGGTCAGGCTCAGGCCGCGCGCCTGGCGCTGGAACAGCGCATAACCCAAATGATCTTCCAGCCCGGCGATCTGTCGGCTCACCGCGCCCTGGGTGATGTGCAGCTGCTCGGCGGCCCGGGTGAAGTTGCAGCACTGGGCCGTGATCAGAAACGTATGGAGCGCCGGCAGCGGGGGAAGTCGTTTCATTTCGGATCCAAGCCATGACGTGAGGACATGGCTAGTATGACTTTTTATCCATTGTTGCCGCTATGGTCGGACCGTTCCAATAACGCCATTCCCCAGACAAAAAGGGACCCGCCGCGTGCTGTGCGGAGCCCTTTACAAGAAAAAGGCAATGGCAATGGCGACGTGTGGCGAAGTATTGGTCAAGTTACTCGAAGGTTATGGCGTGGAGCAGGTGTTCGGCATCCCCGGCGTGCACACCGTCGAGTTGTACCGCGGGCTGGCCCGTTCCAGCATCCGCCATGTGACCCCGCGTCACGAACAGGGCGCCGGCTTCATGGCTGACGGCTACGCGCGGGTCAGCGGCAAGCCCGGCGTGTGCTTCATCATCACCGGCCCCGGCATGACCAACATCACCACCGCCATGGGCCAGGCCTACGCCGATTCGATCCCGATGCTGGTGATCTCCAGCGTGCAGTCGCGTAACCAGTTGGGTGGCGGGCGCGGCAAGTTGCATGAATTGCCGAACCAGAGCGCGCTGGTGGGCGGGGTGGCGGCGTTTTCCCACACGCTGATGTCCGCTGCTGAATTGCCCGGCGTGCTGGCCCGGGCTTTTGCCTTGTTCCAGGCCGGGCGGCCGCGACCGGTGCATATCGAAATTCCGTTGGATGTTTTGGTCGAAGACGCTGACGCTTTGCTCGCCAGCACACCGGTGAGCATCAGCCGTGCGGGCGCTGCACCGAGTGCCGTGGAGCAAATGACGGCTATGCTGGCGTCGGCCAAACGGCCCTTGATCCTGGCCGGCGGCGGCGCTCTCGACGCGGCGACCGAATTGACCGAACTGGCCGAACGCCTCGGCGCGCCCGTGGCGTTGACCATCAACGCCAAGGGGATGCTACCGTCCCGGCATCCCCTGCTGATCGGCTCCACCCAGAGCCTGGTCGCTACCCGCGCCCTGGTGGCCGAGGCGGATGTGGTGCTGGCGATCGGCACCGAGCTGGCCGAAACCGACTACGACATCACCTTTGCCGGCGGCTTCGAGATCCCCGGCGCGTTGCTGCGTATCGACATCGACCCGGACCAGACCGTGCGCAACTATCCACCGCGCTTGGCCCTGGTGGCCGACGCACGCACGGCTGCCCGGGCTCTGCTCGACGAGTTGAACGCGCAGCCCTTGGCCGAGCGCTGCGGCGATTGGGGCCCTGCACGCGCCGCGCGGTTGCGGGCCGATCTGGAGGGCGGCTGGGACGCTGCGACCCGCGCCCAGACGCTGTTTCTCGACAGCGTTTTGCAGGCGTTGCCCGACGCGGTATTCGTCGGCGACTCCACCCAGCCGGTGTACACCGGCAACCTGACCTTCAACCTGGAGCGGCCACGTCGCTGGTTCAACTCGTCAACCGGCTACGGCACCCTCGGCTACGCCTTGCCGGCGGCTATCGGCGCCTGGCTCGGCGGCAAGGACCTGGGCCACGGTCGCCCGGCGGTGGTGTGCCTGATTGGCGACGGCGGCTTGCAATTCACCCTGCCGGAGCTGGCCAGCGCCGTGGAGGCGCGCACACCGGTGATCGTGCTGCTGTGGAATAACCAGGGCTACGAAGAGATCAAGAAATACATGGTCAACCGCGCCATCGAACCGGTGGGCGTGGACATCTACACCCCGGACTTCATCGGTGTCGCCAAGGCGTTGGGCTGCGCGGCCGAAGCCATCGACGGCGTAGCGCAACTGCATACCGCATTGCTCGCCGCTTGCGATCGGCAGGGGCCGACGTTGATCGAAATCGACCAGGCAACCTGGATGACGCAGGTGTCGAAATGAATTTCCCTACCACGCAAGACGGGCTCTACATCAACGGTGAGTGGTTGGCCGGCGATCAACCGTTGCGGGTGATCAACCCGGCGACCGAGGCGCTGCTGACCACTGTTTATGGCGGCGATGAACGGGCCGTTGATCAGGCGTTGAACGCCGCGACCCAGGCTTTCACGCCATGGTCGAGCACCACCGGCGCCGAGCGTGGCGCGATCCTGCGCCGGATTGCCGCTGGCGTGCGGGACGCTCGTGAACGGTTGATGCACCTGCAATCGAGCAACAACGGCAAACCGTTGTTCGAAGCGGCCATCGATGTCGACGACGTGGTCGCCACCTTCGAGTATTACGCCGAACTGGCCGAAGGCCTCGACGCCCGCCAGGACAGTCCGCTGGCCTTGCCCAGCGCTGATTTCAGCGCACGCCTGCGCCGCGAACCCTGCGGTGTGGTCGGCTTGATCGTGCCGTGGAATTTCCCGATGGTCACCACCGCCTGGAAACTCGCCCCGGCCCTGGCTGCCGGCTGTTGCGTGGTGCTCAAGCCCTCGGAAGTCACGCCGCTGCCGGAGCTGGAACTGGCATCGATCATCGCCGGCTGCGGTTTGCCCGACGGGGTGTTCAACCTCGTCTGTGGCACCGGCCTGGCAGTCGGGGCGCCGCTGGCGGCGGACCCGCGGGTGGCGAAGATTTCCTTCACCGGCAGCAATGCGGTGGGTGTGCAGGTGATGCAGCGAGCGGCGGAAACGGTCAAGGGCGTGAGCCTGGAGTTGGGCGGCAAATCGTCCTTGCTGGTGCTGGCCGATGCCGATCTGGACCTGGCGGTGGAACTGGCCTGCGGTGGCGGTTTCTTCAATGCCGGGCAGATGTGTTCGGCCACCAGCCGCGTGCTGGTCGCCGATGAACTGGCCGATGAATTCCTGCAACGGCTCAAGACCCGCGCCGAGGCGATCCGCGTGGCCGACCCGTTCGATCCGGACGTGGAGATGGGCGCGCTGGTCAACCAGGCGCAATACCAGCGGGTGCTGGGGCACATCGACCGAGGCTTGAGCGTCGGGGCGACGCTGGTGTGCGGTGGACAGCGTCCCGCGCATCTGTCGCGCGGCTTTTTTTTACAGCCGACCATCTTCACTGACGTGCCCCTGGACAGTGCGTTGTGGTGCGAGGAGATCTTCGGGCCAGTGCTGTGCGTACGCCGTTTCAGCACCCAGGCGCAGGCCATCGCCCTGGCGAACGACAGCCGTTTCGGCCTGGTAGCCAGCGTGGTCAGCCGTGATACGACGACTGCCGAGCAGGTGGCCAACGCGTTACAGGCAGGGCTGGTGTGGATTAACGCACCCCAGGTGATTTTCCCCCAGGCGGCGTGGGGGGGGTACAAGCAGAGCAGTCTCGGCCGTGAATTGGGACCTTGGGGCTTGGCGGCGTTCCAGGAAATCAAGCATGTGGTCCGGGCGGTCTGACGGCACGTTATCAGGTCACGCATGCCTCGAAAAAAGGCATGCGCGGGGAACATGGCTTCAATGAGTTTTTTTCGATAGTCAGGGATTTTGCACAACCTCAGGATGGCTGCAGGCGGCGGCAAAGCCCAAGCAATACGGGGGTTTGGTCGACGTCGAACGGTGCGGGCGCAACGGTTTTACCCACCTCATACTTAAAAAAATAAAGGGAGTCCTCCATGGGCGAGCATGATCTGAACAGACGTCAATTCATCAAGACTGCAAGTGTGGTTTCGGTAGCGGCGGCCGCCATGAGCGTGCCCTTCATCAGCGCCCGGGCCAGTGACACGCGGTTCGTTGGCAAGACCCTGCGTTTGCTCACCTGGTCCGATGACACCGGGCTGGCGGCGTTGCGCAACATCGCGGCGACCTTCGAGGCCAAGACCGGCGCCAAGGTCATCGCCGACCGCACCGGCAGCACATCGGAAATGGTCGCCAAGCTCAAGGCCGGAGGCGACCGGCCGCAGTACGACATCATCACCCTGGCAGGCGTCGGGGCCGAGGGCCTGGCTGCTGCCGGGCTGCTGGAAAAACCCGACCTCAATCGCATTCCCAACCTGGCCGACGTACCGGCGCAATACCGCACTGGCGCCGGCGGCCATGGCATCGGTTATCTGCTGTGGTGCAACAGCCTGGTCTACAGCACCCGGACCTTGAAACAGGCGCCGGACAGTTACGCCGCCCTGTGGGACGCGGACCTGGCGCCGAACATTTTCCTGCCGCCGCCGAACTGGACCGAGGCCATGGACCTGATCATCATCGCGGCCAAGCTGGCCGGTGGTGACGAGCACAACATCGAACCCGGCTTCAAGAAACTCGCCGAGCTCAAGGACCGGGTGGTGACCCTGGGGGAAAACCCGAACCAGATCGCCGAATTGTTCCGCACCGGTTCCCTGGACATGGGCGGGTTATACGCGCCGGCGTTTTTTCCCAAGCAGATCCGCGATCCGGCCTACAGCCTGGGGGCGACGTTTGGCATGAAGGAAGGTTTCTACACCGACCTGATGCTCTCGGTCATGCCGAAAAACCGCCCGGGCGACACCGACCTGGCCTACGCCTTCATCGACCACTCCCTCGACCCGCTAGTACAAGGCAAGATGGCCGAAGACATCTTCAACGGCCCGGTCAACGCCAAGGCCATCATCTCCGCCGAAGCGCGCAAGAGCCCGTACATCCTCACCCCGGAGCAAATCGCCGACAAGGCGATCATGCACGACAACGCCTTCCTGGCGACGGTGCATGACCAGTGGATTCGCCGGTACACGGAAATTTTCTCTTCCTGATTCGAACGCCACTGTGTGAGCGGGCTGCTCGCGATAGCGGTGGTTCAGTTGATGGCGATGTTGCCTGTGCCGCCGCTTTCGCGAGCAAGACCGCTCCCACAGGGAATGGGAGGTGTTCACCGGTTTTGTGAGCACCTGAAATCCAGTGTGGGAGCGGGCTTGCTCGCGAAGGCGGTGAAGCAGTCGATGGAGATATTGACTGTGCCTTGCCCTCATCGGAAATGAGTGGATTTGAAATTGTGTTTGTTCTGTCGTTTTCCACTGACGAGACCTTGTTATGGAACACCAACCGTTAACCCATCCCCAGAGTGTTGCGCCGATACGTGCAACCCGGGGCATTTCGCCCACCCGCCGAGCCTGGCTTTTCCTGTCGCCGTCGATGTTGTTTCTCGGCGTGCTGATCGCCGCCAGCCTGTTGGTGCTGCGCATGAGCGTCGGCACCAAGGGCGCGGAGTGGAGCGGCTTCAGCCTCGCCAGTTACGGGCAGTTGCTGGAGCCCTATTACCTCAAGTCCCTGCTGCTGACTTTGCGCCTGGCATTGATTAGCGCAGTGATCGCCGTGCTGCTGGCGATCCCCGTGGCCTACACCATGTCGCGTCTCGCTTCGCCGTTGTTGCGGCGGGTGTTCCTGGCGGCGGTGCTGTTGCCGCTGTTGGTCAACCTGCTGCTGCAAAGCTATGGCTGGCTGGTGATCCTCGGTCCGGCCGGCATGCTCAACCAGGCGCTCATGGGCCTGGGCCTGATCAAGCGACCGATCATGTTGCTGTACAACCAGAATGGCGTGCTGATGGGCTTGGTCCAGACCGCGTTCCCCCTGGCTGTGCTACCCATCGCCAGTGCGATGCGTGGCGTGGCCCGCAGTTATGAAGAGGCCGCAGCCACCCTTGGCGCCAGCCGCTTCCAGGTGTTTCGCCAAGTGGTGCTGCCCATGAGCCTGCCGGGGATCATCACCGGCGCGACGCTGGTGTTTGCCTACAACGCCAGCAGCTTTGTCGTACCGCTGCTGTTGGGCGGTCGACGAGTGCCAATGCTGGCCGTGATGGTTCACGACCAGATCGCCCCGTTGATGAACTGGCCCGCCGCATCCGCCGCCGGGGTGGTGCTGATTGTCACCACGCTGATGATCATGACTCTGTCTGAATATTTCACCGGCCGTCGTCGGCGGATGCTGGAGGCTTCTCAATGAGCGCGTTGAGTAAAAAGCGCCAGTCGCTGTTGCCCGGCGAAACCGGGCGCGCCGTCGGGCTGCTGTCGGGTTTCATCCTGTTGCTGGCGGTGCTGCCGATCCTGACCATGATCGTCATGTCCTTCAGCGGTGCGGCGAACCTGGACTTTCCGCCGAGCAGCTACAGCCTGCAATGGTATCGGGCCGCCTGGCACACCTTTGTGTCGCCGGATGCCAGCGATGTGCTGAGCCTGGGCCAGGCCATGGCGACCAGCCTGTTGGTGGCCTGCCTGACCATGGTGTTCGCCACACTGATCGCGGTGCCGGCGGCCTACGCGCTGACCCGTTGCGAGTTCCGTGGCAAGGCCGTGGCGCTGCAACTGATGTCGCTGCCGCTGGTGTTTCCCATGGTGGTGCTGGGCTTGGCACTGCTGCTGGTGTTCGACAGCCTGCCGTTCCAGATGACCACCTCGCGGCTGGTCATTGCCCACGTCATTTTGGCCTTGCCGTTCGTGGTGAAGAACTGCACCGCCGCCATGCTCGGCATCGGCAGTGAAGTGGAAGAGGCCGCGCGCATGCTGGGCGCCACACCGCAGCGGGCCATCGTCGATGTGGTGGTGCCCTTGATGAAGTCGGGGATTCTCGCCGGGATGCTGTTGGCGTTCATCGTCTCGTTCAACGAGTTCACCGTGACCTATTTCCTCTACACCATCGATGTCATGACCGTGCCGATCTGGATGTACAGCCGCACCGTGTCGTCGCTGGACCCCACCGTTTTTTCGTTTGCCGTACTCATCGTGCTGATCGACTTCGTGTTGATCTGGGCGTTGGAGAAACTGGTAGGCGAGGGCGGCGTTTCCTTTTGATTTCGAGGTGAAGACATGACTGGACTGATACTGGAAAACGTCGAGAAACACTACGGCTCGGCCTGTGCGGTAACGGACGTGAACCTGCATTTGCCCGAGGGCAAGCTGGTGTGTTTCCTCGGACCTTCGGGCTGTGGCAAGACCACGCTGCTGCGCATGATTGCCGGCCTGGAAAGCCTCAGCGGCGGTGAAATTCGCCTGGATGGCCAAGACATCGGCCATACCCCGGCGCACCTGCGCAATTTCGGCATGGTGTTTCAATCGTTGGCGTTGTTTCCCCACATGACCGTCGGCGAGAACATTGCCTATCCACTGAAACTGCGCGGCGTGAGCAAGGTCGAGCAACAGGCGCGGGTGGTGGAGTTACTGGAACTGATCCAGCTCCAGGCGATGATCGACCGGCCCGTGGCGAAGCTTTCCGGCGGCCAGCGCCAGCGCGTGGCGATTGCCCGGGCCATTGCCGCCCGGCCGAAAATCCTGCTGCTGGACGAACCGCTGTCGGCCCTGGACGCCAAGTTGCGCGAGTCGATGCAAGTGGAAATCCGCCAACTGCAACAGCGCTTGAACATCACCACCATTTTGGTGACCCACGATCAGCGCGAAGCCATGACCATGGCCGACATCGTGGTGGTGTTGGGTGAGCACCGGGTGCAACAGGTCGGTACGCCGATCGAGATCTACCGGCACCCGGCCAATGAATTCGTCGCCGATTTCATTGGCTCAGGCAACATCTTTCCGGCGACCACCCTGGGTAACGGCCAGGTCGGGCTGCCGGGTGGGGACACGCTGGACGTGCCGGCCAGCCATAGCGTCAGTGCTGGCGAGAAGATCAAGCTGCTGGTACGTCCCGAAGACTTGCAACTGTCCTCGCCCCAGGTCACGGCGGGCAACCGGTTGCTGGGCAAGGTGACGTTCGTGCGGGACATCGGCGCCACCGTCGAGACCACGGTGGAGTGTTCCGGAATTTCGTTCACGGCGCTGAGCACGCCTTGCCAGGGCATGGACCTGGGCATTGGGCATGCGGTGTCGGTGACCATACCGGCGCAGGCGTGTCGGTTGCTGGGTGCCTGATCTCTAAGGATGTGGTGCTGCGGCTGGCCCCATCGCGAGCAGGCTCGCTCCCACAGGGGATCTTCAGTGAACACAAACTCTATGTTCACCGCAGTTCCAATGTGGGAGCGAGCCTGCTCGCGATGAGGCCGGTACAGACAACTCAAGAATCAGCTCAGACGGTCATCCGCAACCGCGCCAGATCCCGCAGCGGCGGCGCGCCGAACAACCGACTGTACTCGCGGCTGAACTGCGAAGGGCTTTCGTAACCCACCCGATAGCCCGCCGCCGAAGCTTCCAGCCCTTCGGCCAGCATCAGCCGGCGGGCTTCCTGCAAGCGCAGTTGCTTCTGATATTGCAGCGGGCTCATGGCAGTCATGGCCTTGAAGCGGTGATGCAAGGTCGAGACGCTGAGGTTCACTTCCCGGGCCAGGTCATCGATGCGCAACGGTTTTTCGAAATGGCCATTGAGCCATTTGATCGCCTGGCTGATGCGATGGCTCTGACTGTTGGCGATGGCGATTTCGTAGAGCCGATAGCCCTGTGGACTGCGCAGCAAACGGTAGAGAATTTCCCGACGTACCAGGGGCGCGAGCATGGCGATGTCTTTCGGGCTGTCCAGCAACCGCGCCAGGCGCAGCACGGCGTCGAGCGTCGGCGTGTCCAGGCGTTCGACATACAGCCCGCGCCCGGCGGGACGGGTCGGTACACCCAAGGGGCCGGCGTCGGCGATCAACGCGGTGATTTCCGCCGGGTCGATGTCCAGGCGCAAGGCCAGGATCGGCTCCTCGGGCGAGACGTTAGCGATGCAGCCACTCAACGGCATCGACACCGAGACCACCAGGTAATGCAGCGGGTCGTAGTTGAAAAATTCGTCGGCCAGGCGCACCTGCTTGCTGCCCTGGGCCATGATGCACAGCGCCGGCTGCGCCAGCACCGGGGCGAACTTCTGGGGCTTGCTGTGGCGCGACAGATTCAGCGAGCCGATGGCCGTGGCGTAGCTGCCGTCTTCACTGGTATTGCGGTCGATGATCGACGCCAGTTCAGCGCGCTGTTGTTCCAGGTAGGGGTCCAGCGGGACGTGGGCGTGGTCGAGTGGCGACATGCCAGGATCCTCAGGCATAGGGGCGATGGACAAAGCTTATGTTTGTGCAAGGCGCAGCGGTAGCAACATCCTGTTGAAAGCTTGCCTGATCCTGCACGGCGCGAGGGGCCATAACGGTGCAATGCGTTGGAAACTTGCTTGAAACCTTTTGTTTCAACTTTCCGGGCCGTAAGCGAATCGATGGCGGATTTCGTGCTACCGATGCGCAGGATCGTGCAAGGGGTCGGCAGGAATCGACTAACGAAGCTGGCGTCGTGGCGCTTAACCTTTGATCCTGTCGCAGCCTGTCCCCGGCTGCACAACGGATTACCTGGGAGGGTTGAACATGACTACACAGATCCCCGTCAGCCACATGGCTTTTGTCCGCGCCCGCGGCGGTTGCTCCAAGCAACTGGGGGCGCGCCTGAGTACGTTGATCGCGCCTTCGCGCCAAGCTCCCGGTTGCTTGCACTTCGCCTTGCAGCAATCGCAATGCGATGCTGATCTGTGGTTGGTGTCCGGGCTCTGGGTCAACCAACCGTCGATGGACGCCTACTTCAATTCACCGGCCATGGCGATTTTCGCCGAGCTGGTGCAGGACCTGGTGGTGAGCAGCCTGGATTTCCACACGTTCCGCGAAGTCTCCGCCGCCCAGGCGACTGAAGGGTGCCTGGCGCAGGTACACAAACTGGCCGGTTGAGGGTTTAATGAGCGTCATTTTCCACCGCCAGGATGCACGAGATATGGCACGTAAAGCCTTTGAAACCTTTGAAGCTGTTTCCGCGGTCGTTCCCAATGAAGGCGGCGGCTACCATGCCGCCATTGCCACCAAGGCTATTGGCGGCTCCGGTGCGCCGCGTTTCAACAAGGTGCTTGAGGAGCAGACCTTCAAGACAGCTACCGAGGCCGACGATGCGGCCGCCGTGCAGTTGACCCATCTCAAGGGGGTCGACGACGAGGGTGGGTTGGTCTGGTAATCAGTATTTTGGGAGTTGCTTTTGTGGCGAGGGAGCTTGCTCCCGCGTGGGTGCGAAGCACCCACCAAAAAAGGGGCCGCTTCGCAGCCCAGCGGGAGCAAGCTCCCTCGCCACAGGGGGGCGCGCTGCTCCTACTTTGGGCGGTGCATCTTGAATAACGCCTCAGGCCCCAACTGGAAGTAATCCGCCGGCCCGCCACCGCGCAAGATCGGCTCGGCGGCGGCAGTGTCGTACACCCCATCCTTCAACAGCCACTTGGCGATATGCACGGCGACCACTTCGCCGAGGATCAGCCAGCTCGGTACCAGCCCCTTGTCCGCTCGCTGCAATTGAATGATCTGCGTGACCTTGCATTCGAAGGACACCGGGCTTTCGGCGACGCGCGGCACCTGGATCACCCGTGACGGAGCGGTCGTCAAACCCGCCAGTTCGAACTCATTGACCTCCGGCGCGACCATCGCGCAGCTCTGGTTCATCTGCTCGGCCAACGGGCGCGTAGCCAGGTTCCAGGCGAACTCGCCGGTCTGTTCGATGTTGTTCAGGCTGTCTTTGCGCCCGACGCTGGAAAAACCAATGATCGGCGGGATGTAGTTGAAGGCGTTGAAGAAGCTGTAGGGCGCCAGGTTCAGGCGGCCTTCGGCATCCTGGGACGAAATCCAGCCGATGGGGCGCGGGCCGACGATGGCATTGAACGGATCGTGGGGCAGGCCGTGACCGTTGGCAGGTTCGTAGAAATGGATGTCGTCGGGCATGGCGAGTGTTTCCTGGAAGGCATTCGTAGGCGGCCAATAGTGCAAGGCCGGGCCTTTTATTTCCAGATTTGGTTGATGCAAAAAGATCGCAGCTTTCGGCAGCTTCTACAGATTGAATACGGTCCTGTAGGAACTGCCGAAGGTTGCGATCTTTTGACGTTCAATCATTAACCAATCGCTTCGGCGGTACCGGTCTTGTCGAAACCATCAGCGGCGATGGCGTCGGCGGTACCGGTCTTGTCGAACCCATCAGCGGCGATGGCATCGGCGGTACCGGTCTTGTCGAACCCATCAGCAGCGATGGCATCGGCGGTACTGGTCTTGTCGAACCCATCAGCGGCGATGGCGTCGGCGGTGCCGGTTTTGTCAAAGCCATCGGCGGCGTAGCTACCGGCATGGCTGCGTTCGATGGCAGCGCTGGCGCCCGAGCTGAAGGAAGCGGTACCAGTCTTGTCGAAACCGTCGGCGGCGAAGGTGTTGGCAGCCAATACGGACAGGGTCAGGGCGAGGATCAGTTTGGTTTTCATGGTGGTCACTCCAGGTTCGTTGGCGATGTGTCTTGCATGGGTTGAATGCTACGCCAATTAAATTGATTAAAAAGCGCAAAATAATGCTAAAAGCTATCGATTAAATCGATGTTAAGGGCGGCACATATAATCCGCTTCAGCAGTCGGAGCGAACCTTGCGCAGGTCATCGATTCAATGAGTTCAGGGTGTGGCAAGTGCATTAACGGGTGATTAATCGCCGTTCAATGACGGATTTTTCATACGTTACCGACCTGTTTTTCACCGCTGCGATGTCAACTTGCTCCCACGGTTAGCCCCAAGAGTTGGCCGCCATCCTCTGGAGCCTGCGATGAATAAACTGCCTCAAATCACCTTGGCCTTTTGGGTCATGAAGATCTGCGCGACGACCCTGGGCGAAACCGCAGGGGATTTGTTATCGATGACCCTCAATGTCGGTTACGCCATCAGCTCGCTGATTCTGATCAGCGTGTTCGTCCTGACGCTGGTTACACAGCTGATGGCCAAGACCTACAAGCCGCTGCTGTACTGGATCGTGATCCTGTCCACCAGCACGGCGGGCACCACAATGTCCGATTTCATGGATCGCACCCTTGAATTGGGTTACGCCACCGGGTCGATGATCCTGATTGCGATTCTGTTGGCGATTTTCGCAGCCTGGCGCCTGAGCGGTGATTCGCTCAACGTCACCAAGGTGCAAACCTTTCGCGGCGAGATGTTCTACTGGATGGCGATTCTGTTTTCCAACACCTTGGGCACCGCGCTCGGTGATTACCTGGCCGACGACTCGGGGCTGGGATTTGCTGGCGGCGCATTGCTGATCAGCTCGACCATTGCCGTAGTCGTGCTGCTCAAGTACTTCACCAGGATTTCGTCGGTGGTGTTGTTCTGGATAGCCTTCGTGCTGACACGCCCCCTTGGCGCGACGCTGGGCGACTTGATGACCAAGCCTCATGAGAAAGGGGGGCTGGACTTCGGCACCGTCGGCTCATCGGCGGTGTTGGCGGGGATACTGATCGTGATGGTCGCCGGCGCGGCGTATGCGCAGAACCGTTATGGCAACAGGCAGCGTGCGGCTGAGTTGAGCTGATTACCGCGCCGCCGCTCCCACAGGTTCGGCGCAAATCCTGTGGGAGCGAGCCTGCTCGCGATGGGGCCATCACAGCCACCGTTGCAGTGACTGTGGAACCCTGTCAGTCGGTGACGATCCGCGAGTGCTTGCGGGTGTCTTTCATGGTGATGTACACCAGCAGCGACACGGCGATGCACGCCGTCACGTACCAGTAGTAGCCGGTTTCCATGCCGATGCTCTTGAACCACAGCGCGATGTATTCAGCGGTGCCGCCGAAGATCGACACGGTCAGCGCGTAGGGCAGGCCGACGCCCAGGGCGCGGATTTCAGTGGGAAACAACTCGGCTTTGACCACGGCGTTGATCGAGGTGTAGCCGCTGACGATGATCAGTGCGGCCATGATCAGGAAGAACGCGCCCCACCAGGTCTGGATGGTGTGCAGAGTGGTGAGGATTGGCACGGTGCACAGCGTGCCCAGGATGCCGAAGGCAATCAGGATCGGCCGGCGTCCGATCTTGTCCGACAGCCCGCCGATTACCGGCTGCAGGCACATGAACAGGAACAGTGTGGCGGCGGAAATGGTGGTGGAGTCGGAGATGCTCATGCCGACGGTGTTCACCAGGTATTTCTGCATGTAGGTGGTGTAGGTGTAGAACGCCAGGGTGCCGCCCATGGTCAGGCCGACCACGGTCATCAGTTCCTTGGGATGGCGCAGCAAGGTGCGCATGGCGCTTTCCTTGGACTTCTCTTTCTTGGTGAACGACTCGGTTTCCTCCATGCCGCGACGCAGGTACAGCGCCACGATTGCGCACAGGGCACCGATGGCGAACGGGATGCGCCAGCCCCAGGCATACAGTTGTTCGGTGGTGAGGAACTGTTGCAGCACGATCAGCACGCCCAGGGCGATGAGCTGGCCGGAGATCAGGGTCACGTACTGGAAACTGGAGAAGAAGCCGCGACGTTCCTTGGTCGCCATCTCACTCAGATAGGTCGCCGAGGTACCGTACTCGCCACCCACCGACAGGCCTTGGAGCAAGCGGGCAAACACCAGCAGAATCGGCGCGCCGACGCCGATGGTTTCGTAGCTCGGGCTCAGGGCGATGATCAGCGAGCCGAAGCACATCAGGTATACCGACGCCATCAACGCCCGCTTGCGTCCGGCGCGGTCGGCGTACAAGCCCATCAACCAGCCGCCAATCGGGCGCATCAGGAAGCCTACAGCGAAGATCGCGGCGGTGTTGAGCAATTGGGCGGTGGTGTCGCCCTTGGGGAAGAAGACTTTGGCGAAGTACAACGAGAATGCGGCGTAGACGTACCAGTCATACCACTCGACCATGTTGCCGACCGAACCGCTGAAGATCGATTTGATCCGGCTGGCGGTGGTTCTTTCACGGGCGGGCACGGCAGCCGACCCAAGGGGCAGGGCGTTGGAGTTGTCCATTGAAGGATCCTTCGTTTAATTGTTTTTGTGGAGCGCGTGGGAACGCAGCCTGACAGGGCTATAGCAGGAGCTGTGCCAGCGGCTGGAGGGCCGGGCTAGAGGGGTTTGCGGCGCTGGATGAGCGGGAATCCGCTCATTGTGACTGGGGGTGTGGGCGGGAATCCGCTTATTCGGGCATGGATGTGTTGTCTGTACCGGCCTCATCGCGAGCAGGCTCGCTCCCACATTTTGGCCGGTGTACAGATAACCCTGTGGGAGCGGGCTTGCTCGCGAAAGCGGTGTGTCAGCCCATTCAATACCGACTGACTCGACGCCTTCGCGAGCAAGCCCGCTCCCACATTTGTCCGGCGTACACATCACCCTGTGGGAGCGAGCCTGCTCGCGATGGGCCGGTACAGACACAGCAAATTCAGCGGCCCTACAAAAACATCTCCCGACTCAACCCATGCCGCTGCATCTTTTCATTGAAGGTGCGGCGTGGCAGTTGCAGTTCTTCGAGCACCGCTTTCACATCCCCTCTGTGCCGCGTCAGGGCGGCGCGCAGGCATTGGGCTTCGAAGGCTTCCTGTTGGGCGGCGAGGGACTGGCCGGGTTCGGTGTCCAGGGCCTGCGGTTGATCCAGCCCCAACACCTGGCGTTCGGCGACGTTGGCCAGTTCGCGCACGTTGCCCGGCCAGTCGTGGCTGAGCAGGTGGCTCAATTGCGGGCCGCTCAGGGGGGCGGCGGCGCGGCCCAGGCGTTCGGCGGCGTTGTGGGTGAAGTGCTCGAACAGCAGGGGAATGTCCTCGCGTCGTTCCCGCAGCGGTGGCAGGCGCAGCTCGGCGATGTTCAGGCGATAGGCCAGGTCTTCGCGAAACCGCCCGGCCCGGGCTTCGTCCAGCAGGTCGGGCTTGGTGGCGGCGATGATGCGCAGGTCTACTTGAATGCTTTGGTTGGAACCCAGGCGTTCGAGCTTCTGTTCCTGCAATACCCGCAGCAGCTTGACCTGCTGGGCCAGGGGCATGCTCTCTATTTCGTCGAGAAACAGTGTGCCGCCGTCGGCGTATTCGAGTTTGCCGATGCGTTTGCCTTGGGCGCCGGTGAAGGCCCCGCTTTCATGGCCGAACAGCTCGGCCTCGAACAGCGCTTCGGGAATGGCCGCGCAGTTCAACGCGACGAAGGGTTTGCTCGCCCTCGGGCCAAAGTCGTGCAGGCAACGGGCGACCAATTCCTTGCCGCTGCCGGTTTCGCCACGGATCAACACGTTGACCGGCAGCGCTGCCAAGTCCAGCACCTGGCGTCGCAGGTTTTGCAGTGCCCGCGACACACCCAGCAGCGTCCCGTCGAGCCGGGCCCGAGCGTCGGCCTGCTCATGCAGGCGTCGGTTCTCCAGGACCAGGGTGCGCTTATCCAGGGCCCGGCGCAGGCTGCCGAGCAAGGCTTCGGGGCTGAAGGGTTTTTCCAGGAAATCGTAGGCGCCGTCGCGCATGGCCTCCACGGCCATCGGTACATCGCCATGGCCGGTGAGCAGAATCACTGGCAGGTCCGGATCGCGTCGCTGCACTTCGGCCAGCAGTTCCAGGCCGCTGAGGCCGGGCATGCGCACGTCGCTGAGGATCACCCCGGGGAAATGTTCCGGCAACTTTGCCAGGCATTCATCGGCGCGGCTGAACAGCTGCACCTGGAATCCCGACAGGCTCAACCATTGCTCGACAGCACTGCGAATGCTGCCTTCGTCATCAACGACCATGACTGAATCAAGCATGCAGTTGAGCCTCCTGATCGATGGGCAAGGTCACGCAGAATACCGCGCCGTGCTCATGGTTGTCCGCGCTCAGGCGGCCACCGGATTCATGAATGATCGCAAACGAAACCGCCAGGCCCAAGCCCAGGCCATCTCCCACGGCCTTGGTGGTGAAAAACGGATCGAATACCTGGGCCAGGTGTTCCTCGGCGATGCCGGTGCCGCTGTCACTGACGGTCAGGCGCCACAATTGATCATCGGCTTCCAGGCGCACTTCCAGGCGTTTGAGGGGGTGGCCGGCCATGGCGTCGAGGGCGTTGCGCAGCAGGTTGATCAACACCTGTTCGAGGCGGATCGCATCGCCGCGCACCCACGCCGGGCGGGTCAGGTGCAGCACGGTGCTGACCTGTTCGTCGCGCAGGCGCGTGTCCAGCAGTTGCAGTGCCTGGTCCACCACTGCCGCCAGGTCCAGGCGTTCGCGCAGGCCGCTGGGGCTTTTGCGGGCGAACGTCTTCAGGTGGCCGGTGAGGGCGGCCATGCGGGTCAGCATGTCGTCCACCGGTTTGAGGGCCTTGTAGGCATCGTCGATCCGACCGTGATCCAGTAGTAAGCGCAGGGTTGCCAATTGCATGCGCTGGGCGGTCAAGGGCTGGTTGATTTCATGGGCCAGGGCCGCCGACATCTGCCCCAGTGCCGCCAGCTTGGCCGATTGCACCAGCCCGTCCTGGGCGGTGCGCAGATCCCGGGTCCGCTCCTCCACCAGCCGTTCCAGCTCTTCGCGGCTGCGCTGGCGCAATCTTGCCAGGCGCCAGCGCTGGTTGAGAAACAGCAGCAGAAACACCAGCGCCAACCACAACCCGGCGGCGGCAAGCCCGGCGTTGCGACGGTCTTCGAAAGCGATCTGCGGACGGCGCAGCAAATGCAGCGTCCAGCCTTCGGCGGTCAACGGCAAGGATTCCCACAGGTAGTCCGTCGAGCCGTCGAGGGACTCGACACGGGCCAGATGGCTATTGTCATCGAAGCGCCGCAGCGACTCATAGGCCAGCGGTTGCAAGGGCTGTTTGTCGTATTGACGGGTGGCCTTGAGTTCGGCGCGGTCGCTGTCGCTCAATGGCTGCAAGTGGCGATAACGCCAGCCCGGGCGGTTGGCGATGAAGATGATGCCTCGGGCATCGCTGACCAACAGGGTGTCGCTGCCCTGGCGCCATTCACGCTCGATCTCGGGAAACTCCAGTTTCACGACCATGGCACCAAGAAATTCGCCGTTGTCGCCCGTCACTGCGCTGGAAAGGAAATACCCCGGGATGCCGCTGGTCACGCCCACCGCGTAAAACCGCCCGGTGCCTTGGGTGCGGGTCTGGAGGAAATAGGGACGAAAACCATAGTTGTGCCCGACGTAGCTGCTGGGCAGGCGCCAGTTGCTGGCCGCGACGGCCAGGCCGGTGTGGTCGAGCAGTTCCAGGGTGGATGACTGGGCGGCGCCATTGATCTGTTCCAACTTGCGGTTCAGCGCGTCCTGCTGCGCTGCACTGACGGGGCCCTTGAGGGCCGAACGCAATTCCGGGTCCAGCGCCAGCACGGCGGGCAGGGCGCGGTAACGTTCGATCAGGGTGTGCAGCGAAGTGGCGTACAGCGCCAGTTGCTGGTTTGCGCGGCTGGCATCTTCTTCCAGGGCCGCGCGTTCGGCATGGCGTATGGCGAAGGTGGCGGCAACCGCCGCGCCGGTGAGGATCAGCAAGGTGTACAACGACAGACGCAAGGTACGGGTAGTTGGCAGCATGCTGGCGTAAACCAGTGGAAAGTCGGGCGGGCACGATAGCATGGCAGATCCAACAGAGATGCAAGCTGACCCACCGCTATCGCGAGCAGGCTCGCTCCCACAAGGGATCGGTGGGGGATATCAACTGTTGTGAACAACCCAAAACCACTGTGGGAGCGAGCCTGCTCGCGATGGCGCTGGTACGTCCAACAGGGATGCAAGCTGACCCATCGCTATCGCGAGCTGGCTCGTTCCCACAAGGGATCTGTGGTGAAGATTAACCGGAGGGGTTGTGGAAAAAAAAAGGCCGGTGAGCTTGTCGCCCACCGGCCGTTTTCGCCGCGCCAAAATGCCTGTTACTGCACTTCGACCGCCAGGTTTTCACTGATCTTCTTCTGCCAGATGGCGGGACCGGTGATGTGCACCGACTCGCCTTGGCTATCGACCGCGACCGTCACCGGCATGTCCTTGACCTCGAACTCGTAGATCGCTTCCATGCCCAGTTCGGCGAACGCCAGGACCTTGGATTTCTTGATCGCCTGGGCCACCAGGTAAGCGGCACCGCCGACAGCCATCAGGTAGACAGCCTTGTTGTCCTTGATCGCTTCGATAGCGGTCGGGCCGCGCTCGGATTTGCCGATCATGCCCAGCAGGCCGGTCTGCTCGAGGATCTGGCGGGTGAACTTGTCCATCCGCGTAGCCGTGGTCGGGCCGGCCGGGCCGACGACTTCGTCACCCACCGGATCGACTGGGCCGACGTAATAGATGAAGCGGCCCTTGAGGTCCACCGGCAAGGTTTCACCCTTGTTCAGCATCTCGACCATGCGCTTGTGCGCGGCGTCGCGACCGGTGAGCATCTTGCCGTTGAGCAGTACGGTTTCGCCCGGTTTCCAGCTCTGTACTTCTTCCGGGGTCAGGGTGTCGAGGTTGACGCGGCGAGCCGACGGGCCGGCTTCCCAGACGATTTCCGGGTAGGCGTCCAAGGGCGGTGCTTCCAGCGATGCCGGGCCGGAACCGTCGAGCACGAAGTGGGCGTGACGAGTGGCGGCGCAGTTGGGGATCATGCACACCGGCAGGGAGGCGGCGTGGGTCGGGTAGTCCATGATCTTCACGTCGAGCACGGTGGTCAGGCCACCCAGGCCCTGGGCGCCGATGCCCAGTTGGTTGACCTTCTCGAACAGCTCCAGGCGCATCTCTTCGATACGGTTCTGTGGGCCGCGGGCCTTGAGCTCGTGGATGTCGATGGACTCCATCAACACTTCCTTGGCCATGACCGCGGCTTTCTCGGCGGTGCCGCCGATGCCGATGCCGAGCATGCCCGGTGGGCACCAGCCGGCGCCCATGGTCGGAACGGTCTTCAGCACCCAGTCAACGATGGAATCGGACGGGTTGAGCATGGCCATCTTCGACTTGTTCTCGGAGCCGCCGCCCTTGGCCGCCACGTCCACTTCCACGGTGTTGCCCGGGACGATGGAGTAGTGGATGACCGCCGGGGTGTTGTCCTTGGTGTTTTTGCGTGCGCCTGCCGGGTCGGCGAGGATGGAGGCACGCAGGACGTTTTCCGGCAGGTTGTAGGCGCGACGCACGCCCTCGTTGATCATGTCGTCCAGGCTCATGGTCGCGCCATCCCAACGCACGTCCATGCCCACGCGCACGAACACGGTCACGATGCCGGTGTCCTGGCAGATCGGCCGATGGCCAGTGGCGCACATGCGCGAGTTGATCAGGATCTGCGCCATGGAGTCACGGGCCGCCGGTGATTCTTCGCGCAGGTAGGCTTCGTGCATCGCCTGGATGAAATCCACGGGGTGGTAGTAGGAAATGAACTGCAGGGCGTCGGCAACGCTCTGTATCAGGTCGTCTTGCTTGATCACGGTCATGAGTCGCGCTCCTCTCTAAAGACGGGAACATTCAATAAGGTGCCGGCCGCTTGGGTGCATCGGTCGACGGGCGGCACCTCTATAAGGCACGCCGGGCATGCTGGCGCGACGCTAAAAAGGCGCGGCAGTATATCGCAGGCCGGCACCCTGTGGGAGCGAGCTGCCTTTGTGGCGAAGGGATTTATCTGTGGCGAGGGGATTTATCCCCGTTGGGCTGCGAAGCAGCCCTGAAAGTCAGTCACCTCGGTGTGTCAGGTTGTTCGCCTTTAGGCATTTTGGGGCTGCTTCGTAGCCCAGCGGGGATAAATCCCCTCGCCACAGGGTCACCTGCCCGCATCAAACAACTGCGTCAATCTAGGCCATTGCTTTGACGCCATTTTTCTGCTCCAGAATTGAATGGTCATTTGTCCTACACGCCACTAAAGTGGCGTCTGGCCTGTAGCGTAGGACGCCTCCTGTCAGTTTCCTTTCCCATGGTGAGTCAACGATTGACCCATAACGCCATTCAACGTCTTTTGCTGAAACGCTTCGCTTTGGCGGCCGCGACTTACGCGCTGGCATTGGTGTTGTTGTGGCTGGCATTTTTCAGTGGTCATTACCTCGATTCGTTGCGCGGTGTCATCATCGGCAGCGTGTTGGTCGTGCTGTGCCAGGCCGGGTTGTTCGCGCTGTTTATCACCGACCGCAACCTGCGCTTCGCCGACCCCAGCCTGACCGAAATACAAGTGTTGATCGGTCTTGGCTGGCAGACCTGGATGATGGCGCACCTGGACCAGGCTCGAGGCGTGTTCCTGGTGTTCTATGTGCTGATCCTGCTGTTCGGGCTGTTCCACCTGTCGCGCCGGGCCTTTGTGCGCTGCGCGTCGCTGGTATTCATCAGTTTCACTGCGATTACCCTCTGGGACGGGTACTTCTTCAGGCTTCCCGATCCTACCTTGGCCGGGTTGCAGGTGGCCGTGCTGTTTCTCGTGCTGGTGTGGCTGGTGTTTTATGCCCGCTACGTCCAGACCTCACGCCAGCGCATGCGCCAGCGACGGTTTGCCTTGCAGGCGCACCAGGACACCTTGCGCGGGATGATGCGTCAGCTCGAAGACCTGGTGGCCACCGATGAACTGACCGGGCTGTTCAATCGCCGGCACTTCCTGCGCCTGGCTTCCCGCGAACTCAATACCCTCAGGCCTGGCATCGCCCATGGCCTGGCCTTGATCGACCTCGACCATTTCAAGCGCATCAACGACCTGCACGGCCACGCCGCTGGCGACCAGGTGCTCCAGGCGTTTGCCGCGGTCGCCACGGCGTGCCTGCGCGAAGGCGATGTGCTGGCCCGCTATGGCGGTGAGGAGTTCGTCATGCTGCTGCCTGCCTGCGATCCCTCGCGCCTGACGGCCTGTTGCGAGCGGCTGCGGCTGGCGTTCACCGAAGTCGAGCTGATCGGTCTGCAGGTCGGTGCCCTCAGCCTGTCGGCGGGCATGACGATGCTGGAAATGGGCGATGACCTGGACAACGCGTTGCAGCGTGCCGACCAGGCCCTGTACCGTGCCAAGCGAGATGGCCGCAATCGTTGTGCCGCCGCCTGGGAGAACGTCGATGCCTGAACTGACAGTCGCCGGTCGGCAATGGACGGTGGCGGCGGGCAGTAACCTGCTGGATGCGTTGAATGGAGCCGGCGTGCCGGTGCCTTACAGTTGTCGTGCCGGTAGCTGCCATGCGTGCCTGGTGCAGTGTGTGGGCGGCGATGTACGCGACAGCCGGCCCGACGCCTTGAGCCCGGCACAGCGGGACCAGGGCTGGCGGCTGGCTTGCCAATGCCAGGTGGTCGAGGATGTGCGGATCCACACCTTCGACCCGCAACGCGATGGCCAGGCCGCCCACGTGGCGGCGGTGGATTGGCTGGGTGGCGAGGTGCTGCGCTTGCGCGTCACCCCTGAGCGGCCGTTGCGGTATCGGGCCGGGCAGCATCTGGTGCTGTGGGCCGGCGACGTAGCCCGGCCGTATTCCCTGGCGAGCCTGCCCGAGGAGGACCGCTTCCTGGAATTCCATCTCGATTGCCGCGAGCCGGGGCAATTCATCGATGCGGCCAGGCAGATGAAGGCCGGCGACTCGATCCGCCTTGGCGAGCTGCGTGGCGGTGCCCTGCATTACGACCCCGACTGGCACGACAGGCCGCTGTGGCTGCTCGCTGCCGGCACCGGCCTGGCTCCGCTGTTCGGTCTTCTGCGCGAAGCCTTGCGTCAGCATCACCAAGGCGCGATTCGCCTTATTCACGTGGCCCATGATGCCGCCGGGCATTACCTGGCCAAACCCCTGGCGGCGCTGGCGGCCAAGCATCAGAACCTCAGTGTCGAGCTGCTGACCGCGGCCGAGGCGCCGCCTGCCTTGGCGCAACTGCGGCTTGTTTCCCGGCAAACCCAAGCCTTACTCTGCGGCCATCCCGACCGGGTCGAGGCCTTCGCCAAACGCTTGTACCTGGCTGGCTTGCCGCGCAATCAACTGCTGGCCGACGTCTTCCTGCCCCGTGGTTGAGCGCTGATTTCCAGACGCGAGACCGACCATGACCGAAACCCTGCTGCTGGACCGTGAACGCGGTCTGCTGACCGTGCGCTTGAACCGCCCGGGCAAGAAAAACGCCCTGACCCGGGCCATGTACAGTCAATTGGCCCAAGCCCTGGCGACGGCCGATACCGACCCGCAGATTCGCGCGGTACTGCTCACCGGCTCCAGCGACTGCTTCACCGCCGGCAACGACATCATCGACTTCCTCGAACAGCCGCCGAACGACCTCGATAACCCGGTGTTCCAGTTCATGCTCAGCCTGCTCGATTGCCGCAAACCGGTGATCGCCGCCGTGGCCGGGCCGGCGGTGGGTATCGGCACCACATTGCTGCTGCATTGCGACCTGGTCTACGTCAGTCGGGACGCTCGGCTGCGCATGCCGTTCGTCAATCTGGGGTTGTGCCCGGAATTCGGCTCCAGCCTGATCCTGCCGCGGCTGCTGGGCCAGGCCAGGGCTGCGCAACTGTTGCTGTTGGGCGAGGGGTTCAGTGGTGAACAGGCGGTCGCGTGGGGCATTGCCACCGAGGCGCTGGACAGTGGCGAGGCGGCATTGGCCAAGGCCCGGGAGGTGGCGTTGCGCTTCGAATCGCTGCCGCCTGACGCGGTGCGCATCAGCAAGCAACTGATGAAAGCGTCGGATCGGGAACAGCTGCGCAAGGTGATTGAAGAAGAGGGCAAGCTGTTCACCCAACGCTTGCGCTCGCCCGAGGCGGTGGCGGCGTTGTCGGGGTTTATCAACAGGCATTGAGCTTTGTAGTGCCTGGCCGGCCCTATCGCGAGCAGGCTCGCTCCCACAAGGTTTTCCGGGTGCTTACAAATCCATATCCGCCACCAATCCCTGTGGGAGCGGGCTTGCTCGCGAAAGCGGTGGGTCAGCTTGCATCAATGTTGAATGTACCAGCGCCTTCGCGAGCAAGCCCGCTCCCACAGGGGATCTGCGGTGTGAATGAACCTGCGTCCAACACCCACTGTGGGAGCGAGCCTGCTCGCGATGAGGCCAGCCCAGGCAACACATTTATCAGAAGGCAAAAACCAAAAAGCCCCGCCATTCACATGGCAGGGCTTTTGTTTTTCAGCATTCGGTCACTCAGACCATCGGGTCGCCAACATGCAGGATTTTCATCCCGTTGGTGCCACCGATGGTGTGGTAGCTGTCGCCTTTGGTCAGGATCACCCAGTCGCCGGTCTGCACCACGCCACGCTTGACCAGCTCATCCACCGCCGCCTGGCTGACTTCGCCCGGTTGCAGGGCGGCCGGGTCAAACGGCACGGTGTAGACGCCACGGAACATGGCGGCGCGAGCCTGGGTTTCGCGGTGCGGGGAGAACGCGTAGATCGGCACCGAAGAGCGGATGCGCGACATGATCAGCGGCGTGTAGCCACTTTCGGTCAGGGCGATGATCGCCTTTACGCCCGGGAAGTGGTTGGCGGTGTACATCGTCGCCAGGGCAATGCTTTCGTCGCAGCGCTCGAAGGTCTTGCCGATGCGGTGGCTGGAAGTCTTGCTGGTCGGGTGCTTTTCGGCACCGATGCAGATGCGTGCCATGGCTTGCACCGCTTCGAGCGGGTACAGGCCGGCGGCGCTTTCGGCCGAGAGCATCACGGCGTCGGTGTAGTCGAGCACAGCGTTGGCTACGTCGGACACTTCGGCGCGGGTCGGCATCGGGTTCTGGATCATCGACTCCATCATCTGGGTCGCGACGATCACCGCTTTATTGTGGCGGCGTGCGTGCAGAATGATCTTCTTCTGGATGCCCACCAGCTCGGCATCGCCGATTTCCACGCCCAGGTCGCCACGGGCCACCATCACGGCGTCGGAGGCCTTGATCAGGCCATCGAGGGTTTCATCGTCGGCCACCGCTTCGGCGCGTTCGATCTTGGCCACCAGCCAGGCAGTACCGCCAGCTTCGTCGCGCAGTTGACGGGCGTATTCCATATCAGCGGCGTCACGCGGGAAGGACACGGCCAGGTAGTCGACTTCCATTTCCGCAGCCAGCTTGATGTCGGCCTTGTCTTTGTCGGTCAAGGCTGGTGCCGTCAGGCCACCACCGCGACGGTTGATGCCTTTGTGGTCCGACAGCGGGCCGCCGATGGTCACGATGCAGTTCAGTTCGGTGGCGGTGGCGGTTTCGACGCGCATCACCACGCGACCGTCATCGAGCAGCAACTCGTCGCCCACGCCGCAGTCCTTGACCAGGTCCGGGTAATCGATACCCACCACTTGCTGGTTGCCCTCGGTCAGCGGATGGCTGGTGGAGAAGGTGAACTTGTCACCGATCTTCAGCTCGATGCGCTTGTTGGCGAATTTGGCGATACGGATCTTCGGGCCTTGCAGGTCACCCAGCAGGGCAACGAAGCGGCCGTGCTTGGCGGCGAGGTCGCGCACCAGCTTGGCACGGGCCTTGTGCTCGTCGGGGGTGCCGTGGGAGAAATTCAGACGGGCAACGTCCAGGCCAGCCAGAATCAGCTGTTCGAGAACTTCCGGCGAATTACTGGCCGGGCCAAGGGTAGCGACGATTTTGGTGCGACGGACGGACATGCAAGACTCCTCAAGTTCAAGCGCCAGCGAAGGCTACTATGCTCTTTGGGTGTAGTCATTGTTCATATGCACTACTTTTTCGTTTGTTTTTCGAAATGAACATTCCTGAAAATTTTTGCGCTTATATGGTTTTCACATTTCCCCTGTGGCGAGGGGATTTATCCCCGCTGGGCTGCGAAGCGGCCCCAAGAAAGGCAGATGCACATTAACCTGACACACCTAGGTGACAGACTTTGGGTCTGCTTCGCAGCCCAGCGGGGATAAATCCCCTCGCCACAAGTGCAGTTTCCCGCGCCATTTTCAGGCTGAAGATTTTTCCAACCAGGTCGATACAGAGCTCAAGACAGGAGAACCTCCCATGCGATTCGTGCTTTTTGTTGCCCTGGCCCTGAGCGTCACGGGCTGCACCCGTTGGTCGATGAACCATCACATGAACCTGGCCTACAAGGCCTATGAGCGCGGCAATTGCGAGCAGGTCATGCTCGAGCTGTCCCAGGTCGACCGCGCCAGCCGTGCCCGCCGCTATATGCAGCCGGAAGTCTCGATGCTGCGTGGCCAGTGCCTGGAGCGGCAGAAGCTGTTCGTCGATGCGGCGCAGACCTACCAGTTCATCATCACGCAATACCCTAACAGCGAATACGCCTTCCGTGCCCGGGCCCGGCTCGAGACCCTGCAGAGCCTGGGCCATTATCCGACCCGCAGCGCATCGGCGATCCGCCCGACGGCGTCCTGACAGCCCTCCCAAGCCATGGCCGGGGGCGATCCCTGGCCACCAGAGCACCGTATATTTTTGTTTATGAAAGGCTTGCGGATGTACTGGCCGCCACGCAGCCTTGAGCTATATTTGTACAAATCGTCATTAGAGCTGGGTCTCTAACTTCAAGCGGCACCTGTGACCGGCAGCAGTAGGGCCAAGACGCTTGTAAGCGTCTGGCACCGGGATCGGGGAGAGCGAGCTGGCGTTTGCTCGTTCCGAAGTATTCGGTTGCCCCTGTTTGGGGTCGTCCAAAAAGTGATACAAAACATGTACAAAAAACGGCGAATCGAGCGGCAGCAGCTGCCGTATTTTTTGAGAGTGTTTAATGAAGTCAACGGCAAGCCCATCGGTTTTCTGGGCAATGTTTCTGCAGATGGTCTGATGCTGATCAGCCATTTGCCGTTGATGGTCGGCGCGGACTTTGACTTGCACCTGAAAATCCCCGCCGATGAGGGACCGCAGCAGAACATTGTGCTCCGAGCCAATTGCCTGTGGTGCCGTGAAGATGTGACGCCGCAGCATTTCGACGCCGGTTTCAGCCTGCAGTCTGCACCGCCGGAGTACGCGCAACTGGTCAGTGCGTTGCGGCAGTATTTCAGTTTTCATTCGTTGCCGGCATCGGCCTGAGCCCCGACGCCTTTTAGTGGGGATACCACCCTGTGGGAGCGAGCCTGCTCGCGATGGCGATTTCAAGTGCGCCATCGCGAGCAGGCTCGCTCCCACAGGTGTTTCACAGTTTCTAAATATTATTCAGTTGCCAGTGCCGGTGCGGTTCTCAGCGCTGAATCTTCGCTTCGTTATCCAGCAGCCGTTCCAGCAACAACACCCCCATCTCGCCCATCTGGTGAATCGCCAGGGCCAGGTTGCGCGGGGCGCCTTCGAGGTCTTCCGATAAATCCAGGATCAGCGTGCTCACCGAGCAGAAGGTTTCGTAGCTGTGGGCAAGCATGCCTTCGGGGTTGGCGTCGGGGGCGACGATGAAGTAGTCCAGTTGTTTGTCGGTTTTCTTGTCGGGTTGGCCGTGGTTGGGCTTGAGGTAGTAGTCCAGGGCTCTTCGAGCGGCTTCGTCGAGCTTTTCGGGATCGAGGGTTTCGTGGGGGGATAGCGGGTCGGTGTGTGGTGGATTGGGTGTGGCTTTGAACATGGTGATATTCCCTTAAATGATGCCTTGACCACTCCGCGACTAAACGGAGGGGTGGCGGCTGTACGCAGGTTAGTCGACCGGGGGATCATCACCAAAAACCGGCGCGCCGAAGCGCCCTGCGCACAGCCACCATCAAGAGCAGGGATAGGGAACCTGACTGATGAAAGCGCAATGCATCTTGATGACATACCCCCGGGCGACTAAACCCGATCGCTGGATATCAGCGACGCTAATCAAGTTACGGGGCAGAACCAAGGCGCACAAGCCGGCGGATTCTGGCGGATCTGTAGTCCGTTGCGCAAGGCGTTGTAGTCACTCGGAGATTTCCCACATCAAAAGCTGCCACTTGTCGGCACTGTCAGGTTTAACAGGTGTTCGAGCCGATAGCCCTGACGTTTACTGCACCTGAGAGTTCTTTTGATGGCGTCGCCAACCGGAACGCCCTTTAGAACGGAGGTGTTAGTCATGGCTAATACTGTGGTGATACGCGCAACCCGCGCAGGCTATGGTTATTGGGCAGACCTTGAAGTGGAGTACAGGTGGACTGGTAACCGATTTTATGTGGATACAAAACGGTATCGGGCAGCCAAAAATGATCGCACATCCGGCAATCTGAAAGTAGGGCTTGTTTCAGGGGCTGGAAATACCGGGTGGATGGCGTTAATTAGTAACGGTAATCAAAATGGTGAGTGGCACGCTTTCGTCAGGAACCTGTCTGTGGAGGGAGATGGTCGCTCTGGAACGATATATTTCAATTGGATATACGACAGGCCTAAGGAAGACGATGTCAATATGACGGGGGAAGTAAACGTTTCCGCCTAATCCCATCAGGATTAACGACGAATTCGAAAGGAGCGTAGCCGAAGTGGCGCCACAAGAGATTAGGGATGGACTTGTGACCACCCCAATCCACTGTGGGAGCGAGCCTGCTCGCGATGGCGATTTCAAGTGTGCCTTCGCGAGCAGGCTCGCTCCCACAGGTTCTGCATTAGCTTCTAGATATTATTCAGTCGCCTATGCTTGCGCAGCCTTCAGCGCTGAACCCTCGCTTCGTTATCCAGCATCTTCTCCAGCAACAACACTCCCATCTCGCCCATCTGGTGAATCGCCAGCGCCAGGTTGCGCGGGGCGCCTTCTAGGCCTTCGGATAAATCCAGGATAAGCGTGCTCACCGAGCAGAAGGTTTCGTAGGTATGCGCGAGCATGCCTTCGGGGTCAGCGTTGGGCGCGACGATGAAGTAATCCGGTTGTTTGTAAGGTTTTTTGTCGGGTTGGCCGTGGTTGGGCTTGAGGTAGTAGTCCAGGGCTCTTTGGGCGGCTTCGTCGAGCTTTTCGGAGTCGAGGGTTTCGTGGGGGAATAGCGGGTCGGTGTGGGGCGGGTTAGGTGTAGCTTTGAACATGATTAGGTCTCCTTAATGGGCCACCAACCGGTTCGCGACTAAACGAATGTAGGGTGGCGGCTGGACGCAGGTTAGTCGACCGGCGGAGACACGAAATCCGGCGCGCCCGAGGGCGCCCTGCGTACAGCCACCATCAAGTAAGGGATAGGGAAACCCCACTGGATGACGCTTGTGCACATCGTGTCGAACCGCCGGGCGACTAAACCCGATCACTGGATATCAGCGACGCGAATCAAGTTACGGGGCAGAACCAAGGCGCACAAGCCGGCGGATTCTGGCGGATCTGTAGTCCGTTGCGCAAGGCGCTGTAGTTAACCGGACCTTTGCTTACTCGCTGTAGGACCTAGGCGGTCCCGGCCTTTTTCCAGGCCAGGTATTGGGTCACCAGGTCCGCGCCTAACTCACTGGGGCGCGAGTCCAGGGCCGGGACGCCGTGGGCGGCCAACTGCTTGTGCAGTTCGGCCCGGGCGTTCAAATAGTCCACCGTCCCGCAGTAGGCCAGGGCCTCGGGCACGGTTTGCACGGGTTCCTGGCGCAAGCGGTCGAGGGCCTCTTCCCGCAGGCTGGCCACCAACACCCGATGCTGTTGGCCCAGACGTTTCACCGCGGCGAGCAGGTCCGCGTCGTCCTCATCCCGCAGGTTGGTCACCAGCACCACCAGGGCCCGGCGTTTTTGCCGGGCCAGCAGTTGGGTCACGGCCGCCTGGTAATCGGCGGGGCGTTGGCTGCTGTCGAGGTCGTACACGGTGTTGAGCAGGACGTTGAGTTGGCCCGTGCCTTTGACCGGGGCGAGGTAGCGGGTTTGCTCGCTGGCGAAAGTGCTCAGGCCCACGGCATCGCCCTGGCGCAGTGCGGTGTAGCTGAGCAGCAGGCAGGCGTTGAGGGCGTGGTCGAAGTGCGACAACTCGCCGTCCTGGCTGCGCATGCGCCGGCCGCAATCGAGCATGAAGATGATCTGCTGGTCGCGTTCGTCTTCGTACTCCCGGGCAATCGGCGTGCGATGACGGGCGGTGGCCTTCCAGTCGATCTGGCGCAGGCTGTCGCCCTCGCGAAATTCGCGCAGTTGATGAAATTCCTGCCCTTGGCCGCGCCGTTGCCGCTGGCGGATGCCGAGCTGGCTGAGCCAGTTGTCCACCGCCAATAGCTGGCCTTCGTAGAGCCTGGCGAAATCCGGGTACACCCGAGTCTCATCGACCACGTCCAGCCGGCGCTTGCCGGTCCACAGGCCCAATGGGCTCGGCAGGTTGGTTTCGCACTGGGCGAAGGTGAAGTGGCCGCGCTTGAGCGGGCGCACGCGGTAGCCGACCTGGCTGTGCTGGCCGGGTTGAAGCTCGACCGACAGCGGCAGGTTTTCGAAGTCCAGGCCTTGGGGGATGTGGTCGAACATTTCGATGCTCAAGGGCTGGGCGAATTCATGCTGGATTTGCAGGTGCACTTCGCTCCAGCGCCCCAGGGCCAGGCTTCCCGGCATCTGCCGTTGCACCCGGGGCGAGGGCAAGCGCCTGAGGCGCGCCGCGTCGAGTATGGCCAGGACCAACAGGGCCAGCAGCAAGCCCCAGTTGATCGACAGCAACGTCGATGGCACCGCGATGCCCAATGCCCGCAGTGCGCCGAGCGCGATACTCACGGCCAGCAACAGGGCGAGCCAGGTCAGTAGCAGGCGTGAGGGTTTCATCGCAACATTCCCTTTGGAGGAAATGCAGAGCGAGCTTTTGTGCAGAGGGGACTCATGTGGGAGCAAAGCTTGCTCGCGAAACAGGCACCTCGATTTCTGCGAGACCGCGTCGCTTCCATCGCGGGCAAGCCTTGCTCCCACATAAATCCCCTTATCATGCTGGTGTTATTCACAACCGCGGCGCCGGCACTTGATCGAGCAGTTGCCCCAGCACCTGGTCCACCGTCAGCCCTTCGATGTCCAGCTCCGGCGCCAGTCGCACCCGATGGCGCAGCACGGCCAGGGCGCAGCCCTTGATGTCATCCGGCACGACGAACTCGCCGCCGCGCAACAACGCCCGTGCCCGGGCGCAACGCACCAGGGCAATCGAGGCACGCGGGCCGGCGCCGAGGGTCAAGCCCGGCCAACTGCGGGTGGTGCGGGCCAGGCGCACGGCGTAGTCGAGCACTTGATCGTCCATTGGCAGATCGCTGGCGATGCGTTGCAGCGCTTGCACGTCCTTGGCTTGCAACACCGTGCGCAACGGCTGCACGTCGAGCATGTCGGCGCGGGTCGAGCGACTGACCTGGCGCACCATGTCCAGCTCCTGGTCGGCGTCGGGGTAGTCCATGCGCACCTTGAGCATGAAGCGGTCGAGCTCGGCTTCCGGCAGCGGGTAGGTGCCTTCCTGTTCGATGGGATTCTGGGTGGCGAGGACCATGAACGGCTGGCTGATGGGCAGGGCCCGGCCTTCGAGGGTGACCTGGCGTTCCTGCATGGCTTCGAGCAGCGCGGCCTGGGTCTTGGCCGGTGCGCGGTTGATCTCGTCGGCCAGCAGCAGGTTGGTGAACACCGGGCCTTTGCGCAGCTTGAACTGCTCGGTCTGCAAGTCGTACACCGCGTGCCCGGTGACGTCGCTGGGCATCAGGTCGGGGGTGAACTGGATGCGCGCGAACTCGCCGTTGAAACAGCGAGCCAGGGCCCGCACCAGCAAGGTCTTGCCCAACCCGGGAACACCTTCGAGCAGCACGTGCCCGCCGGCGATCAGTGCTGTGAGCACATCGTCGATCACGCTGGCCTGACCGACCACCGCCTTGCCCAGCTCGGTGCGAATGGCCTGGGCCAACTGACTGGCGCGCTGGCGCTGTTGGGCGGCATGGGCCTGGGCGTCGACAGGTTCGTTCTGTTCAGTCATAAGGCATTCCTGAGAGTTTGCAAATGGGCGACCTGGCGGCAGAACTCTGCGCTGGACATACGCTGTTTCGGTCGTGGGCTCAACGCCTGGCTGATGGCTCGGGTGGGTTGCCGGGTCAGGCGGGCGAGGACCTGCCATTGTTCGGCGACGGCCAGTTGTTCGAAGCCTGGATGAAGGTAGCGCGCCCGGCGCAGCAGGTCTTGTTGCAAGGCGTGCAACAAGTGTTGCTGGCCGTTGTGGCGCAGGTGGAAGCCGGCGCTGGCCTGTACGTGTTCTTCCAACTGACGTCGCGCCTTGGGTGCCGGTTGTTGCAGCGGGCCATGACGCACCGCCGACCGCCAGAACCATAGGGCAATCAAGGCGAGCAGGGCCACCAGCGCCTGGGGGAAGTAGCGCAGCAGCAGGGTCAGCAGGTTGTCATGGTCGGTGTTGTACAGCAGCGTGACGTCGGTGTCGGCACTCAAATACCAGAGCAACCAGGCGTTGTCGTACTGCTCGATGTTCTCGTTCTTCCACAGCTCGGCGTCGGTAATCACGGTGATCGAGCCCAGGCCGAGGTTCAGTTGCATCATGTGGGTCGACAGCGCGCTGTTGGCCCAGGCCTGGGCCAGGTTATGCGGGTCTTCGAGGTGAAAGTCGGTGTCGAAGCCGACATACGCCGGCGCCTCTTCGTCCTCCAGGTAGAGCTTGGTCAGCTCGGGATAACGGTCCTTGATCAGTTCGGGCGCCGGCTCCTTGAGGTCCTTGCTCAACAGTTGATGCAGGCGCACGCGGTCGAGCAGCAAGTCGCCGCTGCTACCGGTGGTCTCGTCCCACAAGGCTTCGGCAACGAAGAGCAAGCGCCCGCCGGCCCGGGTCCAGTTCATCAACTGTTCGACCTCCCGTGGCGTCATGTGGGTTCGCTCGCCCAGCAATAGCAGGCTGTGCTGGCGAGGCTCCAGGGTGGGCAGTACGTTCAGGTTGTTGGCGTGCTCGACGTTGATACCCTGCTGGCGCAGGAAAAGTTCGGCGGCCAGGTAAGGATTGGCCTGGGCTTGCGGGGAGGGGCCGTGCTCGATGGTTTCCTCGTAGGGGACGGCCTTGGCGTAGAGATAGAAGGCCAATGCGCCCACCAGCGCGGCCAGCACGGCGCCGATCAGCCAGCCTGCGTGCCGACTCATCGGGCCGCTCCCGGACCGAACAGTCCGCGCCAGCCGTCACACAGTTCCTGTTGCAGGTGTGCCGGCGGAGGGCGATGCCCGTAGGCAATGTTCTGCCAATGCAAGGTCAGGTTTTTGCTGAAGCCCAGCAGGTTTTCCTGCTTGAGCTGTTCGACGCGTTGCAGCACCTGGCCTTCGGTGTCGGCCGGTTTCAGGGGGATCTTGAAGTCGTGATGCAATCGGCTGAGCAGCGCCCGGTACAACAGGCCCAGGGCTTCACGGGGCTCTGTGGCCCACAGTTGTTCGACGCTGGCGGCCACGTCGGCGGGCAGGCTCTCTTCGCGAATATCCAGGCCGAACATGCGAGCAGGTGCGGCTCGCTCTACCGGCAGTGGCTGCGTGGGGCGGCGATTGCCCAGGGTCTTGAATCTTTCACGGTAACGCCAGGCCAGCCAGACGATCGCCCCCACCAGGCAGGCCCACAGCACCACTTGGATCAGTGCCGCGGCGATGTCGAAGCGTTGGCTGCCGAGCCATTTGAACAGGGCCTTGAGCCAGCTCTGTTGGGCCTCGGTTTCGGTCTCGGTCTCGGTGGATTCGGCGGTTTCTTCGCCGAAACGGTAACGGGTGACGGTCTCCGGGTTCTTGAATGGCGGGGCGTCGAGGATCGCCTTGATGCCGTCCCGGGAGGCTTCGCTGGTGAGGGGCTGGTTGAGCAGTCGTGGGCTGTCGGGGCCGCTGCTGTCCTCGGCGGCAAACGCCGGGGGCGCCAGCGGCAGCAGCATGAGCGCCAGCAGCATCAACACCGGGGCCACGCCGTTCAGGCGCTGGCGCAGGCGCCGGAACACCAGCTCGATGTCCCACGCTTCGAGGATCGTGCGTCGGTTCAGGTAGAGGCTGAAGCCGCAGGCGACATACACCGGCTCCCACAGGATCAGCAGCAGCGGGTAGAGGAAGTTGACCAGGTGTTCGAACCACAACCAATCCTGCTCGGCCGCTGACACCAGCATCTCCCAGTCCCATTGCAGTTCGACTTGTTGCGGCACGAACAGATAGAACAAAGCCATGAGGCCGAACCACAGGGCGGTTTCCAGGTGCACGCCGATGATGGTCAACCATTGCGCCGCGCCGCGGTTGCGTTGCAGCAATACCCGCAAGCGCTGCGCCCGTGCTTCGCCGGAAAGCCCCTCGAGTTGCACCACCGGCATCAGGAAACTGCGGCTCAGGCTCAGCCTGCGCCAGGTCAGGCTGGCCAGCAACTGGGGCTTGAGCAGCGCCGGCCACTGGCGCAAGGCCTGCCTCAAGGTGGGGGTTTCGCCGAACAGCGCCTTGGACAGGATGTACAGCGGCAGACGCTCGAAGGCCGGCTTCAACCACCAGAACAGCATCACCACCAGCGACGGTGAATCCCACAGCAGCAGGGTCAGCAACACGTACACCGGCAGCGTGATGATCGCCCAGCTGGTCATCAGCAGGCGTCGATGCTGCTGGCTCATCAGCACGCCCAGGTCCATGGCTTCCCAGGTGGTGCGGGGGCGGATGACGACGGTGGCGTCACTCAGGCGCATGGTGCACCCGTCCGGCAAACGACAGATAACTGATCACCAACAGCCACAACAAGGCGCCCACTGTGTATTTGGTGGCGGGTGTCACGGCGCTGGAAGACCAGTAGGCCTCGATGAATGCGGCAATCAGCAGGAACAGCATCACGCCGCCGATCATCAGCACGCTTTTGCCCGCTGCGAGCCGCAAGGCCTCGCCCCGGGTCAGGCGCCCCGGCGCGATCAAGGCCCAGCCCAATTGCAGGCCCGCGGCCCCGGCCAGGGCGATGGCGGTGAGTTCGAAGGCGCCGTGGCCGATCACGAACGACCAGAACGTTCCCCCGGAGCCGATCTGGGTCAGGTGCCCGGCCACCGCGCCGATGGTCAGGCCATTGAAAAACAGGAAGAACGCGCTGCCCAGCCCAAACATCAAGCCACTGGCAAAGGTCTGAAAGGCAATGCCGATGTTGTGCATGATGTAGTAGCCGAACATGACCCAGTCCTCGCTGGCGGCCCGTTCGACCGAGCGCCCCAGGTGCCCGGAGGCCGGGTCATACATGCTGCGGATCTGGCTGATTTCGTCGGCACCGAGCACGCTGTAGACCAGTTCCGGGAACAGATAGACCAGTAGCCCGATGCCGGCCAGGCTGCCGAGGAACATCAGGCTGGCGACCAGCACGAATCGCCATTGTTCACGCACCAATCGAGGGAAGCCGACCAGGATAAAGGCCGAGAGGCTGGCCGATGGCCGGCTGCGATCCCGGTAGAGTTGCTGGTGACCGCGCAGCGCCAGTTGTTGCAACGTGTCGACCAGCAAGCTGCTGTAACCCCGGGCCTGGGCCAGTGCCAAATGATGGCAAAGCCGTCGGTAGGTGGCAGGGAAGTCGCTGCTCTGGGGCACACTGCGGCTGCGCTCCAGTTGGTCGAGTTGCCGGGACAGCTGCGCCCATTCCCCTTGGTAACGGCTTTCGAACAGGCTTTGCTTCATGTTGGCCCCAACAAGCCGCGGGCGACGCCATTGAGTTCGGCGACGGCGTGCGGCACCTGGACGTTCAGGGGCGCGGCCAGGATGGCGGCCAGTTCGTTGACCCGCGCCTGGGACAGTTCTGCCTGGCGTTCGGCGAAGCCCAGCACCGCGCGTTGTTCCTGCAGGTTCAGGGTGAAAGGCGTTCGTATCGGGGCCGCCATTGGCAAGGCGGGGCGTTTGACCGGCTGCTCGCGATACACCACCAGCGTGCCGGCCGCGAGGTCGCCCAAGCGCTTGAACGCCGGATGTTGCAGGCAACTGATGGCACCGAAGGTGTAGCCGAAGGGCAGCATGTCGACGAAACGCAGGAGGTTGCGGATCAACGATGCCGACCAGCCAATGGGCCGGCCGTCGTCCTGCACCACGCGCAGGCCCATGATCTGTTTGCCGGGAGAGCGCCCCTGGTTGAGCACCTCGAACAGCACCATGTACCACCAACTGACGACAAACAGCAGGATCGATCCCAGGCCGATCCCCAGCTCGCCGAAAAACGCCAGCACCAGGAAGAAAAGCCCCAGGACCAACCCGCGTATGCCCAGGTCGATGGCGAAGGCGATTGCACGCGGCATCAATCCCGCCGGGCGCAGCGGCAGGTCGATGCCTTCGGGCGTTTCAACCTGATAGCGCGTGTCCAGGGGCGCGGGCAGCGTCGCGTTCCTTTGCAGTGCTGGTGTCTCGAGCATGGGCAACCTGTGATGGGCCAGACCGAATGTTCAATCTCGGCCCAGATGCTAGCAGTCTTCGTGCGGGCAAACGATACAACTGTGTATGTCATTTCATGGTTAGCAACGGAATTGAGAGGGCGAACACTGTCTGTTCCTGACCTACCGCCATCGCGAGCAGGCTCGCTCCCATAGGGGGGCGGTGGGCAGTGCATTCGAGGGCGCCATAGATCAACTGTGGGAGCGAGCCTGCTCGCGATGACGGCGTTACATTCAACATCAATACAAGCTGACCCACCGCCATTGCGAGCAGGCTCGCTCCCACAAGGGGGGTGGTGGCCCCGCGCATTGGCATTCAAAAGTTACAGGACTGCTGGTCGCCGGCGGGTTCGAACGCCTAGACTTCGCCAGTCTTCAGTTCAGGAACAGCCCGTGACTTCCATTTTCTGGTACGACTACGAAACCACCGGCATCAACCCGCGTTGTGACCGGCCCTTGCAGGTGGCGGGTATCCGAACCGATTTCGAGCTCAATGAAATCGACGAGCCGGTGAACCTGTATTGCCGGCCCAGCGATGACATCCTGCCCCATCCGGCAGCTTGTGCGATTACCGGTATCACCCCGGCATGCCTGGTCGAGAAAGGCTTGAGCGAAGCCGATTTCATGACCCGTGTCCACGGACAACTGGCAGCGCCCGGCACCTGTGGCGCCGGCTACAACACCCTGCGCTTCGACGATGAAATGACCCGCTACAGCCTCTATCGGAATTTCTTCGACCCGTACGCGCGGGAATGGCAGGGCGGCAACAGTCGTTGGGACCTGATCGATGTGGTGCGCGCCGCTTATGCGCTGCGCCCCGATGGCATTGTCTGGCCGCAAGAGGATGGTCGCGTTACCCTCAAGCTCGAGCGCCTGACCGCCGCCAATGGCATCGATCATGGCCAGGCCCACGACGCATTGTCGGACGTGCGCGCGACCATCGCCCTGGCGCGCCTGATCCGGCAGAAGCAGCCCAGGCTCTACGATTGGTTGTTCCAGTTGCGCAGTAAACAGAAGGTGATGGACCAGATCCGCCTGTTGCAGCCCATGGTGCATATTTCCGGTCGCTTCTCGGCGGCGCGCAACTACATCGGTGTGGTCTTGCCGTTGGCCTGGCATCCGAAAAACCGCAACGCCCTGATTGTCTGTGACCTGCACCTGGACCCCCAGGGCCTGCTGGACCTCGATGCCGAAAGCCTGCGCCAGCGCTTGTATACCCGCCGGGAAGCATTGCTCGAAGGAGAGTTGCCGGTGCCGCTCAAGCTTATCCATATCAACAAGTGTCCGGTGGTCGCGCCGTTGTCGGTGCTGCGTGCCGAGGACCAGCAGCGATTGGAACTGGACATGGAGGGCTATCAGCAGCGGGCATTGCGGCTAACTGACGCACAGAAAGTTTGGCAGGATAAACTTCAGGCTATTTATGCTCGCGAGGATTTCAGCGCCAGCGAGGATCCCGAGCAACAGTTATACGCAGGCTTCTTGGGCGATCGTGATCGGCGTTTATGTGAACAAGTGCGCATGGCTGATCCGGCGCAATTGGCTCAAGAACGCTGGCCGTTCGATGATGAGCGTTTGCCGGAACTATTGTTCCGATATCGCGCACGCAACTTTCCGGACACGTTGAATCCTGAAGAGCAGGGGCGTTGGAGACTTTTCTGCCAACAACGTCTGTCATCCCCGGAATGGGGCGCGCCTAATACCTTGGAAAGTTTTGATGAAGCGATGGCAGACTGGATGACGCTGTCTACACCAATGCAGCGAGAAGTACTCGCGGAGTGGCAGGGCTATAGCCAGCAATTGCGCAAACGTTTAAGCCTTGAGCCGCGATGAAATAAAAAGATGGCAGGCATAAAAAACGCCAGCAATCGCTGGCGTTTTTTGTTCGCAAAGAACGGTGCGAAGCGCTAAGGCTTAGCCCAGCAGGGTTGCCCAGCCTTCAACCACGTCACCGCCCCACTTGGCTTTCCACTCTTTCAGAGTCTTGTGGTTGCCACCTTTGGTTTCGATGACTTCACCGTTGTGCGGGTTCTTGTATTGCTTAACTTTGCGAGCGCGTTTGGTGCCGGTAGTTTTGACGGCACCACGTGGTGCTTTGCTCGACTTGGCTTCTGGATCCAGCAGGGCAATGATGTCGCGCAGCGACTTGGAGTATTCGCCCATCAGAGTGCGCAGTTTGCCTTCGAATTCAAGCTCGGTTTGCAGTTTGTCGTCTTGGGACAGATTTTTCAGGCGAGCTTGCAGTTCTTTGATGGCTTCTTCTGTGGCGCGGTATTCATTGATCAAGGACATGTGGACTACCTTATGTAGGACGCGGGTGACAAGGAGACAGTGCGGCAATAGTAATCAGACAGTTTCATCAAGTAAACATTTAACCGGTGTTTTATTTAATTAATTAGTGCTGTGCCACAAAAATGCCTGTTGCAGTTAAATACCGCGACAGATGCCTTCACATCTGTTCACACATATAGCCTGCTTGCCCCGACCGCGCAGGTCGTGGCCCGGGGTCGTCGCTGAGAAGGTGGCGTGTCATCGATACTGCAGTTTTGCCGCGCAATGGCTAGAATGGCCGCCTTTGCGAAGTTCTGGAGTTTCCCTAATGCGCACTTTTCGTCTGGTGATTGCTTGCCCGGACCGCGTCGGTATCGTTGCTAAAGTCAGTAACTTTCTGGCGTCCCATAACGGCTGGATCACCGAAGCGAGCCATCACTCGGACAATCAAAGTGGTTGGTTTTTCATGCGTCACGAGATTCGTGCCGACTCGCTGCCCTTCGGTATCGAAGCCTTTCGTGAAGCGTTCGCCCCCATTGCCGAAGAGTTCTCGATGGACTGGCGTATCACCGACACCGCGCAGAAAAAACGCGTGGTGTTGATGGCCAGCCGTGAGTCTCACTGCCTGGCCGACCTGCTGCACCGCTGGCACAGCGATGAGCTCGATTGCGACATCGCCTGTGTGATTTCCAACCATGACGACTTGCGCAGCATGGTGGAATGGCACGGTATCCCGTACTACCACGTACCGGTCAACCCGCAGGACAAGCAGCCGGCGTTTGCCGAGGTTTCGCGGCTGGTCAAGCAGCACGATGCCGAGGTGGTGGTGCTGGCGCGCTACATGCAAATCCTGCCGCCAGCCTTATGCAGCGAATATGCCCATAAGGTCATTAACATCCACCACAGCTTCCTGCCGTCATTCGTCGGTGCCAAGCCGTACCACCAGGCGTCGATGCGCGGTGTGAAGCTGATTGGCGCCACCTGCCACTACGTGACCGAAGAGCTGGATGCCGGCCCGATCATCGAGCAGGATGTAGTGCGCGTCAGCCACAGCGACAGCATCGAAGACATGGTGCGTTTCGGCCGTGACGTAGAGAAGATGGTGTTGGCCCGTGGCCTGCGTTATCACCTGGAAGACCGGGTGTTGGTGCACGGCAACAAGACCGTGGTCTTCTGACTACACTGCAAAGGGCCTGGACGAGCGATCGCCAGGCCTTTTTACTGAAGAACAACGATGTCCGTGGCGAGGGAGCTTGCTCCCGCTGGGCTGCGAAGCAGACCAAAAAATTCAACACCGTGCATCGGGAAAGTAGAGTAGGCAGGTTTTACGACTGCTGCGCAGCCGAGCGGGAGCAAGCTCCCTCGCCACGGTGATTTTCATGCCACCTCAAGGGAGGAACGCGCCATGACCGATCCATTGGACAAAGCCACTTCCAACGCGCCGGCGACCCTGGGCGAGGGCTGCCTCAGCCGCTACGACCCCGACGCGTTGGGCCCGGAGGACGGCACTGAGTTTCCCGATGCCGCGCAATTGTGGGAGCAGTTGCATCCCCAGGACGATTCTGAACAGAAACCTTGATCTGTCAGGCTTGCCTGAGCCGGATCAGTTTCTTGATCAACGGCCGCCCGACCATCAGGAAGAACACCGGCCCACCGGCCAGCAGATAAAAGTAATAGGTCACCGCCCGCCAGATCAGAATCGCCGCCGCCGCGGTGGATTTGCCCACCATGGGCGCCAGCAGCGCCGCCGAGGTCAACTCCGCCGCTCCGGCACCGCCCGGCAACAGGCTGAACTGCCCCGCGCTCAAGGACAGCATCTGGATCAGGAAACACCAGGCCCACTGCAAATCCGCCCCCAGCCCCCTCAATGCCAGGTACAACACGCTGTAGCGCAGCGCCCAGTGCAGGCAAGTCAGGCCGAAGACCTGGAACAGTGTCTGTCGTGGCAACTTCAAGGTGTCGGTGAACGCCGCCAGAAAGCTCAGGATCTTGCGTGCCCAGCGTCGGCGGGTGAGGGGCTTCACACGCAAGTGACGCAGCAATCGAGCGCCCAGCAGAATCAGCTTGCGGTGATAACGGGCCACCAGTACGCAGCCGAACAGCCCGCCGAACAATGAAATCGCGCTCAACACCAGCATCCATTCCATGCGCTGGCTGAGGTTCTGGAACAGCGCGTAAAACAGAATGCCCACCAGGGCGCAGAGGAAGAACAGCAAGTCGCTCAACTGATCCATGGCAAACACCGCGCTGCCATGGGCCGGGCGCACGCCGTTGCGCGCCAGCAGGGCCATCAGCGTCAGCGGGCCGCCACTGCCTCCGGGCGTCGCGCACATGGCGAACTCGGTGGACATCACCACGCCGACGCTTTTCAGTCCGCTGATGCGACCACGATGTTCGCCTAGCAACAGGCGCAAGCGCACGGAGTTCAAGCCCCAGCACAGCACGATCATGCCGAGCATGGCCAGCAGCAGCGACAAGGGAAAACGCTGCACCCGCGACCACATTTCCCCGCCGCCCACCAGCAGCGGAACCAGCAGCGCCGTGAGCAGCGCGGCGCCCAGCCAGATCAGCCGCTTCATGCGGCGCTGCGGGCCCGCAGCCCCTGGGTCGCCAGCCAGTCGAGCTTGGTCATCGGCACGCGGCCGTCGTTGAGCAGGCGTTCGAGGGTGCGCAGCCAATAGTCCCGGGAAAACGTGTAGCGCATGTCCACCGGGTGCAGGCCCAGGCGAATTACCGGTGCCTGGCGCCAGCGTTGTTCACGCTGGTCGCTGATGACTTTCGACAGGCCACGGCGCCAGGCGCTGCGGGCACTCCAGACCAGCCCCGGCGCGTTGATGGCGGTGAAATCGGGCAAGCGATAAAGGTGTTGGGTGTCGCTGGTGTAGCTCAGCGGTAACCGACGCAAGGCCTGGCGCGTACCTTCGCTCATCAGCCAGGCCGGGGCGACGAAACCTTCCAGCGGCCAGTGGTAGCGCTCGAAGGTTTGGATACCGGCGCGCAGGCGGGCGAGGGCCTGCGCCTCGGACAGATGGTAGAACTCCCCCTCATGGGTATAGACCCGGCGCATGAACCAGTCCTTGGGATGAAGGGCGACAGGGCCGTCGTCGCAATGGTAGTAGCCATGCAACACCAGTTCGTCGCCGCGCTCGACCCGGCTGTCGAGCAGGCGCCGAAAGCCGGGGTGAGCCTCCAGGTCATTGGTGCGGTGAAAGTCCGGCACCACCAGCCAGGTCATTGGCACTTGGCCGAGGGCATCCACGGCCTCGACGAAGGGCTGGTAGTCGGGCCAGGTTTGCGGTGCTACGTCGTGCAGCACCAATAGCACGCTGGGCGGTTGATTCATCGACACGGACCTCGCCTCAACCATTGGCCAGCAGCGGCATCTGTTCGCCGAGCACGGCGTAGTAATGCCCCAGCAAGCTGTTGACCACGGAGTCCCAGGCGTAACGGCGCTCCACATGCTGACGCGCCAGAACCCCACGGCGTTGGCAACCTTCGGAGAAAAGCTGCCGCACGGCGTTGGCCATGGCCTGCGGGTTGTTGGGCGTGCACAGCAGCCCGCAGTCTTCATGGACGATTTCGGTGAAGGCCCCGGCCGCCACCGCCACCACGGGAATACCGCTGGCCATGGCTTCGAGGATCACCAGGCCGAAGGTCTCCTGGTCGCCAGCGTGCAACAGGGCGTCGGCGCTGGCCATGAGCCGGGCGACTTGCGGCGCCGGGCAGAACTCATCGATTACCGTGACGTTGTCCGGCACCACGGCGGGCATCGACGAGCCCACCAACAACAGGTGATAGCGTTCGCCCAGGCGCTTCATGCACTTGAGCAGCACCGGCAGGTTTTTTTCCTTGGAGCCACGACCGGCGAAAATCAGCAGGCGCGTGTCTTCGGCGATACCCAGCTCAGCCCGCAGCTCCGGGTCGCGGGCGGCCGGGTTGAAGGTCTGCAGGTCGACGCCCAGCGGTTGCACGTAGACGTTCTTGACCCCCAACCCGGTCAGTTTGTCGGCCATGACCTGGCTGGGTGCCAGGACCCGGTCGAAATTGCCGTACAACTTGCTGACATAGGCTTCGATGTTGGGGGTGAACCAGTTGCCCATGCGATTGCTCACCAACAGTGGCAGGTCGGAGTGATAAAAGCCGATAACGGGCACGTCGAGCTGACGCCGTGCGTCCAGGGCCGCCCATGCGGTGAGGTAGGGGTCGCCGACTTCAATCAGATCCGGCTGCAGATCACGCAGGACATTGCGCCAGGGGGCCAGGCGAAGTGGGAAACGATAGCCCTTGCCGAAAGGCAGGGCGGGGGCCGGAACCTTGTAGATCCCATCGTGCTCGCTCAAATGCGCGCCGGGGATCAGCAGGCTGTGGCGAATCCCGGGCCGATCGCCCAGGCGTCGGTGCTTGGCATCCAGATAAGTGCGCACGCCTCCGCTGGCGGGGGCGTAGAACATGGTGATGTCCGCTATGTGCACGATGAACGTCCCTCCGGTCTGTGTTCTCCTGTGTTGACCTTTAGTAAGAATAGATGTTCGGTTGGGGTTGTGGTGACGTAGTGGCTATGCCAATGAATATGTGGCGAGGGAGCTTGCTCCCGCTGGAGTGCGAAGCGCTCCCAAGATTTTGGGGCCGCTTCGCAGCCCAGCGGGAGCAAGCTCCCTCGCCACATGAGTGCGGTCAAATGCGGTTTTTATTTCCAGTGCCAGGGCCTTGATGCGCCAGGCATGCTTTTATATAAGCGTGCAAAATGGCGTCATATCGCAAACACCACGGGTGACCATATGCCTGACTCATCGCAACTCATTATTGGCGCCGACCTCAGCGGCCAGCCCATCGCCCAGGCCATGCGCCTGGCGAACCGTCATGGTCTGGTGGCGGGTGCCACCGGTACCGGCAAGACCGTCACCTTGCAGCGCCTGGCCGAAATGTTCAGCGATGCCGGCGTGGCGGTGTTCGCCGCGGATATCAAAGGTGACCTGTGTGGCCTCGGCGCTGCCGGCAATCCCCAGGGCAAAATCGCCGAGCGCATCGCCGGCATGCCTTGGCTCAATCACCAACCCCAGGCTTATCCGGTGACCTTGTGGGATATCCACGGCCAGTCCGGTCATCCGCTGCGCACCACCCTGAGTGAAATGGGCCCGTTGTTGATCGGTAGCCTGCTGGAACTGACGGACAGCCAGCAGTCGGCACTCTACGCGGCGTTCAAGGTGGCCGACCGCGAAGGCCTGTTGCTGCTCGACCTCAAGGACCTCAAGGCGCTGCTCAATCACCTCAAGGACAACCCCGAGTTGCTGGGGGACGACGCGGCCCTGATGACCACCGGCTCCAGCCAGGCCTTGTTGCGACGCTTGTCCACCCTGGAACAGCAGGGCGCGGACGCGTTGTTCGGCGAGCCAGCCCTGCAATTGGAAGACATCCTGCAACCGGCCAGCGATGGCCGCGGTCGCATCCACTTGCTGGACGCCAGCCGCCTGGTCCATGAAGCGCCGAAGGTCTACGCGACGTTCCTGCTGTGGCTGCTGGCCGAGCTATTCGAGCAGTTGCCCGAGCGCGGTGATGCGGACAAGCCGCTGTTGGCGCTGTTCTTCGATGAAGCGCACTTGCTGTTTGCCGGCACCCCCAAGGCGTTGCAGGAACGTTTGGAGCAAGTGGTACGGCTGATCCGTTCCAAAGGCGTTGGGGTGTATTTCGTGACCCAGTCGCCGGGGGATCTACCAGACGACGTGTTGGCGCAGTTGGGGTTGCGTATCCAGCATGGCTTGCGGGCCTTTACCGCCAAGGAGCAGAAGTCGTTGCGGGCGGTGGCGGACGGTTTTCGGCCGAATCCGCAATTCGATGCCCTGGCGGTGCTCACTGAGCTGGGCATCGGTGAAGCCCTGGTGGGCACCTTGCAGGAAAAAGGTACGCCGGAAATGGTCCAGCGCGTGCTGGTCGCGCCACCGCAGTCGCGCATCGGGCCGCTGAGCGAGGCCGAACGCGCCGGGCTGATCGCCAGCTCGCCGTTGCAAGGGCGTTATGACAAACCTATTGATCGCGAATCGGCCTATGAAGTGCTGATGGGGCGCAAGGGGCTGGAGCCGCAGGCCGAAGTGGCCCCAGGCAAACCGGCGGCCGAAGAACCGAGCTTCACGGAAAAGGCCGGGGAGTTCCTTGGCACGGCGGCCGGCCAGGCGCTTAAATCGGCGATGCGCCAGGCGGCCAATCAACTGGGCCGGCAGTTGGTGCGCGGATTGATGGGGTCGTTGCTGGGGGGCAGCAAGCGCCGGTAGTCAAGACCGAGTCGCCCCCTTCGCGAGCAAGCCCGCTCCCACAGGGGATTTGTGTCAGACACAAAATTTGTGTCCGCCGCAGATCCCTTGTGGGAGCGGGCTTGCTCGCGAAGGCGTCGGCACAGGCAACATCTTCATCCGCTGGCGCACCGCTTTCGCGAGCAGGCTCGCTCCCACAAGGGATCTGTGTGGTACACAAATTTAGTGTTCACTGAAGAACCACTGTGGGAGCGAGCCTGCTCGCGATAGCGATTGAACAGGCGACGAAAATCTCAGTCCTTGGGCCGCGCATGGGCCGCCAACCGCTCCAGCGCCGCTCGCAGGTTGGGGTCGGTGATGCCGTCCGCCGTGGCCTGAATGGTCGCGGCGGCATCGGTGGACAAATCCAGCGTATGCCCCTTGGCGCCGACCTGGACGGTGGGCGGCTGGACCTTGAACAGGATTCGCGTCAGGTTGGCGAACTCTTCGAATGCCTGCAATTGGCGCAGCAGGCGTTTTTGCTGGTAGCGCAGGCGGGTGGCCCAGTGGCCGTCGGTGACGATCAGCAGCAAGCTGCCTTCGCGCCAGGACGCCACGTGGCAATGCTCGCGGGCGGCCGGCTGCAACTGGCTGTCGAGCAAGCGCTGCAAGTGACCCAGGCGTCTGGCGTGGCCAAAGATGGCTTTCAGCGGCTTGGCTTCGCGCAGCAGAACGGCGGGCGCCTTGGCTGGAAGAGGGCGAAAGGCCATGAATGAATACCGCAAGTGACAGAGGCGCCATGGTAGCAGAAAGCGCCGGATGCGCCTCGACCCTCTCGCCCTGCGGCTTTTGGCTGCACAATCAATGAGTAACTTCTGCGCTTTGTGGGTTGAAGTTCGTGCAAAAGCCCTTATTTTAGGGAGGCCCCGTCACAGCGCTGTGCCAGCATCGTGGAATAACGCCACTTTCCTCTCCATCGTTTCCGGGTAGAATGCTCGTTCGCATGCGGCCATGAGGGCTGCACGGGCGACTCACGGGGCCGCCCTCCATCCCTTTAGTGTGGAAGATCCTGCCGATATGTTTGCGCCTTTGTTAAAGAAACTTTTTGGAAGCAAGAACGAGCGTGAAATCAAGCGCATGCTCAAGACGGTACAGACTGTCAATGCCTTCGAAGAGCAAATGGTGGCCCTTTCGGACGATCAGTTACGCGCCAAGACTGCCGAATTCAAGGACCGCATCGCCAAGGGGGAAACCCTTGACCAGATCCTGCCCGAAGCCTTTGCGGTTGCCCGTGAAGCCGGCAAGCGGATCATGGGCATGCGCCACTTCGACGTTCAGTTGATTGGTGGCATGACCTTGCACGAAGGCAAGATCGCCGAAATGCGTACCGGTGAGGGCAAGACCCTCGTGGCGACCCTGGGCGTGTACCTCAATGCACTGTCCGGCAAGGGCGTGCACGTGGTGACGGTCAACGACTACCTGGCCCGCCGCGACGCCAACTGGATGCGCCCACTCTACGAATTCCTCGGCCTGACCGTCGGCGTCGTCACGCCGTTCCAGCCGCCGGAAGAGAAGCGCGCCGCCTACGCTGCCGACATTACCTACGGCACCAACAACGAATTCGGTTTCGACTACCTGCGCGACAACATGGCGTTCAGCATGGAAGAAAAATTCCAGCGTGAACTCAACTTTGCCGTGATCGACGAAGTCGACTCCATCCTCATCGACGAAGCGCGTACCCCGCTGATCATTTCCGGTCAGGCCGAGGACAGCTCCAAGCTGTACATCGAGATCAACAAGCTGATCCCGCAGCTCAAGTTGCACGTCGAGGAAGTCGAAGGCGAAGTGACCCAGCCGGGGCACTACACCATCGACGAGAAGACCCGCCAGGTCGAGCTCAACGAGGCCGGTCACCAGTTCATCGAGGAAATGCTCACCCGCGTCGGCTTGCTGGCCGAAGGCGAGAGCCTCTACTCGGCCCATAACCTGGGCCTGCTGACCCACGTCTACGCTGGCCTGCGCGCCCACAAGCTGTTCCATCGCAACGTCGAATACATCGTCCAGGACGGCCAGGTCGTGCTGGTGGACGAACACACCGGCCGTACCATGCCGGGTCGTCGCTTGTCCGAAGGCCTGCACCAGGCCATCGAAGCCAAGGAAAACCTGAACATCCAGGCCGAGAGCCAGACCCTGGCTTCCACCACCTTCCAGAACTACTTCCGCCTGTACAACAAGCTGTCCGGCATGACCGGTACCGCTGACACCGAAGCGTTCGAATTCCACCAGATCTACGGCCTGCAAGTGGTGGTGATTCCACCGAACAAGCCGCTGGCTCGTAAAGACTACAACGACCTGGTGTTCCTGACCGCCGAAGAGAAGTACGCGGCGATCATCAACGACATCAAGGAAGGCATGGCCCAGGGCCGGCCGATCCTGGTGGGTACCGCCACCATCGAGACCTCCGAGCACATGTCCGCCTTGCTCAACAAGGAAGGCATCGAGCACAAGGTCCTCAACGCCAAGTTCCACGAGAAGGAAGCCGAGATCATCGCCCAGGCCGGTCGCCCGGGTGCGCTGACCATCGCCACCAACATGGCCGGTCGTGGTACCGATATCCTGCTGGGCGGCAACTGGGAAGTGGAAGTCGCCAGCCTGGAAAACCCGACCCCCGAGCAGATCGCGCAGATCAAGGCCGATTGGCAGAAGCGTCACCAGCAGGTACTGGAGTCCGGTGGCTTGCAGGTAATCGCTTCCGAGCGTCACGAATCGCGGCGTATCGACAACCAGCTGCGTGGCCGTGCCGGTCGCCAGGGTGACGCCGGTTCCAGCCGCTTCTACCTGTCCCTGGAAGACAGCCTGATGCGCATCTTCGCCTCTGACCGGGTGAAGAACTTCATGAAGGCCCTGGGCATGCAGCCAGGTGAGGCGATCGAGCACCGCATGGTGACCAACGCCATCGAGAAGGCCCAGCGCAAGGTCGAGGGCCGCAACTTCGATATCCGCAAGCAATTGCTCGAGTTCGACGACGTCAACAACGAACAGCGTAAAGTGATCTATCACATGCGTAACAGTTTGTTGGCCGCCGACAACATTGGCGAAACCATCGCCGACTTCCGCCAGGACGTGCTCAACGCCACCGTCAGCGCCCATATCCCGCCGCAGTCGCTGCCGGAACAGTGGGACGTCGCCGGCCTGGAAGCCGCCTTGCAGAGCGATTTCGGCGTGGCATTGCCGATCCAGCAGTGGCTCGACGAAGACGATCACCTGTACGAAGAAACCCTGCGCGAGAAGCTGCTGGCCGAATTGATCGCCGCGTACAACGAGAAAGAAGACCAGGCCGGCGAAGAAGCGCTGCGCTCCTTCGAGAAGCAGATTGTATTGCGCGTACTGGACGACTTGTGGAAAGACCACCTGTCGACCATGGACCACCTGCGTCATGGTATCCATTTGCGCGGTTATGCCCAGAAGAACCCGAAGCAGGAGTACAAGCGCGAGTCCTACACGCTGTTCTCCGAATTGCTCGATTCGATCAAGCGCGATTCGATCCGCGTGCTGTCCCACGTTCAGGTTCGCCGCGAAGACCCGGCCGAAGAAGAAGCTCGCCTGCGCCAGGAAGCCGAAGCCCTGGCTGCGCGCATGCAGTTCGAACACGCCGAAGCCCCGGGCCTGGAAGTGGTCGCCGAAGAGGGTGTCGATGTCGATGTCGCCCTGGCCACCGCGCCGGTGCGCAACGAGCAGAAGCTGGGCCGTAACGAACTGTGCTACTGCGGTTCGGGCAAGAAATACAAGCATTGCCACGGGCAGATCCAATAAACCCGTTTCAACGCTGAACCACCCGCGCCGCGACCGGCTCCTAGCCGTCGCGGCGTTTTGCCATTTGATTCGCCGTTTCGATGAGGACGGCGTCGATATACATCTAATTTAGGAGCGCATTCATGGCTGTTGGTCTTGGTCCGTTGCCAACGTTGCACCCGGTTGCCGGTTTTGAACTCGGTATCGCTTCGGCGGGCATCAAGCGCCCCGGGCGCAAGGACGTCGTGGTCATGCGTTGCGCCGAAGGTTCGACGGTCGCTGGGGTGTTCACCCTCAACGCCTTTTGCGCAGCTCCGGTCATCCTGGCCAAGCAACGCGTGCAGGGGCCGGTGCGTTACTTGCTGACCAACACCGGTAACGCCAACGCCGGCACTGGCGCACCAGGCCTGGCCGCCGCCGAGCGCACCTGCGCTAAGCTGGCGGAGCTGACCGGCGTCGATGCCAGCCAGGTGCTGCCGTATTCCACCGGCGTGATCGGCGAACCGCTGCCGGTCGAGAAGATCGAGGGCGCGCTGCAGGCGGCGCTCGATGACCTGTCGGAAAACAACTGGGCCGCGGCCGCCACCGGCATCATGACCACCGACACCCTGCCCAAGGGCGCGAGTCGTCAGTTCCAGCACGACGGCGTGACCGTCACCGTCACCGGCATCAGCAAAGGCGCCGGCATGATCCGCCCGAACATGGCGACCATGCTCGGCTACATCGCCACCGACGCCAAGGTTTCCCGGCAGGTGCTGCAAGACCTGATGCTCGACGGCGCCAACAAGTCGTTCAACCGCATCACCATCGACGGCGACACCTCCACCAACGACTGCTGCATGCTGATCGCCACCGGCAAGGCCAACCTGCCGGAGATCACCGAGGCCAGTGGGCCGCTGTTCGCCGCCCTGAAGCAGGCAGTGTTCGAAGTGTGCATGGAAGTGGCCCAGGCCATCGTGCGTGACGGCGAAGGCGCGACCAAGTTCGTGACCGTGCAGGTCAATGGTGGTGGCAATCACCAGGAATGCCTGGATGTCGGCTACACCGTGGCCCACTCGCCGCTGATCAAGACCGCGCTGTTCGCCTCTGACCCGAACTGGGGCCGGATCCTCGCCGCCGTTGGCCGTGCCGGCGTGCCGGAGCTGGACGTGAGCAAGATCGACGTGTTCCTCGGTGAAGTCTGTATCGCCAGCCAGGGTGCTCGCGCTGCGACCTATACCGAAGCCCAGGGGGCGGCGGTGATGCAACAGGAAGAGATCACCATCCGTATCGAGCTGGGGCGTGGTGCTTGCAGCGAAACGATCTGGACTACCGACCTGTCCCACGAGTATGTGAAGATCAACGCTGAGTACCGGACTTAATACGCTCGGGTCTGAGTCGCTCCTATCGCGAGCAGGCTCGCTCCCACAGGGGAATTGTTGGGTGACATAGAAAGTGTTCACACCACCAATCTACCTGTGGGAGCGAGCCTGCTCGCGATGGCGCCATTACAGACACCCCAGAACCATAAGAAAGGAATCCACATGAGCCTGCACCTGATCATCGGCGATAAAGATCTATCCTCCTGGTCCATGCGCGGCGCGCTCGCCCTGGCACTGACCGGCGCGAAGTACACCGAAGAGCTGGTCAGGCTCGACCAACCCGACACCCGTGAGAAACTGCTCAAGTATTCGGCCACGGCCAAGGTCCCGTTGCTCAAGACCGAATTTGGCGTGATCGCCGATTCCCTGGCGATTGCCGAATACCTGGCCGAGCAGTTTCCGGATGCCGGTCTCTGGCCCAAGGATTTGGCCGCCCGGGCCCAGGCACGCTCGGCCTGTGCGCAAATGCACAGCGGTTTTTTCGCTATCCGCAGCAACATGCCGTTTGACCTGTTGCGCGATGCGCCATTGTCGCCCGTGCCGGCTGACGTCCAGGCGGAAATCGAGCGGCTGCTGGCGCTGTGGGCCGAATGCCGTGACGCGGCGACCGAAACCGGCCCCTACCTGTTTGGTCGCGTGAGCCTGGCCGATGCGTTTTTTGCCCCTATTGCCGTGCGCTTGCGCACTTATCAGGTGGCCCTGTCGGAGGTCGATGCGGCCTACGTCGAAACCCTTTATCAATGGCCGGCGTTCAAGGCGTGGCAACAGGCTGGCCTGGAGGAAACTGCGCGGTGAAACGAGTTCATGTGGCGGCGGCGGTCATTCGCGATGCCGCCGGCAAAATCCTGATCGCCCGACGGGCCGACACCCAGCACCAGGGCGGCCTGTGGGAATTCCCTGGTGGCAAGGTCGAGGCCGATGAGTCCGTCGAAACCGCCCTGGCCCGTGAACTTCATGAGGAGCTGGGCATTGTCGTCGATGCCGCTCGGCCGTTGATCAAGGTGCGCCACGATTACCCGGACAAACAGGTGTTGCTGGATGTCTGGGAAGTCTCGGCGTTCACCGGCGAGCCCCACGGTGCCGAAGGGCAGCCGTTGGCCTGGGTGACGGCCCGCGACCTGCCGAACCATGAGTTCCCGGCGGCCAATCAGCCAATCGTCGCGGCGGCTCGTTTGCCGGGTGAATACCTGATCACCCCTGAAGGCCTGGAGACGCCGGCCTTGCTGCGCGGCATGCAGAAGGCGATCGCTGGCGGGATCAAGTTGGTCCAGCTACGTGCCCCCAACGGCTACGACCCGCAATACCGCGACCTGGCGGTGGATGCGGCGGGGTTGTGCGCCGGCAAGGCCCAACTGATGCTCAAGGGGCCGTTCGAATGGCTGGGGGACTTTCCCTCCGCAGGTTGGCATATCACCGCAGCGCAATTGCGCAAGCATGCAGCGGCCGGTCGACCGTTCGGCAAGGATCGCTGGCTGGCGGCCTCCTGTCATAACGCCGAGGAATTGGCCTTGGCGCAGCAGATGGACGTGGATTTCGTGACGCTCTCGCCGGTGCAACCGACCCAGACTCACCCTGATGCCCAGCCGTTGGGATGGGCAGAAGCCGCTCGGTTGATCGACGGTTTCAACAAGCCGGTCTATCTGTTGGGTGGGGTAGGGCCTGGCGAACGGCAGAAGGCCTGGGAGGCTGGCGCGCAAGGTGTGGCGGGGATTCGGGCGTTTTGGCCTGAAGCTTGATTCTGTGGTGAATGGGCAGGCCTCATCGCGAGCAGGCTCGCTCCCACAGGGGGAACTCCGCAGAGCCAGTGTGGGAGCGAGCCTGCTCGCGATGGGGCCCTGACAGGCGACTCATTCAGCTCCCAGGCTTGACCGCCGCCTCCCACAACACCTCCGCCACTCCCTGGCGCCGGGCAATCACCCGCGCCGCGACAAACAGCAGGTCCGACAAGCGATTGATATAGGCCAACCCCGGTCCAGCCAATGGCTCCACGGCGTTCAAGTGCTGGCAACGGCGCTCGGCGCTGCGGGCCAGGCTGCGGCAGACGTGGGCCTGGGCTATCAACGTCGAGCCACCGGGCAGGATGAAGTTTTCCAGGGGGCCCAGTTCCTCGTTCCACACATCGATCGCCGCTTCCAGCCGCTCGATTTCCGCCGCGTTCAACGCCTGGTACGCCGGCATCGCCAGTTCGCCACCCAAGTCGAACAGTCGATGCTGGCAAGGCCCCAGCACATCGCTGACCTCCTTCAGGCCCGGGTACCGGGCCGTTTCAGCGGCGAGCCCGGCCAGCAACAACCCCAGCTGACTGTTCAGCGTATCCACTTCACCGATGGCCTCGACCCGTGGGTGGTCCTTTGCCACGCGGCGACCATCGCCCAACCCGGTTTCACCTTTGTCGCCGGTGCGGGTGTAAATCTTCGACAGGCGAAAGCCCATGCTCAGCGCTCCAGTTGTTTGTTTTCCTGCGCCACCATCGAGGTGCCCGCCAGGGGCAGGCGCAAGGTGAAGCAGGTGCCTTGGCCCGGCGCCGACTGCACTTCCATCTGGCCCTTGTGGTTATTGGTGATGATGAAGTACGAGACCGACAACCCAAGGCCCGTGCCCTGGCCGATCTCCTTGGTGGTGAAGAATGGCTCGAAGGTGCGCTTGCGCACGTTCTCGCTCATGCCGATGCCGTTGTCCTCGACCTGGATTTCCGCCCACGGCGGATTCAACCGCGTACGCAGGATGATGCGCCCCGGCTCGCTGTCGTCCTGGCGTTGGTGGATCGCCTGGGCGGCGTTTTTCAGCAGGTTGAGCAGCACCTGTTCTAGCTCGTTGGCGGTGCCGGGCACCGGGCCCAGGTTCGGATCGAACTGACGGATGATCGCCTGGCCCTTGAAGTCGAAGCCGATCGCCAGGTCGAAGTCGTTACCGGCGATTTCCACCGCCTGGTCGATCAGCGCCGGTAGGTCACAGGGCGCCATCTGCCGTGTGCTGCGGCGGCTGAAGCTGAGCATGTGGGTGACGATTTTCGCGGCCCGGGCGCCGGCCTGCTGGATGCCGTCGAGCAACTGCGGGATCTCCCGGCTTTCCAGGTAGCGGTTGACCACCGGCAGTTCGATCCCCAGTTGCTCGGCCTGTTCGAGGTTCTTCGGCAATTCCGGCGACAGGCGCCGGCGGATGTTCTGCACGTTGTGCAGGATGGCGCCCAAAGGGTTGTTGATCTCGTGGGCCATGCCCGCCGCGAGGCCGCCGACCGAGAGCATTTTCTCCGATTGCACCATCATTTCCTCCAGCGACAGGCGTTGGGTAATGTCATCGATGCGGATCACCACGCCCCGTCCGGCGCCGCCCATCAGTGGGTAGAACGTGAGGGCGTAATGCCGGGCTTCGTCGTCCTTGGTCCAGGTGACGCGCTCGATCTTGGCGACCGTATGTTGCTCGACGGTCTGTTTGAGCTGGGGCAAATACGGCTTGAGTGGTTCGAAGGCGAGGAAGATCGGCTGGTTCAGGGCCTCGTCCAGGCGCGTGCCGGAGAGGGCGCTGGCCTCCTGGTTCCATTGGGTGACGTAGAGCTGTTCGTCGAGGGCGATCAGCGCTGACGGCATGGAGTCGATGATGCTGTTGAGGTAATTCTGAAAGCCCGTGAGTTTTTTCTCGATCTTGCTGCGCACCTGGACTTCCAGTTCCAGCTTGCGATTGGTATGGCGGGTTTCTTCCGCCAGGCCCTGGGCCTGGTCGTAGGCGGCCTGGGAGTCGTCTCGCGCGCGCTTGAGTTGCTGCTCGCGGGCTTCGATCCGCGACAACATGGTGTTGAACGCCTCGGCCAGGCTACCGATCTCATCGTGATTGCCGCGTGCGGCGCGCAGGGAATAGTTCTCCTCGCGAGTGACCTGGCGCGAGAGTTCTTCGAGTTGATGAATCGGCTGGGTGATCAGGCGTTTGATCTGCTGGGCAATGATCAGCCACAGCAATACGCTGAAAATCAGGATGCCGAGGCTGGCGGTCAGGGTGCCGGTGTAGAACGCGGTTGGCAGTTCGCTGCTGGCCACCAGTAACAGATGGCCCGGCAGCGTGCCGGGACGGGGCAGGGTGATGACCTGGTTGCTGCGAAATTCGTTCGCCTGCCAGGCTTGTATATTGCGGTAATGCTCCGGCAGCTTGAGCTTTTCGCCTTGTTGCAGTTGGGCCAGGCGTTCACCTTGGCCGTCGTACAGCGCCGCCGCCCGGAGCGGTGCGTAGCTGTTGAGCTCATCGAGCAGGCGCTGGGCACTTTGCGGCGATTGCAGGGCGTCGGAGATCAGGCTCGGGTTGGCCACCAGCCGGCCAATGGTCTGCAGGGCCTGGGGCGCCATGCTTTCCTGGGAAATGTAGTAGGCGGCGCTGATAAAGGTCAGGTTGGCCACCAACAGGACAGTGGTCAACAACACCAACAGAGCGGCCAGCAGTTTCTGGCCGACCGGGAGGTTTTCAAGGCGCTGGCGCAATGGCATCAGACTCGTCGCTTAGAAGGAACACGAGGGCCAGCGTAGCCGCTGCTCAGTCGCTGGGCAATCCGAGGTTGTGCAAGTGGACAATCAGTCGCTGGCGCAGTTGTTCCAGGTGCGGCACGGTCAGCTCGTGGCGTTGGGCGACCTTGCAGGCGTAACCGAGCAGGTAGCTGATTTCGGTGCGACGCCGATTGCTGACGTCCTGGTACATCGATGAGTAGTTGGCGGCGGTGGCCTGGATCACCCGTTCGACTTCCGACTGCAAGTCTTCGGCCGCCGCGGGCTGGCCGCAACGTTCGAGCAGGTCCGTGAGTTCCGCGCACAGGGTCGCCACTTCGCAGCGGTGTTCCTGCAAGCCGCCGTTCTTGCAGTGGTGCAGCACGGTCAGCGGATTGATTGCACAGTTGAGCGCCAGTTTGCGCCAGAGTCGGGTGAGGATGTCGGCATTCCATGCGTGGGGAATGCCGGCGGCGGCCAGGTCGTCCAGCCAGAACGGTGCCACTGGATGAGCAGGGTCGCCGAGCCAGGTGTAGCCGTGGCCTGCGAAGACCACGCGCCAGTCACCGTCGCGGAACGCGCCTTCGGTGCTGGAGGCGCTGATGCAACGGGCCTGGGGCACACAATTGGCCACTGCGTCCTGGCTGCCGAGGCCATTCTGCAACAGGATCAGTTCCGATTCGTCGCCCAGGCGATGGGCCACTGAGCTCACGGCCGCTTCCGCATCGTAGGCCTTGCAGGCCAACAGCAGCCGTTTGATCGGCTCCGGGCTGTCCGCCGTTTCACCCGGTATCGGGTAACACTGCGCCTCTCCCTGTTCCACCAGCGTCAGGCCTCCGGCGCTTCGGTACGCCTGCAAGCGGGCGTCATTGCGCAGCACCAGCCGTACCGGCAATCCGGCCCGGGCCAGGCGCGTGGCCCACAATGTGCCGAGACTGCCGGCGCCCAGGACATGCCAGGTGGTGGACATCAGTTTTTTACTCGGATTGGCGCAGGCATCTGAGGGCTCGCAGTGTCGGCAGGAAAAGAGCCGTTATAATGAGCCCGATTTTAACCACAAGCCAAGCGCGCGCCGTTGTCACTGGCGCGCCTTTTTATTTGGAGAACACTACATGCCGTCATTCGACGTGGTATCCGAACTGGACAAACACGAAGTCACCAACGCGGTTGAAAACGCCGTCAAGGAACTCGACCGTCGTTATGACCTCAAGGGTAAGGGCAGTTTCGAGTTCAAGGAAAAGGACCTGACCGTGAACCTGACCGCCGAGGCCGAGTTCCAGCTGGAGGCGATGATCGAAATCCTCAAACTGGCGCTGGTCAAGCGCAAGATCGACGTGCAGTGCCTTGAGGTCAAGGACGCCTACGCCTCGGGCAAGCTGATGAAGCAGGAAGCCGTACTCAAGGAAGGCATCGACAAGGAGCTGGCGAAGAAAATCGTCGCTCACATCAAAGATGCCAAGCTCAAGGTGCAAGCCGCCATCCAGGGCGAGCAGGTGCGCGTTACGGGCAAGAAGCGTGATGACTTGCAGGAAGCCATCGCGGCACTGCGCGGCAAGGAATTCGGCATGCCACTGCAGTTCAATAACTTCCGCGATTGACCCACATTTGTTGTGTATAGGCGTGGCGAGGGGATTTATCCCCGCTGGGCTGCGTAGCAGCCCCAGAACAGTCACCTCAATTTGCCTGATCCAACGAGTTGTCTGGTTTCAGGGCTGCTTCGCAGCCCGGCGGGGATAAATCCCCTCGCCACAATGTGTTTCGATTGTTCTTTTTCGCGGTAACAGGAATAAGGAGAGGTAGATGGACTTGAACGCTGAAGTGGATAACCTGGTCAAGGCTTCCCAGACCTGGATCCCCATGATCATGGAATATGGCAGCCGTGTGCTGCTGGCGGTCATCACCCTGGCCATCGGCTGGTGGTTGATCAACAAGGTGACGCAGAAACTGGGTGCGTTGCTGGCTTTGCGTAACGCCGACCTGGCACTGCAAGGGTTTATCAGTACCCTGGCCAACATCATCCTGAAGATATTGCTGATCGTCAGTGTCGCCTCGATGATCGGTGTGGAAACCACTTCGTTCGTCGCGGCCATTGGTGCGGCCGGCCTGGCGATTGGCCTGGCCTTGCAAGGCAGCCTGGCGAACTTCGCCGGCGGCGTGCTGATCCTGCTGTTCCGCCCGTTCCGTATCGGTGACTGGATCGAAGCCCAGGGTGTGGCCGGTACGGTCGACAGCATCCAGATCTTCCATACGGTATTGCGTACCGGTGACAACAAGACCGTCATTGTGCCGAACGGCAATCTGTCGAACGGCATCATCACCAACACCAATCGCCAGCCGACCCGCAAGGTCGTGTTCGATGTAGGCGTGGATTACCAGGCCGACTTGCAAAAGGCCCGGGAGGTGTTGCTGGAATTGGCCAAGGATGAGCGCGTGCTGACTGATCCGGCACCTGAAGCGGTGATTTCCACCTTGGGTGACAGTTCCATCACGGTGTCGCTGCGCATTTGGGTCAAGACCGCGGACTACTGGAACGTAATGTTCATGCTCAATGAACAGGCGCGAGATCGTTTGAAGGATGCGGGGATTGATATTCCGTTTCCACAACGAGTGATTCGGGTAGTTCAGGAATCGACCTCGGCGTAATGTTCGAAGGGTTGTTGTTTGACCTTTAGGTCAGGCCTTGCGTAAAAAGTTGATCCAATAAAAAAGGCCCATCCGAAGATGGGCCTTTTTTTGATTACCGCAAACTGACTTTCGGCAATTACAGAACCGAAATCGGGTAGTCGACGATCAGGCGGAACTCTTTGACGTCGCCTTCACCTTCGTCAGCGTTAGCGTAGTGCCAGGCTTGACGAACACGGAAGGAAAGATCTTTGGCCGGGCCAGACTGAACAACGTACTTGGCTTCGAAGTTGGTTTCGTTGTGCTTGCCATCGGAACCGTACAGAGGGTTGCCCAGGCTATCACGATACGCGCTGTTGGCAGACAGGTTGGTGCCGTCGATGTCCCAACCTTTTACGTAACGGGTCATGAAGCTCAGACCTGGAACGCCGTACTCAGCCATTTTCAGGTCGTAACGGATCTGGGCAGATTTCTCGCCTGGGCCGTTGAAGTCAGAGTACTGGATGGAGTTGGCGAGGAAGATCGAGTCGCCGCCGCGGTTGTTAGTACCCACACCGATGTAGTCGAACGGAGTGTCGCCGTTGATTTTCTGGAAGGCAACGGTGATGGTGTGTGCCTTCAAGAACGAGAAAGCAGCTGCCAGAGAGTACGCGGTGTTGCTGATGTCGCCGGCCTTGGAGCTACCGGTGTCAGTAGTGCGGTAGATGTTACCGTCCAGGTTCAGCGACTGATCGCCACCCATTGGGATGGTGTAGTTCAGGTTGCCGTAGTACTGGTTCCAGATGTCTTCCAGCTGGGCGCCGTAGATCGATGCGCTCAGGTTGTCGCTGAAGGCATATTTGCCGCCAGCGTAGTCGATAGTGTTGGCTTCTACGCCAGCATAGGTTGCGAACAGGCCGCCATTACGGGCGTTGCGATCCTGGCTGGTACCCGAGTAGAAGTGACCGGCTTCGAGGTCCAGGTCTTTGACTTCGCTGCTCTGCAGTTGGAAACCGCTGGCAGTTTGAGGCAGGACGCGGGAGCCACCTACAGCGAACACTGGAGCAGTGCTTGGCTGTTGGTCGCCGATTTTCAGCTCGGTTTTAGAGACGCGGAACTTGATGGCTGCGCCAGCTTTGCCTTGGCTGTCGTTGACGTCGCCATCGGCATCGCGGCTCATGTTACCAGTGCCGCCAGTGCCGTCGCCGCCGTCCAGCTTGAGTGCCAGGTAGCCGAACGCATCGACGCCGACGCCTACAGTACCTTGGGTGTAACCGGAGTTGAAGTTACCCCAGATGCCTTGGGTCCAGTCTTTCTGGTCAGTAGCACCGTCTTTCCGGTCACGGTTGAAGTAGTAGTTGCGCAGCAACAGTTTAGCGCTGGCGTCTTCAACAAAACCTTTGGCTTCAGCCTGGTCACTTACGAAAGGTGCGGCCGAGGCCATTTGAGTACTGGCTGCTGCTGCAACGGCCAGTGCGATCATGCTCCACTTCATCACGCGCATCGTGATTTGCTCCTTTGGTTTTAGAAGAGTACTGCCGTCCCACCTGTTTTATTATCTGGGCGGCTCTTTCTTTTTGTGTCGGCGCAAACTTATATCACGCCGACCCTATTGGCGATACTTGCCCATGTAACCTTTCAGCTTCTTTACGACCATGTCGCCAATGGCTCGATCCATGTCGCATTTCAGCTGATCCGACGCAACCGTATTCACAACTTTAATGTTGTTTTTCTTTTCCGGCATCGGTGTAAAGAGTCCGTCATTACCGCGCTTGAAGCTCCTGAGGGCAGCCTTGCCACTTTAATTTGTATGTCTGGAAGGTCTCGCTTCCGGCGAGGCCTTTCAGGCGATATGGGGATGAATGCAACAAGCATGCTCAAACCCGAATTTCGTTTACATTTTTTTCACATTTTACCGCTTGTCGTGGTGAAACCTCATGAAACCGGGCTCCAAAGGCCTTGTTTTAAATAGGGTTGACTGCCGTGCGGCTCTCGTGTTTGGCATCGACAAACGCCGCGAGACAACCCAAAACGTTACCGGTTCACCCTACCCAGTGAGTAAATCACGGATACTTTGTGCACTGAGCGTAGACGCACTGTGCTGTTTTGGTGCAAAAATTTTTCAAGCTGTACGAAAATCATACAGAGTCGCTGCTTTGTCTCAGCCCTGGCACGGTCCTGTCAGGATCGGGTCTCACCGCTTGCGCTGTGTTGGTGCGCCCGCTTGCACAGGTTGATGCCAGTGTGTTGAAAAAAATCATTCGAAGGACGCCATCGGGACGCTACGCAGTGATCGATCCGATGTTCGGGGTTATGCTGTTAGCCTGTGTCCGATGCAGGCCTGCGGGTCGTTGCGCCGGGCAGAATCAATAACGAGGAGTACGCGCGGTGTTTGCCTTAGATCCACGACTGCAACAAGACACATTGCCCATCGGCGATTTCCCGTTGTGCCGGTTGCTCTTGTCCAATGACTCCAACTACCCGTGGTTCATCCTCGTACCGCGGCGAGAAAATATCAGTGAATTGTTTCAATTGGATGACGCCGATCAATTGCAGTTGTGGAAAGAAACCACGGCATTGGCCGAAACCCTCAAGGATTCGTTCGATGCCGACAAGATGAACGTTGCAACCTTGGGTAACGTTGTCAGTCAATTGCATATGCATGTCATCGTGCGCAAGCGTGATGATGCCGCCTGGCCTGCGCCGGTCTGGGGCAAGCACCCGGCCCAGCCTTATAATGAAGAGCAGGTGATTGCCATTCGTGAGCGCTTGCGCGTGGCCCTGGCCGATGATTTCAAGTTTCTGGAGGGCTGAACCATGAACCTCGAAGAACGAGTAACCGATCTGGAAAGCCGCCTGGCCTTTCAGGATGACACCATCCAGGCGTTGAATGACGTGCTGGTGGAGCAACAGCGAATTGTCGAGCGTTTGCAGCTGCAAATGGCGGCGTTGCTCAAGCGTCAGGAAGAAATGGCCGGGCAGTTCGAGTCTTTCGAAGAAGAGGCGCCGCCCCCTCATTACTGACCTGGCCGATTGGCAGGCAATAAAAAACCGCGAGCAGCCAGGCTGCATCGCGGTTTTTTTACGCTTGGATCAGCGGCGCGGCAGCGCGGCGATCACATCTTCGGCCTGCAGGCCCTTGTCACGGTTCATGACGGAGAACTCCACGCGCTGGCCTTCCACCAGGACGCGATGGCCTTCGCCACGAATGGCCCGGAAATGCACGAAAATGTCATCGCCGGAGTCGCGGGAGATGAAGCCGAACCCTTTGGAGGTGTTGAACCACTTCACCGTACCGGTATCGCGGTTGGACATGTCGTAGTTCTGCGCTGCGGCGGCCGGCGAGGACTTCTTGTAGAAGCTGACGGCCAGGTGCAGTGCCACGGCGAGCAGTGCTGCGCCCAGGCTGAACAGAATGGCCGGTTGACCGCCGATTTCCGGCATAGGCGCCAGCAGGGCCAGGGTTTGCAGGGCAACGGCCAGCACCAGCAGGGCGCTGACCAGGTTTTGCAGTTGATGACGTGGACCTTTGTTCCAGTAAGGGATAACCGGTGCGAGGGTCAGGTTGAGCAGGCCGAAGAAGGCCAGGTACAGTGCGTCGGGGTGTTGCAGGTAAGGTGTGGCTTCGGAACCCAGGCTAGGGATGAAGGACAGCAGCAGGGCAGCTGCGCCCATTAGCAAGTGGACGATTTTCAACATTTTGATTGGCTCACGGTTAAGACAGATCACAAGGAAGAGCTGGTCGGGGGCGGTTCGCTTCGAAACAATGAGAGGCGTTGGACACGTACCCGAATCAGCCTATGCGCTACGCCCGGGAAAATAAGCGTAGCGACACACTGCCTATTTAACAGCAAAGCCCCGGCCTTCTCAAACTCGTTACGGGCGCGTACCGCGCTGTTCGTCGGCCAGGAAAGACCGCAGGTGCTTGAAGGTGTCAGGCAAACGGCGTTGAATTCCCCGGGGGGGCGGAACCGCCCGCTGTCCCTGCTTGTCGGTTCAGGAGGGCTGGCGATCTGTCGCAGGCCGTAGGCGGCCAAAACCACTAGAGTTTGGGGCGTTGTCGAATTCATCACCGTCAGGAGATCAACCAACATGGCAATTGATATCGGTATCAGTGAAGAAGACCGCAAATCCATCGTCGACGGGCTTTCGCGCCTGCTGTCGGACACCTATGTGCTGTATCTCAAGACCCACAATTTCCACTGGAACGTCACGGGGCCGATGTTTCGGACGCTGCACCTGATGTTCGAGGAGCAATACAACGAGCTGGCCCTGGCGGTGGACCTGATCGCCGAGCGAATCCGCGCCCTGGGCTTTCCGGCCCCGGGTGCCTACTCGGTGTACGCGCGCTTGTCTTCCATCAAGGAAGAGGAAGGCGTGCCTGGCGCCGAAGACATGATCCGGCAACTGGTCGAGGGCCAGGAAGCGGTGACGCGTACGGCCCGTGGCATCTTTCCTTTATTGGACAAGGTCAGTGATGAGCCCACCGCCGACCTGCTGACCCAGCGCATGCAGGTTCACGAAAAGACCGCGTGGATGTTGCGCGCGCTGCTGGAGGGCTAATAAACCCCAGGCAGGTGATGACGCGGTGTGGGCAGTATTCCCTGCCCGTGGCGTGTAGGACGGCGTAATTCGTCGCCTGCCTGCTGTTGGCTTGTCCTACGTCCATGGTCATAAAGTCGTCTGGAACTGGCCATGCCGTTGAGCTTCCATAGAGCCACAGATGGGTTGTCCCAACTGAAAGGCTCGTATGGCAAAGGAGTGTCAACGGTATGATTCAAGGAAAAGAACCGGGGGAGGGTGTGCATGGACGATTTCAGTCCATCAGCGTCGATCCATTCGTCAGGGGATTCGATATGCAGTTGGCCCGTCCCCTGGCCCGATCCATTCGTCTGAACGGGTTCGCCACCTGTCTGCGGCTGGAGCAGGTCTATTGGGATATCCTCGGCGACATGGCCCAGCTCAACAGCTGTTCCATCAGTGCGTTGCTGTCCCATGTGGACAGGGAGGTGCACCTGCGCCATGGCGGCGTGCGCAATTTCAGCGCGCTGGTGCGTGTGGTTTGCGTGGTACACAGTTTGAAGGACACCGCGTTGGAGGTCGCGGGCAATCATTGACGGGGTACCTGCCCGGTTGATGGCTGGGCCGGACCGCAAACGGCCTGTGCGCTTACGGCTGCACAGGCCGCATTTAATGGATATAATCCCGCTCTTTGCCGCAAAGCCCAGCCTTTGCGCGAGTAACCTGATCGCCGAGACAACCCCATGCCGATGTACGACTATCAATGTGCTTCCTGTGGTCATCAGATGGAAGCCATTCAAAAGATCAGCGCGGCACCGCTGGTCGACTGCCCTGCCTGCCAGGCGCCGGAACTGAAAAAGATGCTGTCCATGCCTGGTTTCCGCCTCGGTGGCACGGGCTGGTACGAAACCGACTTCAAGACCGGCGCCAAGAAAAACCTGGCCGGTGGCGACAAAGCTGATTGAGTTGAACACGCGCGAGTTCTTGCACGGGCAGGGCCTCCAACCGAATTTCGAATTACGAGAAGTGAAACCACTACCATGATGCGCAGCCATTATTGCGGCCAACTGAACGAAAGCCTGGAAGGTCAGGAAGTTACTCTTTGCGGATGGGTCCATCGTCGCCGTGACCATGGCGGGGTGATTTTCCTCGATATCCGTGATCGTGAAGGCCTGGCCCAGGTGGTGTTCGATCCGGATCGCGCTGAAACCTTCGCCGTCGCCGACCGCGTGCGCAGCGAATACGTGGTCAAGATCACCGGCAAGGTGCGCCTGCGCCCGGCCGGCGCCAGCAACGCCAACATGGCGTCTGGCATGATCGAAGTGCTGGGCTACGAGCTGGAAGTACTCAACGAAGCGGAAACCCCGCCGTTCCCACTCAACGAATACTCCGATGTAGGCGAAGAAACCCGCCTGCGCTACCGCTTCATCGACCTGCGTCGCCCGGAAATGGCCGAGAAGCTGCGTCTGCGTTCGCGCATGACCACCAGCATCCGCCGCTACCTGGACGAGAACGGCTTCCTCGACGTCGAGACGCCGATCCTGACCCGCGCCACGCCGGAAGGCGCCCGCGACTACCTGGTGCCGAGCCGTACCCACCCCGGCAGCTTCTTTGCCTTGCCGCAATCGCCACAGCTGTTCAAGCAACTGCTGATGGTGGCCGGGTTCGATCGCTACTACCAGATCGCCAAGTGCTTCCGCGACGAGGACCTGCGTGCCGACCGTCAGCCTGAGTTCACTCAGATCGACATCGAGACCAGCTTCCTCGACGAAAAAGACATCATGGGCCTGACCGAAGGCATGATCCGCAACCTGTTCAAGGAAGTGCTGGGCCTGGAATTCGGCGAGTTCCCGCACATGACCTTCGAAGAGGCCATGCGCCGCTACGGTTCCGACAAGCCGGACCTGCGTAACCCGCTGGAACTGGTGGACGTGGCCGATCAGCTCAAGGACGTCGAGTTCAAGGTGTTCAGCGGCCCGGCCAACGACCCGAAATGCCGTATCGCGGCCCTGCGTGTTCCAGGCGGCGCCAGCATGCCGCGCAAGCAGATCGACGACTACACCAAGTTCGTCGGCATCTACGGTGCCAAGGGCCTGGCGTACATCAAGGTCAACGAGCGCGCCGCCGGTGTGGATGGCCTGCAATCGCCAATCGTGAAGAACATCCCTGAAGCCAACCTCAATGTGATCCTCGATCGTGTGGGTGCGGTTGACGGTGACATCGTGTTCTTCGGTGCCGACAAGGCCAAGATCGTCAGCGAAGCCCTGGGCGCGCTGCGTATCAAGCTGGGTCACGACCTGAAGCTGCTGACCTGCGAGTGGGCGCCGATGTGGGTCGTCGACTTCCCGATGTTCGAAGAAAACGACGACGGCAGCTTCTCCGCGCTGCACCACCCGTTCACCGCGCCGAAGTGCTCGCCGCAAGAGTTGGAGGCCAACCCGGCTACCGCTCTGTCGCGCGCCTACGACATGGTCCTGAACGGCACCGAGCTGGGTGGCGGTTCGATCCGCATCCATCGCAAGGAAATGCAGCAGGCAGTGTTCCGCCTGCTGGGCATCAGCGAAGCGGAACAGGAAGAAAAGTTCGGCTTCCTGCTCGATGCCCTGAAGTACGGTGCGCCGCCCCACGGTGGCCTGGCCTTCGGCCTGGACCGCCTGGTGATGCTGATGACCGGCGCCCAGTCGATCCGTGAAGTGATCGCATTCCCGAAAACCCAGAGCGCGGCCGATGTCATGACCCAGGCGCCGGGTGTAGTGGATGCCAAGGCGCTGCGCGAGTTGCACATCCGTCTGCGTGAACAGCCAAAGGCTGAGTAAGGCTGGCACCTGAGAGGGCGCATCTTCGGATGCGCCTTTTCATTGGGGTCGATATTTCTGATTGTCGGCCACTGCGTACGCGCAGGGGCGGGCAATGTTCCAAAGAGAAACCGGAGCGAGTTATGGCAGGTCATTCCAAGTGGGCGAATATCAAGCACCGCAAAGAACGTCAGGATGCCAAGAGAGGCAAGATCTTCACCAAGTGGATCCGTGAGCTGACGGTCGCGGCCCGCCAGGGTGGCGGCGATCCGGGTTCCAACCCGCGCTTGCGCCTGGCCCTGGACAAGGCGCTGGGTGCGAACATGAGCCGCGACATCATCGACCGGGCCATCGCCCGTGGCGCCGGTGCGACCGAGGCCGACAACGTTGAAGAGCTGACCTACGAAGGTTATGGCCCGGGCGGCGTGGCGGTGATGGTCGAATGCATGACCGACAATCGCAACCGTACTGCGGCCGCTGTGCGTCACGCCTTCAGCAAATGCGGCGGCAACCTGGGTACCGATGGCTCGGTGGCCTATCTGTTCGAGCGCAAGGGGCAGATCAGCTTTGCGCCGGGCCTCGACGAAGATGCCCTGACGGAGGCGGCCCTGGAGGCCGACGCCGATGATGTGGTCAGCCATGAAGACGGTTCGTTCGACGTGTTCACTTCGTTCGCCAGCTTCTACGCCGTGCGTAATGCCCTGGAAGCGGCTGGGTTCAAGCCGGCCGACGCGGAAATCGTCATGCAACCGACCACCAGCGCCGAGCTGGACCTGGAAGGTGCCGAGAAGGTGCTCAAGCTGATCGATATGCTTGAAGACCTGGACGATGTGCAGAACGTTTATTCCAACGCCGATATTCCGGAGTCGGTGGCTGAACAGCTCGGCTGATAGCGTTGGTACAACGATCTTGTTCAGTTGTGCGTAGGTGCTTTATGTGGGAGCGAGCCTGCTCGCGATAGCGTTGGTCCAGTTTGCAAAAATGTTGCAGTGATACCGCCATCGCGAGCAGGCTCGCTCCCACAGATTCAAACAATTCATCTTCAAACCGCAGGCGCTATGACTTTAATCCTTGGCATCGACCCCGGTTCGCGCATCACCGGCTACGGCGTGGTTCGCGACACCGGGCGCGGCTGCGTGTATGTGGCGTCTGGCTGCATCCGCACCGGTGCGGGTGAGCTGCACGAGCGCCTGCAGATTGTTTATCGCGGCGTGCGTGAGGTTATCCAGACCTACGGCCCAGTCACCATGGGCATCGAAAAGGTCTTCATGGCGCGCAACGCCGACTCGGCCTTGAAGCTGGGACAGGCCCGGGGCGCGGCAATCGTGGCCGGTGCCGAGGAGGCCCTGGAGATTGCCGAATACACCGCGACCCAGGTCAAGCAGGCGGTCGTTGGAACAGGGGCGGCGAACAAGGAACAGGTGCAAATGATGGTCATGCATCTGCTGAAGCTGGTCAGCAAGCCGCAGATCGATGCCTCCGACGCCCTGGCCATCGCCATTTGCCATGCCCATACCCGTTCCAGTCTGTTGCCTCACGGCCTGGGAGCCGCACGCAGTCGTGGCGGGCGCCTGCGTCTCTGATAGCATCAGCGCTTCATTCATGAACCCGAGTAAGTTGTGCCTGTGTCGTCGGCCTTTATGCTCGTGTTGATATTCGCCAGCCTGCGGGCTGGCCAGCACCCAAGGATCTGAAACGTGATTGGACGCTTGCGCGGCACCCTGGCTGAAAAACAGCCGCCGCATCTGATTCTGGATGTAAACGGCCTGGGCTATGAGCTGGAAGTGCCCATGACCACGCTGTATCGCTTGCCGTCGGTCGGCGAGCCACTGACCCTGCACACCCATTTGGTCGTGCGCGAGGATGCGCAGTTACTCTATGGCTTCGTCGGCAAGCGCGAGCGGGATTTCTTCCGCGAGCTGATCCGTCTCAACGGCGTCGGCCCGAAACTGGCCCTGGCCTTGATGTCGAGTCTGGAAGTCGACGAACTGGTGCGCTGCGTGCAGTCCCAGGACACCTCGGCCCTGACCAAGGTGCCGGGTGTGGGCAAGAAAACCGCCGAGCGCCTGCTGGTTGAACTCAAGGATCGCTTCAAGGCCTGGGAGGCCGTGCCGGCGATGTTCGCCCTGGTGCCGAACCAGCCCGACGCGCCTATGCCTGCGGTCAGCGCCGAAAACGATGCGGTCACCGCACTGATCTCCCTGGGTTACAAGCCGCAGGAAGCCAGCAAGGCGATTTCCGCCATCAAGGAAAAAGGCCTGAGTACGGAAGACATGATTCGTCGTGCCCTGAAGGGAATGATTTAAGTGATTGAAGCTGACCGTCTGATCGCCGCCACGGGCGCCCCCCGTGACCGCGAGGAAATCCAGGACCGCGCGATTCGTCCTGTCAGCCTGGCCGATTACATCGGTCAACCGACTGTGCGCGAACAGATGGAGCTGTTCATCCAGGCGGCCCGGGGGCGCAGCGAGTCCCTGGACCACACCTTGATCTTCGGCCCGCCGGGCCTGGGCAAGACCACCCTGGCCAACATCATTGCCCAGGAAATGGGGGTGTCGATCAAGAGCACGTCCGGCCCGGTCCTTGAACGGCCGGGTGACCTGGCGGCGCTGCTGACCAATCTCGAACCCCATGACGTGCTGTTCATCGACGAAATCCATCGGCTGTCGCCCATCGTCGAGGAAGTGCTGTACCCGGCCATGGAAGACTTCCAGCTCGACATCATGATCGGCGAGGGGCCGGCCGCGCGCTCCATCAAGCTCGACCTGCCGCCTTTTACCCTGGTGGGTGCCACCACCCGTGCCGGCATGCTGACCAATCCGCTGCGCGACCGTTTCGGTATCGTCCAGCGCCTGGAGTTCTACAGCAACGCCGACCTGGCGACGATTGTCAGCCGCTCGGCGGGTATCCTCGGGCTGCCGCTGGACCCGGACGGTGCCTATGAAATCGCCCGGCGTGCCCGGGGAACGCCGCGGATCGCCAACCGGCTGTTGCGTCGGGTCCGGGATTTTGCCGAAGTCCGGGCCAAGGGCCACATCACCAAGCCGATTGCCGACCTGGCGCTGAACCTGCTGGACATCGACGAGCGTGGCTTCGATCACCAGGACCGGCGCCTGCTGCTGACCATGATCGAGAAGTTCGACGGTGGCCCGGTAGGCGTGGACAGCCTGGCGGCGGCCATCAGCGAAGAGCGCCACACCATTGAAGATGTGCTGGAGCCGTACCTGATCCAGCAGGGCTACATCATGCGTACCCCTCGTGGGCGCGTGGTGACCCGTCATGCTTATCTGCATTTTGGCTTAAACATCCCGACACGAATGGGTGAGATGCCGGTGGTAGACGAATTCCTCGATGCCGTGGACGATTGAACGAGCTCTGTACGCCGACTTTTTTCCGGTTCGTGCTGTCCCAGACGACGCCTGGAGCGTCAATGCGTTCGAGAATGAAAAAACAGTTGCCTGGCCGATTGGCAACCTGAGGAGTAAGCACTAGAGTATGCGCGCGCAAAACGGGCTGGAGTCGTTCGCACATCGCTGTCGCGTTTATTACGAGGACACCGATGCTGGCGGCATCGTCTACTACGTCAATTACCTCAAGTTTATGGAACGGGCTCGAACCGAACGGCTGCGGGAACTGGGTTTCGCCCAATCCGCGCTGGCAGGGGAGGACCTGTTATTCGTCGTGCATTCCAGCGAAGCGCGCTACCACGCGCCGGCGCGACTGGACGACGAACTGGTGGTAAGTGCCGATGTCATCGAATTGAACCGTGTCAGCCTGCGCTTCAAGCAGCAGGTCAGGCGGGCTACGGATAACGTGCTGCTCTGTGAAGGGCAGTTTTTGGTGGCCTGTGTGCGCACCCATAGTTTGAAACCCCGGGCCATTCCCGAAGCTCTACGTGCGGCCTTTGCCGGCGTGAGCGGCGCGGGTACACACTCAGAGCAGGAGATAAAGCGTGGAAGCTAACGTCGTCGACCATTCCTCCATGTGGAGCCTGGTCAGCAATGCCAGCGTCGTGGTGCAACTGGTAATGCTGACCCTGGTAGCCGCATCGGTAACCTCATGGATCATGATCTTTCAGCGCAGCAACATGCTGCGCGCCGGTCGCCGTGCCCTGGAGAGCTTCGAAGAGCGCTTCTGGTCCGGTATCGACCTGTCCAAGCTCTATCGCCAGGCCGGCAGCAACCCGGACCCGGATTCAGGCGTCGAGCAGATCTTCCGTGCCGGCTTCAAGGAGTTCTCCCGCTTGCGCCAGCAGCCGGGCGTCGATCCTGAAGCGGTGATGGAAGGCGTGGCCCGTGCCATGCGCGTGGCCATTTCCCGCGAAGAAGAAAAGCTCGAGCAGGGCCTGTCGTTCCTCGCCACCGTCGGTTCGGTCAGCCCGTACATCGGTCTGTTCGGTACCGTGTGGGGGATCATGAACTCCTTCCGTGGCCTGGCTTCCGCCCAGCAAGCGACCCTGGCCACCGTGGCCCCGGGCATCGCCGAGGCACTGATCGCCACCGCCATCGGCCTGTTCGCGGCCATCCCGGCCGTTATCGCCTACAACCGCTTCGCTGCCCGCAGCGAAATGCTGACCGGCCGTTACTACACCTTCGCCGATGAATTCCAGGCGATCCTGCACCGCAAAGTGCACACCAGCGAAGAATAAGCAGGTATTTCCCAATGGCTTTAATCGCTCGAGCCCGAAAAAAGCGCAAGCCGGTTGCCGAGATGAACGTGGTGCCCTACATCGACGTGATGTTGGTGCTGCTGGTCATCTTCATGGTGACCGCGCCGATGCTCAATCAGGGCGTGAAGGTCGATCTGCCCAAGGTTTCCAGCGAAGCCTTGCCGCAGGACAACAACACCCAGGTACTGACCATTTCGATCAAGGCTGACAAGACCTACTACTGGAACCTTGGCAGCGAAGTCGATACCGAGAAGCAGCAGGACCGCGCCATGACCTTGCCGCAGATGACTGATGCGGTGACCAAGATCATTCGTGTCGGCAACGATGCCGGCAAGCGCACCCAGGTTTTCATTCGCGGCGACAAGACCGTCGACTACGGTGCGGTGATGGGCGCCATGGGCGGTTTGCAGAAAGCCGGGGTCGGTAACGTTGGCTTGATCACTGAGGCGCCCTGATGCAGCAACAGCGAGAGCCGTCCGCCTCGGAAAGCTACTTCTGGCCCAGTGTCCTGGCAATCGGCCTGCATGTGCTGGTGTTCGGCATGCTGTTCGTCAGTTTTGCCATGACTCCGGAGCTGCCGCCGGCCAAGCCGATCGTGCAGGCGACGTTGTACCAGCTCAAATCGAAAAGCCAGGCTACGACCCAGACGAACCAGAAGCTTGCGGGTGAGGCGAAGAAGTCCGCCGCGCGCCAGACTGAAGTCGAGCAGATGGAACAGAAGAAGGTCGAGCAGGAAGCGATAAAGGCAGCGGAACAAAAGAAAGAGGAAGCGGCTCAAAAGGCCGAGGAAGCCAAGAAGGCCGATGAGGCGAAGAAAGCGGAAGAGGCGAAAAAGGCTGACGAAGCCAAGAAAGCCGATGACGCCAAGAAAGCCGCCGAGGCGAAAAAGGCAGAAGAGAAACAATTGGCTGATATAGCCAAGAAGAAAGCCGAAGAAGAAGCCAAGAAAGCCGCTGAAGAAGAGGCCAAGAAAGCGGCCGCTGAAGAAGCGAAGAAAAAGATCGTCGAGGACGCGAAGAAAAAAGCGGCCGAAGACGCCAAGAAGAAAGCTGAAGCCGAAGAGGCGAAAAAGAAAGTCGCCGAAGACGCGAAGAAGAAAGCCGCCGCCGACGCCGCCAAGAAAAAGGCCCAGGACGCAGCGCGTAAATCCGCCGAAGACAAAAAGGCTCAGGCCTTGGCAGATTTGCTTTCCGACACGCCGGAGCGCCAGCAGGCATTGGCTGACGAGCAGGGCGATGAAGTCGCCGGCAGTTTCGATGATTTGATTCGCGCACGAGCGGCAGAAGGCTGGGCTCGTCCACCTTCGGCGCGCAAAGGCATGACGGTAGTATTGCAAATCGGCATGTTGCCCGACGGTACGGTTACCTCGGTCAGCGTCGCCAAGTCCAGTGGTGACGGTCCGTTCGACGCTTCGGCGGTCGCAGCGGTCAAGAACATTGGGCGATTGACGGAAATGCAAGGAATGAAACCGAGCGACTTCGCTCCCTATCGTTCATTCAAGATGACATTCACACCTGAGGATCTAGCCTTGTGAGAAACCTTCTTCGAGGAATGCTTGTCGTTATCTGCTGCCTGGCAGGGATAGCGGTAGCAGAGGAAAAGAACATCCTGGTCACCAGCGGCAGCGACCGGGCGACCCCGATCGCCGTCGTACCGTTCGGCTGGCAGGGCGGTAGCGTCCTGCCGGACGACATGGCGGAGATCATCGGCAACGACCTGCGCAACTCGGGTTACTACGCGCCGATCCCCAAACAGAACATGATCAGCCTGCCGACCCAGGCCAGCGAAGTCATCTACCGTGACTGGAAGGCCCTGGGCGCCCAGTACATCATGGTCGGCAGCATCGTTCCGGCCGGCGGTCGCCTGCAGGTGCAGTACGCCCTGTTCAACGTCGCCACCGAGCAGCAAGTGCTGACCGGCAGCGTGTCGGGCAGCGTCGATCAGTTGCGCGACATGGCGCACTACATCTCCGACCAGTCGTTCGAGAAACTCACCGGCATCAAGGGCGCATTCTCTACCCGCATGCTCTACGTGACGGCCGAGCGCTTCTCCGAGAACAACACCCGCTACACCCTGCAGCGCTCCGACTATGACGGCGCCCGTGCGGTGACCCTGCTTCAATCGCGCGAGCCGATCCTGTCGCCGCGTTTCGCTCCAGATGGCAAGCGCATCGCCTATGTCTCGTTCGAGCAGAAGCGTCCACGTATCTTCATGCAGCACATCGACACCGGTCGCCGCGAGCAGATCACCAACTTCGAAGGCCTGAACGGCGCGCCAGCCTGGTCGCCGGACGGCTCGCGCCTAGCGTTCGTGCTGTCCAAGGACGGTAACCCGGACGTCTACGTGATGAACCTGGCTTCGCGTTCGATCTCCCGCGTCACCAATGGCCCGGGCATCAACACCGAACCGTTCTGGGGCAAGGATGGCTCGACCATCTACTTTACCTCCGACCGTGGCGGCAAGCCGCAGATCTACAAGACCAGTGCTGGTGGTGGCGGTGCCGAACGTGTGACGTTCGTGGGTAACTACAACGCCAACCCTAAACTGTCGGCGGACGAAAAGACCCTGGTGATGATCCATCGCCAGGACGGTTTCACTAATTTCAAGGTGGCGGCCCAGGATTTGCAGCGCGGAAGTGTAAAAATCCTCACTGATAGCACTCTGGACGAGTCACCTACTGTTGCGCCCAACGGCACCATGGTAATCTACGCCACCCGCCAGCAGGGCCGGGGAGTCTTGATGCTCGTGTCCATTAATGGACGCGTGAGGCTCCCGCTTCCTACCGCTCAAGGCGAAGTCAGAGAACCGTCCTGGTCCCCTTACCTGAACTGACGCGGCGCTTTACGTTTTACTTAACACACTGGGGTTCATTAGGAGTTTCACGATGGAAATGCTGAAGTTTGGTAAATTTGCTGCGCTGGCTCTGGCCATGGCTGTAGCTGTAGGTTGCTCGTCCAAAGGCGGCGACAACGCCGGTGAAGGCGCTGTTGATCCAAACGCTGGTTACGGCGCAAACACTGGTGCAGTTGACGGTTCCCTGAGCGAAGAAGCTGCTCTGCGCGCAATCACCACCTTCTACTTCGAATACGACAGCTCGGACCTGAAGCCAGAAGCCATGCGCGCTCTGGACGTTCACGCCAAAGACCTGAAAGCAAACGGCGCTCGCGTTGTTCTGGAAGGCAACACCGACGAACGTGGTACTCGTGAGTACAACATGGCACTGGGCGAGCGTCGTGCGAAAGCCGTTCAGCGCTACCTGGTACTGCAAGGTGTTTCCCCAGCTCAGCTGGAACTGGTTTCCTACGGCGAAGAGCGTCCAGTTGCTACCGGCAACGACGAGCAGTCCTGGGCTCAAAACCGTCGCGTCGAACTGCGTAAGTAATTCGTCATGCGAACGTGCCGTCGTGCTGTAACTGTTCTGGCTCTCAGCCTCGCGCCGCTTGCGGCGTGGGCTGCGGTTCCTGTGGTCGATAACGATGCCGGCTATAACAATAGCGGGAGCAGTTATCCGCCTGCAGGTTACGGTACGAACGGCGCCTATGCCGGGGGAGGGGTTTCGGCCCCTGTCTCGGCACAGGGCCAGCTGTTCAACCAACTGCAGCAAATGCAGGATCAGATATCGCGCCAACAGGGTGTGATCGAAGAACTGCAAAATGATATTTCGCGCATGAAGCAGGAAAACCTGGAGCGATACCAGGATCTTGATCGGCGCATAGGATCCGGCGTTGCACCTGCCGCGACTCCCGAGAATTCTCCTGCCGGTGGCGACTTGAACGCCCCCGGTGCAGCCGCTGGCGCTGGCGCGGGGGCTGCTGCTCCAGCAGCACCTGCCGCCGGTGGCGAGCCCGCTGATCCGGCGAAGGAAAAGCTCTATTACGACGCGGCCTTCGACCTGATCAAGGCCAAGGATTTCGACAAGGCCAGCCAGGCCTTTGCCGCTTTCCTGCGCAAATACCCAAACAGCCAGTACGCGGGCAATGCCCAATATTGGCTGGGCGAAGTGAACCTGGCCAAGGGCGACCTGCAAGGCGCTGGCCAGGCGTTCGCCAAGGTTTCGCAGTTGTATCCCAAGCACGCCAAGGTGCCGGATTCGCTGTACAAGCTGGCTGACGTAGAGCGCCGCCTTGGTCATACCGACAAGGTGAAAGGCATTCTGCAGCAGGTGGTGGCCCAATATCCGGGTACGTCGGCTGCCCAGTTGGCCCAGCGTGATCTGCAACGTATGTAAGCCAGCTTGACCTGTTTTTGAAGAAACCCGCGCCTGTCGCGGGTTTTTTCGTTAGAATTCACGCCCTTTTTATGAAACACGCTTTTTGGGATCTGCGCGTTGGCGGGGTTCCTTGAAGTGCCTGACGGAGGCGGACAGCCTGTTTAGCTGTTACGCCCGTGGCGACTATGCAAGACACATTGAGAATCACCGAAGTTTTTTACTCGTTGCAGGGTGAAACGCGCACGGCTGGGCTGCCCACGGTATTTGTGCGCCTCACCGGTTGCCCGTTGCGTTGCCAATACTGTGACAGCGCCTACGCTTTCAGCGGCGGCACCTTGCGAACCCTCGACGATATCCTGGAACAAGTGGCCAGTTATCGTCCGCGTTATGTCTGCGTCACGGGCGGTGAGCCATTGGCGCAACCCAACGCCATCCCTTTGCTCAAGCAGTTGTGTGATGCCGGTTACGAGGTTTCGCTGGAGACCAGCGGCGCCCTGGATATCTCGGCCGTCGACCCGCGCGTCAGTCGCGTCGTGGACCTGAAGACTCCAGGCTCCAAGGAAGCGCACCGCAACCGTTACGAGAATATCGAACTGCTGACACCCAACGATCAGGTCAAGTTCGTGATCTGTTCGCGGGAAGATTATGACTGGGCCGTGTCCAAGCTGATCCAGTACGGACTCGACCAGCGGGCCGGCGAAGTGTTGTTGTCGCCGAGCCATCACGATTTGAGCGCCCGGGAGCTGGCGGACTGGGTGGTAGCGGATAACCTGCCGGTGCGCCTGCAATTGCAGCTGCATAAATATCTTTGGAACGACGAGCCGGGGCGCTGATATGACTGATTCGAACATTGCGGAAAAACGTGCGGTCATCCTGCTGTCCGGTGGCCTGGATTCGGCCACTGTCGTGGCCATGGCCCGTGCCGAGGGTTACCGCTGCTACACCATGAGTTTCGACTATGGCCAGCGCCACCGCGCTGAACTGCACGCCGCCGAACGAGTTGCCCGGGACCAGGGTGTGGTGGAGCACAAAGTGATCGGCCTGAACCTCAATGGCATCGGCGGCTCGGCCTTGACCGACAGTTCCATTGACGTGCCCGAGGCGCCTGGCGAAGGTATTCCGGTGACGTATGTGCCGGCGCGCAACACCGTGTTCCTGTCATTGGCATTGGGCTGGGCCGAAGTGCTGGGTGCCCGTGACATTTTCATTGGCGTCAATGCCGTGGATTATTCCGGTTACCCGGATTGCCGTCCGGAGTTCGTCGAAGCCTTCGAGCGCATGGCCAACCTGGCGACCAAGGCCGGCGTGGAAGGGCAGGGCTTTCGCATCCAGGCGCCGCTGCAGAATCTCAGCAAGGCCGACATCGTCAAGGCCGGTGTGAAGCTTGGCGTGGACTACGGGCTCACTGTTTCCTGCTACCAGGCCGACGATCAGGGCCGTGCTTGCGGCAAGTGCGACAGCTGCCGCCTGCGTGCGGAAGGCTTCGCGGCCGCGGGTGTAAGCGATCCAACTCGTTATTTTTGATTTATTTCAAATTAAGTGTTGAATAGTCCTTAGAAATCAGTATTATACGCGCCACCACACAGCGGGTCGTTAGCTCAGTTGGTAGAGCAGTTGGCTTTTAACCAATTGGTCGTAGGTTCGAATCCCACACGACCCACCATTTTTTGCAGTTTTAAAAGTCTGGAAGGCCCACGAAAGTGAGGATTTCCGGATTTTTTTTTGCCTGCGAGAAAGTGGCCGGACGAATCCCGAATCTGGCCGGTGTCATGGCAGTCCTTGGGGGACTACGCCATTAACCTGGAAAAAATGGTCTTAGCTCCTAGACTGTTGAAGCCCGCTCCCTGTTCAAGCGCAGCGCGCATCTCGTTCATAAAGTGCGCGAGGTTCGATCAAGGAGGATTCGACATGAAGCTGCGAATTACCCAGTTTGCTCCCTTCGATCAGGTCAAGGATATCAAGGCTGATATCAAGGGCGGATGGTGCGCCGGGGTAACCGCCATGGTCGGCGCTGCCGTGGGTGCCTATGACGTGGAAGGCCAACCCGATTTTGGGCATTGGGTCGAACATGTCGCTTTTGTAAGAGCCAAGGCGGCGTTGCTGAAGATCAATTCCAGCCTCAATACGGCCGAAACGCTGCAGGCCGTCCTGGGCCGATACCAGAAAACCCGCGACGTCTGCGGTGACCTGCATAAACCCGAATATGAAGCGCGAGGTTGCAAAGTTCTCCTGAGCTTATCGGGATGGTTTCCAGTGCTGGGTTATGCGTCCTACCTGAAAAATTCCAAATGGCTGACCAATCATATCGGCTACATCATCCGAGGCGGGGACAAGCTGGTGTTGTTCGACCCCAATTACGGTATCGGTTTGTTTACCATTGAGGATGCGCTGCCGCTGAACCTGAACGAGCTGACCAAGGCGATCGGCATCCTCGCCTGGAAGAGTGGCCTTTCCAGTTACCTGCTGTCCTACACGGCGGCCACTTCCGTTGTTGACGAAGATCCCTTGCAACTGCGCTTGTCGAACGATATCGAGGAGAAAGCCCGGGCCTTGAGAGAGCTCAGCGGTCGTTTTTTTACCGGGACAAAGTAGCAGCGTTAGCGGATATGTCGCCCATAACCCTTTGGGTCAAACCGCAATACCATCACCATCATCAACGCCATGATCGCCGTGAGCGACCACCAGGCCCACTCGAAACTGCCCAATTGATCGCGGATCATCCCGGCAATCAAAGGCGAGAGCCCGGCGATGAGATAGCCCACACCCTGCACGAACGCCGTAAGACCGCCGGCCCGGCGTGGGTTGTCCAGGTGGTCGAGGGACACGATCAGGCTCATGGGGAACAGGCCGCCGATACCCAGTCCCAGCAGGCAGGGCCAGAGCAGGCTGAAGCGTTCCGGGCTGAGGATCAGGCCGCAGAAGCCGCCGATGATCAGGGCCAGCAGGACGCCCAGGACCAGGCGTTTATCCCGGCTGCGGTTGGCTATTGCCGGAACGACCAGGCCGGACAACACTTCCATGGCCGTAAGCAATCCCAGCAGCAGGCCCGCGTGCTGTTCGCTCCAGCCCTTTTCCACGTAGTACGGCGCCAGCCAGGCCAGCACGCAAGTGTAGGAGGCGGTGCCCAGGCCAAAGAAAATCGCCAGCAGCCAGGCCCGCGCGTTGCTGGAAAACGTTTCGTGATGCCGGGACGCTGCTTCGGGCAAGGAGGTGATGCTCGAGCGTTGGCCGTACCAGCTGCCGAGGGCGATCAGCGCCAGCAATGCCCAGATCGCCAGGCCGAGGCGCCAGCTACCGGTCTGTGCCAGGACAAAAGGTGAAAACGAAGCGGCAATCGCCGCACCGCCCATGATGGACGTGACGTACAAGCCCATGAGCAGCGAGACGTTGTCGGCGAAGCGCGACTTGATCAGTGCCGGCATCACGGCCTGGATCAAGGCGATCCCGAGCCCGGCCACGATCGCACTGGCAATCAGTCCGGCGGCGCTGTCCAGATACAAGCGCGACGCCGTGGCGAGCCCAATGATCAACAGCGACAGCACGATGGTGCGGTGTTCACCGATGCGCAGGGCGATGCGCATGCCCAGGAACATTGCCAGGCCCATCGACATGACGGGCAACATGGTCAACAGCGAGGCGGTGCTGAAATTCAGGGGGACCTCGCCGCGAATGGCAGACAGCAACGGTCCGACCGCCGCCATCGAGGGCCGTAGGTTCAGCGCCACCAACACGATGCTGACCAGCAGCCAGGCGGCGTGGGTGCTTGAGGTTCGAACGTTTTCCATGACAGGGCCTTGGTTGGACAAGGCCCCATTTAGGCCTGGGCGTCTTGCGGCGGGCAAACTGAAAACTGGCTGGTGGTATTGAAAAATTAAATACCGCCCCCGGTTATTCCATCTCCGGGCTCAGCGTCCCCAACCACGCCACCAAGCCGAGAATGACCACTGCCACAGAGAACTCCAGGATCATGCTGCGCCGCAGGGCATTCACCGCGACCCGGTGCTCACCGGTCTGTCGGGCGTTCTCCAGGAGTGGGCTCAGGTGAAAACGGTTCAGCGCGGCGAACACCAGCATGACCGCGAACAAGGTGAGTTTGAGCGCCAGCAACTGACCATAGGTGCTGTCGAGTAGCCCCGTGATACTTGGGCCGACGATGAACAGGTAATTGATCACCCCTGTCACGCTGATGACCACCACGATCACCGCCCCGGCGGTTTCAAACCCGGTCAATGTCCGGGCCAGTACCGCCAACCGAGGCTCGGACTGGCGAAGCAGCAGGGCGAACGCGGCCAAGGCGCCGACCCAGCCACCCGCCGCCCATAGGTGCAGGAAGTCGGTGATGAAGTGCCAACTGCGGCGTGCGCCTTCGTCCATCGCACCGTGCCCTGCCCAGGCCAGCGTCGCCAAAGCCACGGCTCCGCCCAGCAGGACCAGGCCCAGGCTGGCGGTCGGCCAGCGTTTATTGAGCATCACGGCGAAACCGGCCAGCAGCAGCGCCGCCATGCGCAGGGTCCAACTCAAGCCGACGTCGGTTTCCCATACCATCATTTCAATGTGCGGCCACAGCTCGATCCAGTCCGAAACGCCGCTCATGGCCCAGGTCATGCACACCATGGCGGCGAGGGAGAGCAACCCACCCAGCACCGCCGTGGTCGCCAGCAGCGGCGCGAAAGGCAACTGCGCACCCGACACCCGCTCCTGGCCTCGCAGGCTATAAAGACCGAACGCGGCCAGGCCGAACAGCAACATCAAATCCAGGTACAGGGCAAAGCGCAGCACAATGTTGATCGAATCGCTCATCAACTCACTTCACCTTGAACGTGACGTTGCCGGTGATCGGGTGAGTGTCGGACGATACCGCGCGCCACTGGACCTGATAGGTGCCAGCGGTGAGAGGCGTATTCGGGGTAATGACCATGGTTTTCGGGTCATCGCTGCCGGAGACCTTGGCTGGCATGGGCATCGGCGCATGGGCCGCCATGCCGGGCATCTCGGTCATCATCAGCTTGGCACCGGAGAGTTTGGTCATCAGGTTCTCGGAGAAGTGCAGTTCTATTTTTGCCGGCGCCGCCCCATCGGCGCCTTCGGCGGGGGTGGAGGACAGCAGTTTCGGATGGGCCTGGGCCAGGCCACTGAGCAACAGGCCAGTGGACAAGGCGACGGCAACGACAGCGTTTTTGATGAGTGACATGCAAGGACTCCTACAGCTCGGTTTTTAGTTTTTAGTGAAAAAGGTCAGCGGGTCAGAACCACATGCGCAGGCCCAGTACCAGGCGTGCCTCGCTGCGGTCTTCGCCTTCTTCCCGGGCGTAATCGGCGGTGTTGCCGTAGACGCGGTTCCAGGTGACGCCAATGTAGGGCGCGAATTCGCGGCGTATTTCATAACGCAGCCGCACGCCGAGTTCGCTGTCTGACAACCCTGAGCCGATGCCTCGGGCGGGATCGTTCTTGCCATAGAAGTTGACCTCGGCGGTGGGCTGAAGGATCAACCGATTGGTCAGCAAGATGTCGTAGTCGCCTTCCAGGCGCGCCGCGCTCTGGCCGCCTTCACCGATGAACGCGGTGGCCTCGGCTTCGAAGTTGTACAGCGCCATGCCTTGCACGCCCAGGGCGGCCCAGGTTTGCGGATCGCCTGGCTTGAAGTCCTGGCGCACGCCGGCCACCACGTCCCACCAGGGACTGATGGCGTGGCCCCACAAGGCCTGGAGTTCGGCTTCTTCAGTCTTGCCGTTGAGGCGTTCGCCTTCGGAACGCAGCCACAGACGGTCGATGTCACCGCCGATCCAGCCCGAGGCATCCCAACTCAGGGCGCTGCCATCGTCGGCGTCCTGCCACTCCAGTTGGTCGATGAGAAAGAACGAGTTGATGGCGCTGTCATGTACCGCGTGTCCACCGTGATCCTCGTAGACGGCGGCGCGGTCGGCGGCGGTCAGTTCCGGGATCGGCGTGCGACTGGTGGCAGGTGCCGATTGCATGGACTCCATGCCCTGCATCGAGTCCATGCCTTGCATCTGGCTATGGTCCATTCCCGGCATCTGGCTGTGATCCATGCCCGGCATGTCGTTGCTCGCGGCCCAGGCCGAGATGCTGCTGCCGAGGGCAAGGACGGCCATGGGCAGGATGGGGTACTTCACAATCATGGTCATGGTCGCTTCCTCATTCCTGCACCCGAACTTCACGAAACATCCCCATCTCCATGTGAAACAACAGATGGCAGTGATACGCCCAGCGCCCGAGGGCATCGGCGGTGACCCGGTAGCTGCGCCGGGAGCCCGGTGGCACGTCGATGGTGTGCTTGCGGACCATGAACTGGCCGTTCTCATCCTCCAGGTCGCTCCACATGCCGTGCAGGTGGATGGGGTGTGTCATCATGGTGTCGTTGATCAACACGATGCGCAGTCGTTCGCCGTACTTGAGCAGCAGCGGTGCGGCGTCGGCAAACTTCACGCCGTTGAACGACCAGACGAATTTCTCCATGTGCCCGGTCAGGTGCAGCTCGATCGTGCGGCCAGGCTCGCGGCCGTCGGGGTCGGGAAAAGTGCTGCGCAGGTCTGAGTAGGTCAGCACTTTGCGGCCGTTGTTGCGCAGCCCCATGCCCGGGTCGTCGAGCTTGGGCTTGACGCTCATGGCCTGCATGTCCACCAGGGGGTTGTCTTTCTCGGTGTCGGGATGCGAGAGCATGCCGTCCATGCCCTGCATGGCACCGTGATCCATACCGGCCATGTCACCCATACCCTGCATCTGGCTGTGATCCATGCCTTGCATCGGGCTGTCGTCCATCCCCGCCATGCCCTGCATCGAGCCATGGTCCATGCCACTCATTTGCCCCATGCTGCCGTGGTCCATGCCTCCCATGCCCATGTCGTCCATGGTCACCAATGGCCGCGGGTCCAGTGGCGGCACTGGCGCTGACAGCCCGGCCCTGGCCGCGAGGGTGCCACGGGCGTACCCGGTGCGGTCCATGGACTGGGCGAACAGGGTGTAGGCCTCTTGGGTCGGTTCGATGATGACGTCATAGGTCTCGGCCACGGCGATCCGGAACTCATCGACGCTCACCGGTTTGACGTATTGGCCGTCAGACGCCACCACCGTCATCTTCAAGCCGGGAATGCGCACATCGAAATAGCTCATGGACGAGCCGTTGATAAAGCGCAGGCGAAGACGTTCGCCTGGCTTGAACAGGCCGGTCCAGTTCATGTCCGGCGCCTGTCCGTTCATGAGGTAGGTGTAGGTGGCGCCGCTGACGTCGGCCAGGTCAGTGGGATTCATCTTCATCTCGGCCCACATCTTGCGATCGGCCACGGTGCTGGCCCAGCCGTTCTTGCCCACATCGTCTATGAAGTCGCCGACGGTGCGCTTGTTGTAGTTGTAGTAGTCCGACTGTTTCTTGAGCTTGCGAAGGATGTCGCCGGGCTCTTCATCGGTCCAGTCGGTGAGCATCACGACGTAATCGCGTTCGTACTGGAAAGGCTCGGGTTCCCTGGCGTCAATCACCAGCGGGCCGTAGACCCCGGACTGTTCCTGGAAACCGGAATGGCTGTGGTACCAGTAGGTGCCGTTCTGTCGGACCTTGAACTGATACACGTACATGCCGTCGGGTTCGATGCCTTTGAAGCTCAGTCCCGGAACGCCATCCATGTTGGCCGGCAGCAAAATACCGTGCCAGTGGATGGAGGTGGTGTCCTTCAAGCGGTTGCGCACCCGCAGGGTCACGGTGTCGCCTTCACGCCAGCGCAGCAGGGGGCCGGGGATGCCGCCGTTGATGGTCTGGGCGGTGCGTGGGCTACCGGTGAAGTTGACCGGGCTTTCGCCGATGAACAGGTCGAATTCGGTGCCTGTCAGCACGTTGGGCTGGCCGGGGCTGGTGACTGCCCAGACGGGCGCGCGCCATAACCCCAGGCCACCCAGGATGCCGCCGGCGGTCAGGCCTTTGACGAAGGTTCGCCGGGAAGTTTTTGTTTGCATCGATGGAAGTCCGTCAGTCGATTCGCAGCGAGCACAGGAACAGTTCCCTGTGCAGGTTTGAAAAGAAGATGACATAAGCCAGCGCGACAAGTGATTACATTTCAGTCAGCTTGGCAGAGGCAGAAGTCAGCCATTGCCTTGGTGAATACAAAACTTGTGGCGAGGGGATTTATCCCCGTCGGGCTGCGAAGCAGCTCCGGAAAAAGGTGAATGCAACTGCCCTGATACAGCGCGCTGATTGGGTTTAGGACCGCTTCGCGGCCCAGCGGGGATAAATCCCCTCGCCACAGATTTTGTGTTCGACCTTATAGCCTTGATGCGTCTGCCAGGACGCAGGTCAGAATGATCTTTTGCAACGGCGGGATATTCTGTAGCCTTGCCGGCTTCACGCTGTCCCGTGCCTGATTGATACCCACTTTCCCGGCGGTACCCGAGTGGTCCGGAGCCGGGTGTATACTCGACTTTCGCGCTAAACGCGCTTGCAGGTCTTGCGAACATGACGCAAATTTCCGAACGCCTTCTGGTCCAGGCCCATCTCGACGCCAAGCAGCCCAAGCCGCTGAGCGCCGAGCAAGAGGCCTGGTACCGCGCCGCCATCGCTGCCGAGCTCAAGGCTCAGGACGCAGTGCTGGTCGCGCACTTCTATTGCGACCCGGTCATCCAGGCCCTGGCCGAAGAGACCGGTGGTTGTGTGTCCGACTCCCTGGAAATGGCCCGCTTCGGCAATGCTCACCCGGCCAAGACCGTGGTGGTGGCGGGGGTCAAGTTCATGGGCGAGACCGCCAAGATCCTCAACCCCGAAAAACGTGTGCTGATGCCGACCCTGGAAGCCACCTGCTCCCTGGACCTGGGCTGCCCGGTGGACGAGTTCTCGGCATTCTGCGACCAGCATCCGGAGCGCACCGTGGTGGTGTATGCCAATACCTCGGCGGCAGTCAAAGCCCGGGCCGACTGGGTAGTGACCTCCAGTTGTGCGCTGGAAATCGTCGAGAGCCTGATGGACAACGGCGAAACCATCATCTGGGGCCCGGACAAGCATCTGGGGACTTACATCCAGCGCAAGACCGGTGCCGACATGCTGCTCTGGGACGGTGCCTGTATCGTCCACGAAGAGTTCAAGTCCAAGCAGTTGGAGGACATGAAGGCGCTATACCCGGATGCCGCGATCCTGGTGCACCCGGAGTCGCCGACATCGGTGATTGAACTGGCCGATGCCGTGGGCTCCACCAGCCAGTTGATCGCCGCGGCCCAGACCCTGCCGAACAAGACGCTGATCGTCGCCACCGACCGGGGTATCTTCTACAAGATGCAGCAGCTGTGCCCGGACAAGATCTTCATCGAGGCTCCTACCGCTGGCAACGGCGCGGCGTGCCGCAGTTGCGCACACTGCCCGTGGATGGCGATGAACACCCTGGAGCGCACGCTCAAGAGCCTGCAGGAAGGCGCCAATGAGATATTCGTCGACCCGGCTTTGATTCCCCAGGCCATTCGCCCGCTCAAGCGCATGCTGGACTTTACCCAGGCGGCGCGGATGAAGCTGGCGGGGAATGCTTGAGGCTGAATAAGATTTTCAGGCGCGTAGGGCTTTCTGTGGCGAGGGGATTTATCCCCGCTGGGCTGCGAAGCGGCCCTAAAACCTGACACCGCGGAGTGTCAGAATGAACAAATGGGGCCGCTACGCGCCCCAACGGGGATAAATCCCCTCGCCACAATGTAATCCGCTTACCTGCTTTGACGGTATCACTTGGTCTTCTTGGGAATCCGCACCAACTGCGTTTCCGAGTAGATGTCATGCCAGCTGCGTTTGCGCTTGTCGAACAGCGCCCAGATGAAGCCCAGCCCCACCAGCAGCAATGACGCAATCGACACCACGAACCGCAACAGCGCCTGCCACAGGCTGATGGCTGTGCCATCGGCGTTCTGTACACGGATGCACCACACCTGCATGCCCAGGGTCTGGCCGTTGTGGGTCCAGAACTTGGCGAAAAAACCGAACAACACGAACAGCAGCACAGTGGACAGCAGCGGGTCACCGTCCAGTGCCCCGGCTTCGGTCAGGGCGCGCATTTTTTCTTCGCCGATGATCGCCATCTGGATCATCTTGTAGGCGCCGCTGGTGACGATCAGCAGCGCCGTGCACAGCAGGAAGTCATAAAACATCGCAGCCAGGCGACGACCCAGGCCGGCGGGAGGAAAGTCCCCCTGGGGAGTGAGCAGGTGTTTCGGCATGACGGCCTCGGACAGAAAAAGAAGCCATTTTACGGATTTACGCCCATAAAAAAGCCCCTGATATCAATCAGGGGCTTTTTCGTGTGGGAAAGCTTCAGGCTTCGGCGATAACTTCGTCAGCCTGCATGCCTTTCTGGCCTTGGACGGCAACGAAAGTGACCTTCTGGCCTTCTTTCAGGCTCTTGAAGCCGTTGCCCTGGATGGCGCGGAAATGCACGAACAGATCCGGACCGCTTTCAGGCGTGATAAAACCAAAACCCTTCTCGTCGTTGAACCACTTGACGGTACCGCTCTGACGTTGAGACATTTTCTTATTTCCTTTGACGCTAAAATTGATGACAGCCTCTTTCGCATGAAAGAGTACTGGGGCTGGGTTGCAGGAAAGTAAGAGACGTCGAACGGGATGTAGCGAACTTCATAAGCTACTGCCCAGGTCACGATTCCAAGCGACCCATGCAAACACAGTGACCAAACTCTACGCCAACTACGAATGAAAAAACAACCCCCCGGGGAAGCCCGTATTTACTCAGCTTGCAGGCATTTACATGCCCCGCCGGGGGCGCTTATTCGACAGGCTAGTTCAATTGTTTGCCGCCGTTATAAGCGCTGTTGAGTGCCTAAAAGATATGCACCTTTTTATGGCGGTTGCGTTACACATTAGTGCACGTATAACGCAATCGCGTTACTTATAGAAACAGTCAATCAACCGCGGTAGTAGCGTTGTGGAACAAATGGCATTTTGCTTACAAGCAAAGGCACTTTTTTCCCACGCACGATGGCCCAGACTGGCGTATCCAGTGCGACATAGGCGCTGTCCAGGTAACCCATTGCCAACGGCCCGCCCAGGGTCGGGCCGAAACCGCCGCTGCACACCGTACCGATAATCTCGCCCGCCTCGTTGACGATCTCTGCACCTTCGCGCACGGGTGTGCGTTCCTGGGGCAGCAGGCCCACGCGTTTGCGCTTCACGCCGCCCTGTTGTTGGGCGAACGCGGTTTCAGCCCCGGGGAAACCACCGGCCCGGGCGCCATCGGCGCGGCGGACCTTGGAGATCGCCCACAGCAGGCTGGCTTCGACCGGCGTCGTCTCGGTGTTCATGTCATGGCCATAAAGACACAGGCCGGCTTCCAGTCGCAGGGAGTCGCGGGCGCCGAGGCCGATGGCCGCGACTTCCGGTTCGGCCAGCAGGGCGCGGGCGAGTTTTTCCGCGTCGGTGGCGGGTACCGAGATTTCGAAACCGTCTTCACCGGTGTAGCCAGAACGACTGACGAAGCAATCCACGCCCAGCAGTGTGACGCGCTGGAACTGCATGAAGGTCATTTTCGCCACCTCAGGTGCCAGGCGGGCGAGCACGGTGACGGCTGCCGGGCCTTGCAGGGCGAGCAGGGCCCGGGCTTCGAACAGCGGCTCGATGTCGCACTGCGCACCAATGTGGGCCCGCAGGTGGGCCAGGTCCTGGTCCTTGCAGGCGGCGTTGACCACCAGGAACAGTTCGTCGTTGCCCAGGTTGGCGACCATCAGGTCGTCGAGGATGCCGCCGTTGTCGTTGGTGAACATGGCGTAGCGCTGCATGCCCACTGGCAGGTCGATGATGTCCACCGGCACCAGAGTTTCCAAGGCCTTGGCGGCACCTGCGCCAATGAGGCGGATCTGGCCCATGTGGGACACGTCGAACAGCCCGGCCTGATCGCGAGTGTGCTGGTGTTCCTTCATCACGCCCAGTGGGTATTGCACCGGCATGTCGTACCCGGCGAACGGCACCATGCGGGCGCCGAGTTCGAGGTGCAGCGCATGCAGCGGGGTTTTCAGCAGTTGTTCGGTGGACATATCAGCTCCTGGAAAAATGTAGAGGGCAGGCAAGTGCGCGTCAGCATTCGATGATGTTGACCGCCAGACCGCCGCGGGCGGTCTCCTTGTATTTGCTTTTCATGTCGGCGCCCGTCTGGCGCATGGTGCGGATGACTTTGTCGAGGGAGACGAAGTGATGCCCATCGCCGCGCATGGCCATGCGCACCGCGTTGATGGCTTTCACCGAGCCCATGGCGTTGCGTTCGATGCACGGCACCTGCACCAGGCCGCCGATCGGGTCGCAGGTCAGGCCGAGGTTGTGTTCCATGCCGATCTCGGCGGCGTTTTCCACTTGCTGCACGCTGCCACCGAGCACTTCGCACAGGGCTCCGGCGGCCATGGAGCAGGCCACGCCGACTTCACCCTGGCAGCCGACTTCGGCACCGGAGATGGAGGCGTTTTCCTTGTACAGGATGCCGATGGCGGCGGCGGTCAGCAGGAACCGCACCACGCCATCTTCGCTGGCACCAGGGATAAAGCGCATGTAGTAATGCAGCACGGCCGGGATGATGCCTGCCGCCCCATTGGTAGGGGCGGTGACAACGCGCCCGCCATAGGCGTTTTCTTCGTTGACTGCCAAGGCGTACAGGTTGACCCAGTCCAGTACCGACAGCGGATCGCGCAGGGCGGCTTCGGGGTTCTTGCACAATTGGCGATGCAGCGCCGCGGCCCGGCGCTTGACCTTCAGCCCGCCCGGCAGAATCCCTTCGTTGCGACAGCCCGCCGCCACGCAGTCCTGCATCACCTGCCAGATCTTCAGCAGGCCGGCGCGGGTTTCGGCTTCGGGGCGCCAGGCGCTTTCGTTGGTCAGCATCACCTGGCTGATGGACAGGCCATAGGTGGTGCAATGGCCCAGCAGATCCTTGGCGCTCTTGAACGGGAAGGTCAGGGGCGTGGCGTCTTCGACGATACGGTCGGCGCCGGCCGCGCCTTCGTCGACGACAAAACCGCCACCCACCGAGTAGTACTCGCGGCTGCGCACTTGCAGGCCTGCGGCATCGAAGGCGCGGAAGATCATGCCATTGGGGTGAAAGGCCAGCGGCTTGCGGATCATCGCCAGGTGCAGTTTTTCATTGAATTCGATGGAGTGCTCGCCGAGCAGGTTCAGGCGACCGCTGCTGCGGATCGCTTGCAGGCGACTGTCGACGGTCTCGGTGTCCACGGTATCGGGGTGTTCACCTTCCAGGCCCAGCAGCACGGCCTTGTCACTGCCGTGACCCTTGCCGGTGGCGCCGAGCGAGCCGTAGAGCTCGACTTTGACGCTGGCGGTGACATTGAGCAGGTCATCACGACGCAACCCTTCGGCGAAACGGGCGGCGGCACGCATCGGGCCGACCGTATGGGAACTGGAAGGGCCGATGCCGATCTTGAACAGGTCGAACACGCTTAACGACATGGTGTTTCTCCGGTTTCTTTTTATGAGGATCGACGGTTTAAGGTCTGACATGGATCCTGTGGGAGCGAGCCTGCTCGCGATAGCGGATTGTCAGGCAACATCTATTGGCTGTTACGCCGCTATCGCGAGCAGGCTCGCTCCCACAGGAGATTTGGAGGGCTGGTAGATAGCCCTCCATTCAGGTCAAGCGTAGCTTTCGATCGACGGGCAGGCGCAGACCAGGTTGCGGTCGCCGAACACGTTGTCGACCCGGCCCACTGGCGGCCAGTATTTGCCATCGACCAACGACGCCACTGGGTACACCGCCTGTTCGCGGGTGTAAGGGTGGGTCCACTCGCCGACGATTTCCGCTGCAGTGTGCGGGGCGTTTTTCAGCGGGTTGTCGTCTTTGTCCAGGCTACCGTTTTCCACCGCGCGGATTTCTTCGCGGATGCAGATCATGGCCTCGCAGAAGCGGTCCAGTTCTTCCTTGGATTCGCTTTCGGTCGGCTCGATCATCAGCGTGCCGGCCACCGGGAACGACATGGTCGGGGCGTGGAAACCGAAGTCGATCAGGCGCTTGGCCACGTCATCGACGCTGATACCGCTGCTGTCCTTGAGCGGGCGCAGGTCGAGGATGCATTCGTGGGCGACCAGGCCGTTGCTGCCGGAGTAGAGCACCGGGTAATGCTCTTCCAGGCGTCGGGCGATGTAGTTGGCGTTGAGGATCGCCAGTTGCGAGGCGCGCTTGAGGCCCGCGCCGCCCATCATGCGGATGTACATCCAGGTGATCGGCAGGATGCTCGCGCTGCCGAACGGCGCCGCGCACACCGCGCCTTCCTTGCGCTCCATGTTGGCATGGCCCGGCAGGAACGGTGCCAGGTGCGATTTGACGCCAATCGGGCCAACGCCCGGGCCGCCACCGCCATGGGGGATGCAGAAGGTCTTGTGCAGGTTCAGGTGCGACACGTCGCCGCCGAACTTGCCCGGGGCGCAGAGGCCGACCATGGCGTTCATGTTGGCACCGTCGATGTACACCTGGCCGCCGTTGTCATGGATGATGCCGCAGATTTCGCGGATGCCTTCTTCGAACACACCGTGGGTGGACGGGTAGGTGATCATCAGCGCCGCGAGGTGTTCGCGGTGCTCGATTGCCTTGGCCCGCAGGTCTTCGATGTCGACGTTGCCGCGGGCATCGCAGGCGGTCACGACCACGCGCATGCCGGCCATGTTGGCGGTGGCCGGGTTGGTGCCGTGGGCCGAGGACGGGATCAGGCAGATGTCGCGACGTTCTTCGCCACGGCTCTGGTGATAGGCGCGGATCGCCAGCAAACCGGCGTATTCGCCCTGGGAACCAGCGTTGGGCTGCAGCGACACCGCGTCATAGCCGGTGGCGGCGCAGAGCATGGCTTCCAGCTCGTCGGTCAGTTGCTGGTAGCCGGCGCTTTGCTCGGCTGGAGCGAACGGGTGCAGGGCGCCGAACTCGGCCCAGGTCACCGGGATCATTTCGCTGGCGGCGTTGAGTTTCATGGTGCAGGAACCCAGCGGGATCATGGTGCGATCCAGGGCCAGGTCCTTGTCGGCGAGCTTGCGCAGGTAGCGCATCAGCTCGGTTTCGGAGTGGTAGCGATTGAATACCGGGTGGCTGAGGATCGCCGACTGGCGCACCAGTTCGGCCGGGATGCAGCTTTGCACGCTGGAGGCCAGTGCGGCGAAGTCTGGCAGCGGCTTGCCGTCGGCCAACAGGTTCCACAGCGCTTCGACGTCGGCCTGGCTGGTGGTCTCGTCCAGGGACAGGCCCAGGCGTTCAGCGTCTACTACGCGCAGGTTGATGCGTTGGGCGCGGGCCTTGTCGTGCAGGGCGGCGGTTTGCGCACCAGTGCGCAAGGTGAGGGTGTCGAAGAAGCTCACTTGCTCGACGCTCAGGCCCAGCGCGCCGAGGCCCTTGGCGAGGATCGCGGTCAGGTGATGGATGCGGTTGGCGATTTGCACCAGGCCCTTGGGCCCGTGGTACACGGCGTACATGCTGGCGATGTTGGCCAGCAGCACCTGGGCGGTGCAGATGTTGCTCGTGGCTTTCTCGCGGCGGATGTGTTGCTCGCGGGTCTGCATCGCCAGGCGCAAGGCCGGCTTGCCGAAACGGTCCACGGAAACACCGACCAGACGGCCCGGCATGTCGCGCTTGAAGGCGTCCTTGGTGGAGAAATACGCCGCGTGCGGGCCACCGAAGCCCAGTGGTACGCCGAAGCGCTGGGCGCTGCCGATGGCGACGTCGGCACCGAACTCACCGGGTGGGGTCAACAGGGTCAGGGCTAGCAGGTCAGCGGCAACGGCCACCAGGGCGTTGGCGGCGTGGAAGCGCTCGGTCAGTTCGCGGTAGTCGAACAGGTCGCCGTTACTGGCCGGGTACTGCAACAGTGCGCCGAAGAAACCGCTGACATCGCTCAGTTCGCGCTCATCGCCCACCACCACGTCGATGCCCAGGGGCTCGGCACGGGTGCGCAGCACGTCGAGGGTTTGCGGGTGGCTGTGTACGGAGGCGAAGAAGGCGTTGCTGCCCTTGTTCTTGCTCAGGCGCTTGCAGAAGGTCATGGCTTCGGCGGCGGCGGTGGCTTCGTCGAGCAAGGAAGCGTTGGCGATCGGCAGGCCAGTGAGGTCGCTGATCAGGGTCTGGAAGTTCAGCAGCGCTTCGAGACGGCCCTGGGAGATTTCCGGCTGATACGGCGTGTAGGCGGTGTACCAGGCCGGGTTTTCCAGCAGGTTGCGCAGGATCGGTGCCGGCGTGTGGCAGTTGTAGTAGCCCTGGCCGATGTAGGTCTTGAACAGTTGGTTCTTGGCGGCAATGGCTTTGATCGAGGCCAGTGCATCGGCTTCACTCTGGCCGTCGCCCATGTCCAGTACGCTGGTGCCCTTGATGCTTTCCGGGATGACGCTGGCGCTCAGGGCTTCCAGGGAGTCGTAGCCCAGGCGCTCGAGCATGGCTTGCTCGTCGCTGGCACGCGGGCCGATGTGGCGGGCGATGAATTCGTTGGCGGTGCCGAGATTAACGGTCATGTTGCGCTCCTCAGGCTTCGGCGTTGGCTTTGATCAGACGGTCGTAGGCGTCCTGGTCCAGCAGTTGGCCAACTTGAGCGGGGTCGGCGGGCTTGAAGCGGAAAAACCAGCCTTCGCCCAGCGGATCTTCGTTGACCAGTTCCGGATTGCTTTCCAGGGCCGGGTTCACTTCGAGCACTTCACCGTCCAATGGCATGTAGACGCCGCTGGCCGCTTTCACCGATTCCACGGTGGAGGCCTCGGCACCCTTGTCGTAGCTTTGCAGTTCCGGTAACTGAACATAGACCACATCGCCCAAGGCGTTCTGCGCAAACGCGGTAATACCGACGGTAACGCTGCCGTCGGCTTCGGTGCGCAGCCATTCGTGATCTTCAGTGAAACGCAACTCGCTCATGGAAACTCCTGGGGCCAGATTCGTCTGGTGGACGCGAAGAAGGCACGGGACTTGGCCCGGCCGAATGGCAATACCCATAGCAAGAATGCGGCCAATATCAATAATTTCTTATATATCAACAGCTTGAATGATTTTTTCGAGCCGTGGCTTGACTCGTCTGTAGCGAAATCGATACAGGCAGGCCCTTGGAAAAAATCGTTGTGTGATCAAAGCCTTAGTTTGCGCTGTTTAGCGACGACTGTAGCGATATCGTTCCACTGTAGCGCTTTCAGTACAGATGGAGGTCGGTTTTGGCTCGGTTTCAAGTTCGCCACAGATTCCCTGTGGGAGCGGGCTTGCTCGCGAAGGCGGTGGGTCAGTTAATGGGATATCGACTGACCCACCGCCTTCGCGAGCAAGCCCGCTCCCACATTCGCCCGAGTAAGGCTATGGCTTGTTGGGAATGCCGTACTTGCGCAGCCGATGGGCAATCGCAGTGTGGGAGGTTTGCAGGCGGCTGGCGAGTTGGCGGGTGGAGGGGTAGTTGACGTAAAGGCTTTCGAGCAGGTGCTTCTCGAAAGCTTCCACGGCCTGCTCCAGGCTTTCGACTTCCACATCGCCCTGGCGCGCCACGGAGGTGCCGGCAATGTCCAGGTCGCCGATATCCACCAGGCTGCTTTCGCAGATGGCGGCGGCGCGGAAGATCACGTTCTGCAATTGCCGCACGTTACCCGGCCAGCGGTTGCCCAGCAGCGCCGGGTAAGTGCCTGGGGCCAGGCGGCAGACCGGGCGCTGGATCTGCGCGCAGGCCTGTTGCATGAAGTAACGCGCCAGCAGCAGGATGTCCTGGCCGCGTTCACGCAGCGGCGGGACTTCGACATTGAGCACGTTCAGCCGATAGAACAAGTCCTCGCGAAACGAGCCTTCGCTGACCATTTTCTCCAGGTTGCGATGGGTGGCGCTGAGGATGCGCACGTTGACCTTGATCTCCCGGTCGCCGCCGACCCGACGGAAGCTGCCATCGTTCAGGAAGCGCAGCAGCTTGGCTTGCAGGTACGGCGACATCTCGCCGATTTCATCGAGAAACACCGTGCCCTGGTTCGCCAGCTCCATCAGCCCTGGCTTGCCGCCCCGTTGCGCGCCGGTGAAGGCGCCGGGGGCGTAGCCGAACAGTTCACTTTCGGCCAGGTTCTCCGGCAACGCCGCGCAGTTCAGGGCCAGGAACGGCGCGCTGTGACGGGCGCTGATGGCGTGGCAGGCCCGGGCCACCAGTTCCTTGCCAGTGCCGGTTTCGCCCTGGATCAGCAGCGGTGCATCCAGGGCCGCGACCCGCTGGGCCCGGGTCTTGAGGGTGCGGATCGCCGGGGATTCGCCCAACAGCGCGTCGAAGCCCTCGGCGTGGTCGTGGTGCAGCGCCGACAGGCGTTCGCCGATGCGGTTCGGCTGATAAAGCGTCAGCAAAGCGCCAGCGTCGGTGATGGGCGTGGCATCGAGCAGAAAGGTCTGGCCGTTGAGGGTGATTTCCCGTAGTGGCAGGCGGAAACCATTCTCCAGCAGAGCGCCCAAAAGGGCCTCGTCCCCGAACAGCTCGGCGACGCTTTCCCCGGCCGGTTCGCGCCCGTACAGGGCGATCAGCGCCGGGTTGGCCAGCAATATGTTGCCAGCGCTGTCCAGGGCCAGCACCGGGTCGGTCATGGCGGCGAGCAGGGCATCGAGCTGCAAGTGTCGACGTTGTCCGGGCAGGATGTCCACCACGGTGACCGCTTGCACGCCGCGCACGCTGAACAGTGCTTCGCGCAACTCGTCGAGCACTTGCGGGCTGAGGGTCGGGGCGTCGATGTAGACGTTGGGCGGCACCATCTCCACCGCATCCAGATTGAGATTGCGCCCACCGAGCAGGGCCAGGACTTCCTGGGTGATGCCGACGCGGTCGATGAAACTGACGTGGATACGCATGGGGCGGTTTTGGGTTCTGGACTGCGGAGGGTGGCAAGTATGCCTTGGGGCGGGCTATTGGTGAAATCCTGGCGCAAAGCTTGGGGCCATAACAGATTCCCTGATGTGGGAGCGAGCCTGCTCGCGATAGCGGAGGTTCGGTCACCCTTTTATTGATTGAGACACCGCTATCGCGAGCAGGCTCGCTCCCACAGGGGGGCATTGTGGCAAATATCGGTTACAACCCAACATCCCACTCCGGCGTCTCGGGAAACTTGAGCACCAAAAAATCCAGCAGGCTACGCAGCGCCGAGGGCATGTGCTTGCGTGACGCATACACCGCGTACATGTTCATCCGACGGGGTTCGGCGTGGGCCAGCAGGCGGATCAGTTCGCCGTTCTTGATGTGGGCGCCGGCCTGATAGCTGGGCAGCATCGCCACGCCGGCACCGGCCATGGTGGCCCGCAGCAGCGTGCTGGCCTCGTTGGCGCTGATGTTGCCCTGCACCGGCACCGAAACCTGCTCGCCGTCCTGCTCGAAATGCCACAGGCTCTTGCCGACGTAGGAGTGGGTCAGGCAGTTGTGCCGACTCAACTCCTCGACCCGCTGCGGTGTCGGGTGGTCGCGCAGGTAACCGGGCGAGGCACAGATCACCGAACGGCAGACCGTGAGGCGGCGGGCGATCAGGTTCGGGTCCAGGTCGTTGCTCATGCGGATCGCCAGGTCGATGCGCTCGTCCACCAGGTTCACGGTGCGGTCGAGCATCTGCAGGTCGACGCTCACCCCAGGGTAGCGCTTGACGTATTCGGCCATGGCACTGGCCAGTTGGGCCTGGCCGAACGAGGTGCTGGCACTGATGCGCAGCATGCCTCGTGGCGCGTCGTCCGGGGTGCTGACCGCCGCTTGCATGTCACCGCACAGCTCCAGCATCTGTCGGCAACGTGGCAGGGTTTCCAGGCCGGCGGCGGTCAGGCTCAGCTTGCGGGTGGTGCGGTGCATCAGCCGGGCGCCGACCCAGTCTTCCAGCTCCGCCAGGTACCGCGATACCACCGGCCGCGACAGGTCCAGGTGGTCAGCGGCTGCCGACTGGCTGCCCAGGTCCACCACCGTGACGAATACCCGCATTGCTTGTAGACGATCCATGATTTGCCCGATTTCAGAAACAAACTATGTTGGATCATCGCATTTTTCGAAATGAACCGGGCCACTAAGCTCCGTCTCATGCCCTTCCGGGCTTTGGACAATGGAGCAAGCATGACCGTATTCAACCCATTCAAGCACCTGCTGCTGGCGACCGCATCGATGGCATTCGCTGCCCACAGCTGGGCGGCCAGCTTGACGCTGGATGTCTACAACCCTGGCGCGGCGGCGATCTTCCCAGTGACCTCGGTACTGGTCAGCGGTGAGAAAGAAGCGATCCTGGTGGATGCCCAGTTCGGCAAGTCCCAGGCGGCCCAAGTCGTGGAAAAAATTCGCGCCAGTGGTAAACGACTGACCACTATCTACATCAGCCACGGCGATCCAGACTACTATTTTGGTCTGGAAACCCTCACCGCCGCGTTCCCTGAGGCCAAGGTGCTGGCGTCCGCGCCGACCGTCGAGCACATCAAGCAAACCGTCGACGGCAAGCTGAAATATTGGGGGCCGATCCTGAAGGCCGATGCACCGGCCAAGGCTGTCGTGCCACAGGTACTCAAGGGCGACAGCCTCACCCTGGAAGGCCAGCGCTTGCAGATCGTCGGCCTCGATGGCCCGCAGCCGGACCGCAGTTTCGTGTGGATTCCATCGATCAAGGCGGTGGTTGGCGGCGTGGTGGTGGCCGAGAACATTCACGTCTGGATGGCCGACACCCAGACGCCGCAATCCCATAAGGATTGGCTGGCGACGCTGGCTGGCATTGAAAAGCTGCAACCGAACACTGTGATCCCCGGCCATTACCTGGGTGAAAGTGCCCGGTCCCTGTCCCCGGTGAGATTCACCGCCGATTACATCAAGGCCTTCGACGAAGAATCCGCCAAGGCCAAGGATTCCGCAGCGCTGATCACTGCTATGAAACTACGCTATCCGGACTTGGGTGAAGACAGCTCCCTGGCGCTCAGTGCCAAGGTCGCCAAGGGCGAGATGAAGTGGTGAGGCCTCGCCACAAGAGCATGCATTTCAAACATCGCTAACCAATGGAGAACATCATGAGCAAAATCGCAATCATCGGCGCCACCGGGCGTGCCGGTAGCCAACTGTTGGAAGAGGCCCTGCGCCGAGGCCACAGCGTGACGGCCATTGCTCGCAATACCGCGAAAATCGGCGAAAGGGCCGGGGTGGTCAGCAAGCAACTGGACGTATTGGACTGCGAGGCGTTGATCGCGGCCATCGATGGGCATGATGTGGTGATCAGTGCCGCTCACTTTGCCAGCGTACCGGCCGACAAGCTCATCGCGCCGGTGAAGGCCGCCGGGGTCAAGCGTTTGCTGGTGGTCGGCGGGGCCGGCTCGTTGCTGCTGCCGGACGGCACTCGTGTGATCGACAGCGATGGCTTCCCGGAAGAATACCTGGCAGAAGCCAGCGCCGGTGCGTTGTTCCTGGATGTACTGCGCCAGGAACAGGATCTGGATTGGACCTTTCTTTCGCCTTCGGCGGAATTCGTCGAAACCGCACGCACCGGCCAATTCCGCCTCGGCAAGGACCACCTGCTGTTCGACGATGCCGGGCGCAGCTGGATCAGCTTTGCCGACTACGCCATTGCGATGATCGATGAAGTGGAAACGCCGCGGTTCTCGCGGACGCGGTTTACCGTCGGCTATTGAGCCACAGGCATCAGCCGTGAACCCGCACCCAAACGGTGACCAGCACTGTCGCCGCCATCAGCCAGGAGACGGCGGCTACGGCCAATGAGGCTTCGAGGCGCATGCGGTCGACCATCACGTACAGCGTTGCGAGATAGACGAAGTACGGAATGATCGACCACATCCCAAACACGATGGTGGTCTTCAGGTCGTCCACCGAGCGGCCCTTGCCGACGATGTAGTGGGCGATCAGGGCAAAGGTCGGGAACAGCGGCACCAACCCGGCGATGTAATAGTTCCTGGTCTTGGCCAGCATCGCCAGAATGACCACCACGGCTGCGCCCAGCGCCGCCTTGAAAATCAGGTCCACACGTTCACCGTTAGGTTAATGGCTCAGGCCATATTTTTTGACTTTGTCGAACAGCGTGGTCTTGGCCATGCCCAGTTCCTGGCTGGCCTGGGTCAGGTTGCCACCGCTGCGTTGCAGGGCGTCCACCAGCAGGTTGCGCTCGAAGGCTTCCACTGCTTCGGCAAAGGCCAGGCCCTGGCTGGCGCCACTGGCGCCGGACCTCTTGAACGCCGGCAGGCCCAGGGCATAGCGCTCGGCGACGTTGCGCAGCTCGCGCACGTTGCCCGGCCAGTCGTGGCTCATCAGGTTCGACAGGGTCTGGTTGTCCAGCTCCGGCACCGTACGGTCGAAGCGCAGGGACGACTGTTGGAGGAAGTGTTCGAACAGTTGCAGGATGTCTTCGCGCCGCTCGCGCAGTGGTGGCAGTTCCAGGGTCACTACGTTTAGGCGGTAATACAGGTCGCTGCGAAACTGCCCGTTCCGGCCCATTTCGTCCAGGTCGGACTTGGTGGCGGCGATCACCCGGCAATCCACGGCTACGCTCTGGTTCGAACCCAGGCGCTCGAGGGTGCGTTCCTGCAACACGCGCAGCAACTTGATCTGCAAGGGCAGGGGCATGCTTTCCACTTCGTCGAGAAACAGCGTGCCACCGTCGGCGTGCTCGATCTTGCCGATCCGGCGTTTGCCGGCGCCGGTGAAGGCATTGGCTTCGTGGCCGAAAATCTCGCTTTCGAACAGGTTCTCCGGTAGGCCGCCGCAGTTCAGCGCGACGAACTGTTTGTCGTGGCGGCGGCTGAAGTCATGCAGGCAGCGGGCGACCAGTTCCTTGCCGGTGCCGGTTTCGCCTTCGATCAGCACGTTGGCCGAGGTGTCGGCGACGTTGGCGATCAGCGCCCGCAGGTGCTGCATGGCCGGCGAGCGGCCAATGATCCGGCCTTCCAGGGAGTCGCGTTCGGCCAATTGCCGACGCAGCGATGACACCTCTCGGGCCAGGCTGCGCTGCTCCAGGGCGCGGCGAGCGACGTCCACCAGGCGTTCCGGAGAGAAGGGTTTCTCCATGAAGTCATAGGCGCCTTTTTGCATGGCGCCCACGGCCATGGAGATGTCGCCGTGGCCGGTGATCAGCACCACTGGCAGGCTGCGGTCCCGCGCCTTGAGGCGGGTCAGCAGCTCCAGGCCGTCGATGCCCGGCAGGCGAATGTCGCTGATGACGATGCCGGCAAAGTTATCGTCGACGCGCTCCAGGGCCTCTTCGGCGCTGCCCACGCCGATGCAGGGAATGTCTTCCAGGCTCAGGGCCTGCTGGCAGCCCAGCAGGACGTGGGGGTCGTCTTCGACGATCAGTACGCTCAGGTCGTGGTTCATAGCGGCTCGGCAGGTGAAAGGCTTACCAACGGTAAACTGAGGACAAATGTGGTGCCACGTTCAAGCGGATACTCGACGCCCAGGTGCCCGCCAGCAGCGGCGGCCAGGCTCGCCGAGAGCGTCAGGCCCAGGCCCAGCCCCTGTTCGCCAGGTTTGGTGGTGAAGAACGGTTCGAACAAATGCTTGCGGGCCTCTGGATCGATGCCGTGGCCATTGTCCCGCACCCGCAGGCGATATTTGCCATCGGCGGCCTGGCCTTCGAGCCACAGTTTCGGCTCGGGTTGCGTCTGCATGGCGTCCAGGGCATTGCCGATCAGGTTCACCAGGATCTGCTCCAGGCGGGTCTGGTCGATTTGCAATTGGACGTCATCGAAGCCGCTGTGGATTTGGATGTCCAGGCTTTCCAGGCGCCCGCCCAGCAGTTGCAGCGCCGCCTCGACGGCCTTGCCCAGGCTCGCCCGGCCCTGGTCATCGCCGCGCCGGGCGAAGGCGCGCAGGCTGGCGGTGATCCGGCCCATGCGGTCGATCAAATCGTTGATGGTATTGAGGTTGGTACTGGCGATGTCCAACTGACCGCGCTCCAGGAAGCGTACGGTATTGCCGGACAAGGTGCGCAGCGCCGCCAGCGGCTGGTTGAGTTCATGGGCAATGCTGGTGGACATCTGGCCGATGGCCGCCAGTTTGCCGGCCTGGACCAGTTCGTCCTGGGCTCGGCGCAACGTCTCTTCGGCCTGGCGCCGCTCGCGGATCTGGCCCTTGAGTCGTTCGTTGCTGGCACGCAGGTCGGTGGTGCGTTCGGTAATCCGACGTTCGAGCTGGTTGTTGGCTTCCTGCAAGGCTTCCCGGGCGGCGAGCCGGGTTGCGATGACCTTGCGCCGTTCATTCCATGCGATCAGCAAGAACGCCACCAAGGCGAACGCCACGGCCACCAGGATGCCTTGATTGATCGCCTGGCGCCGCAGGTCTTCGAGAGGGGTGAGCAGAGTGAAATTCCACGGGGTATCGCTCAAGGGCCGGGTCTGCGACAAATAGCTGATGGCGCGCTCGTCGGACACCAGTTCGCTGTTGGCCGGGAAGGTCAGCTTCTCCATGCCTTCGGCCAGGCGTTCCCGGGCCAGGGGCACCAGTTCATTGAGCGGAAACCAATAATATTGCAGGCTGCGGGCCAGGCGTTCCTTGGTGTCGTCGCTCAGCGGGCGTACCGACTTGAGCCGTCGCGCCGGGTCGCTGGACAGGATGATGATGCCGTTCTCATCACTGACGAACGCCTCCAGCCGTGCTCGTTGCCAGCGCTCTTCCATGGCTTCGAGGCGCACCTTGACCACGGCCACGCCGATGATCTTGCCTTGTTGTTCCAGACCATGGGCCAGGTAATAGCCGGGTTCGCCATTGGTGCTGCCGATGCCGTAGAACCGCCCCGGCTGGCCGCGTACTGCGTTCTGGAAATAGGCGCGAAACGACAGGTCCTCGCCCAGGTAACTGTCGACGTCGCGCCAGTTGCTGGTGGCCATCACCCGGCCGGTGGTGTCCATCACGTAGATAGCTCGGCTGCGGCTGCGGCGGTTCAGGCCTTCGAGGTATTCGTTGACGGTCTTGCGATGTTCGGGCGTAGGGTCGTCGAGCAGTTGCGAGACGCTCGATTCAAGCTCCAGCAGGCTGGGCAGGTAGGTGTACTTGCTGATCTCGCTCTCGACCGCACGGGCGTGCAGCTCCAACTGGCGCTCGCCATTCTCGGCGAGGCCACGTACGCCATAGTGTTCGCTGATCCAGAAGCCGAGGTAACCCAGGCCGATCATCAGGGCGATGACCAGTGGCGGCAGGAACAGGTGGCGAATCAGGCGGGGTTTCACGGCGAGTGATGGCGGCGCGGCGCGATAGAGGGTGGGGTCGCATTTCATCACAGATGCCTTGGGTCAACCACAACACAAATCCTTATGCCGACATCGATCCCCTTGTGGGAGCGAGCCTGCTCGCGATAGCGGACTTACATTCAACATTGATGTTGACTGTGCCGGCGTCATCGCGAGCAGGCTCGCTCCTACAGGGTTTTGCGCAAACGTGCTTTTAGTGCTGCAGGATTTTCTCAAGGAAATGCTGCGCGCGTTCGGAGCGGGCGCTGATGTCGCCGAAGAACTCTTCTTTCTTGCAGTCTTCGATGATCTGGCCCTGGTCCATGAAGATCACCCGGTTCGCCACTTTGCGGGCGAAGCCCATTTCGTGGGTCACGCACATCATGGTCATGCCTTCGTGAGCCAGTTGCACCATCACGTCGAGCACTTCGTTGACCATTTCCGGGTCAAGGGCCGAGGTCGGTTCGTCGAACAGCATCACCACCGGGTCCATCGCCAGCGCACGGGCAATCGCCACGCGCTGTTGCTGGCCGCCGGAGAGTTGGCCCGGGTGCTTGTGGGCGTGGGCCGAGAGACCGACTCGCTCAAGCAGTTGCAGGCCTTTCTTGGTGGCTTCTTCCTTGCTGCGCCCCAACACCTTGATCTGCGCGATGGTCAGGTTTTCGGTGATGGTCAGGTGCGGGAACAGTTCGAAATGCTGGAACACCATGCCCACCCGCGAACGCAGTTTCGGCAGGTTGGTCTTCGGGTCGGCGATGGACGTGCCATCGACCACGATGTCGCCTTTCTGGAACGGTTCCAGGGCGTTCACGCATTTGATCAGCGTGGATTTGCCCGAGCCCGATGGCCCGCACACCACCACAACCTCACCCTTGCTGACCTCGGTGCTGCAATTGGTCAGTACCTGGAAGTCCCCATACCACTTGTTGATGTTCTTGATAGAGATCATACGGCGAACCTTTTTTGCAGACGCTTGACCAGCAGCGAGGCGGCAAAGCTGATTGTGAAGTACACGAGACCTGCGATGATCAGGAACTCATTGGAGCGGCCGATGATGTCGCCATTGGCCCGCGAAGCATTGAGGAAGTCCACCAGGCCGACCGTGTAGACCAGCGAGGTGTCCTGAAACAGGATGATGCTCTGTTGCAGCAGCAGCGGGGTCATCTTGCGAAACGCCTGGGGCAGGATGATCAGGCGCATGGTCTGGCCGTAATTCATCCCCAGCGCCTGGGCGGCACCCATCTGGCCCTTGGGGATCGACTGCACGCCGGCCCGGACGATTTCGCAGAAGTACGCCGCCTCGAACATCATGAATGCCACGACGCAGGAGCCGAACGCGCCGATGGGCGTGTCTTCGCCGGTGATCCAGCGCAGCACGAACGGCACCGCCAGGTAGAACCAGGTGATGACCAGCAGCAGCGGAATCGAGCGGAAATAGTTGACGTAGGCGCCCGCGATATTGGAGACCAGCTTGTTGTGGGACAGGCGCATCAGCGCCAGGATCGTCCCCAGAATGATCCCGCCGACGACGCCCAGGGCCATCAGCTTGAGGGTCATCACCATGCCGTTCCACAAACCGGGAATGGCCGGGATGATGCCAGTGAAGTCGAATTCCATTATTTACCCCCCACGGAGATCAGGCCGGGCACCGCGACTTTCTTCTCGACCATGCGCATGAGCAGCATCAGGCTCATGTTCAAGGTGAAATAGATCAGCGTCGCCAGGGTAAAGGCTTCGAACAGGTTGGCGGAGAACTCGGCGGTCTGCTTGGTCTGCGCGAGCAGTTCCATGAGGCCGATCAGCGAGGCCACGGAGGAGTTCTTGAAGACGTTGAGGAATTCCGAGGTAAGCGGCGGAATGATGATCCGGTAGGCCTGGGGCAGCAGCACGTTCCAGTAGATCTGCGGCAGCTTGAAGCCCATGGCGCGGGCGGCGGATTCCTGGCCGCGCGGCAGCGCCTGGATGCCGGTACGCACCTGTTCGCAGACCCGGGCGGCGGTGAACAGGCCCAGGCACACGACGACGCTCAGGTAGGCCGAGGTGGTCGGGTTCAGGTCCTGTTTGTACCACTCCTGCATATCGGCGGGCAGCAGGTCCGGCACCAGGAAGTACCAGATGAACAGCTGAACCAGCAGCGGCACGTTACGGAAAAGCTCCACGTAGCACGTGGCGATACCCGACACCAGCCGGTTCGGCACGGTACGCATCACACCCAGAATCGAGCCCAGCAGCAGGGCTATGATCCAGGCCACGACGGCGATGGCGATGGTCCAGCCCAGGCCGGCCACGTACCAGTCGAGATAGGTCTCGCTGCCCACGCCGGTGGACTTGAAGAACACGCCCCAGTCCCAGTTGTAATTCATTAGGGTCTCCCCTCAGATCGTTCGATGTACAAGTGCCCGCCTGGGGAAACTCCGTTCCCGCCCGGCTTGGAGGCCAGGCACACGCGATCGGCTCGACAGCCACCGGTTCGAGTGTTTCCAGATTTGCCAGCAGGGAGTGACCATCCCCTGAAAGGGCCGGGCCCCTTCAGGAGATAAGGTTAGTCAGAAATCAGGACTTCTTGTCGTCAGCCGCTTTGTCGGTCGGGTTGGCGATCAACTTCTTGAGCTCTTCGCTCATCGGGAAGTTCAGGTTCAGGCCTTTTGGCGGGATAGGTTGCATGAACCACTTCTCGTAGATCTTGTTGATCTCGCCCGAAGCGTAGGTCGCCTTGATGGCGTCATCGACAGCTTTTTTGAACGGCTCGTCGCCCTTGCGCATCATGCAGCCGTAAATTTCGTAGGACTGTGGCGTACCGGTCACGGCCCAGTCATCGGCTTTCTTGGCCTTGGCGGCTTCGCCAGCCAGCAGGGCGTCGTCCATCATGAACGCGACGGCACGGCCCGATTCCAGCATCTGGAAGGATTCGCCATGGTCCTTGGCGGAGATGACGTTCATGCCCATCTGCTTGTCGGCGTTCATCGCCTTGAGCAGGCGCTCGGACGTGGTGCCGGCGGTGGTCACGACGTTCTTGCCCTTGAGGTCGTCGAAATCCTTGTACTTGGAATCTTTCTTGGACAGCAGCTTGGTGCCGATCTCGAAGATGCCAACGGAGAAGTCAACCTGCTGCTGACGCTCGACGTTGTTGGTGGTGGAGCCGCATTCCAGGTCCACGGTGCCGTTTTGCACCAGCGGGATACGGGTTTGCGAGGTGACCAGGTTGTACTTGACCTGCAGGTTGGGCAGGTCCAGGTCTTTCTTGATCGCTTCGACGACTTTGAGCTGGATGTCGTGGGAGTAGCCGACAGGCTTGCCGGAAGCGTCTGCGATGTAGGAGAACGGAATGGAAGCGTCGCGATGGCCAAGCGTGATAACGCCGGACTCTTTGATCTTTTTCAGTGTGCCGGTCAGTTCGGCTGCGAAAACCGGAGTGCTGATCAGAGCGGCAGCAATGGCTGCGCCCAGGAGATGGGGAACGATACGCATCGATGTTTCCTCGACATTGTTTTTTTTATTTCGGCCGGTTCGTCGGCCCTGAGTACTTCGAAGTGCCTGGTAGCTCCTGTTGTGTTGGCGAACAGGCATTCGTCTCCAGGAGTGTAGAGCATGACTCGTGCCAGGCCAGGACGGTCTGTTTAACTTGTTGTTTTATTTGGTAATTAATGTTTTGTTTCAGGTTTCATGCGGGCTGCTTCATCCGGTTAGCCGAACTGACTGGCGGGTCGTGTTCGGAAAACCGAATGGCTTGAGCCCCACTCATTCCTGTGGGAGCGGGCTTGCTCGCGAAAGCGGTCTACCTGAGCCGACGATGTTGAATGTGCCGCCGCCTTCGCGAGCAAGCCCGCTCCCACAGGGCCTGTGGCGGATTCCTGATAGCAAAAAGCCCCTGAATCGCAGGATTCAGGGGCTTTTGGTATCGCAGTCTATTGTTCAGGCCGCTTCGATCTTGCGACGGTTGTGCTCGACCTTGTCCAGGTACTGTTGCAGCTTCTCCTGTTCGACCGCAGTGGTGAACAAGCCCAGCTTGCTGCGGCGCCACAGGATGTCCTGGGCATCGACGGCCCACTCGTCGCTGCACAGATAATCGACTTCGCGGGTATAGAGGCCGGCGCCGATGTGTTCGCCCAGGTCGCCCAGGTTGTGCACGCCTTCGAGCATGCGCCAGGTGCGGCTGCCGTAGGTGGTGGCCCAGCGGCGGGCAATCTCGGTTGGCAACCAGTCGAACTTGTCGCGGATCGCCGAGCACAGCGCTTGCGGGGTTGTCATGTTTTCGCCGCCGGGGAGGGCTTCCACGGCGGTCCAGCTCGGACGCATTTGCGTGAAATAGGGGCTCAGTTGCGCCATCGCCGATTCGGCCAGTTTGCGGTAGGTGGTCAGCTTGCCACCGAATACCGACAGCAAGGGGGCCTCTTCACCGCCACCCGACAGCGCCAGGGTGTAGTCCCGGGTCACGGCCGATGGGTTGTCGGATTCGTCGTTGCACAGCGGACGCACGCCGGAATAGCTGTGCAGGATATCGTCGCGGCTGATCTGTTTCTTGAAGTGGGCGTTGACCACCTTCAACAGGTAATCGGTTTCGCCTTCGGTGATCGCCACTTTGGCCGGATCACCGGTGTATTCGCGATCAGTCGTGCCGATCAGGGTGAACTGGTTCAGGTACGGAATGGTGAATACGATGCGCTGGTCTTCGTTTTGAAGAATGTGCGCATGCTCGCCTTCGTAGAGTTTCGGCACGATCAGGTGGCTGCCCTGGATCAGGCGGATGCCGTAGGGCGATTCCAGCTTCAGGTCATCGCGAATGAACTTGGCGACCCACGGGCCGGCGGCGTTGACCAGTGCCTTGGCGCGGATCGAAAACAGGCTGCCGTCGGCGCGCTCCAGGTGCAAGTGCCACAGGCCTTTGCTGCGGCGGGCGTTCACGCAGCGGGTGCGGGTGTGGACATGCGCACCTTTTTCCCGGGCGGCCATGGCATTGAGCACCACCAGCCGCGCATCGTCGACCCAGCAGTCGGAGTATTCGAAACCTTTGGTGATCTCGCTTTTCAGCGCACTATCGGCACCGAATTTCAAACTCTTGGAGCCAGCGAGCTGTTCGCGTTTGCCCAGGTGATCGTAGAGAAACAGGCCTGCGCGAATCATCCACGCCGGACGCAGGTGCGGACGGTGAGGCAGCACGAAGCGCATTTGCTTGACGATATGCGGAGCCTTGGCCAGCAGCACTTCGCGCTCGGCCAGCGCTTCACGCACCAGGCGAAATTCATAATGTTCGAGGTAGCGCAGACCGCCGTGGATCAGCTTGCTGCTGGCCGATGAGGTGTGGCTGGCCAGGTCGTCCTTTTCGCAAAGGAACACCGAAAGACCGCGACCGGCAGCGTCCGCGGCAATCCCCACGCCGTTGATACCACCGCCAATGACGGCGATGTCGTAGATCTCGGCGAGAGGGGGCGTAGGCAAGGTAGAAGTGGGCATCGGCTGGCCTCGGGCTCTTTTCGTAATATTTGAATTCGAACATAAATGTTCATTTGCGAAAATACTAGCCCATAAGCACAGCCACAGCCAGTCGAATTCGATTGAAATTACTGATCGAAGGAAGCTGAAAGGAAAATTTTCGAACATGAGGCCGGGCGAGGGGGGGGTGAGCGGGATGCTTTTGTGGCGAGGGGATTTATCCCCGCTGGGCTGCGTAGCAGCCCCAATAGTCACTCAATTCGCCTGATACACCGAGTCGCCGGGGTTTAGGGCTGCTTCGCAGCTCAGCGGGATAAATCCCCTCGCCACAGGGGGCGGGGGTGAACTCAGACCACCTCCAACCGAATCTTGTGTTGGCTCAGCAATTGCGCCAAAGCCGGCACCGGTTGCTGGTCGGTCACCAGGCAATCGATCAGGCTGATGGGGCCCAAGCGGACCATGGCGTTACGCCCGAATTTGCTGGAATCCGCGGCCAATATAACTTGCCGGGCGTTGGCGATGATGGCTTGGGAGACTCGTACTTCCTGATAGTCGAAGTCCAGCAGGCTGCCGTCTTCATCGATCCCGCTGATGCCCACCAGGGCGAAGTCGACCTTGAACTGGTTGATGAAGTCGACGCTGGCCTGGCCCACCACGCCGCCGTCACGCCGTACGTTGCCGCCGGCGATCAGGACTTCGAAGTCGTCCTTGGCACTGAGGATCGAAGCCACGTGCAGGTTATTGGTGATGACTTTCAGATGGTTGTGATTAAGCAGCGCACGGGCGATGGATTCGGTGGTGGTACCGATGTTGATGAACAGCGAGGCATGATCGGGGATCTGGGCGGCGATGGCTTCGGCGATGCGTTGCTTTTCATCGCGCATCTGATCGGCGCGCATGGCGTAGGCAGTGTTTTCCACGCTCGAATCGTAGGCGGCGCCGCCGTGGTAGCGGCGCAGCAGGTTCACTTCCGCCAGTTGGTTGATATCACGGCGGATGGTTTGCGGGGTAACGACGAATAGCTGCGCCATTTCCTCGATGCTGACATAGCCGCGTTCGCGGACCAGTTCGAGAATTTGCTGCTGGCGGGGAGGCAGATTCATGGGGCTTCCTTTGGGCTGCCGTACAAAATTTGCCCATGATGCCGCAGGAATCCACTCCCGACCAGTTTCAGAACCTTATCGGGTTTTATTCAGCATCTTCATGGGGCTCCCAATCACGGGTGCGACTGACCGCCTTCTGCCAGCCGGCGTAGAGTTTTTCCTTCGCCTGTTCGTCCAGTTGCGGTTCGAATTCGCGCTCGATCACCGCTTTGCCGCGCAGTTCTTCCAGGCTGCCCCAGAAGCCACATGCCAGGCCGGCCAGGTAGGCAGCACCCAAGGCCGTGGTTTCACGCATTTTCGGCCGCTCGACCTGAGTGCCCAGGATGTCGGCCTGGAATTGCATCAGGAAGTTGTTCGCCACCGCGCCGCCGTCGACGCGCAGGGCCCTGAGGCGTTCACCCGAATCCTGCTGCATGGCGTCGAGTACGTCGCGGGTCTGGTAGGCAATCGACTCCAGTGCCGCGCGAATGATGTGATCGACCCGTACGCCGCGGGTCAGGCCAAACAACGCGCCGCGGGCATAAGGGTCCCAGTACGGCGCGCCGAGGCCGGTGAAGGCAGGCACCAGGTACACGCCGTTGCTGTCCTTGACCTTGTTGGCAAAGTATTCGGTATCCAGCGCGTCGTTGATGATCTTCAGTTCATCGCGCAGCCATTGGACCGTGGAGCCGCCATTGAATACCGCGCCTTCCAAGGCATAGGCCACTTCGCCGCGGGGACCGCAGGCGATGGTGGTGAGCATGCCGTGATTGGATTTGACGGCTTTTTCGCCGGTGTTCATCAGCAGGAAGCAGCCGGTGCCGTAGGTGTTTTTCGCTTGGCCCGGCTCCACGCACATCTGGCCGAAAAGAGCGGCCTGCTGGTCACCAGCGATGCCGCCAATAGCGATGCCGCTTTTGGTGCGGCCGTAAATCTCCGAGGACGATTTCACTTCCGGGAGCATTTCGCGGGGGATGTCGAGGATGTCGAGCATCTTCGCGTCCCACTCCAGTGAGTGAATGTTGAAGAGCATGGTGCGCGAGGCGTTGGTGTAGTCGGTGACGTGGACCTTGCCGCCGGTGAATTTCCAGATCAGCCAGCTGTCGACGGTGCCGAACAGCAGTTCTCCGTTGCGTGCACGCTCGCGGCTGCCTTCGACGTTGTCCAGGATCCACTTGAGCTTGGTGCCGGAGAAGTATGGGTCGGTGACCAGGCCGGTGGTTTCGCTGATGTATTGCTCGTGGCCGTCGCGCTTGAGCTGTTGGCAGATCTCGGTACTGCGGCGGCATTGCCAGACGATGGCGTTGTAGATCGGCCGGCCGGTGGTCTTGTCCCAGACGACGGTGGTTTCGCGCTGGTTGGTGATACCGATGGCGGCCACCTGGTCATGGTGCAGGCCAGCCTGGGCCAGGGCTTCGACCATGACCGCGCTCTGGGTGGCGAAGATTTCCATCGGGTCGTGTTCGACCCAGCCGGCCTGCGGATAATGCTGGGCGAATTCGCGCTGGGCGGTGCAGACCACGTTGGCGTCACGGTCGAAAATGATCGCGCGCGAGCTGGTCGTACCCTGGTCGAGGGCAATGATGTAGTTCTTGTTCTGTATGTCGGTCATGTCGATTGCCTTGGGACGTAAAAAAAGGGAGAGACCATGGCGCACGCTTGAAGGGCAGGAGCATGCGCCCACTGTATTCAGGACGTTCTGGGCTTACCGTCAATGGAAGGTGTTGCATCCTTTGTAGCAGTTATGGCGCTGGGCAGGTGGCGGGCAATCAAGCCGCGATAGGCCGCGGCACCGAGGCACGCACCCACGATCGGTGCAAAAATCGGAACCAGGAAATACGGGATGTCGCGTCCACCCGTGAGGGAAATTTCACCCCAGCCTGCGAAGAAAGTCATCAGTTTAGGACCGAAGTCCCGCGCCGGGTTCATCGCAAAGCCTGTCAGTGGTCCCATGGAGCTGCCGATCACCGCGATCAGCAGGCCGATCAGCAGCGGCGCCAATGGGCCACGGGGCAAGCCATTGTTGTCATCGGTCAGGGACATGATTACCCCCATCAGGATGGCCGTGATGATCACTTCCACGAGAAAGGCTTGGCCGGTGGACAGCGCTGCGTGTGGGTAGGTGGAAAACACCGAGGCCAGTTCGAGGCTCGCTTCAGTGCCGCGAATCATGTGGCGGGACTGTTCGAAATCGAAGAATAGATTGCTGTACAGCGTGTAGACCAAGAGGGCGCCGCAAAAAGCGCCGGCCACTTGGGAAACCATGTAGAGAGGCAGTTTGCGCTTCTCGAAGTCAGTGAAAATGCACAGGGCAATGCTGACCGCGGGGTTGAGATGGGCGCCGGAAATGCCGGCGCTCAGATAGATCGCCATGCTGACGCCGACGCCCCAGATGATGCTGATTTCCCACAGGCCGAAACTCGCACCCGCGACCTTGAGCGCTGCGACGCAGCCGGTGCCGAAAAAGATCAGCAGGGCAGTGCCCAGGAATTCGGCCAGGCATTGGCTGGACAGGGACGGCTGTTGTAAAGCAATTGTCATTCAAACCTCGGTTTTTTGTTGTTTTGCTGCGCCTTCGACAACGCTCGATTGCGCATTCCGCGCCGAGGCAGGATCCCCATCCTGATCTCGGGTTGCTGCTTGAGACCTGCGATATTACTTTCAGTTTCGAAAAAATATAGACAAGAAACGCTGGTGTCAAAGGTCGAAAGTGAACCATCGGTCACATTTCAACTATTCGCGGCGTGAATGACTTACCCGCCAGCGGCGTGTCACCGTGACGGTCGCGGTGTGCCAAGCCTTTTCGTGGGCGATGGCTTAGAATCCGGCCACTCTTTTTTGATTTCCTTGTCAGGAGCGGTCATGACACCCGCGTTGGATTTGCTTAAGAAAGTGCGCGCCGAACATCGCATCCACAGTTATGAGCACGATCCCAAGGCCGCGTCGTACGGCTTGGAAGCGGCGGAAAAGCTCGGCCTGGATCCGGCGCAAGTGTTCAAGACGTTGTTGGCGGCGAGCGAAAAAGGTGAATTGCTGGTGGCGGTGGTGCCAGTGGCCGGGACCCTGGATTTGAAAGGCCTGGCCCATGCCGCCGGGGTGAAGAAAGTCGAAATGGCCGACCCGGCCGCCGCGCAGCGTTCGACCGGTTATCTGCTCGGCGGTATCAGTCCGCTGGGGCAGAAGAAGCGCCTGCGCACTTTTATCGACAGCTCCGCACAGCCGCTCGCCACTATGTTTGTCAGTGCGGGGAGGCGCGGGTTGGAAGTCGAGTTGGCGCCTTCGGTATTGAAGGAGCACACCGGGGCGGCATTCGCTGATATCGGGCGTGCTTGAATAGAGTCGGTGCCTGCTGCGCAGCCAGGCGCAAACAAGTGCCCTCGCCACAAGGGTGTGAAAGGCTAAGCTTGGCGTCAGATCTTCTATCACCAGGCTGTAGGGTGAAAATTCTGCTGATCTGTCACTGGATAAGCCGTGCCGCTGCGTCGCATGCTGGCGCATAAAAAAGGAGAAGTGCCATGCAGCTTGCGTTTCATCAGGTCGATGCGTTCAGTGATCGGCCGTTCGGCGGTAACCCGGCGATGGTCTATCGGCTCGACGGCTGGCTGGCCGACGACTTGATGCAGAAGATCGCCGCCGAACACAACCTGGCTGAAACCGCGTTTCTGGTGCGTGAAGGCCAGCATTGGCATATTCGCTGGTTCACGCCCACCACCGAAGTGCCGCTGTGTGGGCACGCCACGTTGGCCAGCGCTTATGTGCTGTTCGAGGTCTATCACGAAACGGTCGAGCGCCTGGATTTCATCTGCCGGTCCGGTTCGTTGAGCGTGACGCGTGAGGGTGATCGGCTGTGGCTGGATTTTCCGGCCATCGTGCCTGCCGAATTGGGCGCCTCCCTGGCCGTGCAGAGTGCCTTGGGCGTCGAAGCGGTGGATGTGCTGAGTTCCAACGAACTGTTCGTGGTGCTGGAATCGGAGCAAGCGGTGCTCGATTGCAAACCGGACATGGCGGCCCTGGCGAAACTGCCCTGGCCTGGCGCTATCGTCACCGCACCGGGGAGCAAGCATGATTTTGTCTCGCGCTACTTTGCCCCGGCGATTGGCATCAACGAAGACCCGGTGACGGGTTCGACCCACTGCAGCCTGATTCCATACTGGTCCAAGCGTTTGGGTAAGCACGGGCTGACGGCTTATCAGTGCTCGGCCAGGGGTGGGGCTTTGTTTTGCCGGCTGGAAGGTGAGCGGGTGAAGATTGGCGGGAATGCGACGTTGGTGGCCAGTGGAACGTTGATGCTGGGTTGACTCTGCACTCCAGCCAATGAGATCAAATGTGGGAGCGAGCCTGCTCGCGATGGCGGCGGCTCAGCTTGCATCGATGCTGAATGTGCCTACGTCATCGCGAGCAGGCTCGCTCACACAGAATTTTGCATTTCTTCAGGTTTTAGCTGGAGGTGCTGTGACGCCGCACGCCGCTTTCCACCGGTGGTAGATGCGCCGCCGTGCTGCCCGAGGCCTGGAACAACACCAGGTGTTCAGCCGCGACGCGGATGCCCACACTGGCCTCGACCTGATGGTCGGCATGGCTGGGGAAGATCGATTCCAATTGCGCGCCTGTCGGTAATTGCAGGCGATACAAGGTTGACGCACCCAGGAAAGTCTTGCCGACGATTTTGGCGGTGAGCGGGCTGTCCGGTGCGTAGACGATATCGTCCGGGCGCAGCAACACATCCACCGCACCGCCGATGGGCCAGGTGTAGGCACGGTTGCCACGCAGGATGCCCAGCTCGGTCTGCACCGATTCCGGGCTCTCGAGTCGGCCGCGAATGAAGTAGCCCTGGCCAATGAAACTGGCGACGAACGGTGTCAGTGGTTCGTGATACAGGTTGTAGGGCGTGTCCCACTGTTCCAGTCGACCTTCCTTGAACACCCCGACATGGTCACTTACGGCGAAGGCTTCTTCCTGGTCGTGGGTGACCAGGATCGCGCTGGTGCCGCGGGCCTTGAGAATGTCCCGCACTTCATGGCTGAGCTTGCGGCGCAGCTCGCCATCGAGATTGGAAAACGGTTCATCGAGCAACAGCAGCTGTGGTGCTGGTGCCAGCGCGCGGGCCAGGGCCACGCGCTGTTGCTGGCCACCGGAAAGTTCATGGGGAAAACGCTTGCCCAGGTGCTTGAGGTTGACCAGTTCCAGCAATTCTTCGACGACACGATCCTTGTCCGGATGTTTGCGAATGCCAAAGGCAATGTTCTCGGCCACGCTCAGGTGGGGAAACAGGGCGTAGTCCTGGAACACCATGCCGATGCGGCGTTTCTCCGGGGCGAGGGTGAAGCCGGCGCGGGAAATGGTTTCCCCGGCCAGTTGGATTTCACCCTCGTGCACCGGTTCGAAGCCGGCGATGGCGCGCAACGTCGTGGTCTTGCCGCACCCGGACGAACCGAGCAGGCAACCGATATCACCGGCATTGAGGTGCAAGTTGAGGTTCTGGACCACCCGTTGGTCTTGATAACCGCAGGCCAGGTTGTGCAAGTTCAGCAGCAGGGGGTGGCTCATGCGTGGTGATACGCCGGCTCGACCAGGAACTCGAGCAGGGCCTTTTGCGCATGGAGGCGATTCTCTGCCTGGTCCCATGCCACCGAGCGTGGATCATCCAGCAGGTCGACGCTGATTTCCTCGCCACGGTGGGCTGGCAGGCAGTGCATGAACAACACGTCGGCATCCGCCAGGTCGAGCAATGCCCGGTTGACCTGGAGCGGTGCGAACAGCTTGAGGCGCTTGGCGGTTTCCTCTTCCTGGCCCATGGAGGTCCAGACGTCGGTGCTTACCAGATGCGCGCCGGCCACGGCCTGTTTCGGATCGCGGACGATGGACACCCGGTCCGCGGCCTTGGCGAGCAGCTCGGCATTGGGGTCATAACCTTCAGGGCAGGCAATGCGCAGCTGGAAGTCGAATTGAAGCGCCGCTTCTATATAGCTGTTGCACATGTTGTTGCCGTCGCCGATCCAGGCCACGGTCTTGCCCTGGATCGAGCCACGGTGTTCGAGGAAGGTCTGCATGTCGGCCAGTAACTGGCAGGGGTGCAGGTCATCGGACAGGCCATTGATGACGGGTACGCGGGAGTGGGCCGCGAACTCGGTCAGGGTGCTGTGGGCAAAGGTACGGATCATCATCGCGTCCAACATGCTCGACATGACGATGGCGCAATCGCTGATGGGTTCGCCACGGCCCAGCTGGGTGTCGCGCGGCGACAGGAAGATCGCCTGGCCGCCCAGTTGGATCATGCCGGCTTCGAAAGAGATGCGCGTGCGGGTCGATGATTTCTCGAAGATCATCCCCAACACACGGTTTTTCAAGGGCTCGAACAGTACGCCGCGGTTACGCAGGTCCTTGAGCTCCACGCCTCGACGGATCACACCGAGCAACTCATCGGGCGTGAAATCCATCAGGGAGAGAAAGTGCCTTGCGCTCATGATTGACTACCTTTTTGTAACTGACCGCAGATGCTCAAAGCCTTGTTTATTCAAAAAACGGGCGAGACCTGCGGCAAAAGCCGCACGGGGCGACGAAATAGGGGAAGGCGCGATCTTATAATTAAATGTCGCGTCTTACCAATAGGGCTACGGTTTTTGGGGATTTCAGCGAGGCCATCGCAAGACTGCGATGGCGAATTTGTGGCCGGTTTCCTGACAGCAGCGACCCATTTGTACACTGGCGTTGCTCGGCTTGGCAATCAAGCACGGCGGGCGCGCCATGGATGAGGGGCGGTTTGCGCCGTGGCATCCCATCTTTCGCCTGTCTGCCGCTGGTTGTGAAACATTTCCTAATGCAAAGGCCTGGGTTATAAATGAACCACAGCGGCACAGGAGCCCGAAATGGATTCGAAAGAGCAACAATTGATGGAATTGCTAGGGCTGACTGCACGCTCGCTGACGCACCTGACGGCTTCGGTGACTTCGATGTCATTCGAATTGCTGCGCAGCGACGATGAGGTGACCAAGGCCGCGGGTCGTCGAATGATCGATCGCATGGCCACTATCAGTAACGGGCTCGACGAGCATTGGCGGCTGATCGGCGAGCTGACAGGTGTGCCCATCGCCCAGGAGCAGGTGGAAACCGTCGAAGAAATCCAACTGCTGGCGCCGCCTCCCGACCAGCCTTGACGCCATGTCATCGGTTGGCCTGATGCCCGGCAATTCACAGGACGAACGTCGCTGGCGCTGCCGGGAATCACGCGCCATAGTTTTGTTCCCGCGGCCGAAAGCGCCCGCCACGAATAAAACAGAGACTGGCCATGACCAAGACTCTCCACCACCGTGCGTGCCATCTGTGTGAAGCCATCTGTGGCTTGACCCTCGAAACCACCGAGACCGACGGCCAGGGCCTGGCGATCACTTCGATCAAGGGCGATGCGCTGGACACCTTCAGCCGGGGTCACATCTGTCCCAAGGCCGTGGCCCTGCAAGATATCCAGAACGATCCGGATCGGCTGCGCCAGCCCATGCAGCGCATCGGCAATGAATGGCACCCCATCGCCTGGGACGATGCCTTCGCGTTGGTGGCCGAACGTCTGGCGGATATCCAGGCGCGCCACGGCCAGAACGCGGTGGCGGTCTATCAGGGCAACCCCAGTGTGCATAACTATGGGTTGATGACCCACAGCAACTATTTCCTGGGCCTGTTGAAAACCCGCAGCCGTTTCTCGGCGACCTCGGTGGATCAACTGCCCCATCACCTGACCAGTCACCTGATGTACGGCCATGGCCTGTTGCTACCGATTCCGGACATCGATCACACGGACTTCATGTTGATCCTGGGCGGCAATCCGCTGGCCTCAAACGGCAGCATCATGACCGTGCCGGACGTGGAAAAGCGCCTCAAGGCGATCCAGGCCCGTGGCGGCAAAGTGGTGGTGGTCGATCCGCGCCGCAGCGAAACGGCGGCCATTGCCAACCAGCATGTCTTCGTCCGCCCTGGCGGCGATGCCGCGCTGCTGTTTGGCTTGCTCAATACATTGTTCAGCGAAGGTCTGACCCGTGACAGCCATTTGCCTGTGGATGGTCTGGACGAGGTGCGTGAGGCTGTCGCTACTTTTACGGCTGAAGCGATGAGCCCGCTCTGTGCGGTGCCGGCAGCGCAGATCCGCCAGTTGGCGCGGGACTTCGCCGCCGCGCCGTCAGCGGTGTGTTACGGGCGGATGGGGGTTTCGACCCAAGCGTTCGGTACGTTGTGCCATTGGTTGATCCAGGTGATCAACCTGGTCACCGGCAATCTCGATCGGGTGGGCGGGGCGCTGTGCACCGAGCCGGCGGTGGATCTGGTGGCCACCACTTCGGGCGGGCATTTCAATCGTTGGCAGAGCCGGGTGTCCGGGCGCCCCGAATATGCGGGGGAGTTGCCGGTATCGGCCCTGGCCGAGGAGATGCTGACCGAGGGCGAGGGCCAGATCCGTGCGCTGGTCACTGTGGCCGGCAACCCGGTGCTGTCCACGCCCAACGGGCGGCAACTGGAGCAGGCCCTGGACGGGTTGGAGTTCATGGTCAGCGTCGATTTGTACGTCAACGAAACCACGCGTTACGCCGACCTGATCCTGCCCTCGACCTCGGCCCTGGAAAACGATCATTACGACACCACGTTCAACCTGTTCGCGGTGCGCAACGTGACCCGTTTCAACCGGGCCATCCTGCCCAAGCCCGAGGGGGCGCTGCACGACTGGGAAATCTTTGTCGGCCTGGCCAAGGCCTTCGCGGCCCGAACCGGCAAGGAACTCAAGCCGACCATACCGCCGGCGCAAATGATCGATTTCGGTCTGCGGGCCGGGGCGTATGGCGACGCCTCGCCGCACAAGTTGTCCCTGGCGACCCTGTTCGACCATCCCCATGGCATCGATCTTGGCGCACTCAAGCCTAACCTGGCCCCGCGCTTGAAAACCGAAAACCAGCGGGTGCAGGCCGCGCCGGCGGTGATACTCGCCGACCTTGCGCGCTTTGCCGCGTTGCAGGCGCCAGAACCGGATGAGTTGCTGATGATTGGCCGCCGCCATGTGCGCAGCAACAACTCCTGGATGCATAACTTCCATCGACTGGTGAAGGGCAAGCCGCGTCATCAATTGCTGATGCACCCGGATGACCTCGCCTCTCGCGGCCTTGCCGACGGGCAGCGCGTGACGGTCAGTTCGCGAGTGGGGGCCATCGAAGTCGAGGTGCTGGGCAGCCTGGACATGATGAAAGGTGTGGTCAGCCTGCCTCACGGCTGGGGCCATGCCCGGCCGGGCGTGCAGATGACCATTGCCAGCGCACAGCCAGGCTCCAGCGCCAATGACCTGACCGATGATTGCCAGCTCGATGAGTTGTCCGGCAACGCGGCGCTCAACGGTGTACCGGTGAAGGTGGCGGCTGCGTAAAATTGTCTCTGGAGCACGTTCGGCTTTCCGTTACAATGCGTCACCGTGTCGACAACTTACGTCGCAAAGTTTTAAGCCGAGGTGCTCCATGGATATCATCGAAACGATTAAAGACCAGATTGCCAACAACACCATCCTGCTTTACATGAAAGGCTCGCCGAACGCGCCACAGTGCGGTTTCTCGGCCAAGGCCGCTCAGGCTGTGATGGCGTGTGGCGAGAAGTTTGCCTACGTGGACATCCTGCAGAACCCGGAAATCCGCGCCAACCTGCCCAAGTACGCCAACTGGCCAACCTTCCCACAACTATGGGTTGGCGGTGAGCTGATCGGCGGTAGCGACATCATGACCGAGATGGCCGCTGATGGCTCGTTGCAAGCCACGATCAAGGAAGCGGTAGAAAAAGCGGCGGCGAACAAGACCGAAGCCTGATCCATGGAAGTCGGTTCACCACACCGGTTGTGATGAACACGAAACCTTGTGGGAGCGAGCCTGCTCGCGATAGCGGTGTGTCAGTCAGCAGTTTTTTACCTGAACCACCGCTATCGCGAGCAGGCTCGCTCCCACAGTGGTTTTGGGTAGGCCTGGAATCCAGGCAATAAAAAGCCCCGCCTCTCGAAAGAGGGCGGGGCTTTTTAGTGGTTTGCTTTCGGGGAAGCTTATTCTTCACCCATCTGCGATTGCAGGTAATTCTCAAGACCGACTTTGTCGATCAGGCCCAGTTGGGTTTCCAGCCAGTCGATATGCTCTTCCTCGGATTCGAGGATATCTTCCAGCAGTTCACGGCTACCGAAATCGCCAACGCTTTCGCAATGGGCGATGGCGGCCTTCAGGTCGGCGTGGCCGGTGCGCTCGATACGCAGGTCGCACTCCAGCATTTCCCGGGTGTGTTCGCCGATGTGCAACTTGCCCAGATCCTGGACGTTCGGCAGGCCTTCGAGGAACAGGATGCGCTTGATCAGTTTGTCCGCGTGTTTCATCTCGTCGATGGATTCGTGGTACTCGTGCTTGCCCAGCTTGTTCAGGCCCCAATCCTCGTACATGCGCGCATGCAGGAAGTACTGGTTGATCGCGACCAGCTCATTGCCGAGGATCTTGTTGAGATGCTGGATGACTGTAATGTCGCCTTTCATGATGAGACCTGCCCTGTAATAGCTGTATATAGGGCAGAGTTTGAGCCGCACATTTACGGGTGTCAAACCTAAGTTATTGAATAATAAATGAAAATTAATCGGAATAAGAATGTTTGTGTTCCGCGTCTGGACGCTAAGCAATTGATTTACAGGCATAAAAAAACCGGACATTGAGTCCGGTTCCTTGAAAACTGTTTTTTACGCGGCGGTAAATTCTACCGGGTAGGGGATCGAGGCCTGTGCCGTTTGCACCTTGGCGAGGGTTTCGCGAACCACTTCCTTGGCCAGGCACGCACATTTACCGCATTGGCTGGCTACGCCGGTGGCCTGACGGACTTCGCGATAGCTGCAGCAACCTTCGTAGATCGCTTCGCGGATTTGTCCGTCGGTGACGCCAGTGCAGAGGCATACATACATAAGTTAGAACCGTCGCTGGTTGTGACTCAATTGAGACGGATCTTAATGTTAACGAGAATGATTGTCAAAGTGGTTTCTGAAAACCTTTTGCCAGAGCGACGCCTGGCTGACGAACGGTTTGTACCCCGGCCAGTGACGTGTCATGAAATGCTACAGCGATTTTTCAATACCGCCGAAAAACCGTTGAAGACAGCCCAAATTCGCGGTGTATGATGGTCGGCCCTTGCAAGCGGGTTCGTGTCACAGGGCTGTCGCCTGAGGGTGGCAGGCTGGCCCGGACCTTGTTTTCACGCTATTACATCAGGAGATATCCAATGAGCGTACTCGTAGGCAAACAAGCCCCAGACTTTACCGTTCCAGCCGTGCTCGGCAACGGCGAAATCGTCGACAGCTTCACCCTGTCCTCGGCCATCAAAGGCAAATACGGCCTGGTGTTCTTCTATCCGCTGGACTTCACCTTCGTCTGCCCGTCCGAACTGATCGCACTGGATCACCGCATGGACGACTTCAAGGCCCGCAACGTTGAAGTGGTTGCCGTTTCGATCGACTCGCACTTCACCCACAACGCCTGGCGCAACACCCCGATCAACAATGGCGGTATCGGCCAGGTGAAATACACCATGGCTGCCGACATGAAGCACGAAATCGCCAAGGCCTACGACGTTGAGTCCGAAGGTGGCGTGGCTTTCCGTGGCGCGTTCCTGATCGACGACAAAGGTGTTGTCCGTTCGCAGATCATCAACGACCTGCCGCTGGGCCGCAACATGGAAGAGCTGATCCGTCTGGTCGACGCGCTGCAATTCCACGAAGAGCACGGCGAAGTGTGCCCGGCCAACTGGAAAAAAGGCGACAAGGGCATGACCGCTTCGCCTGAAGGCGTTGCCGCTTACCTGGGCGAGCACAGCGACAAGCTGTAATTGCTTTAGGCATAAAAAAACCGGCCCTTGGTAGGGCCGGTTTTTTTATGGGCGGTTCAAGCCGGTGAACCTGTAGGACACAAGACTGTGGCGAGGGGATTTATCCCCGCTGGACTGCGTAGCAGTCCCAAAAGATCAGCTTGATGCACCGAGGTGGCTGGTTTGGGGCCGCTTCGCGCCCCAACGGGGATAAATCCCCTCGCCACAAAGACCCGGGCCTGACCTTATTCAATCGTCGAAATCCTGCCAGCCACCCATCTGTTTCCAGCGGTTGACGATGCCGCAGAACAGCTCGGCGGTCTTCTCGGTGTCATAGCGGGCCGAGTGGGCTTCGCGGCCATCGAAATCGATGTCGGCCGCCTGGCACGCCTTGGCCAGGACGGTCTGGCCGTATGCCAGGCCAGCCAGGGTCGCGGTGTCGAAGCTGGAGAACGGGTGGAACGGGTTGCGCTTCATGTCCAGGCGCGCGACAGCGGCGTTGAGGAAGCCCAGGTCGAAGCTGCTGTTGTGGCCGACCAGGATCGCTCGCTTGCAACCGTTGGCCTTCAGCGCCTTGCGCACACCACGGAAGATGTCGGTCAGGGCCGTTTCTTCGCTGACCGCCATGCGCAGCGGGTGATCGAGCTTGATCCCGGTAAACTCCAGGGCCGCCGCTTCGATGTTGGCGCCTTCGAACGGTTCGACACGGAAGAAATAGGTGTGGTCAGGGAACACGAAGCCTTTTTCGTCCATGCCAATGGTGGTCGCGGCGATTTCCAGCAAGGCGTCGGTGGCGGAGTTGAAGCCGCCGGTTTCTACATCGACGACGACCGGCAGATAACCCCGGAAGCGGGCTGCCATGGGATGACGGGCGCCGCCCGAACCACCATTGCCGTCCAGTTCGTCGTCGAAATGATCTTCACTCACGCGTTTTCCTCCAGCAGGCGCCAGCGCAGTTTTTCACCGGCGCGCAGCGGGATGACAGTCAGCTCGCCGAAAGGCAGGCTGGCGGGGGCGGTCCATTCGTCGCGGACCAGGGTAATACTGTCGGTGTTCACCGGCAGGCCATAGAAACGCGGGCCATGCAGGCTGGCGAAGCCTTCGAGTTTGTCCAGCGCATTGCGCTGTTCGAACGCCTCGGCATACATCTCGATGGCGGCATAGGCGGTGTAGCAGCCGGCGCAACCGCAGGCCGCTTCCTTGGCGTGACGGGCGTGGGGCGCCGAGTCGGTGCCGAGGAAAAACTTGGTGCTGCCGCTGGTGGCGGCGTCGAGCAAGGCTTCCTGGTGGGTATTGCGCTTGAGGATCGGCAGGCAATAGAAGTGCGGCCGGATCCCGCCCACCAGCATGTGGTTGCGGTTGTACAGCAGGTGATGGGCAGTAATGGTCGCGCCAACGTTGGCCGGAGCCTCGTTGACGAACTGCACGGCATCGCCGGTGGTGATGTGTTCGAACACCACCTTGAGGGTCGGGAAGCGCTCCACGACGCGGCGCATGTGCTCGTCGATGAAGATTTTCTCGCGGTCGAACACGTCGACGTCGCCCCGGGTGACTTCACCGTGGATCAACAACGGCATGCCGACTTCGGCCATGGCCTCCAGCGCCGGGAAGATCTTGTCGATGCTGGTGACGCCGGAATCGGAGTTGGTGGTCGCGCCGGCAGGGTACAGCTTGGCGGCGTGGACGAAGCCGCTGGCCTTGGCGTCGCGAATCTCTTCGGGCTGGGTGCGGTCGGTGAGGTACAGCACCATCAGCGGTTCGAAGCGGCTGCCAGCCGGGCGTGCGTCGAGGATGCGCTGGCGATAGCCGTCGGCCTCGGCGGCGTTGCGCACGGGCGGAACCAGGTTCGGCATGATGATTGCGCGCCCGAAGGTGCGCGCGACATCGGCGACGGTATGGGTCAACACAGCACCATCGCGAAGATGAATATGCCAGTCGTCGGGACGCAGCAGGGTCAGGCGGTCAGACATTGGGGGGCTTCCAGGCGGGTCAAACTCTGGGGAATGCTACCGGAAAAGACCGATTCAGGCACCCGCTATCAAGTTCTGCCGCAACTTACCGATAGCTCCTACAGGTGTGCCACGAATCCGTGCAGTGCCCCGGACAGGCGTCATGCCCCAGGCATGCGTCGATCTTTGTATAAAAGTCAGTGGAGCCTCCCGTGCGCCAGCGTTATCTAGCCTTGCTCAGTGTGTTTGCCAGCCTTCCCGCCATGGCGCTCACTTTCCAGACCCGTCTGGAGAGCATTGAGTGGACGGTCGAAGGCGACAAGTTCGAGTGCCGGCTGAGCCAGCCGATCACCGATTTCGGCAGCGGCGAGTTCGTGCGTCGGGCGGGCGAGCAGGCCACGTTCCGCCTCAAGACCTACAACCCGATGCTTGGCGGCGGTTCGGCAACCTTGCTGGCGGCCGCCGCGCCGTGGCAACCGGGGCGAGGCGATATCAACCTGGGTTCGGTCAGGATCGGCAGCGGCGATGTGCTGTTCAACAGCTCCCAGGTCCAGGCCGGCCGGTTGATCAGTGGCCTGATGGAAGGTCGCAGCCCCGTGGTGCGCCGCAACACCGAGGACGGACGGGTCTCGGAAGTGCGCCTGCTGCCGGTGCGTTTCAGCAAGGCTTTCAATGACTATCAAGGTTGCGTGGCGAAACTGTTGCCAAAGAATTTCGAGCAGGTGAAGCAGACCCAGATCGGCTTCCCCGGCGAAGAAGTCGAACTCGATGCCCATGCCAAGGCACAGTTGCAGGTGATGCTCGACTTCATCAAGGCTGATCCAAGCGTTAATCATGTAGAGCTTGACGGCCACTCCGACAACAGCGGCAATCGCCTGACCAACCGTGAGCTGTCGCGCCGCCGCGCCCTGGCAGTTCAGGATTTCTTCAAGGCCAATGGCTTCCAGGAATCGCAGATTACCCTGCGCTTCCACGGCGAGCGTTATCCCCTGGTACCCAATACCAACGCCGCCAACCGCGCCAAGAATCGTCGCGTGGTCGTGCGCCTGGAGCGTGTGGCGCCGACTGAAGTACCGGCACCCCAGGCCCCGGCGGCGCAGCCGGCGGCTCCTGCGGCGCCCGCCAAGGTTCCGGCGCCGGTCGCCGCACCAGCCAAGGCGCCCGCTCCGGCGACTGCGCGCACGTCCTGATTCGATTTTGACCGTCGCGCTCTCGACATAATCTGTCGCTTCGTCGTCATAAGCTGTCGCGCCTCTGTAAATTATCCGCGCTGGACGTTAGACTTCCCGGCTTTCCGTACAACCCGTGGAGTGATGGCATGGCGGACGTAAACAAGGTCGTTCTGGCGTATTCCGGCGGCCTGGACACTTCGGTGATCCTCAAGTGGCTGCAGGACACTTATAACTGCGAAGTGGTGACCTTCACCGCTGACCTGGGACAGGGCGAGGAAGTCGAGCCTGCACGCGCCAAGGCCCAGGCCATGGGCGTCAAAGAGATCTACATCGATGACCTGCGCGAAGAGTTCGTCCGCGACTTCGTGTTCCCGATGTTCCGTGCCAATACCGTTTACGAAGGTGAGTACCTGCTGGGTACCTCCATCGCCCGTCCGTTGATCGCCAAGCGCCTGATCGAAATCGCCAACGAAACCGGCGCCGACGCCATTTCCCATGGCGCCACCGGCAAGGGCAACGACCAGGTGCGTTTCGAGCTGGGTGCCTATGCCCTCAAGCCTGGCGTTAAAGTCATTGCCCCATGGCGTGAGTGGGACTTGCTGTCCCGTGAAAAACTGATGGACTACGCCGAGAAGCACGCGATTCCGATCGAGCGCCACGGCAAGAAGAAATCCCCGTACTCGATGGACGCCAACCTGCTGCACATCTCCTATGAAGGCGGCGTGCTGGAAGACACCTGGACCGAGCACGAAGAAGACATGTGGCGCTGGACCGTCTCCCCGGAGAAGGCCCCCGATACCCCGCAGTACCTGGAGCTGACCTATCGCAACGGCGATATCGTCGCACTGGACGGCGTTGAGATGAGCCCGGCCACCGTGCTGGCGACCCTGAACCGCATCGGTGGCGAACACGGCATCGGTCGCCTGGACATCGTCGAGAACCGCTATGTGGGCATGAAGTCCCGTGGCTGCTACGAAACTCCCGGCGGCACCATCATGCTGCGCGCCCACCGGGCGATCGAATCGATCACCCTGGACCGCGAAGTGGCTCACCTCAAAGACGAGTTGATGCCCAAGTATGCCAGCCTGATCTACACCGGCTACTGGTGGAGCCCTGAGCGTCTGATGCTGCAACAGATGATCGACGCCTCCCAGACCAACGTGAACGGTGTCGTGCGCCTGAAGTTGTACAAGGGCAACGTGATCGTGACCGGGCGCAAGTCCGACGACTCGCTGTTCGATGCCAACATCGCGACCTTCGAAGAAGACGGCGGTGCCTACAACCAGGCCGACGCGGCCGGCTTCATCAAGCTCAACGCCCTGCGCATGCGCATCGCGGCGAACAAGGGTCGCAAGCTGTTCTGACCCTGGCGAGATGAAAAAGCGGCCTGCCATGAGCAGGCCGTTTTTTTTGCCCCTTTTTTGCGTGTGCGGGCTTTGCTGCTGCGCGGCCCTTGATCGTTCATTCATCCTGCCCGTGGGCTGCCGGGTCTGCGTTGCTGTAGATGACGTATACGACGACGCGGGTGTGCTTCAAATGTCTTGATCGACAGGTCTCGCTCAGGCGTTCCGATTGGCCGCATAGGAGACAAGGGGAGGCTGGTTCGCGCCTGCGTCGATGAAGGCGTTTTAGCAGCTCTTTGATTTTATCCGCCCGACGTAGCAGTCGTTTGTGCCGGCAGGGCGAGTCAACCATGGTCTTTAAAAAGTGCTTGTTCTTGCGAAAATCCGAGGGTGAATACAGGGAGCGATAATTGAAGTTGAGCGTTATGAAAAAAAGCAGCAATAGATAAAAAGGGAAGCTGATCAGGAACCAGAGGTAATACTCACGATCCTGGTCATCCAGGAATGGCAAGGAAATCGCCGCGGAAGTTTCGGACAAAGTTGCGAATATGGCGATGAGGGTCATAGGGTTGGTTATGGTCTTCGAAGGTTTGTTCATGGTTAATGCTCATGGAATATTTATGCTCGGTGAATAGGCTGGAAAGTGGTTATTAAGATATAGGCGCAATCGCAGCGGCTGCCGATGATGGATGTCGGATGCCAAGCTATTTTATATATGAATTTTTCTTCCTGAAGTGAGCGAGAGGCAGTTTTAACAGTAAATAATTCAGTTACTCTTTATGATTGAAAAGCTTTTTAATGGGCTGCCTGTCGGTGGGCGTCACGGTAAAAGAGCGAATTGTTCACAGGGTTACCGGATTGTTAAGAAAGGTCCATTCTTCTCTGTAGAAAAATTCACGACACATTTTTCCTGGAGAATTTGTAGGATTTTTCTGTATAGCTTGTAGGTTCTGTCTCTCGGTGCGAGCGTTCAGGGGGGGGCGGCATGCCAAGGTAGAAATGACTAGGCTATTGTGCGTGCTCTAAAAATTCGAACAGCGAAGTTGGATTTGCCCATGAATAAAGTGCTGATCGTGGATGATCATCCCGTCATTCGTCTTGCTGTACGTTTGCTGATGGAGCGTCATGGTTATGAAGTCGTTGCCGAAACCGATAATGGCGTCGATGCGTTACAACTTGCTCGCGAACTTATGCCCGATATCGTCATTCTCGATATCGGTATTCCCAAGCTGGACGGATTGGAGGTCATTGCCCGTCTGGCGGCTATTCCTTCATCGATGAAGGTGCTGGTGCTGACTTCCCAGGCACCGGGACATTTTTCGATGCGCTGCATGCAGACGGGGGCGGCCGGGTATGTATGCAAGCAACAGGATCTTACTGAGTTACTGAGTGCAATCAAGGCAGTACTGTCCGGTTACAGTTACTTCCCCAACCAGGCCTTGCATACGGTACGGTCGAGTCTGGGCAATGCCAGTGAGTCGGATATGGTCGACCGATTATCGGGGCGGGAAATGATGGTCTTGCAACAACTGGCTCGCGGTAAGACCAACAAGGAGATTGCCGATGGAATGTTCTTGAGCAACAAGACCGTCAGTACCTACAAGACACGCTTATTGTTGAAGCTCAATGCCCGTTCCCTGGTCGACCTGATCGAACTGGCGCAGCGTAATGGGTTGGTGTGAGTTTTCGGGTCACGCGTACTCAGTAAAAAGCCTCCATCAGGGAGGCTTTTACGTGTCAGAGGTCAAAGTCGTAATCGGCCAGTTGCTTCTGCAGACGGCGCTCTTCCAGCAGGTTATCAATGGTGCGGCGCTTGCTCAGGTTGGTTTTCGCCACTTCCACGACCACAGGTTCAACGTCGTCGGCCTCAACGGCGATGAATTCGTCTTCTACATCCAGTTGTTCTTTGCCAGTACTCATGGGTTCGACTCCAGGCTAAGACTGCCATTGGCGCTCCTTATATCGATAAACCACGGGCGGGTAAAAAAGATTTTTTCAATCGGTTGATCGATAAAATCAATAGCGCCTCAATCGTCGGAGGTCTTGTGCTTGTATTCGCATAAGTCTTCGATTCGACAGCTGCCACAGCGGGGCTTGCGCGCCAGGCAGACGTAGCGTCCGTGAAGGATGAGCCAGTGATGGGAGTCCAGCAGGAATTCCTTGGGGACGAATTTCATCAATTTCTTCTCGACCTCCACCACGTTTTTGCCGGGGGCCAGCCCGGTGCGGTTGCTGACACGGAAAATGTGGGTGTCGACCGCCATGGTCAACTGCCGAAACGCGGTGTTGAGTACGACGTTGGCGGTTTTGCGGCCCACGCCCGGAAGGGCTTCCAGCGCTTCACGGGTCTGTGGGACCTCACTGGCGTGGCGCTCGATCAACAGGCGGCAGGTCTCGATTACGTTTTTGGCCTTGCTGTTGAATAGCCCGATGGTCTTGATGTACTCGGACAGTCCCTCGACGCCCAGGGCATAGATCGCCTCTGGCGTATTGGCCACCGGGAAAAGTTTGGCCGTGGCTTTGTTGACGCCGACGTCGGTGGACTGGGCCGAGAGGATGACCGCGATCAGCAACTCGAACGGTGAGGAATAGGCCAGTTCGGTCTTTGGTTCCGGGTTGTCCTCGTGAAAGCGACGAAATATTTCCAGGCGTTTTGCGGCGTTCATGGGCGCGGCGTTTCCTCGATAGTTGAAGGGGGAGTGTCAGCCGTCCAAGCCTGTCGGGCCGCCAACAGCAGCCCAAGCAGAATGAACCCGCCTGGGGCGAGCAAGGCCAGGGGAAGGCTGCTGCCGATCAGCCCACGCACGGCGCCCAGGCTGATCATCAAGAGACCGAACAGCCCAACCAGCCTCAGGCGCCCAAGCCAGCGAGACTCAACGAAGAATCCCTCATGCTCCAGCGCCACGCAGCTCAGGGCGATCCAGCCAACGTAAAGGCTCAACGGACGGTACAGTTCCAGCGCCCAGGCCTGGACGATAAAGCCCGTGCAGGTGGTCAGGGTCGCGGCCAGCACGATGGAGGCGAGCAGCCGTTGACGGGTTGTCAGGCGCTGCCGGACAAGCCCCATCGTCAAACCATGGCTGAAGAGAATCAAGGCCCAGGCCAGCCACAACCCCAGCGCGCCGACCAGCGAATGACTCGCGCCGATCAATGGGACGAGCAGCAGGCCGTGTGTCAGCCCCCATGGTTTATTCATTCGCCGCCCCCCCCGTCAACTGAGCCTTGTGCTCGTCGAAGTAACGCAGCGCATCGTGCACAGCCTGCAGGACCGCCCGGGATGTCACTGTCGCGCCTGCCAGTTGATCAAATTGCCCCTGGTCCTTTTTCAAGGCCCAGCCGCTGTCTTCAGGCGCTTGACGTGATTTACCGGTGAAAGTCTGCAGCCAGGCGTTCGGCCAACCGGCAATCGCCGCGCCCAACCCGCGTGTTTCGGATTGGCGCAGGGTCTTGACGCCCAGCAACCGGCCCTGTGGATCGATGGCGATCAGCAATTCGATGCTGCCTTCATAGCCCTGCGCCTGGCTACGTAGCAGCACGGCGCTGGGCTGGCCGCTGCGGGTCGCCAGGTAGCCGCCCAGCAGCGTGCTGTGAGCCAAGGTCACCGAGGCTGGGACAATGGGGTGCGCCAACGGCTGGTTGTCATAGCGGTCAGTGGGCAGCACCTCGAGCAAGGCTCTGTTCGCCAACGCTTGCCGCTGGGCCTCGATGCGCCCGGCCGTGCCGAGGTGAGTGAGGTAAGTGGCACCAACGCCCAGGCCGATCACCAGGATCAGGATTGCCACGCCGCCGCGATTATTCATGTCAGTGGCCGCCGTTGTCGCGCTTCGGCAAACCGGTCCAGTGCCGGTACTCCGAGGTTCATCAGCAACACCGCGAACGCCACGCCGTCCGGGTAACCAGCCCAGGTACGGATCAGATAGACCAGCAACCCCATACCTGCGCCAAACAGCAGGCGAGCGAGAGGGGCCTTGGCCCCCGAGACCGGTTCGGTCGCGATAAAAAACGCGCCGAGCATGGTTGCGCCGGTGAACAGGTGAAACAGCGGCGAGCCATGGGAGTCGGAACCCGAACCGTTCCAGCACAACAGGCTGACGATGGACAGGCTCGCCAGCATGCCCACCGGGGCATGCCAACTGAACACCCGCTGTTGCAGCAGAAACAGACCGCCCGCCAGGAAGGCCAGGTTGATCCATTCGACACCACTGCCACCGAAACGCCCGAAGGCCGGATCGTTGGCGAACAGTTCATCGATGGTCAGGCTCGTGTTGGTCCGCAGGCTGTCCAGCGCGGTTGCTCCGGCCCAGGCATCGGGCGTCGGGTGAGTGCCGAATACCTGCTGCAAGCCTTCAAGCAGGCCCATGGCATGGAGCGCCGGCCATTGGCTCATATGGGAGGGAAACGCCACCAGCACCACGGCGTACCCAAGCATCGCCGGGTTGAACGGGTTGCTGCCGACGCCGCCCCACAGGTGCTTGCCGAACAGCAAGGCGCAGGCGGCCGCAGTCACGGTCAGCCACCAGGGGCAATAGGCCGGCAAGGCCAGGGCCAGCAGTGTGGCGCTAACCAGCGCGCTGCCATCGTTCAGCTCAGGTTTGAAGGGTCTGCCCCGTAAACGCAGTACCAACGCTTCGACTGCCAGCGCAGTGAGACCGGACAACAGCAGGTTGAGCAGCACGCCCCAGCCATGGAACCACAGCAATGCCAGCAGGCCGGGCAGTGTCGCCAGCAACACACGCGTCATCGCTTGGCGCAGCCGTTCATCCACGGGCTCAGGAAGCGGCATGGGCGTCCACCTGGCGTTCGGCATCCTTCACCGCTTGTTCCAATGCCCGCAGTTGTTCATCCGATACCGTAGCCGCCCGGGCCTTGCTGAGTTCGGCGCGGCGCATCGCCAGTTGGATCTTGGCTCGCTTCAGCTCGGCGCTGTTCGCCGGTGCAGGAGCTGGAGCGGTCGAGGGGGTGGCGTTTTCCAGTTGGCTCAGGGCCTGCTCGGCTGCTTCGAACTGGCGTTGCAGCACGATCAGTTGCGACTGTTGCTCGAAGGTTGGCGGATGGCCGAACGCTTTCAAGGATTTGTTCAATTGCGCCCGGCTCATGGCCAGGTCGACCTTGGCTTTTTTCAAGGCAGCATCGGCGGTGGCGGCTTTTTGCGCGCGCACGCGCTCCAGTGCGGCTTGTACGGGGTCGAGTGCCTGGCCCTGTTCCTGGGGTTGAGTCTGGGCTGCGCGTTGGTTGCGAGCCAGGCGTTCGGCCTGGCGCTGTTCTTCTTCGCGGCGTAGGCGCGTATTGCGCTGTTCGAAGCGGCGCCGGGCGTGGTTGCGCTTGGCGGTTCGCGCCTGTTGCTCTGCGGCGCTGAAGGCCAGGCCGCCGACGATCGGCAGGGTCGCCGTCGGCAGAGGACGCATTTCAATGCAATCGACCGGACAGGGCGCCACGCAAAGATCGCAGCCGGTGCATTCGTCGATGAGGACGGTGTGCATCAGCTTCGCCGCGCCGACAATCGCGTCCACCGGGCAGGCCTGGATGCACTTGGTACAACCGATGCATTCGGCTTCGCGGATAAAGGCAATCTGCGCCGGGGCACTGCCGCGGCTGGTGTCCAGTTCCAATACTGGCACTTTCATCAGCTCGGCCAGGGCGGCGATGGTTTCGCGTCCACCGGGCGGGCATTTGTTGATCGGCTCACCCTGGGCGATGCCTTCGGCGTAGGGCTTGCACCCGGGATGGCCGCACTTGCCGCACTGAGTCTGCGGCAGCAAGGCGTCGATACGTTGAATCAGGCTCATGTTTTGACCAGCCCGCGCAATCCGAGAAAGGCCATCGCCATCAGTCCGGCACTGATCAACTGAATCGGCAGGCCCCGAAAGGGCAGGGGAATATCGTTATTGAAGACGCGTTGGCGCAAATCATCGAACAGGCTCAGCACCAGCCAGAATCCCAGCCCGGCGCCCAGGCTCGTGGCGATGGCATGGCCCAGGCCCCGATCATCCTGGCTGTTGAGTAGCGTGAGGCCGAGGATACCGGCATTTGCGAGCAACAGCGGCCACAGCCCCTCGAACGGCAATGCCGGCAGCCAGCGCGCCAGCCAGTGCAGCAATGGGCCGATCAACAGCACGCTCAAGGACAACCAGGCAAACAGGCGCAGCGATGTCAGGTTTGCCGGGACCAGCAGCCAGTGGTCCAGCAGATAGCCCAAGGCGCCAACCATCAGCATCAGGAACGCCGTCGCCAGGCCCAAGGCGTGCACCTGCTTTCGACCATTGGCCGCCAGCAGCGGATCGACGCCCAGCGGCCAATGCAACACGAGGTTGTTGATCAGGGCAGCGCTGAACAGCGTGAGGACGATTTCGGTCATGGGCGTGTTGGCAACAAAGGGCCTGTTACAAGATTAGGCATTATCCGGCACGCCGGGAGGGCGGGCCAGATATGAAAATCCCACAGCCGCCTGCGAAGCGACTGTGGGATCGGTGCAACAAGCGGTCGCGTTACTTGATCCGCTGGCCCGGCTTGGCGCCGCTGTCGGGGCTCAACAGGTAGATTTCCTCACCACCGGGGCCTGCCGCCATCACCATGCCTTCGGAGATACCGAAGCGCATTTTGCGTGGCTTGAGGTTGGCGATCATCATCGTCAAGCGGCCTTCAAGCTTGGCGGGGTCCGGGTAGGCACTCTTGATGCCGGAGAACACGTTGCGTTGCTCATCGCCAATGTCCAGGGTCAGGCGCAACAGCTTGTCGGCGCCTTCGACGGCCTCGGCCTTGACGATCAGCGCCACGCGCAGGTCAACGGCGGCGAAGGCGTCGAAGTCGATTTCCGGCGACAGCGGGTCCTTGGCCAGTTCGCCGTTCCCGGCCGGCGCGCCGGTGTCGGTCTGGCTGGCGGCCAGGTCTTCCTTGGAGGCGTCGGTCATGGCTTGCACCTTGGTGGCGTCGATGCGAGTCATCAACGGCTTGAACTCGTTCAGCTGATGGTTGCTCAGCAGCGTCTGGTGATCGTTCCAGGTCAGCGGCGCGACGTTGAGGAACGCCTCGGCATCGGCGGCCAGCAGCGGCAGCACCGGCTTGAGGAAAATCACCAGTTGGCGGAACAGGTTGATGCCCAGGGCGCAGATCGCCTGGACTTCGTCCTGCTTGCCTTCCTGCTTGGCCAGCGACCAGGGCGCCTTGTCGGCGATCCAGGCATTGGCGCGATCGGCCAGGGCCATGATTTCGCGCATGGCGCGGGCAAAGTCGCGGCTCTCATAGGCTTCGGCGATGCTTGGCGCGGCGGAGAGGAAGGCGTCGGTCAACTCCGGCGCGGCATTGCCCGCAACCAGGACACCGGCGTTGCCTTTGTGGATAAAACCGGCGCAACGGCTGGCAATGTTGACTACCTTGCCTACCAGGTCGGAGTTGACCTTCTGCACGAAGTCTTCGAGGTTCAGGTCCAGGTCATCGACGCCACGGCCGAGCTTGGCCGCGTAGTAGTAGCGCAGGTATTCCGGCGACAGGTGGTCCAGGTAGGTCCGGGCCTTGATGAAGGTGCCGCGGGACTTGGACATTTTCTGGCCGTTGACGGTCAGGTAGCCGTGGACATTGATGCCGGTCGGTTTACGGAAGCCCGCGCCTTCGAGCATGGCGGGCCAGAACAGCGCATGGAAGTTGACGATGTCCTTGCCGATGAAGTGGTACAGCTCGGCGGTGGAGTCCTTGCCCCAGAACGCATCGAAGTCCAGCTCCGGCGTGCGGTTGCAGAGGTTCTTGAAACTCGCCATGTAGCCGATCGGTGCGTCCAGCCACACGTAGAAATACTTGCCGGGCTCGTCGGGGATCTCGAAACCGAAGTACGGCGCATCGCGGGAGATGTCCCACTGTTGCAGGCCGGCGTCGAGCCATTCGGCGATCTTGTTGGCCACGGCGTCCTGCAGGGTGCCGCTGCGGGTCCAGGCTTGCAGCATCTGCTGGAAGTCCGGCAGCTTGAAGAAGAAATGCTGGGAGTCCTTGAGCACCGGTGTGGCCCCGGAAATCGCCGATTTCGGGTCCTTCAGGTCGGTCGGTGCGTAGGTGGCGCCACATTTTTCGCAGTTGTCGCCGTACTGGTCCTCGGTGCCGCATTTCGGGCAGGTGCCCTTGATGAAGCGGTCGGCCAGGAACATTTTCTTTTCCGGGTCGAAATACTGGGTGATCGAACGGGTGGCAATGTGCCCGGCGTCACGCAGCTTCAGGTAGATCTGGCTCGACAGCTCGCGGTTTTCTTCGGCGTGGGTGGAGTGGAAGTTGTCGAAATCCACCAGGAACTCGGCAAAGTCGGCGCTGTGTTCAGCCTGGACGTTGGCGATCAGTTGTTCCGGGGTGATGCCTTCCTTTTCCGCGCGCAGCATGATGGCCGAACCGTGGGCGTCGTCGGCGCAGACATAAATGCATTGGTTGCCGCGATGCTTCTGGAAGCGCACCCACATATCGGTCTGGATGTATTCCAGCATATGGCCGAGGTGAATCGAACCATTGGCATAGGGCAGGGCGCTGGTGACGAGGATCTTGCGTGGCTCGGACATGGGGCTCGGCTACTTGATGAAACGGAGGTCGGCCACTATAAAGCGCCGGGAAATATATTTCACCCCACTGGCCTGTTTCCGGATGCGTTGTTGGGAGCGGTATAGACACAACCTGTGACGAGGGGATTTATCCCCGCTGGACTGCGCGGCAGTCCCAAAACATTCGAACCTGACCAGTCTGATTCACCGAAGCGCCAGGTTTTGGGGGCGCTTCGCAACCCAGCGGGGATAAATCCCCTCGCCACAAAAGGTGTTCGCACCGCGGTAATCGGGTCGCCACAACAGCATGCGCGGCGTAGGATAGCGGCCTGTTTTCAAGTCTTGCTATCGGAGTTGCCCATGAGCGCCGTCAATCGCGCAGCGGTGGAAGCCGTCCTTCGCCAGTACACCGACCCCTACCTGAATCAGGACCCGGTCAGCGCCGGATGCGTGCGCACCATCGACATCCAGGGCGATCGCGTCAGCGTCCAGCTGGAAATCGGCTACGCCGCCGATCTGTTCAAGAGCGGTTGGGCGCAGATGCTGCAAATGGCGATCGAGTCCCTGGACGGTGTAGCCAGCGCCAAAGTCGACATCACCAGCGTGATCGCTGCTCACAAGGCCCAGGCGCAGGTACCGGGGCTGGCGAACGTCAAGAATGTCATCGCCGTGGCCTCGGGCAAGGGCGGCGTGGGCAAGTCCACCACCGCCGCCAACCTGGCCCTGGCCCTGGCCCGTGAAGGGGCCAAGGTCGGGATTCTCGACGCGGACATCTACGGCCCGAGCCAGGGCATCATGTTCGGCGTGGCCGAGGGCACCCGGCCCCAGGTCAAGGACCAGAAGTGGTTCGTGCCGATCCAGTCCCATGGCGTGGAAGTCATGTCCATGGCCTTCCTGACCGACGACAACACGCCGATGGTCTGGCGCGGGCCGATGGTTTCCGGTGCCCTGCTGCAACTGGTGACGCAAACCGCCTGGGGTGACCTGGATTACCTGGTGATCGACATGCCGCCAGGCACTGGCGATATCCAGCTGACGCTGGCGCAGAAAGTCCCGGTGGCCGGGGCGGTGATCGTCACCACCCCTCAAGACCTGGCCCTGCTGGACGCGCGCAAGGGTGTGGAAATGTTCCGCAAAGTGAACATCCCGGTGCTGGGCGTGGTGGAAAACATGGCCGTGCACATCTGCTCGAACTGCGGGCATGCCGAGCATCTGTTCGGCGAAGGTGGCGGGGAAAAACTGGCGAGCCAGTACGGCGTCGAACTGCTGGCCTCGCTGCCGTTGTCGATGCTGATCCGCGAACAGGCCGACGGCGGCAAGCCCACGGTCATCGCCGAGCCGGACAGCCAGATCGCCATGGTCTATCAGGAGCTGGCCCGCCATGTGGGCGCGCGGATCGTGTTGCAAGAGGCCGCATCACCGGCGATGCCGAACATCACTGTCAGCGACGATTGATGCTGCACAGCAATTTGAGCAGCTAACCAGGCTGCTCCTTTGAAATGCAATCCCTTGTGGGAGCGAGCCTGCTCGCGATAGCGGTATATCAGCCACATCAAGGCTGACTGACCTGACGCGATCGCGAGCAGGCTCGCTCCCACATTGTCCCATATTGATTGTGTGCAGGTTCTTAGATCCGCAACCCGCCATCCATCTCCAGGATCCGACCGGTGTAATAGTCGTTCTCGAAGATGTACGCCGCCGAATGAGCAATCTCCTCGGGCTTGCCCATGCGCTTGAGCGGAATCCCCGAGGTCATTTTTTCCAGGGCTTCGGGCTTCATGCCCAGGGTCATCTCGGTTTCAATGAAGCCCGGTGCGATACCGGCGACACGGATGCCGTAGCGTGCCAGCTCCTTGGCCCAGGTCACGGTGGCGGCGGCCACGCCGGCCTTGGCGGCCGAGTAGTTGGTCTGGCCGACATTGCCGGCGCGGGAAATCGACGAGATATTGATGATGGCGCCACTGTTTTTCAGCTCGACCATTTTCGCCGCCACTTCACGGGTGCACAGGAATACACCGGTCAGGTTGACGTCGATCACGGCCTGCCACTGGGCCAGGCTCATCTTGGTCATTTCGCCGTCCTTGACCTTGAGCAGCAGGCCGTCGCGCAGGATCCCGGCGTTGTTGATCAGGCCGTGGATCGCGCCGAAATCCTCGGCCACCCGAGCAACCATGTCGGTCACTTGTTCTTCATTGGCGACGTTGCACAGGTAGGCACGCGCCTCGACACCCTTGGCTGTGCAGGCGGCAACGGCCTGGTCGAGTTTTTCCTGGTTGAGGTCCACCAAGGCGAGTTTCGCGCCTTTCCCCGCCAGATACTCGGCCATGGAGCGGCCCAAACCCTGGCAACCGCCGGTGATAATGATTACTTTGTCGGTGAGTTGCATTCTCATGTCCAGATGGCGCAGCGGTGAAGGGGACCTTTTGGGAGGCCTCTCGATTTGCGACGGTGTAGCCCGGCTGCACACGAGAACTGTCCCATAGGCGTACCGGAACATTACTCCAGTCGCCTGACCGTTTTCTAGACGGATTTCATAAAAGGAGTCATAAATTGAGCGTTGAAGCTGCCAAGAATGCCCGGGAACTGCTGCTCAAGGAATACCGTGGAGTGCTCGCCACTCATTCCAAATCCATGCCCGGCTTTCCGTTCGGTTCCGTCGTGCCCTATTGCCTGGACGAACAAGGCCGGCCCCTGATCCTGATCAGCCGCATCGCCCAGCACACGCACAATCTGCAAAAAGACCCCAAGTGTTCGATGCTGGTAGGCGAGCGCGGTGCCGAGGATGTGCAGGCCGTGGGGCGCCTGACCTATCTGGCCGAGGCCCGGAAACTCGAAGACGGCGCCGCCATCGAGGCTGCCGCCGAGCGTTACTACCGCTATTTCCCTGACTCGCAGAACTACCACAAGGCCCATGATTTCGATTTCTGGGTGCTCGACCCGGTGCGCCATCGCTACATCGGCGGCTTTGGTGCCATCCACTGGATCGACCAGCTCACCCTGGCCAATCCCTTCGCCGGCAAAGCCGAAGCCAGCATGATCGAGCACATGAACGCCGATCACGCCAAGGCCATTGCTCATTACGTGGAGTTGGCCGGCCTGCCGAAAAGCGAACCGGCGCAATTGGTAGGCATCGACAGCGAAGGCATGCACCTGCGTATCGGCCAGGGCCTGCATTGGCTGGCGTTTGCGACGCCTTGCAACACGCCGACACAAGTGCGCGAAGCCTTGGTTTATCTGGCTCACGCCGAGCAATGGCCGAAAAATGCGCAAGTCGACGCTTGAATTCACGAAAGAACGACGTCATTTAGGTTTTCATAGCAAGGCATTCTTGCGTTGAGGAACCATTTGATGCGCCCTTTTTTGTTGCTCTTTCTGCTGTTCCCGGTGTTGGAGCTGTTCGTATTCGTCAAGGTCAGCGGTGCGATCGGGTTTTTCCCGGCGCTGCTGCTGGTCATTCTCGGCTCGATGCTCGGCGTGTTCGTGCTGCGCATTGCCGGCCTCGCCACAGCGTTGCGGGCTCGTGAAAGCCTGAACCGTGGCGAGCTGCCAGCCCAGACCATGCTCGAAGGCCTGATGCTGGCCTTGGGTGGCGGCCTGTTGATCCTGCCAGGCTTTATCAGCGACGTAGTGGGCCTGGTCATGCTGTTGCCATTCACCCGTCGGATGCTGGCCAATAAAATGCGTCAGCGCGCCGAAGAGCAGGCGATGCGTCAGCGGGCCTTTGCCGATGACCTGCAACCCCGTGGTGGTCCGGCCCCGCGCCAGCCTGTAGGGCGCGAGCCCAATGTGATCGAAGGCGAGTTCGAACACCGGGATTCCAAGTAAAACCCTCGATACGGCGCCTTCGGGCGCCGTGTTCGTTTTGGCTGCGCGAAGTAAAAAAATTTCTCCCCCCGCCCTTGTAATCCACTTGTACGCCCTTATGTAACGGTCACCGCAAGGTTTCCGGTGGTGACACCGGACAGACTTCCGCGGTTCGACTGACGAACCGCACCCGGCTCTGCCGGCTTTGTTAAACCCGCCGGGACTACACCGGCCGATGAAAACCACAATTAGGAGAGATCGACAATGAAGCTTCGTCCTCTGCATGACCGCGTCGTCGTCCGTCGCAGCGAAGAAGAAAAGAAAACCGCTGGCGGTATCGTCCTGCCAGGTTCGGCTGCTGAAAAGCCAAACCAGGGTGAAGTCCTCGCTGTAGGCCCAGGCAAAGCACTGGAAAACGGTGAAGTACGTGCGCTGTCCGTGAAAGTGGGTGACAAGGTTGTTTTCGGCCCTTACTCCGGTAGCAACACTGTGAAAGTTGATGGCGAAGACCTGCTGGTTATCGGCGAGAGCGAAATCCTCGCTGTTATCGAAGGCTGATTCCCCGCTCATTTTTCCGCGACTACAAAGTATTTAAGGAATATCGATCATGGCTGCTAAAGAAGTTAAATTCGGCGATTCCGCCCGCAAGAAAATGCTCGCCGGTGTCAACGTCCTGGCTGACGCAGTAAAAGCGACCCTGGGCCCGAAAGGCCGTAACGTGATCATCGAGAAGAGCTTCGGCGCTCCGACCATCACCAAGGACGGCGTTTCCGTAGCCAAGGAAATCGAGCTCAAGGACCGCTTCGAAAACATGGGCGCGCAACTGGTCAAGGACGTTGCCTCCCGTGCCAACGACGACGCCGGTGACGGCACCACCACCGCTACCGTCCTGGCTCAATCGATCGTCAACGAAGGCCTGAAAGCCGTCGCTGCCGGCATGAACCCGATGGACCTCAAGCGCGGCATCGACAAGGCGACCATCGCCATCGTCAAGGAACTCAAAGGCCTGTCCAAGCCGTGCGCTGACACCAAGGCAATCGCCCAGGTCGGCACCATCTCCGCCAACTCCGACAGCTCCATCGGCGACATCATTGCCGAAGCCATGGAAAAAGTCGGTAAAGAAGGCGTGATCACCGTTGAAGAAGGCTCGGGCCTGGAAAACGAACTGTCGGTTGTAGAAGGCATGCAGTTCGACCGTGGCTACCTGTCCCCGTACTTCGTCAACAAGCCGGACACCATGACCGCCGAGCTCGACGGCCCGCTGATCCTGCTGGTCGACAAGAAGATCTCCAACATCCGCGAAATGCTGCCAGTGCTGGAAGCCGTTGCCAAAGCCGGCCGCCCACTGCTGATCGTGGCCGAAGACGTCGAAGGCGAAGCCTTGGCGACTCTGGTTGTGAACAACATGCGTGGCATCGTTAAAGTCGCAGCCGTCAAGGCTCCGGGCTTCGGCGACCGTCGCAAGGCCATGCTGCAGGACATCGCCGTACTGACCGGCGGTACCGTTATCTCCGAAGAGATCGGCCTGAGCCTGGAAAGCACCACCCTGGAGCACCTGGGTAACGCCAAGCGCGTGATCCTGTCCAAGGAAAACACCACCGTGATCGACGGTGCCGGCGTCGAGGCTGACATCCAGGCTCGCGTTACCCAGATCCGCGCCCAAGTGGCCGAAACTTCGTCCGACTACGACCGTGAAAAACTGCAAGAGCGCCTGGCCAAGCTGTCCGGCGGCGTTGCAGTGATCAAGGTTGGCGCCGGTTCCGAAGTTGAAATGAAAGAGAAGAAAGCCCGCGTTGAAGACGCCCTGCACGCTACTCGCGCAGCCGTTGAAGAAGGCGTGGTACCTGGCGGCGGCGTGGCACTGGTTCGTGCCCTGCAAGCCATCAGCGAACTCAAGGGCGACAACGATGACCAGAACGTGGGCATCCAGTTGCTGCGTCGCGCTGTAGAAGCTCCACTGCGCCAGATCGTTGCCAACTCCGGCGACGAGCCAAGCGTTGTGGTCGACAAGGTCAAGCAGGGTTCGGGTAACTACGGTTACAACGCTGCCACCGGCGAATACGGCGACATGATCGAAATGGGTATCCTGGACCCAGCCAAAGTGACTCGTTCGGCTCTGCAAGCGGCTTCGTCGATTGCCAGCCTGATGATCACCACCGAGGCGATGATCGCTGAAATCAAGGAAGACGCTCCAGCTGGCGGCGGCATGCCAGACATGGGCGGCATGGGTGGCATGGGCGGCATGATGTAAGCCAGCCTTACCCCTGTAGCGAAAAGCCCCGCCTGCGAAAGCAAGCGGGGTTTTTTATTGCCTTGGATTTATCTCAGGCTTGAAGCTGCACCCATCTGTCTCTGTGGGAGCAAAGCTTGCTCGCGATCGCAGTGGGTCAGCTTGCCAGGATGCTGACGCTGCCCTCGCAATCGCGAGCAAGCTTTGCTCCCACAGGGTTTGTCCGGGGGCTTTCAGGCATTGACCGGATGAGTGACGGCCACACGCTCAGATGTAGAGGCCGGTCGGTACAGGATGTAGTAGTAACACCCCAGGCAAATCAGCCAACAGAACACCGCTGTCCACACGTTGTGGGAAAAGAAATGCGCCCCTTGCATCATCCGCCCCAGGGAAAACACCGTTCCCAGCGTGAAGGCGAATACCAGGGCCTGGCGGGCCAGGCGTGGGCGGCGGTCGCGCAGCACGAAAAACAGCGCAAACAAGGTGAACCCGGTGGCGGCATGACCGCCGGGCCAGCATCGGCCGGGTTTGTCCGTGGCCGGGCGTGGGCTTAGCAGCTCACTGTAGGTTTCCTTGCCGCCGAACTCCTTCAAACTCCAGGGGCATTGCACCGCCGTCACCGCTTTCATCGGTGTGACGAAGGATGTGGCCAGGGCCAGGGACAGCACCAGGCAACCCAGTTCGCGTTTGAATGGCTTGAGCCGGGCGACGAAAAACGAACTGATAAACCCGAGGATCGCCAGGACGGAAAAGGCGATGACGACTTGTTTTGCCCGGTCATGGAGGATGTTTTCCAGAAAGTAGCTGTGGCGCCCGATGAAGTCGCCGGTGGCCGGGTCATAGAGCAATCGGGCCAAATCCATGTCCAGATCGGTCCACTCCAACAAAGTCAGAGTAATTGCCACGACGGCGGGAATTGCGAGGCACAACCAGAAGTTCAGCGGGCGAGGTGTGGGGCGTAGAACGCTTGATGGCATGACAGATCCTGAACCAAGAAAGCGCCCCAGGGCATCAGCCTGGGGCAGTTCGATTAACGTTTGCTGACTTGCTCGACACCCTCCTTGGGTGTTCTCCAGCCAAGCAGCTGTTGCTTGAAGCCATAACTGGCGGTTTGGTAATACGTAATGGCGCGACTGATCAGAGGGTCTGTGTTATCTGCCCGGGATTCGCGACTTTCGGTCAGCGCATCGTCATGCCGTCGCAGGCCTTGGCGTGGACTGAGGATTGCCAGATCCTTGCCGTCGAACAGGCCCAGATGTTGATAATTGCCTACGACGACGCGGGGCGGCAACGGGTTGTCCTGTAGCAGATTGCGACCGAAGAACGTCGACTGGTAATCCATGTTCAGCAAACCGAGCAAGGTGGGTGCGAGATCGATCTGGCTGGCCAACTGGCCGCTTTCTCGCGGCTCGATCAGCTTCGGCGCGTAGATGAACAGCGGGATCTGATAATTGCTGATCGGTAGGTCTTCCTTGCCGGCGCTGCCGGCGGTATGGTCGGCCACGAAAACGAAGATCGTGTTATCGAACCACGGTTTTTGCCGTGCCTGTTCCAGAAACTGACCAATGGCGTAATCGGTGTATTTCACTGCCCCATCACGGCCATTGCCGGACTTGATGTCGATCCGATTATCCGGATAGGTGTAGGGACGGTGATTGGACGTGGTCATCAACTGCAATAAGAATGGCTGCTGCCTGGCGTAATTGCTATCGGCCAGTTTCAACGTCTGTGTGTACAGATCCTCGTCGGCCATGCCCCATGCATTCTTGAAGTGGATCTCGGATTCATCGACGCTGCTTTGATCGACGACCCGATAGCCATTGCCGCTGAAAAACGCGTTCATGTTATCGAAGTAACCGCGCCCGCCGTACACAAACACACTGTCGTAGCCGACTGCGTTCAATTGCTGGCCAAGGCTGGCGAAGCCGCTTTCCCGGCCAATGCGCTTGACGATCGAGCGTCCCGGGGTAGGCGGAATAGCCAGGGTGATGGCTTCCAGGCCTCGGTCGGTGCGGGTGCCCGTAGCGTAGAAATTATTGAAGTACAGGCTCTGTTGGCGCAAGGCGTCCAGATTGGGTGTCAAGTTGCGTTGGTCGCCGTTGCTACCCAGGTATTTGGCGCTGAGGCTTTCGATGGTCACCAGCACGATGTTCGGTGTACGGGCGGTGCCGGGGTTGTCGATCATTCGGCGGATATCTTGCGGATCCTCACCGATGAAGCGCGCATGGGGCTCGCTCAGTTCGGCACGTATCTGCTGGGCGACGGTGGCCGGGGCCAAGTGGCTGTAGAACTGTTCATAGTCCAGTTCGTTGTTACGAAACGCCGCGAAGAACTGATACGGGCCGTTGCTCGCCAGTTCGTTCCGATAGGCATTGCCGCCCTGAGCGCGTGGCGCATCCTGGCTGAGCAATTGCAAGCTCAGTGCCGCGACAGCCAGCAGGCCTGATGCACTGAGCAGGCGCCCGCGCAAGGGTGGCAATGGCGCGGCCAGCGCTGCATTGAAAGGTTTGCCCAAAGCCAGGCTCAATCCCACGGCCAGTACCGCGAGAATCGTCAGCAGGGTGCCGATTGGGTACGATTCCAGCACGTTGTTCAGCACTTCATCGGAATAGACCAAGTAGTCGACAGCGATGAAGTTGAAACGCACGCCGAATTCATCCCAGAACAGCCATTCGGCGACGGCGGTGAACAACATGACGAATACGCTGACTGTCAGCAGCCCCCGAAGAAACCAGCGGTGACCGCGACGACGCCATAGGGCCGGAGGGCAAAGCAGCAAATACAGCCCCATCGGCAAAATTGCATAGGCAAGAAACCCTAGGTCATACAGCAAGCCGGTGCCAAACACGGAAAACGCGACACCTCCAGCCTCATCCAAGTGAGTGAGCAGTAGAAAGGTTCGGGTCAGGAGAAACACCACCAGCCAGGCGCTGGTGATCAACAGCAGAAAGCGCATGGGCGCTGCTTTGATAAAGTCCATTTACTACTTTCCTTATATATCAATCCGATAGCGCGAGAGTGTTGCTCCTTCACTGTAGTCAGGGTGTGAATCGATAGTGAAAAAACTATAAAAAACTGATGGGTGGTAGGTGTCGATTTTCCGCAGCCTCCAGCCCTAGCCCTGAATCGGCATTGGCCGTAAGCTGCGCGGGCCAAGATGGCCGTTAACCGTATATGCAGGAGGTGCCCATGCGAATTCTACTGGTCGAAGACAACCGCGATATTCTCGCAAACCTGGCCGATTACCTGGGGCTCAAGGGTTACACCGTCGATTGTGCCCAGGACGGTTTGTCGGGGTTGCACCTGGCCGCGACCGAGCACTACGACCTGATCGTGCTCGACATCATGCTGCCGGGCATCGACGGCTACACCTTGTGCAAGCGCCTGCGCGAAGACGCCCGGCGCGACACCCCGGTGATCATGCTCACCGCCCGGGATCAGCTGGACGATCGTCTGCAGGGCTTCAAATCCGGTGCCGACGATTACTTGATCAAGCCTTTCGCCTTGTCGGAACTGGCCGCGCGGATCGAAGCCGTCATGCGTCGTGCCCAGGGCGGTGGTCGGCGTGCCTTGCAGGTGGGCGACCTGAGTTACGACCTCGACACCCTCGAAGTGACCCGTGAAGGCAAGCTGCTCAAGCTCAACCCCGTAGGCCTGAAGCTGCTGGCGGTATTGATGCAGAAAAGCCCCCACGTGCTGCGCCGGGAAATCCTCGAGGAAGCGCTGTGGGGCGATGATTGCCCGGACAGCGACAGTCTGCGCAGCCATGTCCACCAACTGCGCCAGGTGATCGACAAACCGTTCGACAAACCGCTGTTGCACACCGTACATGGCGTCGGCTATCGCTTGGCCGAGGGCCGCGATGGAGTTTAAGCAAAGCCTTGCCCAACGGATCATCATCGCCTTTGCGCTGATGAGCGCGTTGGTGGCTGGCGCTTTCGCCATGGGCATCGTGGCGACAGTCCATCTGGTCGAAGAGAAACTGATTTCTGCCGGGCTTGGCGGCGATCTGCAACGCTTGCTGTTGATGGACAGTGTCTCGGACTGGAACCATCGGCCGGAACCGGACCAACTGTTTTATTTCAGCGGCGGCCCAGGTGATTTCGAGCTGCCCAAGGACCTGCGCCATCTGGAGCGTGGTTTCCACGAGGTGTTTCGCGAACAGTTGTCGTATCACGCCATGGTCGAGATCGTGGACGGTCGGCACTACGTGTTGCTGCAAGACCAGAGCGACTTCGAAGAGCGCGAACGGGTGTTGTTCGCCGTGGTGCTGGTGGGCTTTGTGCTCAGCCTGGCACTAGCGGTATTTCTGGGCTGGGTCCTGGCACGCCGGGTGATGGCGCCGGTGGTTCGCCTGGCCCGGCAAGTGCGTCATCGCGATCAGCTCCTCGGCCTCGCTCCGCCGCTGGCCCCGGATTATGCCGCCGATGAAGTGGGTGAACTGGCCGTGGCGTTCGACGCAACCCTGGGGCGCTTGCGCCAGGCCCTGACTCGCGAACGATTGTTTACCAGCGACGTGAGCCACGAATTGCGCACACCGCTGATGGTCCTGGCGACCTCCTGTGAGTTGCTGCTGGAAAACCCGGCACTGGACCAGCGCGGTCGGACCCAGGTCGAGCGTATCAACAGGGCCAGTGAAGAGATGCGCGAACTGGTGCAGACCTTCCTGATGCTCGCCAGGGCCCAGCGCGAAGACGGCGGGTCGCCTCGGCTGACCCTGGGGCAGGTGGCCGAGAACCTCCTTGGGGTATGGCGCGGGCCCATCGAGTCCAAAGGCCTGACGCTGATTTTCGAGCCCGGGCAAACCGCCGATACCCTGTACAACGCTACGTTCCTGACTGCCGTGATGGGCAATTTGCTACGCAACGCCCTGCACTACACCGATCAGGGGTTCATTCGCCTTTCGCTGAGCGCTACCGGGTTTGTGGTCGAGGACAGCGGTGTGGGCATCCCGGAGGAGAAGCGCGAGGCGATGTTCGAGCCGTTCGTGCGTGGTAATGAAAAGCGCGGCGAGGGATTGGGGTTGGGGTTGTCACTGGTGCAACGGATTTGCGAGAACCAGGGCTGGACGGTGAGTCTCAGCACGATGGAACCCAACGGTTGCCATTTCGAGGTGGAATTGAATCCGATGGTGTGATCACCAATACCGGAAAAGTCTTGTAAAGATTCGGTCATTTACATGACAAAGTTTTCACAAAGCGATGACCTGACCCTGACATGTCAATTCATAAGGTGGGGGCTATTCAGACAGGGAGGCCCCCATCAATGCCCGATCCCATCAAGCTTGATTTTTCCGAGAAATACGACGAGCAGCATGCCCAAAGATACTTTCAAAAGCATCGAAGCAATTTGAGTCGTCGCCTTTCCAATCAACGAGACCAGCAACTGGCCCGCCGTGCATTAGCCCTGGTGGGCGACCCTGGCCTGGTGCTGGACTTGCCCTGCGGTGCCGGGCGATTCTGGCCCTTGTTGGCCGAAAAGCCGAACCGGGTAATCATCGGCGCGGACAATTCCGAAGCCATGCTCAAAACCGCAATGGAGTCTCAACCGGTCGATGTCGTGAAACGGGTACAACCCTTGCACACTTCTGCGTTCGACATTGCTTTGCCTGATAGCGCCGTTGACAGCATTTTTTGCATGCGCCTGCTGCACCACATCGGTGAACCCGCGCATCGACTGGCGATTCTTAAGGAATTCGAGCGCGTTACCCGTGATAGCGTGATCGTTTCATTATGGGTCGATGGCAATTTCAAGGCCTGGAAACGCAAGCGGCAGGAACGTACTCGTGGGCAAAAAGGCTACCAGAATCGATTTGTGTTACCGGTTGCTACAGTAGAGGATGAGTTTCGGCAGGCAGGGTTTCGCATTCAGGAACGACTGGATTTTCTACCGCTCTATGCCATGTGGCGAGTTTATGTATTACGCAAGAGGTAAGGGCATGGGTGTACAGGTAGCAGGGACATCAACGATTCTGCTCGACGACTTCGAACATTTCTGGAGTCAGCAGGGTGAATGGGTGGAAGAACCCAATGTGCGTCGCGGCGGTGAAAGCGGTGTGCAACGAATCAAGAGCAAGGACGGCAAGCTGCTTTATGCCAAGCGTCAGACCGGCCATATTTATCGCAGTTGGCTGCACCCGTTCGGTAGACCGACCGTGCTGCGGGAGCAAGACGCACTCCTGGCGTTGACCCGTCTGGGTGTCCGTGTCCCCAAACTCATTTTCTGTGGCGCCCAGCGGGACCCGATTCACAAGTGGCGCGCGCTGCTGGTGACCCAAGCGCTGGAAGGGTTTGAAGAGATCGAACACTGGTATGCCGCAGGTGGTCGCGAGCGTCATGGCGAAGCGGTGCATGATCAAATCCTCCTGGCACTGGCGCAAAACCTGGCCCGCATGCACAAGGGGCGTTGGCAACATGGCTGTATCTACATCAAGCACGTCTTTGTGCGCGTGACCGGAGAAGGTGAGGCGGCCAAGGCCGAAGTGGCTTTGCTCGATTTTGAAAAGTGTCGCCAGCGCCTGACCGCCCAGCGTGCCGCGTCCCATGACCTCAAGCAGCTGCGGCGCCATTCGTCGTTCAGCGATGCCGATTGGAAAAAACTCGTCTACTTTTATGAGGCGGCGTTTGGCAGCGCTATCAAAGGTTTATAGCGATGAAACTAGAAATTGCTAGAGGTTTGTTTTTAGTCGGAGCCCTGGCAGTTGCATCGATGGCGGTGGCTGTGTGGGAACAGCCACGCTCGCAGATCCTCAGTGCTTCGAATGCTGATGCGCATTGCCCTTTGCCGCGCGTGGCAAAGGCCAGCGAGGCGATCCGACCGGACAATGATCTGCTGCTGTTCATGTTCAGCCTTTCCCAGGGGATGAGGCCGCAAAGTTGAGAGACATGAAGCCAAAATAAAGGCCTCGCTTGTGCGAGGCCTTTATTTTTGGACTCTAATCCAACAGACAAATGTTCAGTCGAACATCAAACCTGTGGCGAGGGGATTTATCCCCGTTGGGGCGCGTAGCGGCCCCTGCACATGGAAGCTCGGTGTGCCAGACCGGTTGGGTTCAAGTGTTTTGGGGCTGCTGCGCAGTCCAGCGGGGATAAATCCCCTCGCCACAAAGCCCCCCACTCTCCTCTCCAACAGAGTCAGGTTTTGTCCGGCTTGGCCAGCAGCGTGTAGACGCAGGGCAACACGAACAGCGTGAACAGGGTGCCAATCGACATCCCGGTAGCGATCACCGTACCGATGTCGAAACGGCTCACAGCCCCGGCGCCCGTGGCGAGGATCAGCGGCACCATGCCGAACACCATTGCAGCAGTGGTCATCAGCACCGGCCTCAGACGAATCGACGCGGCTTGTTCCACGGCTTCGCGCGGCGTCAGGTTCTGCTCCCTGCGCAACTGGTTGGCGAATTCGACGATCAGGATCCCGTGCTTGCTGATCAGGCCAATCAGCGTCACCAGGCCCACCTGGGTGTAGATGTTCATGCTCGACCAGCCGAGGAACAGCGGAATCAAGGCGCCGCAAATCGACAGTGGCACTGTCACCAGGATCACCAGCGGGTCCCGGAAGCTTTCGAACTGCGCGGCCAGCACCAGGAAGATGATTGCCAGGGCCAGGGCAAAGGTCACCCACAACGCGCTGCCCTCCTGTACGAATTGGCGCGAAGCCCCGGCGTAATCGAAGGCGAACCCTACCGGGGCCTCCTCCCGGGCGATCTGGCGGACGGTCTCGATGGCCTCGCCCATGCTCACGATGGGGAAGCCTGAAATCGTCACCGCATTGAGTTGCTGGAACTGGTTCAGTTGTCGCGGTCGCGCCCGGTCGCTGACCTTGATCAGGGTCGACAGCGGTAGCGATTCACCCTTGGCATTTTTCACGTAGTAGTTGTTCAACCAATCCGGGTTGTCCCGGAAAGGACGCTCGACCTGGGCAATGACCTTGTAGCTGCGCCCCTCGAGGGTGAAGCGGTTGATCTCGGCTTCACCCAACAGTGTCGCCAGGGTGCCACCCAGGTCCTGCATCGAAACGCCCATCTGGGCAGCCTTGGCGCGATCGATATCCACCACGACTTCTGGCTTGTCGAACGCAAGGTCAATGTCCATGAAGGCGAACTTGCCGGATTCCAATGCACGCTTTTTGACCCGGTCGGCAATCTCCAGCAGCGTCGCGTAGTCCTTCGGCGAGTTGATGACGAACGCGAACGGCAAGCCTTCGCCGGTGCCTGGCAGCGAAGGCAGGTTGAAACCGAAGATCTGCAAGCCAGGCACGCTTTCCAGCTTGGCCTGGACCTCTGGCAGGATTTCCATCTGGGTGCGGCTGCGTTCGTTCCAGGGTTTGAGCAGGAAACCGCCGATACCCGACTGCACGCCGTTGTAGCCATTGATCTGGAACGAGGAGTAGTACTCCGGGAACTCCTTGAAGATGGTAATGAAGTGATCGGTGTATGTGTTCAGGTAGTCGAGGTTGGTTGGCTGCGGGGCGTTGGCCATCATGAAAATGATGCCCTGGTCCTCGTCGGGGGCCAGTTCGGACTTGGTGAACATGATCAGCACCGGAATCAGCAGCAGGACGATCACCGCGAACACCAGCACCACCGGCCGGGTGTTGAGAGTGCCGTGAAGCATGCGCTGGTAACGGCTCTTCAAGCGTTCGAAGACCGTGTCCAGCCGATGAGCCAGGCCCGAGGGGTTCTCATCGTGGCGCAGGAGCATGGCGCACATCATCGGCGACAGGGTCAGGGCGACGATCCCGGAGATCACCACCGCCCCGGCCAGGGTCAATGCGAACTCCTTGAACAAAGCGCCCGTCAGGCCCTGGAGCAGGCCGATCGGTGCATACACCGCCGCCAGGGTGATGGTCATCGAGACCACCGGCATGGCAATTTCCCGGGCACCTTCTATCGCGGCGTCGAACGGGGTCTTGCCTTCCTCGATGTGCCGGTGAATGTTCTCCACCACCACGATGGCGTCGTCCACCACCAGGCCGATGGCGAGCACCATGGCCAGCAGTGTCAGGAGGTTCATCGAGTAGCCCATCAACTGCATGAAGAACATCACGCCGATCATCGACAGCGGGATGGTCACCACCGGGATGACCACCGAGCGCAGGGCCCCGAGGAACAGGAACACCACGACGATGACGATCAGCACCGCCTCGAACAGGGTTTTCACCACTTCGTCGATGGAGGCCTGGATGAACAGGGTGGCGTCGTAGGCGATCTCGGCCTTGAGGTTGGTCGGGAGCTGGGCCTCCATGTCCGGCATGATCTTGCGCACTTCCTTGATCACATCCAGCGGGTTCGCGCCGGGCGTGGCCTTGATCCCGATGTACACCGAAGGCGTGCCACCAAAGGAACTGATGGTGTCGTAGTTCTCGGCGCCCATTTCCACGCGGGCCACGTCTCGCAGCAACACGCGGCTGTCGCCGTCGGTCTTGAGCGGGATCGCGGCGAAGGCCTCGGCGGACTTGAGTTCGGTATTGGCGTTGATGCTGGTGACCACATACTCGCCTTTCACTTCACCGGCAGCGGAGAGGAAGTTGTGCTGGCGCACGGCATTGGTCACGTCGGCGGCGGTCAGGCCGAAGCCGGCGAGCTTGACCGGGTCCAGCCACAGGCGCATGGCGAAGACCTGGTTGCCGAGGATCTCCGCCTCGGCCATGCCCGGCAGCGTCGCCAGTTTGGGCTGGACCACCCGTGACAGGTAGTCGGTGATCTGCGGGTTGTTCAGTTCCTTGCTGAAGAAGCTGATGTACATCAGTGCCGAGGCGTCGGCGGCCTCGCGGCTGAGAACGGGGTCCTCGGCGTCCTGGGGCAACTGGTTCTTGACCTCGTTGGCCTTGGCCAGCAGTTCGGTAAAGAGCCGGTCGCTGTTGGAGCCGATACGGGCGTAGACCGAAATCACCGAGAAATTCTGGCGACTGACCGAGGTCATGTAGTCGATGCCCTCGGCGCTGGCCAGGCTTTGCTGCATCGGCTGGGTAATGTAGCCCTGGATGGTTTCGGCGTTGGCCCCGGGGTAGGCGGTGGTCACCGTGATCAGGGCGTTCTCCATTTGCGGATACTGGCGCAAGGGCAACTTGCTCCAGGCCTGGAAGCCCAGCAGCACGATCAACAGGCTGACCACGGTGGCGAGCACCGGACGGCGGATGAATGGATCGGTAAAAGCCATGAGGGTTCCTTGATCAGTCCGCGCGCGGCGGGCTGTTCTGTTCGGTCAGGGTCTTGTCGTCGCTGATGGCGATGGGCGTACCGTTGTCGAGTTTGATCTGGCCGGCGATCACGACTTGTTCGCCACTCTGCACGCCTTTGGAAACCAGCACTTGGCCGTCACGTCGTTCGCCGGTTTCAACGAAGCGCCGTTCGGCGATCAGGACCGGCTGGCCCTTGTCGTCTTTCTCGACATTGCCGTCGGCGGCTTTCTTCTGGCTTACCACGTACATGGAGTTGCCGTAGAGGGTGTAGGTCACGGCGCTTTCCGGCACGACGATTCCGGCGGCCACCTCCGGCAGGATCACCTGCAGGTTGGCGAACATGCCGGGCAGCAGCTTGCCGTCGGGGTTGGCCAGGGTGGCGCGCACCAATACGTTGCGGGTGCTGTCCTCGACCTTGGGGTTGATCGCGCTGATGGTGCCGACGAAGTTCTGCCCGGGATAGGCCGAGACGCTGACGTTGACCGGTTGGGCAACGGCGAGCCTGGGCACGGTTTGCTCAGGGACGTAGAAGTCCACATAAAGGCTGCTGAGGTCTTGCAGGGTGGCGATCACCGTGCCGCTGGCCAGGTAGTCGCCGACGTCCACCTGGCGAATGCCGATGGTGCCGCTGAACGGCGCCAGGATGTGTTTCTTGGCCAGTGACGCCTTGAGTTGATTGACCGTGGCCTGGTTTTTTTTCAGTTGCGCCGAGAGCCGGTCGAACTCGCCCTTGGAGATCGCCTGGCTGCCCACCAGTTGTCGGCCGCGACCGAAATCCAGTTGCGACAGGCCAAGGTCGGCCTCGGCGGTTTCCAGCAGGGCGCTTTCGACGTCGCTGTCCAGTTGCAGGAGTGGCTGGCCGGCCTTGACCTTCTGCCCGGACTGGAATTGCACCTTCTGCACGGTCCCGGCAGTTTCCAGGCTCAGGTCCACGCCTTGCAGCGCCTTGAGGCTGCCAACGGTGGGCAGGCGAGCCTCCCAGGGTTGCTGGGCGGCCGTGGCTACGGCAACGCTGACCGGTGGTTTGGGGGCAGAAAACATCTGGATCTGCTGGTAGACGGAGAAGGCCTTGTAGCCGGCGAGCAACAGCACCACCAGCAGGACAACACCCAACATGATCAGCATGCGGCGTCGCAGCATGTTCCACTTCCTTGGAAAAGAGCTGAGGGAAAATACAGATAGGCGGGCACATTACTCCGAGTGTGCGGGGGATTCCAGATGCTGGCGGGCTGGCAATGCGTGGGATTTTTCCGAAAAATCAGGGAGCTCGGCGCCGATGCGCTTCGCTCCCTGGCTCAGGCCAGATGCAAATGGTTGTCCCAGAGCCCTGCCGGTAGATCCAGTGGTTTTGCAACCAGTTGTGTCTGTCGGCAATCGTAATAGCGGCAGCGTCCTTGGCCCGACGTCACGACGAAACCATCGGCCACCGCGCCTACGCCAGCGCAGTCCGGCAGCGGTGCGTCCAGGCGTACGTCGCCACTGTCCAGGTCCCAGATGAAGAAGCGGTTGCCACGAGGGGCGGTCAGGGCCACCAGGCGCAAGTCGCTGTGCACGGCGACGCTGGCGGTGTAGTGCCCCATGGCCTGCAATTGCTCTTCAGGCACCGGGAACGCCTGGAACGGTTGGCCCGGCCGCTTGATCGCCACCAGTTCCGACGACTCGTGGGCAGCGCCCATGAACTGCTGGCCGGAGACGATGGTGCCGTCGCTGGCTATGCCCAGGTGGCGCACGCTGTTCATCGACTGGGCGAGGGTTTCCTTGCTCAGCAGGGTGCCATCGCGTTGCATCAGCACCAGGCTCGGCTCCATGGCGTCGAGGTTCATTTCGACCCGGCTTTCGGCCTCGGTGCGAATGCCGCCGTTGGCGATCACCAGCGTTTCGCCATCGGGCATCCATGACACCTGGTGAGGACCGATGCCATGGGTGGAAATCTCGCCGCTGTGCACCAGCCGCTCGCCTTCGAAACGGTATACGCCCAACAGCCCGCGTCCCGGGTCGGTGGTGTCGTTCTCGGTGGCATACAGCCACTCGCCGCTTTTGTGGATCACCGCGTGGCCATAGAAATGCCGGTTCGGCAACGAGGTGATGGTTTGCAGCAGCGACCCGTCGCGCAGATCGATCAGATAGCTTTCGGTGCCTGGACGACGGGCGACGAACAGCGCAATCGGCAGTGTCGGATGGTTGATGATGTCATGGCAACGCTGGCCGACCTGGGTGGCGAACACCCTCGTGCCGTCCAGTCGATAGCCGACGGCGTAGTGCTTGCCGTCGCCATCGTCCCGTGCCGAAAGCAGTAGCGGACTCTTGTCCTTTTGCTTGAACAGCGTCCAGCCGCCCAGGGTAACGGCGCCGAGCAGCAAGCTGCCCAGTGCCAGGACCTGACGTCGAAACATGATCAGTCACCGTCGTTGGCGTTGAAGCCCAGTTGAATGCCCAGCGCCTTGGCCAGTTCGCCTTCGTGCAGGCGATGGACGACGTTGAGGCTGTCATACAAATCGTTGAGTTGCTGGCGCCCGGCATCGTCGTTGAGCATTTCGGTCAACGAGCGCTGGCTGCTGGCGAACAATTTCAACGAGGCATCGTAGGCGGCATCGATCTTGTCGGCCAGTGGCTTCTGGTCGCTTGGCAGCAGGCCGCGCAGGCCCTTGTTGTCCACGCCGGCCCAGACGGTCCTGGCCGCGCTCAGGCTGGCCTCCAGGCCTTGCAACGACGACTGGCTGCGCCAGGCATCGGCCTGGAACGGTTGGGGTACGCCTTTGCTCTGGCGGCCCATCGGCGTGCCGAGCTTCTTCTTCAGCGTGTCCAGGGCGGTGACCTGCACACGCAGCAGGTCGGCGATGGCCTCGTGAGAATCGGCGTAGCGCTGGTTGGGGAACTTGCTCATCTGGGCGAGCATGCCGTCGTTGGTGTTCCAGCGCGACAGGATCTCTTCGGCCAGTTGTTTCTGGCGTTCGCCGATGGCGGTGAGCAGTGGGCAGTACTTGGCTTTTTGCGCACTGTCGGCCATGTCGATCTTGGCGTCGAACAGCAGGTATTCATAGGCCGAGAGGCCCTGGACCACGACGCTGGACTTGGCCAGGCCGGCGGCGTCGATCTGTGGCTCGCTGTTGACCAGTTGCTCGACCTGGCGGCCCACCAGGTTTTTCTTGTCCGGCCAGAACTGCACCTGCCAGGCGCGGTTGCCCTCGGCCAGCGGACCGATCAGCAGCGGTTGCAGCTCGGCCCAGGCTTTTTGCGCCTTAAGGAAGTCTGCGCGGGCAGTTTCCAGGTTTTCCTTGCCTTGGCAGAACGCCAGGGCGCTGCTCGCCAGTTGCCGGTCGGCATCGACCCAACGGCTGTAGGTCGGCAGGATCACTTGCTTGGCGATGGCTGCCGAGGTGACGGCTTGCGGATCCTGGGGCGAACAGGCGCCAAGGGCGATGGCGGCGAGGCTGGTGAACAACAGCTTGGGACGGAACATGTCGTGCTCCCACTTCTGGAAAAGGCGTTTAAAGGGAATTCAGAAAGGCCAGCAACGCGGCGCGCTGCTCGGCATTGAACGATAAAACCTGGCGCTGCGCCGCTTGTGCTTCGCCGCCATGCCATAGCACGGCTTCGAGCAAGTCACGGGCGCGACCGTCATGCAGGAACTGGGTGTGGCCGTTGACGGTTTCGGTCAGGCCGATGCCCCATAGCGGCGGGGTTCGCCAGTCACGGCCGCTGGCCTTGAATTCGCTGCGGTTGTCGGCCAGGCCTTCGCCCATGTCGTGCAGCAGCAGGTCGGTGTAGGGGCGGATGACCTGGCTTGCCAGCTCCGGTTCGGCAGCGTTGGCCGAGGTGGTGTATTTCGGTGTGTGGCAGGACTGGCAACCGGCCTGGAAAAACAGATTCTTGCCCGCCAGCACCTGGGGCGAGTTCACCTCGCGGCGTGCCGGTACGGCGAGGTTGCGGCTATAGAACAGCACCAGTCGCAGGATGTTGTCGCTCACTTCCGGTTCGCCGTCCGGGCCGTTGCCGCTGGGCGCCCGCTTGCAGTCGACTTGGCTCTCGGTGCAATCGTCGAACGGTCGCAGGCTGGTGGTCAGGCCCATGTCGCCGGAGAACGCGTGGACGTTCTGTTGGTTGAGATTGGGCTGTCCGGCCTTCCAGCCGAACCGACCCAGGACGGTTTTTTGCTGGGCATCGTCCCAGACCTGGTTGGGGCGTCCGGCGATGCCGTTTTTCTCCCGGGCCTGGGCCTCGGCGTTGGCCAGGATGGCTTCGTCGGGAATGGCCTCGAGCAACCCCAGGCCGATCATCGGCGGGGCGACGCGGGCGGAAAAACGCGTGTCCGGGTGCATTGGCCCATAGGCCAGTTGGGTGATCCGCAGGTTCGGCTTGCGCAGCTCCACGACGGTGCCGTCCTTGAAGCGCACCGGGACCGGCGTGTAATCGACCCGCACCTTGCCTTCGGGGGCGACGCCAGGCACGGACATGTCCTGCAACTGCCCACCGTAGACCGGTTCCGGCACCACGCCCAATTGTTCGATGAGCTTGGCGTAAGGCGGCGCATCGGGAATCGACAGGCGTACCAGCATCGATACCGCGCTGGTCGCGTCCGGCGCTGGCGGGTGGCCGCGACCGTCCTTGATATGGCAGTTCTGGCAGGCGTTGGTGTTGAACAAGGGCCCGAGGCCGTCCCGGGCGGTGGTGGTCGAGGGGGCGATCACCCAGGGGCTGCGGAAGAAACTGTTGCCGACGCTGAAGTCCACGCGTCGTGAGGGCGGCAGGTTGGCCGAGGGCAGGGAGAAGGCGTTCTGATCGCTCTTGCGTACCGTCGCGGCGCCACCGGAACGGGCTTCACCCGGTTCGGCCTGGGTAAAACGCGGGGCATCATCGCAGGCACTCAGGCCCAGGGCCATGAACAGTGCACATAAACGAAGAGGCAACGACGGCATCGGGCGACCTGGGAAATGAGTGAAAACGAGGGCGCAAAGTCTAACAGGGCGGGGCTGTTTGAATAAGAGGAATTATCGTTTGGTTGGTTGGAGAGCCGCTTCGATGTGAGAGAGGAAAGTACTGCTCACTCAAGGATCCGTTGTGACGAGCAAAGTTATACCGCTATGTGGGAGCAAGGCTTGCCCGCGATGAAGGCGATGCGGTCTATCAGAAATTGAGGCGCCTGTTTCGCGAGCAAGCTTTGCTCCCACAGTGGGACTGGCTTTCATCTGCGGAGTTATGGCTGGACAACCGCTCCCGGTACCAACGGCAACTCCAGTGTCGCAATGAAACCGCCTTGGGAATGATTGTCCAGCACCAGCGCGCCGCCATGACGTTCGGCGGCACGGCGGGCAATCGCCAGGCCCAGGCCATGGCCGGCGGCGGTCTGGCCGGGGGCGCGGAAGAACGGTTCGCCCAATTGCCCCAGGTGCTCGGCCTCCACGCCAGGGCCGTGGTCGCGCACGCTGATCAGGATCCGTTCGCCCTGGCGCAGCGCGCGCATCTCGATGGGTTGCCCGGCGGGATTGAAGCGCTGGGCGTTGCGCAGCAGGTTGTCCACCGCTCGCTCGATCATGGTCGGCCAGCCCTTGAGGGTCAGGTCTGCCTCGGTTTCGAGGTGCACGGTTTGTTCCGGTGAAGCCAGTTGCGCATCTTTTTGCAGGGTAACCAGCAAGCCGTTGAGTTCCACCTCTTCGGCGCTGGCGTTATCGGCATCGACCCGGGCCAACACCAGGATTTCGCTGATCAGCGCTTCCAGGCGATCGCATTCGCGGGTCAGGCGCGGCCAGAGTTTTTCGCGCTCCTCGGGGCTGGCCCGTTCAGCCAATGCCAGGGCAATGCGCAGCCGGGCCAGGGGGGAGCGCAGTTCGTGGGACACGTCTCGCAGCAGTTGCCGTTGGCTCCCGATCAAGCTTTGCAGGCGTGCGCCCATGCGGTTGAAGTCGGTGGCCAGTACGCCGAACTCGTCCCGCCGATTGGCCAGTTTGGCGAGGCTGTTCTGCTGATAGGCGGCTTGGCCCAGGTCATGCACCGCGCCGCGCAGACGGCTCAGCGGGCGAGTGATGGAGAGCGTCACCAGCAGACTGAACAGGGTCAGTACCACCAGCGCGATCCCCAGTGCACTGAGGGGCCAGAGCAGGCTGTCGCGGTGCCAGGCGTCCAGTTCGGGATGGGGAATGCGGTAGATGAACAGGTAAGTGTCGCCGGTTTTGGCGCTGGTGAATTCGTCGGTCAGTCGCCGCCAGGGCAGGCGTCGGTCGTTGTCATTCTGTCGAGCTTCGAAGGCCGCGGCGCGATGGGGGAAGGTGCCGCGTACCACCGGGTCGCCGCTTTCGTTGAACACCTGGACATCGATGTGATACTGGCGCTTGCGCTGTTGCAGGATGTCCTGCGCCGCGTCCTCGCCCTGGCTTTCGTAGGTTTGTGTCCACTCTTCGGGCAGGGTATTGAGCCCCGGGTGGCGGCTGAGGATCCAGGCGTCCTGGTTCAACATGTGGCCCATCAGGATCGAAAGTCCTGCAACCAGGGCGATGGCCAGCCAGAAACTGGCCAGGATGCGCCAGAACAATGAACGCACGGTCAATCCTCGAAAACAAAGAAAGCCCAACGGCGATCTGCCGTTGGGCTGGGGAGCTTCAGTGCATTATTGCGCTTTTTGCGGCTGTTGCGCTTTCCAGGCCTTGAACTCGGCCCACTCGGCGCGACGCTCGGCTTGCTTCTTCTGGATCGCGTCGAACTCTTTTTGCTGTTCAGGCTTGAGCAAGCTGCGGATCTGGGCGTCGACTTTCTGGTGCCGCGCTTCCATTTCATCTTGCATGGCTTTCTGGTCGGCTGGTGACAGTTTGGCCAGGTATTTCTCTACCAACTCGCGGCGTTCGTGGCGCTGTTCGCCCATGATCTGGCGGATCTGCTGGCGTTGTTCACGGCTCAGGTTCAGTTCGCTGAACGGACCTTTGTCGTGCATCATGCCGCCGTGACGCGGGCCATCCATCGGACCCATCGGGCCGGCGTCTCCAGGCATGGCCATGGCGACGGTGGGCAGGGCGGCAGCGAACATCAGAGCGATAAGGGTCTTGCGCATGGGGTATCTCCTTGTCTCATTCCCGGTCAGTTCCGGATGTGTGCAGATTACGGAGATCAAGGTCAGCGGCGGTCAGGGGTGGGTAAAGCTTGGGTAAAGACGGTTTGGTGTGGAGCTGACAAATCTGCAGGGGGACACAACACCCTGTGGCGAGGGAGCTTGCTCCCGCTGGGCTGCGCAGGGGCCCCAAGCTTTTGCGGTTGCTGCGCAACCGAGCGGGAGCAAGCTCCCTCGCCACAAAAGCCTCTAGGGGCTGTAACAGTGCTCACAGCCTCTAGGGCTGTAATAGCAGCCACAATCTCTAGAGGCTGTAGTAATAGCCACGGCTACGCAGGGCCACGATGCGCGGGCGGCCGTCGGGGTGGGGGCCGATTTTCTTGCGCAGGTTGCTCACGTGCATGTCGAGGCTGCGGTCGTACAGGGTCAGCTTGCGGCCCAGGGCGATCTGCGCCAGTTCCTGCTTGTCCAGGGGTTCGCCCGGCTGCTTGAGCAACGCTTCGAGCAGGCGGCTTTCGGACACGGTGAGGGTCTGTTCCTGTTCATCGATGCTGACCACGCCACGCACCGGGCTGAAGGTCAGGTCACCCAGTTCGATCTGGCTGGACACCGCCGCCGGGTGGCTGCGGCGTAGCACGGCGCGCAGGCGGGCGGTCAGTTCTCGTGGGTCGCAGGGTTTGGCCAGGTAATCGTCGGCCCCCAGTTCGAGGCCAAGGATGCGGTCCAGCGGTTCGCCACGGGCCGAGAGCATCAGCACCGGCAGCTCCGGGTGATCGTTGCGCAGCTGCTTGAGCAGTTCCAGGCCGCTGCCGTCGGGCAGCATCACATCCAATACCACCGCCGCCGGGGCGGTTTCGGCCAGGGCCTTGCGGGCACTCTGGCCGTCGTGGCAGGCGCGAACCTGAAAACCTTCCTGGCTCAACCAACTTACGAGGAGCTCGCACAGCTCCTGGTCATCGTCTATCAGTAACAGCTCGCTCATGACTCACTCAATTTAGCCATTGCCGACGTTGTCTACGTCCACCGCTGGCAAAGATACCGCAGAGCAGGGCCAATAGCGCTACCCCGGCGCCAATGACAAACCATTGCTGTTGATCGGTCAACAGGCGAGGCAGGGGGCTTGCCTGGGCTTCCTTGAGTTGCAGCTTCAGGCGCTGGTTCTCCTGGCGCAGCCGGGCCAGCAATGCGCTCTCGCGTTCGCTGTCGGCGCTTTGCAATTGTTTGCTCAGTTCTTCGCGCTGGCGTTCGCTGTCTTTCAAGCGTTGCTGCAGTTCGGCGATCTGGCCGCCGGCGCTCAGGGACAAGGGGGTCGAATGATTGGCATCGGTGCTCTCCTCGCCATGGGCGGGTGCCCCGACCGCCAATGTGACCAATAACAGGCACAACGGACCTTTGCGCATTGCAACTCCTGAATTCCAATCGAGATTGGACAGGTTGTCGGCAGGCAAACGAGAAAAATGAGCAATTGAGCGCAATGAGCCGCGAAGGCTCATCGCGTCAGGGGGGTTACGGCATGGACTGCTTGAATGGCTTGACCACGACATTGGCGTAGACGCCGGCTGCAACGAACGGGTCGGCCTCGGCCCAGGCTTGTGCCGCAGCCAGGGAGTCGAACTCGACTACCATCAGGCTGCCACTGAAACCTGCGGCGCCCGGGTCATTGCTGTCCACCGCCGGGTGCGGGCCGGCCAGCACGACGCGGCCTTCGGCCTGGAGTTTTTGCAGGCGCTCCAAGTGCGCGGGACGAGCGGCCTGGCGTTTTTCCAGGGAGTTGGCGACGTCGGTAGCAATGATTGCGTAGAGCATGTCAGTCCTCGGTTTTTGGCGTGGTGGGGTCGGCATCATGCAGGTGACGGGACAGGTAGATACCCTGGCCAATCAGGAACAACAGCGTCATGCCCAGGCTACCGAAGACCTTGAAGTCGACCCAGTAGTCCTGGAACGTGAACGCCACGAACAGGTTGGCAGCGCCGCAGAACAGGAAAAAAGCGATCCAGGCGATGTTCAGCCGGGTCCAGATCAGGTCCGGCAGGCTCACGGCATGGCCCATGATGCGCTTGATCAGCAGGCGGTCACCGACGAAGTGGCTGCCGATAAAGGCCAGGGCGAACAGCCAGTTGACCACCGGAGCTTTCCATTTGAGAAAGGTTTCGCTGTGGAAGGCCAGGGTCAGGCTGCCGAATACAAGGCAGGCGATCAGCGTCAGCCACTGGCTCTTCTCCAGTTTGCGCTGGGATACGAACAATGCACCGTAGACCACCAGGGAACTGATGATCAGCACCGCGGTGGCACTGTAAATACCGCCTACAGTCAAGGAATGACCGGCGAAGTCGACGGCCCGGGGATCAAGTTTGTAGACGATGAAAAACAGCAGGAGCGGGATGAAGTCGATGAATTGTTTCACAGTGGCAGCCAGAAGCAGGATGTGGCGGCATAATAACAAACATCCTTGGCCGCGATAGGGCCAGCTGATTTGAGGTAACAAACTCTCGTGAATGTTGATTTGCACTGCCATAGCACGGCCTCCGATGGCGCCCTGGCGCCTGCGGTTCTGGTGGCGCGGGCGTTCGAGCACGGCGTGCGAGTCCTGGCCCTGACCGATCACGACACCCTCGAAGGCCTCGACGAGGCCCGCGGCGCCGCCACGGCGCTGGGCATGCAGCTGGTCAATGGGGTCGAGCTGTCCTGCACCTGGGGTGGGGCGACCATCCATGTGTTGGGCTACGGTTTCGATGTGAATGCGCCAGCGTTGGTCCAGGCCATCGCACAACTGCGCGACGGGCGCTGGCTGCGTTCCGAGGAGATCAGCCGCAAGCTGGCCCTCAAGGGCATGCCCGGTGCGCTGGACGGCGCCCGACAGATCCAGCAGGAACTGGGCGATAGCGGCAACGCACCGGCCCGGCCACACTTTGCCGACTGGATGGTGCGCGAAGGCTTCGTCAAGGACCGCGCCGAAGCGTTCCGCAAATGGTTGGGCGCCGGCAAGCTGGGGGACGTCAAGCAGCACTGGCCGACCCTGGAAGAAACCGTCGAGACCCTGCGGGCCGCTGGCGCCTGGGTCAGTCTGGCACATCCTTGGCACTATGATTTCACCCGCAGCAAGCGCCGTCGCCTGGTCGCCGACTATATTCAAGCAGGGGGCCATGCCATCGAGGTGGTCAACGGCCATCAACCTGCCGAGCAGGTCGGCAGCCTGGCGATCCTGGCCCGTGAGTTCGGTCTGCTGGTCACCGCCGGCAGTGATTTCCATGGCCCTGGGGGCTGGTCCGAGATTGGCGAATACCGCCCGTTGCCGGAAGATCTGCCACCACTATGGTGTAGATTCAAACATGATCCCGTTACCGCCGCCGTCTGAACAGGTAGAACACGTGAGTCAATTTTTCCAGATTCATCCGGAAAACCCGCAAGCGCGCCTGATCAAACAGGCTGTGGAAATCATCCGTGGCGGGGGGGTGGTGATCTATCCCACCGATTCCGCCTACGCCATTGGTTGCCAGATCGGTGACAAGAATGCCGTGGAGCGAGTAAGACGCCTGCGTCAACTGGACGACAAGCACAACTTCGCGCTGATCTGCAGCGACCTGTCGCAGTTGGGCCTGTTCGCCAAGATCGACACCGGCACCTTCCGCCTGCTCAAGGCCCATTTGCCAGGGCCGTATACCTTCATTCTCAACGCCACCCGGGAAGTCCCGCGGCTGTTGCTGCACCCGAAAAAGCGCACCATCGGCCTGCGGGTGCCGAGCCATCCCATCGCCCTGGCGCTGCTGGCGGAGCTGGGCGAGCCGCTGATGAGCGTGACGTTGATCATGCCTGGCGAGACCGAGCCGTTGACCGATCCCTATGAGATGCGCCAGATACTCGAGCACCAGGTGGACCTGATCATCGACGGTGGTTTCGGCGGCATGTCGGCGTCCACGGTGATCAACCTGGCCGATGGCGAGCCCCAGGTGGTGCGCGTTGGTTGTGGCGATCCGACGCCGTTCATGGTCGAGGCCTGAATGTCCGCCGTGGAAACCGTCGTGGACAGTGCAGACAGCCAGGCCGGCGCGCAGCAGGAACTGCCGTTCGCCATGGTCTACGGCCAGGCGGTCATGGAAATGCCCCTGGACCTGTACATTCCGCCGGATGCGCTGGAAGTGTTCCTCGAAGCCTTCGAGGGCCCGCTCGACCTGCTGCTGTACCTGATCCGCAAACAGAACATCAATATCCTCGACATCCCTGTGGCGGAAATCACCCGCCAGTACATGGGCTACGTCGAGTTGATGCAGTCGGTGCGCCTGGAACTGGCGGCCGAGTACCTGGTGATGGCGGCCATGCTGGCCGAGATCAAGTCGCGGATGCTGCTGCCACGTTCGGCCGAGGTCGAAGCGGAAGAAGACGACCCGCGCGCCGAGCTGATCCGTCGCTTGCAGGAGTACGAGCGCTTCAAGGTCGCCGCCGAAGGCCTTGATGGTTTGAACCGGGTCGGGCGCGATGTGGTGGTGCCCAAGCTCGATGCCCCCGAGGCGCGGGCGCGCAAGTTGCTACCGGATGTGAGCCTGGAAGAGTTGCTGATGTCCATGGCCGAGGTCCTGCGCCGGGGCGATATGTTTGAAAGTCATCAGGTCAGCCGTGAAGCGCTGTCCACCCGCGAGCGCATGAGCGATGTGCTGGAGCGGCTCAAGGGCGGCGGCTTCGTGCCGTTCGTCGAGTTGTTCACCGCCGAGGAAGGGCGCTTGGGGGTGGTGGTGACGTTTATGGCGGTCCTGGAATTGGTCAAGGAATCCTTGGTCGAGCTGGTGCAGAATGAGCCGTTCGCAGCGATCCACGTGCGGGCACGAGCCGAATAACGAGCAAATCAATGAATCTGACTGAACCCCGCGAGCTGGCCCCCTTGCTTGAAGCTTTCCTGTTGGCCTCGGGAAAGCCGCAATCGATGGAAAAGCTGTTCGAACTCTTCGAAGAAGGCGAGCGGCCTGATCCGGCCGTGTTCAAGAAAGCCCTGACACTCTTGGGTAAATCCTGCGAGGGGCGGGCTTTCGAGCTCAAGGAAGTGGCGTCCGGTTATCGCCTGCAGATCCGCGAGAAGTTCGCGCCCTGGGTCGGGCGCCTGTGGGAAGAGCGGCCGCAGCGTTATTCTCGCGCCATGCTCGAAACCATGGCATTGATTGCCTATCGCCAGCCGATCACTCGGGGCGAGATCGAAGATGTGCGGGGCGTGGCGGTCAACAGTCATATCGTCAAGACGCTGCTGGAGCGCGAGTGGATCCGCGTCGTCGGCTATCGTGATGTACCGGGCAAACCGGCGATGTTCGCCACCACCAAGGCTTTTCTCGACCACTTCAACCTGAAGAACCTGGACGACTTGCCGCCGCTGGCCGAACTGCGGGAGCTGGAGCCCGAACCGATGCTGGAGTTCGACGACGTCCCGGTACCCCAGGGCCTACAGGAGCTGGCCGACGCCAGTGCGGAGCCGGAGGAGCCCAAGGAAGAGACCAGTTTCCACTCATTGTTGCTGGAGCTGGACACCATGGAGGAGGGGCTCAAGACCGATTTCGACGACTTGCTGCGTGAAGGTCCTGGCCTCGAGGGCGAGTCGGATGAGTTGGCGGAGCCCGATAGCCCGGTGGGGCCTGCACCAGAGCCAGAAGCGGAACCGGAACCGGAACCGGAAGAAGACATCCTCGGCGTCGCCGAAGCTCGGGAAAAACTGCTGGCCGCTGTCGCCGCCCTCCAGCCGCCGGAACCCGAACTGAGCGACGAAGAGGCCGAAGCTCGCGCCCTGGCTGAAGCGATCGAAAACGAACGGCGCCAGTTCGACGACTGATTCAACTGGTTTGGAAACGCTGGCTGATCCACCTCCGTCCCCTGTGGGAGCTGAGCTTGCTCGCGATGACGGAGTAACATTCAGCATCAATGCAGGCTGACCCGCCGCCATCGCGAGCAAGCTCGGCTCCCACAGGGGGCTTCATTAAGTCCCCACCAAACGGGAAGCCACCGGTCGGCGGAAAAACGCTGAGCGCGCGTCGATCAACTAGTCTTTGATGCGCAATCGCCGCAACGAGCGTATGATTCGCGACCCTTTGGCGATCCCTTCGTCGAAGACCCGTTTTCAAAGTGTCAGGCCGCGTGCCTGGCCCGACCACACCGGGAGGTGCCCAGAATGAAAGACCAAGACCAGAACGACAGCCAGGAAATCGGCCCAGCAGGCGAGAAGCTGCAAAAAGTCCTCGCCCGTATCGGCGTCGGTTCGCGCCGCGACGTGGAAGCCTGGATCACCCAGGGCCGGATCAAGGTCAACGGCAAAGATGCCACCTTGGGCCTGCGTGTCGACATGCACGATGCCATCACCATCGATGGCAAGGTGATCAAGCGCGAAGAGGCCGCCGAAACGGTGCGCCGCGTGATCATGTACAACAAACCCGACGGCGAGATCTGCACCCGTGACGACCCGGAAGGCCGTCCGACCGTGTTCGACAAGATGCCACGTCCGAAAGAAGGCCGCTGGATCAACATCGGTCGCCTGGACATCAACACCACCGGTTTGCTGATGTTCACCACCGACGGTGAGCTGGCCAACCGTTTGATGCACCCGTCCTACGAGATGGACCGCGAATACGCCGTGCGCGTGCGTGGCGAAGTCGACGACGAGATGATCGAGCGCCTCAAGGCCGGCGTCGTGCTGGAAGATGGCCCGGCGCGTTTCACCGACATCAAGCAGGCGCCCGGCGGTGAAGGCTTCAACCACTGGTACCACTGCGTGGTGATGGAAGGCCGTAACCGTGAAGTGCGTCGCCTGTGGGAATCCCAGGGGTTGGTGGTCAGCCGTTTGAAGCGCGTGCGTTTCGGCCCGGTGTTCCTCAACTCCGACCTGCCGATGGGCCGCTGGCGTGAAATGAGCCAGTACGAAGTCGACATCCTGGCGGCCGAAGTCGGCCTCAAGCCGGTGGCGATGCCGCAGATGACCGCCAAGAGCAAGGACAAGCTGGAGCGGATGCAGCGTAAGTCTTCGCGTCCGATGGGCAAGACCGAGCGCGTGCGTACGCTGCGTCCGGCTGCTGAAGGTGCGCCGACCGGCCCGCGTCCTTCCCGCGAGCCGCAGATCGAAGGTGAACGCCCGGCCCGCAAGCCGGCGCCACGTCAGGACGGCGAACGCGGCCCGCGCACGCCACGCCCGGCCAATGGCCGGACTGAACGCGGTGAAGGTCGCGGTGCTCCAGCCGGTCGTGGTACGCCAGTGGCCGATCGCCCGGCCGACACCAAGCGCCCGGCCAAGCCGGCGCCGAAAAAGCGCCCGGGTATCGTCCTGGTCGACCGCGACGCGCCATCGGGCAAGCGCCGCGGGGCACCGGCGGGTTCGGGGCAACGTCCGGGGTTTGGGCGTCGCAAGCCTGAGTGAGGCAGCGGTAAGTTTCTAGCTGCTCGCGGCAAGAAAAAACGGCAACCATTGGGTTGCCGTTTTTTTTACCTGACTTTTAGTGATGCGGTATTAATAAGTCCGCCATCGCGAGCAGACTCGCTCCCGCAATGAGACGGCGCCGAGCTCGTATCCCCATTCACTGAAGATCAACTAATGAAATGGCTACCCCCACCGCCCCCTGCGATCGCCCACTAAGCTTTCGCAGAGGGCTCATCGGAGACTGTTGCCATGAACAAAGTAGCTATTGCCGCCATCGATTTGGGAAAACACTCCTTTCACCTGCATGCTCAAGATGATCGTGGTCATGAGCTTTATCGCAAAAAATTTACTCGA